>JAABUN010000014.1_pt1 | contig 391137 bp, 403 predicted proteins | sample 5559311 | NCBI WGS metagenome assembly JAABUN01 (sample SAMN10711877, study PRJNA513370) | rock metagenome | isolation source: Antarctica rocks | place: Antarctica: Victoria Land, Siegfried Peak sud
CGCGGATGCCGATCACCGGCGCCAGTGCCGTGATGGCCTCCTCGGTCACCGCCTCGACCCGGTCCCGGACTCCGCGCTCTCGGAGAGCTTCTCCAAGAGCGCCTGCAGTTTTGCCTGCACGTCCACCGCCTTGGCCACGTCGGGCAGCTCCTCCTCGGGGGGAAGGTCATCGCGCCGTCATCGAACGAGATCCGGTACCGCGTCATCCCATTCCTCCTTGTCCCGGCGGCCTCCTCGGGCCGCCTCTCACCAGTTTCACGAACGCCTCGCTCCGGATCCGACAGGCTGCCGGCGGAAATCCTCACGGGACCTCCACACCGTTGGCCCCCGCGGGCGTCATGTGACCCCTTTTCGCGGAGATCATCGCCGCTGCCACCGGCCACTAGTAGTCCAACCGCACTCACCTGCCGGTCTGCGGAGGAGCTACAAGCCGTCGACTATGAGGTCGGCCGCCTCGGCTGGCCGCTCAACAGCTTCGTAGTGGTCTTCAGCGGCCGCCCACCGGGCGATCCAGCCAGCGTCGTTCTCGCCGCGCGCGCTCGCGCGCATCATCCGGACCTCGCGTGGAGTGTCGACGTAGATGGCGAAGTCCCAGTAGGGACGCAGGTAGGTCCGGAGCAGGTAGACGCCCTCCACCAGCACGATCCCGCACGGGCGCACTTCCACTAGCCCGTCGAGGGAGTTGGTCGACCAGTCGTAGCGGCGGAACTGGGCGGTGTCCCCTCGTCGGAGAGGCTGCAACAACTCTTGCTCCAGCCGGCGATGGTCGAAGTACCGGAGGTAGCCTTCCTCGGCCGTCCACGTACGCCAGTCACGTTCCTCCGGGCCATAGAAGTCATCGCCATGGACGACGGTCACCAGGCCCGGGCGGGCCTGGGCTATTCGATCAGCGAGCGTCGTCTTCCCGGAACCACCGGGGCCTTCGATGCAAGTCAGGATCAGCTGCCCCTCATCAGGCAAGGGCAGCGCTTCGAGCGCCTTGATGACCGGCATCCGGGGATTCACGAGATCAGCATCGCATCGGTCTCCCGATGCGACGACCCCGAACCGATGGCTCGCACCTCAAGCGAAAGTCCCGTCATGCCGCTGACCGGTGAAGGCAGCGTCGTGGTGAACAGCGCCGCTAGCAACCGAGCAGATGCGCCGTTCTGGACGTTCGCAGCAGGATCGGCGACGGGAGCACGACTACGCGCACGAAAACCCCACGGCCGCTAACGTCGAGGTGTGGACCTGGCGATCTCCTCCTCGGGCTCGACCCGCTGCGCGTCCTCGAGCGGCGCAAGGGCGACGACCGGGGACCCCTGCTGGTCTGCCCCTCGTGTGACCGTCGCTTTGAGCTCGGGGAACGCGGGCCGCAGGAGGTCTCGACGACAGCGTGACCCGTCCGCTTAACCATCGTCCTGCGTGACGAGCTCGGCCTCAATTGCCTAGCGACGGCTAGGCGTCCCGGTATCGGTCCCGCCTCTCAGGGAGTTGCTGGAAGCCGGCTGACTTGTAGGTGGCGACGGCGCCGACATTGGCGCTTGGGGTGCAGACGATCGCGCTCGACGAGCCCAGCTCCTGGAGTGCGGCCGCCGCGGCGACACTGATCGCCTTGCCGTAGCCGTGACCGCGATGTTCCCGGTGCACGCCCATCGGCTCGAGCAACCCGGGCTTCCCCGGCCCGGCCGACCACACCGTCACCGCCGCCACCGCGTTGCCTTGGTCGTCGTAGGCGACCAAACACCGGCCGTCGGCGTACGGCAATCCGGCCGCCATCGCGTGCCAGCGCTCGTCCGTGAACGTCGAGCTGTCGAACGATGCCCGATGTACGGCGGTCCGCACGTGCGCCTGCTCCGGCCCGATCACCTCGATCCGCACGCCTGGGTCCTTCACCAGTTCCGTGAGATCGCGGTGCAGCGGCATCCACGGCTCGTCGGCGTTCCAGCCGTCCTCCAACAGCAGATCTTGGACCAGTGCGCCAAGCGGCGCTTCGACGTTCACCTTCCCCGCCGGCAGTACGCCGCGCTCCGGCCTGGTCACGTCCGCAACCAGCTGGTGCGCCAACTCCTCGTCGCGCTGAGCGTCTGGCGAGATCGTCAGCCGCAACAGGCCAGGACCGTCCAGCAACCCGACGGCGAGAATCTGTCCGGCCCGGCTCCAGGTCCGGACCGCCGCGGCCGTCGCCTCTGCACCGAACCGCCAGAACCAGCCCAGGTCCCCCGGATGAAGTTGCATCGGCGCACCGTCGTACTGCAACTCCCGCAGCACGCCCACAGCCTCGCTCAACCCGTCGACTCCCGGCCCGCCCAACACAATCGCCACATCCCGATCCCACACCACCGCGCAACAGTCCGCACCTTGATTTTCGGCCGGGAGCGCCAGACCGACTGTGTAAGTGATCGCGGCGGCCACGCTGTGGGATGCGTCCCTCAAAGTAGATCGTGAGCACCTGCAATGCCGCCCGATAGCCGAACGCTACCGATGTCCATGGGTCACCGGTGAAAGCTGCTGAGCTTCAGCGACAGTGCACCACGGCGACGGCTCCCTCATCCACGCCCGCCCCACATTGCACGACATCGCAGAAGTAGGCGGCCTCGTGGTGCACCACGACCTGCGCGACGTCAACTGAACAAGCTACCGTTCAGGCCTGCGCCACGGTGGGCCCGATCAGGCCGACACAGTGGGGCCAGGTGAAGTTGACAAAGCCAAGCCCTCGCTCGCTGGCTCGTGTGGTGCTGATTTCGGCAGCATCCAGACGAGGCCTAGGCACAGAAGGGTGATCGCTCCCACAACGGCGACGCTCACAGTCATGGCGTGCCCGGCGTCGTGGTGGGTCTGCTGGCTGAAGTAAACGGTCGTGACCACGGCGGAGCCGATGGCGGCTGCCAACTGCTGGACGCCGCTCAGCGCGCCGCTCGCACTGCCAGCCTCGTCCGATGCGACGTCGCCGATGGCGACGTCGTAGATGCTGCTGAAGCAGGCGCCCATGCCGACGCCGAGGATCAGGAGCGAGGGAGCCATGACCCACACACTCACTGCTGTGCCTTCGGCAAGGACGGTCGCCCAGAGCGCGACGGCGCCGGCGAGGGTGATGCACAGCCCGATGACCACGAGCTGCCGCCCGAGCTTTCCGATCAGGGGGCGGCACACCAGGGACGCGGTGATGATGCCGACCATGAGCGGGGCCAGTGCAAGCGCCGCCGCGGAAGGCTTGAGCCCCAGAGCGGTCTGGAAGAACAGCGAGACGACGTAGGCCAGGCCGTTGACGGCGGCGAAGAATGCCAGGCCGAGCAACAGCCCGGAGGTGAAGCCCTTGTTGGTCAGCAGCGAGGGAAGGATGAGCGGGTCGGTCGCCACGCGCTGCCGCACACCGAATCCGACGAACACCGCCCCGCACTCGATCGGCATGGCGCTGCGGCTGACCTAGGTTCTCTGCCTGGTCAGCGACGCTGCGCTAGCAGGTAACAGCGTCGGCTCGGGTACTCGAGCTCGGGAGACGGCTGCCGGCGTACCTCGGCCATCACCGCGAACCCCGCGGACTCCAGCTCCGCCACGACCTCGGCCGGGTCGAGGAAGTATCCGTCGAGCTCGACGGACTCGCCGAACCAGCTCGTGAGGTGGTTGACCTCTCCGGTGGCGAACTCCGGGCTGTCGACATGGAACGAGACGAGCAACCAGCCGCCGGGACGCACCACCCGAGCGAACTCGCGACAGGCGGTCGCTCTCTGCTGGGCCGTCAGGTGAATGATCGAGTACAGCGCCACGGCGCCAGCCCAGGCGCCGCCCTTCACCGGCAGCTGGAGCATGGACCCCACCGCGAACGCCAGCTCCGGTGCCCGTTCGCGGCCGACCACGATCATGCCGGGCGACAAGTCGACGCCGATCACGTCTGGGTGCCGCGCTGCCAGGAAGCGGGTGACATGCCCGGGTCCGCAGCCCACGTCGGCGATCGTGCCCGCGTCGGCGAGCTCGACGAAGCCCTCCAGCAGCGCGCAGTCCAGCGGCTTGCCGTCCAGCTCGTCGGCGAGCTGCGCGTCGTAGGCGCGAGCGATTGCGTCATAGGCGGCCTGCACGCCAAGGTCCGCCACGCCAGAGCGGCGTCGGTCGCACGGGGAGTTCCGGACACGGTGATTCGGCCACAAATCGGTTGCCCCCGGGGTGGCCGCTTGCTGTACTCCCATCAGCCACCAGTGACAAGGGAGACGGTAATGCGCAGAGCGTTCATGTCCATCCAGGAGGAATTCGCCGCCTATCAAGAGGACATGACGCTTCGTGCGAACGTTGAACCTGGGGATCTTGGCGCATGTCGACGCCGGTAAGACGAGCCTGACCGAGCGGCTGCTCTACGCCGCCGGTGTCATCGACGAGATTGGCAGCGTCGATGACGGCAGCACCGCGACCGACTCCCTAGCGCTGGAGCGGCAACGCGGCATCACGATCAAGTCCGCTGTCGTGTCGTTCGTCATCGATGACGTCACGGTCAACCTGATAGACACGCCCGGCCACCCGGACTTCATCGCCGAGGTGGAGCGGGTGTTGAGTGTCCTCGACGGCGCTGTGCTGGTCGTCTCTGCCGTGGAGGGCGTGCAGGCCCAGACCCGCGTGTTGATGCGGACGCTTCAGCGGCTGCACATTCCCACCCTCGTCTTCGTGAACAAGGTCGACCGTGCCGGCGCGCAGGACGAGCGCGTGCTGCGGGGCATCTCCGAGAAGCTGACTTGCGCTGTTGTGCCGATGGGTTCGGTCCACCGGCTGGGCACCCGGGAGGCTTCCTTCAGACCCTTTACCGCCACCGACGCTGATGGTGTTAGCAGACTGCTGGATCTGCTCGCTGATCACGATGATGAGTTTCTGGCGGCGTACGTCGATGACGAGACGACAGTCTCGTACGGCCGGCTCCGGGCGGCGCTGGCGGCGCAGACAGCGCAGGCGTTGGTGCATCCGGTGTTCTTCGGCTCAGCCATCACGGGCGCCGGCACGGATTCGCTGGTCGCCGGTATCAGAGAGTTGCTGCCTGCGACGGAAGGGGACACCGACGGTCCGGTCTCGGGCACCGTCTTCAAGGTCGAGCGCGGTCCGGCGGGAGAGAAGATTGCATACGTTCGCATGTTCTCCGGAACGGTGCGAACGCGCGATCGGCTGCAGTTCCCACCTGGTGGCGCGGGTAAGGTCACCGCAATCAGCGTCTTCGTCGGCGGCTCGGCGCTCCGCCGCTCGTCGGTCGCCGCAGGGCAGATTGGCAAGCTCTGGGGTCTCGAGGATGTCCAGATCGGTGACCCGATCGGCGTACCGCGAAGGACCTCGACGCGACACCACTTCGCCCCACCGACGCTGGAGACGGTCGTCGTCCCCTGCCGTCGGGTCGACAAAGGCACGCTACACGCCGCGCTCGCCCAGCTCGCCGAGCAGGATCCGCTGATCGACTTCCGGCAGGACGACATGCGGCAGGAAGTATCGGTATCGCTGTACGGCGAGGTGCAGAAAGAGGTCATCCAGGCAACGCTGGCGAACGACTTTGACGTTTCCGTGACATTCCGCGAGATCACGACCATCTGCATTGAGCGGCCCGTTGGCATCGGCGCATCGGTCGAGATCATCGACAAGGAGCCCAATCCGTTTCTCGCCACCGTCGGGCTCCGCATCGAGCCGGCGCCGATCAACACCGGCGTGGAGTTCCGACTGGCGGTGGAGCTGGGGTCGATGCCGTTCTCGTTCATCAAGGCAGTCGAGGAGACCCTGCAAGAAGCGCTGCACCAAGGCCTCTACGGCTGGCAGGTCATCGACTGCACGGTCACCATGACGCATTCCGGTTATTGGCCGCGGCAGAGCCATGCTCACGCCACCTTCGACAAGAGCATGTCGAGCACGGCCGGGGACTTCCGCAACCTGACGCCGCTGGTTGTGATGAGCGCGCTGAGACGGGCTCGCACCAGGGTGTACGAGCCGATGCACCGCTTCCACCTCGAGCTCCCGGCAGACACGCTGGGACCGATGCTGCCTGTACTGGCCCGGCTTCGTGCCGTTCCCGACACGCCCGCCATGCGGGGCTCGTCGTGCCTGCTGGAGGGCGAAGTTCCGGCGGCTCAAGTGCACGAGCTGACACAGCAGGTGCCGGCACTGACTCGTGGCGAGGGCGTGCTGGAATCGGCCTTCGACCGTTATCAGCCAGTCCGCGGCACGATCCCGACCCGGCCGCGATCGGACCACAACCCGCTCAACCGCAAGGAATACCTGCTGCACGTCGCGCGGCGGGTTGCCCGCTAGACGAAGAACCAGTGCCCGCCGAGTGCGTGGCGGGCGAACCGTGGGTAGGCGCAACCCCATGCCGGAGGATCTGCAGGCGCCCGAAGGGCGGGCTGAGGACGACGTTGACGAGGGTCGCCACCAGGCGCTGGTCGAGTCGCAATCCGAAGCGGCTTACGAAGCCGACTACGCCGCCGTCCAAGACGGCCCCTCCCAGGAAGACGTCCGCGCCAGATCGGGCCTCTTGCCGGAGGAGCAGGCGGCGGGCAGTGCCGACCCGGAGGCTCAGGCGACGGCGATCCTGGAGGACTCGCTCTTGCGAACGGAGGTTCCCGGCGCAGCTCCGAGCACGCATCTGGAGCACCGGCGCTCGGAGGACACGGTCTGAGACCGTCAGCTGCACGGCTCGGGCGCCGCGTCCGGACCACCACCGGGAGGGGTTCACAGTGTCAGCGATCCGCCCATGGACGGTGCCGCTCGCCGGCGCCGTACTCCTGTCTTCGCTGTTCGCACTCGCGCCGCCGGCGGCGGCGGTGCCGGGTTGCCCCCCCGAACCGAGCTACGACTACAGCATTCCGGAGCCTGTCGGCCCACCCGCCGCGGCACCGGTTCCCGGCGGCAACCAGGTGATCTTCGCCGCGCTGGGCTCGGACCGGCAGGCCTACGCGGCGCGCACCGACATCGGTGGCGACCCGCTCCGGGTGGCCCGGCTGAACTGCTTCGGCGGCGTGGCTACGGACAATCCGGCCATTGCCGCCGTGACGGTCGACGGCTACGCCGTGTTCGTTCGCAGCTCCAACGGCCGGATCTACGAACGCCGGGTGAGCGCTACCGGCACCGGCGCCTGGACGGCAGTGCCGGGCGCGGTGTCCGGCATCGGACCGGCTGCGGTCGCCACCACCGACGGCCGGGTTCATCTGTTCGTCCGCGGCACCAGCGGAGCGCTCTCCTATGCCGTCCGGACCCAGGCCGGCAGCTGGTCCGGCTTCCGGTCCCTGGGTGGGCAGCTGCTGAGCGTGCCTTCGGTGGCGGTTCGGCCGGGCGGCGGCCTCGTGGTGCTGGTCCGCGGACCCGGCAACAAGATCTTCGCCAACTACAGCCTCCCCGACGGCTGGAGCGGCTGGCAAGAGGTGCCGGGCGGCGGGCTGACCGGCTCGAACCCGACAGCGGGATGGGGCTTCCAGTCCAACCGCCCGGACGTCTTCGTGACCGGTCTCGCCGGCGGGCTCTACCAGCAGACCTACTCCAACGGTCGCTGGAACGGCTGGCACCGGATCGACCCGGAGCTGCCCTCGACCGCGCGACTCGCCGCTGCCGCGCGACCGGGGCGCGTGATCGTCTACGCCGCCGTGGAAGGCGTCGTCGTCTACAAGCAGTACGTCGGCGAGTGGCGCGGGTACTTCCTTGCGCCGTACACCTGCGCCGACTGCCTCCCGACCGCAGCGAACCGCGCCGCTCGGAGCTGACCGGGCTCAGCCGCAGGCCGGACAGCGGCCCCGCCACCACCGACAGTTGCGACACCCTGGGCGGGCATGCTCTTCGGCACCCGAGACGAACACAATGGAGGCGACATGGCTGACAGCAGTGGCATGACCGGCACCGGTGGGTCCCGACCCGACCTGCTTGGCATCTATCTCAACGACCACCTGGCCGGTGCGACGGCCGGGGTCGACCTGCTGCGCCGCTCCGCCGGCGCGCTGCGAGGCTCCCCGACAGGTGACACGCTCGAGCGGCTGGCGGCCGAGGTCGCCGAGGACCGCGCCGCGCTCGAGGACATGATGAGCGCGCTCGGCGTCCCGGTCCGCCGCTACAAGATCTACGCCGCCTGGGCCGCGGAGAAGGTGGGCCGGCTGAAGCTCAACGGCCACCTGCTGGCCCGGTCCCCACTCAGCAACGTGATCGAGCTCGAGGCCATGCGGCTGGGTGTGGAGGGCAAGGTGGCCGGATGGCTCACCCTTCGGACGGTGGCCGACCGCGACGGCCGCCTCGATGCGAGCCGCCTCGACGACCTGATCGCCCAGGCCCGCCGGCAGGCGGACACCCTGGAGGAGCTGCGCCTGCGTGCCGTCACTGAGGTCTTCGGCGGCTGAGGTCGTCGGCGGGCTGAGCCGCTCGACCGTGGCTCGAGCGGACGTTGCCCGGGGCCCGGACGTTGCCAGGGGACCCCGGCGAGGGCCACAGTGTCCGGCCATGACGCGAAGCCCCCGAACCCTCGCCCTGTCGGTATCCCTGACGCTGGCCGTCGGCAGCGGCCTGGTGACCGCCGGCGCGCCGGCATCGGCCGTCGGTGCGCGCGCCGACGACCAGGGCAAGCGCCCGGTCGCCGCCGGCACCGGCGGGGCGGTCGCCTCGATCGACTTCAACGCCTCGCACAGCGGCATCGAGATGCTGCGCCGGGGCGGCAACGCCGTCGACGCCGCCGTCGCCATGGCGGCCACGCTGGGCGTGACGGAGCCGTTCGTTGCCGGCCCGGGCGGTGGCGGCTTCATGGTCATCTACCTGGCGAAGACGCACGAGGTCGTCACCATCAACGGGCGCGAGACCTGCCCGCAAGCCTGCACCCGCGACCTCTTCCGCCGGCCCAACGGTGAGCCGATGCCGTTCGAGCTGGCCCGTCACAGCGGCATCTCGGTCGGCGTACCGGGCAACGTCGCGACCTGGGACAAGGCGCTGCGCCGCTACGGCACCAAGACGCTGGCGCAGACCCTCGGCCCGGCGCAGACGATCGCCCAGCGCGGGTTCCGGGTCGACGCCGCCTTCCGCGACACCGAGATCACTGCTCTGAAGGACCTGCGCGCCTTCACCCCGAGCCGCCGGCTCTTTCTCACCCCGAAGGGCGACCCGCTGCCGGTCGGCACGATCTTCCGTAACCCCGACCTGGCCAGGACGTACGCCGATCTCGCGCGGTACGGCGCCGACTACTTCTACACCGGGCCACTCGCGCGCGAGGTCGCCCGGACCGTGCAGCATCCGCCGGTGGACCCGGCCAGCCCGCTGCGGGTTCTCGACGGCATCATGCGGCCCAGCGACCTCGCCGCCTACCGGGCCGAGTCCCCGGAACCCACCCATGTCACCTACCGCGGCCACGACGTCTACTCGATGAAGCCGCCCTCGAGCGGCGGGTCGACGGTCGGCGAGGCCCTCAACATCCTGGCCGGCTTCGACCTCGGCGCCGAGCCGCGACCGCTCGCGCTGCACCAGTACATCGAGGCGCTGCGCTACTCCTTCGCCGACCGCAACGCCTACGTCGGTGACCCCGACTACGTCGACGTACCGCTGCACGGGCTGCTGTCCGAGCGGTACGCCGCCACCCGGCGCTGCCTCATCGGCGACACCGCGGCGACCAGCCCGGTGCCACCGGGCGACCCGGTCCCGCCGTACGCCGGCTGCCGGCGCGGTTCCGGTGCGGCGGCCCCGACGATGGAGGGCCTGCAGACCAACCACCTGGTGGCGGCCGACCGCTTCGGCAACGTCGTGAGCTACACCAACACGATCGAGCAGCTGGCCGGCAGCGGGATCACCGTGCCGGGCCGCGGCTTCCTGCTCAACAACGAGATGACCGACTTCAACTTCGCCCCCCCGGCCCCCGGTGCCTACGACCCCAACCTGCCGGCGGGCGGCAAGCAGCCGCGCAGCAGCATGAGCCCGACGATCGTGCTCCGCGACGGCCGTCCGGTCCTTGCCGTCGGCGCCGCCGGCGGCCCGACCATCATCACCAGCGTGCTCGGAATCCTGATCAACCACCTCGACTTCGGCATGTCGCTGCCGCAGGCGATCGCCGCGCCGCGGATCAGCCAGCGCAACTCGCCGACGACGTACGCCGAGCCGGCATTCCTCGACAGTCGGGTGGCCCGGGTGCTGGAGCGACGCTACGGCCAGGAGTTCACGGAGCTGACCGGACCGCTGCTCCGCGACCGCACGCTGAGCAACGCCACCGGCCTGCAGGTACTGAACGACGGCAGCTTCGTCGCCGCCGCCGAACCGGTGCGCGGTGGCGGTGGCAGCGCTCTCGTCGTACACCCGCGGTAGCTTTCGAGTGCAGCTGCAGTACGGCGGCGACACGCCGTGATGCCGAGTTTCTCCGGAATAGCGGGAGTGGCATCATCGAGCCGTGCCAGAAGACAGCGGAAGGTCGAGAGGCCGTAAGTCGGCGGGTCCGGTCGAGGTGCGTTCGATGAACACACCCAAGCCCGGCTGGACCGAGGAACAGGCCGTCGACCTCGTGCGGCAGGGCTACTCAGCCGACCGCATCGCGGAGCTGTCCGGCTTCGCGGCCGCCTATCTGCGGGCTCAGGTGTCGGCGCGCGTTCCCGCTTCTGACTAACGAGCACGGCACGAAGACGACCGAGAATGCCGGCCGCCCGCTCCCCGCATCGGTGACGGGTGTCTGAATGCGCGTCCCGCCGCTCCCCGACGAGCTGCCTGCCGACCAGCCGCCCAGGGACTCGCCGGTCGATCCGGCCACCCGCACCGGGCGGGTGGCCAACCGTGGCTGGTACGCACTGCTGCTGATCCCGTACGTGGCGCTGCTGTGGCCGCCGCTCTACGCCCGGCGTACGCCGGAGCTGTTCGGCTTTCCCTTCTTCTACTGGTACCAGCTCCTCTGGGTGTTCCTGGGAGCGGCGGTCACCGGCCTCGTCTACGTGCTGACAACGACGAGCGACCGGCCGTCGGCCAAGCGAGGGAACCGCACCGGGCGCCGCCGCGGCGGGGAACGGTCATGAGCGGCGGCGTCCAGGGCGTCGCCCTCACGATCTTTCTCGTGCTGTTCCTTGCGGTCACGGTGCTCGGCTTCGCGGCCGTGCGCTGGCGCAGGGCGGAGAGCCTGGACAACCTCGACGAGTGGGGCCTCGGCGGGCGCAGCTTCGGCACCTTCGTCACGTGGTTCCTGCTCGGGGGTGACATCTACACGGCGTACACGTTCGTGGCGGTGCCGGCGCTCGTCTACGGCGCCGGAGCCCTCGGCTTCTTCGCGGTGCCGCTCACGGTCATCGTCTTTCCGCTGGTGTTCGTGGTGATGCCGAGGCTGTGGTCGGTGGCGCACCGGCACGGTTACGTGACGCCGGCGGACTTCGTCCGGGGCCGTTTCGACTCACCCGGACTCGCCCTCGCCGTCGCCCTCACCGGCATCGTCGCCACGATGCCCTACATCGCCCTGCAGCTGGTCGGCATCCAGGTCGTGCTGGAGGTGATGGGGATCTCCGGCAGCGGGCTGGCCAAGGACCTGCCGCTGATCCTCGCTTTCGTGATTCTCGCGGCCTACACCTACTCCTCCGGCCTGCGGGCGCCGGCGTTGATCGCCTTCGTGAAGGACATCCTGATCTACCTGGTGATCGCCGTGGCCGTCATCTACATCCCGTACAAGCTCGGCGGCTACGCCAGCATCTTCGACAAGGCGTCGGAAGCCATCGCCGCCAAGCCGCCGGCGGCCAAGGCCGCGTTCATCCCGCCGGCCAAGGGCTACCTGCCCTACGCCAGCCTGGCGCTGGGCTCCGCACTGGCGCTGTTCATGTACCCGCACACGATCACCGCGGTGCTCGCCTCGAAGGACCGCAACGTGATCCGCCGCAACGCCGCGATCCTGCCGGCGTACACCCTGCTGCTGGGACTGATCGCGCTGCTCGGCTACATGGCGCTGGCCGCGGGAGTCCGGGTGCCCAAGGTTGCGGGCGGTGCCAACTCGGCGGTGCCGCTGCTGTTCCGCCAGATGTTCCCGGAGTGGTTCGAGGGCATCGCCTTCGCCGCCATCGCGATCGGCGCGCTGGTGCCGGCTGCGATCATGTCGATCGCAGCGTCGAACCTGTTCACGAGGAACGTCTACAAGGCCTACTTCCGCCGAGACGCGACGCCGGCGCAGGAGACCCAGGTGGCGAAGCTGGTCTCGCTGGTGGTCAAGATCGGCGCGGTCCTGATCATTCTCTTCCTGAAGACCGAGTACGCGCTGAACTTTCAGCTCATCGGCGGGGTGCTGATCCTGCAGACGTTCCCGGCGATCGTCTTCGGCCTCTACACCCGGTGGTTCCACCGATGGGCGCTGCTGGCCGGCTGGGCGGTCGGGATCATCACCGGGGTGTGGATGGCCTACGGCCCCGGCCCGACGCACTTCGCGTCGTCTGTCTTCCAGTGGCACTACTTCGGGTTGAGCTTCGGGGTGTACGCCGCCCTCGTCGCGTTCGCCCTCAACGTCCTGGTCGCGGTCGCCGGCACGCTCGTGCTGCGGGCGGCCGGAGTCCCCGAGGGCCGCGACGCGACCGTGCCGGACGACTACGAGGCGGTCGACGTACCACCTCTGCAGCCGGCACCCGTGGGCTCGACCTGACGCTGGGGCTCGCCGGCGGTCTGGCGTCGTACCGGGCAACGGATACGCCATACGGGTGAATTTCCGGGCGATCGACTGCCTGCCGATGAAGGGTCGAATCGGTGCCGCCGAAGCAAGGGGACCCCCGGCGTCCGTCCCCTGGAGATCCCCCTCGTGCGCACCGCCCTGCCGTCCCGGCTCCTCGTCGCCGTGGGCCTCGGCCTCGTCGGCACCCTCGCCGCGTCCGGCACCGACCACCCGCCCCGGGCCCATGAACCGGTCGCCCTGGCCATTCCGGCGTACGCCGAACCGGTGCCCCATAAGCCCGCTCTCGTCCCCAAGGCGCTCCCCGCACCGCAGGCGCCGCGGGCGCTCGCCAGGCCGGTGAGCGCGCGACCGCGCTTCATCCCACCGGCCGTCCGCACCACCACCGCGCGCTCCAAGCCAAGCAGCACCCGCGCCAGCCACGGCAACACCAGCCAACCCAGCCCGAGGCACCGGACCAGGCCGGTCGCGACGCCGCCGGCGCCGGCGTCGGCGTCGGTGAGAGCACAGCCCAAGCCGCCGCCCACACCCAGGCCGTCGGCCAAGCCGTCGCCAAAGCCGCCGCCTCCACCCGTCGGAACCGGCAACGCCTACGAGTCGCGGATCCTGACGCTGGTCAACGCCCAACGGGCGACCTCCGGCCTGGCCGCACTGACGTTGTCCTCGTGCGCCGACTCCTACGCCGAGCGCTGGGCGGCTCACCTGGCGCAGATCGGCAGCCTGGTCCACTCCTCGCTCGGCAACCTGCTGGGCGGCTGTCACGCACGCTTCGTCGGAGAGAACATCGGCTATGGCCCAGTCTCCGCGGACGCCATGATGAGGATGTGGATGGCCTCGCCCGGCCATCGGGCGAACATCCTCAACCCACGCTTCACCGCCATCGGGATCGGCGCGGTCCAGACGTCCGGCGGGGTCTGGTACGCCGCTCAGGACTTCGTCGAACTCTAGAGCGCTCGCTCCCGAAGGCCGGTGAAGTGCCGCCAGCCCCCGCGACCATGCTGGCCGCGGGGGCTCGACGGGCCGCCGGTGGCTACTCGCCCAGGCGGTCTCGAACGATCTCGTAGGTCACGTTGTCACCGTGCTGCGCGGTGTAGAACGCCCGCCAGCCGCTGCCCGGTACGAACGGTCGCGGGATCTGTGCACCCAGGATCCCGTTCGTGCCGGCGTCCCCGTTCGAGACGTGGATGCCGGTGATCTCGTTGTCACCGTCGTTCTGGAAGCCGGCGGTGTCGGCGTCGCCCAGGCCGGAGTCGATGGTCGCGGACGGGTCCCGGCCCTCGGCCAGGATCCGCAGTGGCCGGTTCGACGACTTCGAGTAGTCGGCCCGGGTGTCGAAGAGATAGCCCGAGTCGAGGGCGTTTCGCTGGGTGTGGACGGTGTCGCTGGCGTCTTCGACGAACACCAGCTGCTGGCGGCCGAAGAACGCCGTGTTGTCGAACCCGGTGTGCCCCGGGTCCCCACGGAAGAACATCGACAGGCGCCCGGTGTCGGCGCTCGGGCCGTCCTGGACGAGCTTGTACACAGCGCCGAAACCGCCGTAGAGGGCACCGGCCTCGGTGTCCAGGTTGGTGTCGCCGGTCTCGTCGAAGTAGAACTCGCGGAAGTCCGAGCCCGGCCGGAACTGCCCGTTCTCCGGCCGCTTGAACGGCGTCGCCCGAGCCGCCTTCGCCGCCAGGTTGGCGTCGAACGCAGTGGCGCCGTCCACCGCGGTGTCGTGCACGGTCACCCAGCGGGTCGTGAAGGACAGCCCGTAGGTGTGGAGGTCCTTGCGGTCCGCCGACTTGATGTCGGCGTCAACCGCGTTCGGGTGGAAGCTGATCGGCTTGTGCGTCCGGCCGGACAGGACCTGCAGTGCCTGCAGCTTCCCGCTGGTCAGGCTCCCGACCCGGTCGGGCACGAACCGGTAGACGAAGCTGTTCGGCTGCTTGGCGTTGGGGTTCGCGGTGCCATAGGCCCCGCCGACGTCCTCGACGACCCAGAGGTTCCCCGCCTTGTCGTTCTGGATGCCCTCGTAGCCGCCACGACCCAGCGCGCCGCTGATGTCCCGCACCTTCGACGGCACGTCCAGAGTGGCTTGCCAGACACCGCCCTCGTCGCTGTTGCCGTGCTCGGCGGTGAACAGCAGCTTCTTGGCGAACGGGTCGTACGTCGAGCCGTCGAAGGTCGGCAGGGCATTGCCGTTGACGTCGGTGCTGGCCAGCATGGTCACCCGGTGCGCCTCGTTGGCGTCGAGGTTGATCCGGGTGATGTAGCCGGTGCCGCCCTCGTGGCCCTGGTAGAGGAAGTGACGACCGTAGGAAGCAGAGCGGTCGGCACCACTCTGGCCGTCCAGCACCAGGTAGGTGTTCTTGTCCGGCTCGGTCTTGGTCGCTTCGGCCGTGGTGCCCGGCAGCGGCAGCAGCGGCCCGTCACCCAGGTAGCCGTAGAACGGGATGTCCTTCGTGCCGTTCTCCAGCCGGGTCGAGCCGTGCGCCACAGCGATCTCCGCCAGCTCTGGCGAGAGCACGTTCGGGGACCACATCCCCGGCACCTTCGGATTGGCCGGTACGCCGTGCAGCGTCACTCCGGACGCTGACTCCGCCGCCGTTCCGATCCCGCCGCCTACGGCGGTGAGAACCGCCGCCGCCGCTAGTCCGCCGCCGACCACGCCGGCGAGTGCGCGTGATTTCCTCACTCTTACTCCTCTCGTGCGCCGGCTCCGCACCGACGCGTCAAGCTCAGGCAACCGGTGCACGGGAGACGACAACCGACTTTCCGGTGACCGTTGGCTGTGCGTTGCGCGAAGAGCGCGCGTCAGGTCAGCTCGGGCCTGCTCAGCACCCGCCGTAGCACCGCCGCCATGGCGCCAGCATGCGCGCCGTCGACCAGCCGATGGTCGGCGACCGCGGTGACGACCAGGCGGGGCCGGACGACCACCTCGCCGTCCACCGCCATCGGTACGTCCCGTACGCCGCCGAGCAGCACGTAGAGCGCCGCGCGGGAGAATGGCACCGGCGCCATGTAACCCTCGTCCAGCCCGAACCGGGCCACGCTGCTCACCAGCGCCGAACCGAGCGGGAAGCCGGGTTGTCCGAACGCCGGCCGCCCGAGCCCGCCCAGCAGGAACGACGCACCGCCGAGCGCCGGGCGCATGAGCGGCGTCGGGATCCGTCTCGCCCACCCCACGCTGGCCTGGAAGTTGCTGTCCTGGCGGTCCCGCATCCGCCGCGCCCCGGCCTGCAGCTCTCGGGCGATGTCGGTCACCGACTTCGTGTCCGCGTGCGGCACCTTGATCGGCCCCAGATCCTCGCCGTCGTCGAGGTCGACCGCGAAGGACACATCGATGCTCGGGAACGGCACCACCCGGCCGAACGCCACCCGGGCGCACGTCTCCGGCACCTCGGCCTGCGCCGTGGCCACCGCCTTGCCGACCAGGTGGGTGAGGGTGACCGGTACGCCGGTCGCCGCCCGCCGCTCGGCGACGTAGGCCAGCGCGGCACTGGCGTCGAGCTCGACCCGGCCGTAGAGCCGGCCGTCCCGCGACGGTCGCCAGGTGGCGATGGCGACCTTGCGGCGTACCGACTCCCGCTGCGCTCGCGGCGCCGCCACGGTCGCCTCCTTCCTGATCTCTGCGCGGATCGGGTTACCGTCGCACCGACCGTTGAGCCTAGGAAAGGAAGCGCGTGACCGCCGCCCGACCAGACGTCGCACCCGGCACCATCGTGGTGTACAGCGACATCGGCTGTCCGTGGGCCACGCTGAGCGTGCACCGGCTGCTCACCACGCGCAGCCGGCTGGGCCTCGATGACGCCGTCCGACTGGACCACCGCTGCTTCCCGCTGGAGCTCATCAACGGCCGGGCGACGCCCAAGCGGGTGCTGGACGCGGAGATCGCGGTCATCGGCTCCCACGAGCCCGACCTGGGCTGGCGCCCGTGGCAGCGGCGGGAGTCCCAGTACGCCGTCTCCATGCTGCTGGCGCTGGAGGCAGTCCAGGCGGCCAAGGCGGCCGCGGTCGGCGGGCTCCCCGCCAGTGAGCAGCTGGACGCGGCCCTGCGGCACGCCTTCTACGCCGAGAGCGCGACGATCACTCTGCACTCCGTCGTACTGGAGGTGGCCGGCCGTTGCGCCGCGGTGGACGCCGACGCGCTGGCCGCCGCACTGGAGGCCGGCTCGTCCCGGTCGGCGATCTTCGAGCAGTGGCGGGAGTCCCGGCGGATCGACGTCCAGGGGAGCCCGCACCTCTACCTCGCCGACGGCAGCGACGTCCACAACCCCGGGGTCCGGCTGTCGTGGACCAGCGACAAGGGGGACGGTTTCCCGGTGATCGAGTCCGAGGACACCTCGGTGGTCGAGGACCAGCTCCGCCGGGCCGCCGCCGACTGAGCTCGCCGGCCGGCATCCGCTCGGGTGGATCGCTCCACGCCGGCACCACCAGGTAGCGTTCGATCACGGGGGGAGACATGTCTGCGATCGAGGTCCGCGACCTCACCAAGCGCTTCGGAGCGGTGACGGCGGTCGACGACCTGACGTTCACGGTGCGTCCGGGCTCGGTCACCGGGTTCCTCGGCCCGAACGGCGCCGGCAAGAGGCCCACGCTTCGAGTCCTGCTCGGCCTGGTAGCCCCCACCGCGGGCACCGCCACCATCGGCGGCCGCCGATACGCCGAGATCGAGGACCCGTTGCAGCAGGTCGGTGCGGTGCTCGAGGCGTCGAGCTTCCACCCCGGTCGGACCGCCCGCAACCACCTCCGCGTGATCTGCGCTGCCGCCGGCCTGCCGGCTGCCCGCGCCGACGCGGCGCTGCGCCAGGTCGGTCTCGAGCCGGCCGCCGGGCGGCGGGTCGGCGGCTTCTCGCTCGGCATGCGCCAGCGGCTGGGCCTGGCGGCGGCGCTGCTCGGCGAGCCCGGCGTACTGATCCTGGACGAGCCGGCCAACGGCTTGGACCCGGAGGGAATGCACTGGCTGCGCGGCTTCCTCCGTCACCTGGCTGACGGCGGCCGCACCGTCCTGGTGTCCAGCCACGTCCTGGCCGAGGTCGCCCAGACGGTGGACGAGGTCGTGATCATCGCCAGCGGAAGGCTGGTGACCCAGTCCACGCTCGCCGAGCTCGCCGACAGGTCAGCCGGCGGCGTGCGGGTGCGCTCACCGCAACCTGACCGGCTGGCCGCCGCCCTGGCCGGCGCCGGGATGCCGTCGCAGGACCGCCAAGCCGACCTGCTCCTCGTGCCGGCGGCGACGCCCGCCGCAGTCGGGGAGCTCGCCGCTCGAGAGGGCATCGTGCTGCACGAGCTGCGGGAGTCGGCCAGCCTCGAGGAGATCTTCCTCCAGCTCACCGGCACGCCGGTGGACTCCCAGCAGGTGCCGGCATGACCAACGCGATCCGGGCGGAGCTGGTCAAGCTGCGCACCACCCGGATGCCCTTCGGGCTGCTCGCCGGCATGCTGCCGCTGGTGGTGTTGAGCGTCGTCAGCTCCATCCTCACCGCTGGCCGGCGCGGCTCCGGTCCGCCACTGTCCACGGAGGTCGGCATCCGCGCCGCCCTGTCCAGTGCCGGCTCGGGGATCGCGTTCGTGCTGGTGCTCGGCATCCTGGCGATGGCCGGCGAGTTCCGGCACAACACCGCGACCGGCACGTTCCTCGCCACCCCCCGGCGCGACCGCGTCGTCCTCGCCAAGTTCCTCGTTTACGGCGTGGTTGGGGCGATCTTCGCGCTGGTCGCGATGGCCCTCACCCTGGCCATCGCGCTGCCCTGGCTGACCACCCGCTCGGAGGCACGCACGCCGACCGGCGGTGACCTGCTGGTGGTCTTCGGCGGCGCGCTGCTGGCGTCGGCGATCTACGGGGGCCTTGGTGTCAGCGTCGGGGCGCTCGTGCGGAACCAGATCGCCGCCGTGCTCGGCGCCCTGTCGTTCACCTTCATCGTCGAGGGGCTGCTGGTCTCGCTGCTTCCCCGCGTCGGCAAGTGGCTGCCGGGTGGCGCCGCCAACGCCCTGGTGAGCGCGGCAACACCGCGGGGGGGCCTGCTGCCGGTGTGGGCCGCGGCACTGGTCCTGCTCGGCTACGCGGTCGTGCTCGGCGTGCTGGGTGCCCGCTTCGTCGTACGCCGGGACGTCACCTAACCGAGGCCGCGCGAGCCTGGGCAACGGCATCGGCGATTCGCCCATGCCACGGCTCACCGTGACCCGGCAGCAGGACGGTTGCCTCGACCGGCTCCAGCGCAGCGAGCGAGGTTTCGGCCCGCCGCGGGTCGGCCTGGACCGGGTCGGGCATCAACCGGGGCCCTCGCTGCCGGCTGAGTACGTCCATGGTGACCAGGGCGTCACCGGCAAGGAGCACGCCGAGATCAGGCAGGTGGTACGACGTGTGCCCCTCGGTGTGGCCCGGGGAGGCGATGGGCCGTGGCCGGCCGGGCAGGGCCGAGACGGCCGAGTCCTCGAGCGGGCGAACCTCCTGAACCCATCTCGGCGTCATGAAGCCGTGGGCGCTCGCGTGCAGCACGAAGCCCAAGGCCTTCGGCTTCCACAGGTGCGGCAGCAGGCTCGGCACCAGGGCGAACGAGGAGGACCCCTTCGCCTTGCCCTGCACCCGTGCAATCTCGTCGCGGTGCGCCCAGACGGGTACGCCGGCCCGCCGCGACTTCTCGGCCGCGCCGAGGTGGTCGGCGTGCCCGTGGGTGAGCAGCACGGCGCGGACGTCCTCGAAGGACCGACCGAGCTCGCGCACCGCCTGCTGGAGCCTGGGCCAGCTGCGCGGCCAGCCGGTGTCGACGAAGGTGATCCCGTTTTCGTCCTCGAGCAGGTACCAGTTCACGAGCCCGTCGGCGACCCGGTGAACGCCGGGGACGACCTGCCGGGTCAGCGCCACCATTGCCGCTCCCTCGTTGCGAAAGCTGCTACCTACCCGGGCCGGCGTCCCGCTACCGCTCGACGACGAGACCTCTTGCGGAGTCCCCGGCACGAGCGATACAAGGGAGCGGCCCGCTGCCGGGCGGCTCGGCGTACCGCAAGCCCTTCGTCGACTCGCACGAGCCACCAGGCCGGTTCGCCGGCGTACCAGCACGGCCGCGGGCGGCGTAGCCTGGGAAAGCAACCAGTCAGGCGACTCTCGAAGAGGGCGAACGCGTCGTGCCACGCCAATTCCCCGCCCAGCCGGACCCGTTGGCCGAGTTCGGCCCGAACGAGTGGCTGGTCGAGGAGATCTACCAGCAGTACGTGCGGGACCCCGACTCGGTAGACCAGGCGTGGTGGGACTTCTTCGCGGACTACTCACCGCCGGACCGCGGGAGCAGGGACGGCGGCCCGAACGGCGCGGTGACCAAGGCCACGACGGAACCGGCGCCAGGTCCGACGCCGCTGCCGAGTCCTACACCGGTGCCCAGCCCGACGCCACTGCCGAGCCCGGCGCCGGTCCCGAGCCCTGCACCGGTGCCCAGCCCGACGCCGCAGCCGGTTGTCCCGGCGGACGCGCGCACCACCCCGCTCCGGGGCGTGGCGGCTCGGGTGGTCGCCAACATGGAGTCGAGTCTCGCCGTACCGACGGCCACCAGCGTGCGCGCCGTCCCCGCCAAGCTGCTGGTCGACAACCGCACGGTGATCAACCGGCACCTCGCCCGGGGGCGCGGGGGCAAGGTGTCGTTCACCCACGTCATCGGCTACGCGATGGTCAAGGCGCTGGCCGACCTCCCGGAGCTCAACTCCAGCTACACCGAGGTCGAGGGCAAGCCGACGCTCGTCCTACCCGAGCATGTCCACCTCGGTATCGCGATCGACCTGCAGAAGCCTGACGGCAGCCGCACCCTCGTCGTACCGTCGGTCAAGGGCGCCGAGACGATGGACTTCGCCCGGTTCTGGGCGGCGTACGAGGACATCGTCCGCAGGGCGCGCACCGGCAAGCTGACGCTCGAGGACTACGCCGGTACGACGATCAGCCTGACCAACCCGGGCACGATCGGCACCGTGCACTCGGTGCCCCGGCTGATGGCCGGCCAGGGCGCGATCCTGGGTGTCGGCGCGATGGAGTACCCCGCGGAGTACCAAGGGGCCTCGCCCGAGACGCTGGCCCGCCTCGCCATCAGCAAGGTGCTCACGCTGACCTCGACGTACGACCACCGCATCATCCAGGGCGCGCAGTCCGGCGACTTCCTGCGCCGGATCCATGAGCTGCTGCTCGGCGGCAACGGCTTCTACGACGAGATCTTCCGCGCCCTGCGGATCCCCTACGAGCCGGTCCGCTGGGTCACCGACATCTCGGCCGGTTCCGACGAGGAGGTGGGCAAGCCGGCCCGCGTGCTGGAGATGATCCACGCCTACCGGGTGCGCGGGCACCTGATGGCCGACACCAACCCGCTGGAGTTCGAGCAGCGCAGCCACCCCGACCTCGACATCGTCAACCACGGGCTCACCCTGTGGGACCTCGACCGCGAGTTCCCCACGGGCGGTTTCGGCGGCAAGCCGGTCATGAAGCTCCGCGACGTGCTCGGCGTGCTGCGCGACTCCTACTGCCGCACCGTCGGCATCGAGTACATGCACATCCAGGACCCGGACCAGCGCCGCTGGATCCAGGACCGGCTGGAGAAGCCGCACGCCAAGGCCGAGCGCGAGGAGCAGCTGCGGATCCTCGGCCGGCTCAACGCGGCCGAGGCGTTCGAGTCCTTCCTGCAGACCAAGTACGTCGGGCAGAAGCGGTTCTCCCTCGAGGGCGGCGAGTCGGTCATCCCGCTGCTCGACGCCGTCCTCGACGCCGCCGCCCACGACGACATGGACGAGGTCGTCATCGGGATGCCGCACCGCGGCCGGCTCAACGTGCTGGCCAACATCGTCGGCAAGAGCTACGCGCAGATCTTCCGGGAGTTCGAGGGCAACCTCGACCCCCGTACGGCGCACGGCTCCGGCGACGTCAAGTACCACCTCGGCGCCGAGGGCACCTACACGGCGTACGACGGTGAAAAGGTCCGGGTCTCGCTCGCCAGCAACCCCAGCCACCTCGAGGCGGTCGACCCGGTGCTCGAGGGCATCGCTCGGGCCAAGCAGGACGTCATCAACCGCGGCGAGGCCGGCTTCACGGTGCTGCCGCTGGCGATGCACGGGGACGCAGCCTTCGCCGGCCAGGGCGTTGTCGCGGAGACGCTCAACCTGTCCCAGCTGCGCGGCTACCGCACCGGCGGGACCGTGCACGTCGTCGTGAACAACCAGGTCGGCTTCACCACCTCGCCGCTGGCGGCCCGCTCCAGCGTCTACGCGACCGACGTGGCGCGGATGATCCAGGCGCCGATCTTCCACGTGAACGGCGACGACCCAGAGGCCTGCGTCCGGGTCGCCCGGCTGGCCTACGAGTTCCGGCAGGAGTTCAAGAAGGACGTCGTCGTCGACATGATCTGCTACCGGCGGCGCGGGCACTCCGAGGTGGACGAGCCGTCGTTCACCCAGCCGCTGATGTACGCGCTCATCGACGCCAAGCGCTCGGTTCGCAAGATCTACACCGAGTCGCTCATCGGCCGTGGCGACATCAGCCTGGAAGAGGCCGAGTCGGCGCTGCGGGACTACCAGGGGCAGCTCGAGAAGGTGTTCGCCGACGCTCGCGACGCCGACCGGTCGGCGTCCGACGCACCGGAGGAAGACGAGGCGTCGCCGGTCGAAGTGGCCACCGCCGTCAGCCGCGAGACCGTCAAGCGCATCGCCGACTCGCAGGTCAGCGTGCCACCCGGCTTCACCGTGCACCGGCGGCTGCTGCCGCAGCTGCAGCGGCGGGCCGCGATGGTCGACGAGGACACGATCGACTGGGCGATGGGGGAGACGCTGGCGTTGGGCTCGCTGCTGCTGGAGGGGCGACCGGTCCGGCTGGCCGGTCAGGACAGCCGCCGCGGGACCTTCGGCCAGCGGCACACCGTCCTGGTCGACCAGCGCACCGGCGTGGAGCACACCCCGCTGGCCCATCTCGACGACGAGCAGGCCACCTTCTACGTCTACGACTCGCTGCTGTCGGAGTTCGCGGCGATGGGCTTCGAGTACGGGTACTCGGTCGCCCGCCCGGAGGCGCTGGTGATGTGGGAGGCCCAGTTCGGGGACTTCGCCCCCGGGGCGCAGTCCATCGTCGACGAGTTCGTCGCCGCCGGCGAGGAGAAGTGGGGGCAGCGCTCCGGCGTCACGCTCCTGCTGCCGCACGGCTACGAGGGCCAGGGGCCGGACCACTCCTCCGCCCGGATCGAGCGCTACCTGACCCTGTGTGCCGAGAACAACATGGTGGTCTCGGCACCGACGACGCCGGCCAACTACTTCCACCTGCTGCGCCGCCAGGCCCTCTCGCCCTCGCACAAGCCGCTGGTCGTCTTCACCCCCAAGTCGATGCTGCGGCTGAAGGCCGCGGTCTCCCCGACCGAGGCGTTCACGAGCGGCGGGTTCGCACCGGTTCTGGCCGACCCCGAAGCTCCGGCCGCCGAGTCCGTACGGCGGGTGCTGCTGTGCACCGGCAAGGTCTTCTACGACCTGGCGGCCGGGCGCCGGCGCCGGGAGCGCGCTGACACTGCGATCGTCCGGGTCGAGCAGCTCTACCCCCTCCCGGCCGACGAGATCGTGGAGGCCCTGGCGGACTACCCGAACGCCACCGATCTGGCGTGGGTGCAGGAGGAGCCGGCCAACATGGGCGCCTGGCCGTACATGGCGCTCGACCTGCCTGAGCACCTCGACGGTCGCCTGACCCTGCGCCGGATCTCGCGTCGCGCCAGCGCCTCCCCCGCAGCCGGCTCATCGACGGCCCACGAGGCGGAGCAGGTGGCGCTGCTCGAGGCCGCGCTCGGCAGCTGACCGGTGTACTTCACCGATCGCGGGATCGAGGAGCTCGAGGCCCGTCGGGGTGAGGAGTCGGTCAGTCTCGGCTGGCTCGCCGTACGGCTGCGCGAGTTCGTCGACGAGCACCCGGAGTTCGAGACGCCGGTGGACCGGCTGGCGAGCTGGCTGGCCCGCCTCGACGACGACGAGTGACGCCGTAGCGCGTCGCCGCTGGCGTCCCACTGGCCCGGCTGATCATTGTGACTTCCGCAGCATCAAACTGCGGAGAATTACCGGCTGAGATCACTCTGTCGCTGGGGACCTCGCCGGTGCACAGGCCCTTGACCTGTCAACAGATGGCGGTGCGGCGCTCCCCGGAGTCGGAAACCGTTGCCAGCGTGACAGCGTGCGGACTGAGATGCGACGCCTCCTGGACCGCAAAGGCGGCGTCGTACGGCGCGCTGACCTGACGGCCGTCCTACCCAAGCACGCCGTCGACTCGGCGCTGGCCGCCGGACACGTGGTGCGTGTCGCGCCGCAGGTCTACGCCGACCCGGCTGTGCTCGGCGAACCCATGACACCGCTGCGGACAGCACTGCTGTACGGCGGAGACAACGCGGCGCTGAGTCACACGACCGGCTTATCGCTGTGGTCGCTGCCCCTGCCCCCCGACCTGCCCGTACACCTCACGACCGACAACCGACAGCTCAACGCCCACCAGAAGTTGGTCGTGCACCGCCGCCGCGGCTTCCGAGCCGAGCCCCCGATGGTTGCCCTCCGCGGCGGACTGGCTGTTGTCCGGCTCGACGCCTGCCTGGTCGACAGCTGGCCGTTGCTGGAGGGCTACGAGCGCCGGGCCCCCTTGATCGCAGCCGTTCAACGACGTCTCACCACCGCGACGCGAGTGCGCGCAGCCGTGAACGGATCCACCCGACTGGCCGGCCGAGCCTCGCTGTTGGGACTCGTCGAACTGCTGGAGTCGGGGTGCCACAGCGAACTGGAGATCTGGGGCTTTCGCCATGTGTTCAACCACCCGATGCTGCCGACGGCGCAGCGGCAGCGATCCGTCAGCATCGGCGGTCGGCGCGGGTACCTCGATGTCGCCTATCCCGAAGAGATGGTCGATGTCGAGCTCGACGGTTCGCGCTACCACTCCGGCGGCGATAGTCGCGAGCGAGACATGCGGCGCGACGCTGCGCTGGTAGCTGCCGGCTGGCTCGTGGTGCGCTTCTCCCACCGCCGACTCCACGAGGACCCAGAGGGTGTACGACGTGAGGTTCTGGCGACCCTCGAGGTTCGTCGCCGGCAGCTGCGCATCGCCTAACACCGCAACGGAGCAGCCCCCCGCCGCGACGTTGCCGACGCCGCGACGTTGTGACGTCAGCCTGTGTGATTTGGCGGATTCCACCGGCTGGAGTCACAACGATCAAGTGCATGAGCAGCCGCGAGACAAACTCGCGATATATCTTGACTTGCGGGTGAGGGACGAGATATATCTTGATACCTCCTAGCGGAACGAGGTGGCTCGATGGCGGAGTGGACGGTCGACGGCGCCAAGCGGCTCGACCTGGCTGGCGACGTACGGCGGGTCCGGGTGCGGATCGTGGGCGGCGACGTGTCGGTCACCGCGGCCGCAGGTCCGGCCCGGCTCGACGTGCACGGCATCGAGGGCGCACCCCTGACCGTGCGCCTGCAGGACGGCGAGCTCAGCGTGGCGTACGACGACCTCGGGTGGTCGGGACTACTGGACGGCTGGCGAGGATCACGGCGCTGGGTCTCGATAGCGCTGTCGGTGCCGGCGACGGCGGCGGTGCAGCTCGGGGTCGTCTCCGCCGATGCCCTCGTGGCGGGCTTCAGCGCGCCGGCGGCCGTGCGGACGGTCTCGGGTGAGGTGACGCTCGAAGGGTGCTCGGCCGACGTCGAGGCGCAGAGCGTCTCCGGGGATGTCTCCGCCCACGCGTTGCGCGGCGCGCTGCGGTTCGAGACCGTTTCCGGTGAGCTGACCGTCGTCGACGGCGCCGGTCCGTCCGTTCGCGCCAAGACCGTGTCCGGCGAGATGACCCTCGACCTGGAACCCACCTCGACGGGAGACGTCAGGCTGGACTCCGTCAGCGGGGACGTCGTCGTACGGCTGCCGGGCGAGACCGGAGCCGACGTCGAGGTCCGGTCCATGTCCGGGCGGCTGAGCTCAGGCTTCGCCGGCCTGCGGGAGTCGCGCTCACCGGGCAGCCGCCGCATGGACGGCCGCATCGGCTCCGGTGGCGGCCGGGTGCGCGTGCGGACGGTCTCGGGCGACGTGGCCGTGCTGGCCCGCGCCGCGGTTTCGTGAGCCCGGTCTTCGCCCACGGCAGCCTGCGCCTGTACCTCCTCAAGCTGCTCGAGGAGCAGCCGCGGCACGGCTACGACGTCATCCGGCTGCTCGAGGACCGGTTCGCCGGCCTCTACTCACCGTCCGCGGGGACGATCTACCCCAGGCTCGCCCGACTCCAGGCCGACGGTCTTGTCGAGCGCACCGATGAGGAGGGGCGCAAGACCTACCGCCTGACCGCAACCGGCCTGGCGGAGCTGGACTCGAGGCGGAACGAGCTCGCCGACCTCGAGGCGCGGGTCACCGGCTCGGCCCGCGACCTGGCCGAGGAGATCCGCGCCGACGTACGGGCGTCCGTGCGCGACCTGCGCAACGAGCTGCGGGGCGCGGCCCGCGAGGCGCGGTCGGAGCGCCGACGGAGTACGGCGGAGGGCCGCACGGACCTCCGGGAGCTACGACGCGAGCTCGACCAGTTCGTGCGCGACGTCCTCGACGGGGCCCGCCGCGAGGACTTCGGCCTCGAGACGCTCCGTGGGGTCAAGGCGGCGCTGCAGGAGGCCCGCGCCGCCGTCCGGACAGCGATGACGGGCGAGCATGGGAAGCGCAGCGGCTGACCAGCAAGGTTCAGGGCGTGAAGACGATCTTGCCGAAGACGTCACCGGCGACCATCCGGGCGAACCCCTCCCCGGCACGGTCGAGCGGCAGCACCGAGTCGATCACCGGGCGTACGCCGGTGACCTCGCAGAAGCGCAGCAACCGCTCGAGCTCGTGGCGGGTGCCCATGGTGGAGCCCACGACCCGCAGCTGCAGGAAGAACACCCGGGACAGGTCGGCGCCCGGATCCGGGCCGCTGGTCGCCCCAGCGACGACCAGCGTGCCGCCGGGGCGCAGCGACTTCAGGGAGTGCGACCAGGTCGCCTTGCCGACCGTCTCGATCACCGCGTCGACCCGCTCGGGCAGGCGTTCCCCGGGCTCGAAGGCCTCGTGCGCCCCCAGCTCCAGCGCCCGTCGGCGCTTGTCCTCCGTGCGACTGGTCACATAGACCCGCATCCCGGCGGCTCGAGCCAGCACGATCGCCGCCGTGGCGACACCGCCGCCGGCACCCTGGACCAGCACCCGCCCGCCCGGGCCCACCCCGGAGCGGGTGAAGAGCATCCGGTACGCCGTGAGCCACGCGGTCGGCAGGCAGGCCGCCTCCTCGAAGGACAGGGCGGCCGGCTTCGGCACCAGGTTGCGCCGCGGTACGGCGACCCGCTCCGCGAACGTGCCGTCGTACCGCTCGGAGAGCAGCGACCGGGAGGGGTCCAGCGTCTCGTCGCCCTCCCCCGCGGCGACGTCGCCGATCACGGCGTGTACGACGACCGGGTTGCCGTCCTCGTCCAGACCAGCGCCATCGCAGCCCAGGACGATCGGCAGCCGGGCGGGGTCGATGCCGACGCCGCGCAGCGTCCACACGTCGTGGTGGTTGAGCGAGACCGCCCGCAGCTCGACCGTCGTCCAGCCGTCAGGCACAGATGGTTCAGGGGCATCGCCGACCTCGAGCCCGGCCAGCGGGTCGGCCGGGTCTGTGCGCGCGGCGGTGACGGCGAGCATCCGCGCACAGTAGCCGCCGAGAGCGCCAGACCTGCTTGAATGACCGCCCAGCCGCCCACTCGCTGGAGGACGCCGTGAGAGTTCGCATCGACCGCCGCCGCAGCCGGGCCGGCGCACTGACACTCGGGCTGGCCCTGCTGGTTGCCGCCTGTGGCGGCAACGACGACAACGGCGGGTCCGGCAACACCGGCGGCGGCGGCAAGGCGAGCCCGACGGGGGGCGACGGCAGCTCACTGTCAGCCCAGCTACCGGAGAACATCCGCTCGGCAGGAACCATCAAGGTGGGCTCCGACGTGGCCTACGCCCCGGTCGAGTTCTTCGACACCGACGGCTCGACCGTCATCGGCATCGACCCGGACATCGGAAAGGCACTGGGCGACAAGCTCGGCGTGAAGCTCGAGTTCACCAACGCCACCTTCGACGGCCTGATCCCGGCGGTTCGCGCCAAGCGGTTCGACATCGTGATGTCCGCCATGAGCGACAACGCGAAGCGGCAGCCGCAGCTGGACTTCATCGACTACTTCAACGCCGGTACGTCGATCCTGGTGAAGAAGGGCAACCCGGAGAACATCAACTCACTCGACGACCTCTGCGGCAAGACCATCGCCCTGCAGCGCGGCACCACCCAGGAGGACGTCGCGAAGGCGCAGCAGGCCAAGTGCACCGTGGCCGGCAAAGGAACCATCAAGGTGCTGACCTTCGACAGGGACACCGACGCGCTCCTGCAGATCAAGGGCGGCCGGGCCGTGGCCGACATGAACGACTTCCCGGTGGCGGCCTACAACGCCAAGATCTCCGGCGGGGGCAACGACTTCGAGGTGGTGGGCGAACAGATCGAGGCCGGCCCGTACGGCATCGGGGTCCGCAAGGAGGACACCCAGCTGCGCGACGCGTTGCAGGCGGCGCTCAAGGCGATCATCGCCGACGAGACGTACGACAAGATCCTGGACAAGTGGGACGTCACCCAGGGCGCCCTCAAGACAGCGGAGATCAACGGCGGCTCCTGACGGGGAGACCGGAGTGACCACCAGCGGCAGCGAGCTGCTCGGCCCCGGCGCGGCGAGCGCGACTCCGCGGCCCGAGGCGATCGTCACCGTTCCGGTCCGGCACTGGGGGCGCTACGTCTCCGCCGCCATCGTTCTCGGCTTGCTGGTGGCGTTCGCGATCGCGCTCTCGAAGGCGAACATCCAGTACGCCAGCATCCCGAAGTTCCTGACGTCGAAGGTGATCCTCGACGGGTTGCGCCAGACCTTGGTGATCTCGGTGGCGGCACAGGCCGTCGGGATCGCGCTCGGGATCGTCTTCGCGGTGATGCGGCTGTCGAAGAACCCGGTCGTGAGCTCGGTGTCGTGGTTCTACATCTGGTTCTTCCGCGGTACGCCGGTGCTGGTCCAGCTGGTCTTCTGGTTCAACCTCGCGTTGGTGTTCCAGACGTTCACGATCCCCGTGCCGTTCACCGACCTGGCGATCTACAGCAAGCCGATGAACGACTTCATGACGCCGTTCACCGCCGCCCTGCTCGGCCTCGGCCTGAACGAGGGTGCCTACATGGCCGAGATCGTGCGCGCCGGCATCATCTCCGTCGACGAAGGCCAGACGGAGGCGGCCGCGGCGCTGGGCATGAGGTCCTCACAGACGATGCGCCGGGTGATCCTGCCGCAGGCGATGCGGGTGATCATCCCGCCGACCGGCAACGAGTTCATCAACATGCTCAAGACGTCGTCGTTGGCGGCCGTCATCACCTTCGGTGAGCTGTTCCGGGGGGCGCAGAACATCTACTCGAGCAACCTGCAGACGATCGAGCTGCTCATCGTCATCAGCATCTGGTACCTCGCGCTGACGACGGTCGCGAGCGTCATCCAGTACTACATCGAGCGCCGCTTCGCCCGTGGCTCCAGCCGCGACCTGCCCCGCACGCCGCTGCAGCGGATCCGGGGCAACGTGCTGAGCTTCCGTCGTCCGAGCATCGGCTTCGGCCGACCGGCCGGTGGTGGTGCGTGAGCGCCGCAATGGTGCGGGCCGAGAGCGTGCACAAGGCGTTCGGCCGGCTGGAGGTGCTCAAGGGCATCGACCTCGAGGTGGCGCCCCGCGAGGTGATGTGCCTGATCGGTCCGTCCGGCTCCGGCAAGAGCACCTTTCTGCGCTGCATCAACCACCTGGAGAACATCGACGCCGGGCGGCTCTACGTCGACGGCGAGCTGGTCGGCTACCGGGAGGCCGGCGGCAAGATCCACGAGCTGCGCGAGAAGGAGGTGGCGCGCAAGCGCGCGGAGATCGGCATGGTCTTCCAGCGCTTCAACCTCTTCCCGCACATGACCGCGCTGGGCAACGTCATCGAGGCACCGGTGCGGGTCAAGAGGGAGGCCAAAGCGGCGGCGGTGGATCGGGCACGGACGCTGCTCGACCGGGTCGGGCTCGGGGACAAGCACGACGCCTACCCCAACCAGCTCTCCGGCGGACAGCAGCAGCGGGTGGCGATCGCTCGCGCGCTCGCGATGCAACCCAAGCTGATGCTCTTCGACGAGCCGACCTCCGCACTGGACCCGGAGCTGGTCGGTGAGGTCCTCGACGTCATGCGGGGGCTGGCGCAGGACGGCATGACCATGGTGGTCGTCACCCACGAGATGGGGTTCGCCCGCGAGGTCGGCGACTCCCTCGTCTTCATGGACGGCGGCGTGGTGGTCGAGTCTGGCCAGCCGCGAGAGATGCTGGCTCGGCCGCAGCACGCGCGGACGAAGAGCTTTCTCGGCAAGGTCCTCTAGCCGGCGTACGGCATCGCCGGGATCACCAGGGCGGTTCCGCTGGCGAGGTGCGACGGGTTGCCTCCGATGGCCTCCGCGTTGGCGGCGTAGACGGCGTCCGCGCGGGCGGCCAGCGTAGCGATCGAGGAGCCGCTCGGGGACAACGCCGTCGCGATCTGCCACAGGGTTTCGCCCGGGCGGACCCGATGCCGACTCTCGCCGGGCTGCACCGGCTGCGCAGGAGCGGACGGAACGGATCCCGGGGCGCGTGTGCGGACGGCTTCGGCGTGCCGGTCGCCGCGGCGTACGCAGCCCGCCCTACGGCGTGGGCGAGCGCAGCCCGCGGTCCCGAGTAGCCGCGGCGGCGTACAGCCGGGCGGCAGGCAGACCCCGCTGACGACCAGCAGGCCCGCCGCCGGCGGAGCCGCCCATCGCAGCCAGCCGATCCGGCCGCGTCCCGCAGGCGCGCGCGCCGCCATCTCGTCCGGCCCGGTCACCCGACTCCCCAGTCCTCGTTCGCCGACGCGCCCCCATCGGCAACCCCGGCCACCGGTTTAGCGGTTTCGGCGGATTGGTCGCCGGCGCAGCGGCGGCCAGTACCGCCACACCACCCGGCCCAGGAGGTCCTCGCTGTGCACCGGACCGAAGACCCGGCTGTCGTCACTGGCAGCCGCGTTGTCCCCCGCAAGCCACCACCGGCCGTCGGCGGTGACGCGCTCGACCCGCTTGACCACGACCAGGAAGGGGCGGTCCGGCCGCCGCGCCGCGACCACGTCGCCGACGCGCACGAGAGCGTCCCGGCGTACCAGCAGCTGATCTCCCGGTCGCAACGTGGGCAGCATCGAGGGGCCGGTGAAGGCGATCCGCAACAGTGGCAGCCGCACCAGACCTCCGCCTCCGCCTCCCGTGTGAGCGCCGGGGTAGTGTCGCCGACGGACCGCACCACGGAACCCGGAAGGACTGCCGATGTCGCGACTTCGTCGCCTTTTGACCCCGAAGATCACCGGTTACGGCCACTGTGACCTGCCCTGCGGCGTCTATGACCCGGCGCAGGCGCGGATCGAGGCGGAGTCGGTCAAGGCCATCATGGAGAAGTACGCCGCCAACTCCGACCCCACGTTCCGCACCCGGGCGCTGATGATCAAGGAGCAGCGGGCCGAGCTGGTCAAGCACCACCTGTGGGTGCTCTGGACCGACTACTTCAAGCCCCAGCACGCCGAGAAGTACCCACAGCTGCACCAGCTGTTCTGGGAGGCGACCAAGCAGGCCGGGGCAGCGGGCGGCAAGGGCTCCGTCGACCCGGCCGACGGGCAGCAGCTGCTCGACTCCATCGACGAGATCGCCAAGATCTTCTGGGAGACCAAGGCCGCCGCCTGAGCGGGCGGCCCAGAGCCGCCTCGCCGGCACGAGGAGGAGATCAGTTGGGCGAGGTCGTCCTGGTCCGCCACGGCGAGACCGAGTGGAGCCGCACCGGGCAGCACACCGGCAACAGCGACATCCCGCTGACCCGGACCGGCGAGGAGCAGGCGCAGGCGCTCCGGTCGGCACTCCGCCGCCGTACCTTCACCCTCGTGCTGACCAGCCCGCTGCAACGGGCGGCGCGAACGGCGGAGCTGGCCGGGCTGGCGATGCCACTGCCCGACCGCGACCTGCTCGAGTGGGACTACGGCTCATACGACGGCCGCACCACCGCCGACATCCAGCGGGACCGACCCGGGTGGACCGTCTGGAACGGCGGCACACCCGACGGCGAGACGGTCGAGGACGTCGGCGCCAGGTCCGACCGGGTGCTCGGGCGGGTGCGCACCCGGCTGGCCGAGTTCGACGGCGACGTGGCCCTGGTCGGGCACGGCCACGCCCTGCGGGTGCTGGCGGCCCGCTGGCTGGAGCTGCCGGCGGACTGCGGCCGGCTGTTCCGCCTCGACACCGCGACCGTGAGCGTGCTGTCCGAGGAGCACCACTGCCCCGCGCTGCGACGGTGGAACCTCTCCCCCGAAGACCCGCGGGCGTGATCCGGCCGGCGGTCCCGGCCGACGTACCGGTCCTGGTCGCGCTCGTCCGGGAGCTGGCCGACTACGAGCGGGCGCCGGAGTCCGCGGTCCTCGACGAGGACTCGCTGGCCCGCTCCCTCTTCGGACCGGCGCCCGCGGTCTTCGCCCACGTCGCCCTCGATGACGAGAGCGGCGAGGTGGTGGGGTTCGCGGTCTGGTTCCTCAACTTCTCGACCTGGCTCGGCCGGCACGGCATCTACCTCGAGGACCTGTTCGTGCGGCCGGCCGCTCGGGGGCGCGGACACGGGCGGGCGCTGCTGGCCGAGCTGACGCGGATCGCTGTCGAGCGTGGCTACGGCCGGCTCGAGTGGTGGGTGCTGGACTGGAACGGGCCGGCGATCGGCTTCTACCGATCGCTCGGCGCCGAGGCGATGGCGGGGTGGACGACGTACCGGCTGACCGGGCACGCCCTCGCCGAGCTGGCTGCGCCGTCCGATCGCGAGTGAATCTCCACCGTACCGACCGGCGCAGAGACGGTACCGTTGAGATCAACGGCGGCCGCCAGCGGCTCCGCTCTCGACTTTCCGGAGGTGCCATGACCGGCGACGCCATGGAGGAGACGCGCGTCGAACGCGCGGCGCCCAGCGGCGTCGGTGATGTGGTGACAATCCGGCTGCCGGCGGCCGGGGCATACCTGTCCATCCTGCGTACGGCGACCGCGGGGCTGGCCGCGCGGCTGGACTTCACCCTCGACGAGATCGAGGACCTGCGCATCGCCGTCGACGAGGCCTGCGCGATCCTGCTGGCGCAGGCGGAGCCCGGGGCCGACCTGGAGTGCGAGTTCGAGCTCTCGCGCGACGTCATCCGCATCTCGGTCAGCGTGCTGACGCTGGACGGCCAGACTCCGGCCCGCGACACGTTCGCCTGGACGGTGCTCTCCGCTCTGGTCGGCGAAGTCGACAGCCGCGTGGACGCCGACAACCGGGTGATCGTCGACCTGCAGAAGCGGCGCGGCGGCGGATCGGCGCTGCGGTGACCGAGGCGACCGAGGCGACGACCGCCGGCGCATCCCAGGAGCGGGCCGAGGGGACCGGCACCGAGTCGGTGAACCCCGGGCCGGTGACCCTCGAGCCGGTGACCTCCGAGCCGGTCACCCCCGTGCTGGCCCCGGCACCGGTCGACGCCGAGGTCGAGGTCGCGGTCGCGGTGCAGGTCGAGGTGCAGCTGCGATCGGAGCGCACCCCACACGACCGCGCCCACGCGCGGGCGCTGTTCCATGAGCTCGTCCGACTCCCCGCGGACTCTCCCCGGCGTACGAAGGTTCGCGACGAGCTCGTCGAGATGCACCTGCCGCTGGTCGAGTACCTCGCCCGTCGCTTCCGCAACCGCGGCGAGCCGCTCGACGACCTCGTCCAGGTCGCAACCATCGGGCTGATCAAGTCGGTCGACCGGTTCGACCTCGAGCGGGCCGTGGAGTTCTCCACGTACGCCACCCCCACGATCGTGGGTGAGATCAAGCGGCACTTCCGGGACAAGGGCTGGGCGATCCGCGTACCGCGGCGGTTGCAGGAGCTCAAGCTCGCGCTGACCAAGGCGACCAGCGAGCTCTCGCAGCGCAACGGCCGATCGCCCACCGTGGCAGAGCTCGCGGTGCACCTGGGCCTGACCGAGGAGGAGGTGCTGGAGGGGCTGGAGTCGGCCAACGCCTACTCGGCGGTGTCGCTGGACGCACCCGATGGCGGCGACGACGACTCCCCTGCCGTCGCGGACAGCCTGGGGGTGACCGACGAGTCGCTGGAGGGCGTGGAGTACCGGGAGTCCCTCAAGCCCCTGCTGGAGCGGCTGCCGCCCCGGGAGAAGAAGATCCTGCTGCTCCGCTTCTTCGGCAACATGACGCAGTCGCAGATCGCCGGCGAGCTCGGGATCTCCCAGATGCACGTCTCCCGGCTGCTCGCCCGGACGCTCACCCAGCTGCGCGAGGGCCTGCTGGTAGAGGACTGACCGCCCTACGCCGAGAAGATGGTTCGCCCGCCCGCCGTAGCCACCAGCAGCGCCAGGACGACGACCGCCGGCAGCAGCACCGCGACCCCGTACAGAGGCAGGTGGCCCTCCCACAGCCCGATGCCCACGGGCAGCGCGAGCAGCTGGGTGACCAGCACCGGCGAGGCGGCCGCCCGGCGGTGGTGCGCGAGCGCGCGGGCGAGCAGCACGACCACTGCGCCCGCAAGGAGCCCCATCACCGCGCCGGTCAGCGCCAGTCCCGCGTTCTCGGGCCGGCCGAACAGCACCCGCGCGGCGTACCCGGCGCACAACACCAGCAGGCCGAGTCCCTCGAGAAGTACGACGGCCGCCGCGCGGCGTACCGGCACCGGCGCCGGACCTCGGGGGGAGGGCGCGGCCACCCGGCCACAGTAGCCGCCGTTACGCTCGCACCGGTGCGGGCGCTGCTGGTCATCAATCCCGCGGCGACCGGCACCAGCGCCGGTCGTCGCGACGTCCTCATTCGGGCGCTGCGCAGCGAGCTCGAGCTCGACGTCGCCCAAACCGGTCACCGCGGCCACGCCGAGGAGCTGGGCCGGCAGGCGGTGACCGACGGGATCGACGTCGTGGTCTCGGTCGGCGGCGACGGGACGGTCAACGAGGTGGTCAACGGGCTGCTGGCGAGCGGCCCGTCGGAGGGCCTCCCGGCACTGGCCGTCATACCCGGTGGAAACGCCAACGTCTTCGGCCGCGCCCTGGGCGTCGCCCGGAGCCAGGTCGAAGCGATCGAGGAGCTGCTCGACGCGCTGCGGACGGGTCGGCGCCGGCGGGTCGGGCTCGGGCAGGCCGATGATCGTTGGTTCACCTTCTGCGCCGGGTTCGGGCTGGACGCGGAGGTCGTGCAGGAGGTGGAGCGCCGCCGCGCCTCCGGTACGCCGGCCAGCTCGGGGCTGTTCGTCCGGGCCGCGGTGCGCCGGTTCATCGCCAGCCCGACGCGCCGGCACCCGCCGCTCCGACTGGAACGGCCGGGCCAGCCGCCGGTCGGACCGCTATGCCTCGCGATCGTCTCCAACACGCGGCCGTGGACCTACCTGGGAGCCCGACCTCTGGTGGCTTCGCCCGAGGCCGGCCTCGACACCGGGCTGGACCTGCTCGCTGCCCGCCGGCTCGACCTACTGGGAACCACCGCCACCCTGGTCCGGATGTTGGCGCCGGGGGGCCGGCCTGCGGCCGGCCGTTCGATGATCGGCATGCATGACCTCGCGGAGTTCACGCTGGTGGCCGACGAGCCGCTGGCCGCGCAGCTCGACGGCGAGTACGTCGGTGACCGGCAGCGGCTGGAGTTCCGCGCGGCGCCGCAGGCTCTCACGGTCGTCGGCTGACCCGTCGGTCGGTCAGCCGGGCCAGGTCGCGGCCGGCCCTTGCCAGCGTCGGAACCGGCTGACAGGGTGGCGGACGTGGCCGGTGGGGGCGGTCGGGCTGGCGGGGCGAACCAGCGACAGGGGCAATGTCGCGTGCAGAGAATTTGCCCGAACCAGCCGGCTACGCCCCCTTCCCAAAGCCGAGCGGTTCGTGAAAGAATTCACAAGTGGTTGCGGTGTGTAGCCGGGCCAGATACGAGCAGTACACCTAGAGGCCGGGCCCCGCATGCCCGGTGACGAAGCCGGACGGAAAGGTCGAAGGCATGGACTGGCGGCACCGAGCTATCTGCCGCGACGAGGACCCGGAGCTGTTCTTCCCGATCGGGAACACCGGCCCCGCGCTGTTGCAGATCGAAGAGGCCAAGGCGGTCTGCCGTCGATGCCCGGTGGTCGAGGACTGCTTGCAGTGGGCGCTGGAGACCGGCCAGGACGCCGGCGTCTGGGGCGGTACGTCGGAGGACGAGCGCCGCGCCCTCAAGCGTCGCGGAGCACGCACCCGGGCACGCACCGGCTGAGGCCCGCGGGCGCCGGCGCGACGTTGCCCCCCCATCTCTCGTCGGCCGATGGCCGTGATCCAGGACGCGACATCATCCGGCGCGACCTGGCGCACGTCTGGCATCCGTTCACCCAGCACAGCGGGTGGCCCGGGGACTCGCCGCTGGTGATCGAGCGGGGCGAGGGTCGATACCTGTACGACGTCACCGGGCGGCGCTACCTCGACGGCATCTCCTCGCTCTGGGTCACCGTGCACGGCCACCGGGAGCCGGCGATCGACGCGGCCGTCCACCGGCAGCTCGACGTGCTCGCGCACTCGACCTTCCTCGGGCTGACCCACCGGCCGGGGGTCGAGCTGGCCGAGGCCCTGCTCGATACGGCCCCCGCCGGCCTGACCCGCGTCTTCTACGCCGGCGACGGCGCGAGTGCGGTCGAGGCGGCCCTGAAGATGGCCTACCAGAGCGCGGCCCAGCGTGGCGAGGACCGCCCGCTCTTCGTGCATCTGGCGGAGGGCTACCACGGGGACACCCTCGGCGCGGTGAGCGTGGGTGGCATCGAGCTCTTCCATGCCACCTACCGGCCGATCCTCCTGCAGACCCGCCAGGTGTCGTCTCCCGGCGTACTGGGGCCGGGACAGGACCGCGGCGAACGCGCCGCGGCCGTGCTCTCGGAGCTGGCGGGGGTGCTCGAGGCCGATGGCGACCGGGTCTGCGCCGTCATCGTCGAGCCGATGGTGCAGGCCGCCGGTGGCATCCTCACGCATGCGGCCGACTTCCTGCGCGGCGTACGCCGGCTCTGTGACGAGACCGGTGCACTGATGCTGGCGGACGAGGTCGCCACCGGAGTCGGGCGCACCGGCCGGATGTGGGCGGTCGAGCATGCCGGCGTGGCGCCCGACCTGCTCACCTGCGGGAAGGGCCTGACCGGCGGCTACCTGCCGTTGTCCGCCGTGCTGGCCACCGAGGCGGTCTACGAGGCGTTCCTCGGCTCGCCGAGCTCCGGGCGGACGTTCTTCCACGGCCACACCTACACGGCCAACCCGCTGTCCTGCGCCGCGGCGCTGGCGAACCTGGCGCTGATGGCCGAGCGCGGCACGGTGGCGCGGGCCGCGGCCATCGGCGACCGGCTCGGCGAGCTGCTCGCCCCACTGGCATCGGTGGACGGCGTGGCGGAGGTACGCCGGCTGGGCACGATGACCGGCATCGAGCTCGACACGCCCACCGCCGCGCGGGCGGCCTGTGCGGCGGCGCGGTCGGCCGGGGTGCTGCTGCGACCACTGGGCAGCGTGGTGGTGCTGATGCCGATGCTGGGCTCCGAGCCGGCCGAGGTGGAGGAGCTCGGCTCGGTCACGGTCGCCGCGGTCGCGACGGCGGCGCCCGGAGCCACGGGGTGACCGTGCTGGTGGTCACCGGCACCGGCACCGGAGTGGGCAAGACCGTGGTGACGGCCGGGCTGGCCGGGCTGGCCCGGGACCGCGGCGCGTCGGTCGCCGTGGTGAAGCCCGCACAGACCGGCGTCGGGCCGGCCGGGCTGGGCGACCTTGACGTCGTACGCCGGCTGACCGGCGTCGAGGATCTGCACGAGTGGGCCCGTTACCCCGACCCGCTCTCCCCCGCGGCCGCCGCGCGCCAGGCCGGCCTCCCGGTGGTGGACCTCCTCGCCGGGGCCGAGCGGCTGCGCACCCTGGCCGACCGGCGGCGCCTCGTGCTGGTCGAGGGCGCCGGCGGGCTGCTGGTGCGCTACGACGAGGACGGCCGCACGCTGGCCGACCTGGCGCGGCAGCTGGCGGCGCCGGTGCTGGTCGTGGCGGCGGCCGGTCTCGGCGCGCTGAACGCGACCGCCCTGACCCTGGAGGCGCTGGGGCACCGCGGCCTCGCCCTGGCCGGCGTGGTCATCGGCGCCTGGCCGACCGAGCCGGACCTGGCCGCGCGCAGCAACGTCCGGGACCTCGAGACGCTCGCGGCGCGGCCGCTGGGCGGCGTACTGCCGGCAGGCGCGGGCTCGCTGGCGCCCGAGCGCTTTCTCGAGGTCGCGCGGGCGGGGCTGGCCCCGGCGTACGGCGGCCGCTTCGATCCGGCAGACTTCCGGCGCGCCACCGATCCCGCCCCGAGAGGTACCGCGTGACCGACATCCTCACGACCGCCCGCTCCCAGGTGCTCGACGACGGCTGCGGCCTGGACCAGGGCCAGGCGCTGGAGTGCCTCCGGCTGCCCGACGAGCGGCTCCCCGAGCTGCTCGAGGTGGCCCACCTCGTGCGGATGCGCTGGTGCGGGCCGGAGGTCGAGGTCGAGGGCATCGTCAGCGTGAAGACCGGCGGGTGCCCGGAGGACTGTCACTTCTGCTCGCAGTCCGGCCGGTTCGCCTCCCCGGTCCGCGCGGCGTGGCTGGACATCCCGGCTCTGGTCCGGGCGGCCGAGGAGACCGCGGCCACCGGCGCGACCGAGTTCTGCATCGTGGCGGCGGTGCGGGGCCCGGACCGCCGGCTGATGGACCAGGTGCGGGCCGGCGTCGCCGCGATCCACGCGGCGATCGACATCAATGTCGCCTGCTCCCTCGGCATGCTCACCGCGGACCAGGTGGCCGAGCTCGCCGCGATCGGCGTCCACCGCTACAACCACAACCTGGAGACCGCCCGCTCCTACTTCGGCTCGGTGGTCACCACGCATACCTTCGAGGAGCGCTGGGAGACCTGCCGGATGGTGCGGGCCGCCGGCATGGAGCTCTGCTGCGGCGGCATCCTGGGCATGGGGGAGACGCTCGAGCAGCGCGCCGAGCTCGCCGCCCAGCTCGCCGAGCTCGAGCCGGACGAGGTGCCGCTGAACTTCCTCAACCCCAGGCCGGGTACGCCGTTGCGCGACCGTCCGGTGCTCGGCGCCCGGGACGCGCTGCGAGCGGTGGCCACCTTCCGGCTGGCGCTCCCCCGGACGATCCTGCGCTACGCCGGCGGCCGGGAGATCACCCTCGGCGAGCTCTCCGCCGACGGCATGCTGGGCGGTATCAACGCGGTGATCGTCGGCAACTACCTGACCACGCTGGGCCGCCCGGCGGAGCAGGACCTGGCCATGCTCGCCGACCTTTCCATGCCGGTGAAGGCGCTGTCAGCGACCCTTTGACCGCTTCACCAGCGGCCCACACCGGTCGAGATAGTCCCCGGCGACTACGTCGACGTCGGGAGACACTGGGACCATGACCGGCTCCCGGCTGCGCCGACTCATCGCCGCCGGCTGCCTGCTCGGTGTACTGGCGGGATGTGCGACGACCGACCGGTCGACGCGGTCGGCGGCCGGCACCCCCGGGACCAGCCCTACGGCGGCCGGTACGACGGCGCCGGCAAGCCCGCGGCCCTCCCCGCATCCGGGCTACGTGTTCCTCGACCTCGACGCCTCCGAGCGGATCACCCGCTGGGACCCGTGCGCCGTCCTGCACTACGTCGTCGACCCGCAGGGGGCACCGCCCGGCGGCATGGAGGCCATCCGCGCCGCCATTGGCCAGGTCTCGACGGCCACCGGCATCCGGTTCGCGTTCGACGGCTACGTGGCCGAGCGCCCCTCGCTGCGGCGCGCCGAGCTGGGCCGCGAGCCGCCCCGGCCGGGGCGCAACCCGTTCAAGTCGGTGCTGGTCGGCTGGTACTCGCAGGGCGAGGCTCCGACCGGCACCGAAGACGACGTGATCGGCTACGCCGCGCCGCTGTACGAGTTCAACGGGACCCAGCGGGTCTACGTCAGCGGCCTGATCGGCATCCGCCGGGACGCCGACCTGTCCTCCGGGTTCGACGGCAACCAGTCGGTGGGCGGGGTGCTCCTGCACGAGCTGGGCCACCTGATGGGACTCGGCCACTCCATCGACGACGGACAGATCATGTACTTCCAGGCCGGCCACCTGCGGGGACCCGCCCGCTACCAGGCCGGTGACCTCGCCGGCCTGCGCGAGCTGGGCCGGACCAAGGGCTGCCTGGACAGCCAGCTCTGGACGCGCAACCGCTGACCCCGCCGTTGGGCGAGGATGCCGGCATGACCTCCGGAACCTCCGTGCTCGTGCGCCCGGCGCTGCCGGAGGAGTACGCCGCGGTCGGCGAGCTGACCGCCGCCGCCTACGTCGCGGACGGGCTGGCCGGTCCGGCGTACGCCGAGCGGCTGCGCGACGCCGCCGGCCGGGCGGCCGACGGTGAGCTGCTGGTGGCGACCGGCTCGGGCAAAGGCACGGCCCACCGTGCGGTGCTGCTCGGAACGGTGGCGCTGTTCCCGGCCGGTGCCGAGCACGCCCAGCTGGCCGGCCCGGGCGAGATGGAGATCCGGATGCTGGCCGTCGACCCGGCCGCGCGAGGGCAGGGGGCGGGCGCCGCGCTGGCCGCCGCCTGTGTGCAGCGGGCACTGGGCACCGGCGCGAGCGGGATCCGGCTGTCCACGGACCGCAGGATGACCACGGCGCATCGCATCTACGAGCGGCTGGGCTTTCGCCGTACGCCGGACCACGACTGGTCGCCGGTGCCCGGCAGCATGCTGATCACCTACGCGCTGGACCTCACCGAAGGTGCGGCGTACTGCGACCGATGCGGGGCGCCGCTGGATCGCGGCACCCACGTTGAGTGCGCCCGGGGGCGCCGGCTGGAGCCGCCGCGCTACTGCCGGCGGTGCCGCCGCCGGCTCGTGGTACAGGTCACCCCCAGTGGCTGGACGGCTCGGTGCGCCGAGCACGGCGAGCTCTCAGGCGACGAGGCCCACCTGGCGTAGCTGCACGGTGAGGTCGTGCGGGTTGGTCGAGGCGGCCAGGGCGGCCTCGAGGGTGATGACGCCCTCGCGCACCAGCTGGACGAGGTGCTGGTCGAAGGTCTGCATGCCGTAGTAGCCGCCCTCGGCGATCAATGTGGTGATCGTGGAGGTCTTGTCCGGGTCGGCGATCGCGTCGGCGATCCGGCCGGTGTTGACGGCGATCTCCATGGCGACGGTGCGGCCGGCGCCGTCCGCTCGCGGCACCAGCCGCTGGCAGATCACGCCGCGCAGCGAGCCGGCGAGCGCCAGCCGGACCTGCTTCTGCTCGTGCGGCGGGAAGAAGTCGATGACCCGGTTCACCGTCTCCTGCGCGTCGGTGGTGTGCAGGGTCGAGAGCACGAAGTGCCCGGTCTCGGCCGCGGCCAGCGCCGCCTTGACCGTCTCGAAGTCGCGCATCTCGCCCACCAGGATCACGTCGGGGTCCTGGCGCATCGCCGCCCGCAGCGCGGTGGCGAAGTCATCGGTGTCGACCCGGACCTCCCGCTGGTTCACCATGGCCAGCTTGTCGAAGTGCAGCACCTCGATCGGGTCCTCGATCGTGACGACGTGCACCTCGCGGTTGGCGTTGATGTGGTCGATCATCCCGGCCAGCGTGGTCGTCTTGCCCGAGCCGGTGGGGCCGGTGACCAGCACCAGCCCGCGCGGCTCCAGCGCGAGCGCCTCCAGGGTCTTGGGCAGGCCGAGCTCGACCAGCGGGGTCGCTCCCGCGCTGACCCGGCGGAAGACCAGCCCGGCCGACCCACGGGAACGGAACGCGTTGACCCGGAACCGGCCGATGCCCGCCATCGAGTAGGCGAAGTCGGCGTCGTTGCGGCGCCGGAACTCCTCGGCGAGATCGGCACGCAACACCTCGGCCACCATGCCCTCGGTGTCGGCCGGGGACAGGTCGCGGGTCTGCAGGCGACGCAGCCGGCCGTCGATGCGGATCCGGGGTGGCGAGCCGACCTTGCAGTGCAGGTCGGATCCGGCGCATTCCACCAGGGCGCGCAGCAGTGGCTCGATGAGGCTGGGGCAGTCCGGCTCGGTCACACCTCAATGTCGGCCGGCCGATCAGCCGGCTTGACGTCGTACGTCTACTCGATCACCGCGATGACGTCGCCCTCCTGGACGACGTCACCTTCTGCGACCCGGAGCTCGGCCACCGTGCCGGCCGCCTCGGCGATCACCGGGATCTCCATCTTCATCGACTCCAGGATGACGAGGGTGTCGCCGTCCGCCACGGAGTCCCCGGCGGCGACGACGACCTTCCAGACGTTGGCGACCATCTCGGCCCGCACTTCCTCCGCCACGTCGCTCCCTCGGTTGTCGTTGCCGGCGCAAATCCAACCATGCGGGTCGCCGGCCGGGGTTCAGCGAGCCCGCATCCGCTCCACCAGCCCGGTGTCGTAGTCGCCGGAGCGGAACCCCGGATCCTCGAGCAGCTCGGTGAAGAAGGGCAGGTTGGTCTTCGGGCCGGTGACGGTGAACTGCTCCACCGCCACCCGCGCCCGCCCGAGTGCCTCCTCGCGGTCTGCGCCGTAGGTGCACAGCTTGGCCAGCAGCGGGTCGTAGTGCGGCGTGACCGTGGTGCCTTCGGCGTAGCCCGCGTCCACCCGTACGCCGGGACCGCGCGGCTCCTCCCAGCGGGTGATCGCACCCGGCGACGGCAGGAAGCGCCGGGGGTCCTCGGCGTACACCCGCAGCTCGAGCGCCGCACCGGTGGGGGTCACCGCGGCCGGGTCGAAGCTCACGTCCTCACCGGCAGCGATGCGCAGCTGCTGCTCGACGAGGTCGAGGCCGGTCACCATCTCGGTCACCGGATGCTCGACCTGCAGCCGGGTGTTCATCTCGAGGAACACGAACTCCTCGCCGGTCACCAGGCACTCCACCGTGCCGGCGTTGCGGTAGCCGACCGCCTCGCCGGCCCGGACGGCGGCGTCGAGCAGTCGGGCCCGCAGCTGTGGGGACACCCCCGGCGAAGGGGTCTCCTCGGCCACCTTCTGGTGCCGGCGCTGCACCGAACAGTCGCGCTCGCCGAGCGCGACCACCCGGCCGTCGGTCAGGCCCAGGATCTGCACCTCGACGTGGCGCGCCCGAGGGAGGTAGCGCTCGAGCAGGATCGCCGGGCTGCCGAAGAAGCGTTCGGCCCGGCTGCGGGCGGTCTCGAACGCCACCCGCAGGGCGCTCTCGTCCGCCGCGATGCCCATCCCGATGCCACCGCCGCCGGCCGCCGCCTTGACCATCAGCGGGTATCCGAGCCCGGTCGCGATCGCCACGGCGGCGTCCACGTCGCCGACGGGCTCCGTGCTGCCGGCCGCGACAGGTACGCCGGCCGCCGCCATCGTGTTCCGTGCGGTGATCTTGTCTCCCATGGCGGCGATTGCATCCGGAGCGGGACCGACCCAGACCAGCCCGGCGTCGAGCACCGCCTGCGCGAATCCCGCGTTCTCGGCCAGGAAGCCGTAGCCCGGGTGCACCGCCTGTGCGCCCGCCTGCCGGGCCGCCTCCAGGACCTTGGACGCGTCCAGGTACGACGCCGCCGGTGGCGCCGGACCGATCAGCACCGCCTCGTCCGCCTCGCGGACGTAGGGCAAGGCGGCGTCGGCCTCGGAGTACACCGCCACCGCTCGAAGACCGAGCCGCTGCACGGTCCGGATGACCCGGCGAGCGATCTCGGCGCGGTTTGCCACGAGCACCGACTCGAACACCGGAGCTGCTCCCCTCCCTTGTGGGCTCCCCGCGGCGCGAAGGTCCCTCCCGCGTCACCAGGGCAGGCAGCAGACTAGCCAGCGTGGCGCTCGTTCTCCTCGTGATGGTGGCCGCGGTCGCCGTCGGGCTGGCCGCCGGCGGGCCGCTCGGGGTCGACCAGGCTGCGCCCGGCCGGTCGGTGGTGGCGGCGGCGGCGGAGCCGGTGCGTGGCTGGCCGCTGCTGCTCCTCGCCGTGCTGGCCCAGGCGGGCGGCGCGCTGTTCGGGGTCGCCGGCTACCGGGCCGGGCTGCTGCTCTCCGCCGTACTCGCGGGGGCGTTCCTGGCCCGCAACCGCCGGCTGGCCGGCGTAGCGCTGGTGACGCTGGGGTTGCTGCTCAACGCGCTGGTCGTGACCGCGAACGCGGCCATGCCGGTGTCCCGGTACGCCGCCGCCCGGGCCGGCGTCGACTTCGCCGCGGCGGTGCCCGCCGGTGACGCCCGGCACGAGCCGGCCGGGCGTGGGACACGGCTGGCCGCTCTGGGCGACGTCGTACCGCTCGCCCTGCCGCCGCACCGGGAGGTCGTCAGTCCGGGCGACTGCCTGCTGGCTGCCGGGCTGGCGCTGCTCGTCCTCCGCGGCGTGCGATCACGTGAGAAGGTGGCCCGAAACCGATGAGAGGAGCTCACGTGGCGAAGAAGTCACGGCGGCGCAAGGCGCGCAAGAACAAGAAGGCCAACCACGGCAAGCGGCCGAACTCCTGACCGGCGTAGCGGATGGGACGGGACCGGTCGGCGGTGGTGTCAGTCGATCCGGTACTCGACCTGGCCGATCTCGACCTGCACCTGACAGAGCCGGATGAGCACCCGGTCCCGCAACCCCTCTGGGGCGGGGTCGGAACAGCAGCGGGCCACCAGGGCCTTGACCTCCTGTTCCAGGCCGAACCGGCGCAGGCAGGGGCCGCACTCCTCGAGGTGGCTCCGAATCTGGAAGAGCTCGTCGTCGCCCATCTCGCCGTCGAGGTAGAGATAGACCTCCGCGAGGACGATCCCGCAGTCCATGTCATGCGGGTTGCCGCAGCTCACGCCGGCGCACCCCCCGACGGGTCGGCGGCCGCGCCCACGGCCGCGCCGGGGCGCAGGAAGCCGCGGTCCTCGGCGTACTGCTCGAGGGAGGTCCGCAGGCCGCGGCGGCCGCGGTGCAGCCGGGACATCACGGTGCCGATCGGCGTACCCATGATCTCGGCGATCTCCTTGTAGGAGAACCCCTCGACGTCGGCGAGGTAGACCGCCATCCGGAAGTCCTCGGGCAGCGCCTGCAGGGCCTCCTTGACGTCGCTGTCGGGCAGGTGGTCGAGCGCCTCGACCTCGGCCGAGCGCAGCCCGGTGGAGGTGTGCGACTCCGCCCTGGCCAGCTGCCAGTCCTCGATGCTGTCGGCACCGGACTGCTGGGGCTGGCGCTGGCGCTTGCGGTAGGTGTTGATAAACGTGTTGGTCAGGATCCGGTAGAGCCAGGCCTTGAGGTTGGTGCCCTCGGTGAACTGGTGGAAGGCCGCGAACGCCTTGACGAAGGTCTCCTGGACCAGATCCTCGGCGTCCGTCGGGTTGCGGGTCATGCGCAGGGCGGCGGAGTAGAGCTGGTCCAGGAACGGCAACGCGGTGGCCTCGAAGCGTGCGCTCCGCTGCTCGAGGGTCTCCTCGACCGGACCCACCCCCTCGCGACGCGTCGCTGCACCCCTGGTCGCCCTCGAGGATACGCGGGCGGGCGCAGCCGGCAGGTCGAGGCGTACGGCGTCCGGACGCCGGGTGCGGCCGGGTGGGCGGACGGCGGCGGGACGGCTGCACCGGGGCGCGTGCTGCCCGATCATGGCTCCTCCGGCGGTCTCGTCTGACAGCCGCCAACGCCGAGGGCCAGCCGGCGATTCCCGGCCGGCCGTAGCATGGCGGTCATGGCGGACCAGTCCCCGGCCGTTGAGCAGTACCTCGAGACGATCTACGAGCTCGAGGAGTCCGGCATCCCGCCGATGCGAGCCCGGCTGGTGGAGCGGCTCGGCGTCTCCGCGCCGTCGGTCTCCGAGACGGTGGCCCGGCTGGAGCGCGAAGGACACGTCACCCTCGACGACACCCGGGTGATCCAGCTCACGCCCAGCGGACAGCAGCTGGCCACCGCGATCATGCGACGCCACCGGCTGGCCGAGCGGCTGCTCGTGGACGTTCTCGGCGTGCCCTGGCACCAGGTGCATGAGGAGGCGGGGCGCCTGGAGCACGCCATCAGCGCCAACCTGGAAGCGCACCTGATCTCGATACTGGACGATCCGGCCACCTGCCCGCACGGCAACCCGATCCCGGGCTCCGCGCATGCCGTCGACGTGGGACCGACGATGCCACTGGCCGACGTACGCCCCGGTGCTGCTGCTGTCGTCAGGCGGATCGACGAGGAGCTCGAGAACCGCGCTGACTACATGCTTCTGCTCGAGCAGAACGGGTTGGTGCCCGACGCGGGCGCTGAGATGATCGGTCCCGACTCTGACGGCGTGGCCGTGCTTACCTCGACCGGCAAGGTGGCGCTCCCCCGGTTCGTCGCCGCGAGGGTGTTCGTCACCGTTTCCGCGGGCGGCTAGCTCCGAAGGCCTGGCCGAGCCAGTCGGTCACCGCGCCGGCCACGTCGGCGAGGCACTCTGCCGTGCTGCGCCCGTCGGCTCGCCGGGCGCGAAAGGAGTGGTCGGCCGCGACCACCTCGAAGAGCTCCATGCCGGCGGGCAGCGGCGGGAAGTCGGCCGCGCTGCCGAAGGCATCGCGGCTCCCCTGCACGACCAGGGAGGCGACGGTCACGCCGAGCAGCTCGTCCTGGCGGCTCACCGCGCGGCCGGGCGGGCGGAGCGGGAAGGCGAGGGCGACGACGCCGCTGGCACCGGTGTCCACCGCAGTACGGCAGGCGACCCGGGCGCCGCTGCTGCGACCGCCCACGACCAGCGGCAGCCCGGCCAGCTCCGGTCGGGTGACCAGCTGCGCGAGGACGGCCCGCCATGCGGCGTCGAGCCGGCTCGCCGGCGGCGGCGCCGGTCGGCCGGCCACGCGGTAGGGCTGCTCCACCCTGGCGAGCGCGAAGCCGGTCAGCGGCAGCGCCGTCGCCAGTGCCGCCAGCTCCGGCGCCGCGATGCCACCGCCGGCACCGTGGCCCAGCACGACGAGGGCCCGCGCGTCGCCCGGCGGGAGGTCCAGCTCGGCGCCCGCCGGTCCCTCGCCGGTCGGTACGGCGAACCGGCTCAGACCGATGCCGCGCTCGTCCAGACCTGACGCATCCGCCGGCGTTCCTCCGGCGTCGTACCGCCCCAGATGCCGTCGCACTCACCGGCGTCCAGCGCGGCGGCCAGGCAGGAACCGGCGACGGGGCAGGCGCGACAGATGGCCAGCGCCGGCCCGGGGTCCTCGGCGGCGTTGGGGAAGAACAGCTCGGGGTCGTGGCGCAGGCACAGGCCAGCGCTGCGCCACCAGATCCCCGAGGAGCGGGCGTCCATAGCCTCGCGGAACCGAGAGTCGCGACGGACCTGGCGGCTCGAGGTCGCGGCGGCCGTCGGCGGACGGCTCACCGGGCACCCTCCGCCTTGGCCTGGCAGCGAACGCAGCGCGCCGCCTCGGGCCGGGCATCGAGCCGCTCGTCGGGCAAGGTCGTGCCGCAGTCGACGCAGGTGCCGTAGGTCCCTTCGTCGACCCGGCGCAGCGCCGCGCGGACCTGCTCGCGCTGTCCCGTGACCACCTCGAGGATCGCCTCCTCTCGGTCGGCATCGGAGAGGTCGGTCGCCGAGTCGGCCGGATGCTGGTCGAGCGTGCTCAGCTCGCCGCTGTCCCCCACCATCTCCGCCTCCAGCGTGGCGGCGGACTCGTCGAGCTCGGCGAGCATCTGCTCGAGACGGCTCCGGGCGGTCTGCTGGTCCACGCCATGCCTTTCGGTCGAAACGGCCGCGAGCCCCGGCCCGCAGCCGCGATTGGTGGTGTTTACCGGTCCGGGCGGGTGCTGACAAGAGCAGGGGCATCCGGATCGCTGTGCCAGGGGTGACGAGCTCCGCCCGGAGACAGTGTCACAGGCAGCAGCCACTAACCTCGACCGGGCAAGCCCGACCAGCAGCGCGGCGGAAGGAACGAGATGTCAGACCAGCGTCCGGAGTAGGGGCTGAGTCGACTGGACGAGGACGACGTCCGCGTCCGGGCAGGTCGCGGCTCCCGGCCACGCACCCGCACCCGGCCGCGTCACGAGGATGCTCTCTCGGCTTTCGTCACCGCTGTCGACCGGGGCCGTTACACCTGCCGCGTCGACGACCGGGACGTCATCGCCATGCGTGCCCGTGAGCTGGGCCGGCGGTCCGTGGTCGTCGGGGACGACGTCGCCATGGTGGGTGAGACCGGTGGCGGGCCTGATGCCCTCGCCCGGATCGTCCGCGTCGCCGACCGGGCGTCGTCGTTGCGGCGTACGGCGGACGACACCGACCCGGTGGAGCGCGTGGTCGTCGCGAACGCCGACATCCTCGTCGTCGTCACAGCGCTGGCCCACCCGCCGCCGCGGACCGGACTGGTCGACCGCTGCCTGGTGGCGGCGTACGACGCCCGGCTGGAGCCGCTGCTGTGCCTCACGAAGTCCGACCTCGCCTCGCCGGCGGACCTGGTGGCGACCTACGGCCCGCTGGGCATCCCGACGGTCGTGACCGGCCGCGGTGACGGCGGCGAGGGCGTCGAGGCCCTGCGGGCGCGGCTCTCCGGCCGGCGCAGCGTCCTGGTTGGGCACTCGGGGGTGGGCAAGTCGACCATGGTCAACGACCTCGTTCCGTCGGCCCGGCGGGCGACCGGCGCCGTGAACGCGGTCACCGGCCGGGGGCGGCACACGTCCTCCTCGGCAGTCGCGCTGCCGCTCGACGACCGAGGAGGATGGGTGATCGACACACCCGGCCTGCGCTCTTTCGGGCTGGCGCACGTGAGCTCGGAGCGGCTGCTGTCGGCGTTCGTCGATCTCGCCCCGGGCACCACCGCGTGCCCGTCCGGCTGCTCGCATCTCGCCCCGGAGTGTGCACTAGACGCCTGGGTGGCCGCCGGGCACGGTACGGCGGGTCGGCTGCGCTCGCTGCGCCATCTGCTCGCCAGCCGAGCCGCGGAGCCCGACGGCTGAGCCCGCTCAGATCTCGACGGTGCCGCCGGTACGCCAGTAGATCCCGGCCTCCCGCGCCATGAAGTCCTCGTCGACGAGGTAGCGCCGAAGCGCCGCATGGTCGGGATGGAAGGCGCGCAGGACGGTGTCGACGTCGCGTTCGGGATAGCGGACCCCTGGCTCGAACACGCGGGCGATGTGGTCGAGAACGACCCGCCGCTTGCTTCGGGCAGCCGGGATGGACACCAGCCGGCCATCCTTGAGGAACGCCCGCAGCACCGGCGCCGCGGCCGCGTCCGCGGCGCCGTGGTCGTCATGGGTGGGCGGTGGAGCGGCGGCCCGCGCCGCGGCCTGGAAGCGGTCAGCGTGCAGGGACCACTCCCCCTTGCGCCCCGATACCAGCCCCCCGGCCTGCAGCCGGTTGAGCGCCCGGAGGGTGTTCCGGGTGGGGAGGCCGGCGACCTCCGCCACCTCGGCCGTCGTACCGGCACCCAGGACGAGGGCCGCCACGACTCGCAGCCGGTCGTGCTCGGCAAGCAGGCCAAGCAGCTCGGCGGCCTCGCTCATCACCGGCCGCGCAAGGTCAGGGAGCCCACGACGGCACGCTATCCGGGGAGCCCTGCCGACCGCGTTGGCGCGAGTACGGCGTATCCATCTCGGCGCATTGCCTTACCGCCGAGCGGGCATGACATATCGCAACCGAACGGGCAGACCTACCGACCGCCGACCGGAGGGCTTTCGCTCCGTGGACCTGGCTCTCGCGCATGTCGAGCTCGCCGTTCCCGAGGACGCCGAGTCGGTGCGGCACGCGCGCCACTTCGTCCGGGCCCAGCTGCACCGGTGGTCGCTGAGCTCCAACGTCGTGGGGGACGCCGTACTGCTCGCCAGCGAGCTGGTCACCAACGCCCTGCGGCACGGCTCCCCGCCTCGTCAGCTGGAGCTCGAGCTGTCCCCCGACCGGCTGTTCATCGCCGTACGGGACGCCGGAGCCGGCCGGCCACGCCTGAGCCTGCCGGTGAACGACCAGGAAGGCGGCCGCGGCCTCGCCCTGCTCGACGCGCTGAGCACGGCATGGGGCACCGAGGCCAGGCCGAAGGACGGCAAGCTGGTCTGGTGCGAGCTGGCGCTGGGCTGAGCGCCTCAGGCACCGAAGCCGCCGCTCGGTCAGGCGGGGCGTCGACCGAACAGCCCGCGGCCGGTCATCCGCGCCACCAGCTCCTGGCGGGCGTTGTACATCTCGAAGAGCATGAACACCGTGCCGCGGTCCGGCCGGACAGAGGACGGCGCCACCTCGGTCACGGACGCCGTCCCGCGGAGGACGTCCCCGGGTCGGACCGGCACCAGCCAGCGCAGCTCCTCGAGACCGGGCGAGCCCATGCTGGCGGAGTCCAGCAGCAAGGCGTCGACGTAGAGCCGCATGAACACGCACGCGGTGTGCCAGCCGCTCGCCACCAGGCCGCCGAACGCCGACTCCGCCGCGGCGGCCTCGTCGACGTGGAAGGGCTGCGGGTCCCACTGCCGGGCGAAACCGACGATCTCGTCCCGGCTGAACTCGTGCGAGCCGAGGTCGAACACCTGGCCCGGGGCGAAGTCCTCGAAGTAGCGCACGAGCGTTCAGGGGGCGGCGTCGTAGTCGGTCGCGGCGATGGCCTCGATCACGCCGGTGTCATCGAGGTTCTCGGAGCCGGGCAGGGTGGGGACGAAGCCGACGAGTACGCCGTTGCGCATCACGGTCGCCTCCAGTGCGCTGGCGCCGTCGGTGTCCCAGATCGCCTCCCGGCCGTCACTGAGCACCACCCGTACGCCGAACTTGTAGACCCCGGCCCGCTCGAGGTGCGCGAAGACGCCACGCTGCCGCAGCTCGGCCACGACCCGGGTGGCCCGCTCCTCGTTCACACCGTTCCTCTCGCTCCTAGCGCGCCAGCGGCTGGAACCGCCGCAGCCGCAGGCTGTTGGACACGACGAAGACGCTGGACAGCGCCATCGCTGCTCCGGCGACCAACGGGCTTAGATAGCCGAACGCCGCCAGCGGGATCGCGGCGACGTTGTAGGCGAAGGCCCAGAACAGGTTCCCACGGATGATGGCCAGGGTGCGGCGGGAGAGCCGGATGGCGTCCGCCACGGCGCGCAGGTCGCCGCGCACGAGCGTGAGGTCGGACGCCTCGATCGCGGCGTCGGCGCCACCGCCCATCGCGATGCCGAGGTCAGCCCCGGCCAGCGCGGCGGAGTCGTTGACACCGTCGCCGACCATCGCCACGACGTGCCCCTGGGACTGGAGGCGGCGTACGACGTCGAGCTTGTCCGCCGGCAGCACCTCGGCCACCACCTGCTCGATGCCGACCTCGGCCGCCACGGCCTTCGCCGTCGCCGCGTTGTCCCCGGTCAGGAGCACCGGCGTCAGCCCTAGGCGGGCCAGCTCGCGCACCGCCGCGGCGCTGGTCGGCTTGACCGCGTCGGCGACCACCAGAACCGCCCGCGCTTCGCCGTCCCAGCCGGCTACGACGGCCGTGCGGCTGGTCGCGGCGGCATCGGCGAGGGCGGTTCCGAGCTCGGCGGAGATGACCAGCCCCCGCTCGCCCAGCAGCTCCGGCCGGCCGGCGACCACGTGCCGGCCCTCCACGTCGCCCTCGACGCCGAGGCCGGGGTGGCTGAGGAAGCTCTGCACGGACGGCAGCGGCCCGACCCGCGCGGCGGCCGCGGCGGCGATCGCCGTACCGACCGGGTGCTCGGAGGCCGACTCGAGCGCGCCGACGAGTCGGAGTGCCATCTCCGGCGTCGTGTCGGGAGCCGCGCGCACGTCGAGCAGCGACATCGAGCCGGTGGTCACGGTGCCGGTCTTGTCCAGCACGACCGTGTCCACCCGGCGGGTGGACTCGAGGACCTCCGGGCCCTTGATCAGTACGCCGAGCTGGGCGCCACGGCCGGTGCCGACCAGCAGGGCGGTCGGCGTGGCCAGGCCGAGCGCACACGGGCAGGCGATGATCAGTACGGCGACCGCGGCGGCGAACGCCGGTGCCGGGCCACCACCGGCCAGCAGCCAGCCGGCCAGCGTGACGACGGCGAGAACGAGCACGACCGGCACGAAGACACCCGAGACCCGGTCGGCCAGCCGCTGGACCGGCGCCTTACCGCTCTGCGCAGCGGTGACCAGCCGGCCGATCTGCGCGAGTGCCGTGTCGGCGCCCACCCGGGTGGCCCGCACGACCAGCCGGCCGCCCGCGTTGACGGTGGCCCCGGTGACCGCCGAGCCCGGCCCGACCTCGACCGGCACGCTCTCGCCGGTCAGCAACGAGGTGTCGAGGGCCGACGTACCGCTCTCCACCACGCCGTCGGTGGCGACCTTCTCCCCAGGCCGGACCACGAAGCGGTCGCCGACGGCCAGCCGGTCGACAGCGACCCGGTGCTCACCGGCGTCGGTCAGCACGGCGACGTCCTTGGCCCCCAGCTCGAGCAGTGCCCGCAGCGCACCGCCGGCCCGGCGCTTGGCCCGCGCCTCGAAGTAGCGCCCGGCGAGCAGGAAGACCGTGACGCCGGCGGCCACCTCCAGATAGGTCTCGCCGCGGCCGGTGACCAGCGCCCACAGCGACTCGCCGTACGCCGCCAGCACCCCCATCGAGACCAGCGTGTCCATGGTGGCGGCGCGGTGCCGCAGGTTGGTCAGCGCGGCGCGATGGAACGGCAGCGCGCCCCAGGTCGCCACCGGAGTGGCCAGCGCGAGCGCCAGCCACTGCAGGCCGGGCTGCCGATGCAGGACCGGCAGCATGCCGAGCACGACCACCGGTACGGCGAGCAGGGCCGAGATCGTCAGCCGCCGGCGCAGCACCTCGAGGTGGCCGTCGCCCGGCTCGGCCACGTCCTGGGTAGCCGGGGCCGGCACGGTCGCCGAATAGCCGGTGGCCTCGACCGTCTCGACCAGCCGCTCCGGCGTGACCCGCCCACGGTCGAAGTCGACCCGGGCGGTCTCGGTGGCGTAGTTGACCGAGGCGGTCACCCCGTCGAGCCGGTTGAGCTTCTTCTCGATCCGGGCCGCGCAGGAGGCGCAGGTCATGCCGCCGATCGCCAGCTCTAGATGATCATCCCGCCGGGCCTGCTCCGCATCCCGGCTCCCGGTTACGGTCACCCGCGCACCTCGTACCCGGCCTCATCGATGGCCGCCCGCACAGCCGCGTCGTCGATGTCGTCGCCGGTCACCGTCACGCTCTTCGTCGCGAGGTCGACCACGACGCCGCTGACGCCGCTCACCTTGCCCACCTTGCCGGACACCGCGTTGACGCAGTGCTCGCAGGTCATGCCCTCCACGTCGTACGTCCGCTCGGTCATCGCTTCTCCTCTGTCATGACCGCACCAGCCGCTCGATCGCGGCGGATGCCTCTTTGACCTTGGCCGCCGCATCTGGACCGCCGGTGCCGATGGCTTCCGTCACGCAGTGGGCCAGGTGCTCGTCGAGCAGGTTGAGCGCGACCGACTGCAGCGCCTTGGTCGCGGCCGAGATCTGCGTCAGCACGTCGATGCAGTAGGTGTCCGCCTCGACCATGCGCTGCAGGCCACGGACCTGGCCCTCGATGCGGCGCAGCCGCTTGAGCACGTCGTCCCGATCTCCGCTGTATCCGACCATGGACTCACTATACCCCCGGGGGGTAGACGTGCGCCACCATGGCTGCGTGCGCGCACAGTTGATCGAGCGGCTGCGGGACGCCGGCATCAGCCCGGGGGACGTGTCGGCGGGCCGGCGTACGCCGTGGGCGGTCTGGCTCGAGCTCTCGGACCGCGGGGGCCGCCGGGTCACCCTGGTCGACCTGTACGACCTCGAGGCGACACGGCGCGGGGTCGCCGTGGCGGAGCTGCCGGCGGCGGACCGGCAGGCGATGGCGCACCGGGTGCTTGCCGTCCAGTACCCCGGGTGGGAGGTGGCGCCCGGCGGCGGGTTCCGTGCCGGCGAGCCCGTGGAGATCGCGGGGTACGACGGGCACTGGCCCGAGCTGTTCGGGGAGTGGCGTCGGCGGCTCGGCACGGCGCTTGGCGACGTGGCGTTGCGCGTCGACCACGTCGGCTCAACCGCCGTACCGGGGCTGGCCGCCAAGCCGGTCATCGACGTGCAGGTGAGCGTCGACGACCTGGAGGACGAGCCCGAGTACGTGCCGGCGATCGAGTCCACCGGGGTCGTGCTGCAGTCAAGGGAGCACGCACGCCGCTACTTCCGGCCACCGCCGGGACGGCCGAGGACGGTCCAGGTGCACGTCTGCGCCGCAGGTAGCGAATGGGAACGGGACCACCTGCTCTTCCGCGATTACCTGCGCGCACACGACGAGGTGAGGGACGCCTACGCCGCCTTGAAGCGAGAGCTCGCCCGGTGCTGGGGCTCGGACCGGCTCGCCTACACGGGCGAGAAGACCGCGTTCATCCTCGGCACGCTCGAGATCGCCGAGTCGTGGGCCGCCAACCAGCCGCCCGATCCCGCCGGGGAGTCTCGCCGAGGGCACTGACATACGGTCGAGGGATGGACTCGGGACGGCGCGGACTGGCCTACGGCCTGGCGGCGTATCTGCTCTGGGGCCTGTTCCCGCTCTACTGGCCGCTGCTCGAGCCGGCCGGCGCGCTGGAGATCCTCGCCAACCGGGTCCTGTGGTCCGCCGTCGTCGTCGGCCTGGTGCTCGCGGCCGGTCGACGGCTCGGCGGCCTGCGCACGCTGGGCCGGGGTGACGGGCTGCGGCTCTCGTTCGCCGGAGCCGTGATCGCGGTCAACTGGGGCGCCTACATCTGGGGCGTGAACAACGAGCACGTGGTGGAGACCTCGCTCGGCTACTTCATCAACCCGCTGGTCACCGTGGCCCTCGGGGTGGTCCTGCTGCACGAGCGGCTGCGCCACGTGCAGTGGTTCGCCATCGGGCTGGGGACGCTCGCCGTCGCGGTGTTGACCGTCGACTACGGACGGGTGCCCTGGCTGGCGCTGCTGCTTGCGGGCAGCTTCGCAACCTATGGCTATGTCAAGAAGCGGGTCGCGGTCGGCGCCGCCGAGGGGTTGCTGGTGGAGAGCAGCGTGCTGGCGCTCCCGGCGCTGGCGGTGCTCGCCGTCCTGTCCGGCCAGGGGACGCTGACCTGGCGCGGACATGGAGCGGACCACGTCCTGCTGCTGATGACGACCGGCCTCGTCACCGCCGTACCACTGCTGTTCTTCGCCGGTGCGGCCCGGCGGCTGCCGCTCTCTACCGTGGGACTGCTGCAGTACGTCGCGCCGGTGCTGCAGTTCATGACCGGCGTCCTGGTGCGGCACGAGCCGATGCCGGCGAGCCGGCTCGCGGGGTTCGCCCTCGTCTGGGTGGCTCTCGTCGTACTCGCCATCGACGGCGTCGGGCACCGCTCCCGCCCCGAGCCGAGCGTCGCCGCCGCTCCGGAGCCGCTGGTGCTCTCCGAACCCTCGGTCACTCGGTAGGACGGCGATCGTGCAGTTGCCCATCCCGCCTGGGTGCTGGCTCCGCCCCCGGGTGGAGGTACGCCGCTCGACCATCGAGGGGCTGGGACTGTTCGCCCAGGAGCCACTTGGCGAAGGCGAGGTGGTCGAGCGGCTCGGCGGGCGCCTGATCGACGACGCTGCCCTGTCCGCGCTGACGCCGCCGTACAGCAGCCTGACCGTCGACGACGGCAGGCACCTGCTCATCGACCCGGCCTCCCCGGTGCGTTACGGCAACCACTCCTGCGACCCGAACCTCTGGCACGCCGACGCCACCACCGTCGTCGCACGGCGCGCCATCGCCGCGGACGAGGAGCTGACCATCGACTACGCGACGCACACCGGCGTCGAGGCCTGGGAGATGGTGTGCCGATGCGGCGCCCCGGGGTGCCGGGGCCTGGTGACCGGAGCCGACTGGCGGCGACCGGAGCGCAGGCGGCGTACGGCGACCACTGGACGCCGATGCTGCTGCGGCGGTATCGCCGCCTCGGCGATGCCCCCGTTGCCAGCTAGGCGCCCGCTCTGCTGATCAGCTCCGCGAGACCGGTCGGCCACACGACTTCGGTCGTCGTCCGGAGCTCGCCCAGAGTCCACCAGCGCCAAGCGGCGATGCGGTCGATGGTGTGCATCGCGGCAACGTCGACCACGGGGCGGCGGGCCACATCGGTCCTCGCCAGATAGAGGCGCTCGCGCTGCCGCACCAGCCGGTCGTCGTACTCCATCGTCACCTCGCCCGACCCGATCTCTCCCAGCAGCCGTATGTCGACCCAGCCGGTCTCCTCGGTGAGCTCTCGGAGCGCGGCCGTCGGGTGGTCCTCGCCTGCTTCCAGGCCGCCGCCAGGCGTCGACCAGTGCGGTCCGTTGGGTGGGGCGTCGTCGTAGCGCAGCAGCAGGACCCGGTCGTCGGGGTCCAGCACCACCACCCGGGCGGCCAGCCGGATCGGGAGGGCGGCGTCGACATCGTCGCCGGAGCAGCCGAGGGGGTCGACCGGGTTCACGGACTGCATGCTGCCCTGGGCCAGCACGGTTGGCCGCGCCCGGCTTACCGTTCGCGCATGGAGTTCTCCGAGGTGATCCGTCGGCGCCGCATGATCCGGCACTACTCGGCCAAGCCGCTGCCGCCGGAGGTCATCGAGCGCGTGCTCGCCAGCGCCTTGCGAGCACCCTCGGGCGGCTTCGCGCAAGGCTGGGCCTTCCTGGCACTGACCGATCCCCGGGACCGGGCGAGGTTCTGGCAGTTCGTGCCGATGCGGGTGGAGCAGACGCCGACCATGCAGGACGCACCTCTGGTCGTCGTACCGCTTGCCCACAAGGCGGCCTATCTCGACCGCTACGCGCAGCCCGACAAGGGCTGGGAGGACCGGTCCGAGGCTCGCTGGGCCGCACCGTACTGGTTCATCGACACCGGGATGGCGGCTCTGATGATGCTGCTGACGGCGGTGGACCAGGGGCTTGGCGCCTGCTTCTTCGCGATCATGCCGGACGACATCGGACCGTTCAAGGCCGAGTTCGGGGTGCCTGCGGAGTACGCACCCATCGGCGCCGTGACCGTCGGCTACCGGGCGGACCTGGAACCCCAAGATCCCCGCTTCGCCGCAGATCGGCGACCGGTGCAGGAGGTCGTCCACCGTGGCCAGTGGGGCCGCCGATAGCCGCCCGCCTCCGTTGGCCCGGCTCAGTCGGAGACGGGAGTCGACGACGGGGCAGAGAACGCGCTGCCCGCGGCCGTCTCCCAGGACTTGCCCGCGAGGAACCCCCCGTCCACCGGCAGGGCCACCCCCGACACATGACGAGCGCCGTCGCCGGCGAGGAAGAGGACCACGTCTGCGATGTCGCGCGGGTCGGCCGCCCGGCCCAGCGGAACCACCTGCTCGAGCCCGGCGACGAAGTCCTGGTCGGCAAAGTAGCTCTCGGTGAGCGGGGTGCGGGTCAGGCCGGGGCAGACGGCGTTCACGCGCACCCCGTGGCGGCCGAGGTCCATGGCCAGGGAGCGCGTCAGCCCCAGAATGCCTGCCTTGCTCGCGCAGTACGCCACCCGGGAAGGATCTGCCGAAAGACCCGACGTCGACGAGACGTTGACGATCGAGCCACGACCCGCTGTGGCCATGATGCGGGCCGCCGCCTGGGCACAGTTGAACGCGCCGCCGAGGTTGACATCGATGACCCGCTGCCACTCCTCGGGCGTGAGCTCCAGCGCCCCGGCGATCTCCCGGATGCCGGCGCAGTTCACGAGGACGTCCAGCCGGCCCCGCTCTGCCCGGATCGCCTCGAGAACCGTCGAGACTCCCGCGTGGTCGCGTACGTCGACCACCCGCGCGCGGGTACTGCCGCCGGCTATGTCGGCGGCCGTCGCCGCTGCGGCAGGACCGTCGCGATCGAGCAGCTCAACGGTCGCTCGCTGCTGCGCGAAGCTGCGCGCGATCTGAGCGCCCAAGCCGCTCGCCGCACCGGTCACGATCACGACTTGCCCCTCGAAGCTCATGGCGCATTCTCGACCTACGCCAGCGCCGCCGGTGTTCGGCCAAGCGTCCGTGCCCCGGAGCGAGATCGGCTCCATGGATGGGACTGGGCCGGCGGCTTGGGACCCGGGATGTGGGGTAGGGGCGCCGCGTCACCCGCCCTTCAGCGAAGGAACGCTCCCATGCCCCCGAAGCGCAAGCCCGACCAGTCCGCTCCCGAGTCGGTCAGCCCCACCGGCAACAAGCAGCCATCGCCGTTGCTGCGGTCGGACCCGCGCGCGCAGGGTGGGGACCGGCTCACGACGGCCCAAGGGGTTCGGCTGCCCGACACCGACCACTCGCTCAAGGCCGGCAGGCGCGGTCCCACCCTGCTCGAGGACTTCCACCTCCGCGAGAAGATCACCCACTTCGACCACGAGCGCATCCCGGAGCGCGCGGTGCACGCCCGCGGCGCTGCGGCGCACGGGACGTTTCGCGCCTACGGCAACGCGGCGGTCGCGACGAAGGCAGGTTTCCTCGCCGAGAAGGGGCGCGAGACTCAGGTCTTCGTGCGGTTCTCGACCGTGCTCGGGTCCAGGGGAGCCGCCGACACCACGCGCGACGTCCGCGGCTTCGCGACCAAGTTCTACACCGACGAGGGCAACTTCGACCTCGTCGCCAACAACATGCCGATCTTCTTCATCCAGGACGGCATCAAGTTCCCCGACCTCGTCCACGCGGCTAAGCCCCATCCGGACCGGGAGATCCCGCAGGCGCAGACCGCGCACGACACGTTCTGGGACTTCGTGTCCCTGCACACCGAGGCGATGCACCAGGTGATCTGGGTGATGTCGGACCGCGGCATCCCGCGGTCCTTCCGGACGATGGAGGGCTTCGGCATCCACACGTTCCGGCTGGTCGACGCCGAAGGCAAGACCTCGCTCGCGAAGTTCCACTGGAAGCCGGTCGCCGGGGTGCACTCCCTGGTGTGGGAGGAGGCCCAGCTGGCGGCCGGCACCGACCCCGACTTCCACCGCCGCGACATGGCCGACGGGATCGAGGCCGGCGCGCCGCTCGAGTACGAGCTCGGCCTCCAGCTGATGCCCGACGCCGAGGACGAGACGTTCGAAGGCATCGACCTGCTCGATCCCACCAAGCTCGTGCCGGAAGAGCTGGCGCCAGTACAGCTGGTTGGCAGACTCACGCTCGACCGCAACCCCACCAACTACTTCGCCGAGACCGAGCAGGTCGCCTTCTGTACGGCGAACCTCGTGCCCGGAATCCAGGTCACCAACGACCCGCTGATGGCCGCCCGGATGTTCTCCTACCTCGACACCCAGCTGAGCCGCCTCGGCGGCCCAAACTTCCCGCAGCTCCCGATCAACCGGCCGCACGCGCCGGTCAACGACAACCTTCGCGACGGCATGCACCAGACGGCCGTGCACCAAGGGGTGACGCCGTACCTGCCCAACGGGATCGACGACTGTCGCCCGTTTCCGGCCGGTGACGAGGACGGCGGCTACGTGACCCTCCCCACCGCCGTGAACGGCGAGAAGGTCCGGGGGAAGCCGGTCTCCTTCGACGATCACTTCTCGCAGGCGACGATGTTCTGGGTCAGCATGAGCCCGATCGAGAAGGCCCACATCGTCGAGGCCTACACGTTCGAGCTCGGCAAGTGCTACGAGCAGCCGATCCGGGAGCGGATGCTCGTCAACCTCGCGCGGATCGATGCGGATCTGTGCGCGCAGGTGGCCGCCGGCCTCGGCCTCCCGGCTCCGGCGGGAGCGCCGGCGACCGACGTCACGCCGTCCGCGGCGCTCAGCCAGTTGGTCACCTCGCCGGGGCCGATCGCCGGCCGCGTCATCGGTGTCGTCGCCGGACCGGCGGCGGACCTGGCCGGGGTGGCGGCGCTGCGCAAGGCCATCCTGGCTGAGGGTGCCGTGCTCCGGGTGATCGCTCCCGTCGGCGGGGTGCTCGGCTCGGGTGCCACCAAGGTGACCGTCGAGCGCACGCTGTTGACTACGCGGTCGATCGAGTACGACGCCATCGTCGTCGCCGCCGGCGTTTCCTACCTGCCGGACGTCAAGCTCACCGTGCTGCTGCAGGAGGCATTCCGACACTGCAAGGCGCTCGGCGCCTGGGGTGACGGAGAGTCCGTGCTGCAGGCAGCGGGCATCGACACCGCTGCGCCCGGGGTGCTGCGGAGCGGGCAGGCCGACGCGGCGTTCGCCGACCAGCTGGTGGCGGCGGTCGGCAAGCACCGCGTGTGGGAGCGCGCTGCCCTGGTTCCGGTTTCGGCCGTCCCGGCCGGCTGACCGGGACGTCGCTGGCCCCTCGACCAGCACACATCATCGCTGCGATAGAGCCTGCTCGGTGCCGAGGCGGGTCAGCTTCTCGGGGTTCCGGAAGATCAGCACCTGCTCGATCCGCCCCGCTACCAACTGCACTTGAGCAGCCAGGAGCGCCTCCGTCCCGGCCCTGGCGATGAGCCCGGGCGCGCCATTGACATCGGCGAATTCCAGCTGCAGGCCCGGGGCACTCTCCTGCGTAACTGCGACGAGGAACCGCGCCACCTTGTCCGCCCCGACGATCGGTCGCAGCGCGGCCTTTGCCTTGCCGCCGCCGTCGGACACGAGGGTCACGCCGGGCGACATCGACGAGACCAACGCCGCGACGTCACCGTTCAGGCAGGCAGCGAGGAATCGTTGGGTGACCTCCCGTTGCGTCTGCCGGTCGGTGTCGAACCGCGGCCGCCGGTCCCGCACGTGCTCGCGCGCCCGGTGCGCCAGCTGGCGGACGGCCGGCTCGGATCGGTCCACGACGTCGGCCACCTCATGATGCGACAGGCCGAAGACCTCACGCAGCACGAACACCGCCCGCTCTACCGGCGAAAGGGTCTCGAGGACGACCAGCAGCGCCATCGACACCGACTCAGCCATCTCGACCTCCTCTGCGACGTCCGGCGCGGTGAGCAGCGGCTCGGGTAGCCACGGGCCGACGTAGCTCTCCCGCCGCGTCCGCGCTGCGCGCAGGCGGTTCAGTGCGAGGCGCGTCGTGACGCGGATCAGGTAGGCCTTCGGGTCGGCAACGTCGCCGCGGTCGGCTGCCGACCAGCGCAGCCAGGCGTCCTGCACGGTGTCCTCGGCGTCGGCGGCACTGCCGAGCGTCTCGTAGGCCACCGTGAACAGCAGTCGGCGGTGCCGCTCGAAGGGGTCCGTCACGCCGTACCCGAAGGGACCTCGCACCGGTCCGTGAACCCCTGGCTGGTCAGGCCGAGTGCGCTGTTGAACCGCGACCGTGAGTTCTCCACCGCGACCATCATGGTCAGCTCGACCAGCTGAGAGTCGTCCAGGTCCTGGCGCAACCCGGCCACCATGTCATCGGTCACGGCGATCGGCTCCGCGCTCATCACCTCGGCGTAGGCCATCACCCGCCGCTCGAGGTCGGTGTAGACGTCGCTGTCGCGCCATCGCGGGACGTCGCGTAGCTTGACCGGGTCGACCCCGCACTGCACGTTCTCCCAATAGCCGAAGTCCATGCACCACGAGCATCCGATCGAGGCCGCCGAGGCCATCACGGCCAAGGCCTTGAGCTCCGCGCCGAGACGGTTCCAGTGGGCGAGCGAGCGTTCGTAGCGGGCGTAGCTGAGCATGACGCGCGGGTTGTGCGCGACCGCCTTCCCGGGGTCGAGCATGTCGCCGTAAGTGCGTCGCGAGTACCACTCGGCCAGTCGGTAGAGCGGCGTCCGGGGTGGGTTGAGCGAGATTCGGGCCACGGTCGGGTCCTTTCGGATCGGATCCTCACCCCTGTAGACCCGCGGCCGACTTGAAACGTGACGACGCGTCCCACCTGCCGCGCCAACACGGTCAATCTGTCGCGGGGCGGCGACTGACGTCGGCTGCTCGAGCGTCGAGATAGCGCCGCTCGGCGAGGTTTAGGGTCATGCGGGCGGCGAGCGTGTACTGCTCCCGGGCCTCGTCGATGCGGCCGGCGAGGTGGAGCAGGTGCGCGCGGACCGCCGGGATGCGGTGATGTTTGTCCAGCACCGGTTCGGCGAGCTGCAGCCCGTGCAGGCCGAACTCGGGCCCGTGGACCATCGCCAGTGCTGACTTCGACACTGGCCGCCGCACGGGCCCGCGCGGCCGCAAAGGCGGACGCCCCTACAAGATGACCCCAGCCAAGGTCCGCCACGCCCAGGCGTCCATGGGACAACCCGCCACCAACGTCGGTGACCTCTGCAGAGAGCTCGGCGTTACCCGCCAGACCCTCTACCGCCATGTCTCACCCGCCGGCGAGCTCCGCGAGGCCGGGCGCAAACTCCTGGCGCAGAGTCGGAGCAAGTGACGACCCCTCGATCAGGATCGGTCACCGCTCTCCTCGATGGCGAGCGGAAGGACGGCATCAGCGCGCCTCGCGGCAGAAGCGGACGTCGCCGACTAGCATCGCCGGCCGCGAGCAGGCAGCCGTGCGAAGGACGAATAGGGGTGTGACCCGCAAGCCGGCTGCCAACCGGCCCCCCGGCTGCTAGAAAGCCGGAGGAACCGCGTTCGGCGCACGCGGGCGACGGACGGAGCAGCGGTGGACACGACGACAGGCCCGCCCGCGGCAGTCGCCGGCGGCGCTTCCCCTCTGTTCGTGCACCTGTCCGACATCCACTTTGACGCGGCCGGCAACACGATGAAGGGACCGAACCGGCTCGTCCGCGAAAGTCTCCTCGACGACCTCCAGGAGGCGCAGCGCGGGATCGGACGGACCCCGGACGCCGTGCTGGTGACCGGTGACATCGCGTTCAGCGGCAAGAAGGAGCAGTACGACCAGGCCCGCAGGTTCCTGGCGGACGTGACCGACCGGCTCGGGATGGAGCCGGAGCAGGTCCAGACCATCCCCGGCAACCACGACGTCGACCGCAGCCTGGTCGTCGGCAGCATCAAGGCGAGCCGCGACCGGCTCCGCTCCCTGAGCCCGCTCGAAGCGGACAAGGCGCTGCCCGAGTTTCTCGAGCGCGACCCGACCGATCCGCTGTTCGCGCCGCTCGGCGCGTACAACGAGTTCGCGCTGGCCTACGCCTGCTCGGTGTCGGGGCGCTCGCCGTACTGGGAGGTCCCTTGGGGCCTGGGCACCGGCCACGTCCTGCGCATGCGCGGCCTGACGACGGTGATGGTCAGCGACGGCGACGACGCCAAGGCCAACCTGCTTGTCGGGACCGACCAGACGACGCTCGCGACACCTGCCCGCAACGACGTCGTCCTGGTCATGGGCCACCACCCCCCCGACTGGTGGATGGACCAGGACGAGGCGGAAAACCTCATGGAGAGGCACGCGAGCGTCCACCTGTACGGGCACAAGCACCGCCACAAGCTGTCCGTCCTGGACGCCTCCGTGCGGCTGTCCGCGGGAGCGGTGCACCCGGAGCGCGAAGTCGACTGGGAACCGAGGTACAACTGGCTGCAGCTCGAGCTGCTCGGCGAGGGCACCGCGGCGCCCGAACTCGCCGTCCGGGTCTGGCCGCGTGTGATCCCGATCGGCGACAACATTTTCCGCCACGGCTCGGAAGACGGGGGGTGGCAGCCAGATGAGCGGAGGGTCCCGCTGCGCCGCCTGGCGCTGCCCGCGGGCGCGGCGCCGGTCGCCGCCGAGGTCGTCCCCGACCCTGCCGGCGGCCTCCAGCACGCCGCGTCGGTCCTGGCGGCCGCGCGTCGCGACCCGATGAGCGACGCCTCGGGAGCGCCGACCTCGCTGCGCCGGGCGGTGTACCGGTTTGGGATGCTGGGCTACAAGACGCAGACCGAGATCCTGTCCGGGCTCGGGCTGATCGAGGACCAGGACAAGGACCTGCCCGCGGAAGAGCGGCTCCGCGCCGCCTTCGGCCGCGCGCGAAGCGAAGGGCTCGTCGACGACCTCATCGCTCGGATCGACGCCGCCGGCGGCACCGCGGAACGCCGGCAGTGACCCCGTTCGAAGAGCGGCTCAGGACGCTGACAGCCGACGGCGACCTCAGCGGCCTCCCGGTCCGGGCGTGGCGGCAGGCCGTGTCCGCGGCCGTCGAGGGAGCCAGCGCCGACGACATCTGCGACATGGCCCGGACGGCGCATAACCGGCCCGTCCCAGCGTGGGCGGAGGGTTTCCGCAAGCGGCTCGCGGACGCCTCGGGACAGGAGCCGCCGGACGCGCCGCGCCAGCTCGCCGTCCTGGCCGGGACCGCGCTCGTCGAGGCGTTCGCGGACAAGACCGTCGGCGCGCTCGCCGTCCTGTGCGGCGTCGGCGCGGGACACGCAGGCCTGGTCCCGGCCCTGCCGGACGCCGCTGTCACGCCCGAGCGGCTGCGCGACGCGGCAGACGCCTGTCGGCAGGCCCCGCCCCCCAGGGCTCCCCGGGTCACGGTCTCCCCCGCCGCGTGGGCCGACAAGATCCCGGCGGCTGGCGCGGCAGTCACTGGCGACGCGCTCGAAGCGGCGCTGACCGCGTTTGCCGGGAGCATCACCGACGCCCTCGGCCGAGGCCACCAAGCGCTTGCGCGGGCGGCGGGCAAGCGCGAAGCCGCGCTCCGCGAGCAGGTCGGCGTCCTCCGCTGGCTCCTGTCCGGATACAGTGTCGAGGCGCGGCGGCCGTGGAGCGAGCTGGCCGCGGGCGAGGCGGCCGTGGCCGCGGCGCTCGAGCTCAACCGGCTCACCCGATTCCCGCTCGGCGTGCCGGACGCCGCGGAACTCCTGGCGCAGACCGTCGCGCTGTCCGCCGCGGCGGGCGACGAAACCGCCCTGCCGGCCGGCCTGACCGGCCGGCTGCGCGACCCCGGCCCGCTTGCCGACCTCGCTCCGGTCCTGACGGCCGCGCGCACCGGAAGGCTGGGCGACGGCGACCCGGGGGCCGCCGCAGCCGAGCTGTACGTCGAGCTCCGCCTCGTCCACGCCTATAAGGAGCTGTGATGGCGACGTGGCCCGCTGGCACCTGCGGGCTCACAGCGTGCCCCGTCGCCGACGGCGAAGGGACGTGCCTGATCGGGGACACGCCCCTAACCTGCGAGAACTACGAGCCGGACGCCGAGCCCGAGACCGACCCCGACGCCAACCCCGTCCCGGACCCTGCCGCGGACCCGGCCGCTGACCCCGCCGCCGAGCTGGTGCGGCCCGCTGCGGCGCCGGCCCCCCCAGGCGATCCGCAGGCCGGCACCGGACAGCCCGACCCGGCCGAGAGTTCCGGCGATCCGTCCGCGCAAGCGGAGCAGCCCGCCTCCCCGCCCCAGACCGGCGGAGCCGCCCCGGCCGCGGCCGAAGGTCTCCCGCCCCGCCCGGCCCGCGAACCCGCGAAGGTGCCGGAGCCCAGCGGACCGCGCCGCCGCGTCGACCTCGCGCAGGCAGGGACCGTCGACCTGCCGTCCGGGCTCGCGCTGATCGCCCAGGAGGCCGGCGACGTCCTGGCCGCCGAGCACGCCTCGACGGTGGTGCTCGCGGCGCCGCCCAACAGCGGCAAGACGACGCTGCTCGCGGCGCTGCACGAACAGTTCTGCCAGGGCCCGGTCGGGCCGTGGACGTTCGCCGGGTCCAGGACGCTCCTCGGCTTCACGGAGCGCGCCTGGCACGCCAGCACCGCGAGCGGCCGCGACACCGCCGCGACCGACCGGACCAAGATCGGCGTCGGCAGGCCCTGGCTGCACCTGCGCCTGGGCAGGGACGGCCGCCACCGCGGCACGCTCCTGCTCGCCGACCTGTCCGGCGAGTACTTCCGCGACGTCGCCAGCGGCCAGCCGCTCGGCGAGGCAGAGCCGATCTGCGGCCGCGCCGCCCACGTCCTCCACTTCGTCGACGCCGGCCTGTACGAGGCGCCCCGCGAGCGGGCGCGCGCCCGGCAGGCCACCGCGGACCGGCTCCGCCGGCTCACCGAAATGGGGGCGTTTCCGACCGACGCGCTGCACACCGTCGTGATCAGCCGGGCTGACCTGTGCCCCGACGACTACCGCGACGAGCTGCGCTCCAGCGTGGAGGCCGCCCGGACGAGGTGGCTGCCCGGCGCACCCGTCATCGAGGTCGCGGCCAGGCCGAAGGACCACAGCCCCGCCTCCGGGCTCGAGCAGCTCTTGGACGCCGTCATGCGGTCCGCGCCCCCTCCTGCGCCAGCCTCCGCACCGCCGCTGCGCCCGGCGGTCGAGCGCGCCGCACGAGCCGGCGGCACCGCCCGGAAGAACATCGCGTGACCGAACCGGCTCGCGCCTTGTCCGTGTGCATGCTCGGCCTGCCAACCAGCGGCAAGACGACCTACCTGGTCGCCCTGTGGGCGATCGTGAAGAACGCCGAGGCCGGCAAGCCGCTGACCCTGCGCGGGCCGCTACCCCATGCGACGGCCTACCTCGACGAGGGCGCGCACCGGCTCCTGGCCGCGGAAGCCGTCCGCCGCACCCACCGCGACACCGGCGAGGACGTGGAGCTTGACCTGGCGCTGGACGACGAGCCGCTCGTGCTCAAGCCGCTCGACATCAGCGGCGAGACACTCGAGCACGCCATGCAAGCCCGCGCGATGCCCAAGGTGGTCCACGACCGCATCGCAGGATCCGACGGCGTCCTGCTGTTCATTCAACCGGACAAGATCGTCAGGCCATTCACGATCCCTGAGGCGCACCGGCTCTCGCAGCAGATGGGCGAGCCGCCCGAGATCGACGCCGTGCCTGAGCCGCTGGTGGAGCCCGACGACGCCGCGGTCCGCCGGTCCGCGCCGACCGCCGTTCACATCGTCGACATGCTCCAGGTCGCCGCCAGCATTGCCCGCAAACGCCTGCCGGTCGCCGTGATCGTGTCGGCCTGGGACTCCGTTGAGGCGGCAGATCCCGACGCAACGCCCGGGCCTTGGCTCGAGCGCGCTATGCCGCTGGTCGCCCAGTTCCTGGAAAACAACGCCGACGAGCTGCCGCACGAGGTGTTCGGCGTCAGCGCCCAGGGCGGCGATTACGACGAGCCGGGCAAGGCCGCCGACCTGGCCGAGCAAGACCTCGCGCAGCGCGTCAGGACCGTCGGCCCGGCTGGCGCCGGCAACGACCTCGCAGTCCCTCTGCGTTGGCTCCTACAGTCGAGAGCATGACCGGACCGCCCCGGCAGGGCGTCCCTTCGGTCCCCGCCGGTCACGCGCGCAACGCGGCCCCGCCGGTTCACCAGGCCCTGTTCGGCTACGACGCCGGGCACCGTCTCCTGGCCTCGTCTACCCCGCTCGACCCGGCAACGGAGTCCGCGCTTAGCCGGCTCACCGACGGGACTGGCGCGACGGACGTTCCCGGCTTCGACGGCCACCTCGCCGGCTACCCTCTGCCCGGCGGCGCGTACGCGCTCTCCCGCACCTGGACAGCCCCAGAGATCCCCAGGCCGGGCGCGGTCTGGACGCACGTCCTGCTGCTGGACCGGCGCCACCTCGGGGCCTCGTTCGCACCGGCGGGGCTGGCCGCGATGCTCACGCGTCCCGGCGACGACGACGACGGGTACGCCCGGCCGCTCGATTTCCCCGAGGGCCAGTCGAAGCGCCCCCGGCCGCTGGGGGACGGAGCTCCCGACCGATGGAGGGAGGCTCTGTCCGCGCTGTTCGAATCGGACAAGCGCGCCGGATCGGCCTGGCTGACCGCCCAGGCCACCGCGGACGCCGAGCCAGCCCTCCTCGCGCTGTGGCAGTGGCTCTGGCCGGCGCTGCGCCGGTCGTTCGCGTTCTCGGCCGGCGCGACGGGCGCCCGCCGCACGGCCGACCGGCCCTTCGACCTGCTGGTCGTTCCAGCCGTCCGGCAGATGACCGCGCGGGCAGACCTCGGCCCCCCGCCGGAGGGCCGGAGCCTGTCCGCGGACCTCATCGCGGACGACCTCGCGGGCAGGCTCCCCCCGTCGTTTGGCGACTTCTGCAGGTTCTGCGGCGCTGAGACGGCGTCGCGGTCGGCCGCCGCGGAGCTCGCCCTGGCCTGGAGGGACGCTGTGACGGCCGCACCGGGCGAGGATGCGGCCGCAGTCCTGCGGCGGCTGGCGACGTCCGCGGCCGACCGCTACCCGGCGCCGTCGTCCATGCGCCGGTACAAGCGCGCGCTCGTCCACCCGGACCGCAGGCTCCCGGCGGCGTGGACCGCCGACGACGCCGTGCGTGTACTGGCGACGACCCGGCTGGCGCTGGCCGTCGCCGCGCAGGACGTCGACGTCGCCTCGCTCACCGCGGCGGCCCGCGACCCGCAGGCGCTCGCGCTCGCCGCTGGCGCTCCGCCCCGGCCGGCGGGCGACGGGACTGCCGCGGCGGCACTACCGGCCGCGGCGGACCTCGCCATCAGGACCGGCGCTGGCCCGGACTGGCTGCCCGCCGTGGCCGCGCACGCGCCCGCAACGGCCGCGGCGCTGCTCGACCGCCCGCCCGGCGGCGGCAGGACGGCCTGGGCGCGGGCCTTCTGGGCGCTGCCCGAGCAGGACCGGGACGCGGTGGCCGATCCCGGCCCCGCGCCGGAGTTGAGCTGGCTCCCTGCGCGAGCCCCACGGCCTAGCGCCGGCGAGCGGCTGCTCGCTGCCTACTGCGCGGTCGACGCGGCGGCCGTCACCGCCTTCGCGAACGAGTTGGCCGCGTTGCCGGATAGGCAGGCCGCCGCCTGGACCGGCGCTCTGGCAGACCCGGCGGCCGTAGCTGCGGTAGTCGGGCAGGCTCCGGGGCTCGAGCCGGCCGCGGCCGCCGCCCTGCTCGCCGCCCTGTCGCCGTCCGCCGCCACGGCCCGCTCCGCCGGGCTGCGGCCCTGGCGGGGGCTCGCCCTGTCCAGGCCGCCGGCGGCCACCGCGGCCCACGCCCTGCTCCTGGCGCCGTCCCGCCGCCCGAACAAGAACGAGATCGTCCTCGCGGCGCGTTCGTTCGCCGTCGTCTGGGACAGGCTGTCGAAGGGCGACCCGGGACTGTGGGCGTTGCTGGGCGCTTACCCCAGCGATCTGGGCGCCGCGGCGGACTGGGACCGGTCCCGGCGCGTGGCCCACCGGTTCGCGGCGACGGTCGTCGGCTGGGACAGGGACCGCCCGGCGCCGGATGCCGGGCGGCAGGCCGTCGCCGCGGCCCGCCGAGACTGCCAGCCGGCGGCCGACCAGCTCGCCGAGGAGCTTGCGAAGGCAGACTCGGGCAAGCGCTCGGACAAGAAGAAAAGCAAGAAGCGGGACAGGAGCATGATCGAGCAGGTCGTCACCGCCTTCTGGCCCCAGGGCTGGCGCTGACCGGCCCTGCGGCTAGCGGCGCCTCCGGTGCCCGAGCCCAGGGCCGGCGTGACGGGCGGCCACCAAAGACGAGCTTCTGGGGAGCTGGTCCGTCCCAGCACCTGACGAGCTTGGCGCCGTTGCGGAGTGCACGCGGTCGGTGGGGGACGGCTTGGCCATCTGCGCATCCGTCGCCGTCGAGGCAGTTGACCGCGTCAGATGGGAAGGCGTGTCCGCTGTACCGCACCAACCTCGGCGCATAGGCCCGCTTTGGGCCGAGCACGACTACGTGCCGGTAGCCGCCCCTCAGCTGTTGGGGTAGGAGCGGTTCTGGCCGTCACAGAGCGGGCGGGCGGTCGCACGCACATCGGCATGAGCGAGTGAGTCCGGTGAGCACACTCCGCACCGGGTCCTTCTCGTCCCACGCGTAGAGGGTCACCGTTCCGTCGTACGCGTCCACCGTGGCCCTGACTGAGTTGCGGATGTAGTTGACCTGGTCCTTGGGCTGCGCCGCGACCGACTCCGAGGTCGTCACCGTCGTGTCCTGGGTGAGCTCGCGCAGGGTCGAGCGCTGGGAATACGGGTAGCCGTCGCCGGTCGTGTAGCCGTCGAGGATCCACAGGATCCGGCCGTCGACCACCGCCGGATAGGGGTCGCCGTCGAGCCGGAGGTAGGGCGCCGCCTTCTGCACCCGTCGTCGCTGAACAACCGCAGCAGAGCCTCGGTGTCGCCGGCGTCGACGAGCTCGTAGTACCGCCGGACGAGCTGTTCAGCATCTTCGGCCAGGGCCACGGCTTGACGTTAGCGGCGGTGACCACGGACACCGCTACGGCAGCGGCTCAAGACGGGGCAGCGTCCCCGCTGTCGAGGCCTCCAACGCCGCCGCGACGGCCTCGAACTCGGCGAGAGCGGCGGTCAGGTCCTCGACGATCTCCCGAGCGATCACCTCGGGGGCGGGCAGGTTGTCCAGGTCCTCGAGCGACTCGTCGCGCAGCCAGGTGATGTCGAGGTTGACCTTGTCCCGCGCGATCAGCTCGTCGTGCGCGAAGGAGCGGAACCGCCCACTCTCGACCCGGTCGCCCCGGTAGCAGTCGACGAACTCCTGCAGGTGCTCGCGGCGCAACGGGTTCTGCTTCAGCGTGAAGTGCTGGTTGGTCCGCAGGTCGTAGACCCACAGCCGCTCGGTCCACGCCGCCTCGCGCGCGGGCTTCTTGTCGAAGAACAGCACATTCGCCTTCACGCCCTGGGCGTAGAAGATCCCGGTCGGCAGGCGCAGCAGCGTGTGCACGTCGAAGTCGGCGAGAAGTCGCCGCCGCAACGTCTCACCGACACCGCCCTCGAAGAGCACGTTGTCCGGTACGACGACCGCCGCGCGGCCGTTGATGTCGAGGATGGTGGCTATGTGCTGCACGAAGTTGAGCTGCTTGTTGGCCGTCGTGACCACGAAGTCAGGTCGCTCGATCTCCCGGTCCTCGCGCGCCTCCCGGCCGTCCGCACCGACCATCGTGATCGAAGACTTGCGGCCGAACGGCGGGTTGGAAAGCACCACGGACCAGCGCTCACCCGGGTCGACGATCAACGAGTCCTTGACATCGATGAGGCTCGGTCCGTTCGGCGTACCGATGCCGTGCAGCAGCAGGTTCATCGCCGCCAGCCTGGCGGTGCCGTCGACCAGCTCCGTCCCCCGCACGAACCCGTCACGCAGGTGTGCCCGCTGATCCGGGTTCAGGTTCTCGGCGTCGCGTGCGGCGTGTTCATGGGCGACGAGCAAGAAGCCGCCCGTCCCGGCGGCCGGGTCGACGACCGTGTCCGCGACAGAAGGGTCGATGCAGTCGACGATGGCCTTGATCAGCGCCCGAGGCGTGAAGTACTGCCCGGCGCCGGACTTGATGTCCTCCGCGCCCTTGCTCAACAGCTCCTCGTAGGCATCGCCCTTGATGTCCACGCCGGCCGCCGACCAGTTCTCCTTGTCGATCAAGTCCACGATCAGTCGCTTGAGCTTCGCCGGGTCCTGGATGCGGTTCTGCGCCTTGCGGAACACCACACCGAGCGTCCCGGGCTGGCGGGCGAGCTGCTCAAGGATGTGCCGGTAGGTCACCTCCAGCTCGTCGCCGTCGTCGTCCAGCAGCCGCTGCCACGAGCACTCCGGTGGCACGATCTGCTCCGGCTTCAGCGGTCGGGTCTCCCGCTCGTGCGCCATCTTCAGGAACAGCAGGTACGTCAGCTGCTCGGTGTACTCGATCGTCGAGACGCCGTCGTCGCGGAGCACGTTGCAGTACGACCACAGCTTGTCGACCAGTCGCCGGGCCTCGGTCACGAGGCGAGGAAGCGCTCGAGTGCTTCTCGGGCCAGAGCAGAGACGCTTCGATGCTCTCGGTCCGCCTGAGCCTGCAGTCGGCTGCGCAGCTCGGCCGGCACGCTAAGGCGGAGTTGTGGGGATCGCTCGCCCGGTGCGGTCAGCGAGGGCCGACCGCGACCCGTCCTGGTCAAGACCTCCTGCGCGAGGGAGTGTGCTTTCGCCTCGGTGAGACGCGTTCCATCAGCAAGGCGCACATCTTCGACGTCAAGGTCGATGGCTCCACCGTCGCGCAGGTCCGACGGCTGGATGCGAACGTTCTTCGTCGTCATGGCTGCTCCCTCCTCATCGCCGTCGGCATGACATGGATCACCAGGTAAAGCTCAGGCAGGACAACCGCAACTATCTCCAGTTCGACGCCTCGGTCGTCCGGACCGGCCCACAACAGCGCCTGGCTGCCGCTGCTCGTGGCAACCTGGATCGGCTGAACAGTCGCCATGACATGCCGGGCGTGGGCCCGGCGACCGATGCGATGCCTGCGGCTGGCCTGCGCCCACCGCACCTCCACCGGCATATTGTAGGACTGAGAATCCCACGCAGACAAGCGTCAACGACCCAGCTCACCAGCGCGACGGGGGCACGAGCAGTCGAACGCCGCTCGCCCGTCGTCGAGCCAGAGCTTCACCTGGACGGCGACGAGCCACGCACCTTCGCCTTCACGCTCGACTCGATGGCCGCCCGCTTGCCACGAGTCCGTCGGCGGGGAAGAGCAGCCACTCGAACGTTCGGCGATCCGCCATCGCCTCAACCGGTCGGCGGACGAACGCCTTGCGGAATGCGCGCCCTGGGAGCTCAGCGTCCGTCACGTGAGCCGACCCGAGAACGCGGCGCCCAGCAATGCGCGGCGAAGTCCGGCCGAACGCGACCTCGCAGCCGACGTCTCAGCTGCCACACGCGTCAGGGCTGAGAGTTGCTCCTCCGCCCTAGTCACCAGCGCGTCCTGGACGGGCAAAGGGGGAAGTGGAAACTCGATGGGCTTCAACCTTCCCGCAGACAGGTGGGCGATGTTCGTCGTAATTCGTGACTCTCTGCTAAACCGGCCCGCGTGCATATGGCGCCGAAACACCAACAACGCGAACTCAGGCAGCACGGCCTCGCTTGCCTGGAAGCGCAGCAGACTGTTGGTGAACGCGACTTCGGCGGGGTTGCCCCGATACAACGCGGGGCGGCCCAGCAGCTCGGGCGTCTGCCCCTCGTTGAGGAGAACATCGCCCGGCACCAACCGGAACCGGTCGAACGTGTCTCCCGGCCAGTGCATTTCGTACAGGCTGCGGTTGTCAATCCTGTCCTCAAAGACGTTAGCCACTCGGAGGTACGGCCTCATGTTGGGGCCCGTGTGCCAGTCCGGGTGGCGCTGCCGACCCAAGCCAACCTTGCCCGCCTGTTCGACTGTCGACGCTTGCCAGTTCGCGGGGTAGTCAGCTACGTCAGGGATCAACCTTAGGAGCAGGCTCTTGTGCAGGCCCTTTAGACGGCGCTCCGAGCTGGCGATATCGGACTCGGCGGCGTCGAGGCGGGAGAGGTGGTCTTCGAGGATCTCGACAATCCGCCGCTGCTCTCCGAGCGGTGGAAGAGGCAGGCGAATGCTCTCTCGGAAGCGCGCGAGACTCACCTTCCGCTGCGCAACCCCACGGGTGATGCCCTCCATCTGACGTCGGACGGCCACGGTCTCAAAGGCGTAGGACACGAACTCCGGCAGGACGTCACCCGCAACGCGAATGCGGATGCAGTCAGCTGTGACTACGCCAGGCTCAGACGATCGATACACCGCGGCGTCACCCGGCGGCTCTCCCATCTTCGTTACCAGTACATCGCCTGGGAGTACCTGGTGCGCCAGCAACTGATGCGCCTTTTCGGGCGAGACGTAGCGCAGGTTCTCCGTGAAGTTCTTGGTTCGAACGTTCTTGACGAAGACCAGCGGGACACCCAAATCGCAGTAATCGCTCACCTTGAGATTGCTTCCAAAGGGCCCGATGACCACTTCCGATGGTGTGCCGCCTGCGATCTCGACAATGCTTGCCGAACGCCAGCCCCGCGGAACGGTGGTCACGCGGTCAGTTCCGAGTTGAGCTGCTCGATGTAGTCAGCCGCCTCGGTTCCAAGATCGCGGATCGCCCCGTCGACGCCACCGCGTTCGGTGAATGGGGCGTTGTCGAGGTCCTCGGCCGTCACTCCTGCAGAGGTGGCGATGACGTCGGCTATGCGGTCGAGCCACCAGCGCTGCCGCTCGGTGAACGAGGCGCCGGCTTGCGCCTGTTGCGCGAGCCAGCCGGCGTACCTTTCCTCGACCTTGCTGGCGTAAGGGACCAACTCGTTGTCACTCCCGAGGGCGAACCGGACGAGCGAGACGAGGTCGGTGACCGTGTGCCGGTCGGCGCGACGGACCTTGTCGGCCTCTATAGCCGCGTAGGCGCTCCAGATCAGGTCGGGTGTCCAGTTGTAGGGCGGGCGGTGGATGCGCTCGCCCAGCTCGCGCAGTTCGGCGAACGACACGCGAGCCGACCGCTGCTGGGAGTAGAGAACATGCAGTGCCGCGATCTCGTCGCGGTGCTCCTCGAGGTACGCACGCCACGACGTGACGACCGACTTCGCCCGCTCGACATCGACGACCCCGCGGGCGTCGAGTAGCACGTCGACACTGACCTCGTCGATGACCTGGTCGTGGCTGGCCCGCAGCTCCAGGATCCGCTGTCGAAGGGAAGGGTTCGCCGCCAGCGGGCGCACTGCGTCGTCGAGCAGCCGCTGCACGGCGGCCGACGCATCGACGACCCCATCGACCAGAGGCGCCTGGGCGATGGCTTGCGACTGGACGTCAGGGTCGACGGCTGCGACGAGCTCCCGTACGACGTCTTTGAGCGGGCGACCGGCCACCTCGTCGAGCTCCAGACGCTCGGCCGGGGTGAGCTGCAACTCGAGCTTCGCCAGCCGAGAGGCCAGCGTCGCGGTCTCGTCCTCGGTCAGCGTCAGCGAGGCGGCCTTGTCGAGCAGCTTCTTCAGCGAGACGCCCTTTACTCGCTCAAGCGGGCTCGCGTCGACGTAGTCGTGCTCGGTGACCCCGATCGCGTCGACGAGCACGAAGCGAGTCTTGGTCGCCGCGTCGGGGGTGACGGACTGGAAGTCGGCGTTGCTGATGGTGCGGGCGCCTCGGCCCTTCATCTGCTCGAAGTACGACGCGGAGCGCACGTCCCGCAGGAAGAACACGCACTCCAGCGGCTTGACGTCCGTACCCGTCGCGATCATGTCGACGGTGACGGCGATGCGCAGGCTGGGCGAGGTGCGGAACTGCTGCAGCAGACCCTTCGGGTCGCGGGCACTGTAGGTGATCTTGGCGGCGAAGTCGTTGCCCTTGCCGAACACCTCACGCGCGAGGGTGAGCACCTCCTCCGCATGGTTGTCGTCCTTGGCGAAGATCAGCGTCTTCGGCACGGTCGAGCGACCCGGGAAGATCTCTGTGAACAGCTTGTCGCGGAACGTCTCCAGCACGAGCCGGATCTGCGAGCGCGACGTGACGGCCCGGTCGAGCTGGGTGGCGGTGTAGGACAGGTCGTCGTCGAGGGCCTCGTAGCGCTCCCGGCGGGTGCGGCGGTCGCGCACCGGGACGATCGTGCCGGCGTCGACAGTGGCTCCCTGGTCGGTGATCTGGGTCTGGATGCGGTAGACGTCGAAGTCGACGTTGACGTTGTCGGCCACGGACTGGGCGTAGGTGTACTCCGAGACGAGGTTCTGCTGGAAGAAGCCGAACGTCTGCTTCACCGGGGTCGCGGTGAGCCCGACGATGTGCGCGTCAAAGTACTCCAGCACTCCGCGCCACACGCCGTAGATCGAGCGGTGGGCCTCATCGACGATGACCAGGTCGAACGCCTCCGGCGGCATCTGCGCGTTGTAGACCACCTCGACCGGGGCGTCCGGGGTGTAGTCGTCGATACCCGGGTCGTCGGTGTCGGCGACCTGCTGGCCGCGCAGTGCGGCGTACACCCGCTGGATCGTCGAGATCACCACGTGCGAGGAGCCGACCATGCCGGCACCGGTGAGCTTGTCGACGTTGTAGAGCTCGGTGAACCTGCGCCCGTCGTCGGGGGTGGCGTAGTTCTGGAACTCCCGCAGCGTCTGGTCACCGAGGTTGTTGCGGTCGACGAGGAACAGCACGCGCCGGAACCCGCCGTGCTTGAGCAGCCGGTACGACGACGTCACGGCGGTGAACGTCTTGCCTGCCCCGGTGGCCATCTGCACCAGGGACCGGTCGAAGCGCTGCTCGGCCAGGCTGCGTTCGATCCCGTTGACCGCCTCGATCTGGGCAGGTCGAAGGCCGGTGGTGATCAGGGGAGGCATCCCGCTGACCTTGGCCCGCCACGTTGGTGCCGCCGGGTCCGCCTCGGCGTCGCGCAGAATCCTCGCGAGGGTCTCCGGCCGGGGGAAGGTGAACACCCGTCGCGCTCGGGCGTCCGGGTCGAAGCCGTTGGTCAGGTGCGTCTCCGAGCCCGACGCCTCGAACACGAAGGGCAGCCGGCCCCTGACCGTCAAGGCCTTGAGGCGCACTTCGGGCGGCAGGCCCTCGGCGTACATAGCGGACTGCCACTCCACGCCGGACAGGGGTGTGCCCTCGGGCTTGGCCTCGATCACGCCTACCGCGCGCTGGTCGACATAGAGCAGGTAGTCCGCCCGTCCGTGGCCCGGCTTCATGATCGTCTCTCGGACGGCGATGCCTTGGCTGGCGAAGAGGTTCAGGTTCTTGCGATCCTGGACACTCCAGCCGACGTCGGTGAGCTGACGGTCGATGAGCACGCGGGCGCGTTGCTCGGCCGCCAGCTGCAACCCGTCCACCTGGCCGAACCTAGTCGGGCGCCCCCGACTGTGGGAGGCATCACCGGGGCCTACCCCGAGCGCTGCCCCAGGCGCATGACCTCGCCGTTGAGCATCCCACTACGGACGACGTCCGACCAGCCAGGCGAACTCCGCCGGATCGCCGACGCGGGGTCGGTGCGGCGACCTCGCATCGTCGGGGATGCCGTCCGGAACCTGACCCGTTCTGTCGGCGGTCTTTGAGATCGTTGGCGAATGAGCACTCCGGAGCCGACGCAGGCGCCGCTGTTTGATGACAACCCAGCGATCATCGACTTGCTGGGCTTCGGAGCGGTCGCGGGCGCCGTCGTGCGCGTCCTCACCTCCGGGGGCTTGGACCCTGTCACCGTCGGAGTTCAGAGCGGGTGGGGCGGCGGGAAGTCGACGCTGCTCAACCTAATCGAGAAGCGACTCGAACCGGTAAATCACGTGCTGGTCGTCAGGGTGGACCCGTGGGAGTTCGAGAACAGCCAGGACGTGCGTGGCACGCTGATCGCGCTGGTGCTCAACGCCCTGCAGGAGGAACTTGTCAGCGGCGAGATGGCCGTGCCGGAGGACCGCCGCAAGAAGATCATCGACAAGCTCAACGCTCTCCGCCGCCGGATCGCGTGGGGCCGCGTGGCGCAGGTTCTCGTGACGAGTGCCGCCACCATGACCCCGGACATCGTTGGCCTAGTGAATGCTCTGACGCCGGCGGGCCCCGAGGCGGCCGGCGAGGCCACTGCCGACAAGCCGCAGAGCATGGCGGGTTTCCGCCAGGACTTCGCCTCGCTCATGAAGCAGGAGGAGCTCGGATTGACCAAGGTCGTCGTGCTGGTCGACGACCTGGACCGGTGCCTGCCTGCCGCTGCCGTCGCAACCCTTGAAGCGATCAAGCTGTTCCTCTCGGTAGAGAAGATGGCGTTCGTGCTCGCCGCCGACGAGGACATGGTCCGCGCCAGCATCGACAAGCACCTCGGCGGTCTGGCCAACGGCGAGTTCGCCAACAGGTACACCGAGAAGATCGTCCAGCTGCCTATCTTGCTTCCCCGGCTGTCGCAGCACGACGCCGAGGCGTTGGTCGCGCTGCTGCTCGGCTGCGGTCCCACGACCACCGGCGAGGACGAAGCCGCCATGATCGAGCGAGCGCGGCAGCGCAGGCGGGCGGGATTGGCCCCGTACGTTGTCCCGGATCCCGACGGCGCACCGAGCCCGTCGCCCGAGACGCTCGCCCTCGCCGCGACGATCGCGCACGGGCTGTCGGCCGACACATGGCAGACTCCCCGCGCGGTCAAGCGCTTCCTCAACAACCTCGCCATCCGCGAGCACATTGCGCACGAGTCGGGCGCGGCGCTACCGCTGGGCGTCCTGGTCCGGCTGTACCTGCTCGAACTGCGGCACCTCGCCGAGTTCAAGCGTCTCGCGGCGCTGGCGCCCGACGCCCGCGCTGCATTACTCAGGAAGTGGGAGGAGTGGGGCACTGAGCAGGATGGCGCCGAAAAGCCGCCGGAGGTCGACGAAGGCACCCGTGCATGGGCCGGCGGCGAGCCGGGTCTGGCCGGGCGCGGCAGCGAGATCGATCGCTACCTCAGCCTGGCGGCGACGTTGCGGGCCGACGTCCGGTTCGGCGGTGCACTCGACGCGGCCCAGCGCGAAGTCGTGGAGAGGCTACTGAGCGAGGCGGACGCTGACCGCCGCACCGCGGCTGAGGACACGCGGGGGATGGACCCAGAGCAGCAGGACATCGTCGTCGGCGCGCTCGGCGAACAGCTTGCGCGCGTCGAAGACCCCCAGCACGCCATCGAGTCGCTCGTCCGGCTCGCGAACCAGGACGCCCGACTCGTGCCGGGCGTCACCTCCGTCCTCCAGCGCATGTCGGTGCTCCGCCGACTGGAACCCCAGCACATCCCCCTGCTTCGTACGCTCCGTCCGATCCTGACCGCCATCACGACCGCGGACGGACTCGATGAGCGGGTCGTTGATACCGCCCGGCACGAGCTGCAGGACTGATGGGCTCATCGGGGGCCTTCGGCGGCAGCGGCTCCGCCGCCTGGGGGGAGGCTCACAACGTCTACGCGCAGGGCGCAACAGGGGCAGCGTCGCCGCCCGAGGAAGTGGTCCAGGCGATCGCTAGAGCGATGCGCCGCGCGAACCGGAGCGCCCCGTCGGCGCCCGGCTCCTACGCCGCCGGACGGACAGGGCCGTCGCGGGCAAGCGGCTCGGACGGTTACACACGTAACCGCACGACCGGTGCCGCGGGCAGCGGCAGGAGCGGCCTGTCGCGACTGGCGGCGCGCGGCGCAGCCGCCGTCGCGGGCGCCCAGGCATACCGCGCCCGCGATGCAACCACACTGGCCGACCTCGGGCTCGACCTCGCCGCTCTAGACGCGCTGCCCGACGACAGGGCCAGGTGCGCCGCGATCTCCCAGCAGCTCCTCGGCGCACCAGCGCACCCCGAAGACGCCGCACTCAACGCCGTCTCGATCCAGACGATGATGGAAGTGCTTCGCAGCGCCGACGAGACCGACTCCGAGCGGCTCATCGAGATGTTTACGGGGAACCTGGCCTACGAGCAGGCGCTCGTCGAGCTCACGTCGCAGCAGCGCCGAGACCCTCTCCCGGCGGCCGAGGCAGCAAAGCTCGAGCGGCAGGCGAAAAAGTACATCGAGAACAAGATCCGAAGCGCGCCCGCAGAGCCAGCTCGGAGGCTCAGCCCGCAGGTGCTGATCGACAAGGCAGCGGACCTCGCCGCGCGTGTTCTCGACATCTTTGGCAGGCCGCGATGAGCACCGTCCGAGTCGAGGTGGCGCCCGAGGGCGCAGAGCGGACCGACCCGGGCGCGGACCTGTACGCCTGGCCGTCGACGGCCGGCCACACGCCCACCCTGCGGTCCGATATCGACTGGCAAGCGACCCAGGTCGGCGCCCCATCGTCGCAGGCGAAGGACCTCCTGCGGATCGTCGCGGGCGCGTACGTGGCCGACCGAGTCACGGCCCAGCCTTCGCAGCGGCTCGCACGGCGGCTGTACGTGACTGTCCAAGTCGACCAGCCGGACGCCTGGACGGAGAGCTCCCGCGAGCAGGTTGTAGACCTGCTCCACTGGCTCACGGGGGACGACTGGGCGCTACGGTGCGTTCCTGCGCCGGCCGCTCCAACACCGGAGGCAACGCTCGATCTGCCGGTTGCGGACGACGTCTCGCTGCTTTCGGGCGGTCTCGACTCGCTCTGCGGCGCGCTGATCCGGCTTCGTCAGCCCGGCCGAGTGTTGTTCCTCGGCCACGCCGACACATCCACCGCGGTCCGCCGCGCCCAGAAGCGCCTCCAAGATTACCTGGCCGCCCAGAAACCCGCTCGCCACTACGACCAGTACGCGCTGCGACCCCTAGGGACGGTGCGCAACCGCACTCCGAAGACCCGGTCCCTGCTGTTCATGGCGATGGCCGTCGCCGCGGCGTCCGGCGTAGGCGCGACCCGCGTGCTTGTGCCCGAAAACGGCTTCACCAGCATCAACCCGCCATTGGAGCCGTCCCGGGCCGGAGTGATGACGACACGGTCCACCCATCCGTGGACCTTCCACGCGCTCAGCGAGCTACTGGACAGCATCGCGCTTGGGGGCATCTCGGTAGTCAATCCGCACGACCACCTGACGAAAGGGGAGCTCCTAGCGGAGGCGATGCCCAAGCCCACCTCCGTCGAGCAGGAGCTGGCAGGTCATACGGTGTCCTGTTCTAAGATCAACGCTGGCAGGCCACGCAAGGGCAACCCAAACGTCCAGTGTGGCCTCTGCGTCGCGTGCTTGATGCGCAGGGCGGCCTTCCTGCGAGCCGGCGTCCCTGACCTCACGGCGTATGCCCTCAACGCTAGCGACATGGGCGTGAGGGACCAGGTCCGCCGCGTCCGCAGGCACGACGTCGCCGCCTGGAGAAGCGCGACTACGGCGGGCGTTCCAGAGCATCGGATCCTCGGCTCCGCCCTCTGGCCCCCCGGCACCGACTTCGACGCTGTGCTCACGCTGTGCGAGCGCGGACTGCAGGAGCTCGCCCGTGTCTCCGTATGACCTGCCGCAGCTCGACTGCCACGCGCACATCGCGCCCGACGCGACGCCGCCCCAAATCGCCAGCCTCGACGGCGCCCTGGTGTTCGCGATGACCCGCACTCCAGCAGAGGCGCACGCCGCGGCGAGACGCAAGGATGACACCCTCGCCTGGGGGTTCGGCGCACACCCCGGCCTGCCGGCGGCTCTCGACTCGGTCGACGACAGCATCCTCGTCCGGGCGGTCGCGGCACACGCGGTGATCGGCGAGGTCGGGCTCGACCGACGCGGGGCCTACGGCGAGCAGCGAGGAGTACTCGAAGTGGTCCTGAGCGCATGCAGCGGCCGCCCAGTGCTGTTGTCCCTGCACAGCACCGGGCGGACCAGAGAACTGCTTGACCTGCTCAAGCAGCAGTCGCATCCGGGCGCGATCCTGCACTGGTTCAACGGCTCGCCGGATGAGATTGCCGAGGGGATCGAGCTCGGCTGCTACTTCTCGGTCAACCACGCGATGACTGACGAGCGGCTGGAGCTCGTCCCTCAGTCACGAATGCTTCCCGAGACCGACTTCCCGTCGTCGCAAGGGAAGACGCTGGCGAGTAAGCCCGGCGACACGGCGGCGTTGGAGCGGCGCCTCGCGCAACGTGATGGCGTACTTCCGGCTGCCGTCCGCCGTGGCTGGTACCGCAACCTCGGGCGGCTGATCGACTCTGTTGGTGGGCGCTCGCGGTTCGCTGAGCCCTTCCAGCGGGCGCTGGAGGCAGCAGCGCGGGAGTAGCCCGCTACTACGCCGACCACTGCTGGTCTGGCACAACGCAATCGACGCGAACGGCGTGGTCACGACTATTCGAAGCAACAGTCGCTGCAACCTCTCGGCATCTGGCCCCCGGATGCTGATGCTCGTGCGACTTCGTGATCCGGGTGGTCAACACCGACGGGATTCTGTTCCGAACTCACCCTCGCCCAACCAACGAAGGACTATCAGCGGCAGCTGTGACTGTGCACGATGTCCCGTGACAGGTGCACGAGTGCCGAGGCATCACATTAGTAGCGGGATTTGATGCGACCTCTGGGTCAGGGGCGAGGCGCGTTGGACCGCCGTGGACCTCGGCGGCCTTGGGCACGGGCGTTTCTCCAGGAGCTCCGAGACGCCCGCCCCATCCATGTGAGCCACCCGAACGTCACACCCCCGTCATCGGGTCCGCAGGATCACGACGGGATCGCGATCAGTTCATCCGAGGCCAGGTCCTCCGCCTCGTCGCTCAAGCGTCGTCGGTCGAGCCACGCCGGGACCCACCAGTTGGCGTCGCCGAGGAGGGTCATGGTCGCCGGCACGAGCACCATGCGGACGAGGGTGGCGTCCACGAAGATTGCCGTGGCCAGGCTGAGGCCGAACATCTTCGTGGCCGCGTCCTCACCGAGGACGAAGGAGAGGAACACCGAGATCATGATGAGCGCAGCCGACGTGATGACCCGCCCCGTCGAGGCGATGCCGTTGACGATCGACGTCTGGTTGTCGCCCGTGGCGACGTACTCCTCGCGCACCCGCGACAACAGGAACACCTCGTAGTCCATGGAGAGACCGAAAAGGATCGCGAACATGAACATCGGGATGAAGGAGACGATCGGCACGGTCGACTCGAGGCCGATGAGGCCGGCGGCCCAACCCCACTGGAACACCATGACCATCACGCCGTACGCCGCACCGATGCTGAGCAGGTTGAGGACCACGGCCTTGAGCGGCACCAGCACCGACCGGAATACCAGCATCAGGAGGACGAACGACATCGCGAGCACCGCGGCGATCAGCACCGGGAGACGTTCGTTGACGCGTGCCCCGACGTCGGCAAAGTTCGCCGTCTGACCACCGACGTGGGCCCGCGCGGGGCTGCCGGCGAGGGCGGTGGGCAGCACGTCCGCACGCAACCGCTCGACCGTCTCGTGCGTGGCGGTGTCCTGCGGCCCCGTCGTCGGGATCGCGACCACGACGGCCACGCCGGCGTCGGCGTACACCTCGGGGGCACCCACCGAGGCGATCCCGCGGTCAGCCCTGACCGCCTCCACCAGAGGGTCGACCACGGCTGGATCGCCGGCGATCTCGACGGCGACCACCACCGGGCCGTTGCTCCCCGGACCGAACCCCTGGGCCACGAGGTCGTAGGCCTGGCGCTCGGTACGGCCCTCGGGCAGCGCACCGTCGTCGGGGATGCCCGCGCGCAGCGCCACCACGGGGGCGGCGAGAGCGAGCAGCAACGCGGTGACACCCACCGCGTAGGGCCAAGGCTTGCGGGTCACGTGCCGGATCCACCTCGACCAGCCTGGGTTGTCCGGAGCGTTGACGCTGCCGCGCCCGGGACGCCGCCCGCGCCGGTTGATGCGATGCCCGACAAGGGCCAGGAACGCCGGCAGCAGCGTGATCGAGGCGCACACCATGACGAGGACCACGACTGAAACCGCAATCCCACCCGCAGTCATGAACGGGACGCCGGCCACGACGAGCCCGAGGATCGCCACGACGACGATGCCGCCGGCGACCACCACCGGCTTGCCGGCCCTGGCCAGCGCCGAGCCGACCGACTCCTCGACCGGCAGGCCGCGAGCGAGGTAGTCACGGTGCCGGCTCACGATGAACAAGGCGTAGTCGATTCCCACGCCCAGCCCCACCATGGCCCCGAGGACCGGCGCCCAGCTCGGGATGTCGATGACGTTGGCGATGAGCGACATGGAGCTGACACCGACGGCGAGTCCGACCAGGGCCGTGCCGAGCGGGAGGGCCGTCGCGACCAGGGACCCGAAGGCGAGAAAGAGGATGAGCGCCGCGACGAGCAGGCCGATGAGCTCGGCCAGACGGGGCTGCGACTGCTCGAACGCGAAGTAGAGGTCGCCACCCATCTCGATCCGCAGCTGCGACCCCGCCGCTGCCTCCGCACCGAACGCCTTGAGGTTGCTGAGGTCCTCGGCTGAGAGCTCGTCCACGAGCGGGTACTGCAGCCTGAGAAGAGCGACGCGTCCATCTGCCGACACGTCACCGCGATGCACGGCGACCTCGGGACCGGAGGCCAGCGCACCCGCCGGATCAGTCGTTCCGAGGACGTGGGGCAGTGCGGCGGCACCGGCCTGCAGCTGCGCGAGCGCAGACCTTGCCTCCGCTGAGCCGAAGAACGTCGAGTCGTCGTCGAGCGGAGTCACGACCACCTGAGCCGTCAGGCCGGCCCCACCCGTACCGGCGGCGGCCATCAGCTCGCTCGCCTGATGTGAGTCGAGTCCCGGCACCTGCAGGGAGTCCTTGAGACGGTGACCGAAGGCGCTGGAAGCCCCCACGACGACGAGGGTCAGGACCAGCCAGGACCCGATCACGACCCACGGGCGGCGGGCAGCCGAGCGGCCCAGACGGTGCAGAGACTGCGACATCATCGGTCGTCCTCCAGATCGACGGCGGCAGCGCGACTGCCATGTCCGTCACGGTGGCAACGCGACCCGGAGTTCACATCGGCCGCAGGGGCGGCCGGCTTCCCGTTCTCCGGAAGGGTGCGCGTCTGGTCCTTTTGGCCGAGGCGGAATGCCAGCCGTTCCTTAGGCTCGTGACATGATCAGCAACGCGGTCAGGGCCCTGTGGGCGGAGCCCCGCGCTCCGCATCCACCGGCACGTGTCTGGCGGGACTGGGCGCTGGTCGCCGTCCTGGTGCTCACGGCCGCACTCGAAGGCACTATTCGTACGGACGTCGCGTGGCGCCCGGTAGCGCTCGTACTGGCGCTGGCGTTGGTGTTTCCGCTGCTGTGGCGGCGGACGCACCCACTTCCCGTCGTCGCCGTGGTCTTCGGCGCGGTCATCGTGCTGAATCTCGCCACGCTGATCGAGCTTCCGGCAACATCCGTAGGGCTGTACACGATGCTCTACGTGCTACTGGTCCCCTATGCGTTGCTGCGATGGGGGTCTGGTCGAGAGGCCATCATCGGGTTGCCGATCATCATGGTCGCCGGGCTGCTGGGGATCGCGGTCGATTTTCACGGCTTCGGCGAAGCGGCGGCAGGCTTCGTGTTCCTCATGTTCCCCGCACTTCTCGGAGCCTTGGTCCGCTTCTGGACGACGTCGCGAACTCGCGACATCGAGCAAGCGAGGTTGCGCGAGCGCGCGCAGCTCGCGCGCGAGCTGCATGACACCGTGGCGCACCACGTCTCGGCGATGGTCGTCAGGGCGCAGGCGGGACGTGTGGTCGCTACGTCGGAACCGGTGGCGGCGATCGATGCGCTGAAGGTCATCGAGGAGGAAGGGTCCCGTACCCTCGCCGAGATGCGGGCCATGGTGGGCGCACTCCGCGATCGCGAGGATGCCGACCTGGCCCTGCAGAACAGCCTTGCCGACATCGAGCGGCTCGCGCGGAGCGTGGACGACGAGCCACGGGTGCAGGTACGCCTCACGGGCGACTTCCACGAGCTCAGTCCGGCGGTCGGGTCAGCCACGTACCGCATCGCCCAGGAATCGGTGACGAACGCGCTGCGGCACGCACGCAACGCCACCCGGATCGACGTACAGGTCGTCGGAGACGAGGACGCCGTACGGCTGACGGTTAGCGACGATGGCGATGCGGTGCACGCGTCCAGCGTCGCTGCCGGCTACGGCGTCGTCGGGATGACGGAGCGGGCGGCACTCCTCGGCGGGACCCTCGAGGCCGGCCCCGGGCCCGACCATGGCTGGGTGGTCGACGTGGTGCTTCCTCGGGCTGGGCCGAGCCGATGAGCGTCCGCGTACTCGTCGCCGACGACCAGGAGCTCGTCCGGACCGGGCTGCGGATGATCCTCGACGCGCAGCCCGACATCGAGGTGGTCGGCGAGGCGCGCGACGGCCGGGAAGCCGTCTCCCTCGCTCGCGAGCTGCGTCCCGACGTTTGCCTGTTCGACATCCGCATGCCCGAGCTCAACGGGCTCGAGGCGACGCGCGCGCTGGCCGGGCCGGACGTCGAGGATCCGCTCGCGGTGGTGGTCATCACGACGTTCGACCTCGACGAGTACGTCCACGGCGCGCTCAAGGCGGGCGCCCGCGGATTCCTCCTCAAGGACGCGGGACCTGAGCTGCTCACCCAGGCGATCCATGCGGCCGCCAACGGTGAGGCACTGATCGCTCCGAGCGTCACGGTGCGCCTGCTGGCTGCGTTCGCGGACGTACGCACCAGCCAGCCGCCGGCCCAGCCGATCGAACCCCTCACCGCGCGGGAGGAGGAGGTCTTGATCACCGTCGCTCGGGGGCTGACCAACGCCGAGATCGCCGACGAACTCCACATCAGTCTCAGCACCGTCAAGACCCACCTCACGAGCCTCATGAACAAGCTCGGCACGAGGAACCGAGTCGAGATCGCCATGTGGGCCCATGAAACGAAGCGCATCAGAGCCTGAGCTCCCGTGGTCCGAGACCCCAGGTCACTGAAGCGCCCGCTGCGGCCAGGTGATCGAGTCACGACCTGGGCGAGGCCGGGCTGAAGGAGATCCGGCTGCTGCTCGAGTGGAAGCTGCCGCTGCACCTCGTGTACGTCGCGTGAACGAGCGAGAACAGCTGGTGATCTACCGGACCGTCTACGTCCCGGATCCGGCACACTGGCACCCGGGCTACCGGGAGACGAGAAGACCGTGAGCTGCGTGATGTGCGACGGCACCATGGTCGCCGCGATCCGCCCGAAGGCGCTGGAACGGGACGGGCGCCTTGCCGTGGTGCGCGATGTCCCCGTCCTGGTCTGCGAGAGCTGCGGCGAGGTCTACCTCGACGCCTCGGTGGCTCGGCAACTCGACATCTTGTTCCGGCGCCTGCTGGACGGCCCGGTCGACCAGGTGGTCGGGCACTACGAGCCGTCCGCGGCATAGCGCGGTATCGACGGTGCTGTCGGCGTGGAAAGCCTGGGAGTCAGTCGGGGCCAACGGGTCACCGCCCGGTGCGCCAGCGTCCGTAACGGCGCGTCTGCGCGGTTGCTAGCGGCGCTGTCACCACGACGCTGCCTTCACCACTCGCGGCATGAGCGTGTGCGCGCCGGGGAGTCGCGGTGCAGCTGGGCACTGCATCGGACCTGGAGTTGAGCGTTAAATTTGAAAGCCTGAGAGGCGGCCAGAGGAGGCCGCTGGGACAAGGGAGTCAAGGGATGCCACGGTATCTGATCTCGTTCGACGACGGCGCGATGACCTTCCCCGAGGAGGACTTGCCCGCTGTGGGTGAGGCCTCGCACGCGGTGGTCCGGGAGGCCCAGGCAGCAGGAGTGTGGATCTTCGGCGGCGGGGTGGAGAGGCAGAGAGCGAGCATCGTGGCGACCGACGGGACAGTTGCCGACGGCCCCTACCCGGAGACCAAGGCGGTCATCGGCGGGTTCTCGCTGATCGACGTGCCCTCCCGCGAGGAGGCGCTGGAGTGGGCTGCCAAGATCGCTGCCGCCTGCCGCTGCGCGCAGGAGGTCCGAGAGATCATGTTCGACCCGCTCGTCTGACCCTGGGGGCTCGCCGCGGCCAGAACAGGACGCGCCTGGGGCGGCTCCCGACGGAACAACCCGCCCAGCGGCAGATGGGTGGGTCTAGCTCCTCCAGTGACGTTTACATCGGGACGGAAACCGGCGCAGGAGAACCGCCGGTACCGCCTGCGCGTGCCCGCCGTTGATGACTTCGCCCGGCTCCCTCATGAAGTGGCTGAGTTCGCCCAGTCGATGCCAGCGCTGAGGTCTGGTGACACTCGCAAGACGCGGAGCGCGCGGTGAGCCGGCTTGCTGCCGCCCGGCATGTGATCGTGGGGCTCGAGTCGAACCCGTTACCGAGGAGCACTTCCGATGCGCACCGTGACCTACTCGATGGGCGTGTCACTCGACGGTTACATCGTTGGGCCGGACGGTGACTTCGACTGGACGGCACCCGATGAGGAGGTCTTTCAGTTCGTCACCGACGAGCTACGAGAGGTTGGCGTCCACCTCTTGGGACGACGGCTGTACGAGACGATGCTGTACTGGGAGACCGCCGACCAGGATCCGTCGCTCGACCACTCAATGCTCGAGTGGGCCGCGATCTGGAAGCCGCTGCCAAAGGTGGTGTTCTCCACCACGCTGTCGACGGTCCAGGGCAATGCCCGCCTCGCTTCCGGCGGCCTCGCTGAGGAGATCGACCGGTTGCGAACGGAGCCGGGCGACGGCGCTATTGCCATCGGCGGCGCGACGCTCGCCGCCGAGGCGGCCGCCTTGGATCTGATCGACGAGTACCGGGCCCGGGTCTACCCGGTGCTGGTTGGCGGTGGCAGTCCGTTCTTCCCCCAGCGCGAGAGCCGGGTCGATCTCGAACTCGTCGAAAGCCGCACCTTCAGCTCGAGAGTCGTCTACCTCCGCTACCGCGTGGCGCGCTAGGGGATGGCGAAGTTCTCCCGCCTGGTCTGACTTGCGGCACGGCCAGCGCCTTCAGGTTGCGATGGAACCACGGTTCCACGACGTCGGCTCGGGTCGACCGCCGCGTCATGTGCGGCAACCCCAACATCCCGTTCTCGGCATACGCGGTCAGGTGTCCGACGCCATGTACGCCGCGAGGATGTAGTTCGGGTGGCGATCGAGGTTCTTGCGGGCGCGGTCGTACCGCATGGTGGTGCGCGGGTCGGCGTGCCGAGCGGCGATCTGGACGTCCCGAAGGTCGACGCCTGCATCGAGCATGGTGGTGACGAAGGTGTGCCGCAGCATGTGTGGGTGCATCCGCGGTAACCGGACGCCGGCGTCGACGGCAACGTGTCGAAGCCGCCGGGTAGCGGCATGCCTCTCCATGCCTACACCGCGCCTGTTCAGCAGCAGCGGCCCCGTCGATCGCTCGCCAGCGGCGCGGTCAACGGCGCGGCTGACAGCGGGTGGCAGCGGGACCAGGACGACCTTGCCGCCCTTGCCGCGCACGCACAGGACCCGGTGGCCGTGCTCCTCACCCAGGTCGTCGATGTCGGCGCCTACGGTCTCGAAGATCCGCAAACCGAGCAGGCCGAGCAGGCACACGAGCGCGAAGTCGAACGGGTTGCTCGACTGTCTGGCCGCAGTGAGCATCGCCTCGAACTGGAGGTGCGTCAGCCCAAGCGTCGGTGACTCCTGCGGGACAGTCGGTCGCCGGACGTAGTCGGCCGGCGAGTGCTCAAGGACGCCGTCGATGACACAGGTCCGGTAAAAGCCCGCGACGACCGACAGCCGGCGGGAGACGGTGGACGGCTGGAACCGCCGTACGTCCTGCAACCACCGCAGGTAGAGCTCAAGGTCATGGCGCTGTGCGTCCAGCGGCGCGAGCTGGCGGTCCTGACACCAGCCGAAGAACACCCGAAGGTCGGAATCGGTGTGGTTACGCGACGTGCCGCGGTAGCGCGACAGGAGGGCAACGGCCGCGAGGCAGAGCTCACGCGACTGTGCGAAGGAGGCATCGAGCGCCGCCATGCCCCCACAGTGCGCCGCACCGCCCAGTCCCGCCATCCGCCAGAGGAGTGACGACACGCGGCATGAGCGGGCACTTGCTGAGCGCAAGGTTGGATCTGCGCTGGCGCGCTACCCGAGGCGACCAGAGCCGCCAATAGTTCCCGCCGCCCACCTGTCAGGCCAGGTAGGCGCGCCAGAACGACCGCTCCACGATCGCCGTGCCGGACTGCGTCAGTGGGCCAGCGCCGCGCCGTCTCCGGTCAGGGAGCGGCGAATGTCCCAGGCGTGGTGGCTGGCATCGTGGGCGTTATCCCCGCGACGTCAGGGGCCCCCTGTGCACCTCGGCCAGCGTGGAGAAGCACGACGTCCCGGTCAAGTCCCAGGCCGACCGCCTCCTGCCACTCCCGGGCGGCATGCTGCAGCGACCACAACGCACCAGCAAGCGGGACTCGGTCGTATTGTCGGCCCCGGGCGAGCAGGTCCTCGTCATACCCAGGGACCTGCTGGCTGCCGCCGAGCGCGGCGCCGGCGACGCGCTCAGCCCAGATGCGCAAGTCGTCGGTGACGTGGCAAACGTAGGCACCGGCGGTCCAGCCGAGATCCGGATGCCGCTGCAAGCCGTCCGTCCCGGAGAGCATCTCGGCGCAGCGCGCCGGGATCCCAGCGACCAGCACTAGCGCCTGCCTCGGACTGATGGACCAGTCGTAGCCGCACTCCCCGGCACGGGGTCGCCGTAGAGCGTCGCGCCCCAATCTTCCAGGCGCCAATCCTGCCACTAACAACGCGGCGAGCCCCCGTGGCGTCTCACAGGTCGATGGACGAACGGACGGTCTGACCCGCCCGGCGCGGTCCCCGTAGACGGCCCGGCCCGGCAGGATTGCCCGGTGCAGTTGTCCGCTGTCGGTGTCCGCTACGGCCGGCGTGCCCCGTGGGTGCTCCGGGGGGTCTCGCTGGATCTGCCCGCCGCGTCGCTGGTCGAGGTCACCGGGCGAAACGGCGCCGGCAAGTCGTCCCTGCTGCGCGTGCTCGCCGGGGTGCTGCCGCCAGCGGCGGGCGTGGTAATCACGCGGCCGGAGATCGTCGGCTGGGCGCCGGAGCGGTTCCCGGCCGCGCAGCCGTTTCCCGCCGGGGCCTACCTGCTGGCGCAGGCCCGCATCCGCGGCCTGGACGCCGGCGGCGCCAGGCAGGCGGTGGAGCGTGAGGTGCTCCGGCTGCATCTGGACGCCCTGCTGGCCGTTCCGCTGCCGCAGCTGTCCAGGGGCAGCGCGCATAAAGTGGGGTTGGCACAGGCGCTGCTCGTACGCCCGGAGCTGCTCGTGCTCGACGAGCCCTGGTCGGGTCTGGACGCCGAGGCCCGCGCGGCCGTGCCGGGCCTGGTCGCCGAGGTGCTGCGGGACGGCGGCCGGGTCGTCGTCACCGACCACCAGCAGCAGGCCGCCGCACTGTCGCCGGACCGGCGCTGGCACGTAGCCGGCGGCACCGTCGTGGAAGAGCCGGTCGCGCCCGCCGAGCGCACCGTGGTCGAGGTCGAGCTGCCGGCCGCGGATGCCCCGGCGCTGCTGGACCTGCTGCGAGGCCGCGGGCTGAGCCCCCGGGTGCGGTGAGGGTCCTCGCGCTGGCGCGCTTCCGGCTCCGCGCCGCGCTGGCCGGCCGGCACCTGCTGGCTCCGCTGGTCGCGTTGTCGGCGATAGAACTGATCGGCCTCGCCGGCGGCGGGGCACCGGCTGCGGTCTGCGTGGTCACGGCGGTCGCGCTCGCCCTGCCAGTGCTGGCCTGGGCGGCACGTCAGGTCCTCGACGCCGAGCCCGACGAGCAGGTGCGACTGAGCGCCCTGGCGGTCGGCGGACCGGTCCGGGGTGTCCTCGCCGGCCTGCTGGCCGCCTACGCGGTCGCCGCGCCGCTCGCCGTGGCGGCCGCGGCGGCCTCGCTGCTGCACGTCGATGAGGCCGGGGTACCGGCCCCGGACGCGCTCGCCGGGCTGATGCTCGCGCTGGCCACCGCGCTCGCAGCCGTCGCCATCGGTGCTCTGGCGGCCCGCGCCGTGGCTGGCACCGGCGGTGGTGCCATCGTCGTACTCGTCGCGGCACCGGTGCTCGTCGCCGTCGTCGGGCTGTCGCGCAGCACCGCGGTCGCCGCACTGGTGCCGCCGCTCGACCGCGCCGTCCGGGCTGCCTACGACGGGCACCTCGCCACCGCTGTGCCGGCTGTCGGCAGCCAGATGGTGCTGTGGTCGACGGTCGTGCTCGCCCTGCGGCTCGCGCTACGCAGGACTTGAAGAATTTGCCTGGCCCCGCACGTCCGCTGACGACACAAAGTAGGGAGACACTCGGCCGACTGTCCCGAAAAGGATCCCGCCCCCGCGAAGCGCACGAGAAGGCCGCGTCCGAGAGGGCCGCGTCTACGGTTCTTGCGGTTGTCGCTTCAGGTCGCGGCCCTCGGTACGGCGGCGCCCGCACGTGCCCAGATGCTTCTGCCAACCACGTCTGAACGCCCTCTACAGGCTTCGACCGGGGCGGCAGCGAGTCGTTGATCCAGATCAAGGGTTCGAGTACGTCGGAGTCGCCACCTGCCAGTGCCATCGCCTGCCAGATGGCTCTTTGGACGCAGGCCCGCGAGACTCAGCTTTCTGGAAGGAATCTGGAATGATCGAGAAAGCAGTCAGGGCCTTGATCGTCGATCAAGCCCTGGCCTGCGCTTACGTTGGTAGCGGGGGCAGGATTTGAACCTGCGACCTCTGGGTTATGAGCCCAGCGAGCTACCGAGCTGCTCCACCCCGCGTCGGTACCGGCAACTGTACGCCGTGCCGGCGAGACCGGGCAACCAGCCGCACTCAGGGCGAGGGGGACGCCGAGGGCGAGGAGCTGGCCGGCCCCGGCGACGGCGTCGGCGTCCCACCGACCGGGACCGCACTCGCCGCCGCCGCCCTTGCCAGCGCCGCCTGCAGCCGGGTCTGCGCGGCGCCGTACGCCGCGAAGTCACCGCGCCGCAGCGCCTCCTGGCCGGCCAGGAAGGCCGCGTTTGCGTCGGCAATCGCCTGGCGCAGCGCGGAGTTGGTCCCGGGACCGGGGGACGGCGGCGGCGAGGTGCCACCGTCGGGTGGGGTCGTCGTGGTCGCGCCGAAGACGTCGTCCAGCGCCGCGCCGAGGGTCGGCTGGAAAGCGATCTTGTCACCGAAGGCGACGAAGACCCGCTTGAGCAACGGGTAGCTCTCCCCGCCCGAGGCCTGGACGTAGATCGGCTGCACGTACAGCAACGAGTCACCGACCGGCAGCGTGAGCAGGTTGGCCTCGACCGTCTTCGAGCCGCCGCCGCGCAGCAGGGTCAGCTGTTGGGCCGCCGTGGTGTCGGCCTCGAAGTTGTTGGCCACCTGGCCCGGCCCGTTGACCTGCGTGTTCCGCGGCAGCACGAGCAAGGTCATCTTGCCGTAGTCCGCCCCCGGGTCGGCGCTGACCGACAGGAACGCGGTCAGGTTCGGCCGATTCTTCGCCACCAACGGCGACGTGAGCGAGAACCTCGCCGGCCCGCTGCCGGTCGCCGCCACCGTCAGGTAGTACGGCGGCTGGGCTACCGACGTGCCCTTCTGGGTGGGGTCGGGTGGCACCTTCCAGAAGTCGGTGCCGTTGTAGAAGTCCACCGGCCGCTTGGAGTCGACGTGGTAGCGGGTGATCAGCTCACGCTGCACCTTGAACAGGTCCTCGGGGTAGCGCAGGTGCGCATTGAGGTCCTCGCTGATGTCCGCCTTCGCCTTCACGGTGCCGGGGAAGGCGCGCATCCAGGTCCGCAGCACCGGGTCCTTCTCGTCCCACGCATAGAGGGTCACGGTCCCGTCGTACGCGTCCACCGTGGCCTTGACCGAGTTGCGGATGTAGTTGACCTGGTCCCTGGGCTGTGCCGCGACCGACTCCGACGTCGTCACGGTGGTGTCCTGGGTGAGCTCGCCCAGGGTCGAGCGCTGGGAGTACGGGTAGCCGTCGCTGGTCGTGTAGCCGTCGAGGATCCACAGGATCCGGCCGTCGACCACCGCGGGATAGGGGTCGCCGTCGAGCCGCAGGTACGGCGCCGCCTTCTGCACCCGCTCCCGGGGGTTGCGGATGTAGAGGATGCGCGAGCTGCCGTTGATGCCGTTGGAGAGCAGCAGGTTCTTGTCGCGGAAGTGGAAGGCGTAGAGCAGCCGGCGGAAACCGGAGCCCATCGCCACGCCGCCCTTGCCGGTGTAGGTGTTCTTGACCTGGCCCTCGGCGTCCTGGTCCGAGGGGAAGTCCAGCTCCTGCGGCGCGCCGCCGGTCGGGGCACCCACCACGGAGAAGGTCGGCGACTTCTCCCCGAAGTAGACCCGCGGCTCGGTCGGGCTGATCGCCCCCTTCTGCGGCACGTCCCGAGCGGAGAACAGCGGGCGGCCCTCGGTGTCCACCGACGTGCCGGGCGCGGCGACGAAGCCGTAGCCGTGGGTGTAGACGAGATGCCGGTTGATCCAGTTCTCCGTCGGCAGGGTCCCGGAGAGCTCGCGCACGGCGACCACCTGGTCGGTCTGCCGCCCGTTCACCGTGTAGCGGTCGATGTCGAGGGTGTCGGCGAAGCCGTAGAAGGAGCGGAAGCTCTGCAGGCTTTGGAAGGTCTGCTGCAGCTCGTTGGGGTCGAGCAGCCGGATGTTCGGCAGGGTCGACCTGTCGCTCCGCAGCGCGGCGAGGTTCCCCGTCGCCTCGCCGGCGTACGGCCGCTGGTCCACACCGGTCAGCGAGTAGGCCTGGCGGGTGGCCTGGATGTTGCGCGCGATGTAGGGCGCCTCCTTGTTCGCCTCGCTGGGGGCGACCTGCAGGCGCTGGACGATGAAGGGGTACAGCCCGCCGATCAGCACGGCCAGCAGCGCCATCAGGCCCAGCCCGGCCGCGGGCCACAGCCAGCGGTTGGAGAACAGGGTGACGAAGAACAGGCCGGCGCAGATCACCGCAACGAAGATCAGGATCGTCTTGGCCGGGAGCACGGCGTTGACGTCGGTGTACGAGGGTCCGGTCACCACGCCGCGCGAGGAGAACGCCAGCCCGAACCGGTCGAGGTAGTAGGCGACGGCCTTCAGCAGGACGAAGAGCCCCAGCAGCACGGACAGGTGCGCCTGCGCGGCGGGGCTGACCCGGTCCCCCGGCGACTGCAGCCGCAGCCCGCCGAAGAGGTAGTGCACGACCGCGGCGGCAAGCAGCGACAGGATCAGCGCGAAGAACAGGAAGCCCAGGATGAACCGCTGGAAGGGATAGGTGAAGGCGAAGTAGCTGATGTCACGGTGGAACTGCGCGTCCCGCTGCCCGAACGGTACGGCGTTGCGCCACAGCAGCCAGGTCCGCCACCGGCCGGCCGCGGACAGCCCCCCCAGTACGCCGAGAACCCCGCTGATCCCGAGCAGCAGCGGGGTGAGGTAGGGCTCCACCGCGACCCGGTACCGCTCGAGGTTCTGCTGCTCCAGGGAGAGCGGTCTAAAGGGCGGCCGCAGGCGGTAGGCGATCGCCAGGTTCGCACCGACGACAACCGCCAGGAGCAGCCCGAACAGCACGAACAGCAACAGCTGCGTCCGCAGCCGGGTGGCGAACACCGAGGCGTAGTCGACCGAACGGAACCACAGCAGGTCGCTGTAGACCCCGGTCAGCACACCGAGGACGAGCAGCAGCCCGACCAGCCCGGCCAGCACGGGGCCCAGCAGCCGTGGCCGGCGGGGCAGCCGGGGCAGGCCGGGCGTGGTAGGGGTCCGGAAGCTCACGGCCACCTCTGGGTCGGACTCGGACGACGTACGTCGCTCCCCGGGCAACTTACCGGCCGGGGCGCCGGTTCCCGTCGCTCGAAGCCGCGACACTGTGCCGGTGAGCGCACTGCCCCCGGTCGTCGCCGAGATCGAACGGCATGTTGCGTCCGGCGGCTGGGACCAGCCGCCCCGGCTGTACGCGCTGGTGGCGACCGAGGAGCTGGTTCGCCAGCAGCCGGCGCTCGCCGCGTCCCTGGGGCTGGTCCGGGGTAGCGCGGCACCGCTCACCCCGGTGGAGCAGGAGCAGCTGCCGGCCGAGCCGCTGGACGAGGTGCTCTCGCGGGTGGCCTGGCCCGCGGAGGCGCTCGGCTGCGCCGTCGTCACCGAGGCCACGGTGCTGCCCCCAGGTGCGGAGGAGAAGGCGCCGCCGGACGCTGCCGAGGCCGCACAGTGGGCGGCCGGTCACCCGGACCGCCGCGAGGTGCGGATGGCGGTCGGCGTACTGCGCGACGGCTCGCGGGCGGCGGTCCTGCGGCTCCGCTCGGACCCCGACGACCTGGTGACCGGGCCGGACCTGGTCCCCAACCTCGCGGCGGCGCTGGCGGCGACGCTGCTGGACTGACCCTCAACAGGCCGGTACGCCGATCCCTCCGCTGGTGAGGGACTTCAGGCTGGTGAGCGCGTCGGCGAGCTTGTCGACCTTGACCAGCTGCAGGCCGGCCGGTCGGGTCTTCGCCGCGGCGGCACAGTTCTGCGCCGGAGTGAGGAAGATCGTCGCCCCTGCCCGCCGGGCCGCGACGGTCTTCTGTTGGATGCCACCGATCGGGCCGACCGTGCCGTCGTCGGAGATCTCGCCGGTCCCCGCGATGGACTTGCCGCCGGTGAGCGGGCCCGGCGTCAGCTTGTCGACGATCCCCAACGCGAACATCAGCCCGGCGCTCGGACCGCCCACGTCACGCAGGCCGAAGGCCACCGAGAACGGGTAGACGTGCCGCACCATCGGCTCGATGCCGATCAGCGGCCGGCCGTCGGCCGGGTCGGCCACGGTCCGCAGGTCGACCGTGAGCGGCTTCCCGCTCCGGGTCACCTGCAGCTGCAGCGAGCTCCCGGCCGGACGCGCCGAGATCAGCTTGCGCAGCACCTCGGTGGAGGTCACCGCCGTACCGTTGATCGAGCGGATCACGTCGTCCGGCTTGAGCCGGCCGTCCGCCGGCTTCCCCTTGGCCACCGATCGGACCGCCACCGTGGTCTGCACCGGGATCGACAGCGCCTTCAGCGCCGCCGTCGTCGCGCTCTGCTGCGAATCCAGCATGTCCTGCGTGTTCTGTTGCTCGATCTCCTTGGAGCTCTCCGCCGGTGGATAGACGAGCTCCTGCGGTACGACGGCGACGCTGCGGTCGAGCCAGCCGCGCAGCGCGGTGGCCAGGTTGATGGGGTCGGGTGGACCGCCCGCGACGGAGACCGTCGTGAGGTCGAGGTGGCCCTCGGTGGGATAGGTCGCCCGGCCGGTGATGGAGATCAGCGGGGTGCCGTCCGACCGCTTGCCCAGCGTGTCGCTGACCGGCCCCGGCCCGAGCGCGACGTAGGGCACCCGCATGACGGCCCCCGCCACGGCCAGCACCAGCGCCAGCACGCTCGCCACAACCAGGGTGGTGACGCGCCGGGACACCGTTCCGAGGGTACGGGACGGTGTCGCCGCGGATCAGGAAGTCGGCGGCCTCCGGCGACCCTTGCCCGGCGGCCGGGTGGCCGGCTTTGGTGCCATCACGGCCTGCAGCCTGCGGTAGTTCTCGATCGACTCAGCCACACCCTCGCGGCGACGGGCGCGGGCGGCCCACCGGGTCCAGGCGATCGCGGCCAGGGTGGCAAGGGCCGGCACGCTCCACCAGGCGATTGCGGACATGGCGTTGCCTCGAGCTCGACGGTCCACCGACCTCCTCACTCTAGGCGCCGTCCGCGCACTGGTGGCACGCCCGCTTCCGACGTACCGACCCACTCCTCGCCACCGTCGGCGAAGGACTGGTGTTTCCAGATCGGAACCGTGGCCTTGATGTCGTCGATCAGCCGTTGGGCCGCGGCGAAGGCCTCGGCCCGGTGCGGGGAGGACGCCGCCACGACCACCGCGAGGTCGCCGACCGCCAGCACCCCCACCCGGTGGACGGCTGCCACCGCCACGACGGGGAAGCTCGCCACCACCGCGTCGGCCACCTCACGCATGGCTGCGGCGGCGCCGGGATGCGCGCTGTAGTCGAGCCCGGTGACCGCGCGACCGCCGTCGTCCGCACGGACGGTGCCGAGGAACAGCGCCGTACCGCCGGCCCGGTCATCCGCGACGGCCGCGAGCACCTCCTCGGCGGAGAGCGGACCCTCGCGTACGGCGACCAGGCGGACGACGGCCACGAGGGCGACTGTATGGCGTCCCGGCTACGGTGGCTGCCATGAGCAACCTGCCGTTCGGCTTCGGCCCTCGCGGCGAGGACGAGGGGGAAGGCCGACCCGGCGGGGCCGACCCGTTCGCCGGGCTGTTCGGCGCGGGCGCCAGTCCCGCCGACCTCGGCGCAGCCCTGCACCAGTTCGCCGACCTGATGTCCTACACCGGCGGCCCGGTCAACTGGGACCTGGCCCGCCAGACCGCGGTCACCGCGGCGGGAGCGCGCGATCCGGGCACTACCGCAGCAGAGTCGGCAGAGGTGGCGGAGGCCGTCCGGTTGGCCGACCTCTGGCTCGACCCGGTCACCGCGTTCCCCTCGGGCGTGACCGCCGCCGAGGCCTGGAGCCGGCGTCGCTGGGTGGAGGCCACCCTGCCCACGTGGGCGGAGCTGTGCGACCCGGTGGCGGCCAAGGTGGTCGACGCCATGGGTGGTGCGCTGCCGGAGGAGATGGCCGCCTTCGCCGGTCCGCTGGCCGGCGTGATGCGCCAGGTCGGCGGCATGATGTTCGGCGGGCAGGTGGGATCGGCGATCGCGAGCCTGGCCGAGGAGGTCGTCAGCTCGACCGACATCGGCCTGCCGCTCGGACCGGCCGGTCGGGCGGCGCTGCTGCCCGCCAACGTGGCGGCGTACGGCGCCGGCCTGGAGGTGCCCGGCGACGAGGTCCGCCTGTTCCTGGCGCTGCGGGAGGCGGCCCACCACCGGCTGTTCGGGCACGTGCCATGGCTGCGCGGCCACGTGGTGGAGCTGGTGCACGCCTTCGCCCGCGGCATCACCATCGACGGCGCGGCACTCCAGTCGGCGATGGCCGACGTGGACCCTTCCGACCCCGAGTCGCTGCAGCGGGCGCTGACCGGAGGGCTGATCGAACCGGAGCAGACGGAGGCTCAGCAGGCCGCCCTGCGCCGGATGGAGACGGCGCTGGCACTGGTCGAAGGGTGGGTCGACGAGGTGGTCGCCGCGGCGGCCACCGGGCCGCTGCCCAGCGCCACCGCGCTGCGCGAGACGGTCCGGCGGCGTCGGGCCAGCGGTGGGCCGGCCGAGCAGACCTTCGCCACGCTGGTCGGACTCGAGCTCCGCCCGCGCCGGCTGCGCGACGCCGCGGCACTGTGGCGGTCACTGCTCGAGGCCCGCGGTGTCGAGGGCCGCGACGGCATCTGGTCCCATCCCGACCTGCTGCCCACCGCCGCGGATCTGGAGAGCCCGCAGGGGTTCGGTACGGCGGCGCCGCTCGACCTCTCCACACTGCCGGAGCCCCGCCCCGACGAGGGAGAGGGCGCGGCCGGCGCGCCGACGCCGTAACCACCGAAGTCTTTCTTCCTCCACAGCCGGGGATCGCTGTCCGTGCTGGTCAGTGAGGTCCGCGGGGCGTTTCGGGCGCTGCGTCCACAACCCGTCCCGGCGGCTGTCCACAACCGCGGCGGGCGCCGCGCACACCGGTTCCCCAGCCCGTCCACAGGGCCGACACGCGGGGCGTTGACGGGCTCGGGCGGCCCCCGTAGCGTCGGCCGCGACGAAGCCCCCGGGGAGCCGGGAGGTCGTTCGCAAGGGGAAGGCGAGCGACCGAACGGGGATCCGGGGGCTTCGGACTGCCCGGGTCACCCCGCTTCAAAGATCTCGGAGCGAGAGATCAGCCGCCGGTGAAGCGGGCCGGACGGCGCTCCGCCTGCGCCCGCAGCCCCTCGCGCAGGTCCGCGGTCGCCATCGTGATCGGCTGAGCCAGCGCCTCCCAGGCGAGTGCATCCTCCAGCGTGGGATGGCCGCCGCGAGCCAGGGCCGCCTTCGTCAGCCGCAGCGCCACCGGCGCCTGTGCCGCCACCGTGGCGGCGACCGCGAGGGTCTCCCCGAGCAGCTGCTCGTCCGGGAAGACCCGGTGCACCAGTCCCATTCCGGCCGCCTCCTCTGCGCCGACCCTGCGACCGGTGAAGAGCAGCTCCCGAGCCGCCCCGAGACCGACGGCTTCCGGGAGCAGCCAGGTGGCCGCCATGCCGGGGTGCATGCCCAGTGCGGTGAACGGCGCGGCGAACTGTGCCCGCTCGGCGGCATAGCGCAGGTCGCAGGCGAGCGCGAGGCACAGGCCGGCGCCGATCGCCGGGCCGTTCACCGCGGCGATGACCGGCACCTCGAGGTCCAGGATGGACAGCCAGGAGCGGTAGAAGGGCAGCATCCGGTCCCGGAGCTGCGCCACCGAGAGCTCCGGCGACTCGGCGATCCAGCTCAGGTCGCCGCCGGCGCAGAAGGCGGATCCCGCTCCGGTGACCACGACGCAGCGCGCCTCCCGGTCCTCGCGGACCGTCCGTACGGCGGCCGTCCACGCGGCGGTCAGCTCCGCGGTCATCGCGTTCCGGCGGTCCGGCAGGTCGAGGGTCAGCAGCACGACGCCGTCGGTCGGCACTTCCAGCCGCAGTGGCCCCACGGTCATCCCCGACCTCCTCCGGTCCGCCGGAGGCTAGCGCGCGCCCGGCCTGCGGCGTCCCGGCCCACGCCGCAGCGTGCCGTACGCTGAGCGGCCGGGTGCCTGGCCACGCTCGGTGGCGAGAGTCACCGTCGTCGATCCGTGGAGGAGGAGCTCGTGGCCGAGAGCTACAACGGCTACTGCGTGAAGTGCAAGGAAAAGCGTGACTTCGAGGGCGAGGTCAAGGTCAGCGAGTCCGGTCGCCGGATGGCCCAGGGGACGTGTCCGGTCTGCGGCACCAAGATGAACCGGATCCTCGGCAAGGCCTGAGCCTTTCGCGTTTCCGCCAACGGGACGGCCAGCGTGCGGCCGTCCCGTTGGGGTTCGAGGCTGTGGACGGGACGTACGCCGGTCCGGCCGCCCCTGCCACGCTGAGCAGGTGCGACCCATGCTCAAGCCGGCCCTGCGCCGGCTCTGGCGAGACGCGGCCACCGTGCAGCTCGGGGTGGACCCCGAACGCGCGATCGTGCTGTCCGGCGTAGACGGCGCGGCCGCCGCCGTACTCGCCCTGCTGGACGGCACCCGGGACCGGGCCGGCGTGCTGGCCGACGCCGCCGCCGCCGGGGTCACCCCCGACTCCGCAGCCGGGCTGCTCGACCTGCTCGCCGAGGCGGGGGCTCTGGACGACGCCGCTGCTGACACCGCTCCGCTGGCCCCGCTGGAACGCGCCGAGCGAGACCGCATCGCGCCCGACCTCGGCGCGGTCTCGTTGCTGCGGCCGCTGCCCGGGGCCGCGCTCAACGCCCTGCACCGGCGCCGGGCGGCCGCGGTGTGGGTGGTGGGCGGCGGCCGGATCGGCGTACCGGTGGCCACGCTGCTGGCCGGGTCGGGAGTCGGGCATGTCGGCGTGGAGGCGGGTGGCGCGGTAGACGCGGCCGACACGGTCCCGGGTGGCTGGCAGCTGGCCGACGTCGGGCTACCCGCGGCCGAGGCGACGAGGTCGGCCGTACGCCGGATCGCGCCGACGACGTGCTGCGGACCGCTGCCCGCGGGGCGCCTGCCGGACGTGGCGGTGCTCGTGGGTTCGGCCGGGCGGGATCCCGAACGACGGCAACAGCTGTTGCGGTCCGGCGTACCGCATCTCGCGGTCGGCGTCCGGGAGGTCACCGGGGTGGTGGGACCACTGGTGCTCCCTGGCAGGTCGGCCTGCCTGCGCTGCCTCGACCTCACCCGCTCCGACCGGGACGCGGCCTGGCCGCTGCTGTCTGCGCAGCTGACCGGAGGCGGTGCCGATGGGGCCGCCGCCGGTGCCACCGTGCTGACGGTCGCCACCGCCGCAGTCGCCGCGGGGCAGCTGCTGGCGCTGCTCGACTCCGGCTCCCCGGCCACCGTCAACGGCACCTTGGAGCTGCGGTCCTCCGACTGGCGGCTGCGACGTCGCGGCTGGTCACCGCATCCGGCCTGTGGGTGCGCCTGGCGCCAGACCGGGTGACCGCAGCCGGCTCCAGCCGCTGAACCCGCCGGCACACGGCATCATGAAGCGGTGAGCGACATCCCACGGTGGGCGATCTCCCGCAGCGCGAAGCTGGCATCGCTGCCGCTGGGGGTCGCCGGCCGGGCCACCCTCGGGCTGGGCAAGCGGCTCGGTGGCCGGCCGGCCGAGCTGGTCGCGACCGAGCTGCAGACCCGCACCGCCGAACAGATCTTCAAGGTGCTCGGCGAGCTCAAGGGCGGGGCGATGAAGCTCGGCCAGGCGTTGTCGGTCTTCGAGGCGGCCCTGCCCGACGAGCTGGCGGCGCCGTACCGGGCGGCGCTGACCCGGCTGCAGGAGGCCGCTCCGCCGCTGCCGGCGGCCGCGGTCCACGGCGTACTCCGGCGGGAGCTCGGCCGCGACTGGCGCCGATCGTTCACCGCCTTCGACGACACGCCGGCCGCGGCGGCCTCGGTCGGCCAGGTCCATCGCGCGACCTGGGCCGATGGCCAGACGGTCGCCGTCAAGGTGCAGTACCCCGGCGCCGGGCCGGCCCTGCTGTCGGACTTCACCCAGCTGGCCCGGCTGGCCCGGCTGTTCTCGGCGCTGAGCCCGGGCCTCGACATCAAGCCGCTGCTCGAGGAGCTGCGTGAGCGGGTCGCGGAGGAGCTGGACTACCGACTCGAGGCCGCGGCGCAGTCGGCCTTCGCGGCGGCCTACGACGGCGACCCGGACGTCGTCGTCCCCAAGGTGGTCGCCTTCACTGAACGGCTGCTCGTCAGCGAGTGGATCGACGGCACGCCGCTGTCCGCCGTGATCGCGGCGGGTAGCCAGGAGGGGCGCGACCGGGCCGGCCAGCTGCTCATCCGCTTCCTGTTCTCCGGGCCGGCTCGGGCGGGGATGCTGCACGCGGACCCGCATCCGGGCAACTACCGGCTCACCCCCGACGGCCGGCTGGGGGTGCTCGACTACGGCGCCGTCAACCGGCTTCCCGACGGCCTGCCCGGGCCGATCGGCGAGCTCTGCCGGCTGGCGCTGGCGGGCGACGCGGACGCCGTACTGGCCGGCCTGAGCAGGCAGGGCTTCGTCAAGCCGACCATCTCGGTGGACGCGGCCGCCGCGCTGGACTACCTCGTCCCGCTGCTCGAGCCGGTACGCCGGGAGAGCTTCCGGTTCAGCCGCTCCTGGCTGCGGACCCAGGCGGGCCGCATCGCCGACCCCCGCTCGCCGGCCGCCGCACTCGGCCGCCAGCTCAACCTGCCGCCGGCGTACATGCTGATCCACCGGGTCACGCTGGGCGGGCTGGGCGTGCTCTGCCAGCTCGGCAGCGAGGTCGCTGTGCGGGGCGAGATGGAGCGCTGGCTGCCGGGGTTCCTGGAAGGACCAGGACCGGGACCGGGCGCCTCCCGGCCCCTGGTCCCACCGCCCGAGGACGTGCCGACCCCAGAGCAGACGTCGGTGGTGCAGCCGCCGGCCGACGACACGGTGCTGACCCCCCGGCGCGGCCGGCCCCGGCGGGACCCGGCGACGGCCGCTGCCCCGGAGCCGAGGAAAGGCACCGGGGCAGCGGGTACGGCGTCAGGACGCCAGACGGGGCGCGAGGCGAGCCCGCAGGGCCGCCGCTCGCGGCCGGCGGCGGGGATGCCGCCGGACGAGCGCGAGCTGCAGGGACCGTAGCTCGGCCGCCGACCGGCGGTCGCGTATTCGGGCCCTGGCGAGCTCCTCATGCAGGAGCAACATGCTCCGACTCCTTCTCACTTGATCGTGGGACATGGCGGGACGTACGACGGGGTCGCTCGTCATGCGGCTACCTCCTTCCGCGGCCGACCACGCGGCCGCTTACGCGGGACGACCACGCCGGCCACCAGCAGCTCGCCACCCCAGACGCCCCACGGCTCGCGGCGCTCGAGGGCGCCGGCAAGACAGGCCAGCCGCACGGGGCATTCGGCGCAGAGCGACTTGGCGAGCTCGACGTCCGACGGGGACTCGGCGAAGAAGAGCTCGGGGTCGTTCTCCCAGCAGGGGAGAACGAGCCCGGCACGTTCGACCTCGGCGAACGTGCGGTCCGACATGGGTGCCACCTCCTTGAGAACTTGGCCGGAAAAACAGAGAGGCCGTGGATCCCGGATGGGGTCCACGGCCTGGAGGCGCCGGTCGAGCAAGAGCTAGACCGGTGGGCTCCAGGATGATGGCCCCGTGATGTTGCTGACGGCGTCGGCGCAGGCGACGGTGCTGAACACGGCCGGGCCGAACGCGAGCGGGCGGGCGCGACCAGTGGACAGACGGGTCCCGTCGACGCCGGCCATGGCGGGCGCGAGGTGCCGTCCCGACCGCTTCGCCGTCGGCGAGCCGGTCCAGGCGGTGACCGCCGACGGAACAGTTGCGCTCAGCATCAGGGGCACCTCCTCCGGGCTCGACGGCGTACGGCGCGGAAAGTGGCGCCGCAAGCAGGGTAAGACGTGGCCTTCGGTCGACGCAATCGTATTTACGGCGCGTCCGGGGACTCGTCCGCATTGGACTGGTCCGGGCCGCCGGCTCCGACCATCGTGAGCACGTCCGTGCCGTAGCGCTCGAGCTTGCGCGCCCCCACGCCGGAGATCGCGGCCAGCTGGGCGCGGGTGGCCGGCCGGGCCTCGGCGATCGCGGTGAGGGTGGCGTCGGTGAACACGCAGTACGCCGGCTGCGCGGCCTCCTGCGCCCGCTCCAGCCGCCAGGTGCGCAGCCGGTCGAAGAGCGCCTCGTCCACGGAGGCCGGGCAGCTCTCGCACCGGCCCAGCTTGCGGGCCACGCCGGCAACCAGAGCCCGGCCGCAGACCCGGCACCGAGCGGTCCCCCGCCGTTCCGCGGCCGCTTCCCGCCGCGAGCCCGCCGGCCGCGGACCGGCCAGCGCCGGGGCAAGCCCGTCGAGGAACCGGCTCGGGCGGCGGTGCGCCCGCCCGCCGGGCGAGCGCGCCCGGGCCCAGGACAGCGAGAGGTGCCGGCGGGCGCGGGTCATTCCAACGTAGAGCAGCCGCCGCTCCTCCTCGACCTGCTCCGGGGAGTCGGCGTGGACGATCGGCACCATGCCGTCGGCCAGGCCGACCAGGAAAACGGCGTCCCACTCCAGTCCCTTGGCCGCGTGCAGGGAGGCCAGCGTCACGCCGGCGACGGCCGGCACGTGAGAGCTCGCGGCGCGCGACTCGAGCTCCGCGACGAACTCCGTCAGCCCCGCACCCGGACTCACCGCGGCGAGCTCCTCGGCCAGCCGGGCGAGCGCCGCGAGGGACTCCCACCGGTCGCGTACGGCGCCCGTGCCGGCAGGTGGCGCGGGGCTCCAGCCGGCCACCGCCAGCAACCGGCCGACCTCTGGCACCAGCCCGTCCGCCGCCTCGGCGTCGGTCGACCGGGCTGCACCACGCAGCAGCCGGACCGCCGTACGCACCTCCGCCCGCTCGAAGAACCGCTCGCCGCCGCGCACCAGGTAGGGCAGGCCGGCCGCCCCGAGCGCCGCCTCGTAGGCCTCGGACTGGGCGTTGACGCGGTAGAGAACGGCGATCTCGGCGGGGGCCACACCGTCGGCGACCAGCTTGGCGCAGCGGCCGGCGATCTCGGCGGCCTCCGCCTCCTCGTCCGGGAGCTCCGCGAAGGAGGGCGCCGGGCCGGCCGGCTGCTGGGACACCAGCTGGATCGGGGCCTTCTCGCGCGAGCGCCCGGCCAGCAGCGCGTTCGCCAAGCCGGCCACCTGCGGCGTACACCGATAGGTGCGAACCAGCCGGACCACGGTCGCGCGCGGATGTCGGCGGGGGAACTCCAGCAGGTACGCCGGCGTGGCACCGGTGAACGAGTAGATCGTCTGGTTCGGGTCACCGACCACGCAGATGTCGTCGCGGTCGCCGAGCCAGGCGTCGAGCAGTCGCTGTTGGAGGGGGTTGACGTCCTGGTACTCGTCGACCACCAGGTGCCGGTAGCGGGAGCGCACCTCCGCGACAACGAGCGGGTGCTCCTCCAGGGCCGCCGCCGTGAGCAGCAGCAGGTCCTCGAAGTCGAGCAGCCCGCGGGCACGCTTGACCTCCTCGTACGCCGCATAGATGCGGGCCAGCTCGCCCGGCGTACGGGGCGGCTCGCGGCCGGCCCGGCCGGCAGCCGACTGGTAGCCCTCGGGCGCGACCACCGAGGCCTTGGCCCACTCGATCTCCGCGGCGAGGTCGCGCAGCTCCGGCCCACCGGCCCGTTCGCCGCAGCGGGCAGCCGCCTCGGCGACCACCGGCAGCTTGCGGTCGATGAGATCGGGGAAGGCGCCGCCGACAACCTGCGGCCAGAAGTAGCGGAGCTGACGCAGGGCGGCCGCGTGGAACGTCGAGGCGGTGACCCCCTCCACGCCGAGCGCCCGCAGCCGGCCGCGCATCTCTCCGGCCGCCCGGGCGGTGAAGGTGACGGCCAGGACCTGGCCCGGGGGCACCGCGCCGGTCGCGACGGCGTAGGCGATGCGGTGGGTGATCGCGCGGGTCTTGCCGGTGCCGGCACCGGCGAGGATGACGACCGGGCCGCGGGTCGCCTGCGCCGCGGCCCGCTGCTCCGGGTCGAGCCCGGCGAGCACCTCCTCCGCCGACATGCCGGACATCCTGCCAACTGCATACGACGGAAGCACCGCGGGACGTCGGGCGTTAGGCGTAGGAGCCCACTACCGTTGCCGTCTACGGAGGACGCCGCCATGGCCCGCGACCTGACGATCTTCTCGACGCCCTGGTGCGGCTACTGCATCCGCCTCAAGCGGCAGCTGACCGACGCCGGGGTGCCCTACTCGGAGGTCGACATCTCCCTCGACGAGGCGGCCGCCGAGCTGGTCATGCAGGTCAACGGCGGCAACCAGACGGTGCCCACGGTGCTGTTCCCCGACGGCGGTGCGCTCAGCAACCCGACGCTGGCCGACATCGTCAACCGGATGGACCGCAGTGCCTGATCGACCGGAGGATGCCCAACCGAGGGCAAGTCTGACATCCTCCTGGCGACTTCCCCGGGGGGATTGACGTGACCAGCACCGACCTGTCCCATCCGGCCATCTCGGCAGCGCTGTCCACGGCCGCGACGCTGCTGGGTATGGAGGTCGTCTTCATCGGCGGGCTGACGGCCGACTCATTCGTCTTCGAGCGGGTCGTCGGCGGCTGGCCGGGCGTCGTCGAAGGCCGGAGCGAGCCGCTCGCCGACTCCTTCTGCGGCCGGATGCTCGCCGGCGGTCCGGCCGTCACCCGCGACGCGGCGCTGGATCCCTGCTACGGCGACTCCCCCGTCAGGATCGAGCTCGGGATCCGCTCCTACGTCGGTGTCCCGATTCTGGACCGCCGCGGTGAGGTCGTCGGCACGCTGTGCGGCATCGACCGGGGGCAGGTGGAGGTCGACGACAACACCCTGGCGGTGCTCACCGAGCTGGCCTCGATCATCTCGGCCCACCTGGAGTCGGCCCCCGGCGACCCCGCCGTGATCCGGCGTACGCCGCAAGGGTGGCGGGTGGTCGACGAGGAGGCGACGGATCTGACGAGCGCCATGGTCCTGGCCGACATGCTGGCTAGCGATCTCGACACCGGTCACCGGCCGCCGAGGCCGCAAGAGGATCTCGACGAGGTGGACCGGCTGCGGTTGTCGGTAACCCAGCTGGAGCACGCGCTCGCCGCACGGGTCGTGGTCGAACAGGCGATCGGCGTGCTGGCCGAGCGGCAGCGGCTGGCGCCCAGGGCATCGTTCGAGCGGCTGCGCAAGGCGGCCCGCTCGCGCGGACGGCGGGTGCACGACCTCGCCCGGGAGGTGGTGAGCTCGGCGGGCGACCCTTCGGTGCCGCTGCCCCCCGAGCTCGCCGGTCGCCGATAGCCGGCGAACGACCGGAGCCGGTGTCCCGGTCGGCGCTCGTGGACCGGCTGGCCGGGCGGTTGCGCGACCGGAGCCCGGCGTCGGTGCTCCGGGTCGCCGTGGACGGACCGCCCGAGGCTGGCGGCGCGGCGCTGGCCTCGGACCTGGCGACCCGGCTGCCGGCCGCGGGCCGGTCGGCGTTGCTCGTCCAAGCCGCGAGCTTCCAGCGGCCGGCGTCGGTGCGGCTCGAGCGCGGCCGGGACGACCCGGACGCCTACTACGAGGACGCTCTGGACACCGGTGCGCTGTGGCGTGAGGTGCTCGGCCCGCTGGGACCGGGTGGAAGCCGGCGCTACCTGCCCAGCCTGTGGGACGTCACGACCGACCGGTCCAGCCGGGCGGTCCGTCGTACCGCGCCGGGTGATGCCGTCGTGATCGTCGAGGGCACCTTCCTGCTCCGGCCCGATCTCGCCGCGGGCTTCGACGTCGCGGTGCACCTGCACCTTTCCGCCGCCGCCCGCCGCCGGCGGGTGCCCGCGGCGTCGGCCGCGCGCGAGCTGCCGGCCTACGACCGGTACGACGCCGAGGTGGCCCCGATGCACGGCGCCGACCTCGTGGTGCTCTGGGACGACCCGGTCCGCCCGGCGCTGGTCGACCGGCTCGGCTAGCGAGAGGCTGGCCGCGTGCACTCGCTGCCGCGGGTGCTCCTGTTGCTCGTCGCGGTCGCGGTCGCGACCGTGGCGGGCGACGGTCGTCGTCGGGCTGGTGGCCGCGGCCGTGATGATCAGCCGGTTCGTCTGGGTGTTCCCCGCCATCTACCTGCCGCGTGCCCTGAGCGCACCCCTTGCGCGCGCGGGACCCCTCTCCACCGTGGCAGGTGCCGGCGGTCATCTCCTGGGCCTGGATGCGGGGCGTCGTGTCGCTCGCCGCCGCCTTCGCACTGCCCGCTGACGACCGACTCGGGCGCACCGTTCCCCGGCCGCGACCTGCCTGCTGTTCCTCACTTCTCGTCGATCGTGGTCACCCTGGTTGTCGAAGGCTTCACGCTGCCGCTCGCGGTCCGCGTGCTCGGGCTGCGGACGGAGGAGACCACGACGCGGTGCAGGAGGCCGCGGCCCAGCAGACCGCGACCAAACGGTCAGTCGTGGCGGCGAAGGAAGTCGCCCACCACGTCGAGGAAAAGCTCGGTCTCCTCGACGTGCGGCATGTGGCTGGACTCCTCGAACAGCACCCACTCGCTGCCGGGGATGCGGTCCTTCATCTGCCCCACGATCGCCGGCGTCGCCTCGTCGTACCGGCCGGAGACCAGCAGGGTCGGCACCTCGATCTCGCCGAGCCGCTCGGTGATGTCCCAGTCCTTGATCGTGCCGATCACGTGGAACTCGCTGGGGCCGTTCATCGTGCCGTAGACGGTCGGGTCCTCGGCCATCGCGGCAAAGCTGCGCGCCACGAAGTCCGGGAACGGCACCACCCGGCAGACGTGCCGCTCGTAGAAGGCCATGCAGGCCTGCTCGTACGCCGGATCGTCCGTCGTACCGGCCTCCTCGTGCCGGGTCAGCGTCTCCTGGACGTCGGCCGGCAGGTCGGCGCGCAACCGGTTCGCCTCGGCCACCCACAGCGGGATGGAGGCCGGCGAGTCGGCGACGACGGCGGAGCGCAGCCCGGGTGGGTGGGTGAGGGCGTGCTCCATCGCCAGCATGCCGCCCCAGGACTGGCCGAGGACGTGGTAGCGGTCGGCGATGCCGAGCGACTCGGTCAGCGCGACCAGCTCGTCCTCGAACAGCTGGACCGTCCAGAAGCTCGGGTCCTCGTCGGGCAGGTGGTCCGAGCGGCCGTTGCCGAGCTGGTCGTAGAGCACCGTGGCCCGACCGTCCACGGCCAGCTCCGCCATCGGCGCCAGGTAGTCCGAGGTGGCGCCGGGCCCGCCGTGACAGAGCACCACCGGCGCCCGCTCGGCCCGCAGGTCACCGGTCACCGAGTACCACGTCCGGTGGCCCCGGAACTCGAGATACCCCTCGGTCATCGTCGGTCCCCTCTCTCCTGTGCAGCCAGCCAGCTGTCGATCAGCCGCCGGGCGATCGAGATCGGCGGTGGCAGTATGAGCCGGCCGGCGTCTTGCTCGCGGCGTACGTCGGCGCCGGAGTACCAGCCGGCGTCGGCCAGCTCCGTGGCATCGACCGTCAGGGCCTCGCCGGTGGCCAGGGCCGTGAAGGCGAGCATCAGGCTGGACGGGAACGGCCATGGCTGGCTGGCGGCGTACGTCACGTCGATGAGCCGGAGACCGACCTCCTCCGCCACCTCGCGGGCCACCGCCTGCTCGGCGGACTCCCCTGGTTCGACGAAGCCGGCGAGCACGCTGTACCGGTGCTCCGGCCAGTGCGGTCCCCGCCCGAGCACGCAGCGGCCGGCACCGTCGTGGACCAGCATGATCACGGCCGGGTCGGTGCGCGGGAAGTGGTCGCTGCCGTCGTCGGCGCAGCGGCGGACGTGGCCGCCGAGAATCGGCTCGGTCGGCCGGCCGCAGCGCGAGCAGCAGCGGTGGGTGACGTGCCAGTTGGCCAGACCCACCGCGTGGGTGAACAGGCCGGCGTCCCGGTCGTCGAGCTTCGCGCCGACCTCCCGGAGGTTGCTCGCCCGGGCGCCCTCTCGCTCGGTCAGCGAGCCGGCCACCGCCCAGTACGCCGTACCGTGCTCGGTCCCCAGGAAGTAGCGCTCGCCGGCCGGGGCGCTCGCCGGCCGCGTCAGGACCAGCCGGTCGTGCTCGACCAGCGCCCGGCCGTCCTCGACGACCAGCACCCGGCTGGCCGGGTCGGCCCAGGCGGCCGCCAGCCAGCCGTCATCCGTACGCCGGTGCGCCGCCCGGTCGACCGTGCTGCGGCTGAGCGCCGGCGGGCGGCCGGTCACGCCAGCCGGATGGCGCCGGGCAGCTCCGACCACAGGTGGGCGGCGGCCTCGGCACCCTTGAGCAGCATCGGCAGCACGACCCGCTCGTTCGGCGCGTGGATGCGGTCGTCCGGCAGCCCGACGCCGAGAAAGACGACCGGAGCCTCGAGAACCTCGGCCAGGTCGGCTTCCGGGCCGCTGCCGCCCTCTCGCATGAACAGGACCTCCGAGTCGAAGGCCTTCTCCATCGCTGCGACGACGGCCCGAGTCGCCGGGTGGTCGATCGGGCTCAGCACCGGCCGTACGCCGGGACCCTTGAAGTGCACGGTGGCGGTGATCCCGGCCGGCACTGACCGCTCGACGTAGGCCCGGACCGCCGCCTGGACGTCGGCCGGCTCCTGGTCCGCCACCAGCCGGAAGGAGACCTTGGCGTGCGCGTCGGTCGGCACGATGGTCTTGTGCCCGGGGCCGGTGTAGCCGCCCCACATGCCGTTGACCTCCGCGGTCGGGCGTGCCCAGATCCGCTCCAGAGTGCTGTAACCGGCCTCGCCGGCGGTCGCCCGACTCTCGGCGGTGCGCAGCCAGGCGCTCTCGTCGTAGGGCAGCCGGGCGAGGAGATCCCGCTCGCGGTCGCTCAGCTTCACGACCCGGTCGTAGAAGCCGTCGATCGTCACCCGCCCCTCGGCGTCGTGCAGACCGGCGAGCAGGCGAGCCATCGCGTGCAGCGGGTTGGGGACGGCGCCGCCGAACGAGCCGGAGTGCAGGTCGGTGTCCGGGCCGTGCAGGTCGATCTGGCAGTCGGTGAGCCCGCGCATGCCGGTGCAGACGGTCGGCGTCTCGCGGCCGTAGACGCCGGTGTCGCTGACCACGACCACGTCGCAGCCCAGCCGGTCGCGGCGGTCGGCCAGCAGCCGTGGGAAGTTCGGCGAGCCGGACTCCTCCTCCCCCTCGACCAGCAGCTTGAGGTGCACCGCGGGCGTCTGCCGGCCGGTGGTCGCGAGGTGGGCGGCGAGACCGAGCAGGTGGAAGGCGACCTGCCCCTTGTCGTCGACGGCCCCTCGGGCGAAGAGCTCATCACCGCGTACCGTCGGCTCGAACGGCGGCGTTGTCCAGAGCTCCTCGGGGTCGACCGGCTGGACGTCGTGATGCCCGTAGACGACGGCGGTCGGCGCGCTCGCGTCCTCGCTCGGCCACTCGGCGAAGACCGCGGGGAGGCCGGCCGTGCCCTTGCCGTCCTCCGTCTCCCAGATCTCGACGGTCGGAAAGCCGGTACGCCGCAGCGCGTCGGCGAGCCATTCGGCACTGCGGCGTACGTCGTCCGCCCGGTCCGGGTCGGCGCCGACGCTCGGGATGCGCAGCCAGGCGTCGAGGTCGGCGTACAGATCCTCGGCATGGGCCTCGACGTAGTCGCGGACGGCGTTCGTCATGGGGCGCAGCGTACGGCGACGAACGCGCTGAGCAGCCCTGGTTGACGGCTGGATCAGCGGTTGCCCTCTACGGCGGCGCTCAGGAGCGGGCGCAGCCTCTCGACGTCAGCAGGGGACTGGATGCGCAGCGCAACCCAGTCGCGACGAGTGGGAGTCCGCTCGATGGCCTCATCACCGACGAAGATGGCCTTGACCTTGCCCCACCCCGCCGCGGTGAGACGCAGGTCGATGAGTCCCAGCCCCTCGCGATGGGCTACCTCGCGCGAGTGCACGTACAACGCGGGCTTGTCGACGTACCGTGACCGGCGTTCGTGCACAGGACCCAAGGTCAGCATCGCGCTGACCAATGCCTCCCACGTCTGGTCGCCGGGATCGCCGTCACTCACGACGTAAGACTAGCGCCGAGCTCCACACCAATAGAGAGAGGTTCCTGATGTCTTTCGCCGTCGTCCCCGTTGGCACAGTCGTCGGCGGTCGGCGCGACCCTGCGAATACCGACAACTGGGGCGCCGTCACGAGCACCATCGTCATCGACGAGCGTTTCGGGGACGACGCTCTCGTGGGCCTGCCGGAGTTTTCCCACGTCGAGGTGGTGTTCCTGTTCGACCGGGCGGTGGAGCGGCTGGACTATCGAGGGCTCTTGCGACCACGAGGGCGGCCGGACCTGCCGCAGATCGGGGTGTTCGCCCATCGGGGGCCGCGCCGCCCGAACCGCAGCGGCGTGACGATGTGCGAGGTGATCGCCAGGTAATGGTCGTTGCTGCCGACCGACGTCCGCCAGCCGCAATGGGTAACCACCCTCATGCGCCAATACATGAGTCCGTAGTTTCCCGGCCCTGTGCATAGCGGTTCAATTCTGTCGGCTCCCTGCGTAGGATAGAACACATGTTCGAACCACCACCGGAGAGCGCCGACGAGCACATCGAGCTCTTGCTGAGGTCGGTCCTTGGGGCGTCCCCAGGCGTGCCTGCTGCCGACGTACTGGCGGACATCGATCCCAATCACCTTGGGCAACGCGGCCAGCTGCTGCTGCTGGCGGCCTGGGAGCGCCAGGCCCGCTGGGTGGCCGCCCGTCAGCAGGCGGTGCTCGCGGCCGTGGCCGGTCCGGCCCCGGACCCGCAGGACGACGACTGGGTCAGCATGGACGTCGCCGCAACGTTGCGACTGGCGCCCTCGACCGCAGACCGGCGCCTCGCCGTCGCCCGCCGGTTGTCCTGTCCGCTGACCGCCACCGCCGCGGCGCTCCGGCGGGGTGAGATCTCCTACCTGCACGCGGTCGCGCTGGCCGAGGGCACCGCGGAGCTCAGCGACGCAATGGCTCGGTCGGTGGAGACCCGACTGCTGCCAGCCGCGGACGGCAAGCCGGTGGGCCGGTTTCGCCGCATGGTGGAGCGAGCCGTCGCCGCCGCCGATCCGATCGGCGCAGAGGTCCGCTCCGCCGAGGCGGCAGCGACCTGCGAGGTCAGCTGCTGGCCAGAGGACAACGGCATGGGCTGCCTGCAGGCCCGGCTGCCGGCCGCCGGGGTCGCGCTCGTCGACACAGCGCTGACCGCCGGCGCGCACGCGCTCGGACCCGAGGACTCCCGCAGCATGGACGCCCGGCGCGCGGAGGTACTCGTCGGCTGGGCCCGCACCGCCCTGGACGACCCCAACCTGCCGACCGTGCACCGGCGCCGGCCGCACATCTCGGTCACCGTCGATCTGCCGACGCTGCTGGGGATGGCCGACAATCCGGGTGAGCTGGCCGGCCACGGCCCGATTCCGGCCTCCGCCGCCCGGGCGCTCGCTGCCGACGGGGAGTGGCGCCGGCTGGTTACCGACCCCGCCACCGGCACGCTGCTCGACTACGGCCGCCGCACCTACACCCCGCCGGCCGCGCTGGTCGACTTCCTGCTGGCGAGGGACGGCACCTGCCGGTTCCCCGGTTGCCCGCGGCCGGCAGAGCGCTGCGACCTCGACCACGGGGTCCCCTGGGACGGCGGCGGCACCACCGACTCGGCCAACATGGGTCCCCTCTGCCGGCGCCACCATCGGCTGAAGACCCACACCGGCTGGCAGCTCAAACGCAACCCGGACGCCAGCGTGACCTGGACCAGCCCGGCCGGCCTGACTTACCGGGTGCCGCCGCCGAGGGTGCCGCCCGACGGCTGACCGTCGTCAGACGGGATAGACCTTGAGCACCTCGTCGCCGTAGTGGTTGATCACCTTGATGATCTTGCCGGTGTCCGGGCGCGGGAAAGCGCGTGACCGTGTCCGGTACAACGACGCCCACGCGTCCTCGTCGATCTCGGCCCGTGAGCCGGTCGCTCGTCCATTCCGTGGCCAGCGAGAGCTGCGGACTGTTCTTGCGGGCGGCCGGGATCGGTACGAAGTAGCCACTCGACCGCCGGCCGGCCACGACCTCGCTCGTGATGCCTTGCTCGTCGAAGCGGAAGTGCCGGTTCGGCTCGTCGTACGGCGAGTTCAGGATCGGGTTGTCGATGACGGCGTCGGCCATTCGATCCGCTTCCCTCCGCTCGTCGGTGCACCGACGATACGGCGGCGGCGGCCGTACGGCGCGGTCGCCTTTCGCGCCCGGAGCCTGACAGCGGGCAGGGGGCGTTGCGGTCGCTCTGGGAAACTGGGGACGTGCGTGATACCCCAGCGCCGCCGTCGGCGGCCGTACGCCGGTGGCGGCGGCGGCTGGCCGACGAGCACGCGGAGGCCGCGGTCTACCGGGACCTCGCCACCCGGCGTTCCGGTGAGGAGCGGGAGATCCTCCTCGGGCTCGCCGAGGCCGAGCAGCGCCACGCGGCGCACTGGCGGCGGCTGCTCGGCGACTCGGTGGGCGCGCCCCGGCGCGGCGACCTGCGGATCCGGTTGCTCGCCTTCCTTGCCCGGCGCTTCGGATCGGTCTTCGTTCTGGCGCTGGCCCAGCGGGCGGAGAGCCGGTCGCCGTACGCCGCCGACACCGACGCCACCCCGGCGATGGCCGCCGACGAACGGGTGCACGAGGAGGTGGTGCGTGGGCTGGCTGCCCGCGGTCGTGCCCGGGTGTCCGGCACGTTCCGCGCGGCCATCTTCGGCGCCAACGACGGGCTGGTCAGCAACCTGGCCCTCGTGCTCGGGGTGAGCGGCGGCGGGGCGACGACCAGCACGGTGCTGCTCACCAGCCTGGCCGGCCTGCTGTCCGGAGCGCTGTCCATGGGTGCCGGCGAGTACATCTCGGTGCGCTCCCAGCGAGAGCTGCTCGCCGCCTCGGCTCCGGAGAGGAGTACCCGGGCGGTGCTGCCCCATCTCGACGTCAACGCCAACGAGCTCGCCCTGATCTACCGGGCCCGCGGCCTGCCCGCCGACGAGGCCCAACGCCGGGCCGACGCGCTGCTGCGCAGCCCGCTCGACGGAGCCGGTGCCGAGGAGGAGGCCACGGACGACCAGCACGAGGTCGTCGGCACCGGCATGGCGGCGGCGGTGTCCAGCTTCGCCTTCTTCGCCTCGGGGGCCGCCGTACCCGTCCTGCCGTTCCTGCTGGGGCTCGAGGGAACCGCGGCGCTGGTCTGCGCCGCCATTCTGGTGGGGCTGGCGCTGCTGGTCACCGGAGGGATCGTCGGCATGCTCTCGGGTGGTTCACCGTTGCTCCGCGCGCTCCGACAGCTCGCGATTGGCGCCGGCGCCGCCTCGCTGACCTACCTCTTGGGCCTGCTTTTCCACGCCACCATCGGCTGAGCGGTTCCCGGGGCCGACCGCCGTACGGTCCAGGCATGCGGATCGCGACCTTCAACGTGCTGCACGGGCGCTCGATCATGGACGGGCGGGTGGACCGCGTCCGGTTCGCGGCCGCGGTAGCCGCGCTCGATGCCGACGTGCTCGCGCTGCAGGAGGTCGACCGCGACCAGGACCGCTCCGGCTTCCTCGACGGCATCGCCGCCAGGGCGACCAGCGCGGCGGCGTGGCGCTTCACGCCAGCCGCCGTGGGCGCCTCTGACGGGCATTGGCGCGCTGCCGGCGCGGAGGAGAGTGATCGCCCTGGACCAGCGTACGGCGTCGCGCTGCTGAGCCGCTACCCGGTCTCGCGCTGGTACGAGCTCCGGTTCTCGCCGGCACCGGTGCGCTCGCCAGTGCTGCTGCCGGGATCCGGTCGCGTCCGGCTGCTGCGCGACGAGCCGCGGGTCGCGATCGTCGGGGTCGTCCAGACGCCGGCCGGCGCGGTGACGGTTGCGGCGACGCACCTCTCGTTCGTGCCGGGCTGGAACGTGGCGCAGCTGGTCGGCCTGGCGGGGGCGCTGCGCCGGATGCCGGCGCCGCGCCTCCTCCTCGGCGACCTCAACATCCCTGGAGCGCTGCCGAGGCTGTTGACTGGCTGGACGCCGCTCGGCCGGTGCCCCACGTTTCCCAGCCCGGCGCCGCGGGTGCAGATCGACCACATCCTCGCCTCGGGTGCGCTGCCACCGATGCGAGCAGCAATGACGCCGGAGGCCGCGATCTCTGACCACCGCCCGCTGGTCGTCGACCTGGCGACCTGACGACGGGGCTGACGACGGGGACAAGGCCGCGCCTGCCGCCTGCTGGCGGCTGCCGTGCCACGCTGTCGGCGTCCACGCCGGAGGTCCACCCTGCCCATTCCCGCCCGCGCCCACCGCGCCGCCCTGACGCTCGTCGTGGCGGCTCTCGGTACGGCCTGCTCGGCGACCGCTCCAGCGCAGGACGCCCGGACCGGAGGGCAGGGGGCGCACCGCAGCCCGGCGCCGGTCACCGCCACGCCGCACGGAGCGCCCCGCCCGAGCTCGGCGCCGGGTGCGAGCTCGGGGCCGAGCGGTGGACCGGTGACCATCGCCTTCGGCGGCGACGTGCACTTCATGGGGTCCTCCGGCGTACGGCTGGCGGCCGACCCGATGACCGCGGTCGGCCCGATGGCCGCGATCCTGCGCGGTGCGGACCTCGCGATGGTCAACCTCGAGACGGCGATCACCACGCGCGGCACCCCGGAGGTGAAGACCTACCGCTTCCGGGCACCGGCCTCGGCGTTCACCGCCCTGCGAGCGGCCGGGATCGACCTCGTCACGCAGGCCAACAACCACGGGATGGACTTCGGCCCCGTGGGCCTGCGCGACTCGCTCGACGAGGCACACGCGGCGAACTTCCCGGTGGTGGGGATCGGCCTGGACGACGACGCGGCCTACGCGCCGTACCGGGTCAGCATCCGCGGCCAGCGGATCGCCGTACTCGGAGCAACCGACGTGCTCGACGGCAACCTGATCGGCTCCTGGACCGCCAGACCTGGCAAGCCGGGGCTGGCCTCGGCCAAGGAGGTCGACCGGCTGCTGGCCGCCGTACGCGGGGCTCGAGCGGGCTCGGACACAGTGGTGGTCTACCTGCACTACGGGTCCGAGCTGCACGCGTGTCCCACCGACGCCCAGCGTGCCCTGGTCCGGCGCCTCGTCGAGGCGGGAGCCGACATCGTCGTCGGCTCGCACGCGCACGTACTGCTCGGCGCCGGCTACCTCGGCGGCGCGTACGTCGACTACGGCCTCGGCAACTTCGTCTTCTACGTCGAACGGCAGGGGCCCACCCGGGAGACCGGCGTGCTCACCCTCACCGTTCGCGGCCGGACGGTGACCGGCACCCGCTGGGACCCCGGCACGATCGAAGGCGGCGCACCGCGTCCGCTCACCGGCGCGGCGGCGGCCGACGCCGTACGCCGCTGGTCCGCGCTGAGGGGGTGCACCGGCCTGTCCGCGCGCCCGGGCGGCTAGCCGGCCGGCCCGGAAAGGAGCCGGGCGAGTCCGGCGGCATCGGGAAGGTCCGGTGGCCGCACGACCTCGCCGGTCCGGACGTAGAGGAAGCCCGCCCCCACCCGCTCCAGGGGTACGCCGGCGACCCCGGCCCAGGCCAGCCGGTAGACCGCCAGCTGCAGCGCCGCGGCGGCGGGGGCTCGCGGGGACAGCCCGGTCTTGTAGTCGATGACGTCGAAGCCGTCAGAGGTGCGGTAGACCGCGTCGATCCGCCCGCGCACCAGGCGACCGGCCAGGTAGAGCTCGAACGGTGCCTCGACGGCGTGCGGCCGCACTCCGGCGTACGGCCACTGCGCGAAGGCCGCCCGCAACGCCGCGAGCTCGTCGTCGCCGGGCACCTCCGCATCCGCCGCACCGGGCATGGACTCGGTGTCGAACAGCGGGCGCTCGTCGAACAGGTGCTCCACCCAGGCATGGAAACGGGTCCCTCGCCGAGCCGCGGGGTCGGGCCGCGCCGGCATCGGCCGGGCCAGCGACCGCGCCAGACCCGCCGGATCGGCGGCCAGGCGCACCACCTGGCTCGCCGTGAGCGAGCGCGGCAACGACACCTGCCGGTCTGTCCCGGAGGTGTCGGCCAGCTCCGCGAGCAGCAGCCCGGCCTCGATCCTCCACCGCTTCAGCTGCTCCCGGTCACCCTCTGACAGGGGCGAGCCATCGCCGTCACGATCGGGCAGCGCTGCGCCGGCGGCCATGGCGGCCCGCACCGCCTGGGCGGCGGCCCGCCGCCGGGAGAGCGCGAGCGGCTCGTACGGCGCGGGCCAGGCGACGTCGACCGCTGCCCCGGTAAGGGGGTTGGTCTCGCCGGCATCCTGGATCCAGGTGCCCACGGTGCCGGCGCCCGCCACGCACGCATCGTGGATCTCCTCGAGGAACGGCGACAGTTCCTTGGCGGTGGCCTGCGTCAGCCCCCAGTGGTAGCCGCTGGCCAGCAGCCGGTGCCTCGCCCGGGTGACCGCGACGTAGGCCAGCCGGCGCTCCTCCTCCAGCTCGTCCTCCCGGCAGAGCTCCTTGAACGCCGCGATGCCCTTGCCGGTGAACTCGGGATCGGCGGGCAGGTCGGCGCAGTCGCCCCGCAGCTGGTAGGGCAGCACCTTCGCCGTCTTGGTCCACAGGGACCGGCCCTGCCGGGACGGGAACACGTCCTCGCACAACCCTGGTACGACGACGACATCCCACTCCAGACCCTTCGCCTTGTGCACGGTGAGCAGCTTGATCGTGTTCGTCGCCGCCACGGCGCCGATGTCGAGGCCGTCCTCGGCGTCGCCGGCGGCCTCCAGAAAGGCGAGAAAGGCACCGAGGTCGGCGGCTCCGTCGAGGCCGGCGAAGGCCGCCGCATGGTCGAGAAAGGCGGCGAGGTTCGCCGCCCTCGCGGTGGCGATGGGCACTGGCTGGGCCTCGATCTCCACCGCGAGCCCGATGGCGGCGACCACCCCGCTGACCGCCTCCACAACCGGCTGGCCGGTCAGCGGTCGCAGCCCCTTCAGCTCGGCGGACAGTGCCCGCAACCGTCGCAGCCCCTCCTCGGAGTACCTGCTGTCCGCCGGCCGGAGACTGTCCAGCGCGTCGGTCAGCGCCACGACGTCGCAGGGATCGACCGCCGACGTGGCCTTGCGGAGCTCACGCTCACCGTCGGCGTCGGCGTCGGCCGGCTCGGCTCGAGCCAGCGCAGCCGCGTGTTGGCCGAGCGCCACCAGGTCGCGGGGGCCGATCCGCCAGCGCGGGCCGGTCATCAGCCGCACCAGCGCGGCGTTGGCGGTGGGGTCGGCCAGCACCTCGAGGGTGGCAACGACGTCGGCGACCTCGGGCATCTCCAGGAGCCCTCCGAGCCCCACCACCTCCACCGGAAGCCCCCGGCGTACCAGCTCCTCGTGCAGCAGGCCGAAGTCCGACCGCCGCCGGCACAGCACGGCCACCGAGCCGGGCTCCACCTGCTCGACCCGCACCGCCCGCTCGATCTCCGTGCCGACCCAGTCGGCCTCCGCCAGCACGGTCAGGTGGCGGGCGCAAAGAACATCTCCGGACCGGTCCCGGCCGGGCGCCACGGTCAGCACAGGCACGTCGAGGCGGGGACGGCGGGAGCCGGCGCGGGGCGCCCGCAGCGGCGCGGACACCCGGTTGGCCACCTCCAGGAGGCGGCCGTCGTTGCGGAAGCTCGTCATCAGGAACTGCGCGGCGAAGGCGGCCAGCTCCGGCCCCTGAAAGTGCTGGGGAAACCGCAGCAGGTTGCCGACCGACGCGCCGCGCCAGCCGTAGATGGACTGGCACGGGTCGCCGACCGCCGTCACCGGGTGCGCGCCGCCCGCGAACAACGCCGCGAGCAGCAGCCGCTGCGCGACACCGGTGTCCTGGTACTCGTCGAGCACGACGACCGCGTAGCGGTCCCGCTCCATCGCGCCGACCTCCGGCCGCCGGATCGCGATCTCGGCGGCCAGTGCCACCTGGTCGCCGTAGTCGACCAGGTCGAGGTCGGCCTTGGCCCGGCGGTAGTCCTCGACCAGGCTGAGCAGCTCGTCGCGCGCCAGCGCCGCCGTCGCGACGTCCCGCGCGTACCGTGGCGGCCGGTCGAGCGCGGCCACCTGGGCGCGAAGAGCGGCGTCACACTGGCGCACTTGCGCGGAAGTGACCAGGTGCTCGGACATCTCGGCGTCGAGGTTGAGCAGGTAGCGGGCCACGGTCGGCGGCTTCCACTCCAGCGCCTGGAACGGACCGGTGGCGGCATTCACCACGCGTACGGCGAGCTGCCACCGACCGGCCTCGGTGAGCAGCGTCGTCAACGGTTCACGCCCGATCCGCAGCGCGTGGTCGGCGAGCAGCCGGGCGGCGTAGGCGTGGTAGGTCGACACGGTCGGCTCGTCGTCGTCCGGCCGGGGCGACGCACCGGCGTCCAGCTCGACCGTGCCGAGCGCCAGCCGGACCCGATGCGCCAGCTCGACGGCTGCCTTGTTGGTGAACGTCAGGCCGAGCACGGCGGCGGGGGCCACGCCGTGGAAGGCGACGAGGTGGACGACGCGGGCCGCCATCACCGCGGTCTTGCCGGAGCCGGCACCGGCAACGACCAGCTGGGGGCACAGCGGGTGCGTGATGATCTGCAGCTGCTCGTCGGTGTAGGGCACCCCGAGCAGCTCGCGCAGGTAGCGGCCGGCGGCCTCGGGACGCGGGCCGCTCACCACACCACCTGGGCGCCGGCGTCCTGGGCGGGGCAGCAGCGCCGGAACTCGCAGCGCTCGCACAGGTCGTTGCGGCGGGCCGGGAAGCGCTCGGCCAGGACGCCGGCCACGGTGCCGGCCAGCAGCGCGTCCGCCCAGCTCGGGCCGGCGCCATCGCCGTCGAGGGGGTCCTGCTGCCGGACGGCCGGTGTGCCGTCGGCCCGGCCGTGGCGCAGCTCGACCAGCTCGGCGCCGCCCAGGACCGGCTCGGCGCCCACCCAGGCGGCGAGGCCGCCCTCGCGCACGGCGAGCTGGTACATGCCGAGCTGCGGGTCACCCTGCACGTCGGCGAGCGAGGGCAGCGTGCTCGAGGTCTTGTAGTCCACGATGTGGACCCGGCCGTCGGCGTCCACCTCGAGCCGGTCGATGCTGCCCCGCAGGCGGGCACCGGCCACCAGTACGTCGAAGCCGGCCTCACCGGCGACGTAGGACCGCGGGTTGGCCGCATGCCACGCCAGGAAGAGCTCCAGGCCCTTGCCCGCCTGGCGACGTTCGCGGTCGCTCTCCCACGGGGCGGCGAAGCCCAGCGACCCCCACACGCCGTCCAGCCGGCGAAGCAGGGCAGCGGGCTCGGCGGGAAGCCGGCCGTCGGCGACCAGGTGAACCAGCGCGTGGATCACCATGCCGAAGCCCTGGGCGGTCGTCGAGGTCGTCGCCGCCCTGGCCTCCCGCCGCAGGAACCACTGCAGTGGACACCGCTGGTAGCCGCTCACGACCGAGCCCGACAGCGCGACCGGCTCGTCGGCCGGTCGGACCGGGGCGGCCCCCGGAGAGTCCTCGAGCAGGCCCCACCAGGAGTCCGGATGCGCGGCGGGAACCCGCGGGCGGCCGTCATCTCCCGAGCCGGCCAGACCGGCCAGCTCGCCCACGGCCGTCGCCCGCACAGCCGCCCGAGCGTCCGGGTCCTGAGCCGCCCGGCGTAGCCGGCCCACCAGCGAGGGGAGCGACAGCAGCGCCGGGGCCGGCTCCTCGACCGGCGGGAGCGGCAGGCCCAGCTCGGACAGGAACCGCGATGGCCGTTCGCCGGCGTCGTCCTCGGACTGCACCGCCGTGACCACCAGCCGCTCGCGAGCGCGGGTGAGGGCGACGTAGAAGAGCCGCCGCTCCTCGGCGAGCAGGGCAGAGCTGCCCTGCGCGGGCAGCAGCGAGCCGCGCGAGAGCCGGTCGCCGTCGAGCAGCGAACCGCGACGCCGCAGGTCCGGCCAGCTGCCCTCCTGTACGCCGGCCACCACCACCAGGCGCCACTCGAGCCCCTTCGCCCGGTGCGCTGTCAACAGCCGGACCCCTCCGGTCGCGAGGCTGCCCTCACGGCGGCTGGACGAGGGGATCTCCTGGGCTGCCAGCTCGTCGAGCACAACGCCGACGCCGGCTCTCGGGAACTGCTCTGCCAGCCGGCCGAGCGTCTCGAACAACGCCACCACGGCGTCGAGGTCGCGGTCGGCGGCCCGGCCCGGCTGCCCACCGGCGAGCGACTCGCGGGCCAGCCGGGGCGGCCAGCGACTGCCGTCCCAGATGCTCCACAGCGCCTCTTCCGCCGAGCCTCCGGTCGCCAGCACCTCCGCGGCTGCCCGGAGCAGGCTCGACAGCCGGTGGGCCGGTCGGGCGACCCAGTCCTGGACCAGCAGGAGGTCGCGCGGGTCCGCAACCGCCGCCCGGATCAGGACCGCCGAGGGGCGCGGCAGCCGCGGCCCGGCATCCGGTCCGGGCTGGGCGCAGGACTCGCGCTCGAGCTGCCGGAGCGCTCGACCGAGCCGGCGCAGGTCGGATGGGGAAGCCCGGACGAGAGGGGAGGTCAGCAGCACCCGGGCGGCCTCGACGGTGAGTGCCGTTGGATCCGACGCGCACCGCAGCGCCAGCAGCAGCGGAGCGACCGCCGGGTCACGGGCCACCGGCACCTCGTCCGCCGCCACCGCGACGGGTACGCCGGCAGCGACCAGCGTGCGTCGGAGCACCGGAAGGCCGCGTACGCCGGAACGCACCAGCACCGCCATGTCCGACCAGGGCATCGCAGCCTCGAGATGCGCCCGGCGGAGGAGGTCGGCGACCGAGACCGCCTCGTCGGCGGCGGAGGAGCAGAGTCGGATCTCCACCGAACCGTCTGTGGTATCCGGTCCGGGGGTGAGCCCGCGGTGCTCGCTACGGCGCTCGATCGGCAGGCCGGGAGCCGGCAGTCGCTCGGCCACCGCGCGCGAGCAGCGCAGCAGCTCCCGGCCGGCCCGGCGCGACACCCGCAGGGCGACGGTCGGCGCGGGAGCGCCACCCCGGGCGGGGAAGCGCGTGGGGAACTCGAGCAGGCCGGACACGTCGGCACCGCGGAACGCATAGATGGACTGGTCCGGATCGCCGACCACCACGAGGTCGCGACCCCCGCCGGCGAGCGCCCGCAGCAGCTCCTCCTGCGCCGGATCGGTGTCCTGGTACTCGTCGACGAAGACGGCGAGGTAGCGGCCCCGGATCTCGGCCAGCACGGAGGGGTCGTCCAGGGTGCGAAGCGCACGGCGTACCAGCTCGCCGTAGTCCATCTCGCGCCCGCCCAGGACCGCGACGTACTCGTCGTAGAAGTCCGCGGCGGCCCGCCACTCGTCCCGGCCGTGCTCGACGGCGAGCCGGCGCAGGTGGCCCGGCTCCACGGCACGCTCGCGCATCCGGTCGAGCAGGTCCGCCAGCTCGACGGCGAAGCCGCGGGTGGTCAGGGCTCCGGCCAACGACGGCGGCCAACGGGTGCTGCCCTCCCCCGCCACGGTGCCCGCCACCAGGTCACGGACCCGGACGAGCCGCTCCGGGCCGGACAGCAGCCGGGGTGCCGCCGGGTCGGCGCCCCGGTCGTAGGCGGCGACCAGCGCGTAGCACCAGGAGTGGAAGGTCCAGGCGGACGGCGCACCGACGGTGCGCCCGAGGCGCCCGCTGATGCGCTCACGCAGCTCGTCGGCGGCCTTGCGGCTGAAGGTCAGCACCAGCAGCTGCTCGGGCGCCGCTCCCCGCCGGACCCGCTCGACCACGGCCTCGACCAGCGTCGTCGTCTTACCGGTGCCGGGGCCGGCGAGCACCAGCAGCGGCCCACCAGCGTGGTCGACCACCGCCTGCTGTGACGGGTCGAGAACCGGCACCGGGACCGGTGCCGGCGGCGTCCGGACGAGGCGGTACGCCGGGAGGCTGGACATGCCTGGATTCGACCACGCCGGTCGGACACTCTTGCGGTGCCTTCATCGACTATTCCTGCACACAACGCCTCCCTTCACCGCCGGCGGATCGGCTGCCGACGGTTCCGCCGGACGACCGGAGCCGCCGATGTGTGCAGAAGTGGGTCAATGCCGGGATGTGACCTCGAGCTAGCGGCCGTCCCAGCGGGCCCGGCGCAGGTCCACCCGGGTGCCGTCGCCGGACAGCGGTGTCCGCTCCGCCCGCAGGAGCGCCAACGCCCGGGACTCGTGACCGGGCGCGGGCGCGCCGGTGGAGAGCACCACCCGCTGCCACGCCACCTCGCCGCCGGAGCGCGCCAGCACCCGGCCCACCCCCCGCGCCGAGGACTCGCCGAGGTACTCCGCGACGTCGCCGTAGGTCATGACCCGCCCGGTCGGGATCCGCTCGACCACGGCCAGCACCCGGTCGGCGAGCTCGGGCAGCCACCGGGCGGCGGTCAGGTCCACGCGACCCGGTGCTAGGAACGGCACGCCCTCGGCCGCCAGCAGCGCGGCGTTGCGTTCGGGATCCACCCGCTTCACCGCGCCGTCGGAGCACACCACCCGGTGGCAGGGCAGCTCCTCGCCGTACCGGGACAGCACGCCACCCACGCTGCGGGCCCCGCCCGAGGCCATCCGCAGGGCGATGTCGCCGTAGGTGAGCACCTGCCCAGGGGGGATCGCGGCCACGACGGCGCGCACCCGCTCGGCGTACGGCGTCATGCGCTCAGTACGTCGGCAGCGACCGGTCGACCTGGGTGGCCCACGCCGTGACGCCGCCCTGGACGTGGCGGGCGGAGGCGAAACCAGCGCCCTTGAGCACAGCCAGCGCCTCGGCCGAGCGCACCCCGGTCTTGCAGTGCAGGACCACCGGCTTGTCCTGGGGCAGCGAGGACAGCCGCCCCGCGAGCTCACCCTTGGGGATCAGTACCGAGCCGGGAATCCGGACGATGTCGTACTCCGCCGGCTCCCGGACGTCGACAAGCAGGAAGTCCTCGCCCCGGTCGAACATCGCCTTGAGCTCGGGCGCGGTGATCGTCGAGTCGGCGGCGGCCGCGGCCCCCGCATCGGACACCGTGCCGCAGAACGCGTCGTAGTCGATCAGCTCGGTGACCGTCGGGTTCTTCCCGCAGATCGGGCACTCGGGGTCCTTGTGGACCGTCACGGTCCGATAGCTCATCTCCAGGGCGTCGTAGACCATCAGCCGGCCGACCAGCGGGTCACCCACGCCGGTCAGCAGCTTGATCGCCTCGGTGACCTGGATCGACCCGATCGACCCGCACAGCACGCCCAGTACGCCGCCCTCGGCGCAAGAGGGCACCATGCCCAGCGGCGGTGGCTCGGGGTAGAGGCACCGGTAACACGGCCCGTGCTTGGCCCAGAACACCGACGCCTGCCCGTCGAACCGGTAGATCGAGCCCCAGACGTAGGGCTTGTCCAGCAGCACGCAGGCGTCGTTGACCAGGTACCTGGTGGCGAAGTTGTCCGTGCCGTCCACGATCAGGTCGTAGCCGGCGAAGATCTCCAGCGCGTTGCCGGACTCCAGCCGCTCCTGGTGCAGGACGACCCGCACCAGCGGGTTGATCTCGCGTACGGCGTCCCGGGCACTCTGCGCCTTCGACCGGCCCACGTCACTGGTGCCGTGGATCACCTGCCGCTGCAGGTTCGACTCGTCGACCACGTCGAAGTCGACCACGCCCAGGGTCCCGACACCGGCCGCAGCCAGGTACAGCAACGCCGGCGACCCCAGGCCGCCCGCTCCGACGACGAGGACTCGCGCGTTCTTCAGCCGCCGCTGCCCCGCCATCCCGACATCGGGAATGATCAGGTGGCGCGAGTAGCGCCGGATCTCCTCGACGGACAGGTCGGCTCCAGGGTCGACCAGCGGCGGTAGTGACATGCGGACTCCTCGGCGGCCCCGGCGGCGGGTGGGTGCACCCATCGTTGGCAACCCGGCACGACCGCCGGGCCATTCCCCGCCTCAGTCCTCGTCAGGGAACGGCCACGGGTTGGGCAGGCAGGCTCCGACGCCCTTGGTCTGCTGCATCATCGTGGGGGCGAGGCGACCCGGTCCGGGGCAGAGCTGGTGGCCGTGGCCGAGCGCGTGCCCGACTTCGTGGAGGACGACGTAGCTCCGGTAGGAAACGAGGTCCCCGGCGTACGCCGATGCGCCCTCGCGCCAGCGCGTGACGTTGATCACCGACCGGCCGGTGCTGAAGCAGGAGTAAATGCTCGACGTGTCGAGCGGACGGCAGAGCCGGTCGGTCGTGGCGGCGGTGGCCAGTACGACGGTGAAGTCGGCCCCGCCGCCGGCCACCCGCTGGAACGAGAGCCGGCCGTCGGCACCCCACCCGCGAGGGTCGGCGAGCGTCCGCTCGACCGCGGCGGCGAACGCGCCCGGGCTCTCCGGCAGCCCGACCTCGACCGCCACCCGGAACTGCCGGAGCCGGCCGGCCCCGAGAACCTTGCCGGTCCCCGGTACGACGGCGAGCCGCCCGCTGGCCGCGGCCGGCACCACCGGACGCTCGTCCTGCGCAGCGCCGCCGGGCGAAGGGCGGCTGGCATCGGTCGAGGGGCCCCTCAGCGGCGGCGATGTCACGAGACCACGTCCGGCCACGGTGCCCTCGGCCGCCGCGGCCGGCCGGTGTCCCCGCTGCCCGCGGTTCTCCCAGCCGAGCGCGGCGACGGTCAGCAACGTGGCGGCGACGAGGCCGTACGCCGCCCGCCCGCGAGCGCTCAGCACCACCCGGTCAGCCTGTCACACGGCTCGCCGGAGAGCGCGGCGGGAGCGGCCGGGTTGGCGACGGTGTGCGGGCGTGCCTCGCCGGGTACCACCTGAGCATCCGATCGTCGAGGACGAGGAGACCGCCATGGGCGACATGGACAACAAGTTCGACAACAAGGCTCAGGAGATCAAGGGCGAAGCCAAGGAGAAGTTCGGCGACGCCACCGACGACGATTCCATGAAGACCGAGGGCCAGGCCGACCAGGCCAAGGGCAACCTCAAGCAGGCGGGCGAGAAGGTCAAGGACGCCTTCAAGTAACAGAAGTTCCAGCCGAGACCCCGGGTGAACCGCCCGGGGTCTCGGCGTTCTCGGCTGCGGAGAGCATGTCCATGACGGCCTGGGCGACCTGCTGCGGATGCTCGAGCTGCGAGACGTGCCCGCCGTCCTCGATCACGACCAGGCGGGAGTTGCGGATGACGGCGTTCGCTCGTGCCGCCAACCGGACGCTGACCAGCCTGTCGTGCCGTCCCCAGACGAGAAGTGTCGGCGCGGAGATCCGGGCGGCGCAGGCCCAGAGGCCGCCGGGCCCGCGGCGCAGATAGCCGGCGACCAGGCCGCGCAGCGATCCCAGCAGGGCGTCGGCCGTCCAGTGCAGCTCCTCACGGCGGGCGACCTCACGCGCCGCCTCGGCCAGCCGCCCGGCCGGCACCCGGCTCAGGTCGTGGAAGCAGCTGTCCAGCACCGCCCGGGCGCGCGTCTCCGGGTCGACCCGCGACAGCCGTCGCCGGGCGATGCCGTCGACTCCGGGCAGCAGCAGCAGGAGCAGCTGCGAGTCACCCGGCCGCTCCGGGCGCAGGCTGGGCAGCGCCGGCGACACCAGCGTCAGCGTCCGGACCAGGTCGGGCCGGGTGGCAGCTAGCCGGATGCAGACGGCGCCGCCGAGGGAGTTGCCGAACAGGTGCACCGGTCCGCGCCCCGTGGTCTCGAGATAGGCGACGGTCGCCCGCACATGAGCCCCGAGCCGGTAGTCCCGGTCCGGCGGCGGGTCGGACCACCCGAAGCCCGGCAGGTCGAGCGCCTCGCCGGCCAGCCGCGGCGCGAGCAGGTACATCAGGTCTGTCCAGTTCGTTGACGCACCGCCCAAGCCGTGCACGAACACGGCGCGCTCGGCTCCCGGTGGGCTCGGCGTCCGCCGGACGAATAGCCGGTAGCGGCCGGCGGTGACGTGCTCTCCCGGCCATACCGGCACCGCCGGCGAGCCCGGCGGGGGCAGCTTCGGGAGCTCGGTCCCGGTGGTGACCACGGCTTGGAGCGTACGTCGACCCAGGTCAGCCGGCGCGGCCACCCTCGGGACGCAGCAGCGGGCCGAGCCGGCGGTTGACCGCGTCGAGGGTCGCCCGCACCGCGGCCTGCCGGACGTCCTGACGGACCGCCGCTGCACCGGTGAGCCGGGTGCTGCCGGAGCTGCTCAGCATGCTCACCGCCACCAGCACCGTGCTGTCCAGCCCGGTGGACGTGAGGTCCACATACTCGATCTCGAGTCGGACGGGGACAGCGCACAGCGCTTCGACCGCCCGGAGTGTCGCACCGGCCAAGGCTCGGACCGTTCCGTTCGAGGTTGCCGAGCCGACCGCCTCGCCGGTCGCCTCGCCGGCGCCGTGGCGCAGGGTCACGGCGCAGTGCACCTCCAGGCCGGCCGCGCGGAACTTCAGCCGCTCGATGACCAGCCGGGAGGGCTCCGGCGCCCCCGCGGCCGAGGCCGGACCTGCAGGTCGTACGGCGGGTGCGGCTGCGGGGACGCGCACGGTCCGACCGGCAGCCGGCGGCCGGCGCCTCGCGGGCGGGTCCTCGACCAACCGGGCCCGTCCGGTATCCACGCCGATGCCGAATCCGGAGCGCAGCAGATCGGCGACCCTGTCCGCAACGACGGCGCCGTCACCGTCGTCCGCCAGGGCGAGATGGAGCATGCCGAGGTCGCCGTCCGTCGACGGCTCGATGCGCGCGTCGGCGACGCCCGGCAGGTTCCGCAGCGCGGCGACGATCGCGGCGAAGTCGAAGGGCAGCGGGACTCCTGCGGGTCGGCGAGCCCGGCCGGCCGCCGGCTACCCCGCAGCCTGGCACGCGAGGCACCGTTCGCGCCCATCGACGCGAGGGGAGGGCGGCGCAAGCCTAGGCGGTACGCCGGGCGGCGGCGCGCTTGACGGCCGGCTTCTCGGCCGCCTCGGTGCTCTCGCTCGCCCTTCCCTTGCCCGCTGCGGCCTTGGTCCCGGCCCGGGGCTTCGGCGTCGCGGCCGGCTTGGCCGGCTTGCGGCCCGCCGGCTTCCTTCCGGGCGCCTCGGCGGCCGCCAGCACCGGCTCGTCGCCCCCGGCACGGGCGGCGGACGGCCGCTTGGCCGCCGGAGCCGGCAAGCCGGGCTCCGAGCGCTTGCTCTTGGCCGCTTCCACACTCGCCCGCAGCGCAGCCATCAGGTCTACGACCGTGTCGGCACCGGCCGGCGTCCCGGCCGGCGCGACCAGCTCGTGGCCGGCGACCTTGGCCTCGATGAGCGTTTGGAGAGCGGCGCGGTAGTTGTCGGCGTACTCGCCCGGCTCGAAGTCACCGGCAAGGGTCTCGATCAACGACCCGGCCATCGCCAGCTCCTGCGGGCGCACCTCGACGTCGTCGTCGAGGAAGCCGAAGTCCGGCGTACGGACCTCGTCCGGCCAGAGCATCATCTCGAGCACGAAGACGCCGTCGCGAACCCGCAGCGTGGCCAGCGACTCGCGCTGCCGCAGCGCGACCTTGACCAGCGCCACCCGACCGGACTGCTCGAGCGCCTCCCGGAGCAGCACGTAGGGCTTGGTGCCCGCCGCCTCGGGGGCCAGGTAGTAGCTCTTGGCGAAGAAGATCGGGTCGACCTGCTCGAGCGGGACGAACTGCAGCACGTCGATGTTGCGGCTGGTCGTCAGCGGCAGGTCGGCGAAGTCCTCGTCGGTCAGCACGACCACCTCACCGGTGGACATCTCGTAGCCCTTGGCGATGTCGCCGTAGGAGACCTCCTGGCCGTCCACCGAGCAGAACCGCTTGTACTTGATCCGGCCGCCGTCCTCCCGGTGCACCTGATGGAAGGAGACGTCCTTCTCCTCGGTCGCGGAGTAGAGCTTGACCGGGATGGTGACCAGCCCGAAGGAGATGGCGCCCTTCCAGATGCTGCGCATGGCCGCCTCGCGAGACCTTGGGGGAAGACGTAGGTGAAGATCATCATACCTGCCCGGCCGGCGTGCAACCAGGGCGCCCGGCCGGTGGAGGTGGTAGGACGGGCCGGTGGCTACGGCAGGGAGGGGGACGGTGGCGCGGACAGGCACCGAGCCGCCGCCCGACCTGGTGCGTCCGATGCTCGCGACGGCGGGCGAGCTGCCGGTGGACGAGGCGGCGTTCGGCTACGAGCTGAAGTGGGACGGCGTTCGCGCTGTGGTCTACGTCGAGGGCGAGCGCGTACGCACGCTGACGCGCAACGACCGGGAGGTGACCGGCACCTATCCCGAGGTTCGCGAGCTGGCCGGCGCGCTCGAGGGACGCCGCGCCGTCCTGGACGGCGAGCTCGTCGCCTTCGACGAGCAAGGACGGCCGAGCTTCGGCACCCTGCAGGCCCGCATGCATGTGACCAAGCCGGCGCAGGTCCAGCGGCTGCGGGAGGCCGTCCCTGTCTCCTACCTGGTGTTCGACGTGCTGCACCTCGACGGCCGCTCAACCCTGAGACTCCCCTACGCCGAGCGCCGCCAGCTGCTCGAGGAGCTGCCCCTCGCCGGCCCCTCCTCGCAGGTGCCGCCGTACTTCCGCGGTGGCGGGGCGGACCTGCTGGCGGCGAGCAGCGAGCGCGGGCTGGAAGGCGTCGTGGCCAAGCGGCTGGACTCGCCGTACGTCCCCGGGCGACGGTCCGAGGCGTGGATCAAGGTGAAGAACGTGCGCACACAGGACGCCGTGATCGGCGGCTGGAAGCCCGGGGAGGGCCGCCGTACGGGCACGATCGGTTCGCTGCTGCTGGGCGTCAACGCCGAGCCGGGGCTGGTGTACGCCGGCCACGTCGGGACGGGCTTCACCGAGGCGACCCTGCGCGACCTGCGCGACCGGCTCACACCGCTGGAACGGCGCACCAGCCCGTTCGCCGGCGAGATCCCTCGACCGTTCGCGAAGGACGCCCGCTGGGTGGAGCCGGAGCTGGTGGCCGAGGTGGCCTTCGGCGAGTGGACCCGCGACGGCAGACTGCGGCACCCGTCGTACCGCGGGCTGCGCACCGACAAGTCGCCGGCGGAGGTCGTCCGTGAGCCCTAGCAGCGTCAAGGTCCCGGTGGTCGTGGAGGGGCGGCAGCTCACCCTGTCCAACCTCGACAAGGTGCTCTATCCCGAGGTGGCCTTCACCAAGGGCCAGGTGATCGACTACTACACCCGGATCGCCCCGGTGCTGCTCCCGCACCTGGCCGGCCGCCCGCTCACCTTCAAGCGCTATCCGAACGGCGTCGACGGCCACTTCTTCTTCGAGAAGAACGCGCCGTCGCACCGGCCGTCCTGGGTCCGCACCGCGGTGATCGCCACCCCGGGCAGCACCAAGAACCGCGAGACCATCAACTTCGCCGTCGTCGAGGACCTGCCGACACTGGTCTGGGTCGCCAACCTGGCCTCGATCGAGCTGCACGTCCCGATGTGGCGGGTCGCCACGGGCGGCGGCGCCTCCGATCCCGACCTGCTGGTCTTCGATCTCGACCCGGGCCCGCCGGCGACGATCGTCGAGTGCTGCCGGGTCGCGTCGCTGCTGCGTACGGCGGTCGCCGAGGACGGGCTGAGCACCCACCCCAAGACCAGCGGGTCCAAGGGCCTGCAGCTCTACGTCGGGGTGGCCGGCGGCACCGGTGGGGGCGGCACATCGGGCTACGCGCGGGCGCTCGCCGAACGGTTGGAAAAGGCCGAGCCGGGCCTGGTCGTGTCGCGGATGACCAAGGAGCTGCGCGGCGGGAAGGTGCTCGTGGACTGGAGCCAGAACAACCCGGCCAAGACCACCGTCGCGGTCTACTCGCTGCGCGCCCGGCCGCACCCGACGGTCTCCACGCCGGTGACCTGGGCAGAGGTCGAGCGGTGCGCCGACGCGGGCGACCCGGACCTGCTGCGCTTCGCCAGCGACGACGTACTGGAACGGGTCGCCGCCGACGGTGACCTGTTCGCACCGTTGCTGGAGCCGAGCGCTTCCTTGCCGTGAGGCTGCGGCCCGGCACCATGCCGTCGTAGAGTCGCCCGACCGCAATCGCGCTGTTGGGGGGCACAATGGGACTGCAGCAAAGATCAGTTCTGGCTGGGCGCGGACGGTCGATCCTCGCGCTGCTGATCGTCCTGGCTCTCGGGTGGCTGGGTCCCGGCGGCACACCCGCCGCCGCCGCCCCGCCCACGCCGTCGTTCGGACCCGGCATCGACTCCTACGCCGATTACGTCGCGCAGAGCACCTGCGACCCGGTGGCCAAGCCCGGCGTGACCGACTTCCGGGCCCTGGTGCTGCGCGCCTACCCGTCGACCGGCGACGACGGCATCGTCCGAGCCTGTGACATCGGCAGCACGAGCGAGCACAAGGAGGGCCGCGCGTGGGACTGGCACGTCTCGGCCAGCAGCCAGCCGGCGGTCGCGGCGGACCTGCTCGGCTGGCTGCTCGCCACGGACAGCAACGGCAACCGCAACGCGCTGTTGCGCCGGCTCGGGATCATGTACATCATCTGGAACGGCAAGATCTTCGGCGCCTACGCCGCCGGCCAGGGCTGGCGGCCCTATGCGTGCGGCGGAACCACCGGCCGTGACTGCCACACGACCCACGTCCACTTCAGCTTCAGCTGGGACGGGGCCCTGCGGCAGACGTCCTGGTGGACCGGCGTCCCGCTCATCCGCGCCAGGTGGACGGCGTGGCGCTCGCTCGGCCAGGAGATCGTCGGTGGCCCGGACCTCACCTCCCAGTCCCGCGGTGGCCTCGACGCGGTCGCGCGGGGACCGGACAACGCTCTCTACCATCGGCAGCGGCCGGCCGGCTCCGGGTGGACCCGCTGGGAGAGCCTCGGCGGAGCGCTGACGTCCGACCCCTCGTTGGTGTCCTGGGGCGCCGGCCGGCTCGACGTCTTCGCCCGCGGCACCGACAACGCGCTGTGGCATCGGGGCTACACCAAGGTCAACGGCTGGTCGGCATGGGAGAGCCTGGGCGGCGTCCTGATCAGTGGGCCGGACGCGAGCTCCTGGGGTACCGGCCGGCTCGACGTCGTCGGAGTCGGGGCCAACCGGGCGACGTACCTTCGGTCCTACGACGGCGCGCACTGGGGACCATGGCAGTCCCTCGGTGGGGTCCTCACCGCCGACCCGGCGGTGGCCGCCTGGGCGCCCGGCCGGCTCGACGTCTTCGGACGAGGCACGAACAACGGACTGTGGCACCGGGTCTATGCGAGCGGCACCTGGTCCCGCTGGGAGCAGCTGGGCGGCGTGCTGCAGGCCGGCGTGGACGCCACCTCGTGGGGCCCCGGCCGGCTCGACGTGGTCGTCACCAGCACCGACGCGCACGTCTACCGCAAGACCTTCGACAGCGGCATCGGCTGGTCGCGCTTCGAGCGGCTGGAGGGCGAGGTGCGCTCGACGCCCGCCATCGCCACCCCGAACGAGGGCGCGGTGTACGTCGCGGCGCGGCTGGACAGCGGCATGCTCGGCTGGCGGTCGACGCGGGCGCGGACCGGCGGCAGCGGGCCGGCGGTGGACGTGCTGGCCGGCGACTGACCGGCCGAGCTAGCGGGAGCCGTCTCCGCGGGCGAGCCGGCCGAGCGCGCTGTGCTCGATCCTGTTGAGCAGGTCGGCGGCATTGTCGTAGATCTCCACTGCGCCCGCGTCCCGGAGCTCGGTCGACGAGATGCCGCCGGAGAGCACCGCCACGCAGGGCATGCCGGCCTTGGTTGCCGCCTCGACGTCCCAAACGGTGTCACCGACGAGCACGCAGTCGGCGGCTCGCAGGCCGGTCTCCGCCAGCGCCGCCTCGAGGATGTCCGGCTCCGGCTTGGAGGCCTCGGCGTCCGCGGAGCTGGTCACGGCGCTCACCACGTCGTCGGCGCCGAGGGCCGCGGTGAGCGCATCGACCTCCTCCGACTCGGCACTGCTCGCGAGCAGGACCTCGAGCCCCAGTCCGGCGGCCGCGCGCAACAGCTCCGCGGCGGCGGGGAAGGGTTGCAGCTGCTCGAGATGGGGCGCGTAGAAGTGCCGGTGACCCGTCGCTACCCGTTCGTCGTCGGAGCCGATCAGCGCGGCCACCAACAGGTCGGCGCCCATCCCGACCTTGCGGTGGATGTCGCTCATGGCGACCGTGTAGCCGGCGGCGCGGAAGGCATGCCACCAGGCCAGCACGTGCGGGTAGTTGGTGTCGACCAGCGTGCCGTCGATGTCGAACAGCACGCCGCGGCGCGGGGAGGTCGTCGGCGTCATGTGTCCCGCCTACCCCTGCGGGTACGGCGGCTCCCACCCGACCAGGCACCAAGGAGGATGACGTGGCCCCTGGAGTTCCGCCGGCCGAGCTGTCCGACGACGACCTCGAGCGGGACGTCACGCACCTGCACGAGACCCGGCACGAGACCTTCCTCAACGGGTCCGAGGACGCTCTGGAGGCGCACACCGGACGGATGCTGGCGCTCGAGCAGGAGTACCTCCGCCGCTTCCCCGACCGCACCGCACCCGATCCGATGCGGGTTCGGGCGAGCAACCGCCGGCGATCCGGTCAGGACTGACGCCGTTGACCGTTGCTGGGGCTGCACTAGCCTGATGGGCGAGGCGATGTCGGACCCCGGAGGGTGCAGCGGTGGAGGTCAAGATCGGTGTGCAGTACGCACCGCGGGAACTGGTGCTGGAGAGCCCTCAGGCCGCCGACGAGATCGAGCGGGCGGTCGACGAGGCGCTGCGGGCCGATATCGGCGTGCTGACCCTGATCGACGCCAAGGGTCGCCGGGTGCTGGTCCCGGCGGACAAGCTCGCGTACGTCGAGATCGCCGACAGCGATCCGCGGCGGGTGGGCTTCGGCGCCATCTAGCGATCTAGTCAGGGATCTAGTCAGGGTTCGGTCCTCGCAACAGGGGAACAAAGGCGCCAACTGACATCCGTCGAGCAGGAGGCTTTCCATGATCGGCCTGATCATCGGTTACATCGTTATCGGTCTGATCGTCGGTGCTCTTGCCCGACTGGTCATCCCGGGCCGCCAGGACATGGGTATCGGCATCACGATCGCGCTCGGCGTCGTCGGCGCCGTCGTGGGTGGCCTGATCACCCGGGCGATCGTCGGCGACGGGCACAAGTGGATCTCCCTCCTCGTCTCCGTGGCCGTGGCCGCACTGCTGGTCTACCTCTTCTCGAGCATGGGCAGCCGCAACAAGGCCCGCATCTAGTTTCGCCTCGACCGAAAGCCGCCGCCTTCCGGGACGGCGGCTTTCGTTGTGACCGGTGTCTTCAACCGGACAGGCCGAGGCTCGCCATTCGCTCGAAGTGCGCGTCGGTGAGCCGGGCCAGCATCCGCCCCAGCTCGGCGGGGTCGCCGCGACCGCCGACGATCAGACGCGCCAGCGCATCACGGTCGCCCGCCACCCGCTGGGCCGAGGTGAGCGCCTCGCCCACCAGCCGCCGCGCCCAGAGAGCCAGTCGGCCGGTGACCGCCGGCTCGGCGGCGATCGCGGTCCGGACTCGGTCCACGGCGAACGCGGCATGTCCGGTGTCGGCGAGAACATCGAGCACCAGCTCGCGGGTGGCCGCGTCGACGTAGGCGGCGACCTCGCGATAGAAGTCGGCGGCGATGCCGTCCCCGACATAGGCCTTGACCAGTCCCTCGAGCCAGTCGCCGGGGGCGGTGGAGTCGTGGAAGGTGTCCAGCGCCTCAACGAAGGGCTCCATCGCGGCGTTCGGGTCGACGCCCATCTCGGTCAGCCGCCCCTGCAGCCGGCGGAAGTGCCCGAACTCCGCGACGGCCATCCCGGCCACGGCCGCCTTGTCGGCCAGGGTGGGAGCGAACCGGGCGTCGTCCGCGAGCCGCTCGAAGGCGGTCAGCTCGCCGTAGGCCAGGACACCGAGCAGGTCACGCACCGCCGGCTCCGTCACGACCGGGCACCATACCGAGCGGCGCGCGGCGTGGGCGGCGGGCCGCCAGGTAGACTGGTGAAGTCATCGCGGAGCGACCGCCCTGCCTATGGCGCCCGGACCGAGGCCCTCTCGGCGACGCGCGCGGCAGCGGAGCCGGCGCCCGCCATCATGAGAGGCACCGTACTGAGCACCTTCTCCTCCCTCGGGGTGCGCCCCGAGACGGTCGACGCGCTGGCCGCGCGCGGCATCACCGAACCCTTCGCCATCCAGACCCTCGCCATCCCGCTCGCGCTGGACGGCCACGACCTCATCGGCCAGGCGCGCACCGGCACCGGCAAGACGCTCGCCTTCGGCGTACCGCTGCTGCAGCGGCTCGTCCTCCCCGGCGAGGGCCGGCCACAGGCGCTGGTCGTCGTACCGACCCGCGAGCTGTGCGTGCAGGTCTCCGGTGACATCGCGGCCGCCGGGAGCACCCGCTCCATCCGGGTGCTGTCCGTGTACGGCGGGCGCGCGTACGAGCCGCAGGTCGAGGCGCTGCGGGCCGGCGTCGATGTCGTCGTCGGTACGCCGGGCCGGCTGCTCGACCTGGCCCGCCAAGGCCTGCTGGACCTGGGCTCGGTCCGGATGCTGGTCCTCGACGAGGCCGACGAGATGCTCGACCTGGGGTTCCTGCCCGACGTCGAGCGGATCCTCGCGCTGACCGGCAGCGACCGCCAGACCCTGCTCTTCTCGGCCACCATGCCGGCACCGATCGTGGCGCTGAGCCGGCGCTACCTGCGCCAGCCCACACACGTTCGAGCCGAGCAGCCGGACGAGCTAAGCCTGGTGCCGACCACACAGCAGCACATCTTCCGGGCGCACGCCATGGACAAGGCCGAGATGCTGGCCCGGCTCCTGCAGGCCACCGGCCGGGGCCTCACGATGGTCTTCTGCCGGACCAAGCGCACCTGCGCGAAGGTGGCCGAGGACCTGTCGGAGCGCGGCTTCGCCGCGGCGGCCGTGCACGGTGACCTCGGCCAGGGGCAGCGCGAGCAGGCACTCCGGGCATTTCGCAGCGGCAAGGTGGACGTGCTCGTGGCCACCGACGTGGCGGCCCGGGGGATCGACGTCAAGGACGTCACCCACGTGATCAACTACCAGTGCCCCGAGGACGAGAAGGTCTACCTGCACCGCACCGGCCGGACCGGCCGGGCCGGCGAGTCGGGCATCGCGGTGACCTTCGTGGACTGGGACGACCTGCCGCGGTGGAAGCTGATCAACGACGCGCTCCAGCTGCCGTTCGCCGACCCGCCCGAGACCTACTCGACCTCGGAGCACTTCTACGAGTCGATGGACATCCCCGCCGGTGTCACCGGCCGCCTGCCAAGGTCGCAGCGGCTGCGCGCCGGTCTCGGCGCCGAGGGCATCGAGGACCTGGGCGAGACCGGTCGGCTGCGGAGCCGGCCGGCCGGCAAGGTCGCCGGCCGCGGCGGCGGCCCCGTCCCCAAGGTCGCCGGCCGCAGCGGCGGCGGCTCCGCCGCCGGCGCCTCGCCAGATCGGTCCCGGGTTCGCCAGCGCACCCGGGGCGCAGCGGCTGCCGGAGCCGGCGGGCCTGACCTCGTGGTCGCCGGCGAGCCGGCCGCTGAGGGAGATCCGGCCGCTCCGGTACGCCGCCGCCGGCGCAGCCGGGGTGGCCGCGGGCGCGGCGCATCGGCCGGTGGTGGCGCGGGCGCCGGCCGGCCGGCGACTGCCGTTCCGGACCGCCCGCGGGCCGACACCGGCTGACCGGCTGCGATGCGGCTGCTCCTCCTCGCCGACACGCACCTACCTCGTCGGGCCAAGGACCTGCCGGCGGCGGTGTGGGCCGAGGTGGACCGGGCCGATGTCGTCGTACACGCCGGTGACTGGGTGGACGCGGCGGCGCTGGACGCCCTCGAGTCGCGCGCGCACCGTCTGATCGCCGTCCACGGGAACAACGACGGCCCGACGCTACGAGCCCGGCTGCCGGAGGTGGCCCGCGCGGTCCTGGACGGCGTACGGCTCGCCGTGGTGCACGAGACCGGACCGTCGGCCGGGCGCGAGCAGCGCTGCTTCCAACGGTTTCCCGACGTCGACGTTCTGGTCTTCGGTCACAGCCACATCCCGTGGGACACCACGACGAGCACCGGCCTGCGGTTGCTCAACCCGGGCTCACCCACCGACCGGCGGCGGCAGCCCGCCTGCACGTACCTGACCGCCGAGATCCGTTCCGGCGTGCTCGGGAACGTCGCGCTGGTGGCCCTGCCGCCCGGTCCGGCCGGCGTCCCTATCCTTGCCGGCACCCCGCGCGTCCCTGGAGCCAGCCCGTGAGCCAGCCGTACGTCGAGCTGCCGGCCGCCGTGTCGGTGGACCGGGTCGACACGGCGGGCGGACCACTGGCCGTGCTGGACCTCGCGCCGCGAGAACGCTCGGGCGGCAGCGTCCTGCTGGTGCCCGGCTTCACCGGCAGCAAGGAGGACTTCGCCGCGGTGCTCGGGCCCGTCGCCGACGCCGGGCACCGCGTCGTCGCGCTTGACCTGCGGGGTCAGTTCGAGTCGGTCGGCTCGGAGGACCCGGCGGCGTACGCGGTCCCGGCGCTGGCGGCCGAGGTGACCCGGGTCGTGGAGTGGATGGACGACGGCCCGGTGCACGTCCTCGGGCACTCCTTCGGCGGCTTCGTCGTACGCCGCGCCGTCATCGAGCGGCCGGCCGCCTTCTGCTCCCTCACCCTGCTCGCCTCCGGCCCGGCCGGCATCGTCGGCAAGCGGGCGGTGTGGCTGCGCCGGCTGCGTTCGGTGCTGGCCCGCGGCGGCGTACAGCTGCTGTGGGAGGCCACCGAGGCGCTGTCGGCCGGTGACCCCCGGATGGCGGCGCGGTCGGCGCAGGACAAGGCCTTCCGGCGGCGCCAGTTCCTCGCGACGCATCCCGTTGCGATGAAGGTGATGGGTCAGGAGCTGCTCGACGAGCCGGACGCGGTGGCCGAGCTGGCTGCGGCCGGCGTCCCGGTGCTGGTGGCCCACGGCGCGGAGGACGACGCCTGGCCGCAGGAGGTGCAGGTCGAGATGGCCCGCCAGCTGGGCGCCGCCTATGCGGCGATCCCGGACGCGTTCCACGCGCCGATGGTGGAGGCGCCCGAGGCCACCACGAAGGCCGCACTGAGCTTCTGGGCGCAGGTGGACCGCGCCTGACCGGGGCCGACGCTCGGCGGGCGGGCTCGGCGGTCGCGTGTCAGGCTGGAGCCCATGTCCTCCGACCCCGGGCTGTTCGGTCCGGACAGCGTCAGCTGGCGGGTGCACGGCGACCCCAGCATGGCGCTGGCCGGCTTTCGCGCCCTGTTCCTGCAGGCGCTGCACCCGCTGGCGATGGCCGGTGTGGCGGGTCACTCCGGCTTCCGCGCCGACCCGTGGGGCCGGCTGCTGCGCACCGCCGAGTACGTCGGCGTGATCACCTACGGCACGGCAGAACAGGCCGAACGGGCAGCCGCACGGGTACGCGGCATCCACCGTCAGGTCGCCGGCATCGAAGCCGAGAGCGGTACGCCGTACCGCGCGGACGACCCGGCCCTGCTCACCTGGGTGCACTGCACAGAGGTTGACTCCTTTCTCGACTGCTACCGACGCAGCGGCGGGCGGATGAGCGAGCCGGATGCCGACCGCTACGTCGAGGAGCAGACCCGGGCCGCCGAGCTGGTCGGACTGGACCGGCACGCGGTGCCGTCGTCGGTCGCCGAGCTGGCCGGCTACCTCGACGGCGTACGCCCGGGGCTCCGGCTGACCGCCGAGGCGCGGCGAGCGGCCACCTTCGTGCTCCTCCCGCCGATGCCGTCGAAGCTGGTGGCCCTCCCCGGGCGGCTCGCGTGGGCCGGCCTCGCCTCGCTCGGGTTCGCGCTGCTTCCCCGGTGGGCCCGCCGGATGTACCGGCTCCCCGGCCTGCCGACGACCGACCTGGGCGCGTCGCTGGCCGCCCGGGCCGTGCGCACCTCGCTGCTCGCCGTACCGCCTGCCTTGCGGGACGGGCCGCACGTCAAGGCGGCTCGGGCGCGGCTGGCACTGGCCGGCGCAAGCTAGCCGCACTTGGCCAGCCGCCCACTCTCGGCGGTCTGGCGGGTTGCGGCGTACTTCGGCGCGCCCGCCCTCCTTGGACGCCCGATCGGGAACGGTGACCGTGGCCGTCATGACCGAGGCTGGTGCCGAGCAGGGTCGGGAGACAGCACCTGGCGAGCACGAGCGTAGGTCGAGAAGCCGGAGGGCATTGCCCTGGCTGTCGTCGCAACCCGCGCCGCCGAGCAGAGCGGCCAACTTATGGGCAAGTTCCGGCGGTGTAGTGGGGACGGAACAGCTGAAGGCCACGCGGTCCAGGCGCCTCTTGACGACGCGAAGCGCGTACATGGTGGTGCTGCCCTTGAGAGGGGCGCTGGTAACCGGCCGGCCGGCCGTCACCTAGCTAGATCCGCTTCGACGGTCGGTTTCGGGGCCCACCCGGTACGGCAAAGCGCGGGTATGGCAAAGCGCGCGCGGAAGCGAACGTGGGCGAGGTTGGCCATCTTACCGACCAGCTTGGCCACGGCGAGCAAGCTCAACCGCGCAAGTCGAGCAGCTGTCGCGCCTAACTAGATGGCGCCCGCAACAAGACGGCGCGCGTGCTACCTTCAAAGCTTGTTAGCAAGGGTACTCTCCTTGCATGATGCGCAGGCTGACACCCTCACGCCACCTCTGTCAGGGGGAGCAGCCGCCTTGGCGGCTCATTCGAACTCATCTGGAACAGAAGCCCAGGCTCGTTCTCAGGACGCCATTACTGACTGTGCTCGCGCTGGGATTAGCATTCCGGGTACTCCCACTTACTCAACCTAATTACCTGACCGGCGTCCTTGAGTACGATGGCGGGGTGCACTACGCCGCTGCTCTGGCGCTGCTGCACCAGCAATTCCCTTACGCAAATTTTGCCTTCTTACATCCACCCGGCATTATCGTTCTGCTTGCGCCGTTCGCCGCCCCTGGGCAGATTCTGTATCAGCCGGTGGCGATGGCGGCCGCCCGGCTCACAATGGTAGCCATAGGGCTTGCATCGATAACGCTCGTCTGGCGACTTGCGCGGGGAAGCGACCTCGTTCGGGCTGTCGCCGCCGGTGCATACGCAGTTGCGCCGGCGGTACTTGTGGCTGAACACACCGTTCTGTTGGAGCCGCTGCTTAACCTGGGAACCCTGCTCGCCTTGCGCATGTTGCTCCGGAGTGACTTCCCAGTAGAACGTGGAGTCCGCAACGCCGGTCTGGTACTAGGCCTAACAATGTCTATAAAGATATTCGCTGCCGTTGTGCCTGTTGCGATCGCGCTGTGGCTACTGAGTCGACGACAGTATCGGCTCGCCCTTCTTCACGTCTTCGCCGCTGGAGCAACGTTCGTCCTCGTACTCCTGCCGTTCGTGCTGCGGGCGCCCAGCGCTGCCGTCCGTGACATCGCGCTGCTTCAGCTGCGTGGCCCACCCGCGGGCATACCGACCGGCGATGCCCGTCTGTCAGATCTCCTGCAGCTCTCGCCGGCGTTCGGACACCCAGTGAGCATGGTTGGCCTGCTGCTGGCAGCGTTGGCAATCGCAGCGACTCTGGCTTCGGTTCAGCATCCGCGGGCGCGACTGCTAAGCCTGATGTTCTTGCTCACCTCGGCTAGCTTCTTCCCTCGCCCCCAGCTATTACACTCATTATGCAGCTTTCTTGCTTCCGCCGATGGCGCTATTAATCGCAGAAGCAGCGACCTCCTCCGCGGCGTGCTTATCACGCATAAGGAGAGGCGCCGGCAGAGTGACGGTGACAGCACTCGTTCTAGTCCTCGCCGTAGGAGGCATCCGGACGAGTATGGCTACACCTGCGCAGGACGACATCCGCGCCAACGTGCGGAGTTTGGGCCATGCGCCCAAATGCCTGTTCACCGACTCGGCAAGCCTGGCCATCTCTGCCGACCTCCTTCGTCCCGCCAACTCGCGTTGCGCCACCTGGGTCGACGGCCGAGGGTATGCGCTGACCCTGCTTGGGCCGAACGCACCGGCGGACTTCTATGAGGGCGGCTTCAGCCTCTCGAACAGTGGCAACTCGAGACGAGGAGGCAGCTTGAACGGGCGGACGCCATTCTGGTACGAGGCTCCCCAGTGACCCTAAGAGAGTGGTCACCAGCCACAAGGGCATACGCAACAACCCACTTCCACTTCATCACCCGAAACGTGCACGGGCCAGTGTGGGAGCTGTGGCAGCGTGCGTCCGCGATGCCATGATTGTCGAGCTCGCTGCCCGATCTTTGCGCAACTGTCGCTAGGCATCATTCGACCGCAGCCGGACAGTTCAAGGTGACTTCGCGCTGTCGCGGCCGTGGATCATCGTGTGCTGCCGCCTTGAGCTCTCTTCGGGTGAACTGCTTAGCTGACTCACCCCAGATTGTTTTTGGTACGAGTATGTCGTATGAATGGCCGGTAACTGCCGCAACGCCTCAGCGGACGCCTTTAGGCTGAGGTGCGCCCCACGGAGGTCCCTTCGCCGGTGGCGGTCGCTCGAGGTAGGTCATCCGATAGCGCCGAGGACGACCCAGCCAGGCGCCCGCCGGGAGGGGGGTGCAGGGGGGAAGCGGCTTCGGCATCGAGGCGAGCTCGAGCTGAGAAGTCACCATGCGCAGCATCGTCGCCACGGGCTGCCGACAGTTTCCGGCCCTGCGAGGAACCGGCCCTGCGAGGAAAGGGTGTGGGCTGTGGCGCCGCTAGTGGCCGCGGGCGCGCCACTCCTCGACGTGGAGTGCCTCGTCGCCGATCGCGGTGGAGTCGCCGTGGCCGGTCAGCACCCGGGTCTCCGGCGGCAGGGTGAGCAGCCGGCTCTCGATCGAGCGCAGGATCGTCGGGAAGTCCGAGTACGACCGGCCGGTCGCGCCCGGCCCGCCGGCGAAGAGCGTGTCGCCCGAGAAGACGACGCCCAGCTCGGCGGCGTAGAGGCAGACGCCGCCCGGCGAGTGGCCAGGCGTGTGCAGCACCGACAGCGAACCGATCCGGTCGCCATCGGCCAGGTCGCAGTCGGGCGGCCGGGCCGGATGGACCTCGTCCCAGAGCATCCGGTCGGCCGGGTGCAGGTAGACCGGTGCGCCGGTGCGCTCGGCGACCTCGACCGCCGCGTTGATGTGGTCGTTGTGGCCGTGGGTGCATACGACGGCCGCCACCGACCGGTTCCCGGCGGCGGCGGCGATCGCATCCGCGTCGTGTGCCGCGTCGACAATCACGAGCGGGTCGCCGACCAGCCAGACGTTGTTCTCCACGTCGAAGGACTGGCCGTCCAGAGTGAACACTCCGGCGGTGACCACCTTCTCGATGCCCGGGTTCACAGCACGACCACGGAACGCAGCACCTCGCCGCGCCCCATCTTGGCGAACGCCTCCTCGACGTCGCCGATCCCTACCGTCTCCGAGACGAAGCCGTCCAGGTCCAGCTGACCACGCAGGTAGAGGTCGATGAGCATCGGGAAGTCGCGGCTCGGGAGGCAGTCGCCGTACCAGGAGGACTTGAGCGCCCCGCCCCGGCCGAACAGGTCGATCATTCCGAGCTCGATCCGCATCGAGGGGTCGGGTACGCCGACCTGCACCAGCGTGCCGGCGTGGTCGCGGGCGTGGAACGCCTGCCGGTAGGTCTCCGGCCGCCCCACCGCCTCGATCACCACGTCGGCGCCGAAACCGTCGGTGAACCCGCGGATCGCCTCGACCGGGTCGGTGTCCGCCGCGTTCACGGTGTCGGTCGCGCCGAAGCCGCGGGCCCACTCCAGCTTGCGCGGGTCGACGTCGACCGCGATCACTCGCCGCGCCCCGGCGAGGGCGGCGGCGGCGATCGCCGCGTTCCCCACGCCGCCGCAGCCGATCACGGCCACCGTGTCCCCCCTGCCGACCCCGCCGGTGTTGACCGCCGCGCCGAAACCGGCCATCACGCCGCAGCCGATCAGCCCGGCGGCCTCCGGCCGGGCGGCCGGATCGACCGGCACCGCTTGCCCGGCCGCCACCAGCGTGTACTCGGCGAACGCGCCGATGCCCAGCGCCGGCGAGAGCGGCGTACCGTCCTCGAGCGTCATCGGCTGGGCGGCGTTGCGGCTGTCGAAGCAATACCAGGGCCGGCCGCGCCGGCAGGACCGGCACTGCCCGCACGGTGCCCGCCAGGCGAGCACCACGTAGTCGCCCTCGGCCAGCCCGGTGACCCCGTCCCCGATGGCCTCGACCGTGCCGGCCGCCTCGTGCCCGAGCAGGAACGGGAAGTCGTCGTTGATCGCCCCCTCGCGGTAGTGCAGGTCCGTGTGGCAGACGCCACAGGCCGCCACCTTGACCAGCGCCTCGCCCGGACCGGGATCGGGTACGACGACCGTCTCGACGGTCACGGGCTGGCCCTTGGTGAGGGCGACCACGCCTGGAACTTGCCGGCTCATCGGCGTACCTCCTGGCTCGGAACGCGGCCGCCGAGCCTAGTCAGCCGGCGCGGATGAAGGCCCGGACCGAGTCGGCGATCAGCTGTACGGCGATGGCCGACAGCAGGAGCCCGGAGATGCGGGTGAGCAGCAGGACCCCGCTGTCGCGGAGCACCCGCAGAATACCGATGGCGAAGCGCAGGGCGAGGTAGAGCACCACGTGCACGGCGACCAGCCCGGCGGCGATCGCCAGCACGTCGCCGGCTCCGTCGGCACGGCGCACGAAGACGATGGTGGCAACGATCGCGCCCGGCCCGGCCAGCAACGGCGTGCCCAGCGGCACCAGCGCGACGTTGACGTTCTCGGTGCGGGTCGGCCGGTCCTGCCGGTCGGTGAGCAGCTCGAGCGCGACGAGCACGAGCAGCAGGCCGCCGGCGCCCTGCAGCGCCGGCACGGTGATGCCCAGGTAGCTCAGGATCGACTGCCCGAAGAGGGCGAACGTCGCGATCACGGTGGCGGCGACCATGACCGCTTGCCAGGCCTGCCGGCGGCGTTGGCCCGAGCTGCGGCCACCGGTGAGCGCGAGGAACAGCGGGATGGTGCCCACCGGGTCCATGATCACCGTCAGCGTGACGAAGACCTCGCCGAACAGCCGCGGGTCGAAGTAGTGCGTCATGCCGCGGCGGGAGGGCATCCCGATGCCGCGGCGGTCAGCGCGTCGTACGCCGCCCGATCTGTCGTCTCCGCCCCGAGCCGCAGGGTCGGCTTGTTGGCCCCGTGGAAGTCGCTGGACCCGGTCACGACCAGGTCCAGCCGCGCGGCCAGGGCCCGCAGCTGCATGCGGGCGGCCGCGCCGTGGTCGGGGTGGTCGACCTCGAGCCCCCGGAGCCCGGCCGCCGCCATCGCTTCGACTGCCTTGTCGGGTAGGTGGCGACGGGCGCGCGCGGTCCGCGGGTGGGCCAGGACCGGTACGCCGCCCGCCCCCAGCACCAGGTCGATCGCGGCCGGCAGGTCGAGCTCGTCCTTGCCGGCGTAGAACCGGCCTCCGGGCGCGATCCATTCGGGAGTGAAGGCTTCCGCGACGCTGGCGACGGCGCCGATCTCCATCAGCGCCCGCGCGACGTGCGGCCGCCCGACCGTGCCGCCGCCGATCTCCCTGACCCGCTCCCAGCTGACGTCGTAGCCGCCCGCCCGCAGGTGCTCGACCATCTGCTTGCCGCGGGTGCGGCGTCCCTCCCGCAGCCGGGCCCGGGCAGCGCGGAAGGCCGGCTCGACCGGGTCGAAGAGGTAGGCCAGCAGGTGTACGCCGATCCGCGACCCGCCCTCGTCGACGTACCGGCAGGAGATCTCGGCGCCGCGCACCAGGGTGAGCCCGCCCGGCAGCGCGTCGACCGCCTCGGCCCATCCGGCCGTTGTGTCGTGGTCGGTGATGGCGAGGACGTCGAGCCCCGCCCGCGCCGCGGAGGCGACCAGCTCGGTAGGCGAGGAGGTGCCGTCGGAGGCCGTGCTGTGGGCGTGCAGGTCGATACGCAGGAAGGCGCTCCGGGGGACGGCGACGGGAGCCGGATGCTATCCGGCGGCGGAGCCCGCGACGGGGCGCGCCAGCCGCGGGGAGATCGAGCCGAAGTCGATCATCGGCTCGACGGCGCCGTCTCTGGAGTCGTGCAGGACCAGGTCCTCGAGCAGCAGCAGACCGGCGTCGGCCGGCCACAGGACCGCCCACAGCCACAGCCCCTTGGCCGCGCCGACGAAGCCGGCCCGGTCATCGGCGGGCAGGCTCCACAGCGGCGTCGGATGGCCGGCCGCCTCCACCCTGGCGTGCGGCACCGTCTCGGTGACCTCGGGCCCGGGATCCGGTCCGGGCAGCCCGGCGAACCGGGCACCCAGGCCCACACCCGGATCCTCGGCGACGAGCACGAGGTCGGCCGGCCCGCCCAGCGGCGCCGGTCCGGAGCAGGCCAGCAGGGTGGCTCGAGCCCCGGTTCGCTCGTCGCCGGCATGCCCTACGCCGCTGACCAGCCAGCCGGTCGGCATCGGGACCGGCAGCCAGAGGGGCACCGCGGCGATCGAGCGCACCTGGTCGAGCGCCTGGACGCAGGCTCGCGGCGCGAGCGAGAAGGGGTGGACCGAGCCGTGCAGGGGGCATATCCAGTCGCTGGACCAGAGCCCCGGCGGGCGCACCGCACCGTCGCACCGAGGGCAGGTCGGCTCGGGCCGCACCCCGCAACGGTGCGCCCGCCGTACGGCGTTCGTCAACCCTTTGCGCGCGTCCAGTCACGCTGGGCAAGATGGCATCAGGATGGTCACCATGTCGTCAGAGTCCCAGGGACCGGCCCGCGGGCCGGCCGCCCGACGGGTGCCGTGCGTCGGCGCCGTCATCCGTGACGACGCCGGGCGGCTGCTGCTGGTACGCCGGGGCCGCGCACCGGCGGTCGGGCGCTGGTCGCTGCCGGGCGGCCGGGTGGAGCCCGGAGAGACGCCCGAATCGGCGCTGGTGCGCGAGGTAGCCGAGGAGACCGGCCTGAGCGTGGAGGTCGGCCGCCGCCTCGGCACCGTCGAGTGGCCGGGGAACGCCGGCGTCCTCTACGCGATCACCGACCACGAGTGCACGCTGCGAGGCGGGGTCCTGCGAGCCGGCGACGACGCCAGCGACGCGGCCTGGTACGACGTCGGGGCGCTGGCCGAATTGCCCCTGACGGATTCGTTGCTCGAGGTGCTCGAAGACTGGGGCGTGCTGCGGACCGGGTGACCCGGCCACGCTTCAGGCCTCGACCAGCTCCTCGGCGTTGATGGTCTCCACGCGCCCGACGAAGAGGCGGTTGACCACCCACAGCGCGGCACCGATGAGCAGGAGCACCAGCCCGCGCAGGTACACGTCACCCGGACGCCCACTCAACGGACTGATCAGCACCAGGCAGGCGAGGGCACCCAGCACCGGCGCCCAGGTGGGCGCCCGGTACGCCCGGTCCCCCAACGGGTGCGGGTCCCGGCGCAGCACCAGCACCGAGACGTTGACGATGAAGAACACGCACAGCAGCAGCAGCACGGTGGTGTCCGCCAGGTCGGTCAGATCGCCGGTGGCGACCAGCAGGATGGCGAGCAGCGTGGTGAACACGATGGCGATCACCGGCGTACGGCGAGCGGTCTGCACCTTGCCGAGGACAGCCGGCACGATCCCCTGCCGGGCCATCCCGTAGACCAGCCGGGAGGCCATGATCATGTTGATCAGCGCCGTGTTGGTCACCGCGATCAGGGCGATCAGCGCGAACAGCTTCGGCGGGAAGGACACGCCGGCCGCGTCCACCACCTCCAGCAGCGGTCCGCTCGAGCCCGCCAGCACCTTGGTCTCGACCACCATGGACGCCGTGAAGGCCACCGCCATGTAGATGAGGCCGGCCAGCGCGAGGCCGCCGAACAGCGCTCGGGGGAAGCTGCGGTGCGGTTCCTTGGTCTCCTCCGCGATGTTGACCGAGTCCTCGAACCCGAGCAGCGCGTAGAAGGCGAGCGCGGCGCCCCCGAGGACGGCGAGCGGCAGGCTGACCCCGTCCTTGAAGTCCATCGCCCGGCTCGGCTCACCGGTGCCGGAGAAGAGCGTGAACACGCCGATACCCAGAATGATCAACAGGCCGGTCAGCTCGATGAGCGTGAGCACCAGGTTGACCTTCACCGACTCGGAGATCCCGCGGAAGTTGATCGCCGCCAGCACCAGCACGAACCCGATGCCGACCAGGACCGTGGGCAGGTCGACGAACTCGGCGAGGTACCTGCCGCCGAACGCCCGGGCGGCCGCGCTCGCCGAGGTGATGCCGGAGGCCATCACGGCGAAAGCGACCATGAACGTCAGGAAGGGGTTGCGGTAGGCCTGATTGGTGTAGAGCGCGGCGCCGGCGGCTCGCGGGTACTTGCTGACCAGCTCGACGTACGCCGTCGCGGTCAGGAACGCCAGGACGAACGCCACCAGGAACGACACCCAGATCGCGCCCCCGACCTTGCCGGCCACCTTGCCGGTCAGGGCGTAGATGCCGGCACCGAGGATGTCGCCGATCACGAACAGCAGCAGCATCTTCGAGCCGATGACCCGGGCCAACCCGGTGTTGCCACCGTCGGCGGCCGGAGCACTTCCCGACGGCGCCGGCGAGCCGGTGGTCGGTACTGATGGCATGTCTGCTCCCCTGGGGCCGAGAGACGGCGGAGCGTACTCCGCTCCAGCGGGTTACATCAGTCGATGTCGATAGCGGTGGGGACCACGTCGCGGCGGCCGCTGAAGCCGACCACCAGACCGATGCCCACCAGCAACAGCGCCGCGGCCGGGACCGCCGCCACCGGCGGCCGCTGGTGGAGGAACAGCGCGGCGATCGCCGCGGCTCCGGGCACCTCCAGCAGGATGGCGAGCGACACGACCGTCGGGCTCGTCGTGCGCAGCACCCGGTTGATCACTGAGTGCCCGAGCAGCTGGGCGCCCGCCGTCAGCGCCAGCAGCTGCACCCAGGTGACCGGCCGGTACCCACCCAGCGACGCCCGCGTGGCCAGGCATGCCACCAGCAGCAGCACCGACGCCGTGCTGTAGCAGATCAGGGTGTACGCCGTCGTACTGACGCCGCGCCGCACCTCGGCGCCCGCCGTGACGTAGAGAGCGGCGAAGATGCCGCCGAGCACGGCCAGCCCGTCACCGGCCAGCGCCCGGGTCGAGACCGTGAAGTCGACGCCGGAGAGCAGCGCCGCCGCCAGGACCGACACCGCGATGCCGACCCAGGCCCGCGCCGGGATGGCCGAGCCGCGCAGGTGCGCGATGAGTGCGACCCAGACCGGCTGGGTGGCGACCAGCGCGGTCGCCGAGGCGACCGAGGTCAGGGCCAACGCCGGCGTCCAGGTGGCGAAGTGCAAGGCGAGCAGTACGCCGGCCAGCACCGCGAGCCACCACTCCCGCCGGCGGAGCCCCCGTAGCTCGGTGGCACAGCGGCTCAGCGCCCACGGCAGCAGCACGCCACTGGCCATCGCGTTGCGGTAGAAGGCGATGGCCAACGAGGGCGCCGCGGCGGCGGCGATCAGCGGTCCGGACGTCGAGACGGCCAGCACAGCCACGGCCAGCAGGCCGACGTCACCGGCGGGTGGCCGGTGCACGGCCGGCAGGACGGGCCTCGCGGGCTCCGGGCTGGCGCGGCCGGCCGCGACGGCCGCACCGCCGGAGTCGGCGCGCACCACCCCAGTATCGTCCGGGGAACCGCCGTCAAGGCCGGGACGGTAGCCGGCCGGACTCCGGTGTCGCCTCAGGGTCGGGCGATCTCGCCCCGGGCGATCGGGACGACCCGGCCGGCGACCGTGCACTCCACGGCCACCGCGCCGGCCGCGCGCACGGTGCACTCCAGCGTCGACGGCCGGCCGAGCTCGCTGCCCTGGTGCACGACGTACGCCGTCGTACCGTCCCCGTCGACCAGGCCGGCCGCGACCAGGAACGCCCCGAGACCGAGGGCGGCCGAGCCGGTCGCCGGATCCTCCGGTACGCCGACATCGCCGGCGAACACCCGGGCGTGCGCTCGCCCGCCGTTCCACGAGAAGACCGACAGACCGGCCGGGCCGAGGGTGCGCAGCCGGGCCGGATCGGGCGCTGCCCGCGACACCGCCGCCGCGGCGACCGGCAGGTAGCCGAACTCCAGGCCGGCGCCGGCCGGTCGGGGCGCCGGCCCGGCGAGGTCGGGCGCGGACAGGCCGGCCGCGGCGAGCCACGGCGCCGGGTCGACCGGTGCCCCGACGCCCGGCGTACCCCCGGTCAGCGTCACCCGGCCGAAACCCGGCTGCACCGTGAGCGGCAGTACGCCGGCACCACAGGACTGCCGCACCGGGCCGGCCGCGATCCGACCGAGCCGGGCCAGCACCCACGCGGTGCCGATCGAGGGGTGCCCGGCAAAGGGGAGCTCGACCTCCGGAGTGAAGATCCGCAGCCGGTAGTCGGCGCCGGGCACGTCAGGCAGCAGCGGAAAGGCCGTCTCGGACAGGTGGAACTCGCGTGCCAGCGCCTGCAGGCCCTCGGTCGGTACGCCGTCGGCGTCGAGGACCACCGCCAGCGGGTTGCCCGCGAAGGGCCGGTCGGTGAAGACGTCGACGACCTCATAGCACAGCGTGAGCACCGTCGGACACTAGCGGCGGCGCGGGTCCGGGCTTCGGCTGCCGGCGGCGGTAGCCTCCGGTCCGTGAGCGGGCCGCCCGCGAGGGTCTTCGTCGCGCGCCTCGCCGGCATCGCCGTGTTCGACCCCAATGGCGACCAGCTCGGCCGGGTGCGCGATGTCGTCGTGGCCCTGCGGATCGCCCGCCAGCCGCCCCGCGTCCTCGGCCTGGTCGTCGAGGTCCAGCCCCGCCGGCGGATCTTCGTCCCGATGGGCCGGGTGACCGCCGTCGACGTCGGTGCGGTGATCATCACCGGCACCATCAACCTGCGCCGTTTCGAGCAGCGGGGTGGCGAGACCCTGGTGATCGGCGAGCTGCTGGACCGAAAGGTCGCCCGGCTGGCCGACTCCGTGACCGTCACCGTGTTCGACGTGTCGATGGAGCAGTCGAGGACGCGTGACTGGCTGGTCACCAAGGTGGCCGTCCGCGAGGGCGGCGGCATGCGCCGCCGTGGCCAGCTGACCACCCTCGACTGGGACGCGGTCACCGGCTTCTCGATCGAGGAGCAGGGGCAGGGCGCGGCCAACCTGCTCGCCGCCTTCGACCAGCTGCGTCCGGCCGACCTGGCCAACGTGATGCACGACCTGTCGGCGAAGCGACGCGCCGAGGTGGCCGCCGCCCTCGACGACGAGCGGCTGGCCGACGTCCTGGAGGAGCTGCCCGAGGACGACCAGGTCGAGATCCTCGGCAAGCTGGCGGGCGAGCGGGCCGCCGACGTCCTGGAGGCGATGGCTCCCGACGACGCGGCCGACCTGCTCGGTGAGCTGCCGCCGGAGGAGGCCGAGCGGCTGCTCGAGCTGATGGAGCCGGACGAGGCCAAGCCGGTACGCCGGCTGCTCAGCTACTCCGACGACACCGCCGGCGGCATGATGACCAGCGAGCCGATCATCCTGCCGCCGGACTCGACGGTTGCCGAGGCGCTGGCCCGGGTCCGCCACCCCGAGGTCACGCCGGCGCTAGCCAGCCAGGTCTACGTCTGCCGTCCGCCGACCGAGACACCTACCGGCCGTTACCTGGGCATCGCCCACGTCCAGCGACTGCTGCGCGAGCCACCGGCCGCCCTCGTGAGCGGGATCCTCGACAAGGACACCGATCCGCTGGGTCCCGACGTAACGCTGCCGGCACTGACCGCCTACTTCGCGACGTACAACCTGGTGGCGGTGCCCATCGTCGACGACGCCGACCACCTCATCGGGGCGGTGACCGTCGACGACGTCCTCGACCACCTGCTGCCGGACAACTGGCGCGAGGCCGCGCTCGACGAGGACGGCCAGGTCCGTGGCCCGCGGTGAGCGCCGGCGCCAGCCGCGCCTGGACCAGCCGCGCGAGATGCGCCGCCAGGTGGTGCCGCGCCCGCACTACTCCCCCGACGCCTTCGGCAGCTTCGCCGAGACGATCGCCCGGTTCATCGGCACCGCCCGGTTCCTGGTCATCCAGACCGGCATCATCATCGTCTGGATCCTGTGGAACGTCGTCTTCCCCAAGGGCAACGGGCTGTCCTTCGACCCCTACCCGTTCCCGTTCCTCACCCTGATCCTCTCCCTGCAGGCGGCGTACGCCGCGCCGCTGATCCTGCTGGCGCAGAACCGCCAGGACGACCGGGACCGGATCAACCTCGAGCAGGACCGCGCCGTCAACGCCCGGTCGGTCGCCGACACCGAGTACCTCACCCGCGAGGTCGCCGACGTCCGGTTCGCGCTCGGCGAAGTGGTGACCCGCGACTTCCTGCGCTCCGAGCTGCAGCGCGTCGTGGAGGAGCTCGGCGACGGGCCGCGGCCGGCGGCCGCGGCCGACAGCTGACCGGGCCGACGAACTCGCCCTTTACCAGCGGCCCGCTCGGACCGACGCTTTCTGCTGTGAGCTCTCCCGCCTACGCATCCGCCGGCCCGCGCCGCCGGCTCGGCGAGGTGCTGGTCGACTCCAAGGTCGTCAGCGTGGACCAGCTCAACTCGGCGCTGCGCACCCAGGCCGAGGCGCCGCCCGGCACCAGGCGCAAGCGGCTGGGCGCGGTCGTCGTCGAGCTCGGCTTCGTCACCGAGTCGCAGCTGGCCGCCGCACTGGCCGAGGCGCTGAGCCTCCCCCTGGTGGACCTGACCCAGACGACGGTCGACCCCGAGCTGGTCCGGCTGCTGCCGCAGGCCGTCGCGTCGCGGTCCGGCGTACTGCTGCTGCGGCGCACCGGGAGCTCGCTGACCGTCGCCTGCGCCGACCCCACCAACGTGGTGGCGCTCGACGACGTCAAGCTCTACACCGGCGTCCCGGACGTCCTCGTCGTGGTCGCGCCGGAGAGCCAGCTGCGGGAGTACCTCGCCCGGGCGTGGTCGCTCTCCGAGGGCTCTGCGGAGATGTCGACCTACTTCGACGACCTGGCGCCCGAGCAGGACGAGACCGCCGAGATCGACTCAGGTCGAGCCGACGACGCGCCGCTGGTGCGGCTGGTCAACGTCGTGCTGGCCGACGCGGTGCGGGCGGGCGCCAGCGACGTGCACGTCCAGCCCGAGGCCAAGGAGGTGCGGATCCGCTACCGGGTCGACGGCGTGCTGCGGGACGTGATGAGCGTTCCCCGGTCGGCGGCCGCCGGACTGGTCAGCCGGGTCAAGGTCGTCGCCGGTCTCGACATCGCCGAGCGGCGGGTCCCCCAGGACGGCCGAACCCGCCTCGTCGTGGACGGCGCCAAGGTCGACTGCCGGATCAGCACGCTGCCGTCGGTGCACGGCGAGAAGGTCGTCGTACGCCTGCAGGGCCGGGCCGAGTCGGTGCCGGCGATCCAGCGGATCGGCTTCGACGACGAGCAGCTCGACGGCGTGCTCAACAACCTGGCGTCCCCGCAGGGCCTGGTCCTGATCACCGGTCCCACCGGGTCGGGCAAGACCAACACCCTGTACTCGGCGATCAACCACATCCGTACGCCGGAACGCAACATCGTCACCGTCGAGGACCCGGTCGAGATCCAGGTCCCCGGGATCACCCAGATGCAGCTGCACGAGCGGGCCGGGCTGACCTTCGCCCGCGGCCTACGCTCGATCCTCCGGCAGGACCCGGACGTCGTCCTGGTCGGTGAGGTGCGTGACGCGGAGACCGCGCAGCTGGCCCTGGAGGCCGCCCTCACCGGTCACCTGGTGCTCACCACCCTGCACACCAACAACGCCCCGGCCGCCCTGACCCGGCTGGTCGACATGGGGGTCGAGCCGTTCCTGGTGGCGTCCTCGCTCTCGCTCGTGGTCGCCCAACGGCTGCTGCGCCGGCCCTGCCCGTCCTGCCTGGAGCCCTACGTCCCGAGCGAGCGGGTGCTCCAGCTGCTCGGCCTCACCGAGGCCGACCTCGCGGCCGACACTCCCCGGCACGGCCGCGGCTGCCCGGACTGCAGCGGCACCGGCTACAAGGGCCGGCTCGGCGTCTTCGAGGTGCTGGTGGTGACGGCGGCGATGCGGGCCGTGCTGCTGACCACGCCGACGGAGTCCGCGGTGGCGGCCGCCGCCCGCGCCGCAGGGATGACGAGCCTGCGCGGCTCGGCGCTGGGAAAGGCGCGCCGGGGCGAGACGACGTTCGAGGAGGTGCTGCGGATGACCTCGGTCGACGAAGGTGACAGGGGTCACTGCACCAGCTGCGGCAACCCCCTCGCCGACGACATGATCGCGTGTCCCTGGTGCGCCACGCCGGTAGCGCGCAGCGTCTGCGGCGGCTGTGCCCGCGGGCTCGACCCGAGCTGGCGGATCTGCCCGTACTGCCGGACCCCCGCCCCCGAGCCGGCCAGCCGCCCGGTGCCGGCGGCTGCACGCATGCCGCGGGTGCTGCTCGTCGAGCCCGATCCCGCGTTCCGCTCGTTCGTCACCTCGGCGCTGGCGGGCTCGGCCGAGGTGGACGCCGTGAGCACCGCCGAGGCGGCGCTGCAGGTCGTTGTGGCCGACGACTACGCCGGCGTACTCGTGGCGCCGACGCTGCCGGACGCCGACGGCGCCTCGGTAGTGGCGATGTTGCGCACCTCCCCGGACCAGACCGGGCCGCCGATCGTGCTGCTGGCCGAGGCCGACAGGGCGGCGTCCTCCGCCGAGCTGGCCGACCGGGTACGGGCCCTCCTCACGCCGCGCACCGGGCCGATCTCGCCGTAGCCGCGCCCGACACGGCGCCCCCCGTCCTGCACCCGGGGGTGGCGGGCTATGCGGCCGGGGCGCCGAGGTCGGAAGCTCGGTTATACAGAGAGAGCCGACGGTTGCGCGGCCGTGGGCTCGACCTCGGCCTCGATTTACTCGCCCGACTCCCCGGACAGCCGCGCCAGCAGCAAGCCCAGCGTGGCCAGCTCAGCCGCCGAGAAGCGGCCCGTCATGTACTTGGCGACGCCACGCAGGTGGGTCGGCGAGGCGTCCCGCAGCCGGGCCAGACCGGCCCCGGTGAGCACGGCGTAGAGGCCCCGCGCGTCACTCGGGCAGGCGACCCGGCACACCAGGCCCTCACGCTCCAGCCGGTCGACCAGCCGGGTCAGTCCGCTCCGGGAGAGCAGCACGCGGTCGGCCAGCTCGGTCATCCGCAGCCGGCAGTCCGGCGCCTCGACGAGCTGGACCAGGACGTCGTACCAGGCCAGCGGCAGGTCGTGCTCGGCCAGCAGCTCCGCCTCCAGCCGGCGGCTCACCTCGGCATGGGCGCGCAGGAAGGTCCGCCACACCGCCAGCTCGGACGCCGACGGCGCGGCCACGTCGCAGACCCGCGCTGCCGGCACCTCACCATGGTAGATCGGCGTCCGCCGTCGTACCGGGGCCGTAATCGGCGCCGAGGGCGAGCCGCACCGGCCACGTAGCATGGCGATGACCGCTCCAGCCTCCGCGCCGGTTCCGCTCTGCAAAGGACGACATGCCGACCGCTCCCCCGACCGTCGACGCCGTCACCGCCGCGCTGGCGACCGTCTCCGACCCGGAGATCCACCGGCCGATCACCGAGCTCGGCATGGTGAAGTCGGTCGACGTGGCCCCCGACGGCCGGGTCGCCGTGGCGATCTTCCTGACCGTCGCAGGCTGCCCGCTGCGCGACAAGATCACAGCTGACGTGACGGCCGCCGTACGCCGGCTCGAGGGCGTGACGGGGGTTGCGGTCGAGCTCGACGTGATGAGCGATCAGCAGCGCAAGGACCTGCAGACCTCGCTGCGCGGCGGGACACCGGCCAAGGAGGTGCCCTTCGCGCAGCCCGGGTCGCTCACCCGCGTCTACGCCGTCGCCAGCGGCAAGGGTGGCGTCGGGAAGTCCTCGGTGACCGTGAACCTCGCGGTCGCGATGGCCGGCAACGGCCTCAAGGTGGGGGTCGTCGACGCGGACATCTACGGCCACTCCGTGCCGCGGATGCTCGGTACGACGGACCGCCCCACCCAGGTCGAGTCGATGATTCTGCCGCCGACGGCGTACGGCGTGAAGGTCATCTCGATCGGGATGTTCACCAAGGACAACACGCCGGTGGTCTGGCGCGGGCCGATGCTGCACAGGGCGCTTCAGCAGTTCCTCACCGACGTGTTCTGGGGCGACCTGGACGTGCTGCTGCTGGACCTGCCGCCCGGGACAGGTGACATCGCGATCTCGGTGGCACAGCTGATGCCCAACGCCGAGCTGATCGTGGTCACGACCCCTCAGCTGGCCGCCCGCGAGGTGGCCGAGCGGGCCGGCGCGCTCGCGCTGCAGACCCGGCAGACCATCGCGGGGGTGGTGGAGAACATGTCCGGGCTGCCCTGTCCGCACTGCGGGGAGCTGATCGAGGTGTTCGGCTCCGGCGGCGGCGCGGCGGTGGCCGAGGCGCTGTCGCGGGCGACCGGCACGAACGTGCCGCTGCTCGGCGCGGTACCCATCGACGTACGCCTGCGTGAGGGCGGCGACAGCGGCCGGCCTCTGGTACTCGACGACCCGGACTCTGCGGCGGCCAAGGAGCTCAGGGGCGTCGCCGACCGGCTCGGCAGCAGGGCCCGCGGGCTGGTCGGTCGCCCGCTCGGACTCTCACCCGTCGGCCGCTGACAGGCCCGGCGGGCCCGGTCGCGTCGGCGTCGGCGTCGTGCGAGCTAGGTGGCGTCGGCGTCGTACGGCGGCCGCTCGCCGGACCGGAGCGGGGGTCCGCCGGTCGGCCGGCCGACCGCGGTCGGCGCGGTCTGCTCGTCGTCGCCGAAGAGGTTCTTCGCCACGAAGGTGCGCGGGTTCAGTGACGTCAGGTCGAGATCGGCCATCTCGGGCCCCAGCTCGGCCTTGAGGTCGGCGGTGGCGCTCTGCGCCATCTTGCGCAAGCTGCGCATCATCCGGCCGGCGTCGGCCGCCACCTGCGGGAGCCGCTCCGGCCCGAAGACGAACAGGGCGACCAGAGCCAGCAGGAGCAGCTCGCCCCAGCCGACATGGTTGAACACGCTGCCTCCCTGCCTCGACCAGCTACCAGCCTACGTCGGTCAGCCGCCGGAGTCGGCGTCGCTGGCGAGGGTGAGCCGAACGGTGGACTTCTTGCCGTCCCGGATGTAGGTGACCGACACGGTCTCGCCGATGCGGTGGTTGCGGGTCTGCACGACGAGCTCGTCGACACCCGTCAGCCGCTGCCCGTCGATCTCGATGATGATGTCGCCGGCCCGGATGCCGGCCTTCTCCGCCGGTCCGCCCGGAGTGACGGCAGGACCCAGTACCTCACCCGACGGTGACCTGGGCACGATCACCAGTGCGCCGGGCTGTGCACCGGAGATCGACTGCGCCTGGGCCTCGGTCAGGGTGGTGGCGCTGACGCCCAGGATCGGGTGGGTCGCCCGTCCGGTGCGGATGATCTCCTCCGCGATCGAGCGAGCCTGGTCGATCGGGATGGCGAACCCCACGCCGATCGACCCGCTCTGGCCACCGCTGCCGCTGCGCACCGTGGCGATCGCGGTGTTGATGCCGACCACCTCTGCCCGGGAGTTGACCAGCGGGCCACCCGAGTTGCCGGGGTTGATCGCGGCGTCGGTCTGGATGGCGTTGATGACAGACTTGTCGCTGTTGTCCTGCTCGGTGGCCACCGGCCGGTCCTTGGCACTCACGATGCCGGAGGTGACCGTCTGACTCAGCCCGAGCGGGGCGCCGAAGGCGACGACCGGGTCACCGACGACCAGGTTGGAGCTGCTGCCCAGCCGCGCGGCCGGCAGGCCGGACGTCGCGCTGACCTTGATGACCGCGAGGTCGGACTTCGGGTCGCGCCCGACGATCGAGGCGGCCGACTCCTTGCCGTTGTTGTACTGGACCGCGATCTCGCCACCACCACCGGCCGCGGCCGAGACCACGTGGTTGTTGGTCATGATGTAGCCGTCGCTGCGGATGATCACCCCGGTGCCGGTGTCACCACCGGTGCCCGTGGTCACCGAGATCGTCACGACGCTGGGCAGCACCGCCTGCGCGATGGCGGCGACCGAGCCGGCCGGCCGGGCATCGCTGGTCCGCACCGGCGGCGCGCCCAGGCTGGCCGAGCTGTCCAGCAGCCGGCCGCCGTCGTTACCGTCCGCCGCACGTACACCGACCGCTGCGCCCACGCCGCCACCCACCAGGCCGGCAGCGAGCGCCGCCGCCGGCACGACCAGCCGCCCGCGCGACCGGCGACGGCGCGGCTCCTGGCCGAGCGTGTCCGGACTGGAGGCCGGCTCGCCGAACGGACGGGTCTCGGTCGTGACGCTGCCCGAGTAACCCGCCCCGGAGTAGCCCGGCCGGGTGTCCTGCGCGGGGTACGACGGCGAGCCCGCGCTCGACGTACGCCAAGGGTCCTCCGTGCCCCCCGACCACCAGGGCGTCGGGCTGTCGCCCGGATCGGGCGTCCGGCTGTCGTCGGTCATCTCGAAGGTCCTCAGGAGTCAGGCGAACGGGTTGAACCAGGAGCCGACGCGGGTCAGACCACGGCCCATCCGCGCCAGTACGCCGGTGCGCGGCGACGAGTGCGGGAGCCGATCGATGACAGCCTCGACGGTGTCATCGGGAGCATCGGCAAGAACCGTGTAGACCTTTCCCCCGCTGGCCCAGACGACGCGCCGCGGCAGCGTGTCCCTCAGGTAGACCTTGGTCCCGCCGATCTTCTGCTGACGCCAGGAAGCCAGCCGGCGCGTGTCCAGCCGGCCCTTCTGCTCGAACAGCGAAACTGTCGAGAGCCCGTCCGAGAACGACAGGTGCACGACCTCATCGCCGTCATCCTCGCCGCTGCGGGCGTCGTAGAGCTCGAGCCCTCCAGGCAGCGTGTCGGGCACCGCCCAGCCGGCGGCACGCAGCGAGGCCAGGTCCGCGGTCTCGAGCCGTCGGTTCCAAGGCCGCGGAGACTGGTGTGACTGCTGCTCCCCCGCCAGCTGGAGCAGGCCGGTCCTCCCCATCCGCAGCTCGACAAAGGCGCTGGCGCGCGTCATCCGGCCGTGGCCGTCGGTAACCTCCCGGCGCAGCAGCATCTTGGTGGCGGCGTCCAGCCACAGCCGGGCGGCGAGCGAGCCGTCCGGCCGGCGTACCTCCACCACGTCGGCCGCGCGGCCGGCCACGTCCTCGGCTGCGGCGAGGTCGACGTCGTACTTGCGCTCGAGCAGCGCCAGCGCCGGCCCGCGCCCGCCGGCCAGGTCCTGGCCGGTCAGGCCGGGTGTCTCGCCCTGCTCGTCCTCGTACACCCGGATGCCGCCGCTGCCCGGCGTCGCGCGGACCGCGACCATCGAGCCCTTGCCGGGCACGTGGCTGACCTCGACCACCACGCTGGTGGAGCCGCTGTCGGAGTCCCAGGCGGAGAGGTACTGGACGCCGGAGTACGCCGTCGCGTCGGCCGCCTGCGCCGCCTGGCGCAGCAGCCGCACCGCGGCGGGATCGCTGGCGCCGGCCGGGGGGCGCCAGGCGCTGGTGGTGCCGGCCGCCGAGCCGGCGGGGACGAGAAGGCCGACGGCGCCGGCCGCTCCGAGCCCCGCGAGCACGGCGCACGCGCCCAGCCGGGCCGGAGCGGACAGGCTCACGGGGCGTTCGACCCGGCGAAGGACGCGGAGACGGCGGTGCCGACCGCCGAGCCGGGGAAGGAGACCCCGCCGGTGGTGGCCGCGTGCTCGACGGCGAAACGGTCGACCGCCGGAGTGATCGCCGGTCCCTCGCTGGGCGCCCCGCCGGCCACGAAGGCCGTCCCCAACCCGAGTACCAGGCTGGCGGCGACACCGGTGGCGGCCGCCCAGGTGCGCGACCGGCGGCTGCCGGACCACGGTTGCCGGCCGCTCGGGCGGCGCCGCCCGGCTGGCGAGGGCGGCCGGCGGTTGGCCGTAGCCGGTGGCGGCGCCGGGCGGCCCGCCACCGGTGTCGACCCGATGGCGCGGAGCCGCACGGTCAGCTCGTCCGACATCGTCGGAAAGGTGGTCCTGGACAACTGGGCCTTGGTTCGCCGCTGCTCCTCGACCTGCGCCCGGCACCGCTGGCAGTGGGCGAGATGGGCCAGCGCCGCTTCGCGTGCCGAGTGCCCGAGCTCGCCGTCCACCAGCGCGGCAGCGGTCTCGTCGAGATGGGCGCGGTAGCTCGACGGCCGGGTCACCAGCCGCCTCCGTCGGTCGGCCGGTCGGTCGAGCCGTCGGCCGGCGTGTCCGCGGACCGCTCGCTGCCCCGATGGGCGAGGGCCGCCCGCAGCTGCGCCCGGCCGCGGTGGATCCGGCTGCGCACCGTTCCAAGCTTGATCCCGAGCGTGGCGGCGATCTCCTCGTAGGACAGCCCCTCGATGTCACACAGGATCACCGCTGCGCGAAACTCCGGCAGCAACGCGTCCAACGCGGCCTGCACGTCGCCGTCGAGGTAGCGGTCGTCGTAGACCTGGGCCGGCGTCGGCTCCCGGCCGGCGATGCGCTCGGCGTCCTCGGGCAGCCCCTCGAACCGGATCCGGGCCTTGCGGCGTACCCGGTCGAGGAAGAGGTTGGTGGTGATCCGGTGCAGCCAGCCCTCGAACGTGCCCGGCGTGTAGTTCTCGAGCGAGCGGAAGACCCGGATGAAGACGTCCTGGGTGAGGTCCTCGGCGTCGTACTTGTTGCCGGTGAGCCGGTAGGCCAGCCGGTAGACGCGCGCGGAGTGGGTCCGGACGACCTCATCCCAGCTGGGCGGGGTCCACGGCTCGGTCGGTATCGGCTCGCGCCGGGGGACGTCCTCCGCCAAGGAGGCACCTCCCGCCATCCGCACGACCGTTTCGACCATGGTGCCGTCAGCCCTTCTTGCCCGTCCATGCAGGGCGGTCGCCTTCTGGTGTCGTTTCGGCAACGATGCCCGGACGGGACGGGTTCCCGGGCGGCTAGGCTGCGCCGCACGATCTCCCTACCCGAGGAGGCCCTCATCGCCGCTGCGTCGCCGCAGGCGAGCCGGGAGTACGCCGAGTCCTTCCTGCCCGAGGACGAGGCGCTGACCGGCGCGCGGTCCCGGGGCGAACAGGTCGGCGCGCCGCCGCTGGCACCGGTCAGCGGGGCGGCGTTGCGCTTCCTGGCGGCGGCCATCGGCGCCCGGCACGTCGTCGAGATCGGTACCGGAGCGGGGGTCTCTGGCCTCTGGCTGCTGCGCGGCATGGCCCCGGACGGCGTGCTGACCAGCATCGACGTCGAGGCCGAACATCAGCGGCTGGCCCGCCGGGTGTTCACCGAGGCGGGGATCGCGGCCAACCGGGTGCGCCTCATCACCGGTCCGGCGCTCGAGGTGCTGCCCAGGCTCAGCGACGGCGCCTACGACCTGGTCCTGTGCGACGCGGAGAAGACCGAGTACGCCGACTACCTCACCGAGGCGCTGCGGCTGCTACGGCCCGGTGGCATTGTCGTGTTCGACAACGCCCTCTGGCATGACCGGGTGGCCGACCCGTCGGTGCGCGACCCGGCGACGACCACGGTGCGGGAGCTCGGCCGCACGGTGCGGGAGGACGAGCGGCTGGTGCCGGCCCTGCTGCCCGTGGGCGACGGGCTGCTGGCCGCCGTCAAGCGCGGCTGACCGGCTCGCTGCCTGACTGTGCCGTTTTCTTGACTCGGTCAAGTAAGCCGTGAGACGGTGCCGGCAATGGCGACAACGGTGAACTCGGCAGCTCGGCTGCGCGCCGCCGACCTGCGGGTGACCGCTCCCCGTCTCGCCGTGCTCGCCGCTCTTCCGCCCGGTCGCCACCTCGCTGTCGAGGCCGTCGCCGCCGCCGCCCGAGAGCAGCTGGGCAGCCTGTCCACCCAGGCGGTCTACGACATCCTGCGGGCACTTACCACCGCCGGGCTGGTACGGCGGATCCAGCCGGCCGGGGGCCCTGCCCGTTTCGAGAGCCGGGCCGGCGACAACCACCATCACCTCGTCTGCCGCTCCTGCGGCACCACCGCCGATGTCGACTGCGCGACCGGTGCGGCTCCGTGCCTCGAGCCGTCAGGTGCCGCGGGCTTCCTGGTGGACCAGGCCGAGGTCACCTTCTGGGGCGCCTGCCCCGACTGTCAGCAGAGCACCACCCCACCCAACAACCAGAGGGGAAGCGCATGACCGAGGACGCGCGGGAGTTTCTGACCAACCGGCAGGGCCATCCGGTCCATGACAACTCGAACTCGCGGACGGTGGGCAGTCGCGGGCCGGCGACGCTGGAGAACTACCAGTTCCTCGAGAAGGTCAGCCACTTCGACCGGGAGCGCATCCCGGAGCGGGTCGTGCACGCCCGCGGCTTCGTCGCGCATGGCGAGTTCGAGGCCTACGGCACCATCGGCGACTCGCCGGCGTCGACGTACACCCGGGCGAAGCTGTTCCAGGAGCGGGGCAAGAAGACCCCGGTCACGATCCGCTTCTCCACCGTGATCGGCGGGCGGGACTCCTCCGAGGTGGCGCGGGACCCGCGCGGCTTCGCGGTCAAGTTCCGCACCGAGGACGGCAACTGGGACCTCGTCGGCAACAACCTCGCGGTGTTCTTCATCCGTGATGCGATCAAGTTCCCGGACGTCATCCACGCGCTGAAGCCGGACCCGGTCACCTTCCGCCAGGAGCCGAACCGGATCTTCGACTTCATGAGCCAGACGCCCGAGTCGATGCACATGCTGTCGTTCCTGTTCGGGCCGCGCGGCATCCCGAAGGACTACCGGCACATGGACGGCTTCGGGGTCAACACCTACAAGATGGTCAACGCCGGGGGCGAGGGCGTCCTGGTCAAGTACCACTGGAAGACCGTGCAGGGGCTGGAGTCGCTCACCCAGGCCGAGGCCGATGCGATCCAGGCCACCGAGCTCGGGCACGCCTCCAGGGACATCTACGAGGCGATCGAGCGCGGCGACCACCCGCAGTGGGAGCTGTTCGTCCAGGTCATGAGCGACGACGAGCACCCCGAGCTCGACTTCGACCCGCTCGACGACACCAAGATGTGGCCGGAGGATGTCTTCCCACTGCTGGCCGCCGGCCGGATGACGCTCAACCGCAACGTCGACTCCCACCACGACGAGAACGAGCAGATCGCCTTCGGCACCGGCGTACTCGTCGACGGGCTCGACTTCTCCGACGACAAGATGCTGGTCGGCCGGACGTTCTCCTACTCCGACACCCAGCGCTACCGGGTCGGGCCCAACTACCTGCAGGTCCCGGTCAACGCGCCGCGGGACGACGTACGCGTCAGCACCAACCAGACCGGCGGCCAGATGTCCCACGGCCGGGACAACGTCGGTGCCAACCCGCACGTGAACTACGAGCCCTCCGGTGTCGCCGGGCTGCGCGAGGCGAGCGCCGGCGGAGCCCAGTACGAGCCGATGTTGTCCGGCCCCCTGCAGCGCAAGGCGATCGAGCGGAAGAACCCGTACGGCCAGGTCGGCAAGCGGTTCCGCGAGGACATGGACGACTGGGAGCGCGACGACCTGATCCTCAACCTGACCACCCTGCTGGGCCAGTGCGAGAAGTCCATCCAGGAGCGGATGGTCTGGCACTTCAAGCAGTGCGACGAGGACTACGGGCGCCGGGTCGCCGAGGGCCTCGGGATGTCGCTCGACACGCTGCCCGACTTCACCGACGAGTACGCCGAGCGCATCGGCCTGGTGCCCTCGATCTCGGAGCGCTGAGGCGTCAGCAGCGCACAACTCAACGACCAGCTGGCGCTCATTGGTCGCTCAGCCAGCCAGGCCGGGCACCGCCGAGGTGTCCACGTCCGAGGCCTTCGCCCGGATCGCGACGATGCTGACCACCAGCGCGATGGCGGAGAACGCCACTCCGACGACGAACGCCGTCGAGATGCCGTGCGCGAGGACCTTGTCCAGGATGTCGGCCGGCGGACCATTCGTGGCGAAGGCGGTGCGCTGCGCAGGCGTCGCGGTCGCCATGAACTCACCGATCTGGTGCCGGCTCTCGTTGCGGCTCGCCGTACCGAAGACCGTGACGAGGATCGACAGGCCGAGCGAGCCACCGACCTGCTGCATGACGTTCAGCAGCCCGGACGCCGCACCGGAGTCCTCGTTCCTGACGCCGGAGACCGCGACCACGGTCAACGGCACGAAGAGGAAGCCCATGCCTGAGGCGAAGAGCAGCATCGGTCCCAGGATGCCGCCGACGTAGCTGCTGCTCGCCGAGATCTGCGAGAGCCAACCGAGACCCGCCGTCGCCAGTACGGCGCCCAGCACCATGAAGAACTTCGGCCCGCGGGTGAGCAGCTGGCGTGAGGCCAGCGTGGCAGTGACCACGATCGCCGCACTCACCGGCAGGAAGGCAAAGCCGGCCTTGAGCGGGCTGTAGTGCAGGATCCGCTGCACGAACAGGGTGAGGAAGAAGAACATGCTGAACAGGGCCGCCGCCAGCGCCAGCATGACGACGTAGCTGCCCGCCCGGTTGCGGTCCCGGAACATCGCGAGCGGTACGACGGGCTGCCGGGTGGAACGCTCGATCTGGAAGAACGCCACCAGGAAGACCACGGCCGCAACGAAGGCACCGATAGTGAGCGGGTCCGACCAGCCTTCCTGTGCGGCCCGGATGAACCCGTAGACCAGCGCGGACATCCCCAACGTCGAGGTGAGTGCGCCACCAACGTCGAACCGGCCGGGATGGCGCTCCGACTCGTTCACGAATCGCGGCGCCGCCAGGGCGATGGCGATTCCGATCGGGATGTTCACGAACAGCACCCAGCGCCACGACAACCACGAGGTGAGCATGCCGCCGGCGAGCAGGCCGATGGCCGCGCCCGAGCCGGAGACCGCGGCGAACACCCCGAACGCCCGGTTGCGCTCCGCGCCCTCGGCGAAGTTCGTGGTGATCAGCGACAGCGCGGTGGGCGAGCAGATGGCCCCACCGACACCTTGCAGCGCGCGCGCCGCGAGCAGCCAGGCCTCCGAGGTCGCCAGCCCGCCGAGGAACGACGCAAAGGTGAACAGCAGGATGCCGAAGACGAATACCCGGCGGCGACCCAGGATGTCGCCGGCTCGGCCACCGAGGAGCAGCAGTCCGCCGAAGGTCAGCGTGTAGGCGTTGAGCACCCACGACAGGCTGGTGTCGGAGAAGTCCAGGGCCGTCTGGATGCGCGGTAGGGCGATGTTGACGATGGTGGCGTCGAGCACCACCATGAGCTGCGCACCGGCGATGATCGCCAGCGCGATGCCCGGATGCTGCCCCCGCCGAGCCTGCCCCGCGACGCGCAGATCTGCCGCCGTTGTTGACGTAGCCATGTTCGTCCGTTTCCTCCCGAATGAACGTTCGCGTTCACTAGGTTCACACGCTACGCGCACGGGTATAAGGCACGCAAGCGTTCATTACGGCGTCATCGGAAGGTCGTCTGGTGGCCGAGCAGCCGTCGCCGCACTGCCAACCTCTCGCCCGCATCTGTGAGCGGCGCCGACGCCGTGGTGACGTCCTCGAGCAGGCCATCTTCGACTCCGTACTCGCCCTGCTGAGCACCGTTGGCTACGCCGGCCTCACGATGGAAGGTGTTGCCGCAGCCGCGCACACCGGCAAGGCGGCGCTCTACCGGCGCTGGCCGTCCAAGGGCGAGCTCGTCATCGACGCGCTCCAGCACCGGATGCCGGCCCTCGACGACCCGCCGGACACCGGCAGCGTGCGCACCGACGTACTCGATCTCCTGGGCCGGATGGCCCGCACGGTGAACAGTCCCACCGGCTGCGCGATCCAGAGCCTGATGAGCCAGTCACCGCGCGATCTGGTCTTCCTGCGCCTGCTGCACGCCCGGGTGATCCAGCCGCGGAAGCGGATGATGCTGGACGTGCTCCGGCGCGGCGCCGAGCGCGGGGAGGTGCGCCCCGAGGCCATCTCAGAGCTGGTCGCCGAGGTCGGCCCCGCGATGGTCGTCTACCACTTCCTGCTCGACGGGCCACCGGTTCGACCGCGGACGGTCAAGGCGATCGTGGACCAGGTGCTGCTGCCGATGCTCCGGCCGTAGCGGCTACGGCTCGACCCGAAAGTCGGGGCAGACCACATCGTGGTGGACAACTACGCCACCCACAAGCACCGGACCTTCAGCGGTGGCTCGAGCGCAGCTCAAGGATCACGCTGCATTTCCCGCCGACATCGGGCTCGTGGCTGAACCCTGGTCGAGATCTTCTTCGGGCCATCACCCGGCAGGCGGTCCGCCGCGGCACCTCCACCTCGGTCAAGGACCTCATCGGCGCCATCGAGACCTTCATCGAAGGCTGGAACGACCGTTCCGGGATGGTCACGGTCGCGAGCCCTGTGTGGCGGCGATGCTCGATGCCGGGTCCTTGATCGTCTCCTGGTCGCGACTGGACGATCAGGATCCTGGGGTGGTTCCACCGCTTGCACATGTTGCGGCCGTAGCCGCTACGGCTCGACCCGCTGGCCCTTGCCGATGACGACGACGCCACCCGCGGAGACCGTGAAGCGGGCGCGGTCGGCATCCGGGTCGACCCCGATCCGCGCACCCTCGGGGATGACGACGTTCTTGTCCACGATCGTGTTGCGTACGACGGCATGCCGGCCGACGTCGACATTGTCCATCAGCACCGACCCCGTCACCGACGCCCACGAGCGCACGGTCACCCCGGGCGAGAGCACCGAGCCACGCACCGTCCCGCCGGAGACCACCACGCCGGCGCTGATCATGGAGTCCAGCGCGTGCCCCGTCCGGTCGCGGTCGGCGAAGACGAACTTCGCCGGCGGCAGCGGTGGCAACGAGGTGTAGATCGGCCACTGCGCGTTGTACAGGTTGAACACCGGGTGGACCGAGATCAGGTCCATGTGCGCCTCGTAGTAGGCGTCCAGCGTGCCGACGTCGCGCCAGTACCCACGGTCCCGGTCGGTGGCGCCCGGCACGTCGTTGCCGGCGAAGTCATAGACCTGCGCCTCGCCGGCCCCCACGAGCATCGGGGTGATGTCGCCGCCCAGGTCGTGCTTGGAGCTCTCGTCGGCGGCATCGCCGGTCACCGCGTCGATGAGCGTGCTGGTGGTGAAGACGTAGTTGCCCATCGAGGCGAAGACCTGCTCAGGGGCGTCCGGCAGCCCGACCGGGTCGCTGGGCTTCTCCCGGAAGGCGGCGATCCGCCGCCCGTCCACCGCGGTCTCGATCACGCCGAACTGGTAGGCATCGGCGATCGGCTGGCGGATCCCGGCCACCGTCACGCCGGCCCCCGAGGAGATGTGCTGCTCGACCATCTGCCGCGGGTCCATCCGGTAGATGTGGTCCGCGCCGAACACGCAGAGATAGTCGGGGCGGTCGTCGTACACCAGGTTGAGGCTTTGGAAGATCGCGTCGGCCGAGCCGGCGAACCAGCGCGGACCCAGCCGCTGCTGCGCCGGCACCGGCGTGACGTAGTTACCGAGCAGCGTCGACATCCGCCAGGTGGTGGTGATGTGCCGGTCGAGGCTGTGGCTCTTGTACTGGGTGAGTACGACGATGCGCAGGTAACCGCCGTTGACCAGGTTGGAAAGCACGAAGTCGACCAGCCGGTAGACCCCGCCGAAGGGAACCCCGGGCTTGGCCCGGTCGGCCGTGAGCGGCGCGAGACGCTTCCCTTCGCCACCCGCGAGCACGATCGCGAGCACCCGCGGCCCCGCCATGGCCGAACGATAGCCGGCGCGGCCGGCTGGTGACATGCGCGGCGGCTACAGTCCGCCGGTGCACGTCGCGCTGCTGACCCGCGAGTTCCCGCCGGAGGTGTACGGCGGTGCCGGCGTGCACGCGGCGTACCTCGCCCGCGAGCTGGCTCGACGGGTCGATCTGACCGTGCACGCCTTCGGTGCTCCCCGGAACGACCCGGCAGTGCACTCGCACCGGCCATGGGAGGAGCTCGCGCCGGCCAACGCGGCCCTGCAGGTGATGTCCGTAGACCTCTCCTTCGCGGCAGCCGCGCGCGGCGCCGACCTCGTGCACAGCCACACGTGGTACGCGAACCTCGGCGGCCACCTCGCCAAGCTGCTGTACGACGTACCGCACGTCATGACGACGCACAGCCTCGAGCCGCTGCGCCCGTGGAAGGCCGAGCAGCTCGGCGGGGGATACGCGCTGTCCAGCTTCTGCGAGCGCACCGCCATCGAGGCGGCGGACGCGGTGATCGCGGTGTCCGAGGCGATGCGGCGCGACGTGCTCGCGTGCTACCCGGCCGTCGACCCGGCGCGGGTCACCGTGATCCACAACGGCATCGACCCGGAGGAGTACCGGCCGGACCGTCGTACCGACGCGCTGGAGCGGTACGGCGTGGACCCGCGCCGGCCGATCGTGCTGTTCGTCGGACGGATCACCCGGCAGAAGGGCCTCGGTCATCTCCTGGCCGCCGCGCGCCATCTCGATGCCGGCGCGCAGCTGGTGGTCTGCGCTGGCGCGCCCGACACGGCCGAGATCGGCGCCGAGGTGCGGATTCGAATGGAGAGCCTGCGGGCTTCTCGCGGCCGGGTCGTCTGGATCGAGGCCATGCTGCCGAAGGCCGACGTCATCGCGCTGCTCAGCTCTGCCACCGTGTCCGTCTGCCCATCGGTCTACGAGCCGATGGGCATCGTCAACCTGGAGGCGATGGCCTGTGAGGTGCCGGTCGTCGCCACCCGTACCGGCGGCATCCCGGAGGTCGTCACCGACGACCAGACCGGCCTGCTCGTACCCATCGAGCCACGGGCGGACGGCAGCGGTGAGCCAGCCGACCCCGACCGCTTCGCCCTTGACCTCGCCGACCGGATCACCGTCCTGCTCGACGATCCCGAGCGTGCACAGGCGATGGGCGTGGCCGGACGACGGCGTGCCGTTCAGCACTTCAGCTGGGAGACCATCGCGAAGCGAACCGTCGCGCTCTACTCATCGGTGCTCGCGTGAGCAGCGGCCTTGGCGGTCAGGGCCCCAGTCGGCGGGGCGGCACCAGGTAGCTGATCCCCCGCGGGCTGGTCCAGGTGACGCTCGCGTCGGCAGTCAAGGCGTAGCGCCAACCGCCATGGGTCTTCAGGCGGTGATGGCGTCGGCACAACGCTGCGAGATTGTCGGAGCTGGTGCTGCCGCCCTGGTCGAAGGGCACGATGTGGTCGAGGTCGCAGCGCCGGGCCGGCACCGAGCAGCCCGGGAACCGGCAGGTGCCGTCCCGGGCGATCACAAAATCGGCCAGTGCGGCCGGCGGGACGTAGGTGCGGCGACCGTAGTCGAGCAGGGCGCCGCTGACCGGGTCGGTGACGAGCCGGTGCCACTCGCCGACAGCAGCCAGCGCCCGGGCGGCACTCGCCGGAATCGGCCCGTAGCCGGCCAGCTCGCCAGGGTTGTCCGCGAGGCCGAGCAGCGTGGGGAGGTCGACCGTTACCTGGATGTGTGGCTTGCGCCGGTGGGCGGTCGGCAGGTCCGGGCGGTCGAGGGCGAGCAGAGCCCAGTCGACCAGGACGTCGGCCCGGCGGGCATCGAGACCGCGTGGGTCCTCCGGGCCTGAACGGCCGGCGCAGGCGTCGAGCGCGGTGAAGACCAGCTCGACGTCGGGCGCCGGCAGCCAGGCGGTGAGCCCGGCCATGCCGTCGCGGTCGTCGAAGCGGGCCACCGTGCGCTTCTCCGCCGCCTCGGCGTGGGCCACCTCGGCCGCCACCGGGTCGGCTTGCGCGAGTGCCTTCCGGACCGCGCGGCGGAGCTGGGGCACCGTCCGCCAGCATCGGCGCGACATCACCCGCTCCTGCACCTCGGACGCCATCTCATCGGAAAGCTCCGCGGTCTCCTCGGCGAGGGCGGTCGCGTGCTGGGCAGAGAGCTCACCGCGGGCCAAGGCAGCGGCGGTCGCCGCCAGCGGGCCGGCGAGCCGGCGGGCGACGGCGATTCGGCTACCCGCCGTCGAAGGGGCGACATCGAGGGCCACCGCGACGTCCGCGCTAGCCCAGTCATCGGCGCTGCCGGGCTGCCAATCCGGACCCGCGATGCCGGCCAGAATCTGCTGCCCCCGGGCGGCCACCCATCGGCACTGGCGCTCCCACGCCTCCAGTAGAAAGGCGCCGCAGTGGCTAGGTCAGCGATGGGCACACAGCTGCTGGCTGGGCCTTCGCGCCGGTCGAACATGTGTTCTATTCTAGCCGGCCCAGCGACAACTTAGAGCCCCCGCGGTCTGCACTGTGGATAAGCGCTCTAGGCGTCAGCCGGCCGCGCTCTTGAGGGCGTCGCCGAGGTTGTTGGCCTCGTCGGCCGACAGCTCGACCACGAGCCGGCCGCCACCCTCGAGAGGGACCCGCATCACGATGCCGCGGCCCTCCTTGGTGACCTCCAGCGGACCGTCCCCGGTCCGCGGCTTCATGGCCGCCATGCCAGCTCCCCTTTCGGTTACACGGGTAAGCCGCCGGGGCTCTGGCAACCGGCGGCGTCGTCGCGGCGAATTATCTCCTGCGCGAGCGGTGAGGCGGTAATCGCGCCGGTTCGCCGACCGGCGCCCGGCGCGCCGGCCGGCATACTCGCCCCCAAGCAGACCGTCGACGTCGAGGAGATCCGGTGCCCGACACCGTGCGCTACGAGCTGACCGCCGGCGTAGCGACGCTCACTCTCTCCCGCCCGGACTCGCTCAACTCGCTGTCGCTGCAGATGAAGGCCGAGCTGCTGGACGGCCTGCGACAGGCACGGAGCGATCGCGGCGTACGGGCGGTCGTGCTCACCGGAGCGGGGCGTGCCTTTTGCGTCGGCCAGGACCTGGTCGAGCATGCCGACACCCTCGCCGCGGGCAACGGCATCGGTACGTCGGTCCGCGAGCACTACCTGCCGATCGCGCTCGAGATCGCGACCATGCCCAAGCCGGTCGTCGCCGCGGTCAACGGGATGGCGGCCGGCGCTGGAGCGGCGTTCGCCTTCGCCGCGGACTTCCGGCTGGCGGCCGACTCGGCCGCGTTCCTGATGGCCTTCGCCCGGGTCGGGCTGGCGGCCGACTCCGGTGCCTCCTGGACGCTGCAGCGGCTGGTCGGCTATGGCCGCGCCACCGCGCTGCTCATGCTCGCCGAGCCGATCGCTGCACCGGCTGCGCTGGAGATGGGGCTGGTCAACGCCGTCGTACCGGATGCCGACCTGGCCGCCACCACGGCCGAGCTCGCCGCCAAGCTGGCCGCGGGGCCCACCGCGGCGTACGCCGGCATCAAGCGGCAGCTCGCGTTCGCGGCCACCGCCGACCTGCGGGCGACGCTCGCCTTCGAGGCCGACGAGCAGGAGCGGGCCGGCGGGACGGCCGACCACCGGGCCGCCACCGAGGCCTTCGTGGCCAAGACGACGCCGACGTTCTCAGGGCAGTAACGGATCAGCCGCGCCGGGCCGAGCAGCCCGCCAGGTGGTCGTCGACCAGCCCGCATGCCTGCATCAGCGCGTACGCCGTCGTCGGCCCCACGAACCGGAAGCCGCTCGCCTTGAGCCCGGCCGCCATCGCGGCCGACTCCGCCGTACGAGCCGGTATGTCGGCCAGCGCCTTCGGTGCCGGCGGGGACTCCGGAGGGGCGAAGGACCAGACCAGCGCCGCCAGCCCGCCGTCGACGCCGCGGGCGGCCCGGGCGTTGCTCATCACCGCCTCGATCTTGGCCCGGTTGCGGACGATGCCCGCGTCGGCGAGCAGCCGGCGTACGTCGGCGTCGGTGAAGCGGGCCACCCGCTCGATGGAGAAGCCGGCGAACGCGGTCCGGAACGCCGCCCGCTTGCGCAGGATCGTCAGCCATGACAGCCCCGCCTGGAAGGCCTCCAGGCTGAGCCGCTCGAAGATCCCGTCGTCGTCGCGGACCGGCTGACCCCACTCCCGGTCGTGGTAGTCGGCGTAGTCGGGCGTCGTCACCGACCAGGCGCAGCGTGAGCGCCCGTCAGCTCCGGTGACGAGGTCCTCCCTCAGCCCGGCTCCCGGCGTATCACCTCGCGGGCGAAGCGACGCAGCGAGAGCCGGAGGCCGGCCGCGAGGAGCGGCCGCACCAGCAGGAACCCGAGCCGGCCGACCCGGCCGAGCGGCAGGTCGAGCCACTCAGCCCAGGTGAAGCGGGAGCGGCTCCCGGGCAGCTCGGCCACCTCGAAGGCGCCAGCGCCGCGGACCACCCGGCCGGTGTGGCGGACCAGGCAGCGGTACGGCGGCTCCCAGGCGGTGATCGTCATGGTGTCCAGCACGGCCAACGGTCCGAGGCCGGTGCGGGCGGCCAGCCGGCCCCCGACGCCCTGGCCGTCCTGGTACGTCGGCCACACGGAGGTGGCCAGCATCCACTCGCCCTGCCGGCTCCAGTCGGTGAGTGCGGCCCACACCGCCGGCGGCGGGGCGTCCACGTCGACGGACAGCACCAGCTCGGTCACCCGCTCATCCTGCCTCGGGGTGAGCCGGGTCCGCATGCGCTGGTGGTGCGGCGGGCTCGGTCGCGGGCTCGGTCTCCAGCTCGGCGATGCGCTCGTCCCGGTCGGCGAGCTCGGCTGCCAGCCGGTCCAGCGCCTCGTCCACGTCGGCCATCCGGTAGCCCCGCAGGACCATCGGGAAGCGGACGCTTTCCAGGTCCGTCGCCCGCAGGGCACGGTCCGCGGGCAGACCGAGATCCGCCGCGTCCCGGGGGGCGTCGGCCAGCAGGTCACCGCGACCGGCGGCCACCGCCGCGACGGCGAACAGCACGGCGGCCAGCAGCAGGACCTCGAGAACGATCACGCCGGAGATCGTGTCATGCCTCGTGCCGCCCCGGTGCCCCTTACCAACCCCGAACAGCCGGCGCACGCCAGCCCCACCTCGACGGGCGCAGACTGAGTGACACGACCTCACCGCTTCCCATGGAGGACCACTGATGTCACGCCCGCTCCGCACCCGCGCCGCCCTCTGGACAGCCGTCGGCGTACTCGGCGCCGGTCTCACGATCGGCGGCGTCGCCCAAGCCGTCTCCACACCTTCACCCTCACCGGACGGCACCACGTCCGCTCCGGCCGCCAAGTCGGCCAAGTCGGCGAAGTCGGCCAAGCACCACGACAAGGGACAGCGCCTGGAGCGGATGGCCGGCAACGTCCTGCACGGCGACGTCGTCGTCCGCACCAAGGACGGCTACCGCACGGTCGCGCTCCAGCGCGGCAGCGTCGTCTCGGTCAGCCCGACGTCCCTGCAGCTGCGCAGCGTCGACGGCTTCGCCGCGACGTACGCCGTGAACGGTGAGACGCAGGTCCGCAAGAGCCACAAGGCCGGCCAGCCGAGCTCGCTGGCGACCGGTGACCAGGTCACGGTGGTCGCGACCCGCTCGGGCAGCACGCTCACCGCCACCAAGGTGCTGGCCCACCCCGCGAAGGCAGAGAAGCCGACCGCCAGCAGCAGCAAGTAGGCGCTAAGGAGCGTGCCGCTGCCCGTTGTGACCTCTCTCGGTCCGACCGGCGGCGGCACGCTCGACTTCGGCCTGCTGAATGATCGCAACGATCTCGTCCACGTCGTCGCTGAGCCGGACCAGCTCAAGGTCGGACTCGCCGATCTTGCCCTCGGCGAGCAGCGCGGCACGGATCCAGTCCAGCAGGCCCGACCAGTACGCCGACCCGTACAGCACCACCGGGAACGACGTCACCTTGTGGGTCTGCACGAGGGTGAGCGCCTCGAACAGCTCGTCGAGGGTGCCGAAGCCGCCGGGCAGCACCACGAAGGCCTGCGCATACTTCACGAACATCGTCTTGCGGGCGAAGAAGTAGCGGAACTGCACGCCAAGATCGACGTAGTCGTTGATCTGCTGCTCGAAGGGCAGCTCGATGCCCAGGCCGACCGACACCCCGCCGGCCTCGACCGCACCCTTGTTCACCGCCTCCATGACGCCCGGGCCGCCGCCGGTGATCACCGCGTAACCGGCCCGCGCCAGCGCCGCGCCGAGCGCCTCCCCGGCGACGTACTCCGGTGACCCGGGTGGCGTCCGGGCCGAGCCGAAGACACTGACCGCAGCCTCCAGCTCGGCCAGCAGGCCGAACCCCTCGATGAACTCCGACTGGATCCGCAGCACCCGCCACGGGTCGGTGTGCACCCAGTCCGACGGGCCACGGGTGTCCAGCAGCCGCGAGTCGGTGGTGGTTCCGTCGACGAAGTCCCGGCGGAAGATCGCTCGCCCCCGCCGCTTCTCCGGTACGCCGGTGGGCGTCGACGGGGACAGCGGACGCTCGGACGGCGCAACCATGTCCCCAGGCTAGTGCGTCGCGGCCGGCGAGCCCCGTACGGCGATCACGGGCTCCCCTGTTATCTCGCTGCCCCGTGGGTGAGCAGGAGGACCCTGCCCGTCATGGCGTCGATGAGGACGAGCGACCGCTGCGCGGCGATCTTTGTCGGCGGAACATAGGAGGGGTCGAGATCGATCGGAGCAATATCGTTCTCCAGTCGCCCTGCACGCCAGGGATACTCGAAGACCCACGAAAGTCGCTTGTCGATAAAGCGGGACAGCGGCCCGCCCATATGCGTCCCGTAGTAATCCACTACCGTCACCCGCGCCAGGCTGACCGTGGGAACATCTCGGTCAAAGTTGGTCTTGAGCGCCAGCTGCTCGGCCTCGGCGCGACCGATCGCGGCTGCGTCGGTGGCGGCGAGCGGCTCCAGTACGACGTTTCCCTCAGGCAGGGTTCGAGCCTGGGGACCGAAGCTGGGGGGCGGCGGCGGGAGCGGCCGGCTCGCAACCGTTGCGCCCCGCGGTGCTGATGATGGCGAAGCTGGCTGCAACTGAGCCGGGAGCCGGTTCGGGTCGGCACCTTGGCCCCACGCCGTGACGACGAGAAGTACTCCTGCCACGCTTACCAGGTGTCGCTTCATCGGGTGCCCTTCGAAGTAGTTGACCCGGTCGCCAAGGGCAGTAGATGGCACCAGAATGGGTAGTCAAGTCACGCTTACGTAACTGCTGGCCGGCGCGAGAGCGTGCAACGCGGCCTCAGCTCAAGTAGCCACGCAAGATCCGCTCGCACTCGGCGATCCGCGGGATCTCGACGTACTCCTCGCGGGTGTGGGCGAGGTCGGGCGCGCCAGGCCCGTAGTTGATCGCCGGAATGCCCAGCTGGGAGAAGCGCGCCACGTCGGTCCAGCCGTACTTCGCGACCGGCTGCTGCGCCACCGCGCGGACGAACTCGGCCACGGCCGGGGCGGTGAGCCCGGGCGGTGCCGCGGGTGCTGAGTCGGTGAGCACGCACTCGTACGGCGCCAGCACCTCCTGCACGTGCGTCAGCGCGTCCGCCTCGGAGCGGTCCGGCGCGAACCGGAAGTTGACCGTGACCGTGCAGCGGTCCGGTACGACGTTGCCGGCCACGCCACCCTCGATCCGCACCGCGTTGAGTCCCTCGCGGTACTCCATGCCGTCGATCTCCACCCGCCGGCCGCGGTACGCCGCCAGCCGGTCGAGCACCGCTCCGGCGAGGTGGATCGCGTTGTCCCCGAGCCACGACCGCGCGCTGTGCGACCTGCGGCCGGGGACGAGTACCAGCGCCCGCAGGGTGCCCTGGCACCCGGCCTCCACCTTGGCCGAGGTGGGCTCCATCAGGACCGCGAGGTCGCCGTCCAGCCAGTCGCGGGCCCGGCGGGCGATCCGGCCGAGGCCGTTGCGGTCGGCCTCGGCCTCCTCGTTGTCGTAGAACAGGTAGGACACGTCGCGGCTGGGCTCCGGCACGTGCGCCGCCAGCCGCAGCATCACGGCCACCCCGCTCTTCATGTCGGTGGTGCCGCAGCCGTAGAGCCGGTCGCCGTGCTGGCGGGACGGCACGTTGTCGGCGATCGGCACGGTGTCGAGGTGACCGGCCAGCACCACGCGGGACGGCCGGTCGAGCGAGGTTCGGGCCAGTACGGCGTCGCCGTCGCGGGCAACGGTGAGGTGCGCCAGCGGCCGCAGCGCCTCCTCGATCTCGTCGGCCAGGTAGGCCTCGGCTCCGCTCACCGAGGGGATGTCGACCAGCGCCGCGGTGAGGGCGTCGCCGGGCATCTGCAGGTCCAGGGTCACGGGGCGACGCCGTGCTCGCGCAGTACGTCGTTGAGGGCAAGCTTGTCGTGGATCTCACCCTCGGCCAGCCGGCGCAGGACCAGCAGGCACGGCATCCCGAACTCGCCGCCGGCGAACCGCTTGACCCGCGTCGAGCCGACGGCCACCGACCGCTCGGGTACCTCGCCGCGGGCGAGCTCCTCGCCGGTCTCGGCGTCGTACACCCTGGTCGAGGCCGTGACGATCGCGCCGGCGCCGAGCTTGGCGCCCCGGCGTAGCCGGGCGCCCTCGACCACCATGCACCGCGAGCCGACGAACGCGTCGTCCTCGACCACCACCGGTGCGGCCTGCGGTGGCTCCAGCACGCCCCCGATGCCGACCCCGCCGGACAGGTGCACCCGCTTGCCGATCTGGGCGCACGAGCCCACGGTCGCCCAGGTGTCGACCAGCGTCCCCTCGTCGACGTACGCCCCGATGTTGGTGTAGCTCGGCATCAGGACGACGCCGGGCGCGAGGTAGCTGCCCCAGCGGGCGATCGCCCCCGGCACCACCCGTACGCCGTCGAGGCGCGTCTTTAGCGGAACCCGGTCGGCGTAGCGGAAGTCGCCGGCGCGGGAGGCGGTCATCGGCAGCACCTTGAACGCGAGCAGGATCGCCTGCTTGGCCCGCTCGTCGACCACCACCTCGCCGTCCACCAGCGTGGCAACCTGGGCGGTGCCGTCGTCGAGCTGGTCGACCGCCGCCAGGACGATCTTGCGGGCGTCCTCGTCGGCCGGCGAGAGGTCAGCTCGGCGCTCCCAGAGCTCGTCCACGAGCGGGGAGATCGGGCTTACCGGCGGCGTCACGAGCGACCAGCCTATGCCGACACCCGCGCACTGCCCGCTTTCCGGGCCGGCCGGCCGGCCGTCGACAGGACCGCGCCGACGACGGAGCCGGCGAGCCCGAGCGCCTCGTCGCCCATGGTGTCCCGGTAGGCGGTGAACCGCTCTGCCGAGTTCTGGACGAAGGTGAGGTACTCGCCGAACTCCCACAGCATCGCGGTCACCGCGCCGAAGCCGATGGCCAGCCCGATGGCCACCCGGCGGGAGACCGGCGTACGCCGCAGCAGCCGACCGGCGGCCGCGACGAGCAGCCCCCAGTTGACGAAGTGGTTGGCGTCGTCCCACCACGTCACCGTGTCGAAAAGGTCGGCGACGTTGCCGGCCAGGTCGATGGCGAACGGTGCGGCCAGCAGCGCGTCGACGTCGTGCGGGTACGGGCGGGGACGGCCGCGCAGCCACCAGACGAAGGGGACGAGCAGCGCCGCCAGCGGATAGGTCACCAGCCGGAGCGGCACCGCCTTGCCCTGGAGCTGCGGCAGGTCGGACCGGACGGCGACGAAGACGACGAGCGCAGCGAACGCCACCTTGACCGCCACGTTGGCGGCCCGGACCGTCATGTGGACACCGCGGCCAGTCGCTCCGCCGCCGCCGCCACCCGTTCGTCGGTCGCGGTGAGCGCGAAGCGGACGTGGCGGGCGCCGGCGACGCCGTAGAAGTCGCCCGGCGCGACCAGGATGCCCACGGATGCCAGCCGGCGTACGGAGTCCCAACAGCCCTCGTCCCGAGTGGCCCAGAGGTAGAGGCCGGCCGGCGAGTGCTCGATCCGGAAGCCGGCCGACTCGAGTGCCGGCCGCAGCACGGCGCGACGGGCGGCGTAGCGCCGGCGCTGCTCCTCGACGTGCCGGTCGTCGTCCAGTGCCGCCGCCATCGCGGCCTGCACCGGCGCCGGCACGATCAGCCCGGCGTGCCGGCGTACCTCGAGCAGCTCGCCGACGAGCGCGGGGTCGCCGGCGACGAAACCGGCGCGGTAGCCGGCCAGGTTGGACCGCTTGGATAGGGAGTGGACGGCGAGCAGCCCGGTGAAGTCCCCGCCGCACACGTCCGGGTGCAGGACGGAGATCGGCTCGGCCTCCCAGCCGAACTCCGCGTAGCACTCGTCGCTGGCCACCCACGCGCCGCGCTCGCGCGCCCAGTCGACGACCTTCCGCAGGTGCGCCGCGGGCAGCACCTGGCCCGTGGGGTTCGCCGGCGAGTTGACCCAGACCAGCCGGACCGGTGCCGGTCCGAGCTCGTGCAGCCCGTCGACCGCCACCGGCTGGGCACCGGCGAGCCGGGCCCCCACGTCGTACGTCGGATAGGCGAGGCGGGGCACGACGACCACGTCGCCGGGGCCGATGCCCAGCAGCATCGGCAGCAGCGCGACCAGCTCCTTGGAGCCGACGGTCGGCAGGACGGCGGCGGGGTCGAGCCCGGTCACCCCGAGCCGGCGGGTCAGCCAGCCGGCAGCCGCCTCCCGCAGCGCCGGGGTGCCCGCTGTGTAGGGGTAGCCGGGGGCGTCGGCCGCCGCGGCGAGCGCCGCCCGGACAACGTCAGGGGTGGGGTCGGCCGGCGTACCGATGGACAGGTCGACTTGCCCGCCGGGATGGGCCCGGGCGAGCTCGGCGTACGGCGCCAGGCGATCCCAGGGGAACTCCGGCAGCCGGTCCGACACCGGCTGCGATCGCGGCGGCGTCGCCCGCCCCTGGAGTGGGGGCGGCGCGAGCGGCGTACCGGCCGTCAGTGGTCCTGGGCCATCGGCGGCAGCGCCTCGACGATCGGGTGGTCCTTGTCGATCTTGCCGACCTTCGAGGCGCCGCCGGGAGAACCGAGGTCGTCGAAGAACTCGACGTTGGCCTTGTAGTAGTCCTTCCACTGCTCCGGCGTGTCGTCCTCGTAGAAGATCGCCTCGACCGGGCAGACCGGCTCGCACGCGCCGCAGTCCACGCACTCGTCAGGGTGGATGTAGAGCATCCGGTTGCCCTCATAGATGCAGTCGACCGGGCACTCCTCGATGCAGGCTTTGTCGAGGATGTCGACGCAGGGCTCGGCGATGACGTAGGTCACGTCGGGTCCTCCTGAGGTCGGGGCGATCCGGCCATCAGTATCACCAAGCGGTACACCCGGCGTCATCCCAGGGTCATGGCCACGCCGCTGCACACCGAACCAGCAGATCGTCCCCGGTCCGAACTCCTTCCCAACTATCTGGCTCGCGGTATGTTCGCAAGGGCTGCCCTCGGTGCTGTGGCACCGAGGAGTACGCCTCAGGGGAGTTGCCGTGTCAGCACCGGAGCTGCGCCGCCGGCTTGCGGCTCGACTGGTGGCGGCGCACTCGGCAAGCGCCTCGGCGTACGCGCGCGACTGGAGCACCCTGCCGCCCGTGCCGAGCCGACCAGGCGAGCTCCGCCTTCACGGTGCGAACGAGGGTCCCGCGGTTCTCATCGGCACCGATCTTGCCTCGGCTCGGAACTCGATCGGCTCGCTGTCGGAGCAGGCCACCTCTTCCACGCTGAGCCTCTCGGTGCGGGCCACACCGCTCGGCTTCCTTACCGCCCGCCGCTATGACGACGCCATGCTGCGCCGGGGTGGTGACGCCCGTGGTGTCGTCGACGTCTGGGCGCTGACGGCGGCAGTGCATTCGGTGCTCTCTCCTGAACAGCGGACACTGCTCCGGGTCGGCTGCGTGACTCAACAGATGATCATTTACGACGATACGGCGTTGGTGGTCGATGGGCCGGCGGTTGCCGGTGAGCGCACGACATGGCTGCTGATGGATCGTGAGCTGGTAGCCCTTGCCCGGAGAGTCTTCGAGTTCACCTGGCGGGAGGCTCGGCCGTTGGAGCAAGCGGAGGCGGCGAAGCTCCTCGTCGACGCGTTGACACCGCGGCAGCGGCAGATTGCCGAGCTGCTACTCGCCGGACGATCGGAATCCGCGATCGGGCGAGCCCTTCACGTATCGGCGCGAACGGTAGCCTACGAGGTCACGGCGATGCTGCGGGCCCTCGGTGCCGCGGGACGGGTGGAGCTGGGGTACCGGCTGCGTCAGCTCGAGGAGACGCGGTCCGGCTGACCGGTTGCGATTTCGCGCAGCGGTGGCCGAGCTCCGCGAGTCGGGACCGAGGATCGGCCGCGGCGGCGGCCGCCGTCCACACCAAACCTCCAGGAGGTCTCATGGCTGTTCGACGTGCTCTCTTCGGCCTGCTCGCGGTCGGCGTTCTGTCCTCGACGGCCGTCATCGGAGCCGTCCCTGCACAGGCCAGCGGCGCCCCGCTCAGCTGCCCAGGGACGGTGATCGCGACACGAGACATCTACAACTCGTACCTTCCCGGGAACGAATTGCGGGGCGTCATCGGCGTCGTGAAGCTCTACTACGACAGCGGCTACAACTGCGCGCAGACCGTCGCTGGAGTCTCCCACGACAGGATCGCCGTCAAGCTGGAGGTGCAGAACGGTCAGACGCTGACCGGCTCGGCCGGATCGCGGGACCGGGTAGCAACGCATTCGGTCAAGGCGGCGGGACGGTGCGTCCGCTTCAGCGGCTCCATCGGAGGGGGCAACAAATCAAACACCGGTGAAGCCCATACCGGGTTCGGGTGGTGCGGCTGACGCCGTCCACGCCATCGGCCCCCACCCCGCGTGCGCCTCGCACGCGGGGTGGGCCGCTTTCAGGTTCGGGTTTCGGCGGTAACGACACCCCCGAAGTCGCTGGTGGCTAGGCTCCGCGCAGTCCCGATCGCGATGGAGAGGAAACCAGGGTGCGACAGCGTCGGCAGGCAGGGCTGCTACTAGGTCTGATCACCGCGCTCGTGGCTGTCCCGGCGGCTTCGGTATCCGCCGGCGGGCACGAGGGCAAGGACCCCGGCTGGTGCCAGCCGGGAAGGACCGTCGCCGCCTCTGTGCTGCCCGCGCGGCTCGCACCGGGCACCTGCGACCGCACGGACGTCACCATCCGCGACGGCGCCGCCGGCGTCGCGCTGCCGGCCCGCGGCATCACGGTGTCGGCCGCGGTCCTCACCGTCGACGGCGATCAGGTCCTGACGGTGGCTCGTGAGTTAGACGGCTCGCTGAGCATCCGCCGCGGCGAGGCGACCAGGGCCGCATCCGCGCCGGCCGCGTTGGCCGCTACCAGCGGCTGCTCGAGCTCGGCGTACGTCGACCTCGGCTACCAGGTCGGTAGCGCCTACGCCTGGAAGTACAACGGCAAGGGCGCGCCGGCCAACGTGGCCGGGAGCGCGCTCGCCAACCTCAAGACCGCCACCAGCAATGTGGCCAACGGTCGCGACGACTGCGGCCTCGCCGGCCAGCCGAGGACCGGCCAGTCCTTCACCGGGACGACGACCAAGGCACCGGGCATCACCTCGGACGCCAACTGCCAGAGCGGACCTGACCAGGTCAACGTCACCGGGTGGAAGCCGCTCACCGCGAACGGCGTACTGGCGGTGACCTGCACCTACTCGTTCTCCGGCAGCAACGACGTGGCGGACTCCGACGCCGCGATCAACTCGAAGTTCCGGTGGGTGACGTCCGCCGCCGGCTGCAACGGCGCCTACGACCTGCAGGGCGTGATGACGCACGAGCGCGGTCACACCTACGGGTTGGGTCACCCGGCGGCGGTCTCCGCCAACGGAGGCCTGACGATGTACCCGAGCGTGCGCGCATGCGACTTCAGCAAGCGCACCCTCGGCCGGGGCGACCTGCTCGGGTTGTTCCACATCTACGGCAAGGCCTGAGCCCGGGCTGCGGTGACCGCGGGATCCCGGGCCAGTTTCGCCGAGGTCGTCCGGACAGAGCCGGTGGACCTCGCGCGCGCCTGCCTGCTCATCGGGGCGGAGGTGGATCCCGACCTCGACCATGCGGCCTACCTGTCGCGCCTCGACGAGCTCGCCGAGGCGGCCAGCCCGCGGGTGACGGCCGCGGGGTCGACGGCGGAGCAGGCGGCTGGTCTCCAGGTCGCCCTCGGCGAACGTGCCGGGTTCGCCGGTCGCTCCACCGACTATCTCGACCTGCGCTCGTCCCTGCTGCACTCGGTACTCGACCGGCAGCGCGGGCTACCGATCCTGCTGTCGGTGGTCTGGCTGGAGGTCGCCCGCCGGTTGGGTGTGCCGGCGTACGGGGTGGGGCTACCGGGTCACTTCGTCGTGGCCGTCGGTACGCCGACCGGGGACTCGACGCTGGTCGACCCCTTCGCCGGTGGCCGGCCGCTGCCACCGGTCGCGCTGGCGGAGATCGTGGAGTCCGCCGGCGTCGACCACCTGGCACCCTGGCGGCCCGTCGAGATCCTGCTCCGAATCCTCAACAACGTCCGCCAGCTGGCAGCGAGCGCCGACCACCTTCGCACCCGCCTGTGGGCCACCGAGCTCACGTTGCTCCTGCCGCGCCACCCTGTGCAGGTGCGGCGGGACTACGGCGAGCTGCTAGTCGGGCTGACCGACTTCGGGCGCGGAGCGGCGGAGCTCACGGCGTACGCCGAGGCGGTTGCACCGGTCGACCCGCAGGCCGCTGATGCGGCCCTGCGCGGTGCCCGGCTGGCGCGCGCCCGGCTGAACTGACCAGGTCAGGTCAGGCCGAAACGGGAGCCGCCGCCGGCGACCGGTCGTGGTCGTAGGCACGGTCCTCGCCCCCCGGGTCCCGGTTGCCCGGCACCCGGATGAACGAGGCGACGACGGCGGCGGCGAGCGCGAAGATGCCCACTCCGACAGCGAAGGCGCTGGTGAAGCCGTGCACGGATGCCGCTCGCGACAGCCCGCCGTGCGTGCCGGCGTACGCCACCGTGGCGCTGGTCGCGATGGTGTTGAGGAGCGCGACTCCGAGAGATCCGCCCACCTGCTGCATCGTGTTGACCATGGCGCTCGCGGCGCCGGCGTCGTGGTTCGGCACGCCGAGCAGCGCGGTCGAAGCCAGCGGCACGAACACGTGGCCCATCCCCAGGCTGATCAGCAGCATCGCCGGCACAACGTGGGTGACGTATGCCGACTCCGCAGGCAACTGGGTCAGCCAGAGCATCCCGAGTGCCGCAAGTGAGAACCCGCCGGTGGCGAGGGCACGCGGACCGAACCGCGGCAGCGTGCGGGAGGCGATCGTCGCCGATGTGATGATCCCGAGCGGGAACGGCAGGAACGCGAAACCCGCCTTCAGCGCGCTGTAGCCGAGCACGCCCTGGAAGTAGTACGTGAGGAACAGGAAGACGGCGAACATCCCGAGGGTGGCGAGGAAGAAGGCCAGGTAGGCGCCGCCGCGGTTACGGTCGAGGATGATGCGCAACGGCAGCATCGGGTTCTTGGCCCGCTGCTCCCAGGCCACGAAGGCGAGAAGCAGCACCGTGGCGATAGCGAGCAGCGACAAGGTCCGCGGCGCCGACCAGCCGTGCAGCGACGCCTCGGTGAAGCCGTAGACCAGCAGAGCGAGCCCGCTTGTGGCGACGAGGGCACCCGGGACGTCGAAGTGGCGGTTGCCCTCGGCCCGGCTCTCCTGAAGCAGCGGCAACGCCGCGAGCGCGACTATCAGCGCGATCGGGGTGTTGACGAGCAGCGTCCAGCGCCACGAGAGGAACTCGGTCAGCGCGCCGCCGGCGATGAGGCCGATCGCAGCGCCCGTGCCGGAGATCGCGCCGTAGACGGCGAATGCCTTGGCCCGGTCACGCGCCTCGGTGAACGTCGTGGTTATCAGGGACAGGACGGCCGGCGCCAGCAGGGCGGCGAAGACGCCTTGGACGGCGCGGGCGCCGAAGAACCAGCCGGCCGACTGGGCGAGCCCGCCGATCGCCGAGGCGCCGGCGAAGCCGAACAGGCCGATCAGGAAGGTCCGCTTGCGGCCCAGGTAGTCAGCGACCCGGCCGCCGAGCAGGAGCAGGCCGCCGAAGGTGAGCGTGTACGCCGTCAGCGCCCACTGGCGCTGCGCGTCGCCGATATGCAGGGCTGCCTGTGCGTGCGGCAGGGCGATGTTCACGATGGATGCATCGAGGATGATCATCAGCTGGGCGACGCCGATGACGGCGAGCGCGAGCCAGCGGCGGTCCCGTCCGCCGCCGGAAGCTGCGGCCGCGGGGACGTCGAGGGTGGTGGTCGTCATGCGTGGGTCTCCTTGCTTGCCGTCGCTGAACGGTCGGCCTACTCTGTGGACTGAAACGGATGCCGCCTCCGGAACAGTAGCGGAGGCGCCCTCCGCTTTGTCAAGCCCCGTACGGGGCCGAGGAGGCCGAGGTGGCGCGAGCCCAGCGCGCGGACGCCTGCCGCAACCGCGACCGGCTCCTCGAGGTCGCCTCGGGCGCCTTCTCGACGTGGGGCGTGGAGGCCTCCCTGGAGAAGATCGCCAAGTCGGCGGACGTCGGCATCGGGACGCTGTACCGGCACTTCCCGACGCGGGACGCTCTCGTCGAGGCTGTGTACCGGCACAACGTCCACCTGCTGTGTGAGGGAGCCGACGAGCTGCGAGCGTCCCTGCCGCCGGACGAGGCGCTGGCCGAGTGGATGCAGCGTTTCGTCTCCTACGTGCCGAGTAAGAAGGGCCTGGCGACCTACCTCAAGTCGGTTGTCTCAACCGATTCCGACCTGTTCCAGTCGACCCACGCGCGGGTGCAGCAGACGATCCACAGCCTGGTCGAAGCGGCGGCAGTAGCCGGCACCATCCGGCCCTCGGTCGACGGCATGGACCTGCTCCGGGCGCTGAGCGGCGTCTGCATGATGGCCGACCAGCCGGGTGGCGCCGCGCAGGGCGCCCGGGTCGCGACCCTGCTGATGGACGGGTTGCGCTACGGCGCTCCTGCGACTGCGGCCGCCTCGGCGTAGCCCCGGGTCCCCGCGGGAGCACGACTGACGTCGTTCTAGTCGACCGCCGGCTCGGTGAGGTGATCACGGCTACCCGGCGGGGTCGCGACCACAGCAGAGCCAGTGCGGTCACCGCCTGACCGAGTGGGCTCGCGCAGGCCCGGGGTGAGCAGCGCACTCGCCAGCAGCGAGGCGACGGCCATGGCGGTCATCGCCTGCCCGACCGGCAGCGCCTCCGCTACCAGGCCGGCGAGGGATGCCCCGACCGCCTGCATCGTCAGCATCCCCGAGCTCTGCAGCCCGAGGAGCTGCCCCCTGCGCTCCGCCGGCGTGACGGCGACCATCCGCTCCTGCTGCAGGACGGTCGCGCAGAAGCCGACGGACGCCAGCGCCACCAGCGCCACGGCCAAGGGCAGGCCCGGGCTGGCGGCGAAGGCGAGGTAGGGCAGGGCCAGGAGCACGCGCGTGGGAGTCACCAGCACCCGCCGAAGCCGGGGAGTGAGAACCCGTCCCACCAGCACGTCGCCGGCGAGCATGCCGAGGGCGGCAGCGACGAACAGGGCGCCGGCGTCGCGTCCGGCGTACGGGATGAAGAGCGCCTCGGCACCGACGACAAGCCCGTTCGGGACCCAGCTGGCAAGCAGGAGGTGGCGGACGTGGCGGTCCCCCAGCAGCGCCCGGTTCCCCGACCAGGTCTCCCGGACCGACGCGCGGCCCGTGGCCCGGGCCGGGCGGGCAGTCGTCCCGCGGGCGATCGCCAGGCCCGCGACGGCGTACAGGGCGGCGCCGATGATGAGGAGCGCGGGCACGGACAGCCTGTGCAGGAGCACTGCTCCGGTGGCGTAGCCGGTTATCTGCATCGTGCCGACGGCCATGTTGAGCGCGGAGCGCCCCAGGATGTACCCGCCCTCGGGAAGGATCTCCGTGACGAGTCCCCAGCGGACGGCGCTGCCGAGGGAGCTCACGACCCCGAGCGACAGCCCCAGGGCCAGGATCGCCACAACGGGCAGGCCGGGAAGCGCGAACAGCAGGGTCACCAGCGCGAACAGGGCGCTCTGGGACGTCAGCGTCGGCCGCGGCCGCAACCGGTCGGCGGCCGACAGCAGCGTCGTCGCGCCCAGCACCTGGCCGAACGACGACCCGAACATGCTGAGCGCCGCCAGCAGCGGAGACCCGGTGCGGTCGTAGACCAAGGTGCCGAGCGCAAGACCGGACAGGGTTGACGCTGCGACGCTGGCCGAGGTGGCGGCGAACAGGGCACGGAACTCGCGGACGGCGAAGAGGTCGCGGTAGGTGCGCACCCGACGACTGTCCAAAGCTCCTCCGATGCTGACTACTGTTTCGGAGGGAGGCGAAACGTGGGGGTGTGGCTTGTCGACGCCGACGTGCTCGCCCGCAGCCGGTTCGCCGTCTCCGCCCTGACCGAGACCGTCGTTGCGCTGCTGCGACTCCCGGGCGACCTGCAGCACGATCCGCTGGCCGTCGAGCTGGTCACCGCGATCCGCACGTCGCACTGGATGCCGGACGCGCTCGTCGCCCCGCCCCGCCGTCGTGACAAGACTTTTGCGCACGAGATCGCGCGGCTTCGCGGCCGTGACACCAGGACAGCGCGGGCAGACCTGGCCATCACCTGCGGAGGCCGGCTGAGCCCGTCGCTGGATACGCCGGACGTCGTCCAACGGCTCGCGACGCTGCTCGAACGCGTGTGGACCGACCACGTGGCACCGGACTGGGAACGCACCCGGAAGCTCTTCGAGGCCGACATCGTTCGCCGCTCGCACCGGATCAGCTCGGACGGCTGGGCCGAGGCCATCGACGGCATGAGCCCGAGGCTGAGCTGGCTCGGCGACGGCCAGCTCCGGATCAACGCATGGGACAGCCCGCCGCGCCACCTCGGCGGCAGTGAGCTGATCTTCGTGCCGAGCAGCACTCGCGGCGGCTGGGTCAGCTGGGAGCTCCCGCGCCGGTACGCCGTGGTGTACCCGGCCGCGGGCCTGCTCGCCGTACAACCGGCTGCTCGGGACGACGCCGTCGAGCGGCTCATCGGCCTGACGCGCGCCCGCCTGCTGCGGCAGACCGTGGCACCCCTGAGCACCAGTCAGCTTGCCGCCGCGACCGGTCTGGGAATCGGGTCCGTCGGCGACCACCTGCGGGTGCTCCTCGACGCGCAGCTCGTCAGCCGCCGGCGGTCAGGAAGCTCGGTGCTCTACCAGCAGACCGACCTCGCCACCGAGCTCCTGCGCGCAGAGATCGAACCGTGATCGAGCCCGCTGCCGGCCGCGACTCGCAGCCGAACCGCCGGACTGAGCCGACTGCCCGACCTACCATCGGGCCATGCTCCGGCTGACCGACACCCGCACCCGGCGGATCGAGGAGATCCGACCCGCGACGCCCGGGCTGCTACGCATGTACGCCTGCGGGCCGACCGTCTACCGCTTCGCCCACGTGGGGAACCTGCGCAGCTACCTCCTCGCCGACCTGATCCGCCGCGTCGCCGAGCGGCACCGGCTGCGGGTCGAGCTGGTGCAGAACATCACCGACGTCGGGCACCTGGTCGACGATCGCGAGATCGACCCAGACGGCGAGGACAAGGTGCTCGCCGCCGCGCGCGCGGAGGGCCGGTCGGCGTTCGAGCTGGCCCGCTTCTACGAAGACGCGTTCCACCGCGACCTGGCCGCGCTCAACATCCGCCCCGCTGCGGCCTACCCGCGGGCCTCGGACTCCATCGACCTGATGCAGGACCTCATCGGTCGGCTGGTCGACGCCGGCCACGCGTACGCCGCCGAGGGCTCGGTGTTCTTCGACGCGCGGTCCTTCCCGTCGTACGGCGCCCTGTCGGGCAACCGGCTGGACGAGCTGCGGCCGGGGCACCGCACGCCGCCGGGCGAGGAGGCGCCCGGGAAGCGGTTCCACGCCGACTGGGCGCTGTGGAAGGGGGCGGCTGCCAACCGCGCCATGGTGTGGGGCTCGCCGTGGGGTCCGGGCTTCCCCGGCTGGCATCTCGAGTGCTCGGCGATGTCGCTGCGCCACCTCGGCGAGGTCATCGACGTCCACACCGGTGGCATCGACCTGCGCTTCCCGCACCACGAGGACGAGCGGGCGCAGTCCAACTCCGTGGCGGGCCGGGAGGTCGTCCGGCACTGGGTGCACGGTGAGCACCTGCTCGCCGACGGCCGCAAGATGGCCAAGTCGACTGGCAACGTCGTACTCCTCGCCGACCTGCCGGCGCGCGGGCTCGATCCGCTGGCGCTCCGGCTGTTCTTCCTCTCCGGCCGCTACCGCCAGCAGCTCAACCTCACCTGGAATGCGCTCGAAGCCGCCGACAAGACACTGCGCCGCTGGCGGGCGCGGGTCGCCGAGTGGGCGGAGCACCCCTCCAAGCCGATGTGCGCGGGCTACGTCCCCGAGGTGTACGACGCTTTCGACGACGACCTGGACACCCCGGCGGCGCTGCAGGTGCTGCGCCGAATCGAGCGGGACGGGGAGATCCCGCCGGGGTCGAAGTTCGAGATGTTCGCGCACCTCGACGCGCTCTTCGGGCTGGACCTGGTCCGCGATGTCGGGCGGCCGGCCGCACCGGCTCCGCCACCGCTGCCTACCGAGGCCGTCGGGTTGCTCGAGGCGCGGGCGACCGCCCGGGCGGCCCGGGACTGGCCGGCCGCCGACCGGCTCCGGGAGCGGCTGGCTGCGCTCGGCGTACAGGTCACCGACACTCCGTCGGGCCAGACCCACGCCGTCCGCGTCAGCGGCGTGTCGTCAGCGGGTGGGTGACGGGCTCGGCGTGGGTGATGGCGAGGCTGCCGGAGAGGGGGGCGAGGTCGGCGACGGGCTGGGCGAAGGTGAGCGCGACGGCGCCGGGCCGCAGATCACATGCGGTTCCGGCAGGTAGCGGGTGCGGAACGTCTCCCGCTTCACCTCCCGGCCGCCCTGGCGGAAGATCCGCGTCACGTCGATCGAGAAACCGGGACCGCCGGCCGACGCCTCGCAGTCCGGCCGCGGGTTGTACGTCACGCCGGTCAGCGAGGTGGGCGCATAGCGAGAGCCCGACACCGACTCGACGTCGTAGCGCTTGGTGCCCCAGAAGGTGACCGTCAGCGAGGTGTCGGTGTAGGACGCCTGGACCAGTACGCCGTACGGCGAGTCGTTGCGGAAGCGGAAGTCCGGCTGCGGGTAGGAGACCGTCGACTCGCGGCCCGCGGGGTAGCGGCTGATGTGGTAGCTGTGCGGGGTGTGCTGGACATCCTCCAGCCCGGCGAAGAAGACCGCGTTAAAGATCGTTGTCGCGAACTGGCTGACGCCGCCACCCACCGCGTCCCGGAACTGTCCCTGGTCGATCATCGGCGCCGGCACGAAGCCCCGGGCGGCGTCGCGCTCGCCGACGTAGCCGTTGAGGCTGAAGATGCGCCCCGGCAGCACCATCGCCCCGTTCACGATGTCGGCGATCCGGTGGATGTTGGTCACCCGAGGCGGGCAGCACGGGTGATGGGTGGTGAACGAGCCGATCACCTGTTGGATGCCGAGCGCCTGCGCGGCCTGCGTGGTCAGTTGTGGCAGCGTCTCGCGAAGGGCAACCGCGGCCGCCCGTGGCGCCGGCCGGGGCAGCACCGGAAGCAGGGCCTGCGAGAGGGCGTCGGCCGAGACCGTCCGGCCGGTGACGGCGGGGACGATCACCGGTCGCCCGTCGTCGAACCGGAACCCCGCGTCGCGCGGCGGCACCTGTACGCCGGCCAGCCGCGGTGCCAGCCGCCGGTTCAGCGCCACGCCGTCGATGCGTGGTTGCAACCGGCCATCCGGCGTCGGCACGAAGGTCAAGGTCGCAACGATGTCCGCCGGCTGCACGGACACCGTTCGCGGTCCGACGTCGAGGGCGATCGGCGCAGCCACCGCCGGCCGGGCGATCGCCTGCAGCGCCCGCTCGATCTCGGCCGCCCCCACCTTCGGCGGGGTCGTCGTCACGGGCAGCTCGACCGGCGAATCCGAACGGAGGTACGCCGCCCGCAGCGACGCAGCAGCACCGTCGCGATCCAGGCGACGTCCGTCCCGGGGGGAGTCGGCCACCGGCGTGACGCCCACGAAGCGGATGGCGCCGTCGCCCCCAGCAGTGTCCACCCGGTTCGCCAGGCGACCGACCGCCGCCGTGAGCGCGCCCTCGTCTGCGTCAACGGCCGGCGCGACGCTCCGCGTCTGGCCGAAGAGCCGGCGCAGCACCGAGACCGGGTCGAGCGGGCGGTCGGCGGCAGCCGCGGCCGTCGCTGCCGCGTCGAAGCGCAAGCCCGCACCGGCCGGGTCGACCGACAGGCGCCGGTCGTCCGCAACCACCTCCAGCGGCTTGCGGGCTCGCTCGCCGTACGCCGTCTCCAGCACGCGGGTGGCGTCGGCCGTGCTCCTGCCGCCGAGGTCCACCGCACCGACGCGTACGCCGCGGGGGATGTCGGCGCCGCTGAGCAGCAGCCCGGCGAGGTAGAGCAGCAGCAGCACCACGAGCAGGCCGGCCCCGACGAGCGCTGCGACCCGCCACGGTCCGGCCCGGCGACCGGTGGCCGCCGTGGAGTCTGCCAGCGCGGTCACTGGTACGGCCTCTCTGCTTCGGGCCTCCATCGTAGGTGGCGACGACCACTCGAGCGGTTACGGCGGCGGCAAGCTCCGGTAACGGCTCTCGTAGGACACCAGCGGCGCCGCCGGCCCGGGCTCTCCGCCGCGAGCGGCGGGACTACGTAGGGGAAGCCGTACCCCCCCGTCCTTCCCACTCCTCTCGCAGGACGGCGAAGACGAGCTGGTCGCCCCACTCCCCCTTGAACACCTCGTTGTGCCGCAGACGGGCCTCCTGCCGCATTCCGAGCCGCCGCATCAGATTGGTTGAAGCGACGTTGCGCGCATCCGTGTTCGCATAGACCCGGTGCACGTGCAGCCGGGGAAAGATCAGGTCAAGCACCGCGGATGTCGCCTCGCGGGCGTATCCCTGTCCCTGGGCGGACGGCACGAACACGAAGCCGATCTCGGCTTGCTGGTGCACGACACTGCGCCACCACACGTTGACCGAGCCGATCACCCGCCCGTCCGCCCTACGCTGCACCGCATAGGCCACGGCGTCACCGTCGGCGGCCAGCCGGTCCGCGGCCATCCGGTCCCGAAGCCACACCTGCGACTCCGCCCTCGTGCGAACCTCCCAGTACAGGTAGCGCACGACGTCCGGGTCCGCCTGCAGCGCGCACACGTCGTCGAGGTCGCCGTCCCTGAAGGGCCGCAGCAGCAGCCGTGCGGTGAGCACAGTGTCGAGAACGAGCATCAGGGACGCTTCGAGTGATCGGCGCGCGGGCTGCCAGCTCCTGGCAGCAGGGCGGCCGCGGCCGCCAGCGCGCCGGCGACGATGAAGGTGACGCCGCGGCCGTCGCCCGTCACGACCAGGTCCCCCTCGGCCCGCAGGGTGCCGAGCAGGCCGACCACCGTGAACCAGCCGAGGGCCGGCAGCCCGCCGCCGAGCCGGCTACCCGTCCCGCGGCTGCCCAGCAGGCCGGCCCCCAGGTTGCCGACCACCGCCAGGACCGTCCCCACCGGTACGCCGACTCCGAGCACCCGCGGCGCCACGTCGTTCAGGAAAGCGCCAACCGTGCCGAGCACCGCGCCGAGTGCCACCAGCGACAGGCCCACGGCGGCGACCAGCAGCCCCGCCCGTAGTCCTGCGGCGCTCGTCCGCTCGGTTGCGGCCGGCTCACGGTGATCGGGACGGTCCGGAACCGGACCGGCCGGGGCTGCTGCCGCGGGGACGGGCCCGGCGGGGGAAGCCCGGCGGGTCACTGCCGTGCCCGGCTCCCGCACGCCCGAGATCGTAGCCGCGAGCGGCGTTCCGGGCAGCGGCCCGTCACGTCGCGACCGGAACGGTCAGGTCGATGACCTCGCCCCGCCCGTCGTCCGACCCGGCTTCGCCGGCCGACCGGGCGGCGTCCAGCACGTCGGTGATCTCCGGACCGATGAGCTCCGAGCGCTCGACGAGCGCGTCGCGCAGGGCGGCGACGAGGTGCGCGTTCTCCCGCAGCAGGACGAGCACGCGGGCCTTCTGCTCCTGCAGCAGCGTCTCGACCGCTGCCCGCCCCGTGGGGTCGGCGAGCACCCGGCCGACGATGTTCGTGTCGGTGAAGGCGCTGGACTGTACGGCGGCGTAGGAGATCAGCGAGCCGCGCATGCCCACCGAGCCGACCATCTCCGCAGCCACGTTGGTCGCGTAGAGCAGGTCGCCGCCCGGGCCCGTGGAGATGTCCCCGAAGAAGATCTCCTCGGCGCACTGGCCTCCCATCGCGATCGCGACCAGCGCCAGCATCTCCGCGCGGGACCGGGTGAAGACCTCCTCGGCGTCCCCGTGGGCGAGCATGCCCAGCGCGGACCGGCGCTTGATGATGGTCAGCACCTCGAGCCGTCGGTCCGGCGCGGTCAGGTAGGCGACCGTGGCGTGGCCGGCCTCATGGGTGGCAATCAGTCGCTTCTCGTGCTCGGTGTAGGCGACCGGCTGGCCGAGCCCGACCTCCTCGGTCAGGCGGGCGCGCTCGACGTCCTGCCAGCTCATGGCCTTCTTGCCCCGGCGTACGGCGTTGACCAGCGCCTCGTCCATGAGGTGCTCGATCATGACCGGGCTGTAGCCCTGCAGGATGCCGGCGAGGGCGTCCCTGCGCTCGGGCAGGTCGAGCTCGGGGTCGTGGGCCTTGCGGGCGAGGAAGTGCTCGATCAGCTCGCGCCGGCCCGCCTTGGCGGGCAGGTCGAAGGAGAGCCGGCGGTCGAACCGACCGGGCCGCAGCAGCGCCGGGTCGAGGTTGTCGGCCCGGTTGGTGGCGGCGATCAGCAGCACGTTGGTGCTCGGCGGTGCCGGCTTCTCCAGCTGGCGGTGCGCTGGGAGCAGCAGGTTCAGACGGTCGACCAGCCGGCTCTGCAGCTTCTGCCAGCCGGTGGGGTCGTCGAAGGACTGCATCTGCACCAGCAGCTCGTTCACCACTCCGCCGGTGCCCTCAGAGATCATCGAGGCGTTGCGTACCGTGCCGGCGTACGCCATTGGCAGGCCGGCGGGGACATGGCCGTCGGCGAAGAGGCTGCCGGCGAGGCGACCGGTCGCTCTCGCCGCCTCCGGCATGCCCGTCGCGCTCATCCCCCCGCGGGCGGCGCCGATCGCGTCGATCTCCTCGATGAAGCCGATCGCCCCGCCCTCCTGGCGGGCGGCCTTGCGCAGCTCCTTGAAGTACGAGCGGATCTTGCGGGCGGTAGCGCCGTACATCATCGACTGGAAGGCCGTCGCCGAGACGAACAGGAACGGTACGCCGGCCTCGGCCGCCATCGCCTTGGCGAGGTAGGTCTTGCCGGTGCCCGGCGAGCCCTCGAAGAGCAGCCCGCGCCGCGGCGTACCGCCCATCTCGCTGGCGAAGGTCTTGTGCGCGAGGAAGAGGTTGAGCGAGCGGACCACGTCCTCCTTGACCGGGTCGATCCCACGGACGTCGGAGAGGCGTACGCCGATCTGCTCCGGCCGGTAGGTCACGTGCGGCGAGCGGCCGGAGACCAGCTGGGTGCCGGCAAGCACCACGATCAGCAGCGCGAAGAACAGGAACGGGCCGACCATCAGCCAGTCGACGTGCGGCAGCGCGAAGACGTTGAACGGCCGGCCGTCGAGAAGCCGGTACCAGAGGTACGCCGTCGGCAGGCCGGCGATGCCGGCGAGGCGCCAGAGTCGCCGGCGGCGGCTGGTCTCCCGGCTGGCCCCGACGTCGGCTGCCCCGGCGCGGAGCACGGTGGCCCCCCCTGCCTGGACCAGCGCCGAGTGGGTCGGGTTCGTCTCGGCCACGGCGGAACTCCTTCGTCGGAATCACTTCAGCCCGGCTCTCTCGGAGCCGATGGTTACTGGTTACAGCGTGTCCCGAGTCTGCTGCGCTGGGTGGACGAGGGTCACGCTGATCGCGCCTGCGTCACCCGTTCGGCCCCGTCCGCGGTCCTCAGCGGGTCGGTGACGGCTCCACCCCGGCGAAGAGGTCGTCCTCCCAGCCATGCTCGCCGGTGCCGGGGCCACGGTCGCCGCTGGCCAGCACGTAGTGCTCCATCCCGAACGCCGTCCGCGCCGCCCCGTCGGCCAGGGCGAAGAACGGCCCGTCGACCGCGATCTGGCTCCGGTGCGCCCGCATCGCGGCCACCTTGGCCGGCAGCTGCTCCCGCGCGTCGATCTGGGTGGTGATCGAATCGTCCGGTACGCCGAACGGCAGGTCGTCCGCCGAGGCGACATCTGCGCTGAAGAAGTCGGACTGGATCCCTTCTTCGCGGAAGTAGTCGATCCCAGCCTGCAGGAACGACTTGGCGATCGCCGAGTAGTACAGCTTCGCCGGGAGCCAGGGCTCTCCCGCACCGGGGTAGCGGCTGGCGTCGCCGGCCGCCTCGAACGCGGCGACCGTCACCCGATGGGCCTGGATGTGGTCCGGGTGCCCGTACCCGCCGTTGTCGTCGTAGGTCACGACGACCTGCGGCCGGACCTCCCGCATCACGGCGACCAGCAGGCCGGTGGCCTCGTCCAGGTCGGCGTTCCAGAACGCCTCCGGCCGCGCGTTGCTCGGGGTGTTCATCATCCCGGAGTCGCGGTAACGGCCCGGACCGCCGAGGAAGCGGTGGTCCTTGACCCCCAGCGCCTCGCACGCGGTGGCCAGCTCGCCGATCCGGTGCTGGCCGAGCCCGTCGGCGCGGTCGGCGGCCAGGTCGGCGAGCTCGTCGACGAGGATCTCGCCCTCCTCGCCCAGCGTGCACGTGACCAGGGTGACCAGTGCGTTCTCCTCGACGTACCTGGCCATCGTGGCGCCGGTGCCGATCGCCTCGTCGTCGGGATGGGCGTGCACGAGCAGCAGCCGCCGGGGCCGGTCCAGCGGCTCCATGTCGACGACTTCCTCTAACGGCTCGACCGCCGCCGCGGCGGCGGCGAGTACGGCGCTCTCCGGGTCCGCGGCCAACCGCTCCCCCGGCTCCGGTCCGGCCGGCTCCGGCTCCATGGTCGTCACCCGGGCACTCTAACGTCGGCGCTGGTCCTAGCCGCAGTCGAGCCCGCTCCATGTACTGCTGACCGCCGGCCCCCGCTGATGGGCCAGCAGCGCCTTGGGGCTGAGTCCGGCCAGCTCGATGCAGTCGCGGCTGAGATGAGCCTGGTCGGCATAGCCGGCGAGGTGGGAGAGCTGAGCGAGGCCGAGGCGTCGAGGGTCGTCGCCGCGCGACAGCTCCAGGAAGCGGCGAAGCCGAAGGACACGCTGCAGGGTCTTCGGGCCGTAGCCCACCGCAACGCGGCAGCGACGCAGCAGCTGGCGGGTGCTCAGTCCCAGCTCGGCCGCGAGGGCGTCAACCCGCGGCACCCCCCCGTCCGCACCTGCAAGGCGGCGTACGGCGGCCCTGACGGCCAGGTCGGGCCGGCTCCTCGCGGCCAGGTTGGCGGCCGCGGCCGCTACCCGGCGCGCGGCCGTGTCGACGGGCAGCGCACCATCCAGCTGTTCATCGAGCGCCGGCAGCAGGTCGCCGATGTCGACCCTGAGGTCGCGCAGCTCGTCGAGCGGAACGCCGAGCGCCGACCCGCCCGCCCCCGGCAGGAACCGCGCGCCGATCAGCACCGTGCCCGGCGACAGCATGACCAACAGGGGACCCGTGTCGGGACCCGCAACGTGTGCGCCCTCCCCGGACTGCCAGATGAGGTCGACGCAGCCGTCGGGCAGCACCCGGGTCGCCACCGCCCCGCCGGCCGGCGTGACCTGGCTCCACAGGCAGGCGAGAACATCGCGCTGCTCGAGCAGCGGGGGTGTCTCGCGGTAGCCCGGCGGCAGCTCCATGCCGACCAGTGTGACCGTTTCGTTCAATACGGGGTCGGCAGAATGCGAGCCATGGATGTTCTGTTCGTCTCCAGCGTCTCCGTCGTGACCGCGGCTCCGGCCGAGGACCGCGCGCTGTTCGTCGACGCTCTCCGGCTGCCGTTGTCGGGTGAGGACGACTATGTCTTCACCGAGGCGCTGCCGGGCGTCAAGCACTTCGGCGTCTGGCCGCTGACGGAGGCGGCCCAGGCCTGCTTCGGAGCGGGCGAGTGGCCGGCCGACCGCCCGGTGCCGCAGGCCAGCGTCGAGTTCGACGTCGACGATGTGGCCGCCGCCGCGACCGAGCTGCAAGAGCAGGGCTACCAGCTGCTGCACGAGCCGCGCACCGAGCCGTGGGGGCAGACGATCGCCCGGGTGCAGAGCCCCGGCGGCCTGATCGTCGGCGTCAGCCACACGCCCTGGATGCGCGGGACCTGAAGTCCCCGGCCACCGCCCTAGATCGGGACGCGTCGATGCACAGACACCGCGTAGTCGCCGCCGTCGTAGGGCTGGCGGTCCCAGGTCGCCCACCGGTGCACCGGCTCCAGGCCGGCCGCGGCGGCATCGTCGTAGGCCGCCAGCTCCAACCGATCGGGCAGCAGTGAGAAGCCGGCGACCAGCAAGCCACCCGGTCGCAGCGTTGCGGCCATTCGCGACAGGACGGCGGCCTCGGTGCCGGGCGTGAGGAAGATCATGACGTTGCCCGCCAGGACGGCGAGGTCGAACGTTCCCACTTCGGGCAGGCTCGCGAGGTCGGCGAGCTCCCATCGCAACCCGGGTGACCGGTCCCTCGCCACCGCGAGCATCGACGCGTCCAGGTCGACGCCCGTGACGTCATAGCCGCGGCGAGCCAGCTCGATCGCGACCCGGCCGGTGCCGCAGCCGGCATCGAGCACCCGCGACCCTGGTGGCACGAGAGCCGAACACAGCTCAGCCTCGCCGTGGATGTCCACACCCGAGGCCGCCAGCTCGTCGAAGCGCTCGTCGTACGACCCGCCCCGAGCACCGCCGGTGTCGGCCAGCCACCGGTTCTCGGTCACCGACTACTGCGCCGCACGCGCCCGGCGGCCGCGGGCCCGTTCACGGTCGGCGGCCGGAAGCACCACCTTGCGGATCCGAACGATCTTGGGCGTCACCTCGATCGACTCGTCCTCGCGGCAGAACTCCAAGGCCTGCTCGAGTGAGAGCTGACGGTGCGGGATCAGCCGGACCAGCTCATCGCCCGTGGAGGAGCGCATGTTGGTGAGCTTCTTCTCCTTGGTCGGGTTGACGTCCATGTCGTCCGAGCGGGAGTTCTCACCGACGATCATGCCCTCGTAGACCTCGGTCCCCGGCCCGATGAACAGGGTTCCGCGCTCCTGCAGGTTGAACAGCGCGTACGCCGTCACCGCGCCCCGACGATCGGCGACCAGCGAGCCGGTGGCCCGCGTCCGCAGCTCGCCGTGCCAGGGCTCGTAGCGCTCGAAGACGTGGTGCAGCAGACCGGTGCCCCGTGTCTCGGTGAGGAACTCGGTGCGGAAGCCGATCAGGCCTCGAGCCGGTACGACGTACTCCATCCGCACCCAGCCGGTGCCGTGGTTGACCATCGACTCCAGCCGGCCCTTGCGCAGGGCGAGCAGCTGGGTCAGCACGCCCAGGTAGTCCTCGGGCGCGTCGATGGCGACCCGCTCCATCGGCTCATGCACCTTGCCGTCGACCACGCGCGGCACGACCTGCGGCTTGCCGACCGTGAGCTCATAGCCCTCGCGCCGCATCATCTCGACCAGTACGGCGAGCTGCAGCTCACCGCGGCCCTGCACCTCCCAGGTGTCCGGGCGCTCGGTGGGCAGGACCCGGATCGACACGTTGCCCACCAGCTCCATGTCCAGCCGGTTCTTGACCAGGCGGGCGGTCAGCTTGGAACCGTCCTGCCCGGCGAGCGGGCTGGTGTTGATGCCGACCGTCATCGACAGGCTGGGCTCGTCGACCACGATCGCGGGCAGTGGCACCGGCTCGTCGGCGTCCGCCAGCGTCTCGCCGATCGTGATCTCCGGGATGCCGGCGATCGCCAGGATGTCGCCCGGCCCGGCCGAGTCCGCCGGCACCCGGTCCAGCGCCTCGGTCCGCAGCATCTCGGTCAGCCGGACCTTCTGGATACTGCCGTCCAACCGGCACCAGGCCACCGTCTGCCCGCGCCGCAGCATCCCGTTGTGGACCCGCACCAGCGCCAGCCGGCCGAGGTACGGTGAGGCGTCGAGGTTGGTCACCAGCGCCTGCAACGGTGCGCCCTCGTCGTACGACGGCGCCGGTACGGCCTCGAGCAGCACGTCGAACAGCGGCTTGAGCGAGTCGCTGTCGAGCTCGCCATCCGGCTGCGGGCGCGTCGTCGAGGCCCGGCCGGCCCGCGCGTTGCAGTAGACGATGGGGAAGTCGATCTGCGACTCGTCGGCGTCGAGGTCGAGGAAGAGCTCGTAGGTCTCGTCGACGACCTCGGCGATCCGGGCGTCGGCGCGGTCGACCTTGTTGACCACGAGTACGACGGGCAGCCGCGCCTCCAGCGCCTTGCGCAGCACGAACCGGGTCTGCGGCAGCGGCCCCTCGCTGGCGTCGACGAGCAGCACGACGCCGTCGACCATCGCCAGCCCACGCTCGACCTCACCGCCGAAGTCGGCGTGTCCGGGAGTGTCGACGATGTTGATCGTCGTGCCGCCGTACCGGACCGCGGTGTTCTTGGCGAGGATCGTGATGCCCTTCTCGCGCTCGAGGTCCATGGAGTCCATGACCCTCTCGCGGACCGAGTCGTTGTCGGCCTGGTGCTGGGAGAAGGCGCCGGACTGCCACAGCATCGCGTCGACGAGCGTGGTCTTGCCGTGGTCGACATGGGCGACGATGGCGACGTTGCGCAGGTCGGCGCGGACGGCGCGGGCAGGCATGAGCGCAACTCCGAACGTGAGGGGAGCGCCGGGCAGACCCGCCGCGGCGTGCTCATCCTACGCCGGCCCGATCGTTTGGCGGGGTGCTCACCGGTTAGGAGGTCGCCATGTTCGTTCTGTGGATGCGTCGATGGATCACTGCCGCGATACTCGCCCCGCTGGCCGGCCGGCTGGCGGAGCGCGTCGCCGGCCGGATGGAGTCCCGCAGGGGCGTCACGCGGACGTCCCGGCGCCTGCGGGAGGGCGGCGCGGCGCTGCGCGGCCGCCGGCGCCGAGGCCGCTAAGCCCGGAGCAGCCCGCGCAGGACCTCGACGAGCGCGAGATCCTGCGGCAGCCAGTCGACGTCGTACAGCTCCGCGGCGGTGAGCCAGCGGATCGCGAGGTGCTCCACTGCTCGCGGCGCTCCGGCACGGACCGAGGCGGTCCACACCCGCAGCACTGCTCGCCCGTCGGCACTGGGCAGGTCGGCGCCGAGCCGGCCCGCCACCGAGATCTCGACGCCGAGCTCCTCCCGGCACTCCCGCACCAGGGCGTCCCGTTCGCTCTCGCCGGGCTCGACCTTGCCGCCGGGAAACTCCCACCGACCGGCGAGGGCGGGAGGTGCCGCCCGCTGGGCGGCCAGGAGCCGAAGGTGGCCGCCCCGCCGCTCCAGGATGGCGGCGGCGACGACGACGGGCGGTCCCTCGGGCACCTCGGCAGCGTGACATGGAGGGGTGTTGACGGTTCGGGCATAGTGGCGGCGTACCACCTGGTGATCGATTCGTCCCGGAGGACCGGAGGAGTCATGCCGACCCTGCTCAACGAGCACCTCGTCGAAGACTCGCTGACAGCGCTGACCAACTGGTCGGGGAACCCGTCAGCGATCTCGCGCACGGTCTCGCTCCCCCCGGACCGGACCGAGGACCTGCTCAGCGAGGTCGCCGTCACGGCGGACTCGATGGACCACCACCCCGACATCGAGCGGTCGGGCGACCGGACGACGTTCCGGCTCTCCACACACAGCGAGGGCGGCGTCACCGAGCTCGACATCTATCTCGCCTCGCGGATCGACGACCTCGTGCTCCAGGTGAGCGGTGACAAGCAGGGGTCGGTGGCCGGAGCTCCCAGTGAGGCGGGCATGGGCACCGGCGAGACGGGCACCGGGCGCCGCGAAGGCGGCGTGCACCGCCGCGACGAGCAGGTCGTCTCGACGGCCAGGCAGTCCTCGGACGAGGGCTCGCCCGGCGACACCCGAGGCGGTGACCGGCTGGAGCCGTTGATGAACGTGCCATCGGCCAGCGGCGGAACCGTGCAGCCGGGGCTGGCGACGCCGGACGACGCGCCAGATCAACCCCAGCCGGGGGTGGCGACGCCGGAGGGGCAGGGAGCGCCGCCGGCCGGGCAGAACGAGGACCGCTCGCAGGCGTGAGGTCGGTCGGCATCGCCGGGGCTCCCTACAGCGGCAAGACGACCTTCTTCACCGCACTGACCGCTGCGCACCCCGCGCCCGGTGCCGCCCGGGCCAACGTCGCCGTCGTACCGGTCCCCGACCCTCGGGTGGACGAGCTCGCGACGCTGCACCGGTCGAAGAAGTCCGTCTACGCCCAGCTGAAGTTCGTCGACGTCGCCGGGCTCGCCAAGGGCTCCGGTGCCGGCGGCGGGCTCTCCGGTCAGACGCTCGGCCACCTGCGGGAGTCCGACGCGCTCGCCGTCGTGGTCCGCGGGTACGGCGAGGACGCCGACCCGGCGGCCGAGCTAGGCGACCTGATGCTGGAGCTCACCCTCGCCGACCTGACCTCGATCACGGGGGCCGCGGAGAAGGCGGCGAAGAAGGCGCGCGTCGGCGACCGGGCGGCCGCAGCCGAGGCGGAGCTGCTGCGCCGGGCCAAGGCGGTGCTCGACGACGGAGCGCCGCTGCGGTCGGAGCGTTGGGGCACGGAGGAGCTGGCCACCTTCCGCAACTTCGCGCCGCTAACGATGAAGCCGGCGGTGCTCGTACTGAACACCGACGACGAGGGCGCGGCGGCCGGCGCTGCGGTCGCCAGGGAGCTGGCGCCGGCCCTGGGCCCGGACGCCGAGGGGATCGCCGTACCGGCCCGGCTCGAGGCCGAGGTCGGTGGAATGGCGCCGGAGGAGGCGGCCGAGCTGCTGTCGGAGTTCGGCGTCAAGGTCGGCGCGCTGCCGACGGTCATCGGGTCGGCGTACCGGCTGCTGGGGTTGCTGACGTTCCTCACGACCGGCGAGGACGAGTCGCGGGCCTGGGAGGTACGCCGGGGAGCGACCGCACCGGAGGCCGCCGGAGTGATCCACTCGGACCTGCAGCGAGGGTTCATCCGGGCCGAGGTCGTGGGCTACGACGTGCTGGTCGCGACCGGCTCCTGGGACGCCGCGAAGGCCGTGGGCAAGGCGCGGGTGGAGGGGAAGGACTACGTCGTGGCAGAGGGCGACGTGGTCAACATCCGCTTCGCGGTGTGACCGGGCGGGCGGCGGGCGCGCCGCTTTCGGGGGTCCGGGGGGTCACCTACGACCTGTGGCGCACGCTGGTCCGTGACCGTGACAGCGCGCACACCGACGAGCTGCGCCGCGAGCGGTTGGGAGCGCTGCTGGAGCTGCACCCGGCAGAGGTCGGGCGGATCCTGGACGACATCCGCACCTTCCGGCATGCGGAGTGGTCCGAGCATCGGGCGCCGACGCCCGCGCTCATGGTGCAGCACGCGCTGGCGGCGTACGGCGACCTGCCGGAGCCCGCACTGGTCGAGCGGGTCGTCGACTGCGTGGGCGCGGCCACCCGCGACGCCGGCGTGGAGCTGCTCCCCGGGGCCATGGAGACGCTGGCGGTCCTGGCGGACTCCGGCGTCCCGGTGGGGCTGATCTGTGACGTCGGAATCACCTCGGGTGCCATCACCCGGGAGATGCTCGACAGCCTCGGGCTGTCCGGCGTCATCACGACGGTCGTGCTCTCCGACGAGATCGGCGTACCCAAGCCCTACCGCGCTCCGTTCGCCGCCGCGCTGGCAGCGCTCGGCGTACCGGCGGCTTCGGCGGTCCACGTCGGCGACCTACGCCGCAAGGATGTGGCGGGAGGGGCCACCAGCGGAGTGCACAGCGTCCGCTACCGAGGCGACCACGACGACGCCGGCGAGGGACCCGAAGCGGAGTTCGTCATCGACCGACACGCCGACCTGCTCCCGCTGCTCGGCCTGTAGTGCTCTCGCCACCGGTCGTGCTGGTCACCGGCGTACCGGGGTCGGGCAAGACCACGCTGGCCCGGCGGTTGTCGCCGGCGCTCGGGCTGCCGCTGCTGTCGAAAGACGTCGTCAAGGAGACGCTGTTCGACGTGCTGGGCGCCGGCGATCGAGCCTGGTCGACACGCCTGGGTGCAGCGGCGAACGAGGTGCTGTGGTCCCTTCTCGCCGACTGCCCGACGGGTGCGGTCGTGGACGTCTGGCTGGACCCGGTGCGCGATGCGGGCTTCGCCGGGCGCGGGCTGGCACGAGCCGGCATCCAGACGGCGTACGAGGTGCGCTGCGACTGTCCGGGACCGTTGGCGGCGCAACGGTACGCCGACCGACGGCGCCATCCCGGCCATCTACCAGCCGACGAGGCGACCCTGGACCGCATCCGCGCCGCGGCCCCCGGCATGGTGGGGCTGGGTGTCGGTCCGGCACTGCAGGTGGATACCAGTCGACCGGTCGACCTCGCGTCGGTGACCGAGTGGGTGCGCCGGGCGATGGGCGCCACGTGAGGCACCTGCGACAACGGCCTGCACACCGGGGGCGGCGTCCGCTTCGTGGACTTCGAGCAGGCCAGCCTCGGCCGGGGTGCGACTGAGCTGGCGTACCTGCGGGTCGGCTTCCCGACCTGCTGGTGTGTGACCGCCGTACGCCCGGAGCTGCTCGCCGCGGCTGAGTCCGCCTATCGGGAGCAGTGGGGTCACACCTCCGCCGCCGGACAGGGCGCCCCAGCGGCGGAGCTCGCTGATGCCTGTGCCGGCTGGCTGATCCGCGGTGACGCGCTCGTGGAAGCCGCCAGGCGAGGCACCGGGGACCACTTCGACCGGCTCGCGACGCGGGACTGGCGCCGGGGCACGCTCACTGCCAGCGAGCGGCTCGTCCATCGGCTCGGTGTTGTCAGCCGTCTCGACGCGGGGCGCGACCCGCTGCACGGGGTGGCACAGCTCGCTGCCGCGTTGCGCGCCCAGATGATGCAGCGCTGGCCAGGCCTGTCCCCGCCACCCGAGCGTCGGCCACGCTGACGCCGCCGTTGTTCGCAACGCCGTACGACGGCATCAGCGGAGTACCGCTCCAGCGCGGCTCGCCGAATCTGTCGGACCCTGCTGCCAACGTAATCGGCATGGAGAACTCCACGCTGCTCTTCATCCTCGCGGCACTGCTGATCGGCGTCGTGGCCGGTCTTGCCGTCGGCGCGGCGCTCGGCCGGGCCAGGTCGGCCGCGCTCATCGGCGTACGCGACGCGGCCGTGGCCGAGACAGAGCGACTCCGAGCGGAGCGCGAGGAGCTGACCGGGCGGATGGTCGAAGCAAACGCGGAGGCGGCTCGGCTGACCGCCGCGGTGGAGCACGAACGCTGCCGGGCGGCCGAGAAGCTCGCGGTGCTCGAGGCGAGCTCGGCCGCCATCTCCACGGAGTTCAAGGCGCTTTCGGCCCAGGCCCTCGCCGCCAACAGCGAGCAGTTCCTGCTGCTGGCCGACGCCCGGCTCCGAGAGGCGGGCGCGCAGGCGGCGGGCGAGCTCGAGTCGCGGAAGCTTGCGGTGGCGCACCTGGTGGCCCCGCTGCAGGAGACGCTCGCCAAGGTCGAGTGCCAGCTGCAGGCCGCCGAGTCGGCCCGCTCCGCTGCCTCGGCGGCGCTGACCAAGGAGGTCGAGATGGTGCGGACGTCCTCCGAGCAGCTCCGCACCCAGACGGCCGCGCTGGTGACGGCCCTGCGCAAGCCACAGACCCGCGGTCAGTGGGGCGAGATGCAGCTGCGCCGGGTGGTCGAGGTGGCCGGGATGGTGAGTCACTGCGACTTCGACATGCAGCCGTCATCCGACTCCGACGGCGAGGCCGTCCTGCGGCCCGACATGGTGGTGCGGCTGGCCGGCGACAAGAACGTCGTGGTCGACGCGAAGGTGCCGCTGGTCGCCTTCCTCGAGGCGGCCGAGTCCACCGACGACGCGGTGCGCGGCGAGCGGCTCAAGGCCCACGCCCGGCACCTGCGCACCCACGTCGACCTGCTGGCTGCCAAGAGCTACTGGGAGCGGCACGCACCGACGCCGGAGTTCGTCGTCCTGTTCGTCCCGGGAGAGGCCTTCCTCGCGCCGGCACTCGACGCCGATCCTTCGCTGCAGGAGTACGCCGCGGGCAAGGGCGTCATCCTGGCCACACCGACCATCCTCATCGGCCTGCTGCGCACGGTGGCCTACGCGTGGACCCAGGCGGCGCTCACGGACAACGCGAAGGAGGTCTTCGATGTCGGCCGCGAGCTCTACACCCGGCTGTGCACCCTCGGCGACCACGTCGACAAGCTCGGGCGCTCGATCAACGCCGCCGTCGGTGACTACAACAGGGTCGTGGGATCGCTGGAGACCCGGGTGCTTGTCCAGGCCCGCCGGCTGGCCGACCTGAAGGTGGTGGAGAAGCCGTTGGACCGCCCGCGCAGCCTGGAGGCGACCGCACGGGCGGTCACCGCCCCGGAGCTGGTGAGCGGTGATGGCCACCCGGCGCTGGTGGTGCTGTCGGGGTCCGCCTCGTTGCCGGAAGAGGCGGCGATGAGCGGGTGATCCGCGCAAGGCGGCGTGTGGGCTCGCCGCCTTGGCAAGGCGAGGGTTAGCCTTTGCGGCCGTGCAGACAGCGACCGATGGCATCGTCCGCCTGGAGCCAGGCCCCCGGCTCCGCCACCGGCCCGGACCGGACGGTCGGGTTCCCGGGTCACCGACCGCACCCCCGCAACCGGCCGGCAGCGGGCGGCTGGCCGACGGGCGGGGTTTCACCGCGGCCGGAGCCGTCCTGCTGGCTCTGGCGCTCGGGCTGGCCGGGACCGGCTTGGACATCGCGACCGGCACCGGCCTTCGTACGGCGTTCGCGGTGCTCTTCGTCCTTGGCTGCGTGGCGGCCGCGGCCGTCGTCCATCACGAGGACCTGATGGCGGCCGTGGTGATGCCACCGCTGCTCTTCGTCGGGTTGGCCGCGGCCGCCTCGATGCTCGAGGGTGGCGGGCTCGGCGGGTCGTGGCTGACCCGCCGGACGCTCGACGTGGTCACGGCCATGGTGACCCAGGCGCCCGTGCTGTTCATCGCCATGGGAGCGGTCCTGGTCGTCATCGCGCTGCGGCTGATCCGCTACCGCGTATCGGTACGACGCCGGCGCGCGGCTGCTCGGAGCCGGACCGGCCCGTCCCCCGCCTAAAGCCTGCAGCCGAGGCCGCCTCCCGAAGGTCGCGCCTCAGCTCTTGTGGCAACGCGAAGAGCAGGCGCTCCTGCGCCGACTCGACCTCGGTCACGTCAGTCCAGCCGCGCTCTGACAGCCAGCGGAGCACCTGGTCGACCAGGTCTTCCGGCACCGATGCGCCGCTGGTCAGGCCGACGGTGCTGACGCCCGCGAGCCAGCGCTCATCGATGCCACCGGCGTCGTCGACGAGGTAGGCCGCCGGTGCACCGGCGTCCCGCGCCACCTCGACGAGGCGCACCGAGTTGGAGGAGTTCGCCGAACCGACGACCAGCACCAGCTCTGCCGCTGCCGCGATGGCCTTGACCGCCACCTGCCGATTCTGGGTGGCGTAGCAGATGTCGTCGCTGGGCGGGCCCTGCAGCAGCGGGAAGCGTCGTCGCAGCGCCGCGACGGTGGCATTCGTCTCGTCCACCGACAGGGTCGTCTGGGACAGGTACGCCACCCGGGCAGGGTCGCGGACCACCACGGTCGCCGCCTCGGCCGGTCCGTCGACGAGGTGCACGTGCTCCGGCGCCTCGCCCGTCGTACCCACAACCTCCTCGTGCCCCTCGTGGCCGATGAGGAGGATGTCGTTGTCCTCGGCGGCGAACCGACGGGCCTCGACGTGCACCTTGGTGACCAGTGGACACGTCGCGTCGATGGTGCGGAGCCGGCGCTGGCGGGCCTCGTCGTGCACCACCGGCGCGACGCCGTGGGCGGAGAAGACCACCAGCTCCCCTTCGGGAACATCGGCGGTCTCCTCGACGAAGATCGCACCCTGCGCCTCGAGCGAGCGTACGACGTGCACGTTGTGCACGATCTGCTTGCGCACGTAGACGGGCGGGCCGTGCAGCTCCAGCGCCTTCTCCACCGTCTGCACCGCCCGGTCGACCCCGGCGCAGTAGCCCCGCGGCCGGGCGAGCAGCACCCGACGGGGGCTTTCCGGCGAGACGGTCATGCCTCCATGGTAGGCGCCGATCGGTGTTAGCCGACCCGCCGGCCGGGGGAGGTCAACGGGACGAACCGCCGCCCCGGACGAAGGACTTGACCCTGATGGCTCGGCGCCCTCCGCTCCCCCCCGCCGCGAGTGCGGCAGTCACCACGGCAGTCGGCCTGCTGGCGGCGAGCTTGCGCAACGTCGCCCGCCTTCCCCGGCAGGCCGCCCGGTTCCCGGTCGAGGCGGCCCGGCGCCCGGTCCGCGTCGCCCGGCGGGCGACCTCGGCACTGCCGGTGCCGGAGGCGGTGCGCCGGGAGTACGACGCCCTGGCCGAGCGCGGCGCCTCGGTGGTGTCCCGGCTGCGGAACGCACCGGACCTCGAGCCGGCACCGGCCGCGGTGGACACCGGAGCCCCGGGCGCCGCGGCGGAGGTCGTCGCGCAGGCGGAGGAGCAGGTGCACGCCGACGGGGTGCCCTCGGGTGCGGAGCTGGACCACAAGGACCTGCCGCTCGCCGACTTCGACCACCTCACCCTGGGGTCACTGCGTGGCCGGCTGCGCCGGCTGTCGGTGGCCGAGCTGGTCCAGCTCCGCGACTACGAGCTGGCGCACGCTCACCGGCTGTCCATCGTGACCATGCTGGACAACCGGATCGCCAAGCTGACCGCCGAGCAGGACCGCACCGACCCCTCCTAGCGTCCGCCGCCGCGGGGCCGCGGACGTAGGCTGCGCCGATGGCGCTGACCTCCACGGCGGAGTCGCCGTTGCCGGTGCGCACGGTCGCCAAGGCGATCGGCGACTGGATCGGGCGGCTGGGCCGGGTCTGGGTTGAGGGTCAGGTCACCGAGGTGACCCGCCGGCCGGGCGTGGGCTCGGTGTTCTTCACGCTTCGGGATCCGGTGGCCGACGTGTCGGTCCAGGTCCGGTGCGCCCGCGAGGTCTACGAGGCGATCGTGCCGCCGCTCGCCCGCGGCGCCCGGGTCGTGGTCTCGGCCAGTCCCGAGTTCTTCCTGACCCGCGGCACGCTGTCGCTGACGGCGTACGAGATCCGGCCGGTGGGGCTCGGTGCGCTGCTGGCCCGGCTCGAGGCGCTGCGCGTGGTGCTGGCCGCCGAGGGCCTGTTCGCGCCGGAGCGCAAGCGCCCGCTGCCCTTCCTGCCGCACGTCGTCGGCCTGGTGACCGGGCGGGCCAGCGCCGCGGAGCGGGACGTGCTGGAGAACGCCCGGCGCCGCTGGCCGGCGGTGCGGTTCCGCGTCGAGGCCGTGGCGGTGCAGGGACCGCAGGCGGTGGCCTCGGTGATCGGCGCGCTGACCGCACTCGACGCCGATCCGGAGGTGGAGGTGATCGTGCTGGCCCGTGGCGGTGGCTCGGTCGAGGACCTGCTGCCGTTCTCCGACGAGGCACTTTGCCGCACCGTCGCCCGCTGCCGGACGCCGGTCGTGAGTGCCGTGGGTCACGAGTCCGACGTACCGCTGCTCGACCTGGTCGCGGACCGGCGCGCGTCCACACCGACCGACGCCGCGAAGCTGGTGGTGCCCGACGTCGCCGAGGAGTCCGCTCGGGTGCTCGCCCTGCAGGACCGGGCCCGTCGCTCGCTCCGGCTGGCGCTGGACCGTGAGCAGGCAGGCCTCGCCGCCCTGCGCGCCCGGCCGGTGCTCGCCGACCCGGCTGCCCGGCTCGACCAGTACGCCGCCGACGCCGCGGCGCTGCGGGAGCGCGGCCGGCGCGCCGTGACCGGCAGGCTCGCCGCCGCCGGAGCGGAGCTGGCCAGCAGCCGGGCCCACCTCACCGCGCTGTCTCCGGCAGCGACGCTGGCCCGGGGGTACGCCGTCGTCCAGCGATCCGACGGCTCCGTCGTACGGGACCCGGCCCAGGTGTCCACCGGCGAGGCGCTCCGGCTCCGCCTCGCCGCTGGGGAGCTGCGAGCCAAGGTGGCCGCATCGGCGGACCGGCGGTGAGTACGCCGGAAGAGCTCAGCTACGAGCAGGCCCGCGAGGAGCTGGTCGAGGTGGTCCGCCGGCTCGAGGCCGGCGGGGTCACCCTGGAGGGGTCGCTCGAGCTGTGGGAGCGGGGCGAGCGGCTCGCGGCGGTCTGCCAGCGCTGGCTGGACGGCGCCCGCACCCGGTTGGGTGCCGCCCCGCAGACTCCGGAGCCCGCTGAGCCGTCCGCGGAGTGACGGTCAGCCCGGAGCCAGCGCGGCCGCGAAGGAGCGCAGCTCGTCGAGGGTGGCCGAGCCGAGGAGGACGACGTTGCGGCGCTCCGCCGTACGGGACAGGGCCAGCTCGCCGGCCGAGGTGCGCCACTGCTGCCAGCGCTCCCCGGCCACGTCGACCGGGGGCAGCGGCGACGCCCCCTTGCCGAGCCGGGTCGCCACGAACCCGGCGGCGTCGCCCTCCGCCAGCCCCAGGTAGCGCTCGGCCGGCGTGACGTAGCCCAGGTGCAGCGCCGCCGACGAGCTTCCCGCTGACCGGCCCGTCTCGATCCGCGCGCTGGTGGCGCGCCAGCCGGCCGGGAGCCCGCGCGGTGCGAGCACGGCGTACGCCGCCACCTCGCGGGCGGCCGAGATCGCCCGCCCCGGATCGACGATCTTCACCGCGGTCCCGTTCGATCCGGTCGGGAAGATCAGCTCCCTGGCCGGCCCGATCACCAGGAACAGCACCACGAAGCCGAACACCAGGCCCAGCGACCTGGCCATGTCGGCAACGGTCTCGTTCCCGTGCTTGCGTCGTGCCACGGCCTCCATGGTCACCTACGCCGGTGCCAGCCGCCGTACGGACCGGGGAGTCAAGCCAGGATCCGCCGGTCGGACCCCGCCCGGATGCCCGCCATCTCCGCCAGTACGGCGGCGCACTCCTCGGCCGTGTTGTAGAAGTGCGGCGCCACCCGGATGCCGACGCCCGGTCGATGGTCCACCACGAAGCCGCGGGCGATCAGCCCGTCGTGGACCCGCTCGGAGTCCCCGGGGTCGACGGTCACGTGGCCGCCGCGACTGGCCGCATCCACGGGCGAGCGCACCGTGAAGCCGCGGGCGAGCGCGTCCTCGATCAAGGGCTGGGTGAGCGACTGCGACCGCTCCCGGATCCGGTCGAGACCCACCTCCAGCACCGCCGCGTAGCCGGGTTCCGCGGCGTACGCCGAGGGAACGCCGGGTGTCCCGCCGGCGAAGCGGCCGACGCCCGGGGCGTAGTCCACGACGTCGAACTCGAAGCCGAACGGCCGGGCGTGCCCCCACCAGCCCACCTGCGCGGGCCGCAGCTCGACCGCCACCTCCGGCTTGACGTACATCCAGCCCGCGCCAGGCCCGCCGCACAAGTACTTCACCGACCCGCCGACGCAGAAGTCGACGTCGAGGTCGACCACCCCGACCGGCATCGACCCAGCCGACTGGTAGGCGTCGAGCAACACCAGCGCGCCGACCTCGTGCGCCCGCTCGACGACCGGCCGTACGTCGACCAGCGTGGAGGATCGGAACAGCACGTGGCTGATGGCGACCAGCGCCGTGCGGTCGTCGATCGCGTCGACCAGCCGCGTGGAGTCGAGGTGTACGCCGTCGCCGTCGCTGGCCACGACCTGCGGCTCCGCGCCGTACCGGCCGTGCTCCTTCCACAGGTAGTGGCTCCCGGGCCACTCGAGGTCGGAGTAGACGACCCGGTTGCGCCGGCCGGTGAAGTCGATGCAGCTGCCCACGGCCGCCATCAGGTCCGCGACGTTCTGCCGCAGCACCGTCGTCCCGGGCGGCGCGCCGAGGATGGCGCCGACCAGATCGGCGACGCGCACCATCTCGGGCTGCCAGGTCGCCCAGGCGACGACGCCCTCGGTCGCCCAGAGGTCGGCGTAGTCGTTCAACCGGTCCCGCGTGCGCCGATGCATCGCCCCGAGCGAGTTGTTGATCAGGTAGGTCTTTCGGGACAGGATCGGATAGTCCTCGCGGCGGGCGAGCAGGTTCTCGTGCACGGGTCCTCCTCAGGCACGGGCGATCGAGCCGTCGCCCAGGAAGTACTTGCTCAGCGTGGTCTCCTGCCCCTGGTAGTGCGAGCGGCCGGGGTCGCCGTAGAGATGGCTCGGGATCTCGGCCATCCGCTCGAAGCTGAGCTTGCAGACGCTCTGACCGTTCTCCACCATGAACGGTACGTCGTGTGCCCGCACCTCCAGCGCGGCCCGGCTGCCGTGCCGGGTGGTCGGGCTGCAGCCGAAACCGGGGTCGAAGAAGCCGGCGTAGTGCGTCCGAAGCTCGCCGCTGGTCGGGTCGTAGGCGACCATCTCCGATGCGAGGTACGGCGGGATGCTGACTCTCTCCTTGGACAGCAACAGGTAGAACGTCTCCGGCTCGAGCAGGATCCGGCCGCCCGGCTCGCTGCGCACCGGCTCCCAGAAGTCGAGCGGGTCGATCGGGCGGTCACTCGTGAGGTCGAGCAGCCGGGTGTGGGACCTGGCCCGATAGCCCGCGACGCCCTGCTCGTCGCCGGTCAGGTCGACGCTGAGAAAGAGCCCGTTGCCCACCTCGGGCCGCGGCGCTGCGGCGTCGGTCTCAGCGTCGTACAGAAGTGGGCTGGCTCTGTGCACCTCGACGATCTCGGCGTCGGAGAGCCGGTCGTTGCTGCCGGCCACGAGGCGCAGCTGGCTGAGCGAGATCCCGGCCCGCACCTTGATCGGAAAGGACAGCGGAACCACCTCGAGATAGAGGCCGCCTCGATATCCGGGCCGGATCTCGTCGAACTGGTAGTTGTGATCGGTGATGACGCGCGTGAAGACATCGATCCGCCCGGTCGAGCTCTTCGGGTTGGCCTTCGCCCGCAGCCACGGGGGCAGGCTGAGCTCCTCCCGCAGCGGGATCAGATAGGGCACCTTGACCTCGAGGAACCCCCCGCCGTACAGGTTGACGACGCCCTGGCTCAGCTGCTCGAGCTTCGTCTCGACGGTGTCCTTGTCGGGCAGGAAGCTCGATCGCAGGCGGTGCGCCGTGTCGCCCAGCGTCAGGTCGATGCTGGCGGGCTGCACCCGCTGCGGCTGGACGAGGTAGTCACCGGCGCTCACATAGCCCGCTGCGATGGCCTCCCGCAGCAGCCGGTCGGGCAGTACGCCGGCCAGCCCAGGCCCGAGGCTCTCAGCAGCCATGGGCGGAGCCCGCCGGTCGCGTGTCCACCGGCCGAGTCTAGGGACCGGCAGCCGGCCCCGTGCGGCCCGGACCGTAACCGGCACCTGCAGGTCGACGGAGCGTGCACGTACAGCATCCGCAGCGAATCCGGGGCTAGACTGCCGCACATGCCGACGTACCGGATGGGTCAGGCCGCCACCCTGCTGGGGGTCAGCGTGGACACGCTCCGGCGCTGGGCGGACGCCGGCCGGCTGGCGACCAGCAAGGACGCCGGCGGTCAACGGCAGGTCGACGGCCGCGACCTCGCCGCCTTCGCGGTCGAGCTGGCCGCCGGCACGCCCGCTCCGCCGGCGATCGGCGCCCAGTCGGCGCGCAACCGCTTTCCCGGCATCGTCACCCGGGTGTTGCGCAGCGAGGTGGTGGCACAGGTCGAGATCCAGGCCGGTCCACACCGCCTGGTGTCCCTGCTCACGGCGGAGGCCGTCGACGAGCTTGGACTGGCGCCGGGCATGCTCGCCGTCGCCGCGGTCAAGGCCACGAACGTCGTGGTCGAGCTGCCGGGCCGGTCGTGAGGCGGCTCGGCAGCGCCTTCCTCCTCGCCTGCGCTCTGGCCCTCGGCGGCTGCGGCTCGGGGGGTGACTCGGGTCCGGGCGCCGGCGAACTTCGGGTGCTCGCCGCCTCCTCGCTGAGCCGCGCGTTCGGCGATGACCTCCTCACCTCCCTGCACGAGTCGGTGGGCGTTTCGCTGGCCGGCTCGCAGACGCTGGTCGCCCAGGTCGAGCAGGGGGCGCCAGCCGACGTGATCGCCACCGCGGACACCGTGACGATGGACCGGCTGGCCCGCGCCGGCCGGTTGGCGACGGCCCCGCGGGTCTTCGCCGCGAACCGGCTGGCGATCGTCGTCGCCGCGGGCAACCTGCGGCGCATCGGTCGGCTGGCGGACCTGGCCCGCCCGGGGCTGGTCGTCGTACTCGCCGCTCCGGCCGTGCCGGCCGGCCGGTACGCCGGCGAGGTGCTGGCCCGGGCAGGGGTGCACGTCCGAGCCGCCTCGTTGGAGGAGAACGTCGGGGCCGTGGTCACCAAGGTCGCACTCGGCGAGGCGGATGCCGGGATCGTCTACGTCACCGACGTGGTGGGCCGCGGAGACGTCGCCATGGTCGCCATCCCGGTCGACCAGAACGTTCTCGCCCACTATCCGGTTGCCCTGCTGCGGGACGCGGCCCATCCCGATGCGGGGCGGCGCTTCATCGAGCTGCTCCTCTCGGCCCGCGGCCAGCAGATCCTGCGCGACCACGGCTTCCTGCCCCCGAGCTGAACGTGGCGCCCGTACGCCGGCAAGCCCCTGGCCTGCCGCTGCCGCTGAGCCTGCCGGCCGGGCTGGCGGTGGCATTCCTGGCGTTGCCGCTGCTCGGGCTGCTGACCAGGGCACCGTGGTCCTCGCTCGGCACCCGGCTGGCCGCCGGGCCGGCCCGCACCGCGCTGCTGTTGTCCCTCGAGTGCTCGCTCGGCGCCCTCGCGCTGAGCCTGCTGCTCGGCGTACCACTGGCCTGGCTGCTGGCGCGCGCGCGGTTCCGCGGCTCGGCGCTGGTGCGGGCGCTGGTCACCCTGCCGCTGGTGCTGCCGCCGGTGGTCGGCGGCGTGGCGCTGCTCACCGCGTTCGGCCGGGGCGGCGTGCTCGGGCCCGCGCTCGGCGCGATCGGCGTCAGGCTGCCCTTCACCACGGCCGGCGCGGTGCTGGCCGAGACTTTCGTCGCCCTGCCGTTCCTGGTGCTCACCCTCGAAGGGGCGTTGGCGGGGCTGGACCGGCGGCACGAGGACGTCGCGGCCACGCTGGGCGCCGGGCCGCTGACCGTCTTCCGGCGGGTCACCCTGCCGTCCGTCGCTCCGGCATTGGCGGCCGGATCCGCGCTGGCCTGGGCCCGTGCGCTCGGCGAGTTCGGTGCCACGGTGACCTTCGCCGGCAACCTGCCCGGCCGCACCCAGACGCTTCCGCTCGCGGTCTACCTGGCCCTGCTGGAGGATCCGGCCACCGCCGTGGCGCTCAGCCTGGCCCTGCTCGTGGTGTCGCTGGTGGTCCTGGTCGTCCTGCGCGGCCGCTGGGTGGCCCGGACATGAGCGGGCTGGCGGCCAGGATCGGGGCCGACGCCGGCGCGCTGCGACTTGACGTAACGCTGGAGGTCGCGGCCGGAGAGGTGGTCGCGCTGGTCGGGCCGAACGGCGCCGGCAAAACGACGCTGCTCCGCGTGCTCGCCGGGCTGCACCCGCTGACGACCGGTTCGGTGGCGGTGGGCGAGCGGATGCTCGAGGAGACCACCAGCGGCCGGCGGCTGCCCGCAGCCGCCCGCCGGGTGGGCCTGGTGCCGCAGGACGGCGCGTTGTTCCGGCACCTGTCCGCGCGTGACAACGTGGCGTTCGGGCTGCGGGCACGGGGCATCCGGCGGCGCGCCGCCGGCGCCGCCGCGACCGCGATGCTCGACCGGATGGAGATCGGCAGGTTGGCTGACGCCCGGCCCGCGACGCTGTCCGGCGGCCAGGCGCAGCGGGTCGCCCTGGCTCGCGCCCTCGTCACCGAACCGGCGCTGCTGCTGCTCGACGAACCGCTGTCCGCACTCGACGGGGCGGCGCGGGTGGAGGTACGCCGGGCGCTGCGCCGTCACCTGGCGTCGTACGACGGCGTGTGCATCCTGGTCACCCACGACCCGCTGGACGCGGTCACCCTGGCCGACCGGCTCGTCGTACTCGAGGACGGCAGGGTGACCCAGGACGCGTCCGCGGCCGAGATCACCCGGGCACCACGCTCGCCGTGGGTGGCCCAGCTGCTGGGCTGGAACGCCTATCGCGGTGTGTTGACCGCGACCGGGCTGAGCCTGGCGGGCGGTGCGCTGGTCGCGGCCGACCCGCTGCCGGCTGGCGGCGACGGGCTGGCCGTCGTACCGCCCTGGGCGGTGGCGGTCCACCGCGAGCGGCCGGAAGGGAGCCCGCGCAACGCCTGGCCGGGCACCGTCGGCGAGCTGTCGATGCTCGGCGGCCGGGTGCGGGTCCGCATCGACGGCCCCCTGCCAGTGGTCGCCGAGGTGACCGCGGCCGGCGCCGCCGCCTTGCAGCTGGCCGAGGGGGTCGAGGTCTGGGCGAGCGTCAAGGCGACGGAGGTCACGCTCGCGGCCCTGTAGGCCATACGATGCCGGTCCGCCGAGGGATCAGGGGTAGGACGCCGCCATGACCACCGCCGCCAGCCCGCGGGGACCCAGTCGGCGGGGACCCACCACCGCCGAGGTACCCGACCGCAACCTGGCGCTCGAGCTCGTCCGGGTGACCGAGGCGGCGGCGATGGCGGCCGGGCGCTGGGTCGGCCGCGGTGACAAGAACGGCGGCGACGGCGCGGCGGTCGCGGCGATGCGGCGGCTCATCGGCACCGTGTCGATGAAGGGCGTGGTGGTCATCGGCGAGGGCGAGAAGGACGACGCGCCGATGCTGTTCAACGGCGAGGAGGTCGGCGCCGGTGACGGCCCGGAAGTCGACGTCGCGGTCGACCCGATCGACGGCACCACCCTGATGTCGAAGGGCATGAACAACGCGATCGCCGTACTCGCCGTCGCCGAACGCGGCACGATGTACGACCCCTCGGCGGTCTTCTACATGGACAAGCTGGTCACCGGGCCGGAGGCGGCCGACGTCGTCGACATCACCGCGCCGGTCGCGCACAACGTCGCCGCGGTGGCCAAGGCCAAGAACGAGGACAACGAGGACCTCACCGTCTGCATCCTCGACCGGCCGCGGCACGAGCAGCTGGTGACCGACGTCCGCGCGACCGGCGCGCGGATCAAGTTCATCTCCGACGGCGACGTCGCCGGCGCCATCATGGCCGCCCGCGACGGCACCGGCGTCGACCTGCTGCTGGGCATCGGCGGTACGCCGGAAGGCATCATCACCGCCTGCGCGATGAAGTGCATGGGCGGGGTTATCCAGAGCCGGTTGTGGCCGCGCAACGACGTGGAGCGCCGGCAGGCCCTCGAAGCGGGGCACGACCTGGACCAGGTGCTGACGACCGACGAGCTGGTCCGCTCCGACAACGTCTTCTTCGTCGCCACCGGCATCACCGACGGCGAGCTGATGCAGGGCGTCCGCTACCGGGGAAACGGCGCGACGACGCACTCGCTGGTGATGCGGTCCAAGAGCGGCACGATCCGCTCGATCCAGAGCCAGCACAAGCTGTCCAAGCTGCGGTCCTACAGCGCGGTGGACTTCGACCACCACGCCTGACTCGACCGGCCGCGCCGGTGGTCGGTCGGTCCACGCGGCCGGCGGCGGCTGCGCTTCTGCAGGCACTAGAGCGAGCTTTGCGTGTCCGTCGCCGGCGTGTCGAACGCGCCAACCTCGCCTAAGGCAGCGGGCCGCCCCTGTGGACCGCCTGCCGAGCATCAGTTCGTCCGGCCGGGAACTGCAAATGACTCATCCCAGCGCATGCGGCACCGAAACCCCCCTGCCCGGATCCGTACGCCGCATCGAACGTCGCATGCTGGCCCAACCCGGATCGCTCGTCCACCTCGGAGCCGCGAGCCTGGCGGCGTCCCGGAGGTGATCACTCGGTGGGTACGCTTCCACCCGTGACGGATGGCGACTACCGCGTCGAGCACGACTCGATGGGGGACGTACGGGTTCCCGCCGTCGCCAAGTGGCGGGCGCAGACCCAGCGGGCGGTCGAGAACTTCCCGGTCTCCGGCCTCACGCTCGAGCGGGCGCACATCGAGGCGCTGGCCCGCATCAAGGCCGCGGCCGCCAAGGCGAACGCCGAGCTCCGCGTCGTACCCGAGGACATGGCTCAGGCGATCGCAGATGCCGCCGACGAGGTCGCCGCGGGTCGCTGGGACGACCAGTTCCCGATCGACGTCTTCCAGACCGGCTCGGGCACCAGCTCCAACATGAACATCAACGAGGTGGTGGCGACGCTGGCGACCGAGCGTCTCGGCGCGCCGGTCCACCCGAACGACCACGTCAACGCCTCGCAGTCCTCCAACGACGTCTTCCCGTCCTCGATCCACGTCGCGGCCACCAGCGCCGTGGTCAACGGCCTCATCCCGGCGCTCGAGCACCTGGCCGCGTCCCTCGCCCGCAAGGCGACGGAGTTCGCCGACGTCGTCAAGAGCGGGCGCACCCACCTGATGGACGCGACCCCCGTGACGCTGGGCCAGGAGTTCGGGGGGTACGCCGCCGCCATCCGGCTCGGCGTCGAGCGGCTCGACGCCGCACTGCCCCGGCTCGGCGAGCTGCCCCTAGGGGGTACGGCGGTCGGCACCGGGATCAACACGCCGGCCGGGTTCGCGGCCCGCGTCATCGAGGAGCTGCGTACGACGACCGGGCTCCCGCTGCGGGAGGCGCGCGACCACTTCGAGGCTCAGGGCTCGAGGGACGCGCTCGTCGAGGCGAGCGGCGTACTGCGGGTCATCGCGGTCAGCCTCTACAAGATCGCGAACGACCTGCGCTGGATGGCGTCCGGACCCAATGCCGGGCTGGCCGAGATCCGGCTGCCGGACCTGCAGCCGGGCTCGTCGATCATGCCCGGCAAGGTCAACCCGGTGATTCCCGAGGCGGTCTGCCAGGTGGTCGCCCAGGTGATCGGCAACGACGCCGCGGTGGCGTTCGGCGGCGCCGCCGGCAACCTCGAGCTCAACGTCATGCTGCCGGTGCTGGCCCGCAACCTGCTGGAGTCGATCCGGCTGCTGGCCAACATCTCTCGGCTGCTGGCCGACCGCTGTGTCGACGGGATCGAGGCCGACGAGGAACGCTGCCGCACGTACGCCGAGAGCTCGCCGTCCATCGTCACGCCGCTCAACCGCTATCTCGGCTACGAGGAGGCGGCCAAGGTGGCCAAGCAGTCGCTCGCCGAGCGGAAGACGATCCGGGAGGTCGTCCTCGAGCGGGGGTACGTCGAGCAGGGCAGGATCACCGTGGCGCAGCTCGACGAGGCTCTGGATGTGCTGAGGATGACCCGGCCGCACGCTTGACCGCCAGCGGTCCGCCCGGCAGCCGCGACGTGACCGCGGTTTCAGGGGCGGTAGGCGTCCCGGCGGTGGTCGATGTCGACGACGCGCACGAGGTGCCGCTCGTCGTCGATCTCGTACCGCACCCGGTACTCCCCGCGGCGAGCTCGCCACAGTCCCGCGAACGGCTCGCGCAGGGGCACGCCAACGCGTCGTGGCGTGGCCCGCAGCGGGCCGTTCACGAACTCCCACGCCGCGAAGGCTGCAGCGGGTGGCAGCGTCTCGGTCAGGGCCCGCCGGGCACCGGGGGACAGGACGAGGTCGTAGGGGTCTGTATCAGGCACCGCCGTGCTCGCGGCGGCCGGCCATCAGTCCGGCCATCTCCTCGGCAGACGTGCCACGGCCGGCATCGAGGTCCTGGCGGCCCTGTTCCATGCGGCGCAGCGCCTCAGCGTCCCCGAGCAGCTCGAGGGTCGCCTCGAGCGACTCAAGGTCCTCGGCGGACATCAGAACCAGGTACGAGCGCCCATTCTTCGTGATGGTGACGCGCTCGTGAGTGCGGTGCACCTCGTCGGCGATCTGGGACAGCTTCGCCTTGGCCTCCGACAGCGGCAGAGTTGTCATAGACTAGAATCGTAGTCCATCTGTGCTACCGACATGACCCCGGCCTGCTGACAATCAGCCGTACCCGTAGCCGTACGCCGGTGGTCGCGGCTGCCGGCCCCGGCCGCGGAACAGGTAGGCCCCCGCCATCCCGGCGAGGAAGCCGGCCACGTGGGCGAGGTAGGCGACCCCGGCCCCGCCGCCCACCCCGGTGCCGCGGAAGTACGCGTACTGCAGCAGGAACCATGACCCCAGCACCAGCCACGCCGGCAGCCGCATCGGGATGAAGAAGAAGATCGGCACCAGGCTCAGCACCCGGGCCCGCGGAAACATCACCAGGTAGGCACCCAGCACCCCGGCGATCGCCCCCGATGCCCCCACGAGCGTCTCCTGCGAGCCGGCGTAGAAGAACGCGAAGGCGTACGCCGCGGCGTACCCGCAGGCCAGGTAGAACAGCAGGTAGCGCACCCGGCCGAGCCGGTCCTCCACGTTGTTGCCGAACACGAAGAGGAACAGCAGATTGCCCAGCAGATGCAGCCAGCCGCCGTGCAGGAACATCGCGAACAGCACCGAGAGCGCCGGCGTCTTCTGATACGGCGCCCGGTCCACCACGCAGCCGGTGCGCCCGGCCGCGTCGGTCCCCACCTCGCCGGTCGGCACGTTCTCGCGAAGCTGCCGGTTGCTCACCATCTCCTTGGGCACCGCGGCGTACTCCTGGAAGTAGGCCTGCTGGTGGCAGTACGCCGACGCCTCGCTGCGCCCTCGGTCGGCCAGCCCGGACACCGGTTCGGTCAGGAAGACGCCGACGTTGAGCAGGATGAGCAGGTAGGTGACGACCGGCGTACGGCGTACGGGGTTGGCGTCATGGACCGGGATGACCACGGAGTCAGTCTGCCTGCCGGTACGCCGGCTACAGCGCCGGGTCGGCCAGCATCTCGGTGACCAGGGCCGCGATCGGCGAACGCTCGGAGCGGGTCAGCGTCACGTGCGCGAACAGCGGGTGGCCCTTCAGCGCTTCGATCACCGCGGCCACGCCGTCGTGCCGGCCGACCCGCAGGTTGTCCCGCTGGGCGATGTCGTGGGTGAGGACGACGCGCGAGCCGGAGCCGATCCGGGACAGCACCGTGAGCAGTACGCCGCGCTCCAGCGACTGCGCCTCGTCGACGATGACGAACGCGTCGTGCAGCGACCGGCCGCGGATGTGGGTGAGCGGCAGCACCTCGAGCATGCCGCGCGCGACGATCTCCTCGATCACCTGTGCCGACACCAGGGCCGACAGCGTGTCGAAGACCGCCTGCGCCCAGGGGGACATCTTCTCGCCCTCGCCCCCGGGCAGGTAGCCGAGCTCCTGGCCGCCCACGGCGTACAGCGGCCGGAACACCATGACCTTGCGGTGCCGCCGACGCTCCAGCACCGCCTCGAGACCTGCGCACAGGGCGAGCGCGGACTTGCCGGTGCCGGCCCGGCCCCCGAGCGACACGATGCCCACGTCGGGGTCGAGCAGCAGGTCGAGCGCGATCCGCTGTTCCGCGCTGCGACCGTGCAGTCCGAACACCTCTCTGTCGCCGCGCACGAGCCGGACCGACTTGTCCGGTGCCACCCGGCCCAGCGCCCGCCCGCGCTCGGAGAGCAGGGCGAGGCCGGTGTGGCAGGGCAGCTCGCGGGCCGCCTCCAGCTCGACCGGCTCTCCCCGGAACAGCTCGTCGACCTCCGCGCCGGACACCTCCAGCTCGGCCATCCCGGTCCAGCTTCCGTCGGCGGCCAGCTCCGCGCGGTACTCCTCGGCGGCCAGCCCGACGGAGGCGGCCTTGACCCGTAACGGCAGGTCCTTGCTGACCAGTACGACGTCCGCTCCCTCGGCGGCCAGGCTGCGTGCCACCGCGAGGATCCGGCTGTCGTCGTCACCCAACCGGAAGCCGAGGGGCAGGACGGCCGGGTCGCTGTGGTTTAGCTCCACCCGCAGCCTGCCGCCGGCGTCACCGACCGGGATCGGCTCGTCCAGCCGACCGTGTCGGACGCGCAGGTCGTCGAGCAGGCGCAGCGCCTGCCGCGCGAAGTAGCCGAGCTCGGGGTGCGCCCGCTTGGCCTCCAGCTCGGTGATGACCACCACCGGCAGTACGACGTCGTGCTCGGCGAAGCGGCCTACCGCCGCGGGATCCGCCAGCAGGACGCTGGTGTCGAGCACGTAGGTGCGCCGATCGGTACGGCGGCAGTCGTTGCGACTCGCGGCCAAGGCCACTCCCGTGGGCGCGCGCAACGCCCGCTGCTGCGTCGAGCCGGAGCCGGCCATCGCGGGGCCGGACCCGGCCCGACTGCGGTGTGCGCGACCAGCACGCGAGGGCCTCCCGGGCGGTACGGCGGGACGCCGCACCGACGGTTCGACGCTAGTGGCGGGTCTCGAGATCTCCGATCCGCGACACGCGCCCGGGTGGTGAACGGCACGCGACGAGCCGCCCGCGCCTGACGGCGTCCCGAGTCAGAAGCGGGACGTTGCCACCAGCCAGGACTCCAGCAGGTTGAGCCCGATCACGACCGCAGCGATCAGCGCCAGCACCGCCACGGCGGGTGCCGTCGAGGCGGCCAACGCCACGAGCAGCACCACCCCGGCCGCCGGTAGCCGCGTCTTCGACGGACGCCCGAACATCCGCCAGCGGGTGTAGCCGAAGGTGGCGAGGTAGCCGGCCGCGCCACCGGCGAGCACCCACAGCTCCGCACCGGCGAACGGATCGCCCGGATGCTTGAGCACGTACTTGCAGCCCACCGCGGTGGCGATGATCGAGGCCACCAGCGCGAAGTGGCCGTAGGAGAGGACCTCGCGGACCACCTGGGCCTGCACCTCCGCCGTCCGCAGCGCGTGCTCGACCGCCGAGGCGCCGAAGGCGAAGTAGGTCCACCACAACCCGCAGATCAGCGTGAAGGCGACCACCGCCGCGGCCACGGTGCCGGCGTCCGCACCGGCCGCGCTGGCCTGGGTGCCGATGGCGACAACCGTCTCGCCCAGCGCGATGATCTGGAACAAGCCAAAACGCTCCGGCAGGTGCGAGGCCTCGAACTCCATACCGGCCATGCGCCGGCGGAACAGCATCGGGCTGGCCAGCTCGCTCACCGCGGCCAGCGCCCACAGGACGACGCGCGCGTTGCCGTGCAGGACGCCGCCGAGCAGGTAGAGCGGCGAGCTGACGAAGACGGCGGTCGAGTACGGCGAGAGCCGGCCGGTCACCCGGTGCCAGCCGCTGCTCTGGAGCAGGACGACGCGGACGGCGGCATACCCACCGGCGAAGAGCAGGCCCCGGTCGCCGTACGCCTGCGGCGCCGCGACCGCCATCAGCAAGATGGCACCCGCGAGCGCGAACAGCCGCAGGCGGGTGCGCGGCGAGTCGACCTCGTCATGGTTGTTGGTGAGCAGCGCAGTGCCGACCCAGCCCCACCAGAACGGGACGAGCAGCAGCAGCGCCCGTCCCAGGTTGGCCGGGTTCAGCGCCTCCGCGGCATAGCCGGCGACCGAGGTGACGGCGAAGACCAGCACGAGGTCGTAGAAGAGCTCGGCCCAGGTGACCCGCTGCTGGTGGCCGTCCTCCTCGACGGCCGGGCCCGAGTCGGCCTCCGTCGTGTCCACTGGACTCGTGATGGTCACCACCCCCTCGACCGCCCGTCAACCGTGGCCGGGCGCCGTGCCTTCCCGCCTCCCGCTGGGCAGGAGCCGCAGCAGGGGAATCAACGGACATCGAACGAAGGAGCCGGCATGCAGCTACGGATCGTCGCCCCCGCCGAGCTGGCGGAGCGGACGCTGGAGCGCCTGCACGCCGCGCCCGGAGTGTTCAACGTCGTGCACCTGCCCGGTGTCGCCAGCAAGCCGAGCGGCGACCTGATCTACGCCGACGTGACCCGCGCCGACACCAGCGTCGTGGTCGGTGAGCTGCGCGAGCTCGGCGTACCGGCCGTCGGCACGATCGCCGTCGAGGAGGTCGACACCGAGCTCTCGGCCGTGGCCGACCGGGCAGCGGCAGCCAGCGAGCACTCGCCGTTCGGCGACGAGGTCGTCTGGGAGGAGGTGGAGGAGAACACGTCGGAGGAGACGGAGCTGTCGATCAACTTCGTCGAGTTCTTCCTGATCGCCGGGCTCATCGCCGCCGTGGGCATCCTGTCCGACTCCCCCATCCTCATCGTGGCGGCCATGGTCGTCAGCCCCGAGTTCGGACCGATCGCCGCCGCCTGCGTCGCGGCGGTCGAACGTCGGCGCGACCTCGCCCGCCGCTCGTTGCTCGCTCTCGCGGTCGGCTTCCCGCTGGCCATCGCTATCAGCGGGGTCGCTACGGCGATCTTCCGCTCCGTCGGTCTCGCACCCGACCGGGTCGATGTCGGCCACCCGCTCACGGCGTTCATCGCCGACCCCAACTTCTTCTCGTTCTTCATCGCCTACCTGGCCGGTACGGCCGGCATGCTGTCGCTGACCTCCGCGAAGTCCGGCGCGCTCATCGGCGTACTGGTCTCGGTCACCACGATCCCGGCCGCCGCCAACATCGGAGTCGCTGCCGCCTACCTCAACTGGGCCGATGTGCGAGGCGCGACCGCTCAGCTGGTCGTGAACCTGATCGGCATCTTCCTCGGCGGCATCGCCCGGCTCTCCGTCCAGCACCGGATCTTCGTGGTACGGCGCGAGCGCTACGAGCGTCAGCAGGCGCGGCGGCGGGTGGCCTGACCTCACTTCTGGGACGGGTCGGCGACCCAGCCCAGGAACAGCGGCTCGCCGGTGCCGCGGTCCCGAAGCAGCAGGGCGAACGGCCGATCGAAGCTGATGACGGGCGGCATCGAGACAATGCCGACCACCGCTCCGGTGGCGGCACCAGCCACCGTCCCCTTCTCGTCGACACGCATGACCGCCGCATGCTGGACCGTCTTGACAAGAAGAGGCGGCGAAGAAGTGATTCCTCCAAAGTCGGCAAGGCCCGGCACATAGAGGCTACGCATGCCGAGGGCCCGCAGCGCCGGGTCCAGGTCTGGGTGCTGGTCGAGCCGCAGCTTCGGCAGTCGCACGATCCTCTCGGCCTTCTTCAGCTTGGACGACACTGAGCGCAGCGTTCCGCTGGTCAACGTGGCGCACCCCGCCTTGGGGTCACTGGGCAGCAGCAACAGCAGGCTGAGGCGGCCCCCCCGGTATGGCAGCTCCGCCGCCGTAAGTCCAGCGGTCTGTACCGTGTGAACCGACTGTCGCGAACTCATGAACGGGACCTGCACCCGACGGCCGTCTGCCCTCGCGAAGGCCTCCGGTCGGGTGTCCTTGGAGTCGAAGGCAGTCTGCCACCGCGCCGACAGGTGCAGTGTGTCCGCAAGCACCAACCGCGTATCCTCGTCGACACTGGTCGGCGGCAGCAGCTCCTTGACGAGGCCGCCCGTCTGCCGCGCGACTTCGTCGTTGATCGTCTCGCGCGCGTTATCAGGGTCACGGAAGTCGACCCGGCGTACGCCGACGTCCTGCGCTGTGCGCACATCGTCGAGGTAGGACTTGCTGGGCCGCACCCGTTGATCTGCCCACACCGTGTCCCGCTGCCGGAGCTGGCCGGCCAAGGGAGCCATCCGCTGCCTTCGGGTGGCCAGCGCGTCCACCAGAGCTGGGCCGTACGCCGGCTGGTGCAGAACGCGCCCGATCTCCGCCGCGGTCTGGCCTCGAGCGCCGGCGTACGCCAGGTCCAGCGCCGCCGCGGTGCTGGCCGGTGACAGCAGGACGTTGGAGTCGGGCTTTGCCGCGCAGAGCTGGTGCAGGAGGTCGAGGCCGAACTCCGTGTCCGCGGCGGCGAGCCGGTCGAGTGCGGCGGGTGAAACCGCCGCCACCGCACGCGCCTGACCGAGGGCCAGTCCGGTAGCGCCGCGGTCGTCGCCAAACGAGACGAGGTTCAGCGCCAGCGTGCCCGCAACGACTCCCGCAACTGCGCCGACCGCGATGCGGCGATGACGCCGGCGGCGCCGTCCTGCCCCGCGCTCGACCCTGGCCGTCAGATCCGGCGGTAGCGGCAGGTCAAAGGCGCGGTCGCCGAGCCGGCGAGATAGCTCCTCCATGGATCCCCTCCTCCTTCGGGTTCAGGTCTGGATCGCGCGCCAGTCGGTGCAGGGCACGAGACGAGGTCGACTTCACGTTGCCGACCGAACAGTGCAGCGCCCGGGCCGTCTCGGCCTCCGACAGCTGCTCGTAGTAGCGAAGGACCACGACCGCGCGTTGCCGGGCGGACAACCGGGCCAGCGACCGGAGCACACGGTCGCGCTCGGCATGCATCTCGGTCGCATCTGCGGTCGCGGCGGTGTCCGGCACGGACTCGACGCTGTGCTCACGGGTCCACGGGCGTCGCCACCAGTCAACGACCGTGGTGTAGAGCACCCGTCTGGCGTACGCCTCCGGCGCGTCCAGCCGACCCCATCGCAGGTAGCAGCTCACCAACGTCTCCTGAAGCACGTCCTGGGCCCGGTATCGATCTCCGGTCAGCAGATGAGCGGCGTGCAGCAGTGCAGGGCTTCGCTCGGCCACGAAACGGTCGAAGGACCGGCGCTCCTGCTCGTCCACCCACCACCCCTACGGGAGACGGAGAGGGCGGGCGGGGAGGTTGCGTCCCGCCCGAAAGAAGTTCCGAGCCAGTCAGCCGCCGTAGCGCCGGGAGCGGGCCGCATAGGCCCGCAGCGCGCGCAGGAAGTCGACCCGGCGGAAGTCCGGCCAGTAGGCGTCGCAGAAGTAGAACTCGGAGTGGGCGCTCTGCCAGAGCAGGAAGCCGGACAGCCGCTGCTCGCCGGAGGTACGGATCAGGAGGTCGGGGTCGGGCTGGCCGCGGGTGTAGAGGTGCTCGGCGATGTGCTCGACGTCGAGCACCGCGGCCACCTCTTCGAGGCTTGCCCCCCGGCTCGCATGGTCGTGCAGCAGCGCCCGTACGGCGTCCGTGATCTCACGCCGGCCGCCGTACCCCACGGCGACGTTGACCACCAAACCGATCTTGTAAGCAGTCGCCTCGGCGGCGGACTTCAGCACCCGGGCCGTTGCGTCCGGAAGCAGGTCCAGCGATCCGACCGGATGCACTCGCCACGGCTGGTCGTTGGCGGCGAGTCCCTCGACCGTCCGCTCGATGATCGCGAGGAGGGGTGCCAGCTCAGCCGCCGGCCGGGTGAGGTTGTCCGTGGAGAGCAGCCACAGGGTGACGACCTCGACGCCTGCATCGTCACACCAACCGAGCAGGTCTGCGATCTTGTCGGCGCCGCGCTGGTGACCCACCTTCGGTCCGCCGGCGCCGGTGGCCCGCGCCCAGCGGCGGTTGCCGTCGAGGATGACGCCGACGTGACGTGGTCGGTCGGCGCCCTCGAGCTCGGCGAGCAGCCGCCGCTCGTAGAGCGAGTAGACGAGGTCGCGCGCGCCCAACGTCGGCCGACCTCCTCCCAGTGCCCGTACGGCAGCGTAGCTCCGGCGCCGGCCGAAGGTGCCTTGCAGGGCATCGGCCGCGCGTGCAGTTCGGTTGAGGTCGAGACGCGCGCTTGCGGCCGCCCGCGGCCGGCGGCCGGCCAGGCGGTGCCGAACCGTCAACCCACTCTCGGCCGTACGGCGCTCGGGGATGATCTCCCATGAGAGGGGCCACTGAGCCGGGCAGGTACTCGATCTCGCTTTCCGGGCTCGAGCGAGCGGTCCACGTGCCGGTGGACCAGCAGGTCACCGAACAGGCGGAACCGCCACCGCCCAACCGATCCCGCCGGAGGAGCTCTTGCCGATGCGGCACGCCCGGTCAGATGCGGCCGGGGGACGCGGTGGTGCGGTGACCACCGAACAGTTCCGTCCCTACGGTCGCAGCATGACGACGTCATTGGCTGCGGACACTCAGGACACAGCTGCCAAGCCGGGAGTGACCCCGGCCGTCGTCGTCGCGGTGCTGGTGACGGTGGCCGCCTGGGCGTCGGCCTTCGTCGCCATCCGCGGCGTGCGCACCTCTTACGAGCCGGGTGCGCTTGCCTTCGGCCGGCTGCTTGTCGGCAGCCTGGCGCTGACGGCCGCGCTGCTCGCCCGGCGTACGTGGGTCCGGCCGTCCCGCCGTGAGTGGGAGCTGGTCGCCGTCTGCGGCGTCGCCTGGTTCGCCGTCTACAACGTCGCGCTGAACGCCGCCGAGCAGCGGGTCGACGCCGGCACAGCTGCCATGTTGATCAATATCGGCCCGATCCTGATCGCCCTGCTCGCGGGTGCGCTGCTCGGGGAGGGCTTCCCGCGATGGCTGCTGCTGGGAGCCGGCGTGGCGTTCGGCGGGGCGGTGCTCATCGCGGCGGCCACGACCCGTACGACGTCCTCCGACCCGGTCGGCGTGCTGCTGTGCGTGCTGGCCGCGTTCGCGTGGGCGCTCGGCGTCATGGCGCAGAAACCCGCCTTGCGGCGCCTGCCAGCGCTGCAGGTGACCCAGCTCGCCTGCACGATCGGCGCTCTCGCCTGCTTGCCCTTCGCCGGCCAGCTGGTGCACGACGTCGGCAGCGCGTCGGCCGGCAGCCTCACGGGGCTGGTCTACCTCGGTCTGGTCCCCACGGCCGTGGCGTTCGGCACGTGGGCCTATGCACTCTCCCGGATGAACGCCGGCCGCCTGGGCGTCACCACCTACCTGGTACCGCTGCTGACGGTCACGGCGGCGTGGCCGGTGCTGGGCGAGGCGCCGCCGCCGCTCGCCCTGGTCGGCGGGCTGGTCACCCTGGCCGGCGTGGCGCTCACCCGGCGGCGGCGATGAAGCGGATCAGGGCGGCGGCGTACGAGACGATGGCCGATGTGACGCTTCCCGCGCAGTCGGTCGCCCGGTTCGCCGGCCTGCTGGCGGACCGCACGCGGGCCGCGATGTGCCTGGCCCTGCTGGACGGCCGGGCGTGGACCGCGGGTGAGCTCGCGCAGCACGCCGGCGTCGGCCGCTCCACCGCCACCGAGCACCTGAACATCCTGGTGGGAGGGGGCCTGCTGGCCGAGAAGAGGCAGGGCCGGCACCGCTACGTGCGCCTCGCCAATCCGTGGGTCGCCCAGCTGGTCGAGGACTTGGCGGCCGCGGTCGGCGAGCCGGGGAGGCCGAAGTCCCTTCACGCTGTGCGGGCCGCCGACAAGCTCGCGGCCGCCCGTACCTGCTACGACCATCTGGCCGGCGCGCTGGGGGTCCGGCTGTACGACGGGATGGTGGCCGCCGGGCTGATCGCCGTAGCCGACGGGCTGGCACTGACGCCCGCCGGCCGAGACTGGTTCACCGACCTGGCCGGTGCCGCCGCCGTCACCAGCCGCGGGTCGCGGCCGCTGCTGCGGACCTGCCTCGACTGGACCGAGCGCCGCAGCCATCTCGGCGGCTCCCTCGGTGCGACCCTGTGCCGTGAGCTCGTCGAGCGCGAGTGGGTCACCCGCAGCAACGGGAGCCGAGCCGTCACGCTGACGCCTTCGGGCGCTCAGGCCCTGGCCGGGCTGCTCGGCGAGGACACCCCGGCGGCTCGGCGCCAGCGCGTCGGCGGCGTACAGCAGGTCGGGTAGCGCGTCAGCCGAGGCGCTCGACCAACCTCGAGTGCTCGTCCCGTAGCTCCGCCGGCAGGTGGTCGCCGAACTTCTGGTAGTCCGGCAGCATCCGGGCTGCCTCCTCGCGCCAGACGTCGTGATCGACGGTGAGGAGCAGCTCGAGCTGCTCGTCGGCCAGGCCGAGCCCATCGGTGTCCAGCGCGTCCTTCGTCGGAAGCATCCCGATCGGCGTCTCCTGCGCCTCCGCCGTACCGTCGAGCCGCTCGGAGACCCACTTCAGCACGCGGCTGTTCTCGCCGAACCCCGGCCAGACGTAGCGCCCGTCGGCGTCCTTGCGGAACCAGTTGACCCAGTAGATCCGCGGCAGCTTCTCCGCGTTGGCGCCCCGGCCGGTGCGCAGCCAGTGGGCGAAGTAGTCGCCCATGTTGTAGCCGCAGAAGGGCAGCATCGCGAACGGGTCGCGGCGCAGGGTGCCCACCTTGTTCTCCGCGGCCGCGGTGCCCTCGGAGGCGACGTTCGAGGCCAGGAAAACGCCGTGCTGCCAGTCGAAGGACTCGGTAACCAGCGGTACGGCGCTCGCCCGCCGGCCGCCAAACAGGATCGCCGAGATCGGTACGCCGGCCGGGTCCTCCCACTCCGGCGCGATCGTCGGGCACTGTGCGGCCGGTGCGGTGAAGCGCGAGTTGGGGTGGGCGGCCGGCTCGGGCGACGCCGGCGTCCAGTCGCGGCCCTTCCAGTCGGTCAGGTGCGCCGGGGGGGTGTCGGTGAGCCCCTCCCACCAGACGTCGCCGTCGTCGGTGAGCGCCACGTTGGTGAAGATGCAGTTGCCCCACAGGGTCGCGATCGCGCTCGGGTTGGTCGACTCGCCGGTGCCGGGCGCCACGCCGAAGAAGCCCGCCTCCGGGTTGATCGCATGGAGCCGGCCGTCGTCGGCGAAGCGCATCCAGCAGATGTCGTCGCCCACGGTCTCGGCCGTCCAGCCGGGCACCGTCGGCTGCAGCATGGCGAGGTTGGTCTTGCCACAGGCGCTGGGGAAGGCCGCGGCGATGTAGCGCGCCGAGCCCTCCGGAGAGATCAGCTTGAGGATCAGCATGTGCTCGGCCAGCCAGCCCTCGTCGCGGGCCATCACGCTGGCAATCCGCAGCGCGTAGCACTTCTTGCCCAGGAGCGCGTTGCCGCCGTACCCCGAGCCGTAGGACCAGATCTCCCGTGTCTCCGGGAAGTGGGTGATGTACTTGGTGTCGTTGCAGGGCCACGCGACGTCGACCTCGCCGGGGCCGAGCGGCTTGCCGACCGAGTGCACGGCCGGCACGAAGAACGTGTCATCGGTCATCAGGTCGAGCGCGGCCCGTCCCATCCGGGTCATGATCCGCATGCTGACCACTACGTACGCCGAGTCGGTGATCTCGATGCCCAGCTGGCTGATGGGCGACCCCAGCGGGCCCATGGAGAACGGGACGACGTACATCGTCCGGCCCCGCATGCAGCCGTCGAAGAGGCCCTTCAGGGTGGCCCGCATCTCCGCCGGGTCCATCCAGTTGTTGGTCGGGCCGGCGTCCTGCTCACTCTCCGAGCAGATGAACGTGCGGCTCTCCACGCGCGCGACGTCGCTCGGGTCGGAGGCGGCGTAGAAGCTGTTGGGCCGCTTGTCGGGGTTGAGCCGGCGCATCGTCCGCGAATCGACGAGAAGCGAGGTGAGCCGGTCCCACTCCTCCTGGGAGCCGTCGCACCACTCCACCCGGTCCGGCTGGGTCAGCTCGGCGATCTCCTGGACCCAGCGGAGGAGCTTGGCGTTGGTCGTGGGGGCGGCGTCCAGGCCCGGGATCGTCACGGTCACGGTGGGCTCCTCGGCGCCGGCGGTTCGCGGGAAGCGTCTAGCCACTCCGCCGCCAGCGTCGCGGGTGGCCCAGGGTTTCGGCGGAGTCTACCCGACCGGGTCCCGCAAGAACGCCCTGGTCAGGGCCGCACCATCACCTTGATCGCGCGACGGGAGTCCATTGCGGCGTACCCCTCGGGTACGCCGTCCAGGTCGACGGTGAGGTCGAGCACCGGCGAGGGGTCAAGCCGACCGGCGAGCACGTCGGCGAGCAGCTCGGGCAGGTAGGCGCGCACCGGGGCCACGCCACCCCGGACGCCCACGTTGCGGCCGAACATGTCGGCGATGTCGAGCGACTCGACCAGCTGCGGTACGCCGACGTAGCCCACGGTGCCGCCGTCCCGGCAGATCGAGGTGGCGGTGCGGAAGGAGTCCTGGGTGCCGACGCACTCCAGGACGGCGTGCGCCCCGTGCCCGCCGGTCAGCTCACGGACGGCGTTGATCGCCTCCTCGCCGCGCTCCGCCACGACGTCGGTGGCGCCGAAGCGGCGGGCGATCGCCGTACGGTCCTCGTGCCGGCCGAGCGCGATGACGCGCTCCGCACCCAGCCGGGCGGCCGCGAGTACGCCGCACAGCCCGACCGCGCCGTCGCCCACCACGGCGACCGTGAAGCCGGCCCGCACCCCCGCAGCGACGGCGGCGTGGTGCCCGGTCGCCATGACGTCGGTGAGCGGGAGCACCGCCGGTAGCCGCTCGTCGTCGTCGGTGAAGTCGGGCGGTAGCGCGACCAGCGTGCCGTCGGCGTACGGCGCCCGCACCGCCTCACCCTGGCCGCCGTCGGTGTCGGACCCCCACCAGAGGCTGTTGACACAGGAGGTCTGCAGTCCCTCGCGGCAGAACTCGCAGCTGCCGTCGGAGATGGCGAACGGTGCCAGCACGAGGTCCCCTGGCTTGACCGAGCGCACCTCCGGGCCCACCTCCTCGACCCGGCCCATGAGCTCGTGGCCGATCCGGGTGCCGGGCTCCTTGCCGCCCACCCCGCGGTAGGGCCACAGGTCGCTGCCGCAGATGCAGGCGGCGGCCACCCGGACCACGGCGTCGGTGGGCGCCTCGATCCGCGGGTCCGGTACCTGCTCGATCCGGACGTCGCCGGGGCCGTGAAACATGGCCGCGCGCATGCGTCTCCGCTCTCGGGATCGACTCGAGGAGGCTCAGCCGACCGGGTTACTGGTAGCTGAAGAGGTCGGGACTCGGCGTCAGCGCGACGGCTTCCTTGGGCGAGAACCGGTTGATGTCCTCGTCGTAGAAGAGCTTCAGGCCGTTGTAGAAGGGGGGCTTCACGTGCAGGTCGGCATACTTCTGCAGCTTGGCATCCCGGCCGCCGAACCCGTCGATGTGGAAGACCACCGCGAGCCCCGGGCGGCTCGCGACCTGCGGCTTGTCGCGGACCATCGAGAAGGTGAACTGGTGGATCACGAAAAGCTTCTGGGGCAGCTTCTTCGCAGCGACGATGCCCGCGAGGTAGGCCGAGACCGCGTTGATGTCGGCTGCGCTGGCCGAGCCGATCACCTTGCCGGGCACCTGCCCGGGGCCCATGTGCCACTCGGAGTCCAGGGCCACCCCGACGTCGGGCTGCTCGAGGAACTTCTCGTAACGGCGTACCTGGGACAGGAAGTCCGAACGACCCGGCTGGAAGTCGAGGACGAGCAGGCCCTTGATCTTGCGGACCGCGGTCAGGTAGCGCTGCACGTCTGCCGGCGCGGTGAGCTCGCTGTAGTCGCCGTCGTCACCAGCGTGCGCCTGGGCGACAGTGGTGATCAGCTCGAACGTCGGCAGCACGGGGCGGGTGGGTGTGGCGAAGGGCTTGGCAGCCGTGACCAGGCGGCGGGCGGCACTGTCGGGGCTGCCCTCGCCGAGCACGCCCAGCGCGGCAACCCCCGCGCCGCCGTAGTAGCAGACCACGCGGTACTTCGGGAAGATCGTCCGACCGCCGCCCGGCAGCTGGGCCAGCACCACGGGACTCGGGCTGACGGCAGGGGCCGAGGCGGCTGCGCCACTGGTCGGTGAGGTGCCACCGCCGGCGCCGGCACCCTTCGGTGGTGTTCCCTCGGCGGAGTCCGAACAGGCCGCGAGGGCCGCGAGGCAGGCGGTGGCAAGCAGTACGGCGGCCGGGCGCCGCGCCGGAGCAAGGGGCATGCCTCCGACGCTGCCCGACCGCCGCCCGGTTCACGCCTGCGACGCGCCGGTGAACCCCTAACTGGCCAGGTCCGGGCCGCCTGCACGGGCCTGCTCGACCCCGACCAGGGCGTCACGCAGGCCGGCGATCCAGTCGTTCTGGTGCCGGCCCACGAGCCGCACGCACCAGGCGAGGGCCTCGCTGCGGCTCCGTGCCACGCCGGCGTCGACCAGCGTGTCCAGCACCTGGCGCTCGGGCTGCCGGAGCCGGGTCATCACCGGAACACTGATCGTCGTGAACAGCTCCTGGTGCCCTGCCGTCTGAGCTCCCCAGGCGACCTTCCGGCCGTAGCGGTGCTCGGCCTCGCGGGCGATCTCCATCCGACGCTCGCGGGTGTCCTCGCGGAACCGCTTGATGCGCCCCGCGGCGGCCGCGGCCTGGGTGGCCTCGTCCCCCTCGATCGTCGGTGCGGCCAGGGTGCCCAGCACGACGATCTCGTCGCGGTCCGTGGTCACCTCCGGCGCGCCTTCGAACCAGTCGTCCGGGAGCCGACCGGACAGCCAGCCGGCGAGATCTTCGGTCGAGGCGGGCTCCGAAGCCCAGCCTCCGCGGCGGCCATGTGGGCCGCCTCTGCGTCCGTGCATGTCGTTCTCCTTGATGTAGGCACTTACAGAGTTACACCGTTGCCAACACGCTGGCGCTGACGGCATTCCCGTTACCGGCCGTCGGCTGGCCGGCTCGACGACGCAAGCCGGGGCTGGGGTGCCGCCGACCTCGGCGAGGGGCCGAGCGCGAACATCAACGCCAGGGCGACGGTCAGGACCACCGCGGTGGTCGTACTGATGACGGCGACCGCAGTGGCGGCGGCGTAGGCGGCCAGGCCCACCAGGAAACGGACGTCGACGTCGCGGACGAAGGCGGGGTGCACACCGTCCACGAGCAGGCCACCGCGTACGACGTGGCGCCAGATCAGGTTGAAGACCACCGCGCTGGCGGTGAGGGTGCCGCCGTACAGGAGGACCGCGGTGCGGGCGTCGTAGCCCGTCGTGTGCTCGGCGACCAGCCGGGTGGGCAGCGGCAGAAACGCCACGCAGCCCAGAAGCAAGAGGTTGAGCAGCAGCAGCAGCTGGTCGACGCGGTTCACGAGCCGGAACAGCGCGTGGTGGTTCGCCCAGATGATGCCGATCTGGAGGAAGCTCGCCGCATAGGCGCCGATCTCCGGGAGCGCGTGCCGCAGGGCCGTGGCGAGGGCCTCACCCGGCGGCTGCTCCACGCGCACGTCGAGAATGAGCAGCGTGATCGCGATGGCCAGGACCCCATCGCTGAACGCCTCGAGCCGGGCCGGATCGCCGCGCTCCGCCCCCACCCCTAGCCACCTGCTTGTCCGCGTGGCCATATCGCTTCTCCATTGCTCCTCCAGTCGGGGAAGCATGTAATCGGGCACCAGCCTCAATCTCGCCGTCCGGAAACCTCGTAGGCTCGGATCATGACGATCGACCGGGCTCCCCGACCGGCGCCGGTCGAGGCGGAGGGCATCGTCGCCGCTCTACAACCGCTCCCCCGAAGTCGGATGCTGCCCGCTGTGGCCTACACCGGCCCGGAGGTCCTGGCCTGGGAGCTCGAGCACTTCTTCGCCCGGTCCTGGACCTGCGTCGGCCGGGTCGAGGACCTGCCGATCGGCGGGCAGCGCGCCGTCAGCGCGGGCAGCGTCGCCGCGTTGCTGACCCGGGACACCGATGGGCGGCTGCGCGCCTTCGCCAACCTCTGCCGGCACCGGGCCCACGAACTGCTGCCCGCGGGCGGATCGACCGCCGGCCGGGCCGTGACCTGCCCCTACCACGCCTGGAGCTACCGGCTGGAGGGGTCACTGATGGCGGCACCCGGCTTCGCGGACCTGCCGGCCGACTCCGGGCTGGTGTCCCTACCGGTCGAGGTGTGGCACGGCTGGGTCTTCGTCTCCGGGTACGCCGGTGCCCCGCCCTTCGCCGACCACGTCGGCGCCTTGGACCGGTTGGTCGCGCCGTACGCCGCTGAGCGCCTGGTTCGCCGCGCGCGCACGGAGTACGTCGTCGACGCCAACTGGAAGGTGCTGAGCGAGAACTACCACGAGTGCTACCACTGCCCGCTGATCCATCCCGAGCTGTGCCGGGTCAGCCCGCCGGACAGCGGGGTCAACTTCGACCTTCCCGGCACCTGGGTCGGCGGCGTGATGGAGCTGGCCGACGGCGCGGCCACCATGTCGCTGGACGGAGGCGGCGGCGAGCCGATTCCCGGACTGACCGAGCGGCAGCGTCGCACGGTCGCCTACCTCGGGCTGTTCCCCAACCTGCTGCTGAGCCTGCACCCGGACTACGTGCTCACCCACCGGCTGCAGCCGCTCGAGCCCGGCCTGACCCGGGTGAGCTGCGAGTGGCTCTTCCCGCCGGAGGCGGTCGGCGGGGACGGGTTCGACCCGGCGTACGCCGTCGACTTCTGGGACCGCACCAACCGCCAGGACTGGGCCGCCTGCGAGTCGGTGCAGCGCGGCATCGCCTCACCGCACTTCCGGCCCGGCCCCCTTGCGTCGAAGGAGGACGCGGTCCACCGGTTCGTCGCGATGGTCGCCCGCGGCTACCAGGGCCGCTAGGCGTCGCTACGTCAACGGCGGTCGCCGTCGCGCCGGACAGATCGGCTCCCAGGGCTGCCAGTCGCGACCGTCCCGGGAGTCGGCCCCGTAGCGCGGAACCAGCAACGCCATCAGCAGCAGCAAGGTCAGAACCAGTACGAACCCCATGCGGCGAGCGTGCGCCGTACCCGTGCGGGCGGCGAGTGGCAGGACTGCCGTTGTACGACGATTTCCTGCCATACTGGCGGCATGCTTCACAACGTAGCCGTTGCGGTGGTCGACGGCGTGGCGGCCTTCGAGCTGGGCGTGATGTGCGAAGTCTTCGGCCTGGACCGCAGCGCCCAGGGTCTGCCGCGCTTCGACTTCGCGGTCTGCGCCGTCGAGGAGCCGCCGCTGCGCACCACCTCGGGCTTCACCATCGACACGCCGCACCGGCTGGAGCGGCTCGCCGAGGCGGACCTGGTCGCCGTACCGGCCTGGCGCAACGACGGCCGCGGGTTCCCCGAACCGCTGCTGCAGGCGCTGCGGGACGCCGTCGACCGCGGCGCCCGGGTGATGAGTGTGTGCACCGGCGCCTTCGTGCTGGCGGCGGCGGGGTTGCTGGACGGCCGCCGGGCGGCGACCCACTGGATGCACGCCGACCGGCTCGCGGCTGAGTATCCGCAGGTGCAGGTCGACCGCAACGTCCTCTACGTCGACGAGGGGCAGGTGCTGACCAGCGCCGGCACCGCGGCGGGCATCGACCTGTGCCTGCACGTCGTACGCCAAGAGCTGGGCGCCACGGTGGCCAACGCCATCGCCCGGCGGATGGTGGTGCCGCCGCACCGCGACGGCGGTCAGGCGCAGTACGTCGAGGCACCGCTGCCCGACCCACGGCGCGGCCAGGAGCTGGGTGAGGTTCTGGCCTGGGCGATCGAGCATCTCGGCGAGCCGCTCACGGTCGAGGATCTCGCCGCCCGGGCGCTGATGTCGCCGCGGACCTTCGCCCGCCGGTTCCAGGCCGCTGCCGGCACCACACCGCACCACTGGCTGCTGGGGCAGCGCGTGCTGCTCGCCCAGCGGCTGCTCGAGGCGGGCGAGCTGAGCGTGGAGGAGATCGCCCGATCCTGCGGCTTCGGCAGCGCGGCGACACTGTGCCAGCAGTTCACCCGTTGGCGCGGCACCTCACCGCAGGCCTACCGGCGCACCTTCCGCGCGGTCGGCTGAGGCTGCTGGTCCCGCCGGCCGCCAACGAGTCGACGCAGCTCCGCCGGATCGGTCACCGGGCGCTGGCAGGTGAAGTTCCGGCAGACGTACGCCGCCGGTTGGTCATCGACCAGGTTCCGACCCTCCAGCAGCGGTACGCCGCGGGCGCCGGCGTCGGGATCGCCGAGGGCGACCACCGCACCCGGCGACGGCGACCGGCGGGCCACGGTCGCCAGCCCCCGCGTCCTCGGGTCCTCCGGCCGGCCGACTACGGCGATCTCGACCGGCCCGGCCAGCGCCGCCTCCCCCACGGCCGCTGCCCAGCCGGCGAAGCGCGCGTAGCGGCCGAGGATCGGGGCCACCGTGCCCAGTGCCGCCAGGGCGGCGTCCCGGTGCCGGGCGGAGCCGGTGTAGGCGGCGTACGTCAGCAGCGCGCCCGCCGCCGCCGAGGCGCCGGACGGCGTCGCGTTGTCGGTCGGGTCCTGCGGCCGGCGCACCAGGGTCTCCGCGTCGTCGGCGGTGTCGTAGAAGCCGCCGCGGCCGTCGGCGAAGTGCTCGAGGACCACGTCGAGCATCGACTCGGCCCCGCCGAGCCGGCACGGGTCGCCGGTCACCGAGAACAGCGCCAGCAGGCCCTCGGCGACATCGGCGTAGTCCTCGAGCACGCCCACGTTGGGGCCGGCCTTGCCGTCCCTCGAGGTCCGCAGCAACCGGTCGCCCTTCCACTGGACGTCGCGAAGGAGGTCGGCGCAGCGCTCGGCGGCGGCCACCCAGGCTGGCTCGCCGAGGAGCGCACCGGCCTCGGCCAGCGCGGCGATCGCCAGCCCGTTCCACGCGGCGACCACCTTGTCGTCACGGGCCGGCCAGACCCGCTGCTCGCGAGCGGCCCGCAGGCGGTCGCGGACGGCGGCGTACCGGTCGAGGTTGTCGGGCTCGGCAAGCCGCTGGAGCACCGAGCTGCCGTGCTCGAAGGTGCCGGCCGGGCCGACGGCGAAGACCTCGGCGGCCCAGGCGCCGTCCTCCGGCCCGAGGACGTCGGCCAACGACTCGGGCGTCCAGGCGTAGAAGCGGCCCTCCTCGCCCTCGCTGTCGGCGTCCAGCGCGGAGGCGAAGCCGCCCTCCGGCGTACGCAGGTCGCGCAGCAGCCACCCGGCGGTCTCCCGGACGACGCGCTCGGCCAGGGCCGAGCCGGTCGAGCGCCACAGGTGTGCGTAGACGCGCAGCAGCAGGGCGTTGTCGTAGAGCATCTTCTCGAAGTGCGGCACCACCCACTCGGCGTCGACCGAGTAGCGGGCGAAGCCGCCAGCGAGCTGGTCGTACATGCCGCCGCGAGCCATCGCCTCGCAGGTGTGCTCCACCATGGCGAGCGAGCTTTCGTCCCCGCTGCGGGCGTACTGGCGGAGCAGGAACTCCAGGACCATCGACGGCGGGAACTTCGGTGCCCCGCCGAAGCCGCCGCGCTGCGCGTCGTACGACGCCGCGAGCGAGCGGGCCGCCTCGGCGAGCACCTCCGCGGTCAGCTCACCGGTCGCTGTCGCGGGCGCCCGCTCCGAGAGCCGGCGTACGACGTCCGCCCCGGCCGCCTCGACCTCCCCGCGCCGCTCCCGCCAGGCGGTCGCCACCGACTGCAGCAGCTGGGGGAAGGACGGCATGCCGTGCCGCGGCGTCGGCGGGAAGTAGGTGCCGCAGAAGAATGGCTCGCCCTTCGGCGTGAGGAACGCCGTCATCGGCCAGCCGCCCTGGCCGGTCATCGCCTGCACGGCCTCCATGTAGACGGCGTCGACGTCCGGCCGCTCCTCGCGGTCGACCTTGACGCTGACGAAGTTCTCGTTCATCAGCGCGGCGATCGAAGCGTCCTCGAACGACTCGTGCGCCATCACGTGGCACCAGTGGCAGGCGGCGTAACCGACGGAGAGCAGCACCGGCACGCCGCGCCGCTCGGCTTCGGCGAAGGCCGCCGGCGACCACGGCCACCACTCGACCGGGTTGTCCTGATGCTGGAGCAGGTACGGCGAGGTCGACTCGGCGAGGCGGTTGGTCATGCGGCCAAGCATGCCCAACGGCGACGCTGCCCGTCCGCCCGGGTTCCAGGGAGTTCCCGCGCTTGATCGAGATCCCGTCAACTGCTCCGATTCACCGGGAAAGGAAAGGCTGGGTGGCGGGATCTGGATCTCTTGGCGTCCGGTAGTCAGGCGGCGCTTCCAGGCAGCGCAACCAGTCTTCAGGTGACCTTCTCGAACACCGCGACCTGGCTGTCGCTATCGGAGGTGAACGGGGCGCGGCTCCAGTCGGCCCACCGCTCCTGCAGGCGGAAGCCCGCAAGCTTGGCCATCAGGTCGAGTTCGGACGGCCAGACGTATCGGCCCGTCGACGAGCGCCGGACCAGCCGGCCGTCGACCGCCATCCAGTGATGGGACCACGTGACCTGTCCAACGGGGTCGTCGAACGTCTCGATCCCGACGTGGTCGGGCTCGAACGTGAAGACTCGACCCGGTTCGCCTGGGACTACGCGTCGCAGTTGCGGAACGACGACCTCGACGACGAAGCACCCGCCCGGCTCGAGGTGGGCGGCGGCGTTTTCGAAGACGGCCACCTGCTCGTCCTGGGTGGTGACGCTCATGATGGTGTTGTAGACCAGGTACACCAGCGTGAAGGCTTCCGCGGCTCTCGCGGCGGTCATGTCGCCCATCGTGACCGGTACGGCGTCGGCACCCGGTTTGCGGCGTAGCTGCTCGGCCATGTGCGGCGACAGCTCGATGCCCTGTACCGGCACACCGCGGGCGCTCAGAGGCAGCGCGACTCTCCCGGTCCCGACGGCGAACTCGAGCGCATGGCCACCCCGGGCCAACTCGGCGAGCAGGTCGACCGTCCGATTGAGCACTCCCGGGTCGAACATCGCGGACGACGTTTCGTCGTAGACCTCTGCTACCTCACGGCCCCACATGACCGAACCCATGGGCGCCAGCCTGTCGCACGGCCCGCTAGCAGCACACTGATTTTCGAGCGTCAGAGATGCGCCAGCGGGTCGGAGCGACGAGGCCCGCGCACCCCGCAGGCCTCACAGAACACGGTCATGGAGCGTTGTGCCTGTGCAATCGACCGCCGCCCCTCACTCGCGGGGCTGGTCAGAGGAGACCGCCGTGACAGCTAGCTGCCACGTGGCCGCGATGCCAACAGCCGACCTGGACCGCATCGGCAGCCGCGGGGTTGACGTCGGCAACGCGGTGGTGGTGACCGTCAATCAGAACGAGGGCGGCGAGGCCGCCGTCGGGGAGCACGTCGCACTCGTCGCCCACCAGCCCGCCAGGGTAGGCGGCCCGTACGCCGAGGTAGGGCCGGTCTTCATCCACGCCAATTCGTTGCGGGGCGGGTACGACCGCGAGGGGTGGGCGAGGTCCATCCTCGCCTTCTGGCCCGCCTCACGAGCCCGCCCCGACAGCTGCGCCTCCAGCCCACCCCACGGTCCCTGCTCAGGTAGGCGACGCCTCAGCTGGCCGGGTAGCTCCTCCGCTGCGCGCGTGCCGTGAGGCGCCGCCCGCGTCAGCCGGAGTCGCCGCCGCCGTTCAGGAGGTGCCGATGCAGGCGATCCTCGTGCGGCTCCAGCTGGATCTCACCGAGGTAACCGTCGACACACACGTGTATCCGGTCGAAGAATCCGACCAGTCCGGCCAGCCCGAAGCCGGCGTAGTCGGGGTCGCAGAATGACACTGTCGCCAACCACGAGTAGCCGGCGCAGGCCAGTGCCACCTCAACGTCGTACGCGCGGGTTCGTACGCCGCCCAGGAGCAGCATGGCGCCCGGCTCCGCGCCGCTCAGATCAACGCCGAGGTCAGCCGCGATGGAGGCCGGCAGCCGGACCTGGCCGGCGCCGGTGTCGAGCAGGCACCTGACCGGCGCTTCCTCAACCTCGTTGACTACGAGGTCGACGGCCGGCCGCGCCATCGACCCCCCGGCGGGTCGCGGAAACTCGGCGAACCGAAGGGCGAGGATCATGCTCAGCCCGTGAGGCCGTGCGAGAGTCGGTCAGGGTCCTCCGGCACGAGAAAGACCGCGTCCGCCGTTCGTCCCTGGTCCCGAAGCCAGCGCAGCACGTCTCCGAAGCTGTCCCCGTCCACCATGACGTGGTCGCGCTGCAGCGCCACCCATCGGTTTCGGTAGGGACGGAGCCGCTCCCCACGCTCCGGGGGCTCCGAAGGGCCGGGGTCACTCCGTTGCCCGACAGGGCCGCGGTTGCCAGTGGTCATCTCACCCGACAGCCTGCCGAGCGGCAGCGCGAGTCGACGGAGCAGGGAGCGTGCGTGCTGGCTGGTGAAGTCGGCTGGATCCAGTCCGGCAGCCGCCGCCAGGGCCTGCTTGACCGGGTAGCGCCGACCGTCGACTTCGACGTAATGGTCCCGGATGGGACCCGGAGCAACGCCGGACAGCGCACGGCGTACCTGACGGGCGGTGAGCTCGACAACATGCCCCGCCACATGGGCTCGGACCCACGGGCCGGACGATGGACTTCCTACTACTTCCATATCGGTACTGTATGGCAGCATGCCAGGTGATCTGCGCGTGAGCGCCAGGATCGTTGTTCCCGAGCGCGAGCTGTCCTGGCGGTTCTCGCGATCCTCCGGCCCCGGCGGGCAGTCGGTGAACACCGCCGACAGCCGGGTGGAGCTGTCCTACGACGTGGCCAGGTCGTCCGCCCTCGGGCCGGTGTCGAGGTCGCGCGCGCTGGAACGTCTGGCCTCGCGGTTGGTCGACGGCGTGATCACGGTGAGTGCCGCCGAGCACCGGTCCCAGCTGCGCAACCGGGAGGCTGCGGAGGCGCGCCTGGTCGCCCTCCTGTGCGAGGCGACCGCCTCGCCACCGCGAGTCCGCCGAGCCACGAGACCGACCCGCGGGGCGGTCGAGAGCCGGCTGGCGGCCAAGCGCCGTCGCGGCGAGGTGAAGCGCCTCCGTGGACGGACCGATCACGACTGAGCAAGGGCCGCGCCGCCTGCTCGGCGTAGGGGTGGGCGTGGCCGTGGGTCAGCCTCACCCTCCGGCCTGGCATGAGTGACCCTTCCAGCGCCGCCCACCGGCTGCCGCCTGTCGCGCGGAACTGGGTCCGAGCGGTGCTGCAGGCAGACGGCCCGCTGGAGGCGCATCGCCTGACCGGCGGCTGGACGTCGGACATGTGGCTCGTGCGGACTCCGGACAGTCGCGAGGCGGTCCTGCGGCAGATGACGCGTGAGCCGTGGAAGGCGCACGCGGCCGAGTTGCTGAACCGCGAGGCCGATGTGCAGGGCGCGCTGTCTCGGACGGCGATCCCGGTCCCGAGGCCGCTGGCCATCGACGAGACCGGGGCGGCCGCCGGCGCGCCCTCGCTGCTCATGACGCGCCTGCAAGGCGATCTCCTTCTCCACGACGACGGCGACGAAGTGCTCGCGCGACTGGCGGCTGTCCTGGGCGCCATTCACGCCCACCGTCCGGCGAGTCACCGCCCCAGGCCCTACCAGTCCTGGGCGGTCCAGGCCAAGCGCGTGCCCCCTGACTGGGCCGCGGACACGGAGCTGTGGAGGAGTGCTTTCCGCGTCCTCGATCGGAGCCCGCCCGAACATCGCGGCGTCTTCATGCACCGCGACTTCCATCTGGGCAACGTGCTATGGCACGAGGGCCGGGTCAGCGGAGTCGTGGACTGGGTGGAGGCGTCGTGGGGTCCGGCCGATCTGGACGTGGCTCATTGCGAGACGAACCTGGCGATGTTGCACGGGCCGTCGGCGGCTCACCGCTTCCGGGCGGCGTACCCCGCCGCTACGACGACCGCAGACCAGAGCCCGAAGGACAGCACCTACTGGCAGGTCATGGACGTCGTCGGCTACCTTCCGACTCCCCGCAAAGTGGCGGCTCCGTGGCGCGACAAGGGACGTGTCGACGTGACGGACGACATCGCGGAGCAGCGGCTGGAACTCTGGCTGCACGAAGTGATGGCCGGCTCGGCCCGCAGATGGCGGACAACCTGGTAGACCTCCTGCCGGCGCAGGGTCGCCGTCCGGCTCGAGGTGGCGCCTCCTGTGCTCAGGCGAGGCGTACGGAGGGAGTAGTCGCGGACTCGGCTAACGGCATGGAGCCGCTGGACGTCCTCTACGAGGCCGACGGGCTGCCGGCGTACGACCTGCCCGACGAGCTGAGGACCCTGTACGGCGGCCCGCTCGGCTTCACCGAGCCGCGGGTGGTGGCGAACTTCGTCTCCACGCTGGACGGGATCGTGGCCATCCCGGGAGTCGCCCACTCGAACCGGCTGATCCGCGCTGGCAGCGATGCCGACCGGTTCGTCATGGGGCTGCTACGCGCGTGCGCCGACGTCGTACTGATCGGCTCCGGCACCCTGCACGGGTCACCGCGCACGCTGTGGATTCCGGAACGCGCCTTCCCGTCCGCCTCGCCGGCGTTCTCCGAGCTCCGCCGCCGGCGCGGCCAGCCACCGGACCCCGAGCTCGCCGTCGTCACGGGCAGCGGGGCGCTGGACCGCGACCACCCGGCCCTGGAAGCCGGCGCGCTGGTCCTGACGACCGACGCCGGCGCGGAGCGGTTGCGGGGGCGTCTTCCGGCCGCGTCGGAACTGGTCGCGCTCGGCAGTGGGACCTCCGTCGATCCCCGGGACGCCGTCGCCGCCCTGCGCGAACGCGGGCACCGGCTCGTCCTCTCCGAGGCTGGTCCGACCCTCTTCGGCACCATGCTCGCAGCCGGGCTCGTCGACGAGCTCTTCCTCACCTCGTCGCCGGTGATCGTGGGGCGACCCCAGGGCGACACCCGCCTGGGGCTGGCCGAAGATGCCGACGCGCTCGGCAGCGCCCGTCTCGAGCTACGGAGCCTGCGCCGGGAGGGCGACCACGTCCTACTGCGTTATGAGGTCAACCCCCGCGCAGAGGAGCTCCGCGACCCATCGTTGTGAGCTCAGCCTGTGGGTCTCGGCGATTCTCTCCGGCTGACGTCACAATGGCGGAGTCGACCGGGCGCCGGCCGGACGTGCTTGACCCGGTCGCTAGGCCTTTCCCGCTGGGTCCTCTGGCCGGTCGAAGCTCTTGGGCACCTTGCGCAGCTGCTTGGTCATCGACCGGTAGAGCAGCGCGATGACGACCCCCAGGGCGGACACGATCAGCAGCGCCCAGCCGCCGGCACCCGAGGGCTCCGCGGCGGCGGCGACCAGCATCGCGGCGCTCACCCGGCCACCTCGGCACCGGCTACCTCGACGTCGCCGGCGGCAACGGCGTCCCGTACGCCGGCGAACAGGTCGTCCTCCGGCAGCGTCGTGTCGACCAGCGACCGGGCCAGCTGGTAGTCCTCCGTCGGCCAGACCGACTTCGCCACCTCCAGCGGGCAGCGGAACCAGAACCCCTCCGGGTCCACCTGGGTGGCGTGCGCGAGCAGCGCCTGGTCGCGCACCGCGAAGTAGGCCGCGCACGGCACCTGGGTCGTGAGCCGGGCGCCGTCCTCCGGCTTGTCCTCCCACTCCGCCAGGCGCTCGGCGTACGGAGACTCGATGCCGAGGTCGGTCATGGCGTCGTGCAGCGCCTGGATGCGGGCCTTCGACCAGCCCAGGTGGTAGTAGAGCTTGAGCGGCGACCACGGCTCGCCCGTGCCGGGGTATCGGTCGGGGTCACCGGCCGCCTCGAAGGCCTCGACCGACACTCGATGGCACATGATGTGGTCGGGGTGCGGGTAGCCGCCGTTCTCGTCGTAGGTCAGCACGACGTGCGGGCGCTCCCGGCGTACCAGCCTTACCAGGGGGCGGGCCGCCTCCTCGAGCGGCACCAGCGCGAAGCAGCCCTCGGGCAGCGGTGGCAGCGGGTCGCCCTCGGGCAGGCCGGAGTCGACGAAGCCCAGCCACTCCTGGCGTACGCCGAGAATCTGACGCGCCTTGGCCATCTCTTCGCGCCGGATCGCGGCGAGGTTGGCGACCACCTCCGGCCGGTCCATGGCCGGGTTGAGGATCGAGCCCGCCTCGCCGCCGGTGAGCGTGACCACGAGCACGTCCACGCCCTCGTGCACGTAGCGCACCATGGTCGCCGCGCCCTTGCTGGACTCGTCGTCCGGATGCGCGTGCACGGCCATCAGCCGCAGCGGCTCGGTCACGGGGCATGGCTCCTGGTCGGGACTCGGGCAGGGCGTGGGCGGAGGCGGCCACCGGGCCGCGCGACAATTGTCCCTGACCGGACCCGGGTGCAGCGAGGAGGGCCAGGGTGAGCGACCCGAGGGCGCGACCCCGGACGCCGGTGCCGCGCCGCCCGGCGGAACGCTACGGCCGGCCGCCGAACCCGGCCAGGGTAAGGACGACGTACGCCGTCGGCGCCATCGTGGCGCTCGTCGCGGTGGGCGCGCTGCTGGCGCTGGCCCTGCACAAGTCCAGGCCGGCGGTGGCGGCCGGGGTGACCGGCTTCACGGTGGTGTCCGACTCCGCGGTGCAGGTCCGCTTCGAGGTGCACAAGGCGCCACTGGCCGAGGCCGTCTGCACCGTTCGCGCCCGCGACCGGTCCGGGCTCGAGGCCGGCCGGGAGGAAGTCACGGTCGGGCCTCGGCGGGACTCGCGGCGGGTCACGTCGGTGACCCATGACCTGGCCACCCGGTCGCGGGCGGTGAGCGGGGAGCTCGTCGGCTGCCACATCACCCGCGACCACTGATCATTCTCCCCCGTCCGCAGCCCTTCACTTGTTAGCCTCGTGCTTTCGAGTCCCTCGAGGAGCACCCCGTGTCCGATACGTCCCAGGCCAACGTCACCTGGCTCACCCAGGAGGCGCACGACCGGCTGCGGGAGGAGCTCGAGGAGCTGTCCGGCCCCGGCCGCGCCAGCGTCGTCGCCAAGATCTCAGCTGCCCGTGATGAGGGTGACCTCAAGGAGAACGGCGGCTACCACGCCGCCAAGGACGAGCAGGGCAAGCAGGAGGCCCGGATCCGCCAGCTCACCCAGCTGCTGCGTGAGGCGCGGGTCGGCGAGGCCCCGACGGCGGCTGGCGTGGCCGGCCCCGGCATGGTGGTGACCGTGCACTTCGACGCGGACCCGGACACCGAGCGGTTTCTCATCGGCTCGCGCGAGGACCACGCGGCCGGGGACCTGGAGATCTACTCCGCCCAGTCGCCACTGGGCAAGGCGCTGACCGGCCACCGGGTCGGGGAGACCGTGGAGTACCAGCTGCCGAGCGGCAAGACCATGACGGTGAAGCTGATCGAAGCCGAGCCGTACGCCGGCTGATCCGGCGTACGCCGAAGGGAACGCAACGATGAGCGAGACGCCAGGGCAGGACCCGTTCCCGGTCGAGGGCATCGACTACCTGCACTTCGCGGTCGGCAACGCCCGGCAGGCCGCGCACTTCTACTCGACCGCCTTCGGCATGCGGGTCACCGCCTATCGCGGGCCGGAGACCGGGTTCCGCGACTACGCGGAGTACGTGCTGGAGTCGGGCTCGGCGCGGTTCGTGCTGACCGGCGAGGTGCACGCCGGCACCAACGTGGGTGCGCACGTGGCGGGGCACGGTGACGGCGTGACCGACATCGCGCTGCGGGTGCCGGACGCGGCGCGCGCCTACGAGCTGGCTGTCGACCGTGGCGCCCGCGGCCTCTACGAGCCCAAGATCGTCGAGGACGATACCGGCAAGGTCGTGGTCGCCGGCATCGCGACGTACGGCGAGACCCGGCACACGCTGATCGAGCGCTCGGCGTACTCCGGCGTCTTCATGCCCGGCTTCGTCGAGCGGGCGCCGCTGGTGGCGCCGCTGTCGGGGGCCAAGAAGCGCTACTTCTCCGCCGTCGACCACGTCGTCGGCAACGTCGAGCTCGGCAAGATGAACGAGTGGGTGGAGTTCTACCACCGCGTCATGGGCTTCTCCGACCTGGCCGAGTTCGTGGGCGACGACATCGCGACCAAGTACTCCGCGCTGATGTCCAAGGTCGTGTGGGACGGCCACGGCAAGGTGAAGTTCCCGCTCAACGAGCCGGCCGCCGGACCGAAGAAGAGCCAGATCGACGAGTACCTCGAGTTCTACGGCGGGCCCGGCGTGCAGCACATCGCGCTGGCGACCAACGACATCCTGGGCTCGGTCGAGGCGATGCGGGCCGCCGGAGTCGATTTCCTGGAGACGCCGGACTCCTACTACGACACGCTCTCGGACTGGGTCGGCGACATCGGCGTACCGGTCGACCGGCTGCGCGAGCTGAAGATCCTCGCCGACCGGGACGAGGACGGCTACCTGCTGCAGATCTTCACCAAGCCGGTGCAGGACCGACCGACGGTCTTCTACGAGCTGATCGAGCGGCACGGGTCCAAGGGCTTCGGCAAGGGCAACTTCAAGGCGCTGTTCGAGGCGATCGAGCGCGAGCAGGAGCGCCGCGGCAACCTCTGAGCGCCGCAGCCGTCTCAGTCGGCGCGGAAGACCAGCAGCGCGATGTCGTCGTTACGCCAGCCGTCGGCCAGCAGCGTCTTCAGGACGTGGTCGCAGAACTGCTCGGGCTCGGTGCACGCGGCGATCGTGGCGCTCCGAAGCCGGTCCAGCCCGACGTCGATGCTCCGGTCCCGCCGCTCCACCAGGCCGTCGGTGTAGAGGACGAGCAGGTCACCGCTGCGCAGCAGCTCCGTCTCCTGACCGGAACGGCCGAAGTCGCCGAGGCCCAGCGGCAGCGCCGTCGGCCCGCGCAGCCACTCGCAACGGCCGTCGGCCCGGCGTACCAGGGCCGGCAGGTGGCCGGCGTTCGCCCAGGTGAGGATCCGCGTCGCCTGGTCGTACGACGCGACGAGGCAGGTGGTGAAGTCCGAGGCGTCCATCACACCGAAGAGGCGGTCCAGCCGGCGTACGACGCCGACTGGTTCATGCCCCTCGAGCGCGTAGGCGCGTACGGCGGCGCGCAGCTGGCCCATGACCGCCGCCGCGCGCACGCCCTTGCCCCCTACGTCGCCGACCACCATGGTCCACGGCCGGTCCTCGACCACGACGAGGTCATAGAAGTCACCGCCGACCTGCGACTCGGCCTCGGCGGGCAGGTAGCGCACGGCCACCCGGCCGCCGGGCGCGATCAGCGGCTCGGCGGGCAGCAGGCTGCGCTGTAGCGTATCGGCGATGCGCCGCTCCGCTGCGTAGAGCCGGGCGTTGTCCAGCGCCACCGCCGCCCGGCGGGCGATCTCCAGGCTGACCGCGGCGTCCTCGTCGCCGTACGGCGTCGCACCGGGCCGCGAGGCCAGGCTCAGCGCGCCGAGCACCCGGCCGCGGGCAACCAGCGGTACGACGATCGCCGAACTGCCGGCCAGCTGGCCGGCGACGTCGACCCCGGTGGTTCCCGTGGAGTCGAAGACGTGCTCGGCGCGAACCGACTCGATGAGCATCGGCCGACCGCTGCGCAGGACCTCGGCGACGGGGTGCGAACCCTCCAACGAAGGGGGCCGGGACCGAAGCGATGCCGCAAGCGAGGACTGCCGGTCCTCGTCGGCCACGACCACAGCCGCCCGTCGCAGCGCCTCGCCCTCGAGCAGGTCCACGACGCAGGTGTCCGCGCACCGGGGCACGAACAGCTGGGCGACGTTTTCCAGCGTGGTCACCGGGTCCAGCGAGCTGGCCAGCCGGGACCCCGCCTCGGCCAGCAGGGCCAGCCGGCTCTGCGCCCGTTCGGCTTCCTTCCGGGCGGACCGCTCGGCAGCGAGCAGGCACTCCCGCTCGGCCTCGTGCCGCTTGCGGTCGGTGATCTCGACCGCGACCAGGCCCACGCCGACCGCCTTACCGGCCGGACCCCTGAGGGGATACCAGCTGCTCAGCCAGGTCCGCTCGCCGCCCGCCCCGGGGGTCATCCCGGTCACCTCCACGTCGCAGACCGGCCCCTCGCCGGCGAGCCCCTGCGCGAGCAACGCGCTCACCCCTGCGTCGAGCCCGGGCAGTACGTCGGTGAGATGCCGGCCGATGTGGGCCTCGGGGGGCAGACCACTGATCTCCGCCAGAGCGGAGTTGACCCGCACGTAGCGCAGGTCGGTGTCGAAGAAGGCCAACCCCACCGGGGCGCTGGTCATCAAGGTGTCGAGCAGCCCGAACGTCTCCTCCACCAGCCGTCGCTGGGTGACATCGGCGGAGGCGGCCACGATGGCCACGGTCTCGCCGCCTTCGACCAGCGGAGCCGCCGTCACCCGGGCGATCAGGGACTGGCCGGTCCGCGTACGCGCGGGGAACTCACCGGACCACGACTCGCCCGCCACCAGTGCGCCAAGGATCTCCAGCGCCACCCGCTGGTCGGTCGCGGCGATGCTCAGCTCGACCGCGGACCGGCCGACCGCCTCTTCCGGCGTCCACCCATAGACGGCCGTCGAGGCGGCGTTCCAGTAGAGGATCTCACCGGTGAGACTCTCGATCAGCACGGAGATCGGTAGCGCGTCGAGCAGCTGACGGGTGAGGTCGTCCAGACGCATGCCCGCCGTCGAGTCGCTCTTGGCGATCAACGCGTTCCCCCAGCTCCCGGCGCTCGTCGTGATCGCCGTACGCCGCAGTGTGCCGACGGGCCGGCGCACCGGCAAGCCGGGAACTTTCAGCCGAAGGCCAGGGGGTAGCCGGACTCCCGCAGGTGCGCCTGCACCTCATTACTGTGATCGGATCCGCGCGTCTCCAACTGAAGGGCCACCTCGACCTCGTCGACATGCAGCTCCGGTCCGGTCCGCAGATGGCCGATGTCGAGCACGTTGGCCCCCGACTCGGCCAGTACGGACAGCAGCAGAGCCAGCTCCCCCGGCCGGTCGGCAACCCGCAGCCGGAACGAGAGGTACCGGCCGGCCGCGATCAACCCGTGCCGGACGACGCGCAGCAGCAGCACGGGGTCGATGTTGCCGCCGGACAGCACGGCCACCACGGGCGGCTCGAACGTCCCCGGGTCATCCATGATCGCCGCAACCGCGGCCACGCCGGCCGGCTCGACCACGAGCTTGTTGCGCTCGAGACAGAGCAGCAACGCCTGGGAGATCGACTGCTCGGAGACGGTGACCACCCGGTCGACGAGTGCATCGACGTGGGCCAGGGTCAGCTCGCCCGGCTTGCCGACGGCGATCCCGTCGGCCATCGTCGTGACGGACTCGAGCGCAACCGGCTCTCCTGCCTCCAGCGAGGGCGGCATGGCGGCGGCACCGGCCGCCTGGACGGCGACGATCGTGACGTCCGGTCGCAGGCCGCGCACCGCCGCCGCCACCCCCGAGACCAGGCCGCCGCCCCCGGTGCAGACGACGATGGTCCGGACCTCCGGGCACTGCTCGAGAATCTCCAGCCCGACCGTGCCCTGGCCCGCGATGATGTCCGGGTGGTCGAACGGGTGGATGAACACCGAGCCACAGGACTCGGCGTACGCCGCCGCCGCGACCAGCGCGTCGTCCACGGTCCGGCCGAAGAGCTCCACCTGCGCGCCGTAGGACCGGGTGGCCTCCACCTTGGGCAGCGAAGCGGTCTCCGGCATGAACACCTTGACCGCGGTGCTCAGCAGGCTGCCGGCCAGCGCCACGCCTTGCGCATGGTTGCCGGCGCTCGCCGCGACGACGCCCTCGGCGCGCTCCGCGTCGGTAAGCCGCGAGATCCGCGTGTAGGCGCCACGGATCTTGAACGAGCCGGCCCGCTGCAGGTTCTCGCACTTGAGGGCGACCGGCCCCTCCACCAGCGCGGACAGTGGCCGGGAGCCCTCCAGCGGCGTGACACGCACCACTCCGGCCAGGATCTCGCGCGCGGCTCGGACGTCATCGAGCGTGACCAGCCGGGTCACCACCGTCATGGCGGTCAGTGTCGCACCCGCCGAGTTTCGGCGGCGGTGCTACCCGGCCGCTTGACCTCAACTGCACTTGACCTCGCAGGCTAGGGACGTAATCCGTCCGGTGCCCGAGAGGAGCGGCATGACTGCAGCTGTCACCGACAGGGGGGCCCGAGCCCTGCTCGCCCAGCTCGCCGACGCGTGGAACCGCGGGGACCCGCGGTCCGGCGCGGACTGCTTCACCCCCGACGCGATCTACCTCGAGCCCCCCGACCGGCAGCGCCACGTGGGCCGCGCCGAGCTGTACACCTTCTTCGGTGGTGCCGCACCTGACCCCCCGGCGATGTCGATGACCTGGCACCACCTCGCCGTCGACGACGTCACCGGCCTGGTGTTCGGGGAGTACACCTTCAGCGGCAACATGACCTACCACGGCGTCGCCGTGATCCAGCTCCACGACGGGTTGATCAGCGCCTGGCGGGAGTACCAGTACCAGTCGCCGCTGTCCTTCACCGACTTCGCCGGCGACTCGCTGCGGCCCGGCTTCAGCGCCGGGCGTGCGGCCGGCGGTCAGTCGGCCGACCAGTAGCGGTCCGCCGCGAGCACCAGCGCAGCGGCCCCGACCAGGCCGGCCGCCTGCCCGAGCTCAGCCGGCACGACCCGTACGCCGCGCGCGAAGTCCAGCCGGGCGTGGCGGCGTACGGCTTGCTCGAGCGGAGCCATCAGCAGCGGCCCGGCCGCGCTCAGCCCGCCACCGATGCTCACCACCTCCAGGTCGCAGAGGGCCGCCGCGGAGGCGATGGCGATTCCGGCGGTCCGGCCGGCGCGCTCCAGGGCCATGGTCGCCACCGGGTCACCGGCGCGGGCGTCGGTGACCAGCTCGGGCCCCCCCGCGTCCGGCGTCCCGTTCCACCCCTGGTCGCGAGCCCAGCGGACGACGGCCGGTCCGCGGGCTACCGCCTCCAGACAGCCGCGGCCGCCGCAGCTGCAGGCCGGCCCGTCCGGCTCCACGACGACGTGGCCGATGTGGCCGGCATTGCCGCTCTGGCCGTCGACCAGCCGGCCGTCGAGCACCAGACCCCCGCCGACGCCGGTCGAGATGACCATGCCGAGCAGGTTGCGGCTGCCCTGGCCAGCGCCGCGCCAGTGCTCCCCGGCGGCGACGCAGACCGCGTCGTTGTGCAGCCGGACCGGCAGACCGGAATAGAGCTCGGCCAGCCGGTCCCGCAACGGGAAGTCGCGCCAGGCCGGGATGTTCAGCGGCGAGACGCGCCCCGCCGGCCACTGCATCGGTCCACCGCAGCCGGCCCCGACCCCGGCGACCGGCTGGCCGCCGAGCACGTCGTCCGTCAGCCGCACCAACGTCGCGAACAGCTCCTCCGCCGAGGCGGTGTGCGCGTTGGTCGGCGTGCGGCGCTCGCCATGCACCCGGCCGTCTCCGTCGACGAGGGCCGCGGCGAGCTTGGTGCCGCCGATGTCGATCGCCAGCACCGGTCCGCTGACGGCAGATGACGGGCTGCGCACGTCGGCACTGTGCCGCACACTCGTCGGCGTGGTCGAACCGGACGTCATCGGCAGGCCGGACCCGCCGCCGGTCCGGCGTCGCGCGTCCGGCTGGCGGGCCGCCGGCCTGATCGCCCTGGTCGGCCTGATCGCTGCCGGCGGAGGTCTGGGGCTGGGAGCGGTCACCGGCCGCGGCTCTCCGGTCGGTCGTACGCCACCGGCACCCGAGCGGCTCGCCTTCGCTCGCCCCGTGGCGGGCAGTGGCTGCACGGGTCTGCACACGATCGGGCGGGAGCTCACCGCCGTGTTCGGCGTGGACAACCGCGGCCCCGGTCCCTTGGACGTGGTCTCCGTCGACCGCCTGGGTCCCGGACTGCAGCTGGTCGGCGCCGAGCTGGTCGCTGGCGGCGGAACCGCCCGGCCCGCCGCGCCCTTCCAGCTGTTCCAGCCGTTCCGGCTCGCCTCCGGCCAGAGCCGGTTGCTCCGGCTGCGCTTTCGCGTCCAGGACTGCGCGGCGGCCCGCCTGTCGGCCCGGCTGCCGGTCACCGTGGCGACCTACGACGGCGGCTCCCGGCAGCTGCGCCACCTCGAGCTGCCGGTGACCCGTCGGCCGCCCCCTAGCTCGCGACCGGGGGCGGACCGGTGCTGCCTGCCCCGGCGGCCCGACGTAGCCTCGACGGCGTGACCAGCCCCGCCCCCCCGACCTCCACGCTGGCCGAGCTCCGTGCGGCCGGCCACCAGCACAAGTCGGTCAAGGCCGAGATCCGCGACAACCTGCTGGCCCGGCTGGCCGCCGGCGCCGACCCGTTCCCGGGGATCGTCGGTTTCGCCGACACCGTCGTACCGCAGCTCGAGCGGGCCCTGCTTGCCGGGCACGACGTCGTGCTGCTCGGCGAGCGCGGCCAGGGCAAGACGCGGCTGATCCGGACGCTGGTCGGGCTCCTCGACGACTGGACGCCGGCCGTCCCGGGCTGCGAGATCAACGACCACCCGTACGCGCCGGTCTGCGTGCGCTGCCGCCGGCTGGCCACGGAGCGCGGCGACGACCTGCCGGTGCGCTGGCTCGCCCGCGAGGCCCGGTACGGCGAGAAGCTGGCCACCCCCGACACCTCGGTCGGCGACCTCATCGGCGACATCGACCCGATCAAGGTGGCCGAGGGACGGTCGCTCGGCGATCCGGAGACCGTCCACTACGGGCTGGTGCCACGCACCAACCGCGGCATCTTCAGCGTCAACGAGCTGCCCGACCTCGCCGAACGGATCCAGGTCGCGCTGCTCAACGTGCTGGAGGAGCGCGACATCCAGGTCCGCGGCTACCACCTGCGGCTGCCGCTCGACCTGCTGCTCCTGGCCAGCGCCAACCCGGAGGACTACACCAACAGGGGCCGGATCATCACCCCGCTCAAGGACCGGTTCGGCACCGAGGTCCGGACCCACTATCCGCTCTCGCTCGACGCGGAGCTCACCCTGCTGCGCCAGGAGGCGCAGCTGTCCTGGGGCGCCGACGCCGTTTCCGCCGTACTGCCCGAGCACCTGCTCGAGGTGCTGGCGCGCTACGCCCGGCTGGTCCGCGACTCCCCCGCCGTCGACGCCCGCAGCGGCGTCTCGGCCCGCTTCGCGATCGCGGCCGCCGAGACGGTGGCCGCCTCCGCCGTACGCCGCGCCGCGATCACCGGCGAGCCGGTGGCGGTGGCGCGGGTCAGCGACCTGCCGGCCGTCGTACCGGCGGCTCGCGGGAAGGTGGAGTTCGAGGCGGCCGACGAGGGCCGCGAGACCCAGGTGCTCACCCACCTGCTCCGCCGGGCCGTCAGCGAGACCTACCGCGCCAGGCTCGGTGGTGTCGACCTGTCAGGGCTCCTGACCCGCTTCGAGGAGGGGGCGACGGTGGAGACCGGCGAGCTGGTGCCGGCGACCGAGCTGCTGGCGCGGATCGGGCCGGTGCCTGGGTTGGCCCGCCTGCTCGACCGGCTTGGCATCGACGAGGGGGCCGAGACACCCGGCCTTGCGGCCGCCGGCCTGGAGTTCGCGCTGGAGGGGCTGCACCTCGGGCGGCGGCTGGCGAAGGACGAGCTCCCGGGCCGCGTCGTCTATGGCGGCTGAGGGACCTCGGGCGGCTGGGTTGGGCGCCGCGTGAGCGCGGGCGCTTACCGGTACGGCGCCTGGGGCGGCGGACCGGACCCGCTGGCGCCGCCGTACGACGTGGCCGGCGCGCTGGACGAGATCGGGAACGCCGTCCTCGAGGGCGCCGGTCCGCGGGAGGCGCTGTCCGGCCTGCTGCGCCAGGGGCTCGAGGGTCGTCGGGGCCTGGACGACCTGCTTCGAAAGGTGCGCCAACGCCAGCGCGAGGTGCGCCGGCACGGTTCGCTCGACGGCACGCTCGAGGAGGTCCGCGAGCTGCTCGACCGGGCGATCGGACAGGAGCGGGCGGCGCTGTTCCCCGACCCGGGCGACGCGGCCCGGCTGGCCGAGGAGGAGCTGGACACGCTGCCCGACGATCCCGCGCGCGCCGTGCGGGCCCTGGCCGGCTACGACTGGCGCTCCGCCGAGGCCCGGCAGACGTACGCCGAGATCAAGGACCTGCTGCGTCGGGAGGTGCTCGACAGCCACTTCCGCGGCATGAAGGCAGCCGTGGCCGGCTCCGATCCCGCCGAACTCGACCGGGTCAAGGACATGCTGGCCGACCTCAACGCCATGCTGGCGGCCGACGCCCGCGGCGAGGACACGGGCGAGGCCTTCGAGCGGTTCATGAGCCAGTACGGCGACTTCTTCCCGGACAACCCCACGACGCTCGAGGAGCTGGTCGACTCCCTCGCCCGTCGGGCGGCCGCGGCGTCCCGGCTGATGGCCTCGCTGTCCGACGCCCAGCGGGAGGAGCTGGCCAGCCTCCTCGCCACCGCCCGCGAAAACCTCGGGCTCGCGGCGGAGCTCGACCGGCTGGGGCAGGCACTGCGGGAGCGCCGTCCGGACCTCGACTGGTCCGGCAGGGAGCGGATGCGCGGGGACGCCGGCATGGGGGTGGGAGACGCGACCACGGCCCTGGAGGAGCTCGCCGACCTCTCCGAGCTCGAGTCGGCGCTGCGCCAGGACTACCCCGGCGCCGGCCTCGAGGACGTCGACGCCGAGACGCTGCAGCGCGCCCTCGGCCGCTCGGCCGTCGACGATGTCGAGGCCCTGCGCCGGCTGGAGCGCGAGCTCTCCGAGCAGGGCTTCCTCACCAAGACCGAAGGCCGGCTGGAGCTGACCCCGCGGGCCGTACGCCGGATCGGTGCGACGGCGCTGCGCCGCGTGTTCGCCGAGCTGGCGTCCCGCGGCCGCGGCGAGCACGACGTCGCCGACGCCGGTGCCGCCGGGGAGCTCACCGGGGCCTCCCGGCCGTGGGAGTTCGGCGACGAGCAGCCGCTCGACGTGGTGCGGACCGTCCGCAACGCGATCGCGCACAGCCCCCGCGGTGCGGCCGGCGTACGGCTGCGGGTCGAGGACTTCGAGGTGGTCGAGACCGAGCGGCGTACGTCCGCGGCGGTCTGCCTGCTCGTGGACCTGTCCTACTCGATGGAGGTGCGCGGGACCTGGGGTACGGCGAAGTCGACGGCGCTGGCGTTGCACTCGCTGGTGACGACCCGCTACCCCCAGGACGCGATCGAGATCATCGGGTTCAGCGACTACGCCCGGGTGCTGGGGCCGGCCGAGCTGGCCGGGCTGTCGTGGGACATGGTGCAGGGAACCAACCTGCAGCACGGGCTGATGCTGGCCGGCCGGCATCTGAGCCGGCATCCCGACGCCGAGCAGGTCGTCCTCGTGGTCACCGACGGCGAGCCGACGGCTCATCTGAGCCCGGGCGGGCGGGCGGAGTTCTGCTGGCCGCCAGTGCCGGAGACGGTGACCGCCACGATGGTGGAGGTGGAGAAGCTGACCCGCCGCGGGGCGACCATCAACGTGTTCATGCTCGACGACGAGCCCCGCCTGGTCCACTTCGTGGAGGCGCTGGCGGAGCGCAACGGCGGCCGGGTCTTCTCCCCTGCGCCCGACCGGCTCGGCGAGTACGTCGTCCGCGACTACCTGCGGGCGCGGCGCGGCCGCCGCGGGCGCTGACGGTCGGTGCGGCTGCCACTTCCCGCGGGGGTGCGCGGGCTGCCTCGCGAGGTAGGCGTGCTCGTCGCGGTCGCCTTCTCGGTCGCCGTCGGCTTCGGGATCGTGGCGCCGGCGATCCCGGTCTTCGCCCGCTCGTTCGGTGTCAGCCGGACGGCCGCGGGAGCGGTGATCAGCGCCTTCGCGTTCATGCGGCTGGTCTCCGCGCTCGGCGTAGGCCGGCTGGTCGACCGGTTCGGCGAGCGGCTGATCCTTGCCACCGGCATCGCGATCGTGGCCGGCAGCAGCGCGGTGGCCGGCCTGGCCCGCAGCTACGACCAGCTGCTGGTCCTGCGCGGGCTCGGCGGCCTCGGCTCGGCGATGTTCTCGGTCAGCGCGGTCAGCCTGCTGCTCCGGGTGGTCCAGCCGGACCAGCGTGGCCGGGCCAGCGGCCTGTTCGCCGGGGGCTTCCTGCTCGGCGGCGTCACGGGTCCGGCCTTCGGCGGGCTGGTGACGTCGTACTCGATCCGCGCCCCGTTCTTCCTCTACGCCGGCACGCTGGCGGTCGCCGGCGGCATCGGGCTCTACGCCCTGCGCAACACGCCACTCGCCGCCAAGGCGGGCAGCGGCGGAGAGATGCAGCGGACGGGACTGCTCGACGCCCTGCGCAAGCCGGCGTACCGGGCCGCGATGGCGGCGAACTTCGCCGACGCCTGGGCGGTGCTCGGCGTACGCAGCGCGCTCATCCCGCTCTTCGTCGGCGACGTGCTGAAGGTCGGCATCGTCTGGGTGGGCGTCGGCTTCGTCGTGGTGGCGGGCGTCAACGCCGCGGTGCTGCTGCCGGCTGGCCGGCTGGCCGACACCCGCGGCCGGCGGCCGGTCCTCATGGCCGGCTGCCTGATCTCCGCCTTCGGCGTACTGATGCTCGCGCTGCTGCCGTCGCTGCCCGGCTACCTGGCGGCGATGGTCGTCTTCGGGTTCGGGTCCGGGCTGCTCGACGTCGCCCCGGCCGCGGTGGTAGGAGACGTGGTGACCGGCCGCGGCGGCACGGTCGTTGCGGCGTACCAGATGTCCGGCGACGCCGGCCAGGTGGTGGGACCGCTGGTCGCCGGGAAGCTGGCCGACTCCTTGTCCTACGGCGCCGCGTTCGGCGCCACCGCCGGCGTGCTCGGCCTGGCCGCCGTGCTGGCTTATGCCGCCCCGGAGACCCGGCCCGCCCCGGCGGCGGATGAGCCCGCCCCGGCTAGGGTCGGTTCATGAGCTTCGTGCTGTTCCTGCACATCACGGCCGCGATCATCCTCATCGGACCGGTCATGCTGACGGCCTCGGCGTCAGCCGGCGTAGCCCGGGAGGGCGCCGACAAGCTGCTGCTGCTGCGCTGGCTGCACCGGAGCACCCGGCTCTACGGCGCCGCGTCGGTGATCGTGATGCTGATCGGTCTCGGTCTGGTGCGCGGCAAGTACTCCTTCAACGAATTCTGGATCGGCGCCTCGATCGCCTTGTTCCTGGTCACGCTCGGGCTGATCTTCGGGCTGGTCGAGCGGGACCAGCGTCGGGCGATCACTCAGCTGGAGTCCGGCGACACGGCCAAGGTGCCGGCCGGTCGGGTGGCCGGGGTCTCCGCCGCGATGGGCGTGATCTACCTGGTCATCCTGCTGCTGATGATCTACAAGCCCGGCCACGGGAGCTAGCCGCCGGCTGACCGCGACGCGCCTCGGTCCTCTCCTGCGGCACCCGTCCACGGCCGGCATGACGAAGGGCCGGGCCCTGACGGACCCGGCCCTTCGTGCAACCACACGCGCCCGACGTACCCGCCGGGGCGTCGCCGGACTGGGTGCCGGTGCCGCCCGACCCCGGTGCCATGCCGGGTTCGCCGCCTACTTCGCCCCGGAGCCTTTTGTAACACCCGGACGCCTTTCGGCTCCGCCCGACCATTGGCATCTTGGGAAGCAGTCCAACGCCTTCACCAAGTCGCACTTCCTCTAGCGGCCGAACTCGCGGCAATCAAGACCGGCACGACGTAGCCAGCCCCGCCGGCCACCGATCCCGGAGGTAGGCAGGCAGCACAGCCCCGGGCAGCGCCCCGGTCGAGTTGTTCATCTGGACGAAGAAAAACCCGATCCTCCTTACTGGTCCTCGCCCGCACCGGTCAGGAGGAGCGGGCGACGTCGACCGAGGAGTTCCTGCGCGGCGCCGGCTCGCACGCACGGACGGCTTTGTTCTACCAGGTGGCCGACGGCAAGCTGCGGGGCTCGTTCAACATTCCGCGCGCGCAGCCCAACCAGTACTGCTCGGCGCACGAGTTCACCGTCATCCCGGTGAAGGACCGGTATCTGCGACCTCGTCCTGGTACGAGGGCGGTACGACGGTCGTCAACTTCACTAATCCGGCCAAGGCCCGCGAGGTCTCCTTCTTCGCTGCCCGACAACTGCTGTCATCGGTCGCCTGGTCGTCGAACTGGTACAACGGGCGGATCTACGTCAAAGACATACGCTGCACGGCCTGCTCGCTAGTTATCGTTGATCGGATCACCCCGGTTGGAGTTGCCCTCCAGGAACTTCGTCCGGTCGACCTCCCCATGCTGGGGACCGGTGTAGCGCAGCACGTAGAGGCCGTTGCGGACGTCGACCACGTAGATCAGGCCGTCCCGGATGATCGGGTAGCTCCACATGACGACCTTGTTCGGTCCGGCCGAGAGGGCCGGGTCCTCGGTGGCGACGCGGCGCAGTGGGACCGGGGAGAACCAACCACCCTGCTGGGGAACGTTCGGGTTGGAGATGTCGATCGCCTGCAGTCCGCCTGAGTGCCAAGCGATGAGCGCAAGATCGTGCAGCACCGTCGGGTTGTGGGAGGCGTAGCTGACGAACTCGTCGTCGCGACCTTCACGCGTCTTGCAGAACGAGCGCACGTTCTCGGCGATCCGGTACTGGCTGACGAACCGCGGCTCGGCCGGCTCTGCCACGTTGAACAGCCGAGCCCAACCCCAGGGACAGCCCTGGCTGGGGCCGAGCAGGGACCCGTAGACCTCGTCGGTGGTCAGCACCAGCGGCCGGCCCGGGATCGGGACCGCCGAGTGACCGTTCGGGTTGCGCCAACGAGGGCGGTCACGCGGGTCGGTCAACAGGTGGATGCGCGGGTTCTGGAGGCCACGGGCGACCTCGCTGGAGTCTGCGACCAGGAACTCGCCTGCTTCCTGCGAGAGGTAGAGCCGGTTGCCGACCGGGTTCAACGACATCGAGTGCGTGAACAGGTTGAAGTCGTAGCGGGCGGGGTCGGCCGCACCGGGATAGAAGGCGTTGGCGTTGAACTGGGTGACGAAGCGCACCACCCCCCGGGAGGCGGCGCTGATGTCCTCGACGACCAGGTTCGGGTCCACCGGCTTGGTGGACAGGGTCGGGGTGGAGAGATAGAGCAACGCCCGATCCCGGTTGTTAGGGTCGATCCACAGGTACATCTCGTGCGGCTTGACCGGTACCCCGGCCCGCGACTTCGGGACGAAGGTCTTGATCAGCCGTGGGTGGACCGGGTCCGTGAGGTCGTAGAACTTGAGGTTGAACTCGAACTGCTCGTCGGTGCCCACGGGGCAGTCGTGGATGAACGAGCTGCACCGGAAGTTCATGACGATGAGTAGCTTCTGCCTCGACCACACGCGCAGCTCGCGGGAGGTCACGCCACGGTTCGCTTCCTCCGGCCGGCCGATCGCACCGACCACCTTCGGGTGGGCGGGGTCAGCGATCGACGCAATCAGGACGCCCGGGTTGGTGTGGCCGTCCGAGCTGTCCGTCCGGTTGCCGACGTAGATGTAGTTGCGGTAGATCGCCGGTGCCGCGTTCATGCCCCGGTTGAACAGCGGGTTGTGGCCGATCAGCTGAAAGTTGGCGGCCGTGCCGGGCGTCCCGCCGCCGCGGCCCACGGTGTCTGTCATTCCCCGGGCGGCCGACGGTACGGCGACCGCAGCAGCGATGACGACCGCGCCAGCGAGCAGTCGACGGCGCCTCATCCTTACGTTCACAGGGCCACCCCTCCGGTCGGACTGAGTCGGACACCAGTCTTACTCCCCGAGGCGTCGCCATGGCTAGAGGTTCTGGAGGAGTTCTTCTGCGCAGGCGCTTGTGCGCGGCAGGCGGGCTCGCGCTGGGCTGACGGCGGTAGCCGAGGTGGTCCCCTACCACGCTGCAGTGATCTTTACAAGCCTTACCTTGAGAGGGACGACCGCGGATAGGCGTCTACTTCTTCCGCAACCCGTGACGTTGCGGCGTCACGTTGCCACGCTGCCAGTCGAACTGAAGCGTCCTGGGTTCGGTAGACACTCTGGTGTCCCCGCCTTCGGTGGAGCCCGGTTACTGGATTCTGGTGCTGCCCTGAGGCCCGGAGGTCAGGATAGGCAGACGCGGATATCCGCCGGAGTTCCGCCGCAAGATCCCCCATCTACCAGACGCCGGGCGAAACCGTAGCTGACGTCGCCCGAGATCTCGGGATCAGCCAACAGTCGATCTATAACTGGCGCCGGCAGGACCGCATCGACCGCGGCCTGGTAACAACCTGGTCGCAGTCTTGCCAGCGCCGAGAAGGCGGAGCTCAGCTCGGCGAAGCGGCGGATCGCCGAGCTGGAAGCCGAGCTGGCGGTTGCCCGCCGAGCGGTGGAGCTGCTGCGGGAGGCGACGCGCCCAAAAGGCGGTTCTCCGCGGTCGCGGTGATGGCTGCCGAGAAGCTGCCCGTGCTGGTGGCCTGCCGCGTGCTGGAGGCATCCGAGTCCGGCTACTACGCCTGGCGGTCCCAGCCGCCGTCGTGCGGGCTATCCGGCATGCGGACCGACCAGAGCGAGGAAGTTCTCGAGAATGCGCGGGCCGTCCGGCGTCAGGATCGACTCGGGATGAAACTGCACGCCGAACCGAGGTTGGTCTCGATGCTCGAGGGCCATCACCAGCCGGTCCTCGCTCTCCGCAGTGACCAACAGCTCGGGGGGCAGCCCCTCCCGCCGGACGACCAGGGAGTGGTATCGACCCGCGGAGAAAGACGTCGACACGCCGGCGAACAGCGGGCGCCCGGTGTGCCGGATCGGCGACGCCTTACCGTGGACGGGCTGGGGGGCCCGCGCCACCGTGGCTTCCAATGCCACGGCCAGCGCCTGGTGCCCCAGGCAGACGCCCAGGACCGGGGTGTCGGCCGGCAGGGCACGCACCAGCTCCACCATGCAGCCGGCCGACTCGGGGCGACCGGGGCCCGGCGACAGGATGACGCCGTCCGGCGCCAACGCCGCAGCTCCCGCCGCAGAACGCTCGTCCGAACGGATCACCGTGGTTTCCCGTCCGGACCGTTGCACGAGCTGAACCAGGTTGTAGACGAAGGAGTCGTAGTGGTCGACGACGAGGATCACGCCGATCCCCCGGTGACCGCGGCCAACACCCCGGCGGCCTTCGCGCCGGTCTCGGCCAGCTCCCGATCCGGATCGGAGTCGGCGACGATCCCTGCACCGGCGTGAACGTGGACGTTCTCCCCTCGAACCACTGCGGTTCGAATGGTGATGCAGAAGTCGAGATCTCCGGCGAAGCTGAGATAACCGGCGGCGCCGGCGTACGGTCCGCGTGCCGTTCGCTCCTCGGTGGCGATGAGCTCCATGGCTCGCCGCTTCGGCGCACCGGTCACTGTTCCGGCCGGAAAGGCGGCCGCCAGGGCCTCGAAGGCCGACCGGCCCTCCGCCAGGTCGCCTTCCACGGTGCTGACGATGTGCATGACCCGGGAGAACCGTTCCACCGTCATGAGCTCGGTCACTTCGACCGATCCGGGACGGCAGACCCGACCGAGGTCATTGCGGGAAAGGTCCACCAGCATGGAGTGCTCGGCCCGCTCTTTCGGATCGGCCAGGAGCTCCTGCTCCAACCGCTTGTCATCGTCGGGGTCGTGACCGCGGGGACGGGTCCCCGCGATCGGCCGGGTCAGCACCCGTGTGCCCTCCACCCGGACGAGCGGCTCGGGTGACGAACCCGCCAGCTCCACGTCCGGCGTACGAAGGAGGAACATGTACGGCGCGGGGTTGCTCGCCCGAAGCCGGCGGTAGATCGCAACACCGCCAGCCGGCGTCCGCACCGAGATCCGGCGGGACAGGACCGCCTGGAAGATCTCCCCGGCCAGGATCTGTGCCTTCGCCCGCTCCACACCATGACGGAAGCGGTCGTCGTCGACGTTGGACTCGGGCCGCCCGACGGCCTCTGTTGCGGCCGCCGCAAACTGCGGCGGCGGTGCCACCCAAGAGACCTTGTCCACCAGCTCCTCCAGCGCAGCGACGCTCCGGCGGTAGCCGTCCGGACCGCAGCCGTGAACGACGAGCAGCAGCCGCTGCCGCCAGTGGTCGAAGATCACCGCGCGGTCGATCACGAGGAAGCAGATCGGGGCTGCCGGCGGTTCTCCGCCGTACGGGTGCGGGGCGCTATCCAGCAGCTCGGCCGCCTCGTAGGCGAGGTACCCGACCAGGCCGCCGGTCAGCGGCGGCAGATCCGGCAGCCGAGGGGCGCGGAGCGCTGCCGCGAGCGACTTCAACGCGGGCAGGGCGGCGGCAGGAAGCCCGGTCGGGTCGAACGGCAGCTCCCGCGACACCGACTCCAGCCGCCCGCCCGAAGCGTCGACCGTCACGACCGCCGCGGGATCGCCCGCGACAAAGGAGTAGCGGCCCCAGCGCTCCGAACGCTCGACGCTTTCCAGGATCACGCCCGGCCCGGAACCCGCCAGCGACGGGAACAGCCCGACCGGCGTCGAGACGTCCGACAACAGCTCGGTCCACACCGGCACCAACGGCCACCGGGAGGCCAGCTCGGCGTAGGTCCGGGGGTCGGGTTGCACTCGCAGGGTGGGTCTCACACTTCCCCAGACATGAAGAAAGCCCCGGAATCTCCGGGGGCTTCGGCTGCCGCACGTCGCTAGACGCGGGCCAATTCCGAGGCCCGCTGCCGCCAGCACTTGGATCCGTTCGTGCACCGCCGGAGCATCATGCCGGCGATTCTGCGGCCCGGCGACGGCCCCGTCAACGCCTCGGACCCGTAGCGGGGTTGACGAGACGGCCGTCCAACACCGAGCATGGGCGTGATGGCCCTCTCCGGAAGTTTCCTGTCGCCGACCTCCTGGTATCGGTGCGGCCACTTCACGACATCCCTGAGGGACGCGCCCGGCTAGCCGAACCGCGGAACGAGACCTCAAGGCGTGGAGCACTCGCTCCACGCCTTTTCTGTTGATCCCAGGAGAGTGCGATGGAAACCGAACAGCCGGTGGCCTGCCGCGGAATCCGGGGAGCCATCACCGTGGAGACAAACGGGCCCGAGGCGGTGAGCGAGGCGACTGCCGAGCTGCTGGCTGCGCTCGTCCGCGAGAACGGGTGTCAGCTCGAGGACATTGCGGCGGCGAGCTTCACAGTGCCCGACGATCCCCGTACCGATCCCGTCGGCGGCGTGTGCACGGGCGTCATCGCCGGCATCGGCTGGCACAGTTACGGGCTGGCCCTGGAGGCCCTGTGTTCGATCGGAGTTGACTGACAGGGTGACCCCTGACGCGAAGGTCTTCGTCCTGCACGAGAACTCCGACTGGATCCCCCCGTTCGCCCGGGCGTTCGACGACGAGGGCATTCCGTACGAGGAGTGGCTGCTCGACGGCGGTGTGCTCGACCTCGACCAGCCTCCACCGGCCGGTGTCTTCTGGTCGCGGATGAGCGCCTCGTGCCAGACCCGGGGACACGCGCGCGCCAAGGATCACACCCGGGCGGTGCTGTCCTGGCTGGAGGCGCACGGGCGGCGGGTCGTCAACGGGCGGCGGGTGCTCGAGCTGGAGATGAGCAAGGTCGACCAGCTGACCGCGCTGCGCGCCGCCGGCTTCGACGTCCCGCGCACGATCGCCGTCTCCGGTGAGGCGGAGCTGGCCGCGGTCGCCCGCAAGCTGCCGACGCCGTTCGTGACCAAGCACAACCAGGGCGGCAAGGGGCTCGGCGTACGCCGCTTCGACACGGCCGACGCGCTCGCGATCTACCTCGACTCGCCCGACTACGAGCCGCCGGCCGACGCCATCACCCTGCTCCAGGAGTACGTCGAGCCGGCGGCGCCCTTCATCACCCGGGTTGAAGTGGTCGGTGGCACGTTCCTCTACGCCTTGACCGCCGACGTTGCCCGCGGCGGGTTCCAGCTTTGCCCGGCCGACGCCTGCGCCATCGACTCCGACGAGTCGTGCCTGGTGGCCGGGTCCGCGTCGGGGCTGTTCGCCCTCCGCAGGGACTTCGACGCGGCCATCGTGGGACGCTACCTCGAGTTCGCGCGGCGCCACGGCATCGAGGTGGCCGGCTTCGAGTTCATCGAGACCGCCGACGGCCGGCTGGTGACCTACGACGTGAACACCAACACCAACTACAACCCCGACGTGGACCGCCAAGCCGAGCGCTCCGGACCGCGGGAGGTCGCGCGGTTCCTCGGCGGCCTCCTCACCAAGACGAAGGGCTAGCGGGATGCGGTGGGGCTACTGGATGCCGGTCTTCGGGGGCTGGCTGCGCAACGTACCGGACGAGGGGATGAGCATCGCCTGGCCCTACCTGCGCGACCTCGTAGTCGAGAGCGAGCGGCACGGCTTCGACCTCTCGCTCATCGCCGAGCTCAATCTCAACGACATCAAGGGGCACCGGGCCCCCTCGCTCGACGCCTGGACCCTCGCGCCCGCCGTCGCCGCGGTGACCGAGCGGCTGGAACTGATGCTAGCGGTGCGCCCGAACTACCATTCGCCGTCGCTTGCGGCGAAGGCGATCTCGAGCCTCGACACCATCGCGCCGGGGCGGATCAGCCTCAATGTCGTGTCGTCGTGGTGGAAGGACGAGGCCGCCCAGTACGGCGCACCCTTCGACGTCCACGACGCCCGGTACGCCCGCACCGAGGAGTGGCTGACGGTGCTGCGCCGGCTGCTCACCGAGGACACGGTCTCGCACTCGGGTCCGCTCTACCAGCTGGAGAGCTGCGTCCTCGAGCCCAAACCGTCCAACCCGCCGACCGTCTACATGGGCGGGGAGTCGCCGCGGGCCAAGGAGGTGATCTCGGCGTACGGCGACGCGTACGTCATGCACGGCGACCGGCCCGAGGTCATTGCCGCCAAGGTGGCCGACCTCAATGCGCGGCGTCAGGCGCTGGGCAGGCCGCCGATGCTCTTCGGGGTGTCCGGATACGTCATCTGCCGGGACACCGAGACGGCGGCGGCCGCTGAGCTCGCTCGGGTGCTCGACGTGCGTTCGAGTCCGGAGGCCTACGCCTCCTACCAGGACTTCGTCGCCGGCTCCCAGCTGGAGTCCCAGGTGTCCCTGGAGGAGTACAGCGTCTCCAACCGCGGGCTGCGAGCCGGCCTGGTCGGAACTCCAGAGCAGATCAGCGAACGAGTTCGGGAGTACGAGCAAGCCGGAGTCGACCTCATGTTGCTGCAGTTCTCACCGCAACGCGAGGAGATGGCCCGTTTCGGTGCGCAGGTGATTCGAGCATGAGCGCTGTCGCTCAGGCTCCATGCCGAGGGATCACAGCATCTCGATCGTGCCCGCGAAGGAGGCCTCTTGGGCACCTGCAGACCGTCTTTGGTCGGGGACGGCCATCGCGATGCCAATCGGTTTGACACGGTTGCCCCGATCGAGTGGGGCCGGTCCGTGCTCATCGGAGCGATCGTCGGAAGCGTTCCCACCCCTTCCCCAAGGGAAGTGCCGCGGCGGGAGCGCCGTTTGGAGCTCTATTGCGTGCACGGGAGGAAGCACCACCCTGCTCGCGGTCGTGGCCCAGGAGCACTTGATCACTCGGGCTGGTGCGCGGCGAGTACTCCTTCAACAGTTCTGGATCGGCGCCTCGATCGCGCTGTTCCTCGCCGCCCCTCGGCCTGCTGTTCGGGCTCGTCGAACGGGACCAGCGGCGCGCCATCGCCCGGCTCGACGCCGGCGAGAAGGTCAACGTCGAGGCCGGCCGGATCGCTGGCGTGTCGGCCGCGGTCGGCGTCCTGTGGCTGGTCATCCTGCTGCTCATGATCTACAAGCCCGGCCACGGGAGCTAGCCGCCGGCTGACCGCGACTCGCCTCGGTCCTCTCCTGCGGCACCCGTCCACGGCCGGCATGACGAAGGGCCGGGCCCTGACGGACCCGGCCCTTCGTGCAACCTCACGCGCCCGACGTACCCGCCGGGGCGTCGCCGGACTGGGTGCCGGTGCCGCCCGACCCCGGTGCCATGCCGGGTCCGCCGCGACCCGGCCCACCGGCCTAGTTGCCGGTCACCGCGAAGTCCTTGCCGACCTCGACCGTGACGCGCTCCCCGCTCGACGTCACGAGGTGCGCCTCGTAGACGCCGTCCGAGTCGCTCTCGACCCGCTGGATCGTGGCGCCCGGGTACTTCGCCAGCGCCGCCGCCCGGACCTTGCTCGCCGTGTCGCCGGTGAGCAGGTGCTCGTCCGACCGCACGCTCTTCGACTGGTCGACGGTGCCGCCCTGCGCCCCCGCCGCCGGCGCGGTGGCGACGTTCGGGCTGGTGCTGCTCGAGGACGAGTCGGCCGCGTTGGCGGTCAGGGTGCCGGCGAGCACGCCGCCGGCCACCAGGCCGGCCGCCCCGACGCCGCGGCAGCGCCCCAGCGGCGAGTGCGGTCTGCGATGTTGTTCATGTCCTGCTCCTTGTCGTCGTCGCCGGCTCCCCGGTGGAGCCGACACGACGAGATTGCCGCCGCGGCCTGTGGCCGAGCGTGGAGCGTCCTGGGAGTTGCCTGGGATAGAGAGGTCAGCCGAGCGCGGCCGACAGGTCGGCGAGCAGGTCCTCGGCCGACTCGATGCCGACCGAGAGCCGTACCAGGTTCGCCGGCACCTCGAGCGGCGAGCCCGCCGCCGACAGGTGGGTCATCCTCCCCGGGTGCTCGATGAGGGACTCCACCCCGCCGAGGGACTCGCCGAGGGTGAAGACCCGCGTGCGCGTCACCACGTCGAGCGCCGCCGCCTCACCACCGCGCAGCGTGAACGACACCATGCCGCCGAAGTCGCGCATCTGCTTGGCCGCGATCTCGTGGCCAGGGTGCTCGGGCAGACCCGGGTAGAGCACCCGCTCGACCGCGTCCGAGCTGGTCAGCAGCTCGACGACCCGTTGCGCGTTGGCACAGTGCCGATCCATGCGTACGCCGAGCGTCTTCGCCCCGCGCAGCACCAGCCACGAGTCGAACGGCCCCGGCACACCGCCCATCGCGTTCTGGAAGTAGGCCAGCTCCTCGCCCATCTCGGCATCGCTCACCACCAGCGCGCCGCCGACCACGTCGGAGTGCCCGCCGAGGTACTTCGTCGTGGAGTGCACCACCACGTCGGCACCGTGCTCGAGCGGGGACTGCAGGTACGGCGAGGCGAACGTGTTGTCCACCACCAGCCGGGCGCCGGCCTCCCGGGCCAATCCGGACAACGCCGCGATGTCGGCGATATTGAGCAACGGGTTGGTCGGCGTCTCGCACCAGATCACCGAGGTCTCCGGCCGCAGCGCCGCCCGTACGGCGTCCAGGTCGAGGGCCACCGACGTGTAGCTGACCCCCCACCGCTCCAGCACCCTGGAGAAGATCCGGAACGTGCCGCCGTACGCGTCGTCCGGGATCACCGCGTGATCCCCGGGCTTGCAGACGGTCCGCAGCAGGCAGTCCTCGGCGGCGAGGCCCGAGGCGTAGGCGATCGCCCGGGTCCCGCCCTCGAGGGCGGCGAGGCAGGTCTCCAGCGCCGTCCGGGTCGGGTTGCCGGAACGGCTGTACTCGTAGCCCTTGTGCTGACCGACGCCAGTCTGGGCGTAGGTCGACGTGGCGTAGATCGGCGTGATGACCGCGCCGGTCGTCGGGTCGGGGTCCTGACCGGCGTGGATGGCGAGCGTCTCGAAGCCGTACGCCGACGCGTCCCAGCCGCTGTCCTCGTGCGGCCCGACCTCGGGTGATCCGTCCCGGCGGCTCATGCGCGCACTCTCGGCATTCGGCGAGCGTAACGTCAGCGGGCGGCCAGGAAGCCCAGCAGGTCCGACCGGGTCAGGATCCCGACCGGCTTGCCGTCGTCGAGCACCACCGCGGCCGCGGCCGCCTCCAGGATCGGGACCAGTACGCCGACCGGCTCGCCCGCGCCGACCGTCGGCAGCGGCTTGGACATCGACGCGGCGACGGGCGCGTCCACCGCGGCCCGGTCGGTGAAGACGGCGTCGAGCAGCTCTCGCTCGACCACCGACCCGACTACCTCGGCCGCCATCAGTGGCGGCTCCTCCTTGACCACCGGCAGCTGCGATACGCCGTACTCGCGCAGAATCGAGATCGCCGAGCCGACGGTCTCCTCCGGGTGCACGTGCACCAGCTCGGGCAGGGCGCCGGCCTCGTCGCCCTTGCGGGCGAGCACGTCACCGACCCGGGGCTCACCGGAGTCCGACGTCAGGAAGCCGTAGTCGGCCATCCAGTCGTCGTTGTAGATCTTGGAGAGGTAACCGCGTCCGGAGTCGGGCAGCAGCACGACCATGACCGCGTTCTCGTCCAGCTCCGCGGCCACCTGCAGCGCTGCCGCGGCCGCCATCCCGCAGGAGCCACCGACCAGCAGGCCCTCCTCGCGGGCCAGTCGGCGGGTGGTCAGGAACGAGTCCCGGTCGCTGATCGCGACCACCCGGTCGACGACGGACTTGTCGTAGGTATCCGGCCAGAAGTCCTCGCCGACACCCTCGACCAGGTACGGCCGGCCGGAGCCGCCGGAGTAGACCGACCCCTCGGGATCGGCGCCGACGATCATCACGCCAGGGTTGCGCTCCTTGAGGTAGCGCCCTGCGCCGCTGATCGTCCCGCCGGTCCCGATGCCGGCGACGAAGTGCGTGATCGAGCCGTCCGTCTGGCCCCAGACCTCCGGGCCGGTCGTGCGGTAGTGCGACTCCGGGTTGACCGGGTTGGCGTACTGGTTGGGCTTCCAGCCGCCCGGGATCTCCGCCGCCAGCCGGGTCGAGACCGAGTAGTAGGACTCCGGGCTCTCCGGTGCCACCGCGGTCGGGCAGACGACCACCTCGGCGCCGTACGCCCGCAGCACCGCGATCTTCTCCACGCTCATCTTGTCCGGCATCACGAAGACGCACTTGTAGCCCCGGTTGGCGGCGACGATCGCCAGCCCCACGCCGGTGTTGCCGCTGGTGGGCTCGACGATGGTGCCGCCGGCGGCCAGCTCACCGCTCGCCTCGGCCGCCTCCACCATGGCGAGTGCGATCCGGTCCTTGACCGACCCGCCCGGGTTGAAGTACTCAATCTTCGCGAGCACCTGCGGGCGCAGGCCGGCGGTGACCCGTTGCAGGCGGACGAGCGGGGTGTTGCCGACCAGGTCGATCAGGGAGTCATGGACCTGCACGGACGTCCTCCTCGGGTACGGCGGAACCGCCACGGGATCACCTCTCAGCGTACGTGCCGGATGCGGCGGAGTTGGACTGAAGACCTCTCCCGGTCCTGGCCGGCACAGGTCTTCCGCCAGCCCGCGACGGGTAACGTGATCAGATGTCCCGACGCCCACGCAGGGTCGCCGTCAAGGCGGTGGCCGGCGTCGTGGGCAGCGGGGTGCTTGCGCTGGCCCTGCTGGGCGGGGAGGCGGTGGTCGCCAGCCGGCGTACCGGCCTCACCGCCGAGTCGGCCCCGCCGGTGGAGGGCAGCTTCGGTGCAGCGGGTGGCCCCGGGCTCGAGCTGGTGATGCTCGGCGACTCGACGGCTGCCGGCGTCGGGGCCTCCGACACCGCGGGCACGGTGGGTGGCCAGCTCGCCGCCGCGATCGCCGGCGAGACGCGCCGGGTGCGGCTCTCATCGGTGGCTGTGTCGGGCTCACGGGCCGCTGACCTGGGGCCGCAGGTGTCGCGCGCCCTGCTCGGCTCGCCGGACGTCGCGGTCATCCTCATCGGGGCCAACGACGCCACCCATCTGACCGGCCTCCGCTCCGTACGCCGGAACGTGGCCGCAGCCGTACGCCACCTGCGCGCGGCCGGCGTACGGGTGGTGCTCGGAGCCTGCCCGGACATGGGCGGCGCCCGGGTGTTCCCACAGCCGCTGCGCCTCGTCGTCGCCTGGCAGGGCCGTCGGGTCGCCGCGGCCGAGCTGACCGAGGGCCGCAGGGCGGGTGCCGAGGTGGTGGACATCGGCCGGGAGACGGGACCGGCCATCCGCGCGGACGCCGCCACCCTGGCGAGCGACGACTTCCACCTTTCCGACCGCGGGTACCGGCTCTGGGCGCGGGCGCTGCTCCCCGCCGTACGGGCTGCGGCCGAGCAGACCCGCTCGACCGGCTGAGCGGTCGCCGGCGCTGAGCTAGCGTCAGGGCGCCGACCGAGAAGGAGCGTCCCGTGCCCGAGGCAGTCATCGTCGCCACCGCCCGGTCCCCCATCGGCCGGGCCAACAAGGGCTCCCTCAAGGAGCTTCGCCCGGACGATCTCGCCGCCACCATCGTGCGGGCCGCGCTGGACAAGGTGCCGGCGCTCGACCCGCGCGATATCGACGACCTCATGGTTGGCTGCGGACTGCCCGGAGGCGAGCAGGGCTTCAACCTCGCCCGCGTCGTCGCGGTCCTGCTCGGCTACGACTTCCTCCCGGCGACGACGCTGACCCGCTACTGCGCCTCGTCCCTGCAGACCACCCGGATGGCGTTGCATGCGATCCGGGCGGGTGAGGGAGACGTCTTCGTCTCCGCCGGCGTCGAGATGGTCAGCCGTTACGCCAACGGCAACAGCGACAACCATCCCGACACCCGTAACCCGGCCTTCGCCGAGGCTCGAGCCCGTACGGCGGAGGCCGCGGAGGGAGGCGCGCCGGTCTGGTCCGACCCGCGCGAGGGCGGCCGGCTGCCCGACATCTACGTCGCGATGGGTCAGACCGCCGAGAACGTCGCCGCCCTGCGCGGGATCACCCGGGCGATGCAGGACGAGTTCGCCGCCCGCAGCCAGAACAACGCCGAGAAGGCGATCGCCGACGGGTTCTTCGAGCGGGAGATCACTCCGGTAACGACGCCGGACGGGACCGTCGTGAGGACCGACGACGGCCCCCGCCCGGGCGTCACCGTCGAGGGGATGGCCGGGCTTGCGCCGGTGTTCCGGCCGGACGGGACCATCACGGCCGGCAACGCCTGCCCGCTCAACGACGGCGCCGCCGCCGTCGTCGTCATGAGCGACCGCAGGGCTCGTGACCTCGGGATCGTTCCGCTGGCGAGGATCGTCTCCACCGGCGTGACGGCGCTGTCGCCGGAGATCATGGGCCTCGGTCCGGTCGAGGCGTCGCGGCAGGCCCTGGCGAGAGCCGGCATGACGATCGGGGACATGGACCTCGTCGAGATCAACGAGGCCTTCGCCGCGCAGGTCATACCGTCGTACCAGGATCTCGGCGTCGAACTCGACCGGCTCAACGTGCACGGCGGCGCGATCGCGGTGGGTCATCCGTTCGGGATGACCGGGGCCCGCATCACCGGCACGCTGATCAACGGCCTCCAGACCGCCGACAAGACGCTCGGCCTGGAGACCATGTGCGTCGGTGGCGGCCAGGGCATGGCCATGGTGATTGAGCGGCTCTCCTAGTCCCGCCAGGGCCTAGTCCCGCCAGGGCCAGGGCCTAGTCCCGCCAGGGCCGGTACGCCGCACAGCGACGCTGCGCCTCGGCCAGCAGCGGGCGGGGTCCCGGCGGGTGCGCCGGGGCGAGCACCGCCAGCGCAGCGCCCGCGGCTTCGGCGCCCGGCGGCGAGCCGTCGAGGTCCCGCCGGTGCAGCAGCACCTCGGCCAGTGCGCCGGCGGCCACCACCGCCGCCGGCCGCCGGCCGGTGGGCGTCCACACCGACTCGGCCGGGAGCTGCAAGGCGCTCAGCAGGTCGTTGGCGGTCACCGCCACCGCGTCGGCGAGCGCCAGTGCCGGCAAGTCGGGCAGCTGCCGCCACCGGGGTGCCTCCGCCGCGGTCGCCGACTCGACTCCCTGCCCGGCCACGGCGAGCACCTCGCCGAGATGCCGGGCGGCGGCGGCACGGGAGTCGAACGGTGGCGCTGCTGCGGCGTACCGCGCCTCGGTGAAGCCGCGCAGCCGGCGTACGACGAGGGCCGCCTCCCGGTCCAGCAGCCGCCGCAGCTCCGTCACCTGCTCTGACACGGCGCAGACCGTATCCCTGGGCGCCGCGTCCCCCGGATGCCGCTTGTCTTCGACCAGCCGGCTGAGGCACGCTTTCTGGACGACAACCGAGATTGCGGGAGGCGCAGATGTCGCTCCACCACTCCGCGGAGACCCACCAGAGCCTGCTGGCGCGGATCCCCGAAGTGACCAGGAGAGACCTGCGTGAGTGGTTCCAGTGCCTCGAGAACGGCCCCAGCCTGCTGCGTTTCGAGGAGCGGGTGAACTGGCTGGCCGACGAGCACGAGCTGCCGCACTCCTACGCGACCGCGATCGTGCACGAGCACGACCGGCGGCGGGCGGCGGCGCGCGGCTGAGCTGATGGACCTCGACAACGCCCGAGCCTACGTACGGTCCAACCACCGTGCCGTGCTGGCGACCCTGCGCCTCGACGGTGCGCCGCAGCTGTCGCCGGTCGCCGCCACCGTCGACGATGCCGGGCGGGTGGTGGTCAGCACCCGCGAGACGGCGATGAAGACCAAGAACCTGCGCCGCGACCCGCGGGCGTGGCTGTGCGTCTTTCCAGACAAGTTCTTCGGTCGCTGGGTGCAGGTGGAGGGCTCGGTGACCGTCCTCGCCCTGCCCGAGGCGATGGAGCCGCTGGTGGACTACTACCGGTCCACCGTGGGCGAGCACGACGACTGGGCCGACTATCGCGCCGCCATGGAGCGGGAGCGCCGGGTGCTGCTGCAGATCGAGCTGACCCGCGCGGGGCCCGACGTCAGCGGCTGACGCGGCCTCGCGACGGCTGTCCAGCACCCCCAGACGCTGTCGGCAGCCCTGGATCCCTGTCCCGCACCCCTACCGCCAGACCTGCCGTCGATCCACGGACGCCTCAGCACGCTGTGGCCTGCCAATGCGTCCGTGGATCACAGCGCCGCCTCCCGCAACGCTTCGCTGCGGTGGCTGGCGAGCTCGCGCAGGACCTGCGCGAGCTGTAGGCGCACCTCCGGGTCGGTGACGGTCCCGTCGGGGCCCACCGCGTCGCGGGTCATCGGCGCCCGCGCGCATGCGCCCGCCACGATGTCAGCGCCGACATAGCCGAGCACCTTGGCCAGCGAGGCGTGGGCGTCGGCACCGCCGGTCGGCGCGGCCACAGACGAGACGTTGATCCAGCCCACCGGCTTGCGGTAGATCTCGCCGCCGCCGACGGTCCAGTCCAGCAGGTTCTTGAAGCTGCCGGGCAGCGCCCCGGCGTACTCCGGCGTGCAGAACAGGACCGCGTCGGCGCCGGCGAGCTGCGCCCTCAGCTCCGCCACCGCTGGCGGCAGCGGGTCGTGGTCGTCGTCCGGGTTGAACGCCGGGAGCACCGTCAAACCCGTGTAGAGGCTGGTGCTCACGTCATCCGGAGCCACCAGGGGCGCGGTGCGCAGCACGGCGGTGTTGGTCGAACCGGCGCGGGTGCTGCCGGAGACCAGCAGGATGCGCACGGCAGCGGTCACCGCGGCACCGAAACGGTGCGGCGGTCCGCGCGCTGCGAGCACGCGGGCTCGGGCAGCTCCCTCTCGGGGAACGCCACGCCGCCCAGCACCTGCACCCGGAACTGCCAGCCGTGTTCGGGGAGCGCGAGCACCTCGTCGCGGAACGACTCGGCGGACGTCGCGAGGTCGGCCAGCAACCCGGCCGCGGCCCGCCCGGCGCCCTGCTCGATGGCGCCGTCGCGGGCCTGCTGGCTCACGTACGCCGGCTCCGGAACGCCGGTCCTCGCCGACCGCAACAGAGCCCGCATCGCGTCCCCGCCACGTGCGACGTGGGTCAGCACGTGGCCGCAGGTCCACCCCGGTAGCGACGACGCCTGGCGGACGTCGTCGTCGTCGAGCCTGCGCACGGTCTGCAGCAGGCGTCGTGTCGCTACGTCGATCTGCTCCTGAACATCTAAGGCGACATCGTCACGGGCCGCGGTCACCCGCTGACAGTAGGACCCGCTCCGCACGCCGCCGGCACCGCCGCGCCAGCCAGTACCGGTGACCGGCCCAGACCCTTCCGTCGATCCACGGACGCTGCAGCACGCTGGGCCCTGCCAGTACGTCCGTGGATCACCGCGCTGCCAGCCCAACGAGTGACGCCGCACGGCCCTCGATTCCCGCCGGCCGTCGTGGCGGTTATCGGCGGAGCTTGGACAACAGCCTGAGCAGCTCGAGGTAGACCCAGACGAAGCCGACGAGCAGGCCGTACGACGCCCGCCATGCCTCCGACTTGGGCGCGCCGGCCGCGATCGCCGACTCGATGAAGTCGAAGTCGAGAATGAACTGCAGGGAGGCGACGACGAGGATGCCGACGCTGAACAGGATGCCGAGCGGGGTGGCGTCGTTGAGCACGGGCAGGTGGCTGCCGGTCGTCGTGCGCAGCACGAGGTCGACCAGGCCGAGACCGACGACCCCGAGCAGGGTGCTGAAGACAATCTTGCGCATCCGCGGCGTCGCCCGCAGCCGGCCGCTGCGGTAGGCGAACAGCATGCCGGCGAAGATCAGCCCGGTGCCGAGCAGGGCCTGGGGAACGATGCCGGCGTAGCTCGCCTCGTAGATGCGCGAGATGACGCCGATGAAGAGGCCCTCGAGAACGGCGAAGACCACGACCAGCGGCGGTCGGATGACCCGGCTGAAGCCGATGACGAAGGAGAGCGCCAGCGCGCCGAGGCCGGCGGCGAGCCCGAGGGATCCGCCGCTCGGCGCGATCACCCAGCCGGCCGCGGCCGCGGCGCCGAGCAGCGCCAGCAGCCCCAGCGTGTGCATGACGACGTCGTCGACCGTCATCCGTGGCTGCGTGCCGTACATGGTCTCGAGCTCGCCCGCGCTCGGCGTACCTACCTGGAAGCCGACGCCACGGGAGAACGCCGGGTTGCTGCTGCGCACTCTGTCCATCGCCGTACTGCTCCTCGATGACCGGGGGTTGGGCCGGCATCACGCACAACGATCGCACGCGAACCGATGTTTCCGTGGGTACCGCGGCTCCTGCGGCAGACTGGGACTCAGGTCACGCCCCCGTAGCCCAAACGGCAGAGGCCGCCCTCTTAAACAGGGCGTCAGTGTCGGTTCGAGTCCGACCGGGGGTACCCGGGCATTCACGGTCGAACGCCGACAGTCCCTAGTCAAGGCCGAGTAGTGTCGGCGACGTGTCCGCCACCCGGCTGCTCGTTCTGGGAGCGATCCGGATCATGCAGCCCGTGCACGGCTACGACGTACGCCGGGAGCTGCTCAGCTGGCGCCTGGGTGAGCTCGCCAACGTCAAGCCCGGATCGATCTACGGCGCGATCCGGACACTGGAGAAGGACGGCTGCATCGCCGTACACGCCCGAGAGAGTGAGCAGAGCCGGCCAGAGCGCACGACGTACGTGCTGACCGGCGAGGGTGAGAAGGAGTTCCACCTGTTGCTCCGCGAGTCGTGGTGGAACGTCACCACCGCCGCCGAGCCGCTGGTGCCGGCCCTGTGCCTGATGCTCTTCCTGCCCCGCGAGGAGCTCATCGGTGCGCTGCAGGCCCGGGTCGGGCAGCTGCAGGGATCGCTGGCGTCGATAGGCTTCACCCGCGACTCGATTCGGGACGGCGCCACCGGTGCTGAGGGCGAGATCCCCGAGCACGTCCGCGACATCCTCGACTTCGTGTCCGCCCGAGCCCGCGCCGAGCTGGAGTGGGCACGGGGGCTGCAGCGCCGGTTGCGGGCGGGCGCCTACACGTTCAGCGGCGAGCGGGACTTCCCGCAGCTGGGACCGGGACGGGGCCTTCGTCCTCCGGATAGTAGTCAGGCTTGACTAGGGTAGTCGCCTCTGCCAACCTGCGTACGACGAAGGAGGCCGCATGATCACGGCACACGGACTGGTACGGCGTTTCCGTACCAAGGCCGGCCCGGTGGACGCCGTCCGGGGCATCGACCTCGCCGTCGCCGAGGGGGAGATCGTCGGTCTGCTGGGCCCCAACGGGGCCGGCAAGACGACGACCCTGCGGATGCTGACCACCCTGCTCATACCGAGCGAGGGGACGGCGACCGTCGCTGGTCACGACCTGGTGCGCGAGCCGCGCGAGGTCCGTCGGCGCATCGGATACGTCGCCCAGGTGGGGGCCGCCCCGAGTGCCGGCACACGGGTAGGCGAGGAGCTGGTGACCCAGGCGCGCCTGCAAGGACTGTCTCGGGCTGACGCCGCCGCGCGGCTGGCCGTCGTCGCGCCGGGACTCGGCCTGGGCGGGCTGGAGTCCAGGGCCCTGCTCGAGCTCTCCGGCGGGCAACGCCGCCGGTTCGACATCGCCCTCGGCCTCATGCACGCTCCTCGGCTGGTCTTCCTCGATGAGCCGTCCGCCGGGCTCGACCCGCAGAGCCGGGCCAACCTGTGGCAGCACATCCGCTCGCTCCGCGACGATGCAGGCGTGACGATCGTGCTGACCACCCACTACCTCGACGAGGCCGACGCGCTCTCCGACCGCATTCTCGTCATGGACGACGGGCGCGTCGTCGCCGACGACACCTCGGACGCGCTCAAAGCCCGCATCGCGGGCGACGTGGTCACGCTGAGCCTCGACGGCGTCGCGGGCGAAGACCTGGTTCGAGCCGCGAGCGTCGCCCGTGCGGCGACCTCGACGCGCGACATCGTGGCCCGTCCCGGACAGCTGTCGGTGACCGTCGAGAGCGGCGCGGTGGCCGTCGCGCCGCTGTTGCGGGCCATGGACGGCGCGGGGCTGGCCCTGACGTCGGTCAGTGTCAGCCGCCCGACTCTCGACGACGTCTTCCTGACCCTCACCGGCCGCTCGCTCCGCGAGGGGTCCGACGGCTCCGCCGTGGACGACGCGGCCACTGATGCCCGCGCGTCAGTCAACGCCTGAGGAGGTCGCGTGCTCACCGAGACACTCGTCGTCTTCCAGCGCCAGATGCGGATCTTGCTCCGCAACCCGGTCTGGGTCTTCTTCGGCCTGACCCAGCCGATCATCTACCTCGTGCTGTTCGGACCGCTGCTCGAGCGGGTGTCAGGGGGCGGGCTCGGCGGCGACGCCGCGTGGCGGATCTTCGTGCCCGGCCTGCTCCTGCAGCTGGCGATCTTCGGCGCGGGCTTCGCCGGCTTCGGCATCATCCAGGAGCTGCGCGAGGGCGTCATCGACCGCCAACGCGTCACGCCGGCCCGGCGCGGTTCCCTGATCCTCGGTCGCACGCTCGGCAACGTGGTGACCATCGGCGTGCAGGGTGCTGTGCTCGTCGTCGTGGCGCTCCCCTTCGGGCTGCGGGCGTCGTTGGAGGGCGTCGTGGCCTCCATCGCGCTGGTCTGCCTGCTGGCGCTCGGCGTATCGGCCGCGTCGTACGCGATGGGCCTGATCCTCAAGGACGAGGACGCGTTCGCACCCTTCATCCAGGGCGTCTCGCTGCCGCTGCTGCTGCTCTCCGGCGTACTGCTGCCGATGTCGCTGGCTCCGGCCTGGCTGCGCCACGCCTCCGACGTCAACCCCCTCACCCACGTGGTGGACGCCACCCGCGCGATGTTCCGCGGCGACTTCGTCAACGCAGACGTGATGGCCGGGATCGCGGTGACGCTCGTCCTCGGCGCCCTGCTCGCCTGGTGGGGCACCCGCACCTTCCAGCGGCAGAGCGCCTGATGCGCGGCGCTCAGCCGCTCTGCCGAACCCGCTGAGCCCCAGCGCCCGGGCCCGTCGTCGTACGGCGGTGTGGGCGGCGGGAGGTCGCTGGTTGACGGGGTGGCATTCCGGTCGCCGGGTGGCCGGCCGGCCGGGTGAGCACCGGCGTACCGGATGCGGCAAGCGCGCGCACCGCGGGGTGACCGACGTGCACGCTGGCCGTCGCCGGTCGAACGGCTGCGGCCGCATGCAGGCGGGCAAGATCCGGGACCTGTGCCTGCTCCACCAGGGACAGGACCGTGCCGGCCGCGCCGGCGCGCGCCGTACGACCCGAGCGGTGCAGATAGCCCTTGGAGTCGTGAGCCGGGTCGAAGTGCACGACGAGGCCGACGTCATCGACGTGGATGCCCCGAGCGGCGACATCGGTGGCGACGAGCACCCTGGTCCGCCCCGAGCTGAACTCGTCGAGTGCCCGCTGCCGCTGGTTCTGGTTCAGGTTGCCGTGAATCGCCAGCGCGGCGACCCCGGCGCGACCCAGCTGCTTGGCGAGCCGGTCGGCGCCATGCTTGGTGCGGACGAAGAACAGCGTTCGATCGGAACGGGCGGCGATCTCCGCAGCGACAGCAACCTTGTCCTCCTTGGTGATGGTGAACACCTGATGGTCCATCGACTCGACCGCCGAGGCGGCCGGTGCCACCGCATGAATCGCCGGGTCGGACAGATAGCGATGCACAAGCCGGTCCACGTCACGATCGAGGGTCGCCGAGAACAGCAACCGCTGACCACCGGCGGGCGTCGCGTCCAGGATGCGCGTGACGGCCGGCAGGAAGCCCAGGTCGGCCATGTGGTCGGCCTCGTCGAGCACAGCCAGCTCCACCCGGTCGAGGGCGCAGGCGCCGCGGTCCATGAGGTCGAGCAGGCGGCCGGGGGTGGCGACGACCACGTCGACACCACGCCGGAGGCTCTCGATCTGGCGGCCCATCGGTGCGCCGCCGTAGACCGTGGTCACCCGCAGGTTCAGCGGCTGGCCGAGGGGCGCGAGCTCGTCGGCGACCTGTCGCGCCAGCTCGCGCGTTGGCACCAGCACGAGAGCGCGGGGGCGGGTCGGCGCGGCTCGACCACCGTCAGCGGCGAGGCGGGTGAGCATCGGCAGGCCGAAGGCAAGTGTCTTGCCGGAGCCGGTCTGCGCACGACCGAGGACGTCACGGCCGGCGAGGGCGTCGGGCAACGTACGCGCCTGGATGGCGAAGGGCTCATGCACCCCGCGTCGGGCGAGAACTCCGACGAGGCTCTGCGGCAGGCCGAGCTGGTCGAACGTGCGTGGCTCCGGCGCTGGGCGGGCGAGCGCCGCTGCCAGCGCCGCGTCGAGCGTGGACGGAGGGCGGCCGGAGGACCGGCCGGAACGCTTGGGCATGGAGGACGTGCTCCTGACGTGTTGCGGGCCGCGTGGGAGTTCAGCAGCCCATCGAAGAGGAGCACTGCACTACGGCGACCACGCGGGCTCACTCGCCCGCGGGAGGCGCGGCGAGAAGCGCCGCTTGATGCGTTCAAGGTACCAGGCGTCGACGTTGTTCCCGCCCAGGTCACGGCCATGGGGAGGCCGGCTGGACCACAGGTCATCGGCAGGAGCACACCCTGGAGCGATGGCGGACGACCCGGCGGTCGCCCGACCGACCGACGCCATCGTGGACCGCAGGTTGTTACAGGTGTCTGAAGGAGCCGCCTCCAGCGCCGCTCGCGGACGCCGGCGGTGGTTGTCTGGCGAGACCACATCCCGCCAGCAGACAAGGAGCGCACGAAACCGCGTCGCATCTCGGCTACGGAGAGGTTCCACGTTCATGCGCAGACGCAAGCTAGTGGGTCTTGCGGTCGTCACGGGTCTCGCCCTTGGCACGCCGCTGGCCTTCCTCAACTCCGCCACCGCTACGCCCAAGGCGGCGACGGCTCCCGCCGCCGTACCGGGGCAGACGACCGGCATCCTGCCGGTCAGTAAGATCATCCTGGAGAGCACGGTCCAGGTCAACTTCGACCACTTCAGCGTCACGCTGCCGCTGCATCAGGGCAACTTCAAGGGCCGGTCTGTCTGGTACATCCTGACCGAGGCCTCTGAGGAGGGCGCCGCCAGCAACCTCAACGTCAACTTCGCGCCGAAGCTCGCGAACACTGCCATCGGCTGCCCGGAGTGCGTGCAGGAGGTCACTCAGACCGTGCCGGCCGGCAACAAGTTCGGCGAGGCCATCACCAACTTCGAGGGCATCCCGAACTTCGCTCCCACCCGCGTGCTGAAGGCCGGACCGACGGGCTTCCCGCCTGCGGTCGCCAAGCCGGGTGGCATGGGCGACGCCAACTACAGCCCGTTCATCCGGTTCCGGGGCTCGACCACCGTCTACAACGCGCCCATCGTGGCGGTGGGCGACGGCCCCTGGGACGTCGTACGCCACTCCAACACCGCAGATCGGGTGCTGAAGATCAACCCAGCCAAGCGGGCCGGGCCCGGAAGGTACTTCGCCCCATCGGTCGAGCTGCTCATGATCCGCGGCTTCGACTCCGGGCAGCCGATCATCTACATCAGCACCGAGTCCAACGACCCGATCACCGCGACGCTCGAGCGCGCGACCTTCGTGCCGCTGCTCGGCAAGACGCCGTTCAGAGGCGGTGACGACTTCCTCGGTTCGGTGCGCGAGCGGATCTTCCCGTTCATCAACGGCCAGACCGGCCTGCACAACCCCGAGGCACAAGGACTCGCCCACCTGATTCTCGACGGGCATGCAGCCGAAGACGCTTCCCTCGGCAACACCGACCTCATCCGCGCGCTGCAGGTCGGTGGCGACGCGCTCAACATCCAGGGCGACTTCCCGACGCTGACCGATCCGCACCGCAAGTTCGCCTACAGCCCGCTGTGGGAGGCGAACTTCGCCCAGTGGACCGACAAGGCGGTCCGGCTGGGGCTCAACAAGCGGCAGACCGACGAGTTCCAGCTGCTGAACCTGGTGGCGACCCGACCGGACCTGATCACCGGACCGATGGGCAAGCCGTTCGGATCGACCAACGTGCTCATCAACTGCCCCGTCATCGCCTTCACCGCGAAGATGCCGACCGAGGATCTCGTCCAGCCGATCCCCGGCGCGCAGGTTGAGACGCGCGGCTCGTTCAAGCGCTGAGACCGACCTGCCAGCTGGCCGGGACGACCGTGAGAGCAGCCGCTCCCACGGTCGTCCCGCGCCGCGGGTCACGCTTCGATCGGAGCTGCCCATCCCGGCCGCGGAATGAGGCAGAACGGGTGACCGGCCGGGTCGGCGTATACCCGTGGACTCTCCGCCGGACCAGACAGTCGGTGCGCACCAAGCTTCAGGACCCTCGGCTCGGCCGCATCGACGTCGTCCACCATGACGTCCAGGTGGAACTGCTGGGGCCGCTCCGGGTCCGGCCACCGGGGTGCACGCAGGTCGGTTGCGAGCTGGAAGGCGATGCCCGAGGACGTGTCGTTCGCCGCGACGACCACCCAGTCGGCTGACTCATACGTGATCGGCAAGCCCAGGAGCTCGGCGTAGAAGGCGGCGAGCGCCCCCGGGTCCAGGCAGTCGATGACCACATGGTGCAGGCGTCCGATCATGGCCGGGGATCCTGCCAGCTTGCTCGTGGCTACGCTCGGGCGGTGCCCTCCCCGAAGACCCGAACGCAACCGGCGATCGGGGACTACGGGTTCCTTGCCGACTGCTCATCCGCCGCGCTGGTGGACCGCCACGGCTCGGTCGACTGGTGGTGCGTCCCCCGCTTCGACTCCCCTTCGGTGTTCGGGCGCCTTCTCGGCCCGGAAGCCGGTCACTGGGTGCTCCATCCGGTCGCGGCCTTTCAGAGCGAGCGGAGCTACGTCGGCAACAGCCTCGTGCTGCGCACGGTGTTTCGGACCGGCGCCGGCGAGGTCGCGGTCACCGACGCCCTGGTGTTCGAGCGGGGCGCCCGTGAGCACGAGATCGGGCTGGCCAGCCCGCACGTGCTGCTTCGCCGCGTCGAGGGCCTGCGCGGACGACCGGGCACTACTGGCTTGCCCAGTCCGGCGGGGTGCGGCCGCGGGTGACCAAGCCGCGGACGCTGCGGCTGTCGCTGGCGGGGCGGGAGGAGATCTCCCGCGGCCTGATCGCAATGCTCACCCTGACCCAGATCGCGGCCGGGCTGGGGCGGTCGGTGTCGACGATCTCCAGGGAGGCCAACCGCAACAGTGGCGTGAACGGCTATCGGGCCGTTCGTGCTGACGGGCTCGCCACCGCCCGAACTGCTCGGGCACGGCCAGACAAGCTCGCGGCGGACGTGCAGAGCCGGTCTTCTGGTCGGATGCACGCTCTGGCGCTGCCTTCGGGATCTAGCTATACTTCTGGCCATGACCAGTGCAGCTGAGCACATGCCTCTCGCCGACGTGAAGAACCGCCTCTCGGAAGTCGTCGACCGGCTGCAGCGCGAGCACGGGCGGGTCGTCATCACCAAGCACGGTCGTCCCGCAGCGGTTGTCCTGAACGTCGAGGATCTCGAAGGCCTCGAGCACACCCTGGAGCTCATCTCCGACCCACGAGCGATGCGGCGCATCCGCAAGGCCGAAGCCGAGATCGCGGCGGGCGAAGCAGCAGAGCTGACGAAGGAGCAAGCCCTGGCTCTCGCGCGGCGGCGGTGAGCGACGCGCCCCTATCCATCCGATGGACACCGACGGCTCAGCGCGACCTGCGGCGCCTGCCAGAGAAGATCGCAACGGCCGTCGTCGAGTTCGTCTACGGATCCCTCGCTGACAGTCCGGAGAGGGTGGGCCGCGAGCTTCAGCTAGAGCTGGCCGGTCGTCATGCTGCGCGTCGGGGCGACTACCGCGTCATCTATCAGATCGACCGTCCTGGCGGTGTGGTCCTGATCGTGCATGTCGACCACCGCGCCGACGTGTACCGGCAGGCGTGAAGCGCCGCTCACCCGTCCAGAAGCCGCTACGGACTGCAGCTGCCCCGTGCAGTGGCGAGCTCTATGAGGGGAAGCGGCTAGCGCCAGGTGCCGCGGTCAGGTCCCTTGCCGTCACGCCGTAGGGGATCGTCTACTGACGCATGGTCAGCGGGCGTCCGTGCTGGAGTCGGCGGCGTCTCGACTGCGCGGCTCCGCCGCAGGTGCGCAGGTCATTCACCAACGTTTGGGTACGACGCTGCCCCAGTCCGACGATGCGACGTGGCCCGCAGAACCCGCCGGGTGAGGGGGTCTCACACGCGGATCTTGCCGAGAGCCATCACGGCGTCGGCGCGGTGCATTGTGCCTCGGCCGCATCGCCCACCGGTTACCGGAGCCCTACGCTTGGCCGCATGTGTCGAAGCATCCGCACCCTGCGACCGCCGTACGCCGACCACGTCACCGACGAGGACCTGCATGCGGCCGCGCTGCAGTACGTCCGCAAGGTCAGCGGCTTCCGGACGCCGGCCCGTTCGAACGCCGCGGTGTTCGAGCAGGCGGTGGAATCGGTGACGCGCGCGACGGCGGAGCTGCTTGCGTCCCTGCACGTCCACCGGCCGGCGTAGGGCCCGGTTGCGGGGCGCCAGCCTTACGGCGCCGAATCGCCGTCCAGCCACCGGCGCCGCGTCGGCGGCATCCCGCTGTTGCCATCGCGGGCCGCCTTGACCGCCAGCACCTGGTGCACGCTGACCCGGTTCCACTCGAAGGCCGCGGTGGCGCCGGCCATGTAGAGCCGCCATACCCGGGCCCGTCCAGCCGAGGACAGCCGCGCCGCCTCGTCCCAGCTCGCCTCCAGGTTGGCCATCCACTTCCGCAGCGTGAGCGCGTAGTGCTCCCTCAGCGACTCGACGTCGCGCACCTCGAGGCCCGCGTCCTCCAGGGCGGAGACGGTCGCACCGACCGGCAGCAGCTCGCCGTCAGGGAAGACGTAGCGGTCAAGGAACGACGACCGCGGATCTCCGCCCGGGCCGGCGGTCTGCGAGATCGCATGGTTGAGGAGCCGGCCACGCGGTGCGAGCAGCCGGTGCAGCGTGGCGGCGTACTCGGCCAGCCGGACGGCGCCCACGTGCTCGGCCATGCCGATGCTGGAGATCGCGTCGTACGGGCCGTCGGTGACGTCGCGATAGTCCTGCAGCCGGATCTCCACCCGATCGGCGAGACCCGCCTCCGCCACCCGCTTGCAGGCGAGCTCGGCCTGGGCGGCGGAGATCGTGACCCCGACCGCCCGTACGCCGTGCCGCGACGCGGCGTGCATCACCATCGAGCCCCACCCGCAGCCGACATCGAGCAACCGCATCCCGGCGCGGAGCCCGAGCTTGCGGCTCACCAGCTCGTGCTTCGCGGCCTGGGCGTCGGCCAGCGAGAGGCCGGGCGCCTCCCAGTAGGCGCAGGAGTAGGTCATGGCCGGGCCGAGCACCAACCGGTAGAAGTCGTTGCCGACGTCGTAGTGGTGCGACACGGCCGACCGGTCCCGCCCGGGGGTGTGCCGCTCGCCGCGCAGCCGCGACTCCTCGGCCGGCGGCCGGGGCGGCGGCCCGACCGCGCCGAGGCGCAGCGCCGTCCCCGCGATCGTCAGCGGGCGCAGCCGCAGCCCCGGCCGGTCCTCGCGGGCCGCCATGGCGTCGGGCAGCGCGAGGACGGCGAACAGGTCGCCTTCCACATCGAGGTCACCCGCGACGTAGGCGCGAGCGAGCCCGAGCTCGTTCGGCCGCCAGAGCAGCCGGCGCAGCGCCCGGCGGGACCGCACGACGATCGTCGCCGGTGCGTCCGGGGGCCCGACCTCGCTGCCGTCCCAGGCGCGCAGCCGCACCGGCAGCTCCAGCCCCGTCAGCGCGTGCAGCAGTGGCACCAGCCGACCGGCGACGTTCCCCACGGCTAGGTCCGGTCGCCGGCCGGCGGCCGCGCGGGCACCGGCACGGTGGTGTTCGCCGCCGACTCGAAGGCCGCCCGCGGGTTGGCGAAGGCACCGAGAGAGACGATCTCGCGCGAGAAGAACAGCGCCAGGGTCCAGTCGGCGGCCACCCGGACCTTGCGGTTCAGGGTGGGCATCCGGCTCAGGTGATAGGTGCGGTGCATGAACCAGGCCGGCCAGCCCCGCAGCTTGACGCCGTAGATCTCCGCCACGCCCTTGTGCAGCCCGAGGCTCGCCACCGAGCCGGCGTACCTGTGCTTGTACGCCGTGAGCCGGCCGCCCCGCAGCGAGGCGACCAGGTTGTCCGCGAGCCTGCGCGCCTGCCGGACGGCGTGCTGGGCGCTCGGGCCGCACAGCTTCCCGGGCGAGGTCAGGTCGGGGACGGCGGCGCAGTCACCGGCGGTCCAGGCGTCCTCGACCCCGACGACGGCGAGGAGCTCGGTGGCCTGCAGCCGGCCCTTCTCGTCGGTCGGCAGGTCGGTGGCCGCGAGCATCGGGTGCGGGCGTACACCGGCCGTCCACACGACGGTGTCGGTCTCGAACGCCGTACCGTCGTCGAGCTCGGCGTGCCCGCCGGTCAGCGAGGTGACCCGGGTCCGGAGCCGTACGTCGATCCCACGCTCGCGCAGCTGGGCGAGGGTGTAGTCGCTCAGGTCGGCGCTGACCTCGGGCAGGATGCGGTCGGCCGCCTCCACCAGCACCCACCGCATGTCCACCGGGGTGAGCCCGTCGTAGTAGCGGACCGCCGCGATGGCCATGTCCTGCAGCTCGGCCATCGCCTCGATGCCGGCGTAGCCGCCACCGATGAACAGGAAGCTCAGCGCCCGCCGCCGCAGCTCCCGGGCGGAGGTGGACGCGGCGATGTCGAGCTGGGCGAGCACGTGGTTGCGCAGGTAGATCGCCTCGGCCACCGTCCGGAAGCCGATGCCCTGCTCGGCCAGGCCGGGAATCGGCAGCGTGCGGGCCACCGACCCGGGCGCCATCACCAGGACGTCGTAGGACAGCTCGACCGGGTCGCCCTCGTGCGCCGCGAAGGTCGCCACCCGGCGGGCATGGTCCACGGCGGTGACCGTGCCGCTGAGAACGTGACAGCGGCGCAGCACTCGGCGCAGCGGTACGACGACGTGTCGGGGCTCGAGGTTGCCGGCGGCGGCCTCCGGCAGGAACGGCTGGTAGGTCATGTAGGACTGCGGGTCGACGACGGTGACGCTGGCCTCGCCGACACGCAGCCGGCGCTGCAGCCGCAGCGCGGCGTACATGCCGACGTAGCCACCGCCGACGATGAGGATGTGCGGTCGCGGGCTCGGCGTCATGAGTGGATCGTGCCACGGGACCGATCACGCCGGCGCAGCAGCCAGACCGGCAGCGCCACCGCCGCGAGCGCCGCCAGCATGCCGGTGGTCCGTACGCCGGCCGCTATGCCCGTCGGCGAGCCCACGGTCAGCGCGACCGCGGCCACCGGCAGCGCCAGCGCCAGCGCCAGCCCTGTCCGCCGCCCCCACCGGGCGAACACCGCCGGGTCCACTCCCGCGGCGCGGGGCAGCGCGGCAGCGAGCGCCAGCAGCGCGTGCAGGAGGTACAGTGCGGCCGCCCAGAGCAGGGCGGCGTACGCCGATGCCGGACCGACCCGCACCAGGGTGGCCACGTAGTACTGCAGGACCAGCGTGACCAGCAGCGCCGTACCGAACCCGCTACCCGGCCGGGCCAGCGCCCCGGCCAGGACGACGGCCGCGACGACACCGACCGTCAGCGCGGCCTTGCCGCCGTTGCCCAGTGCCAGGGCGGCTCCGTTCAGCAGCAGGGCCACGACCGCCACCGCAAGGAGGCTGAGCCAGTGGCCCGGCAGCCCCCACTGCGGCGTCGGTGTCACCGGAACACCGCCCGCGGCGCCGCCGCCATCCGGGCGACGTCGCGCAGCACCGCGTCGAGGCTGCCCGCCCCGGACCAGGCCACGACCGGTACGCCGATGTCGGCGAGCGCGGCGATGAGCTCCTCGCGCTCGAGGCGCCACAGCCGCTGCGCCAGCCGCGCCGGCGGCCGCCGCGCCGGCGGCAGGGCGTCGGCCGGCAGGGTGTCCACCGCCACCACCGACTGCCCGCGGTGCCGCAGGGCGGCGAGGACCGTGCTCGCGCGGGGGTCCAGCAGCGGCGTGAGCGCCACGACCAGTGCGCGCGGCGGCAGCACCTGCGGGCCGAGCAGCCGGGTCGGCGTCTCCACCCCGGCCGGGTCCACCCGCACGTCGAGCAGCCAGTCGGAGATCCGCGAGAGCTGGGAGCGCCCGGTGCGGGCCGGCAGGAACCGGAAGCGGCCGCCGTAGTCGACCACGCCCACGCTGTCGCCGCGGCCGAGGTAGTGCTCGGCGATGCCCGCCGCCGCCCGGACCGTGACGTCGAGGCTGCTGGCCCGCCCGTCGATCCCGGTGGACTGGCCGGCGTCGTGCAGCGAGTCCAGCAGCACCATCACGTCGGCGCTGCGTTCGGTTGCGGTGGTGGTGACGTGCAGCTCGCGGGTCCGCAGCGACACCCGCCAGTTGACCCGGCGCGGCCGGTCACCGCCGGTGAAGGGACGGATGCCGGCGAACTCGGCGCCGTCTCCCGGCCGGCGGGACAGGTGCGAGCCGGCGTGGGCCAGCGCCTGCGGGATGGCGCCCTCGGCCTCGAACGGCTCGCTGATCGGCAACGCGCGGACCGGCACCGCCGGCACGGTCACCGGCTCGGCGGAGAGCAGCAGGTCGCCCCCCGCCGCGGTCACCAGGACCGGGCCGACGCTGCGCCGTCCCCAGCGGAGCACCCGCACCCGCACCGGGATGCCGGCCTCCTCGCCGGCCCGGATCGAGATGACACGCACGGGAGGCCCGTCGACCACCGATACCGCGGCCGGTCGGATCATCGTGACGGCGACCGCGTCGAGGTCCGCGTCCGCGGCGACCCGGACCGTGCCGCTCGTCACCAGGCCTTCCGGAAAGCCGGTCGAGGACAGCTCGAGGCTCGCCGTGAGCCGCGGCGGCGTACGCCGGGACAGCCCGAGGGTGGCGCCGACCAGGAACGGCACTCCCATCGCGACCAGGTCGACCCGCCCGAGCAGCAGGCCGGCGAGGAGCAGCACCGCGCCCAGGACCACCGCCCGGCCGAGCGCTCGTGACGGCAGCCAGCCCCCGCGGTAGGAGCGGTCCTCGTCGCTGCTGCGGCGCCGGCGCCGCAGCGTCGTGACCCCCGGGACGGTCCGCCCCCACAGCGCGACCTCGGACTCCTGGCGGCTCAGTGCGGCCGGCCCGTGTCGGCGTACGCCGGCAGTGCACCGCTGGGCGGCACCGGCACGTCCTTGAGGACCGCGTCGACCACGTCCTCGGCCCGCACCCGGCGGAGCCACATCTCCGGCCGCAGGGTGAGGCGGTGCGACAGGGCAGGCACGGCGACCGCCTTGACGTCCTCGGGGGTGACGAAGTCGCGGCCGCGGAGCACCGCGAGGGCGCGCGAGCACAGCAGCAGCGAGAGCGCACCGCGGGGCGAGGCCCCCACCAGCACCTGCGGGTGGACGCGGGTCGCCGCGGCGAGGTCGACCAGGTAGCGCCCGACGCTCTCCTCGACCGTCACCGCCTCGACCGCGCCCTGCATCGCGAGCAGGCCCGGTCCGTCCACCACCGCGGCAAGCGTCTGCTCCTCGCGCCGGCGGGCCATCCGCCGGGTCAGCACCTCCCACTCCTCGTCCCGGTCGGGGTAGCCCAGGGAGACCCGGAGCAGGAACCGGTCCAGCTGGGCCTCGGGCAGCGGGTAGGTCCCCTCGTACTCGATCGGGTTGGCGGTCGCCAGCACGTGGAACGGCGGGTCGAGGGCGTACGTCGTCCCCTCGACGCTGACCTGCCGCTCCTGCATCGCCTCCAGCAGCGCGGCCTGGGTCTTGGGCGGGGTGCGGTTGACCTCGTCGGCCAGCAGCAGGTTGGTGAAGATCGGCCCCGGCCGGAAGTCGAACTCCGAGGTCCGCTGGTCATAGATGAACGAGCCGGTGATGTCGGCCGGCAGCAGGTCGGGGGTGAACTGCACGCGCCGGTAGCCGAGACCCAGCGCCTGGGCGAACGACCGGGCGATCAGCGTCTTGCCGAGACCCGGATAGTCCTCAAGCAGGACATGCCCGCCGGCCAGGATGCCGGCGAGCACCAGCTCGAGCGCGGACCGCTTGCCGACGACCGCGCGCTCGACGGTGTCGAGCACGCCGGCGCAGCGGCGGGCGACCTCGGCCACGCCGGCGTCGGCGTACCCGACCGCCTCGGTCAGATCGCCTCCAGGCGGGACACCAGGTTCTCCATCTCCGCCGGGCTCGGCGGATTCCTGGTCGTCGATGCCCTGTCGCGTCCAGCCTGCTGAGCCACCACGAGTTGCCACAGTTCTTCTCCGAGCAGGTGTCGGGCCGCTTCCGGCTGCCGGGCAAGGTCGACGCCGTGCCGGCGCTGGATCCGGTCTGCGGCGATCCGAAGGAGCACCGGCGCGACGCCGGCGTCGAAGTGGTGCGCGGCCCGGCCGCCCCAGGACAGCCGGTCCTCGATCCGGTCCACCCGCTCGAAGGGCCGGTCCGGCGGCGCGCCGGCGGGCCGCGCCGACGGCAGGCGCAGGGGTGGCAGCGGCTCGCGGGACGACCGAACCAGGCGCGACATCGCGGCGGCCAGCAGGCAGAGCCCCACCAGGCCGGCGGGACTGAACCGGAAGCCGAGGAACTTGGCCAGGGCGTGCAGCACGTACGCCGCCGCCAGCGCCCAGGCGACGGCACGCACCGTGTCCCGGATCCGGCCGGCGGTCACGCGGGCACTCCGGAGAGGTCCCGGCGGACGTCTTCCAGAGCGGCCCGGGCCGAACGGCGTACGTCGTCGTCTAGCTCGTGCCGTGAGTACCGCGCCTCCCGGTAGAGCGCTGTCAGCCGCTCCAGTCCGGCCGGCGTGACCCGCTGCTCGGCCAGGACCCGGGCGACCAGGTCGCCCGGGGTCTCCGCGGCTCGGCGCGGCGTGCCCGCCGCCGCCGCCGCGCGCTCCAGCCGGAGCCAGCAGGCGATCACCGCGCGGCGCGGGTCACCCGACTCGTCGAGGTCCTCCAGCCCGGCCACCACCTCGCCCCGCAGCCGGCGGCGCAGCTCGTCGTCCGGGGCGTCCGCGGCGTCCGGCGTGGCGGCGGCCGCGGCACCCCGGTCGCGCCGCAGAATCCCGGTCGGCCGGCCGAGGAGCGCGCGCACGGCGAGCAGCAGAGCGATCAGGAGCAGTACGGCGACCAGCACGCTGCCGGCGGCGACCAGCCACAGCAGCCCCCCGGCGCCGGGCAGGTGGAAGTTGCCGGCCCATCCGGTCGGCGGGTTGCGGTCGCGCAGCACGCCGGTGCGGAGCCGGATCTCCGACAGGGGCCGGGCCGTCGCCGCGAGCGGCGTGCCGCTGCGTGCGGCGACCGCCACCACCAGCAGGGCGGCGCAGATCGCGCCGGCCGACAGCACCGGCACCAGCCGGCCGGGATGCCGGCCCGCACGTCCGCCGGGACGCCGGTCAGCCATCGGCGTAGGCGACGGCGCGGGCGAACACGTCGTCGAGCATGACCTCCGTGAGCTTGCCCGTGAAGGTGTTCTGCTGACTCGGGTGGTAACAACCCAGCAACAGTGTCCCGTCCAGGGGCACCTCCACCCGGTGCCCGAACGCCGGCCGCGGGCGGGGCACCGGCAGGCCGAGCGCCGCGAGCGCCGGCCACAGCGCCGTCCAGGCGTAGCCGCCCAGCGCCACCACGACCCGCAGCGTCGGTGCCAGCAGCGCGAGGTCACGCTCCAGCCAGGGCCGGCAGGTGTCCCGCTCGGCCGGCGTGGGGGCGTTGGCGGGCGGCGCGCAGCGGACGGCCGCGAGCATCCGGGTGTCGAGCAGCCGCTGCCCGTCGTCGGCGGCCACGCTGGCCGGCTGGACGGCGAGACCCGCCCGGTGCAGGGCGGCGAAGAGCCAGTCCCCGCTGCGGTCGCCGGTGAAGATCCGCCCGGTCCGGTTCCCCCCGTGCGCCGCCGGCGCCAGCCCGACCAACGCGATGCGCGCGTCGGCCGGACCCCAGCCGGGGATCGGGCGCCCCCAGTAGGTCTCCCCGGCGTACGCCGCCCGCCGCTCGGTCGCCACCCGCTCCCGCCAGCTCACCAGCCTGGGACACGCGCGGCAGACCGAGCTCCGGGCGGTGAGCTCGCCGAGGTCCGCGTCCTCGCCCAACCGGCGTACGTCGGACGCGGTCCTCGCCACCGGCGTCGTCGGAAGGGCCAGGTCGCCCGGCCAGCCGGAGCCGGGCGGCACGAAGCTCACGTCACGTCACGGCGCCGCAGCAGAAGGGCCCAGAGCGCGACCAGCGCCGCCGTAGCGAGGGAGAGCACGATCGCGGCCCTGGACCCGTGCAGGATGAACGGCTTCACCTCGACCGGCGGTCCGAAGGACGACGAGCCCGAGAAGCGCTGCGGTGGGTAGATCGCGACCCGTCCGTCGACCACGGCTCCGGCGTTGCTGCTGAGCAGCCAGCGCGCCCACCCGGGCCGCAGGTTGCGGCCGAGGATCTCGAAAGCCACCAGGTAGCCGGCGGCCGCACCGAGGGCGCCCGCGGTGGAGCGCAGGATGCCTGCCGTGGACGCGGCCGCCACCGAGAGCAGGCCGACCACCCCAACGCCGCGAGCGCCACGGCCGATGAGGTCCCGCACGACGTGCGAGGTGGTGCCGGCGAGCGTCCCTCTGGTGCCGGCGATCGCCCAGTAGACGAGGAGCTGGACCGCGACCGCGACCGTCGCGATGGCGACGACCAGGGCCGCCAAGGCAAGCAGCTTGGCGGCCAGCACCCGGAGCCGTCGCGGCTCCCAGGTGAGCAGGCCGGCGAAGGTGCCGGCCGACCACTCGGCGCCGATGGCGCTGGCACCGAGCACGACGCCGAGCATCCCCACAACGACGATGGCGCCGGCCACCGAGTCCGGTGCCGACCGGGCGAAGTTGTACCGCGGGTCGGCGTAGAAGTTCTCGGCGGTGGGGAGGCCCTCGGTGCCCTCGCTCGCACACATGACCTCGGCCGGGATCCGGCCGGCTGCCTGGTCCGCCTCGCACATCTTGACGTTCTCGGCCGATTGCGCGGCGTACTGCTTCGACTGCTGCTCCGCCTTCACACGAGCAGCCGCGAGGTCGCGGCTCGAGTGCAAGGCGGTGTTCACAGCGGCGAATGCAAGACCGGCGATCAGGACCGCCCCCAGGACTCGGAGCAGGCGGCGGGCCAGCAGCCGGCGTACCTCGACCCGGAACAGGCGGATCACGGCGTCGCCGCGGGCTCGGTCAGCTCCAGGAACACGTCCTCGAGGTCGGCTGCCTCCGGGCGGAGCTCACGCAGCCACAACCCGGACTCCCCCAGCAGCCGGGTGACCTGGGCCGGGTCGGGCACCGGGCCGACGAGCAGCGAGTCGGGCGACTCCGTCACGTCGAGGCCGGCGCGGCGCAGCGCCTCGGTGGCGGCGGGCAGGTCGTCCACCCGGACCCGCAGCTGGGAGGCGCCGGCGCTCGAGGCCAGCACGTCCCGGACCGAGCCCGAGCGCACCGTGCGGCCGCGCGCCACGATGGTGACCGCGTCACAGACCTGCTGCACCTCGGAGAGCAGGTGCGAGGAGAGCAGCACGGTGACCCCGCTGCGGCCCAGCTCGCGCAGCAGCCCGCGGACCTCTCGGATGCCGGCCGGGTCCAGGCCGTTGGTCGGCTCGTCGAGCACCAGCAGCTGGGGCTTCTTGAGCAGCGCGGCGGCGATACCCAGCCGCTGCTTCATGCCGAGCGAGTAGGCCCGCACCCGGTCCTTCGAGCGGCCGGCCAGGCCGACCTGCTCGAGGACGTCGTCGACCCGGCCCGCCGGCAGGCCGGCGACGCCGGCCAGCAGCGACAGGTTGCGCCGGCCGCTGAACGCCGGGAAGAACTGCGGCGCCTCGATGAGCGCGCCGACCGAGCCGGTCGCGGCGGCGAGCTGGCCCGGGACCTCCCGCCCGAGCAGCCGCACCGAGCCCGCATCGGCGTGCACCAGCCCGAGCACGACCCGCAGCGTGGTGGTCTTGCCAGAGCCGTTGGGGCCGAGGAAGCCGTGCACACCGCCCGCCCCGACGACCAGGTCCAGCCCGTCCAGGGCCGGCCGCCTCGGTCCGGCCGCCAGCCCCAGCCGTCCTCGGCCGCGGTAGGCCTTGCGCAGCCCGGCAACCTCGACGACCGGCGTACCTGCCCCGGTGGCGACGCTCAAGCGGACAGCCGCTCGCGTAGGAACTCCACGGTCCGCGACCACGACTCTCGTGCCGCCTCCGGGTTGTAGACCTCGGGGCGGGCGTCGTTGAAGAAGGCGTGGTCGGTGCCCGGATAGTCGTAGAGGGTGACCTCGCCGCCGGCCGCCTCGATGGCCGACCTGGCCTGCTGCACACCCTCGCCAGCGGAGCCGCCCTCGTGCTCGTCCGTGTGGATCACCGCGGTCTTGCCGCCGTACCGGGACCAGGTCGGGCTCATCCGCTCCCACGGGACCGCGGGATAGAAACCCACGGTCGCGCGTACGTCGTCAGAGAGGGTCGCCGCCCACAGCGCCAGGCTGCCGCCCATGCAGAAGCCCACGGCGCCGATGCCGGCGCCGGTGCCCTCGTCGAGGCCGGCGAGGTAGGTCGCGGCGCCGGCGATGTCGCGGCCGGCCCGGTCCATGGCCAGCCCCATCAGCAGCCGCATCGCCTCGTCCGGCTCGGTCGTCTCGGCGCCGTGGAAGATATCCGGCGCCAGGGTCACGAAGCCCTCGCCGGCGAGCCGGTCAGCAACGTCGCGGATGTGCGGCACCAGGCCCCACCACTCCTGGATGACTACGACGCCCGGTCCAGACCCGCCCGGCGGCAGCGCCAGGTAGCCCTCCGCCGTGTCACCGTTGCTGGGGTAGCTGACCATCTCGCCCACGTGCGACCTCCTCGAACCGAGCCGTCACTCTGCCACGGGTCCAGCAGGACGGTCGCACGCCGCGTCGGCATTCCGTGCACCTCCCGCAGCGACGCCGCTGGTGCCGTTTCGTCCGGTCCTGACCGGCAGTTCGGGCACAAGGTGCGTCCCGGGTACGTCACCGGTCGAGCAGGCTCAGCGCGATGCCGTCGAGGATGTCGTACTCGCTCACGACCACCTCGGCGGAGCCGAGCCGGTCCATCACCGTGAGCAGGATCAGCGCACCGGCGGCGATGACGTCGACCCGGCCCGGATGCATCACCGGCAGCGCCGCCCGCTCCCCGTGCGTCATCGTCAGCAGCCGGTCGGTGACCTCGCGCACCGCCCCGACCGCTATCCGGGAGCGGTGGATGCGCACCGGGTCGTACGCCGGCAGCTCCAACGCGATGGCGGCGACCGTGGTGACCGTGCCGGCCAGCCCGATGAGCGTCCGGGCGCGGTCCAGCGGCACGGTCTCGGCAACCACCGACAGCGCGGCCTCGATGTCGGCCACCGCCGCCGCCACCGCCGCAGGGCTCGGGACATTGGCGGTCAGGTGCCGCTCGGTGAGGCGGACGCAGCCGATGTCCACCGACCGGGCTGCGTCGACTCCGCGCTCGCCGAGGACGAACTCCGTCGACCCGCCGCCGATGTCCAGCACGAGGTACGGCGGGTCGAAGCGGCCGTCCAGGGCCCTGGTCGAACCTCGGAAGGAGAGCGCCGCCTCCTCGTCCCCGGTCGCGACGTCGGCCTCGACGCCAAGGATGGATCGCACCACCGCGGTGAAGTCCTCGCGGTTGGCCGCGTCCCGCGTCGCGCTGGTGGCGACCAGCCGCACCCGCTCGGCGCCGGTCCGCTCGATGTCGGCGGCGTAGGAGCGCAAGGCGGCGGCCGTGCGCTCGATCGCTTCCGGCGCCAGCCGGCCGGTCCGGTCGACACCCTGGCCGAGCCGGACGATCTCCAGGCGGCGTACGACGTCGGTCAGCCGGCCGTCGTCAACGTCGGCGACCAGCAGCCGGATGGAGTTGGTGCCACAGTCGACCGCCGCAACCCGGGTCACGGTGCCGCCTCGACGCACGGGCCGGCGGCGCCCCAGTCGACCAGCTCGGCCAGCGCCTCGCGGCCGAGCGGGTTCTCCCCCGGTACGGCGAGCTCGTGCGCCACCAGGGCATGCAGGCACTTGACCCGGTCGGGCATGCCGCCGGCGCTGCTCCGGTCGGGCAGCACGGCGATGGCGTCGCGCCGGGTGAGGTAGTCGGCGTGCGCGGCGGCGTACTCGGTCGCGAGGCGGGGGTCCGCCGCCAGCCGCTCGGTCATCTCGCGCATCCGGCCGGCGGCCTCCAGCCGGCCCACGGCCGCGGCGGCACGGGGGCAGGTGAGGTAGTACAGCGTGGGGAACGGCGTACCGTCCGGGAGCCGCGGCGCGGTCTCCACGACGTCGGGCAGCCCGCACGAGCAGCGGTGGGCGACGGACCGCAGCCCGCGCGGCGCCCGGCCGAGCTGGACCGCCACGGCCGCCGCGTCGGCCGGCCGCATCAACCCCGGCCAGGAGCCGAGCCGAGCGCCGCACCAGGCGCAACCCCGGCCGCCTCCACGCTCGACCACAGCCGGCGGTACCAGGGACCGGTCGAGTCGGCGGCCCCGCCGGGTAGCGGCGACCACGTCGGCGGTGCCGAGGGCGGCAGCAGGACGGCGTACGCCGTCTCGCCGGGAAGCACGAAGTGGAGCCGCTGCCGGGCCTGTGAGCGCACGTACTCCGGGTCCGCCCAGCGCCGGTTCGCCGACTCCATCGCGGCCACCGCGACGGCGCCGTCCCGCTGTTGCTGCTGCAGCCGGGCGATCTCGCCACGCTGGGACAGGTACTCCCGCAGCGGATAGGCGAGGGTGAGGACGATCGCGCAGAGCACGACCGCCAGCACCGCCGCGCGACCCGTGAGGCTGGTGCGCCGGCCGGCCCGCCGCTCCGCCCGGCGTGCCCGCGTCCCGGCGACCCCGGGGGACGGCGGCCGGTGGGCCGCCGGTCGGCGAGCCGGCCGGCGGGGCAGCCGCGACACGGGCGGCCGGCCACTCGCCCGCCTGGGGGGCAGGCCGCGGACCGGCGTACGACGGCGGGGCAGCCGCACCGCTAGGCCGACTCCGCCGGCGCGAAGCGCGGGAACGCGGCGGCGCCGGCGTAGCGCGCGGCGTCCTCGAGCTCCTCCTCGATCCGCAGCAGCTGGTTGTACTTGGCCACCCGCTCCGAGCGGGCGGGGGCGCCGGCCTTGAGCTGACCGCAGTCGACGGCCACGGCGAGGTCCGCGATCGTGGTGTCCTCGGTCTCGCCGGACCGATGGCTCATCATGGTGCGGTAGCCCGACCGGTGCGCGAGGCCGACAGCGTCGAGCGTCTCGGTCAGGGTGCCGATCTGGTTGACCTTCACGAGCAGGGCGTTGGCGGCGCCGGCTGCGATGCCACGCACCAGCCGTTCGGGACTGGTGACGAACAGGTCGTCGCCGACGACCTGCACCCGCCCGCCGAGCAGGGCGGTGAGCCTCGACCAGCCGTCCCAGTCGTCCTCGGCGAGCGGGTCCTCGAGCGAGACGATCGGGTAGGCGCCGACCAGCTCCTCGTAGTAGGCGATCATGTCGTCGGCGCTGCGGGGGCTGCCCTCGAACCGGTACGCCGAGGCCGGCGCGTCGTAGAACTCCGTCGCCGCCACGTCGAGCGCCAGCGCGATGTCTCGCCCGGGCGTGTGGCCCGCCTTGCCGATCGCCTCGACCAGCAGGTCGAGAGCCTCCCGGTTGTGCGGCAGATCGGGTGCGAAGCCGCCCTCGTCGCCGACGCCGGTGGTGAGCCCCCGGCCCTTGAGCACCGCCTTGAGCGCGTGGTAGGTCTCCGCGCCCCACTGCAGTGCCTCGGTGAAGGTGGCCGCGCCGATGGGCGCGATCATGAACTCCTGGACGTCGACGTTGGTGTCGGCGTGCGCGCCGCCGTTGAGCACGTTGAGCATCGGGACCGGCAGCAGGTGCGCGTTCGGGCCACCGAGATAGCGGAACAGCGGCAGGCCGAGCGAGTCGGCCGCGGCCCTGGCCACCGCGAGCGAGACGCCGAGTACGGCGTTGGCCCCGAGCCGCGACTTGTCCGGCGTACCGTCGAGGTCCAGCAGCGCCGCGTCGACCAGCCGCTGCTCGGTCGCCTCGTAGCCGACCAGCTCCGGGCCGATGTCGTCGAGCACCGCGGTGACCGCCCGGAGAACGCCCTTGCCGCCGTACCGGGACCCGCCGTCGCGCAGCTCGATGGCCTCGAAGGCGCCGGTCGAGGCCCCGCTGGGTACGCCGGCGCGGGCCACCGTGCCGTCGTCGAGGGCGACCTCGACCTCGACCGTGGGGTTTCCGCGGGAGTCGAGGATCTCCCGGGCGCCGACGGCGTCGATGACGGGCACGGCTCGCTCCTGGGCGTGGGGATCTGGCCGGTTCGGCCAGCATCGGCAGCCCGAGCCTACCGAGCGCGCGGCCTCCGGCCGGTGGAGGCGGCTACCGACGCGGCAGCGAGTCGTGGTCGAGGACCGTCAGGACCTTGTGCAGCCCGAACCGGTCCAGCGCCGCCGCCACGACGGCGGTGGGGTGCACGACCTCGAGCGAGCCACCGTGCGCGCGAGCCGTGCGGCTGGCGGCGATGATGACCGTGAGCGCGTACGGCGCCAGCTCCTCGACCGCCGCGCAGTCGACCACGATGTTGCCCACCCGGCGGTCGGACGCGTGGTGCAACAGCTCAGCGCGCAGCTCGAGGACCACGTTGCCCGTGAGGTGCGGCGGCAGCAGGACCCGGTGCTCGGCGTACGCCGGTGCCCCGACATCGGGCACGGGCTCGAAGGCCATCACGCAGGTTATGTCGGTCCCCCGCGGAGGCGGCTGAACGCGCCCATGGCTTGAACCGCCCGAATGGCTCAGCGAAAGGCTAGGGACCGGCCGAAATCTGCTCCGCCACGGCCATCTCCTCGTCGGAGGGCTCGGCCGACAGCTCGTCGGAGGACTCGGCCGGCAACTCGTCGGCCGGCGGTAGGGAGGCGCTCGACCAGGCGCCCGTCCAGGCCACCGCGTCCAGCTCCGAGAGCTCGGTGCCCGACTCGGCTGCCGAGCGCTCGACCGCGATCAGCCGGTCGCGGAACCGGCGGGCGGTGCCGCGCAGGGCCGCCTCGGGGTTGACCGCGTGGAACCGGGCGAGCGCCACCGCCGCGAAGAGCAGCTCACCGATCGACTCCACCGGCGTTCCAGGGTCCTCGGCGATGGTGGCGGCTGCGCCCGCCACCGCCTGCGGCAGGGTCTGCGCGGCTGCGACCCCGCCCACCAGCAGTGCTGGCGGGAGCCCGATCGAGGCGGCCCGCGCCTGGAGCTTGGCCGCCAGCACGAGTGCCGGCGCGCCCAGCGGCACGCCGTCCACGACCGACGTACGCCCGCGCTCCGCCGCCTTGATCGTCTCCCAGTTGGCGAGGACGTCCTCGACGCCGCTCACCTCCCGGCCGGCGAAGACGTGCGGATGGCGGCGGACCAGCTTCTCGACCGCTCCCGCCGCCACGTCGTCGATCGTCCAGCCGGTGCCGCCGTCGCGCTCCGCCGCGAGCCTGGAGTGGAAGGCGACCTGCAGCAGCACGTCGCCCAGCTCGTCGCGCAGCTCGGCGGACTCGCCCCGCTCGATCGCGTCGACCGCCTCGTAGGACTCCTCGATCAGGTACGGCGCCAGCGAGGCGTGCGTCTGCTCCGCGTCCCAGGGGCAGCCGCCCGGGGAGCGCAGCCGGTCCATGGTCGCGACCACGTCGAGGAGCCGGGCACCGGGCAGGTCGTAGGAGCCTCGGACGACCTCCACCTCGACCCGGCCACCACCGGCAGCAGCCTCCCGGGCGACGAGGTCCTCCAGCGCCCGGATGAGCTCCGGGTCGCCGCCGGGCCCGACCAGCCAGACCGCGGCCCGGCCGCCGGAGGCCCGGGACCGGAAGGACCCCGCCAGCTCCGGCCAGCCAGCCTCGGCCGGCAGGACCTCGACCGGGACCCCGGCGGCGGCCAGCGCGGCGAGCTGGGGGTGCTCCGGATCGCCGGCGCACACCGAGCCGCTGCGCAGCTCCGCCCAGGCCGGCCAACTGAGCAGCCCTGGCGCCACCCGGTGGCTGCCCGCGAGGAGAACCAGCCGGTCGGGGACGCTCACCCGCCGCCGGTCGCCGGCGGCGACTGCTGCTGGTCCCCGCCTCCGGGGCTGGGGTCGCCCCCGGAGCTGGGGCCGCCGCTGGGCACCGGGCTGGACAGGGTGTCCTTGGGCGGGTCGACCTGGCCGGTCTTGGCGTTCCACGTGCCGAACCGGGGACTGACCCGGATGTCGAGCCGCTTGGCCGTCTCCGTGAGCAGCTGCTGCACCCGCTGGTTCCGCTGGTCGCGGAGCACCTGCCGGCGCAGGTCCGGGGCGGCCTGCGCAAGGGTCGTCGTACGCCGCTCGAGCACGTGGATCACGTGCCAACCGAACTCCGTCTTGACCTCCACGAACGACCCGGGCTTGGCCCCGAAGGCGGCGTCGGAGAACGGCTTGACGAAGCCGCCGCGGCCGGTGAACGGCAGGTCGCCACCCTTGTCCTTGCTGCCCGGGTCGATGGAGAAGCGCTTGGCCTGGTCGGCGAAGCTGTCTGGGCTGGCCTTCACGGCGGCGAGAATCCGGTCGGCGGTCGCCTTGTCCTTGACCAGGACGTGGGCGGAGTGGACCTGGTCGTACTGGTCCCGGTTGGCGTTGTAGGCCGACTGCAGCGCGGCGTCGGGGACGGGTACGTCGGCGACAAGCTTGTCCCCGAGGGCGTCGGTGAGCACGAGGTCGCGGACGAAGCCGCGCAGGTCCTGCGGTGCGATGCCGTTCTGGGCCGCCTGCTGCTCGAGCGCCTTGCGGCCGCCGGCCTGGGTGGCGTACTGGCCGAACCGGGTGTCGACGTCGCCCTCGGTGACGCTCACGCCCTTGTCCTTGGCGGCCACGGCGATGATGTCGTGGTCGATCAGCTGGCTGAGCGTCCTCCGCTCGAACCCGGCCCGGTCGGTGCCCAGCTTGGTCTTGGCCTGCGGGTCGGCAAGCGAACGGGTCACCCGCTCGGTCAGGTCGGTTGTGGAGATCCGCGTCTTGCCGACGAAGGCCGCCGCACCGGGGTGCTTGTCGCCGCAGCCCGCCAGCGCAAGCGCCGCGGCCAGGCCGGCCACGCCGATCCGGAACCCTCGCGAGATGGAAGTCACGTCGTCCCACTTTCCTGCGTCGTACTCGTCAGCGAGCCGGCGACCGGCTGCGGTGTCCCGCCCGGTTCGCCGACCACGGATGTCAGGAGCTCACGGCACCAGTCGAGCAGCTCGGTGTCGCGCAGCGGTGAGCCGCCCACCCGCGCGGTGGCCGGCTTGGGAACCAGCACCGTACGCACGGCCGGCTTGACCACCGAACGCGGATAGAGGCGGGAGAGCCGAAGGCTCTGCGACTCCCTCAGCTCCAACGGCGCGAACCGTACATAGTTCCCCTGCACCGCGACCTCGGTCAGCCCGTAGCGGCGTGCGTACGCACGGAAGGACGCGACGGCGAGCAGGTTCTCGACGGGCGCGGGCAGGGCGCCGTAGCGGTCGAGCAGCTCGGCCCGGACGGCGGCGACGCCCTCGTCGTCGGCTGCGGCGGCGATCCGCGCATAAGCCTCGAGGCGCAGCCGCTCCCCGGGCACGTAGTCGTGCGGCAGGTTGGCGTCGATCGGCAGGTCCACCTTGACCTCGGCCGTCGGCTCGGTCGACTCGCCCTTGTAGTCCGCGACCGCCTCGCCCACCAGGCGGACGTAGAGGTCGAAGCCCACCGCGGCGATGTGGCCGGACTGCTCGCCGCCGAGCAGGTTGCCGGCGCCGCGGATCTCGAGGTCCTTCATGGCGACCGCCATGCCGGCACCGAGGTCGGAGTTGGAGGCGATCGTGACCAGGCGGTCGTGCGCGGTCTCCGTCAGCGGCTTCTCCGGCGGATAGAGGAAGTAGGCGTAGGCCCGCTCCCGGCCGCGGCCGACCCGGCCGCGGAGCTGGTGCAGCTGCGACAGCCCGAGTACGTCGGCCCGCTCCACGATCAGGGTGTTGGCGTTGGCGATGTCGAGGCCGCTCTCGACGATCGTCGTGCAGACGAGGACGTCGTACTCCTTCTCCCAGAACCTCACCATGATCGACTCGAGCGAGTCCTCGTCCAGCTGGCCGTGCGCGATACCGATCCGCGCCTCCGGCACCAGGGTCGCGAGCCGCTTGGCCGCCCGGTCGATGGTCTCGACCCGGTTGTGGACGTAGAAGACCTGGCCCTCGCGCAGCAGCTCGCGCCGGATCGCGGCGGCGATCTGGCGCTCGTCGTAGGCCCCGACGAAGGTGAGGACCGGGTGCCGCTCCTCGGGCGGGGTGAGGATCGTCGACATCTCCCGGATGCCGGTGATCGACATCTCCAGCGTCCGGGGGATCGGGGTCGCGCTCATCGTCAGCACGTCCACCGCCGTGCGCAGCCGCTTGAGGTGCTCCTTGTGCTCGACGCCGAAGCGCTGCTCCTCGTCGACGACGACCAGCCCGAGGTCCTTGAACCGGGTGTCACCGACGAGGAGCCGGTGGGTGCCGATCACCACGTCGACGCTGCCGTCGGCAACCCCCGCGAGCACCGCGGCCTGCTCCTTCGCCGAGTTGAACCGGCTGGCCACCTTGACCGTGACGGGGAAGTTGGTGAAGCGCTCGGCGAAGGTCGAGTAGTGCTGCTGGGCGAGCAGGGTGGTCGGGACGAGCACGGCGACCTGCTTGGCGTCCATCACGGCCTTGAAGGCCGCCCGCACCGCGATCTCGGTCTTGCCGTAGCCGACGTCGCCGCAGACCACCCGGTCCATCGGGACCGTGGACTCCATGTCCGCCTTGACCTCGTTGATCGCCGCCAGCTGGTCCGGCGTCTCGACGTACGGGAACGCGTCCTCCACCTCGCGCTGCCACGGCGTGTCCGGGGCGAAGGCGTGGCCGGGGCTCGCCATCCGGGCGCTGTAGAGGCGGATCAGCTCGGCCGCGATCTGCTTGACCGCCTTGCGGGCCCGGCCCTTCGTCTTGGCCCAGTCGCTGCCGCCCAGGCGGTGCAGGGTCGGGTTGTCGCCACCGACGTAGCGCGTCACCTGCTCCAGCGCGTCGGTGGGGACGAAGAGGCGGTCCCCCCTGGCGTACTCGAGGATGAGGTACTCGCGCTCGCCGCCGTTGACCGTCCGCCGCACCATCTCGACGAACCGGCCGACGCCGTGCTGCTCGTGCACGACCAGGTCGCCGGGCGTCAGCTGCAGGGGGTCGACCAGATTGCGGCGCCGGCTCGGCAGCCGGCGCATGTCCTTGGTCGAGCTGCGCTGGCCGGCCAGGTCGGTCTCGGTGAGGACCGCGGTGGCCAGCGCCTCGGAGACGAACCCGTTGGCCAGCCCGCCGGTGGTCACGTGGGCGACCGCCGGCTCGATCGGCCCGGCCAGGTCGAGGTCGAGGCGGGCACCGATGCCGGCGTCCCGGAGCACCTCGCTGAGCCGCTCGGCCGGCCCGTGCCCCTCGGTGACCAGCACGACGCGCCACCGGTCGCCGAGCCAGCGGCGTACGTCTGCCAGTGCCCGCTCGGTGTCCCCCCGGTAGGCCTCGGCGGCCCGCGCGGCCACCACGGAGCTGTCGTCGTCGGGGTCGCTGTCGACCGAGAACGGCGTGACCGACCACCAGGGGACGCCCGCCCCGATCGCCACCCCGCGGACCTGCGCCAGCGACCGGTACGCCGCCGCGCCCAGGTCGATGGGCGCCGAACCGCCGGCCGCCGCCGTCGCCCAGGACGCCTCGAGGAACTCCTGGCTGGTGCGCACCAGGTCGACCGCCCGCAGCCGGATCCGCTCTGGGTCGCAGAGGACGACGTGCGCGCCCGCCGGCAGCTCCTCGACCAGCAGCGTCATGTCGTCGGCGGCCAGGACCGGCGCGAGGGCCTCCATGCCCTCGACCGCCGTACCGTCCGCGATCTTGTCCAGGATCTCGACCAGGCCCGGGTGCTCCTGCGCCAGCGCCTTGGCCTTGGCGCGGACCTCCGGGGTGAGCAGCAGCTCGCGGCACGGCGGCGCCCACAGCCCGTGGTCCGCGACCTCGAGGCTGCGCTGGTCGGCCACCTTGAAGAAGCGGACCTCCTCGACGGTGTCGCCCCAGAGCTCGACCCGCAGCGGGTGCTCCTCGGTGGGCGGGAAGACGTCGAGGATCCCGCCGCGTACGGCGAAGTCCCCGCGGCGCTCCACCAGGTCCGTGCGCGAGTAACCGACGTCGACGAGCGCCTGCACCACCTGCTCGAGGTCGACCTCGTCGCCGGCCCGCAGCGACACCGGCTCGAGGTCGCCGAGCCCGGCGACCTGGGGCTGCAGCAGGCTGCGCACCGGCGCCACCACCACCAGGACCGGCCCGGTGGCCGGGTCGTCCGAGCTCGGGTGACGCAGCCGGCGCAGTACCGCCAGCCGCCGGCCGACGGTGTCGGCGCGGGGCGAGAGCCGCTCGTGCGGCAGCGTCTCCCAGGAGGGATAGTCCACGACGGTGGCCGGGTCGAGCAGCGAGCGCAGCGCGGCGGCCAGGTCCTCGGCCTCCCGCCCCGTGGCGGTCACCGCCAGCACCGGTCGGCTTGCCTTGGCGGCCAGCGCCGCGACGACGAACGGGCGCAGCGCCGGGGGGGCGCTGAGGTCACGTTCCGGCTGACCCGCACCCGCGACCGCCGCCGCAATGGCAGAGTCCGTCGCGACGACGTCGAGCAGCCCGGCGAGCGTCATGGAAGTGGAAGGTCCTTGCCTCGGGCGGCACAGAAGCCCCGCGTGAACGACGCAACGGGGAGGTTGCCAGCCTAACTCGATGGCACCGTCGCGGGAACCGGTGCGGCTCGCGCCAGCGGTCGGCAGACGGGGCGGCTCACCTTCGGAACAGGACGAGCCGCGTGGGCGGTCAGAAGCCCGGGAAGACTGCGCGCAGACCGGCGAGGTCGAGCGGACCAGTGACCGTGACGCCGGCGGGCGTGTGGTCTGCGCTCAGCCGCCCGGTGAGCAGCCGCAACAGTGCTTCCGCGGGCAGGGTGAGCGTCCCGTCCGCGGCGTCGGCTGCCGACGCCTCCAGCGCGACAGGATCGCCGAACCGCAGCCTGAGTTGCCGGTCCGGGTCGACGGTGCCGACCGCGAGGACACCGTCGGCCCCGCCACTCTTGCCGATGAACCCGACGAGAAACGACATCGGCCCCGTCAGGGCGTCGACGAGCAGGGGAACCGCCGTCGGGTTCAAGGTCGCCGCAGTGTCGTCCGCGACGGCGACGTCCCAGCCGTGCAACGTCGATTCGTTCAGCCGCAGGGCGGCCTGGAGGTCGAGGCCGACAGGCTCCGGCAGGAACGGCAGATCGAGCCGCAGGCTATTGCGGCTGGTGTCGTCGAGCTCCTCGTAGCTCTCCACGAGGGCCGCATCACTGGGGACGCATCCATCGGCCTGCTGGCGCGGTGTCATGGCGTTCCAGCGGTCCCAGACGGACTGGTAGAAGGACTGCTCGGGCGGCGGCGAGCCCGCCCGGGCCGCCTCGAGGCCGGCGAGAGCAATCTCGGCGCCACTCCCGATGTGGCTGAGCACCTGGGCGACCGTCCACTCCGCCGCGCCGGACGGTCGTGCGAGATCAGCGTCGGCGTAGCCGGCGACCCTTGCGGCCAGCTCGTCGTGCACGGCTCGGAGTGACTGGATCGCGGCATCAGCAGCACTGGGCATCTTGTCTCGAGTCCTGTCGTGGGAGAGATGGTCCTGGCCATGCCGAGCCCGCTCTACGACGGGAGCGGACACCCGCAGGAGTTCGAGCTTCCCGGCGTCCGGGACGGGTCCCGGCGGAGTAGACGACGAGCTTGATGTCACGGTCGTGAACGTCGCAGCCGACCGTGACCTTCCCGACGCTCGGGCTACGTCAGGGACGACGCCTCGGTCGCCGCAGCAGCTGCCGAGGCCACCGCACACGAGTGCCGCGTCGACCGAGACCAACGTCGTCGGCACCCGCATGTTCAACGCCTTCCCTGTGGCTGCTGCGGATGTCCGTATCCCTCGTCATCGTCAACGTGCAGCGGCATCGGGTCCGTCGTGCTCACCCCGACCCCGACCGCGTCTAGTCGCAAGTCCCGATGCCGCTGTATCGTCCCCCGGCCGCAGTGACGATGCTCACCCGTGCAGGCAGCTGACGCAGGCAGACGGGGGCCGGGGCTACCGAGCCTGGTCTCGTCCCGCCACCGGACCCTGAGCCGGGACGACACAACCGCCCGGCCTGCCCGCCGGCGTCGGTCGCTGACGAGGGGGCGTTAGGCTTCCGCCGTGACCGGCACCCCTCCGTGACGAGGACGACGCGTCCCTGCATACGACGCATCTTGTCGTCTCGATCACCTCGAGGGGTCCTCCTTTGCCTGCCGTCACTGACGGCTACGTTGCGCTGCTCCGGCTCCGCGGCGCGGCCGTGCTGTTGTCCTACGCGTCCGCGGCTCGACTCATCTATGGCGTGCTGCCCATCGCGCTGCTGCTGTTCCTGAGCGAGCGGCGATCCTCCTACGGGCAAGCGGGCGCCGTCGTCGGCCTGTACGGCCTCGCCGCCGGGCTGATCGGTCCCGCGCGATCACGGCTGGTGGACCGCCTGGGCGCGGCGCGCGGGCTGGTCGTACTCACAACGGCGTTCGCCCTGTGTCTGTTGGCGCTCGTGGTCGGCGTGCGGTCTCCGCTCGTCGTTGTGATGGGCATAGGCCTGCTCGCTGGGGGCTTTCCGCCGCCTGTTGGTCCAGTCATGCGGGCGGCGTGGCGGCGAATGGTCGGGAACGAGGAGGCTGCGGTCCGTCGCGCGTACTCCCTGGATGCCGTGACGGAGGAGGCCACGTTCGTTCTGGGTCCGGTGCTGGCGACCACCCTGGTGGCCGTGCTGGGCGCACGCGTCGTCTTGTTGGCGTGCGTGGTCGTCCTCGGCGTCGCTGTGCCGTCCATGGCGCTGCGGGTTGCGTCCCTCGTCGGAGTCTTCGCGACCGCGACGCCGACGGCCGGTCCCGACGAGCGGGGGAAAGCGCCGTGGCGGCACCCACCGTTCCTGCTTGGGCTCGTCCCTGTCACGTCGCTCGGTCTGATGCTCGGCGCCGTCGAGATCGCCGCCATCGCGGCCGCTCTGGCGACGGTCGGGGAACGCTTCGCTGGCATCCCGGCAGCCGCCCTGGCCTTCGGCAGCCTTATCGGCGGGCTCCTCTACGGCCGCAGAAAGTGGCCGGGCAGCGCCAGCGCCCACACCGTCGCCCTCACGCTCTCCGCCGCCGGGCTCATCGCCATCAGCGCCGTGACCACCGACACGTTCGAGCTCCTGGTCGCACTGCTGGGCCTCGCCGGCCTCATGATTGCGCCCGCCTTCGTCGCGTCGTACCTCGTCGCCGACCTCGCCGCACCGGTGGGTAGCAGCGAGGCGACCGCGTGGGTCAACACGGCCTTCAACGCGGCACTCGCGATCGGTACGGCCGGGGCCGGAGTTGTCATCGACGCGACATCGCCCAGTACGGCGCTCGGCGCGTTCGCCGTGGCCGCTGCGCTTCTCATCGCCGCAGCCGGAACTCGTCTAGCGGCGACCCGCGAGGCGGCGCGACTCCCGTAGAGCCGACAGCACGCCAGAGCTCAGGTCGCCGGCTGTTCGCGCTGCATCGATCGTCCTGTCACAACCGCGCGCGAAGCGACGCCTCGTCCACGTCGATTCCTACAACCCGAGCGACTCGGTCTAGATCGACGTCGTAAGCGAGCAAGGCCGCCCCATGACGCCACGCGACAGCGGCAACCATGCAGTCGACCATCCCCCGGGGGGTGACCCCAGCGCGACGGCACCGACGGTAGATGGCGACCGCTGCATCGAAGTCGGTCACTGCATCGAAGTGCAGAAGCTGAAAGCGCAGCAGCAGCCGGCGAAGATCCGTCTCGCGGTCGTCGGTGCGCGCCCCGGCCAGTACCTCCATGACAACCGGCTGCGTGACGGCCAGCGGCCCCTCGCTCGCCACCAACCGTGTGACGCGCCGGTCGACCGCGCTTTCGGACGCTCGGTCGTACTCCACCCACGCCGAGGTGTCAGCCAGGATCACGCGGCCCCCGGCGGCGGGCCATCGACCGGCACCTCGTCGACAGCATGGGCTCCCCGCATGCGGAGGGCTTCCTCACGGGTCATGGGCTGTCCCGCCAAGTGCCGCAGGGCCAGCTCGACAGCTTCGGTCTTCGTGCGGACCCCGAACCGGTTCATGATCGCCTGCACGTGAACGTCCTCGATCTCAATGTTCGTGCGCACTCTCGGCATAGCCGCATTCTACCCGGTGACGTGTATTGAACGTGTACCTCGCAGCACACCAGTCGGCGGACCCGCAATGCGCTGGGGCCAGCCCCAGTCAGGGGTCGGTGTGGAAGGCGTTCTGCGCCGGCGCCAGCCCGTCCGCGATCAGCACCTCCACAGCATCAGCGGCCCGGTCGACGTACGCCGGCAGCTCCTTGCGCTCCACCGCCGAGAAGTCGCGCAGCACGAAGTCCGCCGGGTCCATCCGACCCGGCGGCCGGCCGATGCCGAACCGCACCCGCAGGTAATCCCGCGTGCCGAGCGAGGTCGTCACCGACCGCAAGCCGTTGTGCCCGTTGTCGCCGCCGCCGAGCTTCAGCCGCACTGCGCCGTACGCGATGTCGAGCTCGTCATGGATGACGATCACCTGCTCCACCGGTACGCCGAAGAAGCGGCACATCGACGCGACGGGGCCACCGGAGGTGTTCATGTAGCACTTCGGCTTCATCAGCACGACGCGGGCGCCGGCCAGCCGGCCCTCGACGAGATCGGCCCGGCCCTTGTGCGCCTTGAACCGGCCGCCCATCCGCGCCGCCAGCTCCGCGGCGACCAAATGACCGGCGTTGTGCCGGTTGCCGGCGTACGTCGGGCCGGGGTTGCCCAGCCCGACGACCAGCCAGGGACCCTCGGCCACGTAAAGACCGCGCCCGCTCAGCCCTCGTCGGTGGTGGCACCGGCCGCGTCGGTGGCGTCCGGTACGGCGTCGCCCTCGCCGGCCGGCGGCTCCTCGGGAGCCTCCGCCTCCTCCGCGGCAGCCAACGCCGCCGCACCGGCCGCGCCCGCGCCGATGTCCGCCTCGGCCTCGGCCAGCTCGGCCTCGATGTCGGCCTCCGTGGGCGCCGCCAGCACGTGCACGACAACCGCCTCGGCGTCGGTGTGCAGCACGCTGCCTTCCGGCAACTTGATCTCGCCGGCGTGGACGGAGTCACCTACTGCCATGCCGTCGATGTCGACCTCGAGGCCCGGTGGGATGTGGGTCGCCTCCGCCTCGACCGACACCGTGGTCAGCTGGTGGTCGACGAGCCCGTCGCGGGCCGCCTCTCCGACGAGGGTCACCGGGATCTCGACGACGACCTTCTCGCCCCGCCGTACGAGGATCAGGTCGACGTGCTCGACGGTGCCGCGCAGCGGGTCGCGCTGGATGCCCTTGGGGAGCGCCAGCTCACTGTCGCCGTCGAGGTCGAGGCGCAGCAGCACGTTGGCGCCGCCCCCGCTCTTCAGCGCATGCGCGAAGTCACGGGCCGGCAGGGCGATGTGCCGCGGGTCGGTCCCGTGTCCGTAGAGAACGGCCGGCACCTTGCCGGCGCGCCGGGTACGCCGCGCGCCACCCTTGCCGAACTCGGTGCGCGGCTCGGCGCTGATGCGGACCTCGGCCACAGCGGGACACTCCTCAGACGAGCGATCAGACGAGCGATGGACCGGCTCCGGCGTACGTCGGCCGCGGCACGGTGAAGCGCCGGCGGCACGCGCGGAGCGGTCAGTCTACCCGGCGAGCGGGCGCTCAGGCGTTGCCGTCGAAGAGGCTGGTCACCGAGCCGTCCTCGAAGACCTCCCGGATGGCCCGCGCCAGCAGCGGCGCGATCGACAGCACGGTCAGCTTGTCGATCTGGGCGTCAGGCGGGATCGGCAGCGTGTTGGTGACCACCACCTCGCTGATCCGTGCGTTCTTGAGCACGTCCACCGCCTCACCGGCCAGCACACCATGGGTCGCGGCGGCGATCACATCGGCGGCACCGTTGGCGTAGAGCGCGTCGGCCGCCTTCGTGATGGTGCTCCCGGTGGTGATCATGTCGTCGACGATGATGCAGGTGCGGTTCTCGACGTCTCCGACGACCTCGAACATCCGGACCTCGTTGGGCACGTTCGGGTCGCGCCGCTTGTGGATGATCGCCAGCGGCGTACACAGCCGGTCGGTCCAGCGCTCGGCGACCCGGACCCGGCCCGAGTCCGGCGAGACCACCGTGACCATGCCGAGGTCAAGCTTCTCCTTGAGGTAGTCGGCCAGCAGCGGCAGGGCGAACAGGTGGTCCACCGGCCCGTCGAAGAAGCCCTGGATCTGCGCGGTGTGCAGGTCGACCGACATCAGCCGGTCCGCCCCCGCGGCCTTGTACAGGTCGGCGACGAGCCGCGCCGAGATCGGCTCCCGGCCACGGTGCTTCTTGTCCTGACGGGCGTAGGGGTAGTACGGGGCGACCACGGTGATCCGCTTGGCGCTGGCCCGCTTGAGCGCGTCGACCATGAGGAGGTGCTCCATCAGCCAGGTGTTGATCGGCCGGGTGTGGCTCTGCACGACGAAGGCGTCGCAGCCGCGCACCGACTCCTGGAACCGAACGAAGAGCTGGCCGTCGGCGAACTCGAACGACGTGGTGGGCGAGATCTCGACGCCGAGCTGCTGGGCGACCTCCTCGGCAAGCTCGGGGTGAGCCCGGCCGGTGAAGAGCATCAGCGTCTTGCGTGGCTGCGCCTTGTTTCCGGTCACTGGCCGGCCTCCTGCCCGTCGTCGTGCTCCTGCGACCGCCTGCCCCGCCTGCGGTCGGTCCAGCCCTCGATGTTGCGCTGCCGGGCCCGACCGACGCCGAGGGCACCGGCCGGTACGTCGGTGGTGATCACCGAGCCGGCCGCCGTGTAGGCGCCGTCGCCGATCTCGACGGGGGCCACCAGCATGGTGTCGCTGCCGATGCGTACGTCGTCGCCCACGACGGTGTGGTGCTTGTCCCTGCCGTCGTAGTTCACGAAGATCGTCGCGGCACCCACGTTGGAGCGGTCACCGACGGTGGCGTCACCGACGTAGGAAAGGTGCGGCACCTTGGAGTCCTCCCCCACCTCGGCCGCCTTCATCTCCACGAAACCGCCTGCCTTGGCCCGTTGGCCGAGCCGGGTGCCGGGACGCAGGTGGGTGTAGGGACCGACGGTGGCCGCCGGGCCGATCTCGGCACCGGTGCAGGTGGCGTTGACCACGGACGCGCCGGCGCCCACCCGGGTGTCGGTCAACGTCACGTTGGGGCCGACGACCGCGCCGGTGGCCACCGAGGTCGAACCGTGCAGCTGGGTGTTCTGGTGCACCGTGACGTCGGGCTCGAACGTCACGTCCACGCCGAGCCAGGTCGTCCTGGGGTCCGTCACCGTCACGCCCCGGAGCATCCAGTGCCGCAGCAGCCGGTCCCGCAACAACGCTCGAGCATCGGCCAGCTGCACGCGGTCGTTGACCCCGGAGGTCTCCCGCCAGTCCGAGGCCGGGACCGCGCCCACCGGGCACGCGGAGCGGGTGAAGTGCTCCACGACGTCGGTGAGGTACTCCTCACCCTGGTCGTTGTCGGTGCGCAGGTCCTCGAGCGCCTCGCGCAGCGCGGCGGCCTCGAACACGTAGACCGAGGTGCCGACCTCCGAGATCGCCAGCTCGGCCGCGGTCGCGTCCCGGTGCTCGACCACCGCGGCGACCGCTCCACCCGAGCGCACCACCCGCCCGTACCCGGTCGGGTCCGGCACCTCCGCCGTGAGCAGAGTGGCCACGTTGCCCCGGCTCTGGTGCTCGGTCACCAGCGCCGAAAGCGTCTCCCCGGTGAGCAGCGGCGCGTCGCCGGGCACCACGAGCACGGTGCCGTCGAGGTCCGGCCGGGCCTCGAGGGCGACCCGTACGGCGTGCCCGGTGCCGCGCTGCTCGGCCTGTACGACGGGGACCGCGGCCGGGTGCCGCTCCCGCAGCAGTTCCTCCACCGCATCCCGCCCGGCACCTACGACGACGAGAACGGTGTCCGGGCCGACGGCTTCGACTGCGTGTAGGACGTGGCCGACCAGGCTTCGTCCGCAGATCGGATGCAGCACCTTCGGGATCGCCGACCGCATCCGGGTGCCTTCACCGGCGGCCAGCACGACCGCCCCGGCCAGCACCGGGCCGCTCACGGCCGGCTCCTCAGCGGCGGGGTCCCCGGTCGCTCCCGGAGGAGGATTCGAACCCCCATTTCTCGGACCAAAACCGACTGTCCTGCCATTAGACGATCCGGGAAGGGACACCGGGATCCTAGCCGCGGCAGCCGCGCAGCCGCCGTACCGGCTGCGGACATCGCCCGGCACACCCCAGGCACAATGGCGCGGTGAGCACGACCTCGGCCGACGGCAGGCGGGGCACCCGGGTCCGCATGACCGGCACCGAACGACGGGCGCAGCTGCTCGATGTCGGGCGGGCGCTGTTCGCCGAGCGCGGGTACGACGCGACCTCGATCGAGGAGGTGGCCAGCCGGGCCGGGGTCTCCAAGCCGGTGGTCTACGAGCACTTCGGCGGCAAGGAAGGCCTCTACGCGCTCGTCGTCGACCGGGAGATGCAGCGCCTGCTGGACCGGATGACGGGGGCGCTCTCGGGTGGGCACCCGCGCGAGCTGGTGGAGCAGGCCGCAGTCGCCCTGCTCGGCTACGTCGAGACCGACAGCGACGGCTTCCGGATCCTCGTTCGCCAGTCACCGGTCGCGACCTCGACCGCAACCTTCGCCAGCCTGATCAGCGACATCGCCGGCCAGGTTGAGCACATCCTGGGCGAGGAGTTCACCGCCAGGGGGTACGACGCGGCGCTCGCGCCGCTCTACAGCCAGGCACTGGTCGGGATGGTGGCGCTCACCGGCCAGTGGTGGCTCGACGCCCGGGCGCCGGACCGGGACTCGGTCGCGGCCCATCTGGTCAACCTGGCCTGGAACGGGCTGTCCGGACTGGACCGCTCCCCTTCGCTCACGGTCGGGAAAAGGAAGCAGCCGGCCGCGGGAAGCGGCCGGCTGCCTGTCCCGCCGTAACGGGTCGCGCGCTTATGCCGTTCGGTCGACCGCCGTCCGCTTGCGTCCGCTGAGCGCGACGGCCGTGAGGAGCGCACCGCTGACCAGGTGCAGGAAGTGGACCGGGGTGTTGAGGGCCAGGATGTTGACATCCGTGTTCACGATGAAGAAGCCGATAACCCCGAGGGCCAGGTAGACCACGCCGATCGTGAGGTTGGCGCTGCGCGCCGCCTTCCAACCAGCGGCCGCGGCCGCCAGCAGCGCCGCACCGATGGCGAGGTGCACGATGTTGGACAGGTTGTTGAGTGTGAAGCCGAGCAGCGAGTGGCCGTCGCGGCCGGCGAACTCCTCCCCGTCCTTGTGGCCGAAGAAGCCGAGCAGTCCGACCAGCAGGTACACGGCTCCGAAAGCACCGGCGACCATCCGGTTCAACCGGTCGCTGTCATTTCCATCGACGCGACCGCCGGCGTCTGCGTCACCTACGCGGTATGCCATGAACTTCCTCCAGGAAGTACGCCGAGTCGGCACCATGCCGGCTGCTGACGAGAGATTCGTACCCGACGGGTCGACCGGATGACAGCCGACGCGCCGCGCTCAGGGGCGGAGAACCACCTTGACGACGCCGGGCTCCTTGATCTTGAAGGCCTTGTACATGTCGGGCGCCTCGGCGAGCGGCGCCTCGGTGGTGACCAGTCCGGCGGCGTCCAGCGGGTCGCCGTCGACGAGCAGCCGCTGGATCTCATCCGTCCACCGGCGGACGTTCGCCTGGCCCCACCGGAGAGTGATCTGCTTGTCGAACAGGTCCCCCAGCGGGAAGGCGTGCATCGGGCCGCCGTACACCCCGACCACCGACACGGTGCCGCCGCGGCGTACCGAGCCGAGGGCCTGGTGCATCGCGATCATCCGGTCCGGCTGGATCTTCAGCGTCTGCAGCAGCCGGTCGGCCTTGGAGCCGTCCGCGTCCATGCCCACGGCCTCGATCACCGAGTCCGCGCCGCGGCCGTCGGTGACCGCCTTGACCGCCTCGGTGATGTCGTCCATCTTGCTGTAGTCGATCACCTCGACGCCGTGCTGCTGGGCCATCTGCAGCCGGTCGGCGAATCGATCGATGCCGATCACCCGGCCGGCGCCGAGATGCAGCGCGATGCGGGCGCACATTTGCCCGATCGGACCCAGCCCGTAGACGGCCACCGTGCCACCCGGCGGGATCTCGGCGTACACCACCGCCTGCCACGCGGTCGGCAGGACGTCGGAGAGCAGCAGGGCGCCGAACTCAGAGACGCCGTCCTGGACCTTGATCGGGCCGAAGTGTGCATGTGGCACGCGGAGGTACTCCGCCTGCGCACCGGCTACGCCGCCGTACATGTGGGTGAAGCCGAACAGCGCCGCGCCCTTGCGACCCTTGAGGTTCTGGGTGGTCTCGCACTGGCTGAAGAGCTGGCGGGAGCACATCCAGCACGAGCCGCAGGAGATGTTGAACGGGATGACCACACGGTCGCCGGGCGAGATGTGGGTGACCTCGGAGCCGACCTCCTCCACCACGCCCATCGGCTCGTGACCGAGGACGTCTCCGGGCTTCATCATCATGGCCGCGCCGTGGTCGTAGAGGTGCAGGTCGGAGCCGCAGATCGCGGTGGCCGTCATGCGTACGACGGCGTCGGTCGGCTCCTCGATCTTCGGGTCGTCAACGTCGTCGACGGAGATCTTGCGCGGGCCTTGCCACACGACTGCTTTCACGATGTCCGCCTCAGGTTTGCTGGGTCAGGGCAGGATCCGAGGGCATGCCTGTCCTCGTCGGTACCTCGGGCTGGCAGTACGCCGACTGGCGGCGTCGCTACTACCCGGCTGGTGTGCCGCAAACCCGGTGGTTCGAGCATCTGCTCGGCGACTTCGCCACGGTCGAGCTCAACGTCTCCTTCTACCGGTTGCCCAAGCGCGAGGTGTTCGAGGGCTGGCGGGCGAGGAGCCCGGCGGACGCCGTGATCACGGTGAAGGCCAGCCGCTACCTCACCCACGTCCGGCGGCTGCGCGAGCCGGCCGAGCCGGTGGGGCGACTGATGGAGCGGGCCGCGGGCCTCGGCGCCAAGCTCGGGCCCGTACTGCTGCAGCTGCCGCCCGATCTGCTGGCTGACTCGACCGCGCTGGCGGAGACGCTGGCCAGCTTCCCAGCCGGCGTACGGGTCGCGGTGGAGCCGCGGCACCCGTCGTGGTGGTCCGACGACATACGCCGGGTGCTGACCGAGCGCGGTGCGGCGCTGTGCTGGGCCGACCGCAAGGGACCGATCACGCCGCGATGGCGGACTGCGGACTGGGGCTACCTGCGGCTGCACGAGGGGACGGCGCGGGTGTGGCCGTTCTACGGCCGGCGGGCGCTGGCCACCTGGGCGGAGCGCATCGCCGCGGCGTACGCCGACACGGAGGACGTGTTCGTCTACTTCAACAACGACCCGGGCTGCGCGGCCGTGGACAACGCGATCACCTTAGCGCACGAGGTCGCCCGCCTCGGCCGCACCGCCACTCGGGTCCCCGCCGAGCGGCCGGCGACGGCGTACGGCCGGCCATGATTAACAACTATGGGCCGCCTCCAGACGACTGTCCAGTGGACCTCGTCATGTGCAGCAATCAGCCTCGCACAAGCGTTATCCGACGGGCCACTACCTCGATTGGCTGCCCAAGATAGCGCGAAGCCACTATACCCGCTGCCCCTGCCGGATCGACGCCGACCTCTACCGCCGATCCATCTGGTCGGGCGCTAAGGCTCGAGATCGTGACACCCTGGGAGCTCCATAAGCGACGATCCGCTGCAATCCTATCGCTGACTTCCTGTAACCGTCGAGCGCTGTTCGGTGCGGGCCTCAGGACGACCCGGGCATCGTTCAGTCTCGCGACATCGTGGTCTATCGCGCTCGAGGGAACGGTTCGGTAGACGACTACACCGTCGGCATCGAGAACCACTCCCGCGAACGTCTCACTGTACGGTGCCGCGGCGTACCGGTGTTCCAAGAACTGGGCCAACCCGTTAGGAGTTGTCACATCATTCCCAACTTGCGCACTCCCAGAGTACTGGGCGCACGACGCGATCAGGCACACAAGTGCTCCGTGCGTCACCGCGGCTCCGAGCAGGCGGGCAGTCATGAGAGCTTCAGCCGGTGTTCAGTGACATTTTCAAGTTGGACAGGGCAAGCGCGACCCGACCCGCAAACATTCGCCAAGAACAGGTACGACTCGAACTGGTGGGGACGCCAGTGCACTTAACGGCTGCAGCTGCATCGATGGCAGAGATTATCCCAGTCGCCAGCACTGTCCCGTCGGCCTGCCGCTTGTAGAACGGTCCACCACTGTCACCGCTTCCCGCTGCATTGTTATGGCCGGTTTGCTCCGCCTGAACCATTCGATAGGACAGAAGTCCCCCGGCGTTAATCGTCACATTGGTATTGATGACTTTGATGCTGCAGCGTTCGCCTGAGAAACCCCCCGAGGTGCAGTCAAGGTCGCCAACCGTTGGTGTGTTCACACCTTTGACGACGCGGTTGATCTCGTTGGCCCCTCCGCCTGACTGGTCTACCCCTTGGGCGTAGATCCGGACGCCACTCGTCACATCACTTTGCCCTCGATTATACAACCGGCCGTCGCCAAGCAGCGCGACCGTGGAGTCCGTCACTCGCTCGACGAAGTAGCGGTTGTGAAACACCACCACCAGGGTGCCGGGCCACCCGTCGAGCAGGTCCTCCAGCGCCGTCAGCGTCTCGAGGTCCAGGTCGTTGGTCGGCTCGGCCGCACCGTCACCCGGGTGCCGGCGCAGCGGCCGGCCACGGCGTACGGCGGGTCCTGACCCCGGGCTCGGGCACGACTGGGGCGGACCGCCGGTACGGCGGCCCGCCCCAGTCGGTGCCGCTTAGCGTCGGCCGCGGTTACCCGGGTCCGTCGCGTCTGCCGGGCACGGGGTGACGAGGAACTTCTCGTCACTCGCGCTCGCTGTCGCGCGCGTGCCGGTGCCCCGGACCGCGTCGTAGCTGTCGACGAACGCGTCGGACTGCTCGCAGATCGGGTTGCGCCCGATCTGGTCCTTGGAGGACCGGCCGTTGCGGGAGTCGGTCCACATCGCGGTCGCCTGTCCGTCGAACACGCTCACGTTCTCGTAGTCACCCATGAAGATCCCAGCCCGGAACGAGTAGTCCAGGTTGTAGGGGTTGTCCGAGATCGAGAAGTTCTTGAACGGGAAGGTGCTCTGGTGCTGCCCGGGCACCGGGTCGCGACCCGGGTCCACCGGTCCCGACGGGGAGCCGGTGTAACGCGTGGCTTCCTTGGCCACGCAGTCGCGGGAGTCGGCCGCGGAGACCCGGCAGATCCCTCCCCAGAACATGGAGAGGTAGTTGCCCTTCATGGTTCGGCTCGTCGGCCACTCGCTCTTCATCGAGTCGCGGTCGGTCCGCCGGTCCTGGAAGACGACGTTCACATCGCCGGTCGCGTTGATGTCGACCCACGGGAACCACTGGTCGTTGCCGGTGGGCCGCACCTTGCACTTGGACGGGTCGCCGGTGATGTTGTTCGGGTCACGGCCGCAGTCGCGGTCGAAGTTGCGCGGCGTCGGAGAAGCATCGTCGTTCACCCGGGTCGGGCCGTACCAGCTCGAGCCGCCGTCGGTCGACTTGTAGAGGAACACATCGACGTTCGAGTCGCGGATCGTGCCGTTGCGGTTGTCCGAGGTGACGACGTAGAGGTCGTCGGCGTACTGGCCGCCGCGCCGGTCCACGGTGACGGCACCGTAGGAGTTGACCCGGAAGCAGCTGTTGCTGAGCACGGCCCGGCCGGTCGACTGGCCGCGCAGCGCGCAGTCCGGACGGGTCAGGCCGGCCCGCGGGTAGTTGACGTCGAAGATCGTGGCTACCCGGAACGGACCCTCGAAGGTGCGCCCGCCGTCCTTTGACCGCGCGAGCAGGTACTGGTCCTCGTCCGGGGTGTTGCCGTTGAGCCACGACACGTACAGGTAGCCGGTCTCCTTGTGCACGGTCGGGGTCGAGCCCTGGTTGAACGCGCACTCGTTCCTCGGGCTGCCCACGCAGAAGGGCGCGTTGCCGCTGATGCGCTTCGGCGGGGACCACGAACGCGCCTGGTCATCGGAGTAGCTCACGAAGATCGGTGAGCCGGTGGCCTGGAAGATGGTGAAGGTGACGTAGATCCGGTCCACTCCGATGGTGGCCGGGTTGCAGCGGACCGCACGCTTGCTCTCGGGCCCGAAGCACTGCGGCTTGACGCCGGCGGGACGCGGTCCGGCCGAGATGTACTCCTTGTCGTTGAAGTCGTTGCTGCCGTCGACAACGGAGTTCTCGTCCTGGAGGAAGGCAATGACGCCGTCGCCGGGAAGCCGCGGGTCACCGGTGCCGCCGCAGACCGCCTGGTCGTCCTTGGGCTTGCCAGAGGTGTCGATCGGCACGCACGGCCGGCTCCAGGTGAAGCCGCCGTTGGTGGAGCGGCTCACGAAGACACCGTTGGTGTCGTCGGTGCGGTTGAAGTTGATGTCGGCGTAGTAGACGACCCCGTTTCGGTCGTGCACGATCGCCGGGTCACCGCCGCCGTCGAGGTTGTCACCGCTGGGCAGGGACGGGAACGGGATGATCCCGTCGTACCAGTGCTTGCCGCCGTCGGTGCTCGCGTAGAACCCCGACGTACCCCAGCCCAGCCGGTAGTCGTTGGCGCCACCCACGAGGTTCTGCGGGTTGCGGGGGTTGGTGCTGATGCTCATCTCATCCTGCGGGAAGCAGGAGAAGTCCTGGTTGGCGCGGCGGTCGTCGCCGCCGCTGCTGAGCCGCTCCACCGTGTCGGGGCTGCGGCGGTCCAGCGGCCGTGGCTGCTCGTCGATCCGGCCGGCCTGCGGACACTCGGTGACGCCGTTGCCGAAGTTGACGTCCCGGAAGTCGACCGAACCAGAGGGGCTCAGCGTGCTGCCCGCCCTGGTGGCTTGGAACGTGGCCGGGTTGGCCGCCGCGCCGCCGACGGGCAGCACGAGCGCAGTGACGCCGACCAGGCCGATCGATGCTCGGACAAGCTTTCGCATGCGGATCCCTTCTGTCCTGCGTGCCGGAACCGGCACTCCAGCGGAAACTACTGCTCCGGGGGTGCGCCGTACAGGCGAACGGACTACTTCGTCGCCGCGGCGATCCGTGAGGACTGGCGGCGGGCGAGATCCACCGCGGTGGCGAGCGTGAGCTGGCCCTCGTAGCCGCTCACGACGACCGATGCGGTGAGGTTGTGCTCGCGCCAGACCACGGTGAAGAACCGGACCGCGCTGGGCTCACCCGGTGACAGGCTGGTCGCCGTGACCGCCTCGTCGCCGATCTTCGCTGGCTCCGGTCGTCCTGTCAGAGCCCCGCGGTACGCCGCGAAGTCCCTGCGGGCGCCGTCGACCTTGGCGAACACGTCCGCCCGCGACTCCACGACGAGCGGTCCGGTCGCCGCGGGGTCCGCCATCCGCCGGAAGCGGGCCTTCCACCCGCCCTGCCGGCCGAAGCGCTCTCCGTCGGAGCGCCCCGGTCCGGCGTCGGCCAGCGTCTGGCGACCCTCGTCGAATCGCTCGAAGGCGCCCGGCAGGTCGGCGGGCTGCAGCACCACGGAGGGCAGATCGGCCGCCGTCGCCGCCACCTTCCCGTTGCTCGTGCAGCCGGCAAGGGCGACGAGCAGCACGATGACGAGCCAGCGAGGCATAGCAGGACGGTAACGGCCGAGGACGGGACGCCGGCTGCTCACGGCTGCACAGGTTCGGCGTACGGCTGGCGGTGGAACCTCGTCACCTCCTGACACGGCGTCGCGCCTTAGTCTTCCGGGGGCCGGAACCGACCGATCGTTGTGAGCTCCGCCTGAGTGATTCGCGGATTTCGTGCTGCGGACGTCACAACGATCGATCGGCGAGCCGGCCGGCACCCGACGGAAGCCGCCCAGCCGCTGCTCCCATCGATAGGAGACGCCGTACGCCGGCAGCCACTCCGCGAGCGCATCGCGGGCGACGTGCGGGTGCCGCCGGGAGCCCGGGCCGATCCGGATGTCCACCAGCCACTCCACCCCCGCATTGCGCAGCCGGGTGCCCAGCTCCTCCGCCGAGGCGGTGCCGTGCCCGACGGTGAGCAGCGGCTCAGGCAACGACAAAGGCCCCGTCGACGAGCACCGGCACGACATCGTCGGCGCCTTCCGCTGCGGCCATCAGCACGTCGTCCCCGAAGCCGCGGTCGACGAGCTCCACCCCCGACCGGCACATCAGCAACAACCGGTCGACCGACCAGCGGTCAAACGCCGCCACGGCCACCCCGGCGTCGGCCGCCAGCGGCAGCCCGAGACGCGCGGCGACCGCACCGGCGCCGAGGTCCTCGTACGCCGGCCGCAGGGAGCCGTCCGGCCACCTCTCGCCCGCCGGCACCAGGCCGATCGTGCCGCCACAACCGCGGAGCCAGGCGGCAACGGCTGGGGCGTTGCGCAACGCCGCGCGGCGACGGCGCGGCCTGCGCAAACGCCGCGGCGCCGACCGGTCCCCACTCGAGCAGGACGCTCACTCGCTGCCCTCCGCCAGCTCGAGCCAGGCGTGCTCGGTCTCTGCCTTCTCCGCCAACAGGGCACGCAGGTCGGCGTCGAGAGCGGTCACCACGGTGTGGTCGCTGGCGTGCGCCGCGAGCTCCTCGTGGAGCTGGATCTCCCGGCGCGAGAGCCGGTCGATCGCCCGCTCGAGTGCGGCCAGCTCCCTCTTGGCGGCCCGGGTGTCTCCCGCTCGGAACCGCGGCGCAGGCACAGCGGCCTGCCCGCGCCCCCGCCGTCGGGCGAGGTAGTCCTCCACCCCACCCGGCAGTGCGGCCAGCCGGCCGTCGCCGAGCAGCGCCACGGTCGAGTCGGTGACGCGCTCCACGAAGTAGCGGTCGTGGGTGACGACGACCAGCGTTCCCGGCCAGCCGTCGAGCAGGTCCTCCAGCGCGGTGAGTGTCTCCAGATCCAGGTCGTTGGTCGGCTCGTCCAGCAGGAGCACATTGGGCTCGGTCATGAGCAGCCGCAGCAGCTGCAGCCGCCGGCGTTCGCCGCCGGAGAGCTCTCCCACCGGCATCCACTGCCGGTCGCCGGCGAAGCCGAACCGCTCGAGCAGCTGCCCCGCAGTCACCTCTCGGCCACCCCCGAGGTCGACGAGCCGCGCCACCTGCTCCACTGCCGGAAGCACCCGCAGGTAGGGGTCGAGCTCGATCACCTCCTGGGAGAGGTACGCCGCCCGCACGGTCTTGCCGATCACCACCCGGCCGGTGTCCGGCCGTAGCCCGCCCACCAGCAGCCGGAGCAGCGAGGTCTTGCCGCTGCCGTTGACGCCGATGACGCCGATCCGGTCACCGGGGCCGAGCCGCCAGCTGACCTCATCGAGCAGCACGCGGGCGCCGAGCCGCAGGGTGACGTCCTCCACGTCGTACACGGTCTTGCCGAGCCGGGCCGACGCGAAGGCGACGAGGTCGGTGGGGTTCCGCGCCGGCGGCTCGTCGGCGATCAGGTCGTTGGCCGCCTCGATGCGAAACCGCGGCTTCGACGTACGGGCCGGCGGACCCCGGCGCAGCCAGGCCAGCTCCTTGCGCAGCAGGTTCTGCCGCCGGGCTTCGGTGGTGGCGGCGAGCCGGGAGCGCTCCGCCTTGGCCAAGACGTACGCCGAGTAGCCGCCGTCGTAGGCGCGCACCTGCCCGTCGACGACCTCCCAGGTCCGCGAGCAGACGGCGTCGAGGAACCACCGGTCGTGGGTCACGACCACGACCGCACACCGTCGGGCGGCGAGGTGGCGGGCCAGCCAGTCGACTCCCTCGACGTCGAGGTGGTTGGTCGGCTCGTCCAGGATCACCAGGTCCGGGTCGCCGACGAGTACCGCCGCCAGCGCCACCCGTCGCCGCTCACCACCGGACAGGGAGCCCGCAGTTGAGTCGAACCCGGCCGGCAGGCCGGGCAGGTCGAGACCACCGAAGAGGCCCTCGACGACCTCGCGCGCCCGCGGGTCGCCGGCCCACTCGTGTTCCGGCCGCTCCCCGAGCACGGTCGAGCGCACCGTCGCCGCCGGGTCCAGGACGTCGAGCTGGTCCAGCAGGGCCACGCGCAGTCCGCCGGCGTGGGTCACCCGGCCGGCGTCCGGCCTCTCGACACCGGCGATCACTGAGACCAGCGTGGTCTTGCCGCCGCCGTTGCGACCGACGACACCGATCCGGTCGCCCTCGGCCACGCCCAGCGAGACCCCCTGCAGCAGGGTCGTCGTACCGAAGGCCTTTTCGATCGCCTCGAGGTTGACGAGGTTGGCCACCGGCTCAGTGGGCGTCGGGCGGCTGGACCCGAGCCCCCACCACCGGGCCGTGCGCTCGCCGGATCGAGCGGCAGACGTCCAGGCCGGCGAGGGCGGAGGCGAAGCTGATCGACACCGCGGCCGAACGGACCAGGAAGGCGACCGTGGGTCCCGAGCCGGAGACGACGGTGCCGAGCGCGCCCAGCTCCTGACCCGCACCGATCACCCGGCGCAGCTGCGGACGGAGCCGTACGGCGGCCGGCTGCAGGTCGTTGGCGAGGACCCGGCCGAGCGCGACCGGGTCGCCGGCCCGCAGGGCGGCCAGCACACCGTCGGGCGGTCCGGCGACCGGCGGGCTGATGCCTTCGCTGCGCTGCCGGTCCAGCTCGGCGTAGACGGCGGTCGTGGACAGGCCGGCGTCGGCCACGGCGAACACCCAGTGGTACTGCCCACGGCCGAGGACCGGGCTGAGCAGCTCGCCCCGGCCGGTCCCCAGGGCGGTGCCGCCCTGCAGGGCGAAGGGGACGTCACTGCCGAGCGCCCCGGCCAGCGCCGCCAGCGTCGGGCGATCGACGCCGGTCCCCCACAGCGCGTCGCAGGCGACCAGCGCCGCCGCCGCGTCGGCACTGCCGCCCGCCATGCCGCCGGCGACCGGGATGCCCTTGGTGAGCCGCAGGTGGACGGCGGGCTCGACGCCGGAGGCCGTGGCGAGCGCCCGCGCCGCCTGAACCGCGAGGTTGCTCTCGTCGACCGGTACGCCGTCCGCCCCGGTCACCTCGACCGACAGCTCGTCCTCTACGGCGCTCGCGGTCACCTCGTCGTACAGCGACACCGCCTGGAAGACCGTCGCAAGGTCGTGAAAACCGTCCGGACGGCGCGGGCCGACCCCGAGATGAAGGTTGATCTTCGCGGGCACCCGGACGGTGACCGGCGCCGGCCGCGGCATGCGGGCGCGGGCATTCCTCCGATCGCTCAGGGTGCTGCTCCTAGCAGTTGGTGCCGGCGGAGGTCCGGTCCGGTCGAGTAGGGGTCTACCCGATGCTACGGGCGCCGGACGGGCCGGGCTGCCGCCAACCGGGCGAAAGAAGCCACGTCGAGGGCCTCGCCGCGCGCCGCCGGCTCGATGCCGGCCCGCTCGAGCGCTGCCGCCGCCGCAGCCGGAGAACCCGCCCAGCCGGCGAGCGCCGCCCGCAGCGTCTTGCGGCGCTGGGCGAAGGCGGCGTCGACGACGGCGAAGACCTCCTCCCGGGTCGCCGCGGTCGAGGGTGGCGGGCGACGGGAGACCCGGACGAGCCCCGAGTCGACGTTGGGCGCCGGCCAGAAGACGGTCCGCGGCACCGGGCCGGCCCGCCGCACCTCGGCGTACCACGCCAGCTTCACCGACGGAACGCCGTACGTCCGGCTGCCGGGCCCGGCCGCCAGCCGGTCCGCGACCTCGGCCTGGACCATCACCAGGCCCGAGCGCAGGGACGGGAACCGGTCCAGCAGCCGCAGCAGCACCGGCACCGCGACGTTGTAGGGCAGGTTGGCCACCAGCGCCGTCGGCGGCTGGCCGGGCAGCTCGCTCAGCGTCAGCGCGTCGGCCGTGACCACGGCGAGCCGGTCGGCCAGATCGGGCCGTCGGGCCGTCACGGTCGCCGGCAGCGCGCCGGCCAGCCGCTCGTCGACCTCCACGGCGACCACCCCGCGTACGGCGGGCAGCAGGCCGAGGGTCAGCGAGCCGAGGCCGGGCCCGACCTCGAGGACGACGTCGTCGGGCGCGCAGCCGGCCAGCCGGACGATGCGCCGGACCGTGTTGGGATCGACCACGAAGTTCTGGCCGAGCGCCTTGGTGGGTCGCAGGTGCAGGGCGGCGGCCAGCGCGCGGACCTCGGCCGGACCGAGCAGGCCGTCAGGCCCCGACGTCTCGCCAGTCCTCACCAGGGGCCGAATGCCCGCTCGGAGTTGGCCGCCAGCGCGCCGGCCATCGACTCCACGTCGACGCCCTTCACCTCCGCCAGGGCTCGGACGGTCAGCGGCACGAGGTACGGCGCGTTCGGCCTTCCACGGAACGGCATCGGGGTCAGGAACGGCGCGTCGGTCTCGATCAGCAGCTGCTCCAACGGCGCGGCTGCCGCGGCGGCGCGCAGGTCGTCCGCGCTGCGGAACGTCACGTTGCCCGCGAAGGACAGGTAGTAGCCGCGGTCGGCGCACGTGCGGGCCATCGCAGCGTCGCCTGAGAAGCAGTGGAAGACCGTGCGTTCGGGCCGGCCCTCCTCCTCGAGCAGGCGCAGGACGTCCGCGTGCGCCTCCCGGTCGTGGATCATCAGCGTCGTGCCGGTCTCCCTCGCGATGGCGATGTGGCGCCGGAAGGACTCCTGCTGTTGCGCCGGGGTCGCGCTGTCGCGGTAGTAGTCGAGCCCCGTCTCGCCGACCGCCCGGACCTGCGGCAGCGCCGCCAGCCGGGCGATCTCCGCCCAGCCGGCCTCGTCGGCGCCGGCCGCCTCGTTCGGGTGGATCGCCACGCCGGCGTAGACGTCGGCGTGCCGCTCGGCGGTCTCCGCGCACCAGCGTGAGCTCGGTACGTCGATCCCGATCGTCAGCAGCCGGCGTACGCCGACCGCCCGCGCCGCCGCGACGGCCGCCTCGACGGGCGTCCCCATGAGGTCCAGGTGGCAGTGGCTGTCGACGACGTCGACCGGGAGCGGCTCGGGGGCCGGCGGCGGCGGCTCGTCCCGCGGGCCGCCGTCGGAGCGGGCGCGGTGGGGCACCGTCACGCCGGCGACTCGGGTGCCGCCAACCGTGCCAGCTCCTCCTCGACGATGGAGGGCTCCAGCTTCCGGAACAGTGGTGTGGGAGTGGCCAGCGGCGTGCCCGGGCGGATCGGCGTCGACTCCCACCGCGCGCCGGTGTCGTAGTCGCCGGTCAGGACGGCGTACGACGGACCGCCCTCCTCGTCGACCTCCCGCAGCTCCGGCATCGCCGCCCACCGAGAACCGCCGAGCATCCGGTGCACGGCCTCCGACGATGTCGGCAGGAACGGCGTGAGCAGTGTCTTGGCGTCGTCCACGAGCTGGAGTGCAACGTGGCAGACCGTCGCCATCCGCTCGGGGTCGGACTCCCGCAGCTTCCAGGGCGCCGAGTCGGAGAGGTACTTGTTGGCCTCGCCGACGACCCGCATGACCTCGCCGATCGCGGCCTTCTGCTGTGAGCGCTCGAGCAGCGCCCCCACGGTGGAAAAGGCGCCGCGCCCGGCCGCCAGCAGCGCCCGGTCCGCGTCGGTCAGCTCGCCGGCGGCCGGAATCGACCCGAGGTTCCTGGCCACGAACGAGACCGAGCGGTTGACGAGGTTGCCCCAGGTGGCGACCAGCTCGTCGTTGTTACGACGCAGGAACTCCGCCCAGGTGAAGTCGGTGTCCGATGTCTCCGGACCGGCGACGGCGAGGTAGTAGCGCAGCGCGTCGGCGTCATAGCGGGCCAGGAAGTCCGCGACGAGGATGCCGACCCCGCGCGAGGCCGAGAACTTGCGCGCCTCCATCGTGAGGAACTCACTCGACACCACCTCGTAGGGGAGGTCCAGCGCTTCGAGAGCGCCCGGCTCGCCGTCCTTTCCGCCGAGCCCGGAGTAGCCGAGCAGCATCGCCGGCCAGATCTCGGCGTGGAAGACGATGTTGTCCTTGCCCATGAAGTAATAGCCACGGGCGTCCTCCGACTGCCACCACGGGCGCCACGCGTCGGGGTCGCCGCTGCGGCGGGCCCACTCGACGGAGGCGGACAGATAGCCGATGACCGCGTCGAACCACACGTAGAGCTTCTTGTCCGGCCGGTCCCGCCAGCCGTCGAGCGGCACCGGCACGCCCCAGTCGAGGTCGCGGGTGATTGCGCGCGGCTTGAGGTCGTCGAGCAGGTTGAGGGAGAACTTCAAGACGTTGGGGCGCCAGTTCGTGCGGGTGGACAGCCAGGAGCCGAGCGCGTCGGCGAACGCCGGCAGGTCGAGGAAGTAATGCTCCTGCTCGACGAAGATCGGCGTCTCACCGTTGATCCGACTCCGCGGGTTGATCAAATCGGTGGGGTCGAGCTGGTTGCCGCAGTTGTCGCACTGGTCGCCGCGCGCGCCGTCGTACCCGCAGATCGGGCAGCTGCCCTCGATGTATCGGTCCGGCAGCGTCCGACCGGTGGACGGCGAGATCGCGCCCATCGTCGTACGGGGGAAGACGTAGCCGTTGTTCAGCAGGCCGAGAAAGAGGTCCGATACGACGGCGTAATGGTTGCGGGTCGTCGTACGCGTAAACAGGTCGTAGGACAGGCCGAGCGCGCGCAGGTCCTCGGCGATCACCCGGTTGTAGCGGTCGGCGATCTCCCGCGGGCTCACCCCCGCGCGGTCGGCGGCGACGAGGATCGGCGTCCCGTGCTCGTCGGTACCGCTGACCATGAGCACCCGGTTGCCGGCCATCCGTTGGTAGCGGCTGAACACGTCGGAGGGCACGCCGAAGCCGGCGACGTGGCCGATGTGGCGCGGCCCGCTGGCGTAGGGCCAGGCCACCGCGGTGAGGATGTGTCTGGCGGCAGGCATGGGTTGGAGCCTAGTTGCGGGGTCCATCGACTTCCGAGGTCGTACGCCGTACATCTGGGCTGGTCCCATCGGGCGTGCTGGGTGGTTCCACCAGCGGGACCAGACGACTTACACTGCGGGCATGCCCGCCAACCCCTTCCCCTTCACCTCCCCCGTCGGCACCGACGACCTCATCGACCGGGAGCAGGAGACCGAGCAGCTGCTGGCCACCGCCCGCTCGCACAACAACTCGCGGGTCAGCGCACCCCGGCGCTACGGCAAGACGTCGCTGCTGCAAGGGGTCGTTGGTGAGGCTCGCAGCGACGGCTGGGCGGCCGTCTACGTCGACTTTTTCGGGGTGGTGACCCTCGCCGATGTGGCCGAACGGATCGAGCGGGCCTACGCGGAGGGCCTCACCGGCCGGGCCGCCCGCTGGTTCGCCGGGCTGCGGCGGCTGCTCAAGCCCAGCGTCACCCTCGGTGGCGGCCCGCTGCCGGTGTCCGGCCAGGTGGACCTCGGACCGGCGGCGGCACCCCTGCTGGAACGGCTCGCACTACCGCGCAAGGTGCATGAGCGGTGGGGTACCCCGGTGCTCGTGGTCTTCGACGAGTTCCAGGAGGTGCTCACGGCGCAGGCGGACGCCGACGCGGTGATCCGGTCGGAGATCCAGCACCACGGCGAGGCGGCCAGCTACGTCTTCGCCGGCTCCCATCTCGGCATGATGACCGAGCTCTTCGCCGACCGCCGCCGGGCCTTTTACGCGCAGGCCGCGCCGGTCCATCTCCCCCCGCTGCCACCGGACGCGACAGCGGAGTTCGTCGCCGACCGGTTCTCCCAGACCGGCAAGGACATCGGGGACGCCCTGGACGGGCTGCTCACCCTCACGGCCGGGCACCCACAGCGCACCATGCTGCTCGCGGCCGCACTGTGGGACGTCACCCCGGCCAAGGGGCGGGCCGACCCGGCGCTCCTCGCGGCCGCGCACGAGCGGGTGCTGGCGAGCCTGACCGACGAGTTCCGGACCTTGTGGTCCCTGCTCACTGTGCCGCAGCGCCGGGTCCTTGCCGCCGTCGCGCACGGCGAGCGTCCTTACGCACGGCCGGCCAACCGGCCGCGGGCCGGCGGTGGCACCCGCACCGGCCTGGAGGCGCTGCGCGGCCGCGGCGACCTGGTGGAGGACCCGACGTCGCCGTCCGGCTGGCGGCTCGTCGACCCCCTGCTCGAGGCATGGGTGCGGGCGACCCGTTCCGACGCCTGACTCACCGCCCGCGCTTGGCCGCCACCACCGCGTCGAAGACGGCCCGCTTCGGTACGCCGGTCGCCGTGGCCACGGCGGCGATCGCCTCCTTGCGCGGCTCACCGGCCGCCTCCCGCCCGGCCACCGCGGCTGCCAGCTCGGCCGGCTCCGCAGCAGGTTCCGCCGCAGGCGCTCCGCCGACCACGATCGTGATCTCGCCCCGTACGCCAGCGGCGGCCCAGCTCGCGAGCTCGAGCAGGTTTGCGCGGCGTACCTCCTCGTAGGTCTTTGTCAGCTCGCGGCACACCACCGCAGGGCGGTCGACGCCGAAGGCCGCCGCAGCGTCGGTCAGGCTGGCGGCCAGCCGGTGCGGCGCCTCGAAGAGCACCAGCGTGCGCGGCTCGGCGGCGAGCTCGGCCAGCCGGGCGCGTCGGGCGCCCGAGCGCCGCGGCAGGAAGCCCTCGAAGACGAACCGGTCGCTCGGCAGACCGGAGACCGCGAGCGCCGCCGTGACCGCCGAGGGGCCGGGCAACGGAGTGACCCGTACGCCGGCGCCGGCCGCGGCCGCCACCAGCCGGTAGCCCGGGTCGGAGATCGTCGGCATCCCGGCATCGGTGAGCAGCAGCACCCGGGCACCCTCGCGCAGCGCCCCCAGCAGCTCGGCCGCGCGCGCCACCTCGTTGCCGTCGAAGTAGGAGACCACCCGCGGCGGCGGCTCGACGCCGAGCCCCGCGCAGAGCCGGCGCAGCCGCCGGGTGTCCTCGGCGGCGACGATGTCGGCCGTACGCAGCTCGTCCGCCAGCCGTGGAGAGGTGTCCCGCACGTTGCCGATCGGCGCGCCGGCGATGACGAGCACGCCGGTCGGCACCCCGCCGGCCCCAGCCACCCCGCTCACCATGGGCACATCCCCGCCTTACCCTCGACGACCATGGCGACGACGTACGCCGCACCGCCGGATGTGACCCCTCCGGCGCCGCGGGAGCCCACCGCGGTCGCCCGGCTGCGGCCGGTTCTGCCGGCGGACGGCCTCTGGAGCTGGCTCGGGCCGCTGGCCGTCACCCTGGTCGCGGCGTACCTGCGCTTCTACCGGCTGTCGGTCCCGAACACCGGGCCACCGCCGTGTCCGGCCCCCCGGCAGTGCGTCTTCGACGAGGTCTACTACGTCAAGGACTCCTACGACCTGCTCCGGTACGGCGTGGAGCGCAACCCCGAGGGCAACGGGCCCGGGTTCATCGTCCACCCGCCGCTGGGCAAGTGGCTGATCGCCGTCGGCCAGGGCATCTTCGGCCACAACTCGCTCGGCTGGCGGGTCGCTGCGGCGCTGGTCGGCAGCCTGGCGGTGCTCGTGCTGGCCCGCACCGCCCGCCGGCTGACCCGGTCCACGCTGCTGGGCTGCCTGGCCGGCCTGCTGCTCGCGCTGGACGGGCTGGCGTTCGTGCAGAGCCGGGTGGCGATGCTGGACATCTTCCTGATGTTCTGGGTGCTCGCCGCCTTCGCCTGCCTGGTGGTCGACCGGGACGCCGGCCGGGCCCGGCTGGCCGCCTTGCTCGAGGGCGGCGCGGCGCCCGGCCGGCTGCGCCTCGGCGTCCGGTGGTGGCGGCTGGCGGCCGGCCTGTGCCTCGGCGCCGCCTGCGCGACGAAGTGGAGCGCGATCTACTACGTCGTCGCCTTCGGGCTGCTCGCCGTCGCCTGGGACGTCGGCGCCCGTCGTACCGCTGGAGCAGCCAACCCGCTGGGGGTCGCGGTGCGGCTCGACGCACTACCGGCGGCACTCGCGCTGGTGGCGCTGCCCGCGATCGTCTATGTCACGAGCTGGACGGGCTGGTTCCTGGGCGACGCCAGCACGGCCTGGGACCACGACCGGTACGTCCGCGCCGGGCAGGGCGCGCTCGAGCATGCGCGGGCGGTCTTTGGCGGCTGGCTGCACTACCACTGGAAAGCCTGGGACTACCACATTCACCTGCACGACCGGCACTCCTACCAGTCCAGCCCCTGGGGATGGCTGCTGCTGGCGCGTCCGGTGCTCTATTACGCGGTCTACCCGAAGGGCGGGGAGCTGGGCTGCACCGCCTCGGGCGGCTGCGCCCAGGTGATCCTGTCCATCGGCACCCCGGCGATCTGGTGGGCCACCCTCCCGGCGACCGTGGCGGTGGGTTGGCGATGGCTGTCCCGGCGGGACTGGCGCGCCGGAGCCGTGCTGGCCGGCGTCGGCGCGGGCCTGCTGCCGTGGTTCGCGACGCCCGAGCGCACGATGTTCTTCTTCTACGCACTGCCGGCGCTGCCGTTCCTCATCCTCGGGCTGGCACTGTGCGCCGGCTGGGTGCTCGGCCCGGCCGACGCCGACTCCACGCGTCGGCTGCGCGGCGCGGTCGTCGTCGGCGCCTTCACGCTCCTGGTGGTCGTGAACTTCTTCTACCTCTACCCGGTGCTCTCCGCCGACGTGATCCCGTACGTCGACTGGCGGGCGCGCATGTGGCTGCCCAGCTGGATCTGACGAGCGCCGAGCGTCGGAGTCGAGACAGCACTCGGCGGCGCGGTCCGCCGAAACCGCGCCGCCGAGTGGATCTGGACCGACCGTCAGGAGCTGAGCTTGACGTTGCCCTTCGGCACCTCGATGTGCTGCTTCTGCGCCTGGAGCTGAGCCGCTCCCTCGGTGGCGGTGACGCCGACCTTGGTGGCGAAGCCGGCCTCCGAGGGCACGACCTGCCCGCCCTCGAAGTCGACGCGGTCACCCTGCTTCACCGTGTAGCCGGACTCGGCCGAGCCGCCGGTCAGCTGCACCCAGGTCCGGTCGGTCTCGCTGTCGCCCACCCAGAAGCCCTCGTCGGCCGGGACCGACTGGACGAGGACACCCTTGGCGGTCGCGTCCTGGCCGGCGTACTGGCTCAGGTCGGCGGTGGCGGACTGCAGCGGGAGGACGGAGGCACCGCCGGCGAGCAGCTGCCCGCCACCAGCGCCGGTGCCCGTCCCGGTGCCCGGCGTGGCGCCGGTGCCCGGAGTGGCGCCGGTGCCGGGCGTTGCTCCGGTGCCGGGGGTGGCGCCGTTGCCGGTCCCGGGCGAGGAGTTGTTACCGGTGCCGTTCCCGGTGGCGGCCGGCGAGTTGCTGGCGGTGTTGCCCTTGTCCTTGTCGTCGTCCCGGTTCAGGCCGAAGAGCAGTCCAAGCAGCACGAGCAGGCCCAGCAGCAGGAGCAGCGGGATCAGCCAGCCCGGCCGCTTCTTGCGGGGCGGCTCCTCGGTCCCGAGGCTGTACGCCCCGACCGAACGAGAGGGATCAGACGTCGGACGGTTGGGCTGGTTTCGGTCGTTCGCCATGGAGCTCCTTCGGGTCAGGGTGCGCGGCCGGGTCAGGGGCCGCGGCCGGGTCAGCGCCTGGTCTTGCCGTCCGGCTCCTCGATCTCGATCTGCTCCTTGCGCACCTCGCCGGAGACGGTCTCCTGCGTGGTGACCTGCTCCTTGCCGAGCCGCACGCGCTCGACCGCGACGACCTCCTTCTCCACCACCGGCTTCTCGGCCATCAGCGAGACCTCGTACTCGTTCTCGGTGATCTCCGGTCCATCCATCGCCTTGTCCCGATTGGCCTCGGTGATCGGCTCACGCTCGACGCGGAGCCGCTCGGTGGTCACGGGCACCGTCTGGGTCACGTTCTCCGTGACGATGCGCTTGCGCAGCCGGACGAGCTGCGACGGCCGCTTGACGACGCCGACCTTGAGTCGCTCCTCGGACCGGGTCATCGCGTCGTCGGCGTTGGTGCGCCCGGCTTGCGTGGTGGTGGTGGTGCGCTCGGTCGTCGTACCGGCGGTCGTGCCGGCGGTCGGCAGGCCGGAGCCGGACCGGGACTCGGAGTAGCCAAGGCCGTAGTGGCGGTAGAGGGCCGCCTCCTCCTCCTGCGAGAGCTCACCGTCGGGCTCCGCGGACGGTGCGTTGGAGATCTGGTCCTTCGTGTAGGGGACGGTCAGGTCGTCGCCCGACATGGAGGACTCGGCCAGCGGCACGAAGTTCTCGCGGCCGCCGAACTTGCCGGCCGAGACCAGCGCCCACTCCGGCTGCTGGGTGTCATTGTCGATGTAGATGTCGGCGATCTTGCCGACCTTGCTGCCACTCGAGTCCATCATGGTGCCGCCGTTCATGCGGCGGGCGTCGTCTATGGACAACGGGCTCATGTCTGCTCCTTCTCTGGTTCGACGGTTGGTGGAACGGGGTGGTACGCCGGACCTACCGGCGCACCTGGGCGCTGCCGCCGGAGGGGTCCGACGTGACGGTGCTCGAGGACACCCGGGTCACGCCGCCCGACGAGGAACCCATCTGCTGGCGGATCTTCGGCTTCTCCTCGTCGTACTTGGCGAGGGTGTTCTCCCAGCGGCTCCGCATCGGCGAGATGCCCCCGCCGCCCACGGCGACGACGATCACACCGACGATGGCGGCCAGAGCGGCGTAGAGGATGCCGTTGACCACGTTCTGGGCGATGTTGAGCTGGTTGAGGGCCGCGATGACGCCCAGGGCGATGATCAGGCCGGACGCCGCGTTCGCCAGCAGGGTGCCGTAGGACAGGCCACCGAGGCTGCTCTCGATCAAGGTCTTGACCCCGGCGGCGACCGCGCCGGCGATGACGACGATCAGGATCGCGATGAAGACCTTGGGCAGGTAGGCGATGATCGACCGCAGGTAGCCGCTGATCGGGTTGGCCCCGAAGACGCCGAACGCCGTCGAGAGCACGAACAGCATGATCGCGTAGAAGACCAGCTGGCCGAGGATGCCTGCGGCGTCGTACTTCGACTTGGCCAGCGCCTTGCGAATGCCGCCGCGCTCGACGAGGTCATCGAAGCCGACCCGCTGCAGCACCTTGGCGAGGACCTTGGACAGGATCTTCGCGATGATGTAGCCGATGATCACAATGACGAGAAAACCGACCAGCTTGGGCACGAACGCGATCACGTTGGAGAACGCGTTGGTGACCCCGCGCTGGTAGTCGACGGCGAGGGTGGTCATGGCACCTTCCTGGGTCGGCGGATGGGTGGCGGCGCCCGGATGTCGCCCGGGCCCGCACCTTGAACACGCACTCGACCGGGCCCCATGACGCACAAATATGTGGTCGCCGCGGTTCGGGCAACTACCCTTGGACGGAACCGGGCTCGCAGATCGGCCCGCCGGAGCTGCGCAGGAGACGCCTGTGACCACCGTGGTGCCGCTGTCTGCGGACTCGGACGCGGCGCTCGTCGCGTTGATGGACCCCATCCGGCGAATGGCCGCCGCCCGCGGTGCGGACTCCCACACCGTCGATGACGTCGTACAGGAGACGCTGGTCCGGCTGATGGCCCAGCGGGGACGACTCGACGACGACGCGCTGCTGCCCTACGCCCTGGTCACCGCACGGAACCTGGTCGCAACCGCCGGGCGCGACGGCGAGCGGGGCCGGCGGCACGCCCACCGACTGGTCGACCTGCGCGAGCCGGAACGTCCCGACGACATCGCCCTGCGGCGGGAGGAGGAGCAGGCACTGAGCGCCGCGCTCGCCGGCCTGTCGGTCGAGGAGCGCGACGTGTTGGTGCGCCACGAGGTGCGTGGCGAGGACACCGCCGCCATCGCGGCGAGCAGTGACGGCACACGGGGAGGCGTGGCCGCGCGGCTGGCCCGTGCCCGCGCCAAGCTGCGGGTCGACTTCCTGCTGCAGATCCGGGGGGTGCAGCTGCCTACGACGCGGTGCCGGCCGGTGCTGCTGGCACTGTCCGCCGGCGACCAGCGGCGTCAGCACGCCCTGGGAGCCGGCCGCCACCTGCTGTCCTGCAAGGCCTGCACCGATCTGAGCCAGCCGCTGCTAGAGCGGCGCCGCGGCCTGGCTGCCATCCTGCCGTGGCTCGGACTGACCGGCCTGGCCAACGCGCTGAGCTATCTGGCGCACAGCCGCAAGGCCCAGATCACGACCGCGGCGGTCGCCGTGGGAACGGCGGCCGCGGTCGGCGTGGCCGTGGCCAACCCGAGCTCGGACAACCCCGCGGCCGGCCAGCGGCCGACCTCCCTGGCCTCCGCCGCGCCCTCCTCCGCGGCGACCGCCTCCGCCGCACCTGGCCGGCCAGTCACCCCCTTGCCGGACACCACCCTGACCGTTGACGGCCGGCCGATGCTGCCGCTGCCGGCCGGACGTCTGGCGCCGTACGCCGGTCGCACGGTCACCGCGACCGGCGTACTCGTGCAGTCGGTGGTCGCGGACGAGGGGTTCTGGATCGGCGCCGGCCCCACCGACCGGGTGTGGGTCCAGCTGCAGGTCGGTGCCGGCGGCGAGTCGCGCGACCAGGTGCGTGCCGGCGACACGGTCACCTTTCGGGGGGAGGTGGTCGCCAACCCGCCCGGGTTCACCCGCGACGCGGGGGTGACGGCCGCCGAGGGCGCCGCCCAACTGGAGCGCCAAGGCGCCCATATCGCCGTCAACGGCGGCGTGCTGCACCTCCGCTGAACCGCCGAACCACCGCTTTCGTTTGATCCAAATCCCTGAGCGGGCCGCAGCGAACCGGCACGTCCCGCTCAGGGGATCAGGATCAGATCGGTCGGTTGCCGGTGGTCGAGTCGATCGTCGTGGTGTCCAACGTGGTGTCGACGCTGACCGGAGACGTCGTCTCGACCGCGGGCTGCGCGGGCATGGGGGGCGGCGGCACAGCGGTGAGATCCACCCGCGAGTCCGCGTCGGACTTGGCGCGCCGCTTGGCCACCATGGCGACGGCGCCGGCCACCAGGGCCGCCAGCGAGCCGAGTCGCCCGGCCTTCGCAACACCACCCTTGGCTGGCGGCTGAGCCTTCGCCACGGTGGTGGTCTTGACGCGGAACCGCTTGCCGTCGGTCTTCTTCTCAGCCTTCATCGGTGTCTCCTCCTGGACCGGACAGTGTCCCGGCCGTCCTACCCTCGGCCACCAGCCACCGCCGCCACAGATTGCTTGCCTGGGGTGCCGCGGTGGAGCCGGCCGCACGGCTGATCTCTGTCGAGAAGACGACCGGGCGGGCGGACAACCTTCCCGGCCCGCGCGCCGTATAGAAGGTTGAGGAGGTGACGATGGGCGAGACGCGAGACGCGCCAGGTTCCTTCGACGCCTTCGCCGCCGAGGCGTTGCCGGGGTTGCTCCGCTACGCCTACCTGCTGAGCGGCAACAGGCACGACGCCGAGGACCTGGTCCAGTCCGCCCTGGTGCGCGTGCTGTCGTCGTGGCGCCGGGTGCGAAGCGACGGCAACCCGGTTGGTTACACGCGCAGAACCGTCACCCGGCTCTACATCGACCAGTGGCGGAGAGGTCGGGGGCGGGAAACGCCGCAGGCCGACGTGCCGGACACGGCTGCCACGACGAGCATCGGCGACGACGTCGCCAGCCGGCACGACGCGTTGGCGCTGCTCGCTGTGCTGCCCCCGGGGCAGCGGGCGGTTGTAGTCCTTCGCTACTACGACGACCTGTCCGAGGCGCAGACGGCGGAGGCTCTGGGTTGCTCCGTCGGCACCGTGAAGAGCCAGCTGTTCAAGGCGCTGCGAGCGCTTCGGCGGCAGCTGCCCTCTATGGACACAGCAGCCGAGAAGGGAACCTGATGGACGAGAGCACAATGGCGACGGAGAGTCGGGTCAGGGCCGTCCTGACCGCAGCCCACACCGATCCAGCGCTCGGCCTGCCGACACGTCCGGGTTTGGTCCGCGACGTGCAGCAGGCGGTACGGCGACGCCGGGCGGGGTACGCGGTCATGTCCGCTGTGGCGGTGTCGGCGGTAGCCCTGACGGCGCCGGTCGCGGTCAACACCCTCGCCGGGCAGTCTGACACCAAGAGCAGCAGCGCCAGCTCCTCAGAGCGGTCCTTTGAGAGCATGAAGCCGCTCGATCAGCTGCAGTACGTGCGACGGAAGCTCGAGGCAGTCGGTCGCTCAGATCCTGCCTTCACCGCGGCAGTTGTCGAGGATGCCAGTTTGCTCCCACCGTTCAAGACCGTTTTTGTCTACCGGACGAGACCTGGCGACCCCGCGGCGGAGAAGGAGTACCGTCGGCAACTCCCGGCGATCAAGGACTGGAAGGTTCAGTTCAAGACCGCCCAGCTGTCGCGGCGCGAGATCGACAGGCTGTATGAGATCTGGCGCGTCAAGAAGGGATGGTTGGCAGCACACGGGGTGATCGCCAGTTGCGCTATGGATGCCGGACCTGCCGGGGGTTACAGGTTTCAGATGTGCAACACGGGCAGCAACCAAAAGCCTAGCAGCGCACTGCTTGAGCCCTTTCTGATCTTCGGGCCGCGCACAGCCAGTTTCCTGGCTGGCGACATCAGTCCAGGGTAGTAGTGCCGGGAAGGAGGACAGGGACACACCACCCAGAGGCATTCAGGGCCACGAATCCAGATCCACAGACTTGGTCGCGTATTTGTATCCGGCTACGCCGACGATACGAGTTGTGGAGTCACCCTCGCCAGCAGTATTTCGACCCGTTATCGGACAGGCTTCCACAGCCGTGAACAGTACCCGCCCCGTTGTCGGCGGGCTGATTCTCCGCATCTCCGTACTGGTGTTGAGTCGTCGACATCCCCTAGAGCGGAGACACGCCTCCAGGCACGAACTCAACCGTTCCGGGACCAAAGACCAGGAAGGGTTTCAGCAGAGAATCACTCGGCCTTGTTCTGGTGTAGTAGAGCGGAAGGGGAAGGGCTCTCCTGGCCGCCAAGCTCCCGACGGTCGCTGACAACACCGTTCTGCTCCAGCCAGTCGAGCTTGCTCTCCACGAGGCGGAACAGGTAGTCGCCCTGCTCGCGACTCAGCAACGCCTTGGCGAAGAGCAGTTCGATGTCCGAGGGGACGTGTTGGCGGTAGCGCGCCTGCTCGGCGACGCCGGTTTCACCGGTGCGATATACGGTGAGACGAGCCCTTTCAGGGCTCTTCACGATCGAGGGTGTAGTCGGGGTCTGAAGCCGCCTGTCTCCAGCAACGATCTGGCGATGTAGTTGGCGAGATTGCGGAACCCCGAGCGCGGAGCCGCGCAGATGCTCGAGCCGTCCGTTGATGGCCTCCGTCGGGCCGTTGGACGTGCCGGGTCGGTCGAAGTAGGCGGGTTCCGGGAGTCCTCGGAGTCGTGGGCGGACCTGCTGCGTTCCTGCAAACGGCGCGGCATGCGGGCACCGGTGCTCGCCGTCGGCGACGGGGCGCTGGGGTTCTGGAAGGCGCTGCGTGAGGTGTTCCCCGACACGACCGAGCAGCGGTGCTTGTGGCACAAGATCGGCAATGTGCTGAATGCGCTGCCCATGTCCGCCCAGCCCGGCGCGAAGGCCGCTCTGGCGGAGATCTACAACGCCGAGGACCGCGAGCACGCGGTCAAGGCCGCCGAGGAGTTCCAGGCCGACTACGGCGTCAAGTGGTCCAAGGCGGCCGCGAGGATCATCGACGACCTCGACGTGCTGCTGGCGTTCTACGACTTCCCGGCCGAGCACTGGATCCACCTGCGCACCACCAACCCGATCGAGTCCACGTTCGCCACTGTGCGGCTGCGCCAGCGGGTCACCAAAGGGCCCGGCTCACGGGCCGCCGGGATCGCGATGGCGTTCAAGCTGATCGAGTCCGCACAGCAACGCTGGCGCGCGGTCAACGCACCACACCTCGTCGCGCTCGTCCGCGCCGGCGCACGATTCGAACGCGGCATCCTCGTCGAACGCGAACCATCGATCACCGGCACCGAGGAGGCAGCCTAAAAGATCTTGATCCACAGGTCTTGACTATCGCTCCAGCGCGTCCAACCTGGGATACCGTGGCCGCAGAACATCGTCGCTCCGTCGGGCGGCATCGTGCGAGACAGTCGTGGAGCGGCGCCATGCGTACAGACCACCGTGATTCACCGGCACGCCGGCAGAGCGACCGCGGGACTCGAGCGTGACCGACGGCCCCGCCGTCCGACGTGTTGCCGAACGCTATGCCCAGGTTGTCGAGCGCCAGGAGTGGTTGAACAAGCCGGGCTACAAGCTGGAGCACGGCATGGCTTTCGTGTTCGGTCTGGCCGGGGCACGTGCCCGCCCCCTGCAGGATCTGTTGCAGCACGGAGTTTGGCTCGGACATCCCCTGCATCCGGTGATCACCGATATCCCGGTTGGTGCCTGGACTGCTGCCCTTGTGCTCGACACGGTGGACATGATTGCGCCGAGACCAGCAGGGTTCCGTCAAGCAGCACAAATGTCCGTCGGGCTAGGTGTTGTCGGTGGTATCGGCGGGGCGCTTACGGGTCTCACGGATTGGCAGCACACCCACGATGACGCACGGCGGGCGGGAATGCTGCACGGGGCGCTCAACACAGTGGCGTTGTCCCTGTACGGACTTTCGTGGCGCGACCGGCGTCGCGGCCGGCACGGCCGGTCGAGGATCACTAGCACCCTTGGCTACGGGCTGACGATCGCCAGCAGCTATCTAGGCGGCCGGCTGGTCTTCCGACACCGAGTCGGTGTCGACCACGTTGACGGCCGGTTGACGCCGCGGGAGTTCGTTCCGGTGCTGGCTGAGTCCGAGTTAGCCGAGGACAGCCCGACTGCGGTCGACTGCTCAGGGGTGCCTGTGGTCCTCATTCGGCACGAAGGACGCATTTCGGCTCTCGGTGGTCAATGCCCGCACCTGGGAGCGCCGATGGCAGAGGGCTGGCTGTACCGAGATCAATTCGTCTGCCCCTGGCACGGGTCACGCTTTGACCTGCAGACCGGCGCTGCGACGTCCGGGCCGGCGACCTCCCCGTTGTCAAGCTTTCAGACCCGGCTTCGAGACGGACAGATCGAGATCCGCCGGATACCGCCGGCGCGACTGGCCACGACCGGCGAGACAGCAACCAAGGAGGGGGCTCAGAGCCATGAAAGCTGACCAGGTGCTGATCGAGCACCACGACGTACTGCGCGGGCTGTTGACGCAGCTAGAAGAGACAACCGACGAGCAGGGCAAAGAGCGTAAGAAGTTGCTCGACGATTTGGTGAGCGAACTCGGTGTCCACGTACGGATCGAGGACGAACTGTTCTATCCGGCCGTTGAAAAGGTCACTCCGCTGCTTGCGATCTCGCAGGCCGAGCACCGCGCAATCGATGATCAGCTCGCCGTCGTCCTACGCACCGACACCGGTGGACCCGACTTCGCAACTGAGGTGAAGATGCTCGCGGCGACGCTGCACCATCATGCCGGCGAGGAGGAACGCCTCATGTTTCCGCAGTCGCATGCGCTCGGCGAGGAGGCGCTGGAAGCGCTGGGGACGCAGATGGAGCAGCGCAAGAGACAGTTGGAGAACTCAACGGTCACGCAGACCCTTCGAAAGGCAAAGCGAGAAGTGTTGCGACGCGTGTGAGCCAAAGGGCCGCACGTGCCGTGCGGCTAGTGCGCTAGGTGGCTGTCGCTGCGACGGCCGAGGAAGAATCCGAACACGATGCCGAGCACGCCCAGGGTCAGATGTATGAGGTTGTCCAGCACGGTCTCGTACTCACTTGGCAGTAGCCCGAACATGTCCGGCACGAAAATGCCGAGCACGCCCACGATCAGGTAGACGATGCCCAGCCCGCCCACTACCGAGCGGACGGCGCGGTCCGAACCGCGGAAGCCCACCGCGGCCATCAGGCCGCCCGTTACCAGGTGCACGATGTCTTCGGCGATGTCGATATTGAGGACGCCCAACAGCGACTGTTCACCCAGTATCAGACCGCCGACGCCGATGAGCACGATGACGACGCCGACGACCTTGGCGTACGTGCGCGCATCCATGCCGACCCTCCCGCGCTCTGGTTGCAGTGTGGTCGACGCGGCCGGTTCGCGTCAATCGCTGAGCGTCGCAGGGTGGCTGGACGTGACTTCTACTGCGCCTCGCGGCTAGAGGGTACCAGCTGCGGACAGCGCTACCTGCCCGAGCAGCTGGTTGAGCAGGCGGTTGAGGACCAGTGGCAGCTTGAGGCAGTCCCCCAAGAGGACCTGGCCGCTCCGGGAAGATCTGGTAGCCGACCTGGGCCTTCATGAGCGCCTTGCCAAGAAGACCATTGATCAACTGACGGCACGCATCCACGGCATCAAGCGGGAGCGCTTCAAGTGGGCCGAGAAGGCCATGGTCGGCGCGGTTCCGGATGACATCGCCGCCGAGAAGCAGCGCCAACTGGCCGCGCAGCTGCTGAGCGCGGAAAGCGAGCTATCTCGGCAAGCACGCCTCGGTGACGTGCATCGCCGGGCTCTCGACACGGTCCTGGAACTCATTCAGCACGCCGGGCGCACTTACGTAGAGGTCGACAAGCCGGTTAAGCGCAGCTTCAACCAAGCCTGGTTCGATCACTTGTTCATCGATGAAGGTGAGCAGGCGGTCAGGGTCGTCCACGCCGGACGCTCACAGCTCACTGAGGCGCTGCACGCTGCCGTCACCGCTCGCGCCGCGGACCCCGCCGGCAACGAAAAGCCCGGCAGCCAGGATGGTTACCGGGTCGTCGTCGGACAGGTGGGCGGTTCGAACATCGGGTTTTTGGTGGAGGTGAGGGGACTTGAACCCCTGGCTTCTGCGTTGCGAACGCAGCGCTCTACCGGGCTGAGCTACACCCCCTGGAGGGTCCCGAGGCTAGCACGGCGGGCACGCTCACCCCCCTGCCGTGCGGGTCAGTCGTTGACGGCCCAGCGGCGCTCGAACAGCACCTCGAACTCGGCGTCGTCGGGCTCGAACGGCTCCGCTGTGGGTGCCGGCAGCAGACGCTCCCGAGGCCGCCGCGGGACGACCGGAGCCGTGACGTACGTCGGCAGCGGAACCGGCACCGGCTCCCAGCCCTGCTCGAGCGGGGGCTCCACCCGGGCAGCGGCCACAGCTGCGGCACCGGGCTGCTCGCCCTCTACGTCCGCCGAAGCGGCCGTCGCCGTGGAAGCAGCCGGGGCGGGCGCTGCCTCGACGTACGCCGGCTCGGCTGAGGGCGCCACCACCGGCCGGCCTCGTGGCGCCGCCGCCGTCTTCACCACCTGCAGCCGCAGATGTACGACGTAGCCGGCGAGGGCCAGGTCGGCCAGCAGGTGCAGCGTCCAGGCGGTGAGTCCGACGAGCGCCGAGAGCAGCGTCAGGCCGGCGATGGCGGCGAGAACGAGGAGCACTCCGGCGCGGCGTTCGCGCAGCTCGGCCCGGGCATCGCGCGGCCGGGGCAGGCCACCCGCAACGGCATGCTGGACGGGAAAGCGGCGCGGACCTGATCCCTGTCGCCCACGGTCGCCCGGTGGGCGGGGCGCCATCACGACGTACCGCGAGCCGTCGCGGTGGGGCGAGCGCCGGGACAGCACCCTCATGGCGGTCGAGAAACGGTCCACGGAACGCGACTCGATGACAGCGTCGTGCCGACGGAGCCACATCGGGACCAGCACAGCCGCCCAGATGGCCACGAGTACGGCGTAGATGAGGCCGCTCAGCGGATCCTCCCCGGGTCGGCGCGACGTTCGTTCGGACGCTATCGGGCGACCGGCTCCGATCGAGTCACCCCGAGCGGTGTGTCGGGCACGCGCTCAAGTGACGCGGCGGGCCCGCGCATCAGGTCGCGCGGCAGGCTCAGCTGACGCGGCGGGCTCGCCAGCGGCGCAGCAGGCCGCCGGGTACCTCCTCGGCCGTGATCGCGTAGCAGAGGTGGTCGCGGTAGGCGCCGTCGATGTGCAGGTAGCGCAGCCGGATCCCCTCGTCCCGGAAGCCGAGCTTCTCCACCACCCGGCGGCTGGCGGTGTTCTCCGGGCGGATGTTGGCCTCCACCCGGTGCAGCCCGACCCGGGTGAAGCAGTGGTCGACCACCATCGCCAGCGCGGTGGGCATGACGCCCCGGCCGGCGACCCGCTCGTCGACCCAGTAGCCGGCGTAACCGGAGTTGAGCGACCCGCGGACGATGTTGCCGATCGTGAGCTGACCGACCAGGACACCGTCGTAGGTGACCGCGAGCGGCAGCGCGCTGCCCTCCCGCGCCTGCCGTCGGAGCGAGCGCGTCATCCCGGTGAACGCCGCCACGCTGGTGCCCTCCGGCCGCGGTGCGTCCGGCGGCGTGGCCTCCCAGCGGGCCAGCCAGTCGACGTTCCTGCGGCGTACCTCCGACCAATCCGGTGCGTCGCGCAGCCGGATCGGCCGTACGCCGACCGGACCCTCGGCCAGCTCGACCGGCCACCCCGCCGTGGCCATGGCTCAGTGGTCGCCGCCGCGCAGCTGCGCGACCGCATGCCCGAGCACCGGAGCCAGTACGGCGACGCCGTCGCGCACGCCACCCGGGGAGCCGGGCAGGTTGACCACGAGGGTGGCACCGGCTACCCCGGCCACCGCCCTCGACAGGATCGTGGTCGGCACCGCCGTCCGGTTGTGCTGGCGGAGCGCCTCGGCCAGCCCCGGCGCCTCCCGCTCGATCACGGCCCGGGTTGCCTCCGGCGTGACGTCCCGCGGCGCCAGCCCGGTGCCCCCGGTGGTGGCGACGAAGTCGGCTCCACCGGCCACCGCCTGCCGCAGCGCCGCTTCGATCTCCGGCTGGTCATCGGGGACGACGACCACGTCGTCGACGGCGAGACCGAGCCCGCGCAGCAGCTCGGCCAGCAGCGGCCCCGAGCGGTCGTGGCGCGCCCCACCGTGGGACCGGTCCGACACCGTGATCACCACGGCCCGGGAGCCGGGTGGCAGCCCGTCGGTCACTGCGGTCGCCGCCAGTCCCCGGAGGACCCGCCGGTCTTCTCCACGACCCGTACGCCGGTGATGGTCGCCGCCGGGTCGACCCCCTTGACCATGTCCACCAGCGCCAGGCCGGCCACCGCGACGGCGGTCAGCGCCTCCATCTCCACCCCGGTCCGGTCGGTGGTGCGCACGGTGGCGCTCACCTCTACCGCCTCGTCGGTGATGCGGAGATCGACGGTGACGCCGGAGATCGCGATCGGATGGCACAGCGGGACCAGGTCCGACGTCCGCTTGGCGGCCATGATGCCGGCGACCCGGGCGACCGCGAGGGCGTCCCCCTTGGGTACGCCGCCGGCCCGGAGCAGCCCGACCACCTCGGCACTAACCGTCACCGTGCCGCACGCCGTCGCCGTACGCGCGCTGACCGCCTTGTCGCCGACGTCGACCATGCGAGCCGCGCCACCGTCGTCGAGGTGCGTCAGCCGCGGCTCGCTCACCGCTGCCGCCGCTCGAGGACCAGCACGCTCACCGTCGCACCGGCCGGCACCGACGTGACCTCCTCCGGCACGACGACCAGCGCGTTCGCCGCGGCCAGCCCGGCGACCAGGTGCGAGCCCGAGCCGCCGACCGGGGTGACGACCCGCGCGCCGTCCCGCACCGAGAGCCGGCCCCGGGCGAACATCCGCTTGCCCGCCGGTGCCCGCAGCGGTGCGGTCAGCGTGGCCGACACCTGCGGCCGGGAGATCGGCTCGGCCCCCAGCATGCGGCGCAGCGCCGGCCGGACGAAGACCTCGAAGGAGACGAACGCGCTCACCGGGTTGCCCGGCAGCCCGAAGATCGGCACCGAGTCCGGCCCCAGCGTGCCGAAGCCCTGCGGCATCCCGGGCTGCATGGCGACCCGCTCGAAGCGGACCGTGCCCATGCGGGCGAGCACCTCCTTCACCACGTCGTACGCCCCGACGCTGACCCCGCCGCTGGTGACGACCAGGTCGGCGCGGATCAGCTGGTCCTCGAGGACGTTCAGCAGCACCCGCGGGTCGTCGGGCACGATGCCGACCCGGTACGGCACGGCACCCGCCTCCCGGGCGGCGGCGGTCAGTGCATAGGAGTTCGAGTCGAAGATCTGCGCCCCGGACAGGGTCCCGCCCACCTCGGCCAGCTCGCTGCCGGTGGAGATCACCACGACCCGGGGGCGCGGCCGGATGCGCACCCGGTCCCGCCCCACCGACGCGATCAACCCGAGCTGGGCCGCGCCGATGGAGGTGCCTGCGGCCAGCACCGTGTCGCCGGCGGCCACCTCCTCTCCGGCCGGCCGGACGTGCTGCCCCACCGCGGGTTTGCGGGTGACCGTGACGCTCTCCACCCCGCCGTCGGTCCACTCCACCGGTACGACGGCGTCGGCGCCGACCGGCATCGGGGCTCCGGTCATGATCCGCATGCACGTCCCCGGCCGGATCGCCTCGGTGGCAACGCTGCCGGCCGCGATGTCCCCCATCACGACCAGCCGCACCGGAGTCAGCGGATTGGCGTCACCCACGTCGGCGCTGCGGACGGCGTACCCGTCCATGGCGGAGTTGTCGAACGGCGGCAGCGGGACCGGCGAGGCGACATCCTCGGCCAGCACGCAGCCGTGGGCGTCGAGGAGCTGCAGCTCCAGGTCGGCCAGCGGCGCGACGACGGAGAGCACGTCGGCGAGATGGGCGTCCACCGACTTGAGCGCGGAGCCCATGGCTCAGGCCTCCGCCGGTGGACCGTCCGGCCGCGTGCCGACGAACTCGCGCAGCCAGGCCAGGAAGGCCGGGCCGAGGTCGGGGCGGTCGCAGGCGAGGCGTACGACGGTGCGTAGGTAGTCGGCCTTGTCCCCGGTGTCGTAGCGCCGGCCGCGGAAGACCACGCCGTGCACCCCCCCGCCGTCCTCCGCGGGTCGGTCGACCAGCGACTGCAGGCCGTCGGTGAGCTGGATCTCGCCGCCGCGGCCGGGCGGGGTCCTCCGGAGCGCGTCGAAGATCTGCGGTGCGATGACGTAGCGGCCGATCATGGCGAGATTGCTCGGCGCCTCCTCTGGCGAGGGCTTCTCGATCATGCCGATGATCTGGACGACGTCGGGGGTGTCGGTGGCCTCCACCGCCGCGCAGCCGTAGAGCCCGATCGCCTCGTGCGGCACCTCGAGCAGCGCGATCACGCTGCCGCCGTAGCGCTGCTGGACCTCGGTCATGGTGGGCAGGATCGGCTCGCGCTCGTCGATGAGGTCGTCGCCGAGGAGTACGGCGAAGGGCTCGTCCCCGACATGCGGGGCGGCACACAGCACCGCGTGGCCAAGCCCCTTGGGGCTGCCCTGGCGGACGAAGTGCAGGGTGGCAAGATCGCTGGCGGCCCTGGCCAGCTCGAGCAGCGCGGTCTTGCCGGCCGCCTCCAGGGTGGCCTCGAGCTCGTAGGCGCGGTCGAAGTGGTCCTCGAGCGAGCCCTTGTTGCGGCCGGTGACGATCAGTACGTCGGTCAGGCCGGCCGCCGCGGCCTCTTCCACGACGTACTGGATGGCCGGCTTGTCGACGACCGGCAGCATCTCCTTGGGCGTCGCCTTGGTCGCCGGCAGGAACCGGGTGCCGAGACCGGCGGCCGGGATCACCGCCTTGGTGATCATGCTGGGCGCCGGTGCAGCGCGGGAGCGGGCATGACGGGGACAGTAACGCCGCCGTCCGTCCGGGGCTCGGATGGCAGGCTGACGCGGGTGGCAGGTCCCGCGAAGGCGACGCTGCGCCGGCAGCTGCTCGGCGCGCGGGCCGCCCTGCCGGCCCCGGTGCTGGAGGAGCGTTCCGCTGCCCTGCTGCGGGTGATGACCGAGGCGTCCCTGTTCGGCGTTGCGCGGTGCCTGGCGGCGTACGTCTCGATCGGCACCGAGCCGGGGACCGGTCCGCTGCTCGAGCACCTGCGGGCGACCCGCGTACGGGTGCTGCTGCCGGTCCTGGCCGCCGACGGGTCGCTGGACTGGGCGTTCGACGAGGGCGCCGGCCGACGCCGGCCCGGCCCGTTCAGCCTGTCGGAGCCGACCGGTCCCCGACTCGGTCCGGCCAGGATCGCGATCGCCGACCTCGTTGTCGTCCCGGCGCTCGCTGTGGACATGGTGGGCAACCGACTCGGCCGGGGCGGCGGCTCCTACGACCGGGCCCTGGCCCTTGTCCCATCCGGTACGCCGGTGCTCGCGGTGGTCTACTCCGAGGAGGTGCTCGACGCCGTCCCGGTCGAGCCGCACGACCGGCCGGCCACGGGCGCGTTGACCCCGCGGGGCCTGCTCCGCTTCGACCTTCCGCGGCGGCCTTGATGGCGGCCAGCCACCCGACGGGCCGGAACCTCGCGGCTCGCGGCTCTCGAACAGGAGGACTTCGGCGAATGACACTCGACGATACTGCCCACACCAGCCACCCCTGGCGCATTCACGAGATAGTCGACGATTTCGACCTCGCCGACGTGTGGGCGTTACCGACGCCTGGCGGTCCCGACGATCTCGCGCGCCTCGCACGCGTGATCGCTTCCACCGACGAATCGTTCTTGTCGAACCCGTTGGTCCGCGTGCTGTTCTCGATCCGGATGAAGCTCGGTGCATGGTTCGGCTGGGACACCGCGCCCGATGGCGCAGACACGCGCGTGTGGTCGCTGCGAGACCGTTTGCCAAGCGACCTGCGCAACGGCCCACGCGGACCGGACGTGATCACGCTTGTTCCGTTCCCCTCGGTGTACCTGACCGACGCCGAATGGGTCGCCGAGTGCTCCAGCCGGTCGGTGCATATGGTGCAGCATGTCGGCTGGGTTCCAGACGGTTCCGGCGGCTACCGAGGTCAACTGGCCACTCTGGTTAGGCCGAAGAGTCGGTTCGGCAGGCTGTACATGCGGGGAATCGCGCCGTTCGGCGCTACATCGTGTCTCCTGCGCAGGTCCGATCGATCGCTCGCGACTGGGAGAAGGAGATGAAGGCGCAGGAGTGACGTCAGTGGTGGCCGACGCCAGACCGGATGGCTCTCGGCATCAAGGCGCTCGGGTCGAACCCCCGCAAGAGCGCGAAGACCGGCTCGGGGCAGCTGGACGTACCGGTCGTCTTCGGCGGCGTCACGTTCGAGCCGGGAGCCCACCTGTGGTCCGACGAGGACGGGCTCCTGGTCATGGAGCAGCGGGTGTACGATTAGCACTCCACAGCTTTGAGTGCCAGCGGGTCGATCGTGGAGGTCGCGTGCCGACGTACCAGTACAGGTGCACCGCGTGCAGCGAGCCGCTGGAGGTCGTCCAGACCTTCACCGACGCACCGCTGACGGAGTGCCCGTCCTGCGCCGGCTCGTTGCGTAAGGTGTTCAGCGCCGTCGGGGTCGTCTTCAAGGGCAGCGGCTTCTACCAGAACGACAGCCGGCCGACGCCGAAGAGTGAGTCCACGGCCAAGGACGCAGACGCGGCCAAGTCCCCCTCGGCGGCCGACGCGGCGAAGAGCGACGGCGCAGCCAAGAGCGACGGCCCGGGCAAGAGCGACGGCCCGGGCAAGGCGGACAAGCCGGCGAAGGCAGCCGAGACCAAGGCCGACAAGCCGGCCCGGAAGTCACCCAGCGGCTCGGGTACCCACAAGGTCGCCTGACCGCCGCCCTTTCCACAGCCGGTACGCCGGCGGGCGGGCCGAAGCGTCAGGCTGGCTACGGTTCGCGCCATGACCCCCACGGCCGACCTCGCAGTGATCGGCGGCTCCGGCTTCTACTCCTTTGTCTCCGGGGGCGCCGAGGTCGAGATCGACACGCCGTACGGGCCGCCCAGCGACCCGGTCGTCGTCGGCGAGGTGGCCGGCCGGCAGGTCGCCTTTCTGGCCCGGCACGGTCGCGGCCACCGCTTTCCGCCGCACCGCATCCCCTACCGCGCGAACCTGTGGGCGCTGCGGTCCCTCGGCGTACGGGAGATCTTCGCCCCGTGTGCCGTGGGGTCGCTGCGCCCCGAAGTGGGGCCCGGGTCGCTGGTGGTGCCCGACCAGCTGGTCGACCGTACGGCGGCGCGCGTCCAGACCTTTTACGACGAGGGCGCGGTGCACGTGCCCTTCGCCGACCCCTACTGCCCGCGGGGGCGGGCGACCGTCGTGGCCGAGTCCGTCAGCGCCGGGTGGCCGGCCCGGGACGGCGGCACCATGGTCGTGATCGAGGGACCGCGGTTCTCCACCCGCGCGGAGTCCCGGTCCTACGCCGCGGCCGGCTGGTCGCTGGTCAACATGACCGGACATCCGGAGGCCGTGCTGGCCCGTGAGCTGGCCCTCTGCTACACCGCGGTCGCCCTGGTCACCGACCTCGACGCCGGTGTGGAGACCGGCACCGCAGTGACACAGGAGGAGGTGTTCCGCGTCTTCGCGACGAACACGTCGCGACTGCGCGACCTGCTGGTGCGGGTGGTCGGCGCCCTCTCGCCGCGCACCGGCTGCCCCTGCCCGCACGCCCTCGACGGCATCGAGACCGGGCTGGCGCTGCCGTGAAGCTGCCGGTGCGGTTCCGTGAGCTGCGGCGGGCGGTGGGCTGGCACCGCCGGCTGCTCGCCGCCGGGCTGGCCGCCGCGTCGGTGGCGCTGACCATCAGCGCGCTGTCACCGCCGCCGCCCCCGGCGGTGGAGGTGGTGACCGCGGCCCGGGACCTGGCGCCCGGCGTCGTACTGGCTGCTGCCGACCTCGGGAGGGCTCGGCTGCCGCCCGCCGCCGTTCCGGCCGGTGTGCACCGTCCGGGTGCGGCGCTGGCCGGCCGGGTACTCGCCGGCGCGATCCGGCGCGGCGAGCCGCTGACCGACGTACGCCTGGTCGGCCGGCCACTGCTGGCGGTGCTGGACCGTGATGGCCTGGTCGCGGCGCCGGTGCGCCTCGCGGACGCGGCGTCGGTGGCGCTGCTTTCGCCAGGCGACCTCATCGACGTGCTGGCGGCCGGCTCGCCCGGCGGCGTCACGCCGGAGGGGCTGTCGGCCGGGCCGCCGTCGGCCACCATCGTGGCCACCGCGGCCCACGTGCTCACCGTGCCGGGCGGCGAGCCGTCGGGTATCGGCGGGGAGGGTGCGCTGGTGCTCCTCGCCGTACGGCCGAGCGTGGCCACCGCGCTGGCGCGGGCGGCGGTGACCGGCCGGCTTTCCTACACCCTGCGCGCCGGCTGATCGCCACCGGGCGGGCACTGCAGGCCACATCAGCTGCCGGCGACGGTCATCCCGGTCACCAGCATCGTGGCGCCGGCCATCGCCCCGCCGAACGGGAAGAACCGGCGGTCGGCGCCGAGCGCGGCGACCGAGCGGAGCATGTCCAACAGGTTCGAGGAGACCGTGATCTCGCGCACCGGCTCCGCGAGCTCGCCGCCGCGGATCCAGAGCCCGGTGACGCCGACGCTGAACTCGCCCGAGACCGGGTTGACCCCGGAGTGCACGCCCTTGGCGTCCTGCACGTAGAGGCCGGTCCCCGCCATCGCGAGGACCTCGGCCGGGCTGCGAGTGGGCCCGTCGAAGTAGAGGTTGCTGGGCGAGACCCCGGGCGGGGTCCGGTAGCCGCCGCGCGCCGCGTTGCCGGTCGAGCGCGCGCCCTTCCCGTGGCGGGCCGCCGTCTTGGCGTTGTGCAGGAACGCGACGAGTACGCCGTCCGCCACCAGCACCGTGCGGCCGGTCGGCACGCCCTCGTCGTCGATGGGGGCGGCCGCCGGGCCTTCGAGCAGCCGGCCGTCGTCGACGATCGACAGGCCGGCGTCCGCCACCGGCTCGCCCATCGACTCCGCCAGCAGCGAGCGGCCCTTCTGCACCGCCTCGGCGCTGAACGCCGCGCTCAGCGCGCCGAGGAACTGCGCGGTCACCAGCGGGTCGAACACGACCGGGACCTGCGCGGTCGGCGCCTTGCCCGACCCGAGCAGCCGGGTCGCCCGCTCGGCGCCCTCCCGGGCGGCGGCGGCCAGGTCCAGCTCGTCGATCGACCGGCCCTGGGTCAGCCCGAAGCCGGTCTGCGTCTCCTCGCCCTCGCGGGCCAACGACGAGACGTGGGCGTAGACGTCGCTGCCGGCGTACGCCGCCGACATCCCGGTCGTCGAGGCGACGGCCACCGCCGAACGGGCGTCGCCGTAGGTGGCCGAGGCCACCCCGGTCACCCGCCGGTCGGCGGCGAGGGTCAGCCGCTCGAGCTCCAGCGCGAGCTTCACCTTGCGCGCCGCCGGGACCGCCTCCAGGCCCGGTACGTCGATGCCGGCCAGCGGCTCCGCGCGCTCGGGTCCGGGCAGCTTGTTGCCGGCATCCGGTGTGGCGAAGGCGGCGTTGGACCGGGCCTCCTCCAGCGCGAAGGCCAGCCCCTCCGGCGACACGTCCGCGGTCGAGGCGAAGCCGAGCCGTCCGTCCACGATCACCCGTACGCCGACGCCGCGGGTCTCCGCCGACGACAGTGTCTCCACCTCGCCCTCGAAGACGTCCACCGACGTCTCGACCGCGTGGGTCGCAAAGGCCTCCACCTCCTCGTCCCCGCGCGCCCCGTCCAGCGCCCGGCTGGCGAGCGTCAACAGCTTCTCGGGGGTCACCCGCCGGTCCCGCCGACGGTCAGCCGGGCGATCCGCAGGGTCGGCGTGCCGAAGGCCACCGGCACCCACTGCCCGCCCTTGCCGCACATCCCCTGCTTGAGGTCGAAGTCGGCGCCCACCGCGTCGACCAGCGCCAGCGTCTGCGGCCCGTTGCCGATCAGGTTCGCGCCGCGCACCCGCCGGGTCAGCTCGCCGTTCTCGATCAGATAGGCCTCGGTGACCCCGAACACGAAGTCGCCGGTGGCCGGGTTGACCTCGCCGCCGCCGAGCCCCTCGGCGTACAGGCCGTGCCGAACATCGGCGAGAATCGCCCGCGGGTCGGACGTGCCCGGCAGCACCAACGAGTTGGTCATCCGGGGCAGCGGCACGTGGGCGTAGGACTGGCGCCGGCCGTTGCCGGTCGGAGCCGCCGAGAGTTTGGCGGCGGAGATGCGGTCGCTCATCACGCCGGCCTGTACGCCGCGCTCGAACAGCACCGTGCGCTGTGCCGGCGTGCCTTCGTCGTCGAAGCCGAACGAGCCCCACGCGTTGGGCAGCGTCGCGTCGTCGACGCCGGAGAACAGCTCGCTGCCCACCTTCTCGCCGCCCGTTGCGGCGTACACCGTCGTGTCCTTCGCGATCGCGTCCGCCTCCAGGCCGTGCCCGCAGGCCTCGTGGAAGAGCACGCCGCCCCCGCCGGCGTTGAGGACGACGGTCATCTCGCCGGCCGGCGACGGGTCGCTGTCGAGCAGCCGGAGCGCCTGCTGCGCCGCCTTCTCGCCGATCGACTCGGGCGCGATCTCGTCGAAGAGCTCGAGCCCCGCCGTCGCGCCCGGACCCTCGAACCCGGTCTGCACCAGACCGTCCCGGGCGGCCACGACCTGCGCCATCAGCCGGACGCGGGTTCGGGTGGTGTCCGAGAGGTGGCCGAGGGAGTTCGCGAGGAAGATCCGCTGCTGGACGTCGGCGTACGACGCCGAGACCTGGCGCACCTCGTCCCCCTGCGCCCAGGCCGCCTCCTCCGCCCGGCGGGTGAGGGCGACCTTGGCCGCCTTGCCGGCGTCACCCGGGTCGAGCCGGATCGGGTGGGCGACCGGCGGCGCCACCTCGGTGAGGTCGGCCACCGTCGCCGCCTGCGCGCCGGTCAGGGCGGCCGCGGCCGCGCGGGCGGCGTCCAGCAGCGAGTCGCGGGTCAGCACATTGGTGTAGGCGTACGCCGCCTGCGGGCCCTTGACCACCCGTACGCCGGCACCGAGGTCGCGGCCGCTGCTCAGCCGCTCGACGCGATGGTCCTCGATCGCGATCGAGGAGGAGTCGCGATGCTCGGCGTACACCTCGGACCAGTCGCCGCCGCTGGCCAGGGCCGCGGCGAGGACGTCGCGGACGTCGGACTCCTCGAGCACCGCACCACCCTAGAAGGTGGGCCGCTGCCGCTACCGTGCCGCCTCGTGTCCGGCTTCAAGGCCTTCGTGCTACGCGGCAACGTGGTCGACCTCGCGGTCGGCGTGGTGATCGGCGCGGCGTTCACCGGCGTGGTCAACACCGTCGTCAACGGCTTGGTCAACCCGCTGATCGGGCTGTTCGGCACCGGCAACTTCGACGGCTTCGCCTACCACGTCGGAGCCGGCAACCGGCACGTCTTCGCCTACGGGAAGGTGCTCACCGCGCTGATCAGCTTCCTGCTGACGGCCGCGGTGCTCTACTTCCTCGTCGTACGCCCGGTGAACGCGCTGCTCGAGCGCTACCGCACCGAGCCGGAGATCGAGTCGCCGACCAGGCAGTGCCCGGAGTGCCTGAGCGCGATCCCGCAGGCGGCCCGGCGCTGCGCCTTCTGCACGGTGGAGCTGGCGCCGGCCGTGCCGCCGGCGGGCTGACCGCGTCGTCAGCGGTCGTGGTGGGGCGGCCGCTCGTCGAGGAAGCGGCGGTCGTCGTCGGCGTCCGGCCGCTCCCCCCAGCCGGCATCGGGGTCGTCGGTCGTCTGCTCCGGTGGCGAGTCAGTCAACGTCGCCGGCCTCCAGGCGGACCAGCCGCTCGTCGCGGGGCAGTCGAGCCGGATCTGTGCTCTCGGCAGAGGAGATCAGTACGCCGACAAGGTCGCGCTGGCTCAGCATGCCGAGCACCTCGCCGTCGACGACGACCGGCAGATGCCGGATCCAGCGGTCGGCCATCTGCCGGGCCGCTTCGGACACCTCCGTCTCCGGGGTCACGGTGATCAGATCGGCCGTCATGACGGCGCTGACCGGGGTGGTCTCGGGGTCCATGCCGCGGGCTACCGCCTTCATCACGTCCCGCTCGGTGACGATGCCGCGCAGCTCGCCGCCGCTCATGACGAGCAGCGAGCCGGTCTGGTGACCCCACATCCGCGACGCGGCCGAGCGGAGACTGTCCGAAGGGGACTCCGTCACGGTCGCCCGCGTCATCACCTCGCCGACGCGCATCGGCCCTCCCCATACTTGAGTCGCCGAGAAGGAGTCTTGGCCGCGGGCCGCTCCATGTCCACCGGAGCCGGTGCAAAGATGACTGGTGATCGAGTCCACAAACCGAAGTGGACGCAGGCGCCTCCGGGCGCCCGCGGCTGATGCCGAGGTTCCCGGATTCTGGCGGGCACTGGGCCTGCCGGGGTTGGTGGACGTGCACACCCACTTCATGCCGACGCGGCTGCAGGAGGCCGTGTGGGCCTACTTCGACGCGGCCGGGCCGCTGGTAGGGAGACCGTGGCCGGTCGCCTACCGCCTACCGGCGGAGGAGCGTGTCGCTCGTCTGCGCGCCCTCGGCGTACGCGCCTTCACCGCCCTGCTCTATCCACATAAGCCAGGCATGGCTCCCGCCCTGAACGCCTGGGCGGCCGACTTCGCCGCCCGCACGACCGGTTGTATCCAGACAGCGACGTTCTTTCCGGAGCCCGGTGCTGCGGCCTATCTTGCCGCGGCGCTCGCCGACGGCGCTCGGGTGGCCAAGGCCCATCTGCAGGTCGGGGGCTACGACCCTCGGGAACCGCTGCTCGATCCGGTGTGGGGACAGTTCGCCGACGCGCAGGTCCCCGTCGTCATCCATTGCGGATCAGCGCCCACACCCGGGCCCGCCACCGGTTCCGGGCCGATCGCCGCGGTCCTGGCTCGCCACCCTCGCCTGGTGCTGGTGATCGCCCATCTCGGAGCGCCGGAGTACGCCGAGTTCCTGGAACTGGCCGAGACGTACGCCGGCGTGCACCTGGACACCACGATGGTCTTCACCGACTTCTTCTCCGAGGTTGCGCCGTTTCCGACGCCGTTGCTGCCGCGCCTGCTGGAACTGGCCGAGAAGGTGCTGCTGGGCTCGGACTTCCCGAACATCCCGCATCCCTACGCGCACCAGCTCGAGGTGCTCGCCGAGCTCGGTCTCGGCGACGACTGGCTGCGCGGCGTGCTGTGGGACAACGGTGCCCGGCTGCTCGGTGTCAGCCCGACGCTCAGTTGACCTGCCGGTCCCGCTCGCGCCAGTACGGCTCGCGCAGCTTGAACTTCTGCACCTTGCCGGTCGCGGTCCGGGGGATCGACTCGACGAACTCGACCGAGGTCGGCGCCTTGAACCCCGCCAGCCCGGTCTTGCAGTGCGCGATCAGCTCGGCCTCGTCGGCATGCGAACCGTCGGCCAGCACGACGATGGCCTTGACGGTCTCGCCCCACCGCTCGGACGGGACCCCGATGACCGCCACCTCCGCGACCGCCGGATGACTGAAGAGCCGGTCCTCCACCTCGATGGAGGAGACGTTCTCCCCGCCGGTGATGATGACGTCCTTCTTGCGGTCGGAGATGCGCAGGTAGCCCTCGTCGTCGACGGAGCCGCCGTCACCGGTGTGGAACCAGTCGCCGGCCAGCGCTGCCGCGGTCTCGGCGGGTTGTTGCCAGTACCCGGCGAGTACGACGTTGGACCGGGCGAGCACCTCGCCGTCGGCATCGACGTCGAGGCGGCAGCCGAGTGCTGGCGCACCGGCTCGCGACAGCCTCTTCGCCCGGTCCTCCTGCTCCAGCGCATCCTCCTCGGCGCGGGCGCGGTTCACGGTGAGCAATGGGGAGGTCTCCGTGAGGCCGTAGATCTGCATGTACTCCCAGCCCAGGTCGTTCTCGATCTGCAGGATGGTGCGCGACGGTGTGGGCGCACCGGCGCAGATGATCCGGACGCGGTCCCGGCCCGGGATCTCACCTGGCCACGCCGCGGCGGCGTCCACGATCGCGTTGACGACCGCCGGCGCCGCGCAGAGGAAGGTCACGCCGTACCGGTCGACCCGGCGCAGGATCTCCACGCCGTCGACCTTGCGGAGCACGACCTGCGGTACGCCGAGACCGGTGGCGGTGAACAGCATGCCCCAGCCGTTGGCATGGAACATCGGCAGCGTGTGCAGGTAGACGTCGCGGTCGGTGACGCCCGCGTGCAGCCCGAACGTGGCGGCGTTGATCCAGATGTTGCGGTGGGTGAGCTGGACGCCCTTCGGCCGTGCCGTCGTACCCGACGTGTAGTTGACGGTCGCGGTGGCGTCCTCTTGAGGGTCGGCCCACGGTTCCGGCTCGCGGCCGGGACGCAGCAGGGCGGCATCGGACTCCGTCCCCAGGACGAACCGGTTCTTCGCCGTCACCGTCGCGAGCGACTCGTCCTGCTCCGGGTCCACGAGCAGGGTGCTAGCTCCCGAGTGTTCGACGATGTAGGCGATCTCGGCCGGCTGCAGCCGGAAGTTGATCGGGACCAGCACCCGGCCGTAGCCGGTCACCGCGAAGAAGAGCTCGAGCAGGCGGGCGGCGTTGGGCGACACCACCGCGACCCGGTCACCGGTCCCGATGCCGAGCTCGTCGAGGCCGCCCGCCAAAGCGCGGACCCGGGCGCCAAAGGCGCCGTAGGTGAGCTCGCCGAGCGGCTCGGCGGACTGCGCCGGCTCGTCGATGACGCCGATCCGGTCGCGGTAGATCAGCTCGGCGCGGTCCACGAAGTCCGCGGTCGTCAATGGCACGTGCATGACGCCTCCCGCCTGGTGCTCCGACCGCCGGCCGTCGGGGGCCAGGACATCGACCCTGCTCGCGTCAGCCGCTCAGAGCAAGGCCGAACGGCAGTACGCCCGTGGCACCGGCCCGGCGCAGTTCCCGGGCCGCCAGGGCTACGGTCCAGCCGGTGTCGATGAGGTCGTCGACCAGCAACAGAGGGGCGTCCCCGGCGTCGGCGAGCCCGGCCCGCTGCCCCTCGCTGACCGAGAACGCGCCGTACAGAGCCCTGACCCGGTGGGCACTGTTGCTCCGCACGGAGCTCCGATCCGGCCAGGTGGACCGCTCCAGCGGCCCGGTCCATCCCATCCGGCCGACCGATGCCAGCCGCTCGGCCAGCGAGTTGATCAGGACCGGCCGGGTCCGCGACGGCACGGCAGCGACGGCCGCCGGCCGACGTGCCCAGTCCCAGGTCCGCAGCACCTCGACCGCGGCCGCGAAGACGTCGTCCGGGACGGGGCCGTCCGGGACGTCCTCGGCGAGCAGGGCGCGCAGCCGGGGTCCCCAGCCGATGTCTGACAGCCGGCCGACGACCCGGCCGGGCTGGGCCAGCTCGGCCGCCGGGATCCGCCCGGTGAGCGGTACCCCAGCGGCAACTAGCCCGCTCGGCCAGGTCTTCTTCGGCTGGACGGGGACGCCGGGGCGGACGATCGACGCCTGGGCTAGCCGCACGGTCTCGTCGTTCACTAGGGCCGGCCAGGGCCGGCCGGTGCAGTTGTCGCAGCGGCCGCAGACCCCGACGTCGGGGTCGTCGAGCTGCTGGCGGAGGAACTGCATCCGGCAGCCGTCGGTGACGAGGTATTCGCGCATGGCCTGCTGCTCGGCGCTGCGGGCGGCCGCGACCCGGGCGTACCGGTCCGCGTCGTAGGACCACGGCTGCCCGGTGGCGGTCCAACCGCCGGCCACCCGGCGTACCGCCCCGTCCACGTCGAGCACCTTGAGCATGGTCTCCAGCCGGGACCGCGACAGCTCCACCTGCATCTCCAGCGCCGGCAGGCTCAGCGGACGTCCCGCCTCGGCCAGGGCGGCCAGGGTCCGACGGACCAGCTCCTCGGCCGGGAAGGCCAGGCTGGTGAAGTAGCGCCAGATCGCCTCGTCCTCGTGACCAGGCAGCAGCAGCACATCTGCACGGCTCACCCCGCGGCCGGCGCGGCCGACCTGCTGGTAGTAGGCGATCGGTGACTGGGGGGCGCCAAAGTGGATCACGAAGCCGAGGTCCGGCTTGTCGAAGCCCATCCCCAGCGCGGAGGTGGCGACCAGCGCCTTGACCCGGTTGCCGAGCAGCTCCTCCTCCGCGGTCAGCCGGTCGGCCGGCTCGGTCTGCCCGGAGTAGGACGCGACCCGGTAGCCGCGGTCGCGCAGGAAGGTCGCGACCTCCTCGGCCTGAGCCACGGTGAGCGTGTACACGATGCCGGACCCCGACAGCTCATTCAGCTGCTCGGCCAGCCAGGCCAGCCGGTGCGCGTTGGAGGGCAGCCGCACCACCGCCAGGTACAGGCTGTCGCGCTCCAGCGAACCCCGCAGCACCAGCGGCGGGTCAGCCGCGCCGGTCTCCGCCAGCTGCTCTGATACGTCGGTGACCACCCTGGCATTCGCGGTCGCGGTGGTGGCCAGCACCGGCACCCCGGCCGGCAGGTCGGCCAGCAGGGTGGCGATCCGTCGGTAGTCCGGCCGGAAGTCGTGGCCCCAGTCGGAGATGCAGTGCGCCTCGTCCACCACCAGCAGCCCGGTCTCGGCCGCCAGCTTCGGCAGCACCCTGTCCCGGAACTCGGGATTGTTCAGCCGCTCCGGGCTGACCAGCAGCACATCCACCGCACCGGCCGCGATCTCGACCTGGATCTCGGTCCACTCTTCGACGTTGGACGAGTTCATGGTGCGGGCTCGGATCCCGGCCCGCTGCGCCGCCTCCACCTGATTGCGCATCAGCGCCAGCAACGGAGAGACGATCACCGTCACGCCCGCTCCCCGGGCACGCAGCAGGGCGGTGGCGACGAAGTACACCGCCGACTTCCCCCAACCGGTGCGCTGCACCACCAGGGCCCGCCGTCGGTTCACCGCCAGCGCCTCGATCGCCCGCCACTGGTCGTCCCGCAACCGGGCGCCATCACCGGCGAGCCGGCGCAGCACCCCCTCCGCCTCCTGCCGGAGGGCCGGGGAGTTGCTCATGAGGGCATTACATCCGATCCCTCCGACGATCCGGCGTGCGCTTCGTGCAGGCTGTGAACAACCCGACCGTCAGTTCACAAGAGGATCCCGCTACCGCCCCGGGTGGTACGAGCCGCGGGCCGGCCGTCCCAACAGACCTGGCGTCGCTTCGGACGGAACGATCACCAGCCCGTCCGCACGGACCGTCGGTATCGGCGGCGACTCACCACGCTGCGCAGCCTGCACCAAGTCGCGCAGCCGCCGAGATATGGCCCGGTAGAAGCGCTCCTGGGTCCACCGGCCGAACAACCGGAAGCCCCACCGGATCACCGCGTCGGGAACGGGCGCGCGGCGTGAGTAGCCACTCACCCGGAAGGCGACCTCGCCTGAAGCCAGGTTCTTGATCACCTCATAGCTGAGCCGGCCCTGCTCTAGATGACCCTCCAGCGTCTGGTAGCTCCAGCCCCACACCCGTTCCGCTGCGTCTCCGCTGCCGCGGGTCTCGTCGAGCACCCGGGTCACCCGCACCCCGACGTAGAACCGCAGCCCGAAGAACCGGAGCTCCAGCAGCATGTCGCGGCCGAGCAGGTCGTCGTCGCGGCGGTACACGGCCCGCACGATGGCCGGGTCTGTGAACTCGTAGCGCCCCACCTGCTGGCAGGCGCTGTCCCAGACGCCGCCGGGCACCGGGGGTCCGGGCGGCTCCTGCCCGATCACCGTGTCGCTGGCGTCGACGTGCCAGTGCCCCTGTGGCCGACTATCCAGCGGTGCGGTCGCCGGGTCATAGTTGACCTTGCGACCGTGCAGGTTCTCCAGGGCTACAGCGGCGTCGATCGAACCGAACGGCCGCTCACGCACCTAGTCGGGTTCCTGCAGGGAGTCGCCGATCAGCCACAGCATCGGCGGCCAAAGCCCGACGAACAGCGCGCGCCGTTCGGCGTTGCCGCGTTCGTCCTGGTCGACGGTCTTGGCCCGAATCCACAGCCCGATGCACAGCGCGACCGAGCCCAGCGACGCCGACTGCAGGTGGATGCTGCGCAGTCCGAGCCGCCACAGCACTCCACCGACGGTCACCCGACACCCTCCGTGGCACACCAACGACGAGCGATGGCCGGCTCGCATGGTGTCATACGCCCATGACGTCAGGGACTGGTCGGACGCGGCTGGCCACCGTGCTCCGCTGGCCACTGGGCATCGCGTTGGTCAGCTGGCGGTATCTGTGGCGGACGACGCCGCTGCACCGCAGCGAGGAGGCGGGCAGCATCGCCGACCTGCCAGATCTCAGAGCGGAAGACGACGGGGTCGATGGGGGGCGCCAAGGGCTTGCGGCCGGCGTGGGGCCGCTGCTGCACCGCTGTTACGCCGTCCGGATCGCGGACAGCCTGATGAGCCCAGCCGCGCTGATCCAGACGGTCGCGGCCAACCTCAACAGCGCCTCACCGGAGATGGCGGTGTTCCGCAAGACACGCGGTGCGGACGGTCAACTGCGACTCGGCGACGAGTTCGTGGTGCGCATGCCGGGACCGTGGGACGGTCCGGTGCGAGTGGTTCGTCGGGACGCCACGTCGTTCTGCCTGGCCACTCTGGACGGCCACCTGGAAGCAGGGCAGATCGAGTTCCGGGCACTGCTGGACGGCGGTGCGCTGTGCTTCGCGATCGAGTCCTGGGCCCGAGCCGGTGACCGGCTCTCCCACCTGCTCTACAACAGGCTGCGGCTGGCCAAGGAGATTCAGCTGAACATGTGGTCGCACTTCTGTCTCCGTGCCGCTGCCCTTGCCGGCGGCCGGCCCCAGGGCGGTGTCACCATCCGCACCTGGTGGCTCGACTGGCCGCCGCCAGCAAGCGAGGCCTTCCGGGCCAGCGGTCATGCCCGCTAGTTCTGCCCGGTGGTGTGGTGGTCTGGCTGCGCAGCAGCGTCGGCGCCGCACGAGGGCCGAGGACCGGTACGGTCATCTGTACGGCGACGAGTCTGAACACCTAGCGCCGGTCTCGATGTGGCTGCTTGTTCAGGCTTCGTCTCCGGTCAGGCGGTCTGGCCCCCGTAGCTCAGGGGATAGAGCATCGGTTTCCTAAACCGTGTGCCGCAGGTTCGAATCCTGCCGGGGGCACCAACGTTTCCGCAGGTCAGGGGCCTAGTTGGTCGGTCTAAGGTCGGCGCCGCTCGACCCGTAGCGTCACGGTAGCGTCCAGTCCGGCCGTGGGGGCCCTGGCCGCCGTGAAGGACGCGTTGGACCGCGCTGGCCTCACCGCGAAGACCGCGATTGAAGTGGAACTCAAGCCGTGGGAGCAGTTGGTCACCAGCATCATCAGCGAGCGCCCCGCCGATGACGAGGTCGTGGACGCGGTGGTGCTGGACGACGCCAGCGACGACGAAGACCCGGCTGGGGCCCGCGCCGCGCTACCGGCTGGCCCGCCTGCGCCTACCCCGGCCCGTCCCCCACGGCCCGGCGCCGGGCGCCCCCGGTCGGTCAAGGCCCAGTGGTGAGCGGGGCTGCGCCCGAAGAGCCCCTTTCGTGCCCAGACCGACCAAGATCTTCTGTTGACTGGCCTCCCACCCAAGATCACTCAAGGAGGAGGCCACCGTGCCCACACCCGCTAGCGCCACCGACCCGCCCGTCGGGCCGCCACACCGCCCACCACCGACGCAGCCGCCCGCACCCGCCCAGCCGCCGACCCCGGCTACCCCTGGGGCTCTACGCCGCCGCACATCGGCACTGGTCCGGTGGGCCGGTGTCCGACTGCGCTACCGGCTACACGGTGGGCGGTACGGCCGCACTGCGCTCACCGACCCCACAAACGTGGACCTGCGCGTGGTGGAGGAGAACCTGGACCTCAGCGGTGCGACGCCGCTTGTGATCCGCGGCTACAACGACGACCCCGAGGTCGCCGAATGAACGTCATCGGGTACGTCCGCGTCTCGAGTGAGGAACAAGCCCGCAGCGGGCTAGGGTGGAAGCCCAGCGCTAGACCATCGCAGCCGAGGCTGCCCGCCGTGGGTGGGAAGTGACCTGGATTGAGGATGCCGGGCACAGTGCCCGCACCTTGCGCCGCCCGTAGCGCACGCCCTCGCATTGTTGGCAGGTCATCAGGCGGACGTGGTGGTCGTCGCCAAGTTGGACCGACTCAGTCGCAGCGTCCAGGACTTCTCGGCGACGATGGATACGGCTCGCAAACAGGGATGGGCGCTCGTCGCTCTAGACCTCGGGGTGGACACCACAACTCCGGCCGGTGAGTTGGTCGCCAACGTGATGGCGGCCGTGGCGCAGTGGGAGCGCCGAGTCATTGGTCAGCGCACTAGCGAAGCCCTGTCCGCGTCCAAGGCCCGAGGCAGGCGGTTGGGCCGCCCGCGACTCACCGACGACGCCGTAGTTGCGCACGCCGTAGCCCTCGCGGCCAGTGGCCTTAGCCATCGGGCCATTGCCGCCGCCCTAACTGCCGCTGGCACCCCCACGACCCGAGGGGCCGCCGCCTGGCACGCCTCGTCGGTTCGTCGGCTGCTGCGCGGCCACGCGCTGGACGCCCACGCCGCCGCCGTCCTCGATCCGGACGTATCGATAGAGAGGAGCGCCTGAAATGCTGCCCGACATCCTGGCTCCCGGCCTCAAAGCCGTCATCTGCGGGACGGCCGTCGGAACTATGTCGGCGAGTGTTGGTCACTACTTCGCGCAGCCCGGAAACGACTTCTGGCGGCTGTTGCATGAAAGCGGTCTAACGCCGCAGCGGCTGTCCCCAGACGGCGATGCGACGCTGCCACAGTTCGGGCTAGGCCTCACAGACTTAGCGAAGAATGTGGCCCAGAGCCACGACCGCGGACTGACGTACGACGTGGACGGCTTCCGAGCGAAGATCGATCGGTACCGACCAGCGCGGGTCGTATTGCACGGCAAGGAAGCGGGCCGAGCAGCACGCGGCAGCCGAGGACCGCTGTCCCTCGGCGTGCAGACGTGGCGGGTGGCTGATGTGCCGGTTTTCGTCGTGCCAAGCGCGAGTGGCGCCAACCGACGCGCGTCTTACGACGGCCGCCCCTCGCGGCTCGCGTGGTGGACGGAAATGGCATCTGCGATCAAGGAAGGGAGTGCCTGATGGCGACGCGCACCGCCAACGTCCGCAAGATCGTCCGCGAGAAGGGCAACGTCTACGAGGTCCGCTACCGGGCGCCCGACGGACGGCGGCGCAGCCGCACCTTCACCAAGGAAGCCGACGCCCGCGCCTTTGTGACCGACGTCCACCAAAGCGTCAAGGCCGGCGACTGGGTTGCCCCCGAACGCAGCCGCACGGCGTGGGGGCAGCAGGTGGCAGCCGACTGGCTAGGCGCCAAGGCCCGGCGGGCTTGAAGCCCACCACGCTGCACGGCTACCAGCGCATCCTCGACGGCTGGCTCGCGGGCTGGGCCAACCGACAGATCGGCAACCTCACGCACGAGGACGTGGAAGCCGTGCTGGCGGCGCTGCACGCCGCCGGGCGCGAGACGCAGACGGTGCACAACGTCTTCAACGTCGCCCAGTCGGTGTTCGACTACGCGCACAAGCGGCGGCTCATCACCGCCAATCCGTGTCGGCTGGTGCGGGAGGACCTACCGAGCCGGGCGCAGCGCGCCTACGCGCCGCACTTCCTCACGGCCGCCGAGGTCAACACCCTGGCTGCTTCCCTCCCCACGCCCTACGACCTGCTCGTCACGTTTGCCGCGTGGTCCGGGCTGCGCTGGGGCGAAGTTGCCGGGCTGCGGGTGGCATGCCTGGACCCGCTGCGCGCCAGCGTTCGAGTGGAGGCCACCTACGACGAGCGGTTCGGCACCGGCACCCCGAAGTCCGCCCGCAGCCGCCGTAACGTGCCGCTGCCGCCCACCCTGGCCCGCCGCCTGGCCGACCACGTCGCCACCCACGGACTCACCCCCGACGCCTACCTGTTCGGCCGCAACGGGGCACCGCTTCGTCGCTCTCATTTCTACGGCCGGGTGTTCCAACCGGCGGCGCGCAAGGCCGGGCTCCCCGGCGTGCGTTCCACGACCTGCGGCACACGTTCGCCAGCCTCAAGGCGGCTCAGGGACTACAGCGCGCGGGAAGTCAGCGCCTGGATGGGGCACGGCTCCGTCAGTTTCACGCTGGACACCTACACGCACCTGTTCCCGGTAGACGATGACCTGCGAAACCGGCTGGACGCCGACTTCCTCGCGTCGACCGCCGCCGTCAGCAACGTGGCGGGCATCCACGCGGTGTAGGCGCGCGGAAAGTGTCAGAGTCGTCGCATCGCTGCTCGGCCAGACCGCACGGACCGGCTCCGGGCGGTTACGCTCGGCCGGTGCGGCGGGCTTCCGGAAAGTGGGATCGTCGAGTAGTGGGGTACCTGCTGCTCCCTCTGGGAGTGGGGGTAACCATCCTCCTGGCGGTGCTGGGAAGCGGGGCACACCCAGCAAGCGGCTCCACCAGCGCGCTCCTTGTTGTCGTCTCTGCCATCTTCAACCTTGGTGGCGCTCTCACGCTCTCGGCTCAGGGAAGAGCGGATCCTTCCCTTGCGAGATCTTCAGTCAGTCGACTGCAGCGACTGGCGGTCCGAGCAGAGGAGGCAGAGAGACTGGCGCAGTTTTCCTATGAATCAGAGGCGGCGGGCGACATGAAACGCACGATGGGCGTAGTCAGTGTCCACCTGAGTTATCTCAAGGAAGGAGTCTACGACGCCACCTTCGATTGGCGGCAGTTCCACGACGAGGTGGTCGCGGAAGTAGAGGAGATGCGTGGTGCCAAATCCGATTGAAGCAAAGGTGGCGGCTGTTCTAGGTAAGATGGATCTCGTCCTCAACAAGGGCGCGGCGGACGGAGTACAGGTGGGCATGCGGTTCGCCGTTCTTGACAGAATAGGCATCGAGATCATCGATCCCGACAGTCATGAGGTGATTGGGAGCCTGGACGTAGAGAAGACGGTCGTCAAAGTAGTTCGGGTAAAGGACCGGTTAGCGGTGGCCCGCACCTTCCGGACGGTGGGAGATGCAATGATGATGACCTCGTTGTTCCAACGCCCAGTGCTTGAGACACTAGAGGCGGAGCCCGGCTCTTACGTTGAGACAAGGGGACAACCCAAGGCACCCATTGCGAAGGGCGACCGGGCGATTCAGGTTACAGGTGATGAAGTATGAAGGCATAACGCTCACACTATCCCATGGCACTGTAAATGTTGGCGAGCAAACTGAGGGCTACGCCGAGAATGAAGAGGGCGGCGCCAATCACGCGGGCGCGTTTGCCTTCCGGACGCGGCACGATCGGCCCCCCGTAGCCTGCTGCCCAGCCGACTCTTAGACCGTGCCCAGCCAGCAGGATGCCGGCAACCTCGGCAGCCGCAGAAAGCACATAGAGCGTTACCAGTATGGCGAACATGCAAGCCCCCGTCGTGCCCTGTTCCACGGTGGACGAGCGGCGCCTCAGTTGCGTTCAGCCAGAGCGTCACGCAACACGTCGTTCCTGAGGATCTTCTCTAGTTCCTTCGCCTCGGCGTTGTAGCCGGTCTGTCGGCGCAACTCTTTGCGCACTGCTTCAACCACCGAGTCAGCCAGCACAATATGCGCCAGCGACCTCGGCGACGTGGCGGCTCTTGCCTTCCACAACTCATCGATCAGTCGGCGCTTGAAGGCATCCTTGCTCAGATGGAACATGGCATCGCCCTTGAGCGCCCAGCCGCCCTCGCCCAGCAGGTCCACCTCCAGAGCTAGGTCAATGACGACGGGTAGTCCTGGCGTCATGTGCCAGACCTGCCAAACCTGACCGTTGGTCAGGATCATCCACTCCACGCCTTCGTTTACCGCGTACATCTGCACCTGACGTAGATGCTTGACGCCTAGTTTCTGCGTGCACCGCTTGACTTCAATGAACGCAAGCAGTTGCTTGTCGATGCGAACGCCGTAGTCCGCAAACTCGCCCTTCACTTGGTACTCAGTAGTGAGATCCTCGTACTTGTCGTACCCCAAGCCCTCGCACAGAAAGTCGGTGACCAACAGCCTGGTGTCACCTTCGTTGGCGTCGCGGGAGACAAGATCCATGAGGGGCTTGTTGAACCGGCGCACCGCTGTACGGACCCGCTCCCTGGCTTCAACTTCCCAACGCGGCCCCGTACGAGTAGCCGGTTTGGCGACCTTCGCGGCCGCTGCCTCTGCGGCGGCAGGCGTGGGTACCACCGGCTCGGACACCTGGCCTTCTACGACCGATGGCGCCGATCCTTGCTCAGTCATGTCGCTCCCCGTTTCCTCATGGTGGGCGACAGGTTAGCGATGCTGCACCCTGGAACGGCGATTTTGCCCCCTAGCAGCCGTGCTTAGCCCTTGCTCGCCTTGGGGTCGCGCCCGCGCGGGGACGTGTTCCGTTCCCCGATCTGCCCGTCCCGGTTATGGATCAGGTGCTCCACGCCGCGCTTCTGCGCCATATCCCGACCCTTCGCTTGCGCCTCCGCCTTGGTTTCCGCCGTGTTGGTTACCCGCTGGTTCCCTTCAGTACGGTTCGCCCAGCCGTCGCCGTGCGGGACGGTGTGCACGTCACCCTTCGCCATGACTCCTCCTCCATGCGAACAGTGGATGCCAAGTCATGATCTGCCGGACGAGCCGACGCCCAAGCCTGGCGCGCCGCGCAGCGGCGCCCTCCCCACGCCACCCGCCGCCGTAGCGTCACCGTAGCGTCCAGTCCCAGGCCGAAGCAGGGGTAGGCAGACCGAGTCAGCGCGCACATCGAAAACGGCCGCTGACCTGGGGAGACGGGGTGTTTCGGCTGGTAGCCGGTTCGGGCCAAAACCGGGCTGGAGTGGCTTCCTAAACCGTGTGCCGCAGGTTCCGAATCCCGCCGGGGGAACTTGCGTTTCCGCACTTCAGCCGCCTTGCCGGCCGCCGGCCAGCCCCCATGATGGCGGCTTGCCTCGCAGCTCGTCGCCGTCGTCACGGGTTCTGCGGACTCCCCAGAGGGCAGTCCCGAGCCGCAGCAGCCGCGAAGAAGTCGACCTCGAGCTGCATGGCGCGGCGGTAAGCACTACGCACCTCGATCGTGTCCTCCGCGTGCTCGTCCAGCAGCGCCTCGAGCCGAGTGGCCAGCGACTCGAAGGCCGGGTCGGCATACGTCCTAACCCATTCCTCGTACGGGCCTGCGATGCCCTCTGCGGCTAGCCGCTTGCCAAGGTGCGCGTAGAGCCGCATGCACGGCGTCATCGCTGCACAGATGACCCCCAAGCCGCCCAGTGAGGCTGTCGCTAGCAAGAAGTCGGTGTAGGCCAGCGTCGCCCGAGCCGGCTCGATGGACGCGAGGTCGACGCCCCACCGCTCGGCGTAACCCGAGTGCAGGTGTAGCTCCTCGCGCGCGCCGTCGAGGAGCTCGGCGAAGGCCTCCAACGTCGCCCGGTCGCGGCTGCGTGCCACCCCGAGCGCGTAGCCGCGAGCGAAGCACTCGACGAAGTAGGCATCCTGGGCGACGTAGCCGGCGAAGGTCTCGCGCGGCAGCGAGCCGTCGGCGATCCCACGCACGAATCGGTGCTGGAGTGCCGCGTCCGCCAGGTCGGCGTTGTCCGCCCACAGGGAGCCGCTCAGCGACCCCATGCCATCTCCCAGAATGCGATCTCGTGCACGAGGACCTCGTCCACCAGTGGCCCTGCCAGCGACGGACAGGCCGCGCCAAGACAGTCGACGTAGTCCCCGAATGCGGGTGTCGTCCAGTGCGCGACGACCTCCCGGAACCGCTCCGCACCCGGCGCCGCGAACCGCCAGGCCTCGAGGTAGGTCTGCTCGACCGCCCACAGCGCGGTCATCGCGTCGTCGAACCCGGTGCCGTCGAGCCGCTCCAGCAGCCGTCGGTACGCGAGCGTCGCCGGCTGCGCCGGCGAACCCAGGTCGAGCCCTCGCTGATCGGCCAGTCTCTCAAACCACGCCAGCTCGACAACCAGCGCGGCGGTACCCGCTGCGAGCACGGGCTGTCCTGCCCGCGGTGCGCGCGCCAGCAGCCGCGCCTGGAACCACAGCAGGTCGCCGAGGAAGCGATGGTCCTGGGCCAACCAGGTATCAAACGCCGCGGTGGGCAGCGTGCCGTCGCGCACGGCGGCAAGGAACGGATGCTGGGTCGCGCGCTCCCACAGATTGGGCACCGTCGAACTCTGCCATGTGGCCATCACACCAGTGATCCTCACGGCGGACCTGGAACGCCTGCACAGCTTCTACCGCGACCTGATCGGTGGCGTGGAGGCGACCCGCATCCCGAGCGAGGGCCCACGTTCTACCTGGGCATGCAGGTCGGAGACGGCCAACTCGGCCTCGTGGCTGACGACGGAGTCCAGGCCGGTCAGCAGCAGAGATTTCTGCTCAGCGTGGCGGTCGAGGACGTCGACGCACTCCTCGCGCGCGTCGAGGCGCTGGGTGGTCGAACGCTCGGACCGCCCAACGACATGGATGCCGGCGTCTGACCTGCACCGCGTTCCCGCCCGCCTGATGACCTGCACTTACGCTGCGAGGGTGCGGAGCCCTCCTGACGACCTGGACGTGGCCTCGCTTGCGCTGGTGATAACGGAGGCCTGGCAGTCGCCCGTCGCCGACCTCCGGTACGCGCCCGTAGGGTTTGGCAGCCATCACTGGGTGGCGACCGACGCGAGCGGTGCTCGACGGTTCGTGACCGTGGATGACCTCGATCAACACGGCGCGGATGGCGCCAGTGAAGGCCTCGCACGACTGCAACGGGCGTTGCTCACCGCACACGCGCTGTGGGAGGTCGCTGGATTGTCCTTTGTCGTCGCGCCACTCCTCGCGGTGGACGGGACCCTGCTTCGTGCCGTCGAACCCAGGTACGCAGCGGCGATGTTCCCGTTCGTCGACGGCCAGCCCTACCCGCAAGGCGAGCACTCGACCAGCCAGGATCGGGCGGCGGTCGTGGAAGTGCTTACGCAGCTGCACGAAGCGACCCTGACCGCACGAGCGTTCGCGGGGGTCGAGGACCTGGAGCTGACCGGCCGGGGCGACCTCGAACGCGCTCTCGGTCGGCTGCAGGTGCCGTGGTCCGGTGGACCCTACGCGGAGGCGACGCGGGGGCTGCTGACCTCGAGCGCGGCGAATCTGCGCGTGCTGCTCGCGGAGTACGACCGGCTCGCCAACCTCGCTCGGACCAGCAACGTCCCCTGGGTCATCACCCACGGCGAACCGAAGGCCGACAACTTCCTGGCCACCGATGCGGGCCCGGTGCTCGTCGACTGGGACACCGCACTGATAGCACCGGCGGCGCGCGACTTGTGGATGGTGGACGAGGGGGTCGGCGAGGGAACTGCCTACTACACCGAGCTCACCGGACGTCACGTCAGTCAGCCTGAGCTGACGCTCTACCGGCTTCGCTGGGACCTCGCCGACATTGCCGCATACGTGCAGTGGTTCACCGCACCCCACGCCCGCTCAGCCGACAGCGAAGTCGCCTGGAACGCCCTGTCGCAGACCCTGCACCTGAAGGAGCACTGGCCCCAGCTGTTGTGACGGGACGCCCGGCCAGTAGCGTCCTCGTCCCCGTCACGGCAGCCGCCGCGGACTTCGAGCCGGGAGCAGCACAGTGCAGGTAGAGGCACCATGCAGGTAGACATCGTCGGTCACGACGACAACGCAACCGTCGTCCGGCTGTGTGACAAGCTTCGCAAGCGCGGTCATTGCGTGCGCGTTGTTCCCGGCGACGAGCTGTACGTCGACCTGTCTGGCGGCGATTGCATCGTGGTCCCGTACGACGTCCTGCAGGTGCCACACGTGCTCGTCAGCGCATCCACGACCGACTGTCTCACTGCACTGGACGCCATCCGGGTATTAGCTGCGGCGGGTGTGCCGGTCGTCAATTCACCAGAGGCCCTCGAGAAGTCGGCGAACAAGTTCCGTACTGCACTCGCGCTGCAAGAAGCAGGGGTGCGGCATCCGCGTGTGTTGCAGGTCTGTACGGCGCGGACAGCGAGCGAGGCCGCCCGAAAGCTCGGCTACCCGGTCGTGCTCAAGGCGCCTGACGGCTCGGAGGGCAGTGCCGTCTTCCTGGTCGACCGGGAGTGCGATATGCCGGACGCCGTCACGCGCCTACGCCGTGTGTGCGCTCAGGACCCGGCTGGGTGGACGCCCTTGCTCGTGCAAGAGCGGATGGCCGAGTCGATGGGCCGCGACAAGCGGGTGCTCGTGGTCGGCGGACACGCGGTGGCCTGCATGGAGCGCGTTGCTCAACCTGGTGAGTGGCGCTCCAATCTCAGCCAGGGTGCGCACCCGCGACCGGCGATCATGAGCTTGGACGAGGCAGCTGCCGCAGTGAGCAGCGTGCTTGCCCTGGGGCTGGATTTCGGTGTAGTCGATGTCATGCCGCTCAGTGCCGGACCCGCGGTTCTCGAGGTCAACTCCTTCGGCGACCTGGTTGACATCGTAGCGATGTCCGGAGTCGACGCCATCGGCGTACTCTGCAGTTTCATCGAGTCGTGCGGTGGTTCCTGGTGCCCCCCGGCCGAAGGAATGCCCAGGCTCGAGCCTGGTGAATGGCGCAGCGAAATGCGATTCGCCTGGGCCCGCATCGCTCGACGGGCAGCAGAGCTCGCTGAGGCCGCCGCTAGCTTCGGAGGATAACCAGGACCACGAGGTCTTTGGTTACGGGCAGTCCAGCGCGCCGGTCGCGAGGGTGCCGGCCGCCAGCGCAAGCAAGCGGCGCCGGTCCAGCGGCGTAGCCGTCATGTCCTTCTAGACGCCTTCCTCGACGACTCGGTTCGTCTGCCCGATCGGCCGGAGCGAAATCGACCACCGGCACGTACAGTTCGACCCGACAGTGTCAGCGAGAGAGCGGAGTCGCTCATGACGTCGCAGCCCCCCAGCAGACGGGCCCGCACTGCGCTCGCCGCCATCGCAACCGGCAGCCTGACCGGCGCCCTGCTGCTACCCGCAGGGGCGGCTCATGCCGCGGCTCCCGTCCAGGGGAACAACGGCAGCCACGCGCCGTCGACCAGCGCGGACGGCCGCTACGTCGCCTTCAGCTCGGACGCCTCGAACCTGGTCGTCGGCGACACCAACGCAGCCTCGGACGTCTTCGTCCGGGACCGCACCACGAGCACCACCGCTCGGGTGAGCGTCTCGAGCGCCGGGCAGCAGGGCAACAGCGGCAGTGCCAAGCCGGCGGTCAGCGCGGACGGCCGCTACGTCGCGTTCGTCTCGCTCGCCTCCAACCTCGTCCCCGGCGACACGAACGGCGTCCCCGACGTGTTCGTCCGTGATCGGAGCACGGGGCAGACGACGCGGGTGAGCGTGTCGAGCGCCGAGGCACAGGGCGACGACGAGAGCAACTTCGAGACGCCGGCCATCTCGGCGGACGGGCGCTATGTCGCCTTCTCCTCCTACGCCAGCAATCTCGTCGGGCCGGGCAAGGACTACCCGTACTCGAGCGACGTGTTCCTGCGGGACCGAGACCGCGGCGTTACCACCAGGGTGAGCGTGGACGCGACCGGGGCGCCGCTTCCGGACACCCATCAGCCGTCGATCAGCTCGGACGGCCAGGTCGTCGGCTTCGTCAGCCGGCACGGCGCTCCCGACTCGCCGGATGTCACCTCGGCCTATGTGCGCGACCGCGCTGCGGGCCGGACGGTGCTGGTCGGAGACGACCGGGCGGCGTGCGGTGGAGGCACCTTCGACCCGCAGGTCTCAGCCGACGGCCGCTTCTTCCTCCGTCTGCTCTGGCGCAACGGCTGCACCCGGCAGGTGGGCCTGCTCGTCCGGACCGACTGGCAGTCGGTGACGTCGGTGCGGCGAGTCGTCTGGCATGACACCAGCCCGGGGAACTTCCCGATCCAGGCTTCGCAGTCCGCCAACGGCTCGCGAGCCGTCTACGCCGATGGCAGCCGGCCCGGAGCTCCGGTCGTGCTCTATGACTGGAGCTCCGGGCAGAGCACCGTGCTCCCGCTCGGGCAGACCGACGCCCGTGACCTCGACATGTCGGCGGACGGCCGGTCCGTCGCCCTGGAGACCGACGAGTCGCTGACGGCGGACGACACCAACGCACCCGTCGCCGACGTGTACGTCTGGACGCCGGACCAGAACCTGGTACGCCGGGTCAGCGTCGGCTGACCGGCCCCGGCCGGTCGCTGCCATGCCGGCCGCGCGCGGATATCGTGTTGAGCAGGCGTACGACGCGTACGACGCCAGACCGCGACACCGACCGCCGGAGCCATGTGAAGAACCCGCCGAAGATCGTCGTCATCGGCGCCGGCCCAGCCGGCCTGACAGCGGCGTACCAGCTGGTCAAGCGCGACGTCCCCGTCACCGTGATCGAAGGGGACGCGATGGTCGGCGGCATCAGCCGCACCGCCGAGCGCGAGGGGTGGCGCTTCGACATGGGCGGCCACCGGTTCTTCACCAAGGTGCCGGAGGTCGAGGCGGTCTGGCACGAGATCCTGCCCGACGACCAGTTCCTGCTCCGTCCGCGGATGAGCCGCATCTACTACGACGGCAAGCTGTTCGACTATCCGCTGCGCGCCACGAACGCCCTTCGCCAGCTCGGCCCGATCGAGGCGCTGCGCTGTGTCGCGTCCTACCTCTGGGCCCGCGTCTCGCCGCCGAAGGACCAGAGCTCGCTGGAGGGCTGGGTCGCCGCCCGGTTCGGCTACCGGCTCTACCGGATCTTCTTTCAGACCTACACGGAGAAGCTGTGGGGAGTGCCGGCGACCGAGATCAAGGCCGACTGGGCCGCACAGCGGATCAAGAACCTGTCGCTGTCCGCCGCGATCCTCAACGCGGTCCTGCCGCGGCGGAACCAGAAGGACATCACCAGCCTGATCGAGGAGTTCCAGTACCCCAAGTACGGCCCCGGAATGATGTGGGAGACCGCCCAGGAGAAGGTCGAGAAGGACGGCGGCCGCGTCGTCCTGGAGACCAAGGTGCGCACGATCCATCACGAGAACGGTCGCGCCACCGGGGTGACCGCCGTCGTCACCGGGGGCTACGGCCCCGGAGCGGGCGCGCCGCCCGCGCGCCGGCTGGACGTCGGCAGCTCCCACTACTTCCCGGCCGATCACGTCATCTCCTCGATGGCGCTGTCCTCGCTGCTGCTGTCGATGGACCCGCCGGCGCCCGAGGAGGTGCAGGCGGCGGCGCGCGCCCTGCGCTACCGCGACTTCCTCACCGTCGCGCTCGTCGTACCGGAGTCGGCCGGCTTCCCCGACAACTGGATCTACGTGCACTCACCCGAGGTCAAGCTCGGTCGCATCCAGAACTTCGGGTCCTGGTCGCCCTACCTGGTCAAGGAGGGCCGCACCTGCCTGGGCCTGGAGTACTTCGTCACGGTGGGCGACGAGCTCTGGACCATGCCGGACGACGAGCTGGTCGAGCTCGGGAAGCGCGAGCTGGCCGCGCTGGGGCTGGTGCCGGCCGAGCAGGTCGAGCGCGGCTTCGTCGTACGGATGCCCAAGGCCTATCCCATGTACGACGACGGCTACGCCGCCAACGTCGAGGTGATGCGGGGCTGGCTGGCGGCGAGCGCGCCCAACGTGCATCCGGTCGGACGCAACGGGATGCACAAGTACAACAACCAGGACCACTCGATGTACACCGCGATGCTCACCGTGGAGAACATCCTCGACGGCGCCGGCCACGACGTCTGGGACGTCAACGTCGAGGCCGACTACCACGAGGAGAAGTCCGCGCGGCGGGCGAGCGAGGAGCCGCCGGTGCCCGAGGTCATCGACCTGACCTCGGACACCCGCGAGCCGGCAGCCTGACCCGGGAGGTCAGCCGACGGCGGTGAGAACCTCGCCCGTGTTCGGAGCCATGGTGAGCGAGCCGACGGTCTCGCCGTCCAGTGTGGTCATCGGCTGCGGCAGCGGCACCGTCACCGTCGTGGTGGTCGGGTTCACGAGCGCCAGGCCCTTGGTGAACGCCCGCTGGTAGACACCCCCCGTCTTGGCGAACGCACCCAGCGGAGTGCCGACGTCGACCCGGTCGTAGGCGCTGTCCGAAGTGATGCCTGCCATCGTCTGCGACGGGAGGAAGTTCAGGAAGGACTGGCCGTTGGTTCCCAGCAGGAAGGAGGCGACGGTATAGCGGTGCCAGGCGTCGATCTGGCTGGAAGTCCCCGACGTCCAGGTCTTGGTGGTGGCCAGCACCACCCGGCCGCGCGCACCGGCGTCTGCGATCATGCTGACGTCACGGAGCCAGGCGCTCTCCGACTTGAAGTTGGTCAGGGACTGGTGCGGTGAGCGCAGCCAGATCTCTGAGTGCGCGGCATCCAAGGTCATCAGCAGGGGCACCGACGAGCCGCCGGCCTCACTGTAGTAGCGGGCGCCGGAGCCGAGACCGTTACCGGCCACGACCACGCCCGGGTTCTGCGCCTTGACCTCGGCCGCGACGGCGCCGGTGGCGGCCAGGTAGTCCCCCGGCGTCCAGACGGCTCCGGTAGCGGTGTTGATCGGCACGGCGTTGACATAGCTCGACCCCAGCGGCGCGGTGCCCAGCATGTCGAGGTAGCAGCCGTCGTAGCCGCTCTTGGTGAGGTTGGCCGCGCACTCCTGTCCGACCGACTGTCGCCAGGCCGGGTTGCCGATGTTCATCAGGTAGTTGCCGAAGCCCCTGGAACGCACCTTGTCGCCGCCGGCACCACGGGCGTACCAGGAGTCCGGATAAGTGGTGGGCTGGTTGGACTGGGCGAAGGCACCGTTCTGGTAGGCCAGCAGCCGCAGGTTGGGGTTGGCCGCGCGCATGGCGGCGGCGTACGGCGCGAAGGTCCGCTTGGTGGCCACGATCACGTTGAACCGGGTGGCGATCTCCACCGCCTGGCTGGCGGTGACCGCCTGGTCGGAGGCCATGTTCGTGGCGGCGTAGCGCTGCAGGAACAGGGCGCCGGGGGACAGGCCGGCGCTCAACGCCGCTGCAGCCGGTGGGTGCTGCAGGGTGGGCTTGTCTCCGGCGAAGGCGCCGGCGGTGCTCGCCGTGGCGACACAGACGGCGACGGTGGCGAGAGCCGACGCACCGCGAAGTGAACTACGCATGGAGTTCTTCCATTCAGAGTAGTCTGAGCATGCTGTCTCTTGGTCTATCGGCGCCGTAACCATCGGCCTTCTGGGTCAAGCGTTGGTCCAAAACGGTGATTCAGCGTGGTGCGACCGCCCGTGCAAGGGTTGTCACAGTCTGGTGAGGCGCAATCACTCTCGGAGACACACCGCCCGTGGCCAGCTGACTGCGCTGCTGCACCCACGGCAGCTTCGTCCGCTGTCAGGAAGTCAGTCTTGACGCGTGTGAACTGTGCAACACTCTGCTTCCGTAGAGCGTCTGGGGGAACACGTGGAGCTCACGCGAAGAGGGCTGTTTCAGGCAGGGGCAGCTGCCATCGCGCTGTCTGCTCTACCAAGAGGGTCGGCGGCACGCGCCGCGGGCACGCCCTTCTACTCCATGGCCATGCACGTTCACGGTTCAAGTTCGGAAGGGCCGGCATCCTGGGCGACCCAGGTCGCCTCGGCCAAGACCGCTGGCGTGGACGTCCTCTGGGCTAGCGACCACGACTGGCGCATGAGCGCGTACCAGTTTCCCACGGTTCTGCCGGTTACCAAGTCCAGCAGTCCGGGCTTCGCCGTCAAGAGCGGCACCGCGACGTTCTCGACCGCCGGCATGCACCTCGACAACGCCGTGGCGCTGTTCCAAGCGCCGCGCAAGCGGGGCCTGGGCAACATGGCCAACCTGACGATCTACATCGACCTCGTACTCGGTGCAGGCGAAAGCCTCGCGTGTGTCGTCGTGGGGTCGAAGTGCTCAGCCCCCAACGGCAGGATCGCTCGTCGCCAGTTCACGACGAGCGGCAGCTTCACCTGGCAGCCGGCCAACGAAGTGGCTGGTCTCCCACATGACAGCGCTCTCAGCCAGCTAACGATCGAAGGGTCCGGTCTGGTCCGCTCCTTCAGGTTCGACTGGGGGGTGACGGGCGACGAGCCGCTCATCGCTCAGCAGGAGGTGTTGGGCACACTCCGGGCGGCAAATCCTGGGCTGTCCATCCACCAGGCGCTGGAAGTCTCCCTGTTCGATCCGCACATCAACTGGTTCGGCGGAAGTCTGACGCTGCCCGACTACGCGAGTCTGCCGAAGAATGCAGATGGTGCCACCCGAGCAATCAGCGATATGATACGCGCTCGCGGCGGCATCATGTCGTACAACCACATGTATGGCAGCCACGGCAACCCAATAGTGCCTCAGCAAAAGGAGCTGGACGTCGCGGCCAGCGTGCTCGCAAAGCGAGCATATGGCGCTGAAGTCCTCGAGGTCGGCTACACCAGACGCGCTGGGGCGACGCTTCGCCAGCACATGCACGTGTGGGACATCTGCACACGCAACCAGTTCTACCTGGCCGGTAACGGCGTTAGCGACAACCACACCGGCGGTGAGTGGTTTCTCGGCGCCAACACCTTCGCCACGTGCGCCTGGGCCACGTCGCCTGGGCAAGCCGAGCTGCTGCACGCCATTCGGGCCCGCCGGTTGTTCGGACGCAGGCTCGGCGGCGGCTGGAGCGGCTGGGTCGACCTGGCCGCAAACGGTGCCCCAATGGGAAGTGTCTCGCCGTCCAGCGGTTCTCGTGCCGTCCAAGTGCGCGTGTCTGCGGTGCCCGCGGGCGGTTCCGTCACGGTGCTGCAGGTGCCGATCGACAACGGCGGTGTCCGCGTCACGACGCCGGCAGTGCTCGCGACATACCGCACGGCGAACGTCGACTCGGCTGTGACAGTGCCTTCCGGCAATGCCGTGCGGGTCGAGGTCAAGGACAGCGGCGGTCAGGTCGTCGGCTTCAGCAATCCGATCTGGATGCCCGCGGTGTGACAAGCGCTGGGGCGAACTGTTCGCCTCCTGGTGCGCTTCAACTGGTGTGAGCGACGGGTTGGGATCTTCGTGGCAATCGCTGGGGGCTTTGATTCCGAGCCCGGCACTGACCTGGTCGTAGATGCCTTCGGCCGCCCCGGTTGCGGTCCAGAAACGCAACGCAACAGCCACAGCGGTCTTGGCCCTTGAGCTTCGGGTTGCGCCGGCTCCTAACTCACGCCGCGTGGATCAAGCAGCCCAAGTCCGGCACCGCTGGCGCGACTATCGTTCATTCAGGCGGCAGCGTTCATTCAGGCGGCAGCGTTCATTCAGGCGGCGGCGTACTCGCAGCCTGCCACCGTGTCATCGCCTTTCTCGCCGAGGCAGACGTCATGCCCCGAGCCCCCACGCAGCCGGTCGTTGCCGGTGCCGCCCTGCAGTTTGTCGTCTCCGCTGCCACCGAACACCCGGTCGTTGTCCTGGTTGCCGTTCACGTCGTCGTTACCGGCGTCGCCGTAGATGGTGTCGTTACCCGCATCGCCCATGATCACGTCCGCGCCGCCGCCACCGTGGATGACGTCGTTGCCGGCCAGGCCGTCAATGCTGTCATCGCCTGGACCGCCCAGGATCATGTCGTCCCCGACACCAGCCTCGAGGCGGTCGTTTCCAGGACCGCCATCGAGCAAGCAGCCACGCACGCAGGCACGGCCAGAGATGTTAACGCCCGAGACCAGTTGGTCCCCCCCCGCGCCGCCGTACATCCGCTTTCCATCAGACAGGTTGTCGTCGCCGTCGCCGCCTATGAGGACGCCCCTCCCGTCTCGACCATAAATTACGTCGTTGCCCGCGTCTCCGTACGCTCGCCCGGGGGTCTGGATCAGGTCATTGCCGTCCCCGCCGTGTGCGACATCGGACTCGTTTTCCACCCTGGGACCGCACCCCCCAGCGAAACCCCCGTCGCCGGTGCACAGGCGGTCGTCGCCTGCTCCGCCGTACAGGACGTCGGTTCCCAGCAGCTCGTAGGAGAATCCTGTTGCGTCACCGATCAACAGGTCGTTCCCCGTCCCTCCGACCAGCAGGTCATCCCCCACCCCGCCCTTCAGCAGATCGTTCCCGGCGCCGCCGAGGAGTACGTCGTTGCCCGTCCCGCCGCAGATCAGGTCGTCGCCGCCGCGGCCGTCAATCCGGTCGTCGCCGGCCAGCGCCAGGATGACGTCTGGACCGGGCGTACCGACGACCACGTCGCTCCGGACCGTCCCGGTGATGGTGGGCTTCTGGTCGAAGCACGTGGCGCCGTCCTCGCCTGTGGCCGAGGGTGAACCAGCGGCGGCTACGCCCGGGGTCAGCGCAAAGGCGACCCCGCAGATGGCCGGTACGGCGTACCGAACCAGGTGACGGGCGATGTACGAAACGGCCATGAGGGCCCTCCTCCGGTTGGGTGTTCCACACCATAGACTCGCGGGAATATCGTCGACAGGCGGCAGGGTAACACCCACATGGTCCCGTGTATAAGGGCCTTCGGTGCTCCCGCCGTACCCCGGCGGCGGCAAGCATGGTGTGACTAGCCCTCTACTCGAAACAATGTCTCAACTCGCCCTGAGCCGATGGGTATTGCGACCAGCGACTACCCGGTTCGGGTACGGCCGGGTCTCCACCCTCGAGCCGGATGAGGCCCTTCAGCACGACGCCCTCGCCGCGGCCGGCTGCGACCGGATCTTCGTCGACAAGGCGTCCGGCGAGCTCGCGCACCGACCGGCACTGGACGCCCTGCTCGAGCAACTCCGCCCACGCGACACCGTCGTGGTCTGGCGCCTGGACCGCCTTGGTCGCCCTCTCCGGCACCTGATCGACACCGTGGCTGACTTTGAGCGCCGCGGGGTGGCGTTCATGAGCCTGACCGAGCACATCAACACCAGCACCCCGGGCGGCAAGCCCATCCCATCTCTTGGACCCCTCGCCGAGTTTCGAGCGTGACCTAATCAAGGAGCGGACGCTCGCTGGGCTGGCGGCGGCCAGGGCTCGTGGCCGTCGTGACGGTCGGCCCAGCGTCTGGACGCCCGAGAAGCTGGCGGCGGCCACCCAGATGTAGGAGGCCGGCCAACACGACGTCGCGGCGATCGCCCGGGGGCTCGGCGTCAGTCAGGCTTCGGTGTACCAGGTCCTGGCCCGTTGAGTGGATCGGGTCTGGACGCTCGGCGGAGCCTGACGCAGGCCGCCACACGCGGCATGCCCGAGAGAACACCACTCGGTAGCTCCGGAAGCCCACCCGCCGTCGTTGCAGTACGTCTCACGACGACTGAGTGCAGAGCCGCCGTGAAGATTGCTTAGCTCCCCGGTTGCGGTGGTCCAGGAGCGCAACGCAACACCGCGATTCGGCCTCCAACTAGCCCGGCTCGGACCAAGAGGGCGAGGCCACAGCGTGCTGGTCGGCAAGCCACCAGCGATCTTGAGGAAGCCGCACTGACACCGCCGGAGGACACGCTGACCCGACGAGTCGTCCCGGCCACCATGTCGCGCACGAAGTATGCCGCTGCTCCCATTGGTATCGCCGCTCACCAGGTTGGCGGCTAGGGAGGAGAACGCAACGTACCGGCCGTCGGCGGAGATGCTCGGGTGGCTGCTTGCGCCGTTGCCTACACGGAACTCCAGGCGATCCACGATGTCAACGAGCAATCACCTGAAGTTGCGCTAATCAGAGACCCTGGTGACCAATGCGTGCGCATCGGGACCCGACTGAACGCGTCGCAAGCAACTAAGACTCGAGGCGAGGAGGATCGGAGCTTAGCTGCCACAGCCCGATCCTCCCTGCGTCCGCCACGCCGTTGGGCGCTTAGCCCACGGTGAAGTGGATCCGGTTCGACGACGTCCGGTTCCCGGAGCCGTCACCGACCACGGCCACCACTGCGTAGCTTCCCCGCTCCGTAGGTGTCCAGCTGGTGGTCCAGGATGTGGACTTGGCTCCGACGGTCGTGAGCTCCGCCGGTCGCAGCGTGCGGGTCTCGCCGACGCCCCAGGACCCGTCGTCCTGCAGCCACTGGTCGCTGGCGTTGCGGATGCCGACGGCGACCCGGACCACCTGGTTGTCATCCGTCGCCGTACCGCTGATCGTGACCGGTCCCGACGCCACGGTGCTGTCAGCGGTCGGGGATGTTACCCGCAGCTCAGGAGCGGTGGCGTCGCTCTTCGAAGGCGGCGCGGCGGCGGTGGCGTTCGACTTAAGCTTGGCGTTCGTCGAGTTCAGCAGCGACGAGTTCCACCTCAGCCACTCTTTGCCGCTCGGCAGCTCCAGCGACATGATCCCGTGGCTCGCCGCCCAGTTCAGCACCGTGGTCTCGTCCCCCATCCCGGCGCCCAGGTTCAAGGTCTGCAGGTCCATCGGAGCCTTGCGGGCGAACACGCCGTCGTAGATGGAGCGGAGCGCCGCCTGCTGACCATTGATCACCGGCATTCCGAAACCGGTGTTGAAGGCGATCAGGCCCGGATGGGCGGCCCGGGCGGCGTCGTAGATCTCCAGGGTGGCGGTCGGGCTGGAAGAGACTCGTCCCGTGGAGTCCAGGCTCTGGATCGGATGCAGGCCCAGGTCGAGCCGGGTGTGCGACCAACGGCTGGCCATGAAGTCGATGTCGGCGACCAGTGCCGCGCGCCGCTGCGCCTCGGTGTAGCCGGCCGCGAGCCAGTAGGAGCCGTTCGTCTTGCCGGTCACCGGCGACTTGTCGTTGGCCATCAGCAACATGACCTCGGCGCTGATGACGCCGGTGCCGCTGATGTTGATCTCACGCACGGTCGGGTCGGAGTCGTAACGGGCCGCGAGCGCCGACTGCAACTCCCGCCACGCGCTCTGGTAGTCCGCGGTCCAGAACCGTCCGATGCTCGTCTGGACCTTGCGCTGGTGATCCCACGCCGGCATCGGCGCACCACCGATGCTCTTGGCCCAGTCCGGCGCCTCGGTGCCGGCGATGACCCGGAACTTCACTCCCAGGCCGTACTTGCGAGCCGTCGCCAGCCGCTGGTCGATGAAGCTGAAGTCGTACGTGCCCCGGCGCGGCTCGAGATCCCGCCAGCTTGGCACGATCGCGAAGCCGCCCAGATACGGGGCCTCCGTGCTGTTCGGGACACCACGGGTCAGCAGCCCGCCGAGCGGCGGCTTCACCGGCTCAGTGGCGTCGGCGTGGTGCGCCAGGAACGGCAGCACAAGCAGTGCAGCCAGAGCGACGGGCCTTCTCACGGGTGGACTCCCAAGACTTGTCAGGCAACAGTCAGTTAGACATCGGGGGCGCCACCCCCGAATCTTGAGCAGACTGGCGACTCCAGCACCCGATCGGCCCAGCGGCACGCACCCGGTTGGCGGCTTGCGATCGGTGCAGGGCAGAGCTGGGTCCACTGGTCCCGCGTGGTGGTCCGTGGCGCAGTTCTGACCGCGGCGCTCGCCTAGGTGGCCCTCGCTCGGCAGGCCGATCGCAAGCCGCGGAAACTACCCATTTGTGCTATAGCCGGCCCCCAGCGTGTCTGCGACCGTACGATCGAACCCTTCCCTGACTGGGCTGACGGACAGAGGCGCAGTGACACGCATCCGCAAGACCCTCCTCGTCGCAGCGGCCGTTGGCGTGGCGCTGACCGGTGGCGGCAGCGTCGGAGCCGCCACGAGCAGCCCATACGGCGTGCACGGCGGTAAGGCGACGCCGTCACTGCAGAAGGCGGTCGGCTCGGCATGGACGGCCTCGCTGTTGTCCTGGGCGGAGGTCGAGCCGACACGTGGTCGTTACGACTTCACGAAGTTCGACGCAGCGGTCAACGAACAGGCGGCCGCCGGCGTCCAGATGCAGTTCCGCGTGCAGACCTGCGCGTTCACGCCGGGCGGTGCACCGTTCTGGGGCACGTACCCGTTGCCGTCGGGAGTGGCCGAACGCAGCCACGGGCCGTGCGCCCAGGGAGTGCCGCGCAGCCAACAGGACTGGTACGACTTCGTCTACACCCTGGTGCTGCACTACAAGAACTTCGCTCATCCGGTCCGCCTCTTCGGCATCAACAACGAGGTCAACGACCCAGGCCAGTGGCCAGGTGTCTCAGGTCGTACGGCGTGCAGCACGGCGAGCTGCCCCGTGTACACCGACTACGTCACGACGCTGGCCACGGCACGGAAGGCAGCGCACGCGGCGAACCCCGGTGTCGTCGTCCTTGACGCCGGTCTTAGCAGCCCCACGCTCGGGGTGGCGGTCACCCGCGCCAAGTATGAGGCGGGCGGCAAGAGTGACAGTGCGTTGAAGGCGGCAATCCAGTTCCTCAACCAGTACTTCTCCTACCGGCACCCTCCGGGCAAGGCGCCGGCGTACCAGTACATCAATCCCAACCAGTCGATCTCGCAGCTGCGCACGCAGTTCACCAGCACCTTCTACGGGACGCTCACTCCACAGGCAGACCGCTTCTACTACTTCGCCACGCACCTCTACGCCAGTGGCGCGATGGACGCCATCCAGATGCACTTCTACGACTACTCCCCATCCATCGTCACGGTTTTGGGATTCATGCATGACCACGGCGGGAGCAGCTTGCCGGTGTACTGCTGGGAGTGCGGAATCAAGTGGCCGGCGCTGGACGGGAAGCTGTACAACTACAACCCGACGCTCAACGTGCAGTTCCTGCAGGACAAGGCGAGGCTTGGCTTCGCCAACGGTATGGTGCAGATGCTCTGGCTCCCCATGTCGTGGGGAGCGCCCCCCGCGAAGACCGACCTCGAGAAGGACGTCCCGCTTGTCTGCGGCCAGTGGACCAGTAGCGCGTACGCGCCCGGGCTGTGCGCGTCGGGCAGCACGTTGACCAAGGTCGGGGTCGCCTTCCGAAACCTGACGACCGCGCCGTAACAGGACACGGCAGGCCCCAGTTGTGGCGGCGATCCCTCCTATGGCTCTTCGAACCTGAGGGGGTAAGGAGGCCAGCTCGAAGGGCCTGGTTGACCGACCACCACGACACGTCGTGCTCGCAGGCGAGCTCGGCCGCGCTGCGCAACGAGCAGGAGAACCGCCCGCTCCAGGCACTCGCGCAGTCAGCAATCAGTCCCGGCCCTACCTGGGCGGGGGACTCGCTGGCGCTGCCGGCACGCCGGCTCGTCACAGGCCCAGCGGCGCTTGTGCAGCGCATGGGCAGCGGCCGACCGGCAGGTCTTGATCCGTTGCACCAGCGGGAGTGCACCCGGGCGCTGAAGATCCCGCAGGACGGGCAGGCTGCTCGGCCTCCATCCTCTCGACTGCCACCCCCCGACCGCCGGCCGGTAGCGCAACGGCGAACACGACCCGGAACTCGTCCAGATCGAACAGCAACGACGTAGCCCCCGTCCACGACTCGCGGCCTTTCGGTGACTGACCCGACACAGCCAGCCTGGAAGGCCGCGAGCTTGTTCACCGGCCACGACACGAGCCGCACAAACAAGATCAGTTCACGCTCCACCGCGAAGAGCCCGTATGGCAGTGATTCGACCTTGACCCAGGGCCAGCTGGGCGTGGTCGCGGCTGGGGTCGACAGGCGTTGGCCCTCAGCAGGCTCCGGCCGGCGGCTGCGGCGGGCTGGGCGGAGGAACGGCGGACGAGCCGTTCCAGATGTTGTTGTACTGCGTCCAGTACCGCTGCAGGTTCGAGCTGAGCGAGATCTTGCTGAAGTAGTTGTTCGTGAACGTCGACGCGTTGAGCGCTCCAGCGGTCATCGCCAGCGGGCTGTTGGTCACCCGGTTGCACTGGACCAGTGACTTGTACGTCGAGGTGTCCATGCTCGGGGCCGACAGCGTCGCGTCCTTGCTCCGGAAGTTGAAGCCGGACCCCCGGATGGCGTCGGCGGTGTTGTAGGCCCAGGTGTTCTGCCAACCGGACTGCTGGTCGTTGAAGCCGATCTCGGCCCGCATCACGGTGTTGCGCTGGAACGTGTTGTAGCTCGCGTCGATGTCGGTGTTGATGCCTCGGCCGTCGCCGGGGAGGTCCGAGACGGTGTTGTATTCCACGCGGTTGTAGTTCGAGGCACCACCCACGCGGATGCCCTCCTGCATGTAGTGCTTCCACGTCGAGGCCGCGATGATGTTGATGCGGTTGTGGTGCACCCGCCATGAGTCGCTGTAGGTGACGAGCCACGCCCCGGGGCCAATGCCGCAGGCTATGTTGTGGATCTTGTTGTTGCCGATCTCGCCGCCTCGGGTCACGGTCGCGTGCACACCGCGACCCGAGATGTCGTTGCCGAGGATGCGCCAGCCCTCGGCGGGGTCGACGCTCACACCGAGCTTGTTGCTCAGCGCGCTGTAGATCCCCTTCGCGGCCACTGGGTCCTTGGTGCCGCGCCCGGGCAACGACCGCCGCGTCTGCCAGTCGTGGGCGTCCGCAAGGTCGTGAAACCAGGCCGCAACAGTGTCGAAGTTGCTGCCCGAGATCCAGATCCCGTTGACGATCTTCATCTTCTGGATCGTCCAGTAGTCGACGCCGCCGGCCGCGAAGATGGTCCGATTCATCGCCGGCTTGGTGTTGTTGCACGGTTCCGTCGGGAAGTCCGCGGTCAAGGTCACCGGACCGTCGCCGTACGGCTCGATGGTGATCGGAGCGCTGGCGGTCCCGGAATGAGTGATGGTGATCTGTCCGGAGTAGGTGCCGGCGTGCAGCTTGATGTGATCGCCCGGCTTGGCCGTGTCAACAAGGACCTGCACCGGCGAGACAGCTGCCCCCGTCGGACCGCTCGGGTAGCCGACGAGCGTCCGCCCGCTGGCGGCCGAGGCGTGCGCGCCCGGTGCCGAAAGCCCGGTGGCAGCAACGACCAGCAGCATGGGCACGAGCCGGCGAGCGGCAAGGTTCGGCGACAGGCTAGGCGCAGGAACGGACAGCACGATCCCCCCAGGGAGTAGGTACGTCGAACGGACGAAAAACGATGCGGTGAATCAGCAGGATCCGGCCGGAGGCTGTGGCGGTGACGAGGGTGGCAGCTCGGTGGAGCCGTTCCAGCGGTTGTTGTACTGCTTCCAGTACGTCTTGAGGTTGGCGCTCAGCGTGACCTTGTTGAAGTAGTTGTTCACGAAGGTCGACTCCATCAGCGCGCCGGCGGTCATCGGTCGGACGCTGTTCGTAACCCGGTTGCACTCGACGTGCGCGCGGTAGGTCGAGCTGTTGAAACTAGGGGCGACCAGCTTGGCGTCGGCTCCACGGAAGGCGAACGCGGGTCCACGGATCGCGTCAGCGGTGTTGTAGAGCCACTGGTTCTCCCAGCCCGACTGCTGGTCGTTGAAGCCCATCTGGGTGCGCAGAACGCTGTTGTTGCGGAAGACGTTGTAGCTCGCGTCGATGTCGGTGGTGATGCCGCGACCGTCACCCGGGAGGTCCGACACGACGTTTCGCTCGATCAGGTTGTACGACGAGGCCGAGCCGAAACGGATGCCCTCCTGCATGTAGTGGCGGTAGGTCGAGGGAGCGATCCGGGCCACCGAGTTGTCATGCACTGCCCATGCGTCGCTGTAGGTCGTCAGCCACGCGCCCGGCCCGACGCCGCAGTCCACGTCGTGGATGGTGTTGCCGCCCAGCTCGCCGCCGCGGGTGACCGTCGCGTGGACGCCACGCCCCGAGATGTCGTTGTCGAGGATCTTCCAGCCCTCCGCCGGATCAACCGGGACACCGACCTTCGTGGTCAGGGCGGCATAGATCGCCTCAGCAGCGACCGGGTCGTTCGTGCCGCGGCCCGGCAGCGAGCGACGGGTCTGCCAGTCCTTGGTCCGCGCCTTGTCGTGGAACCAGGAGGCGACGAGGTTGGAGTTCGTGCCGGACAGCCAGACGCCGTTGACGATTCGAAGGCCTTGGATCGTCCAGTAATCGGAGCCGTTGTCGGAGTAGAAGGTGCGACGGACGGAGGGAGTGCTGCTATCGCACAACTGCGCGCGGAAGGTGGCCGTGACGGTGACCGGGCCGCTGCCGTCGGGCTCGATCGTGATGGGCGCCGCGGCGGTGCCTGAGCGGGAGATGACGACCTGGCCCTCGTAGGTCCCGGCCGCCAGCCGAATGTGGTCGCCAGGCAGTGCGGCGTCCACGGCCGCCTGCAGCGGAGACGGACCGGTGGAACCGGCGAGAGCCGACGAGAGCGGTGCGACGCGCAGGACCCTGCCACCGGCGTCCGACGCGGAAGCGGTCGGCAGAGTCACGGCGGAGCCGACCAGAATGATCACCAGAGCCGGGAGCAGCAGCCGAGGTTGCGTGATCGGCCGTGCGCGGGGCGAAACGGAGCGGGCTGGCACACTACCTCCGGACAGACGCGTGACTTGTGGAGTCGACAGACGCGGGCGCTGCGGCTGCCAGTCGCACCGTAGGGGTCCAGCAGTGCCAGGTACATAGTCATTTCGTATGGTTCGTCCGTTTGGACCCCCCGCTGACACAGGGTGACCGACGGCGCCCGCGTCGCGTCGAGGGGTCTTCAGGGGCAGGAACCGGCAGTCGGCTGCCGAGGATACGCAGGCGGCAGGGCCGTGGAGCCGTTCCAGCTGTTCTTGTACTCGGTCCAGTACGTCTTCAGGTTCGGGGACAGCGAAATCCGCTTGAAGTAGTTGCTCACGAACGCCGTCTCCATGAGTGCACCCGCGGTCATGGCACCGCCGTTGATGATCCGGTTGCACTTCACGAGCGACCGGTACGTCGTGCTGTTCATGCTCGGTCGGGTCAGCTTGGCATCGGCACCACGAAAGGCGAAGCCCGGGCCACGAACGGCGTCCGCGGTGTTGGAGAGCCACTGGTTCTCCCAGCCGGACTGCTGGTCGTTGAACCCCATCTTCGTCCGCGTCACGGTGTTGTGCTGGAAGATGTTGTAGCTGGCGTCGATGTCCGTGGTTATGCCGCGACCGTCCCCTGGAAGGTCCGAGACGAGGTTGTTCTCGATCACGTTGTACGCCGACGCCGAGCCGAAGCGGATGCCTTCCTGCATGTAGTGGCGGTAGGTCGAATCGCGATCGTACTAACGTGGTTGTCGTGCACCTTCCAGAAGTCGCTGTAGGTGGTGAGCCATGCGCCGGGGCCGATGCCGCAGGCGATGTCGTGGATCGTGTTGTTGGCGAGCTCGCCGTCGCGGGTAACAGTGCCGTGCATCCCGCGGCCCGACATGTCGTTGTTCAGGATCTTCCACCCCTCGGCCGGGTCCACCGTCACGCCGAGAGTGGTGCTCAGGGCGATGTAGATGTTGCGCGCCGCGACTGGGTCGTTCACGCCCCGGCCGGGTAGAGCGCGCCGCGTCTGCCAGTCGCGTACCTCCTCGCGCCGCTTGAACCACGGCGCCACGACATCGAAGTTGGACCCCGAGAGCCAGATCCCGTTGACGATGTTGAGGCCCTGAATGGTCCAGTAGTCGACGCCGCCGGCCGCGTAGAACGTGCGGTTCTGGGCGGGCTTGCTGTTGTTGCAGGGCTCGACGGGGAACGTGGCGGTCACGGTCACAGGCCCGTCCCCGAAGGGCTCGATCGTGATGGGCAGCCCGGGCGCGCCCGAGTGGTTGATGGTCACCTGGCCGTCGTAGGTGCCGGTGTGCAGCTGGATGTGATCACCGGGCATGGCCAGATCCACGAGCGCCTGGAGGGTCCCCGTCGGATAGCCCTCGAGTACGATCCCCGCGTCGGCTGACGCGTGTTGGTCCGACCCCGCAGCGACGGCGGTGCCCAGCGCTACTAGCAGGGCCGTTACCGCGGCGGCACGGCGCGGCGGAGCGAGAGCGGGCACAGGACCCTCCGGATCGACGTCAGTTGTCAGGTGCCTGCCCTGGTCGGCGGCATAGGCACGCCGTTCGCAGCCCAGGTGTGCGTATCAGCAGGCCCCGGCCGCAGGGGGCGTGGGGTAGTTCGGCGGCGGTGTCGTGGAACCATTCCATGTATTACCATAAGCCGCCCAGTAGCTGCGCAGGTTGACGCTGAGCGCTATGCGCGGAAACGTGTTGTTGACGAACCGGGTCTGGTTCAGGCCACCAGCCGTCAGGGCACGGTAGCTGTTGGTAACCCGATTGCACTTGACATAGGAACGGTACGTCGTGCTGTTCATGCTGGGCGCCGTGAGGCTGGCGTCGAGGCCGCGGAAGGCGAAACCTGTGCCGTGCATGGCGTCCGCCGTGTTGTACACCCACTGGTTACCCCAACCCGACTGCTGGTCGTTGTAGCCAATCCGAGCGCGCGCTGCGCTGTTGTAGCGGAAGATGTTCCAGCTCGCGTCGATGTCGGTCGTGAAGCCTCGGCCGTCACCCGGCAAATCGTACGCGGAGTTGTACTCGACCACGTTGTACGCCGACGCTGATCCCAGGCGGATGCCCTCTTGCATGTAGTGCTTGTAGGTCGACGGAGCGACACTTGTGACGCGATTATGGTGCACCTTCCAAAGTCGCTGTAGGTAGTCAGCCAGATCGCGGGACCGATGCCGCACGCCACGTCGTGAATGGTGTTGCCGCCCAACTCGCCGTCCCTGGTCAGAATGCCGTGTATGCCACGACCGGAGACGTCGTTGTTCAGAAGGCGCCAGCCCTCCGCCGAATCCATGGGCGCACATCGCCGCCAAGAGGGCAGCGTGACACCGGTCATTACGGCGTCACCACCCTCCACCGCGAAGAGCCCCTAAAGGATAAACCCAACGCCGTAGTGTGGATTATGGGCTCTTCGGATCTGAGCGTGGGTGACCGCTGCGGCGTGGCGTAGCGAGGAGATGGACGTCGGGGTCTTCAAGATCGGTAGCGACCAAGCCGACCGATCGAAGAAGACCCCGACATGGATCACTGTAGGTGTGGTCCGGGTGCACGCTGGTGCGCTCGGGCTGATGCGATGTTCAACGTCGACGGCATGCACGTGCTCGAGGTGCGGCAGGGTTACCGCAAGCTGGTGATCACGGTCGAGACCGACGCCAACGTGACCGGCTGCCGACGCTGTGGCGTCGTGGCGGTTGGTCATGGCCGGCGCCGAGTGGTCGCGGCGGACGCGCCGTGTTTCGGCGTGTCGGTACTGATCATCTGGTTGAAGCGGGTCTGGCGCTGCACCGAGCCGGACTGCGTGGCCGGGACGTGGTCGGAAGAGCATGAGTTGATCGCGCAGCGTGCCGTGCTGACCTCGCGGGCGATCGAGTGGGCGACCGATGCGCTGACCCACGACGACACCACCGTCTCGGCGCTGGCCCGGCATCTGCGGGTGGACTGGCACACCCTGTGGCGGGCGGTGAAGACCGAGGCGATCTCGCGCACGAGTCGACCGGATCGGTTGTCGAGCGTGCGCACGCTCGGCGTGGACGAGCACATCTGGCGACCGAGCCGGCAGGCGCACACCGACCGGGCGGTGACCGCGATGGTGGACCTGACCCGCGACGAGCACGGACGCCTGCACGCCCGGCTGCTCGACGTCGTGGCGGGCCGGTCCGGCACCGCGTACGCGGGTTGGCTCAAGCAGCAGCTGCCGGAGTTCATCGCCGGCATCGAGCACGCCGCCCTAGACCCGTTCCGCGGCTACGCCAACGCCATCCGCGACGAGCTGCCCGATGCCGTCGCCGTACTCGATGCGTTTCACGTCGTTCGCCTCGGCACCCAGGTCGTCGACGAGGTCCGCCGCCGCTGCCAGCAAGACAGCCTCGGCCGGCGCGGGCACAAGGACGACCCGCTCTACAAGGTCCGCGGGCTGCTGCGCCACGGGCAGGAGCATCTGACCGGGCGGCAGCACGCACGCCTCGACGCAGGACTCGAAGCCGGAGACCCGACATGGGAGGTCACCGTCGCCTGGTCGGCCTACCAGCAGCTTCGCTCGGCCTACGCCGCGACCAACGCCGCCGCGGGAAAGAAGATCGCCGAGCAGGTGCTCGACTCGTTCCCGACCTGCCCGATCCCCGAGGTCGCCCGGCTCGGCCGCACGCTGCGAGCCTGGAAGCAGCAGGTGCTCGCCTACTTCGCCACCAAGGGCGTGTCCAACGGGCGGCACCGAAGCCATCAACCTGCTCATCGAGAAGACCCGGCGACTGGCGCACGGGTTCCGCAACTTCGGCAACTACCGGCTCCGCATCCTCCTCGTCGCCAACGGCTCACGGCCCTACCGCCAGCGTCGAAACCATGCTTGATTCCGAAGAGCCCCTTTGGCGGCGGTACGGATATCAGCCATATAGGTCAACGCTGGTCCGCACGGGTCCACCTCACCCGACGGCTGGCGTCAGAACCTGTCCGGAGTTCGGGGCCAGCACGACGGACGTGACGGTTGCGCCGTCGAGGTCCCGGTAACCGGCAGACAACGGCACGGTGACCGAGCCCATGGTGGGGTTCACCATGGCCAGTCCCCCAGTGAACTGGCGCTGGTACACCCCGCCCACCTTGGCGAAACCACCCACTGGTGCGCCCACGTCGACCCGGTCGTACGCCGAGTCAGCGGTCAACCCCGGCATGGTCTGGTTCGGCGAAAACGTCAGGTAGGACTGGCCGTCGGTACCCATCAGGAACGACGCGACCGTGTAACGGTGCCAGGCGTCGACTTGCGCCTGCGTTGCCTGCGTCCAGAGTTTGGTCTGGACCATCACCCGTCGACCACGACCGCCTGCGTCGACCAGCATGTTGACGTACTGCAGCCACTGCTTCTCGGTCGGGTACTTCGTCACGCCCTGGCGACCGCCCCGCAGCCATATCTCGTCATGGCCCGCATCGAGCACGTCCAGCATCGGAGCGTTCGTGGTGCCGTCCGTTGCGAAGTAGCGGCCACCGGTGGTGAGGGCATTACCTGCCAGTGGGATGGCCGGTAGGCCGGCGCGCACCTTGGTGGCCAGGCTGAAGATCGCGGCAGCGAAGCCGGAGCTGGTCCACGCCTGCCCGGTGCGCGAATCGACGGGCAAGGCCGTCAGGTAGCCAGGGAGCAACGGCGCCGGCAGCAGCATGTCCAAATAGCAGCCGTCGTAGCCGTTGGCACTGAGGTCCACCGTACAACGGGATACGACATCCTGTGCCCACGCCGGGTTGGTGATGTCCATCAGGTAGTTCCCGAATCCGGTTGAGGTGACACGATTGCCGTCGCGATCGTGTGCGTACCACGGGGCCGGATAGCGACTTCCCTCGTTCTTCTGGGCGAAGGCGACGTTCTCGTACACCAGCAGCTTGAGGCTGGGGTTGGCCGCGCGCATCGCGTCGACGTACGGGGTGAACTTCGACCGATTCCCGACGACCACGTCGTATCGAGCAGCGATGTCGAGTGCGGAGCTCAACGTCATCACCGTCTGATCGGTGGCCATGTGGGTCGGGGCCCAACGGTGGAGAAGGGAACCGGCGCTCGTTGGGAGAGCAGTCGGTATCTCGATCGCTGCAACCGGTTGTGGACGACCGCCGCCGACAGCATTGGCGTGGCTGGCTGTGGTGCCTGCCACCAGCAGGCAGGCGGCAGTTCCGGACAAGATCGACGTACGGTTCAAGATAGGCCTTCCGCCAACACGGGGTGGGTGCTACTGATCTCATCGACGCGGCGGGGACGGGCACTTGACAACGGCGCTGCGTCTGATCGGGTGAAGCGCGGACAGCCAAGGTTTGGGCCGGTCGGCGGCGAAGGCGAGGCTGGGCGGGCCAACGCCGCGGCGCTTTCTACGCAGACCGTGACGAAACGGTCACTTACGGACAATAGCCCCAACGGGCTATAGCGGCGTCTACTCCCGAGAAGCCATGCTGCACCAAGTCCGGCCACACCACGCGCCCTGGAGATCGTCTTCGCATGCCCCTGACACGCCGAGAGCTGCTGCTGCGTTCCGGACTGATGGCCGGCGCGGGTCTACTGCTGCCCGGTGCCCGCCGGCTGCTCGTGCCGCAGGCCGCATCGGCGGCGGATGGTGTGCTACGGCCCTACTCCATGGCCATGCACCTGCACTCTTCCTTCAGCGAGGGCGACGCCTCGATGGAGTCGCACCTGGCGGATGCCAAGAGCAACAACGTCGACGTGCTGTGGTGGACCGAGCATGACTGGCGAATGATGGGCTACGGCTACCGCCAGACCGTCCACTTCGACTCCCTGAGCGAAGCCGAATCCGGCCGCACGTGGACGTGGGGGCCGGTCAAGACCGGGAGTTTCGCCAGCTCCACTGCCGGGATCGTGCAGAGCCCGTCCTCGCCCTTGGATCCTTCCCAGCCCGGCGCTCTTCGGTTCACCGCTACGAGCGCTGGCGGCCCGGCCGCTAGCAACTACCTCGAGGCCAAGACCGACTCGGCGCGGAAGAATGAGCGCGCCAACCTGGCTGGTCAGGTGCTCGAGATCGAGGTGTTCCCCGAGCAGATCGGACCCAACGGCTACCTCGAACTGCTGATTGTCAGTTCTTGGCACCCAGCCCGGGGCGGTCGACCCGCAGGGACTTATTCGCTCTCCTACCGGATCGGCGGGCCCGGCGCCCCTGGTTCCCAGGTGGCGCAGGGGATCAAGGGAGTGATCACCCGATCCGCGCCGACCGGCCAATGGACCTCTCTCCGGATCTCCCCCGCTGACGACGCGGCCATCATCTGGCCGGACCTGGTCGGCCGTGACCTCGTCCTGCGCACGCTGCGCCTCGGGGTGGTCAGCCGCCGGTCGGCCCCGTCTGGCGGCGTCTTTGACTACCTGCGGTTCACACGGCAATCCGGCGCGGACGCCCAGCGGGTCCAGTCGGATCTCATGGCTCGCTACGCGCCGCTGTTTCCCACTGTTCGGCAGTACGCCGGTCTCGAGGTCTCCCTCTACGACCCGCACATCAACTGGTACGGCGGCGTCCAGACCATGCCGGACTACGGGGCTTCGAGCGCTCAAGGAACGGATTTCGCACGGCAGGCGGTCAACTCCATCCACAGCAGCGGCGGAATCGCGTCGTACAACCACATGTACGGGACCAACGGAGGGCTGCTCAGCAGCGCGGCCCAGGAGTCACTGCGGGCCAAGGTCGCCGCCGAGTTAGTGAGCTCCAACGCGTGCAACGCCGACCTGCTGGAGGTCGGTTACCAACAGCGGGCCGGCGTGACGATGGAACGCCACCTGGCGGCGTGGGACGTGTGCTCCCGCAACGGGATGTTCCTGACCGGCACGGGTGTGAGCGACGCGCACGGACACCAGGCCTGGGCCGGCCTTCTCAACCGCTTCCTGACCTGGGCCTGGGCGCTGTCCTCGGTCGAGACCGATCTGATTCAGGCGCTGCGAGCCGGTCGGATCTACACCGGTGACATGGCCCTGTTCGCCGGATCGCTCGACCTGCTCGTCGACAGCTGCTGCCCGATGGGGTCTGTGTCGGTGTCGCCCCTTCCCGAGCGCTCACTCGTGATCACAGCGACCGGCATGCCAGCCGGTGGCAGCCTTCGGGTCGTTCAAGGCTTCGTCGACTACGCCGGCCCGGGGCAGCCGGCACCCAACACGGTTACGGTGGCAACGCTGCCTGCCGCTGCGTTCACCACCGGGACCACCACCGTGAACATCGACAACAGCAGGTCGTCCTTCGTCCGGACCGAGGTCCGAGACGGCAGTGGCAAAGTCATCGCTTTGTCGAACCCGGTCTGGCTCTTCACCTCGGCCCCGGGCTCCGACGTACCGCCATCGCGGTTGTGCGCGTGCGCATGATCCACACCTCTGCTAGCGAAACGGTCACCGTGGACAAGCGAAGGACAGACCCAAGCCCGTCACGCGCCCGACGCACGGCTCGCTGGCTCGTGCCGCTGGCACTGTGCTTGCCGCTGGCGGTTCTACCCGGCATGTCACAGGGCGCCGAGACAACGCAGGCACCGAGCTTGCTCCAACCGCCGGTTCCCGGTGCCATGCAGCGCTGGTCCGCCGCACACATGGGCTACAAGCTGTACGTGCCCTCGGCGACGGCCGCGGCGGACATCGCCAGGCGCTTCAACCTCATGGTGGTTGCACGGGGGGAGTTCGACGCCTACGAAACGGAGATGCACGCGGCAAACCCGCTGCTGAAGACGCTCGTCTACCTCAACGGGACGTACGGCGGCACCTCGCCGACCGCATACCCCGATGCGTGGTACGCCCACGACGCCAACGGCAACAAGATCCAGTCGAAGTTGTTCAACAACTACCTCATGGAGGTCGCCAACCCCGCCTGGGCCGACGACCGGGCGGCGTTGTGCACCCAGTTGCTCGCATCCAGCCACGCTGACGGCTGCTACGCCGACATGATGGGTGTCTCCTCCCTCAACCCCAACTACTGCACGGGTCTGGCGATCAACCCGGCGACAGGCAAGGTGTGGGTGTGGGCGGACTACCTCCGCGCTACCGGCTTCATCGCTGACAAGATCCGCGCCGCCAGCCCGGACCGGCCGCTGGCCGGCAACGGCCTCGGCAACGGGACCAGGTTCTACAGCGGCATCCGATCTTCGAAGGACAACCTCAAGTACCTCGACGCCGGCCACTCAGAGATCTGGCTGCGGGACGGCCGTACGCCGTTGACCGGCTTCCCTGACGAGGTCACCTGGAAGAAGAACGTTGACATGCTGCGGGACGCGGCATCCGTGGGCCAAGGCGTGATCATGGCTCAGACGAAGGTTTGGATCCCGGCCACGCGGGCGCAGTTCGACCAGTGGCACAAGTACGCGCTGGCGTCGTTCCTGCTCGGAAACGACGGCCGATCGTGGTTCACCTTCTCTGAGGCGAAGACGCTGGCCGCCGCCACGATCGACCATCCCTGGGACCGGGTCGACGTGGGCGTCGCGACCGGCACCTACGAGCATGTCGGAGCGGTCTACCAGCGCAGCTTCACCATGGGCTTCGCCGCGGTCAACCCCACATCGGCGCCGGCCACCGTGACGCTTCCGCCGGGGGTCTACACCAACCTCGCCGGAGAAACTGTCACCTCCGAGACGCTGCCGCCGCATACCGGTGACGTATTCACCCTGACCCCAACGCACTGAGCGGGAAGAGTCGACTTGAGAGTTCGTACGCTGGCCGCCGCAACAAGCATATTCGCGCTGAGCTTGAGTGCCGTCTCGGCGGCGCCGGCGGGTGGCAAGCCGGTTGCCCCGCCGGCCGCTGCCCTGGTCACCACCGCGACGGCGCCGAACGTCGTGGTGGTGGTGACCGACGACCAGCGGTGGGACACCCTGAACGACCCGGCCGTTAGCTCGGCCATGCCCAATCTCAAGCGCGAGGTCCTGGACTTCGGCGTACGGCTGAACGGCTTCACCACAAACTCCTGGTGCTGCCCCGGGCGAGCCGGCATTCTGACCGGCGATTACAGCCATACCAATGGCGTCTACACCAACGGCGGCACCTATGGCGGCTTCGGTGCCGCCCGAAAGGTCGACGGCCAGATGGTGAACAACTGGCTGCATGGCGCCGGCTACCGCACGGGCATGGTGGGCAAATGGTTCAACGGATACGTCGCACCGTATGTCCCACCGGGCTGGGACTACTTCTCTGCGTTTACGGGGTACGTCGGGAACGAGGGCGGCGCCTATTACGACTACGACCTGGTGACTGGCGGTGTGGCCACCCACTACGGCACGACCGCCGCCGATTACTCAACCGACGTCCTCGCGAACCGCGCCGTCAGCTTCCTCCAGGAGACGCCGGCCGACCAGCCGGCGTTCCTCTACTTCGCGCCGTTCGGGCCGCACGCGCCCGCAACGCCGGCCCCCCGCCACGCGGGCGCCCTCAACAGCTTGCAGTTCACACACGCGCCGAGTCTCGGTGAAGCCGACGTGACAGACAAGCCCGCGTTCATACGCGCGCTTGCCCAGGGCAGTACGAGCGCTGCCACGTTCTCCGCCCTGATGCGTAAGCACATGCGGCCGCTGATGTCCGAGGACGACGCGATCGGCCGGCTGATAGCCGAGCTCAAGGCACAAGGTCGGTGGGAAAACACGGTCTTCATCCTGGTGAGTGACAACGGCTACGGCCGCAACGAGCACCGTTGGGCTAGCAAAGAGGTCGCCTACGAAGAGTCGATCCGCGTGCCTATGGTCATTCGGTACGACCCGTGGACGGCGACGGCAGCTCCGCGCAGCGACTCGCGTTTCGCGCTCAACATCGACTTGGCCCCCACCATCGCTGACGCGGCTGGGGTCACCCCCAGTGCCCCGGTCGACGGGCAGAGCCTGCGGCCATTGTTGACCAATGACCCAACGGCGATCTGGCGCACCGACTTCCTCGTCGAGCACCTCAGGGGGTCCACGACGGACCGAGTGCCGACTTTTTGCGCCGTACGCAACGAGCACACGAAGTACGTGCGATACCGGACCGGTGAGGAAGAGCTCTACGACCTCGACGCCGACCCGTATGAGTTGCAGAGCCAGCACGGGTCGACAACCTACGCCGCAGTCAAGGCAGCCATGCTGACCCGGCTGCGCCAACTGTGTTCTCCACCCCCGCCAGGCTTCACGCCCTAAGGCGACAGCAGTGCGTTCGCCGATGGTCCCTGTCGGCATCTCCTGTTCGGCGGCGGATGCGCCGATCCGAGCCGAGGAGGTCCCCGCCGCGTTCTCGACGCGATGGCCCCGCTCTGAGCATCGCGCCGGTCTCGACCGGCACTAGCCGCCGGCGGACCGTGTCCGACCGACGCAGCCGAACCGGGGCTCTAGCCTGGTGGCCCGAGACCCGCATGCTGAACAGCGCCGCGGGACCAACCAACGGTTTCCGGGCCCCGCGAGCCGACGACGTCAGCCGATGGAGCCGGAACGAGTGTTCTGACAGGTGCCCGTGAGCGAATCGGAGTAGCTGGCACCGGAGCCGTCGTTCACGGCCGTGAACGACTCGTTGAAGCCGCCGGCGTGCAACGTGACGTTGACCGTGCCGAACGACGAGTTGTCCTGGGCAGCGGACACCTGCATGCCGCCGCCCGTGCGCAGTCGGTTCGGTGAGTTCAGGGCGTAGAACGGGCTGTCGGCGCCGGTGATCCCGTCGGTGTTCTGAGTGCGCTTGGCATGGTTCTCCCCGCCGGTGGAGGCGGTGATCTGGATCGTCCCAGCGCCACCGGGCGAGGTCGCGCCCTCGAGCACGGGCTTGCCGGTCGCGGTCGGCCTGCCCAGAGGCAGGAAGCGCTCGTAGACGTGCAGGTTGCCGTTGATCACCAGGTCGACACCCTTGTCGTGCATCAAGTTCCAGAAGGGGACGTACAGGTTCTTGACGACGCCGCCACGCTGCCAGTTGGTGTTCGTCCAAGCCTGCGGTGCATCGTCACCGCTACGCACTGCGGGGTGCCCGTGCCGCCGCCCTCGGTGCCGTTGATGTGGTCGAGCACGGCCGAGAGCCACTTGTACTGGTCTGAGCTCGGGCTGCAGCCGGTGTCGGTGGGAGTGGCGTAAAGGGCTGTGCCGGCAATGCAGTTGCCGTTCAAGGAGATGACCGACCAGCTCCATCCGGGCGCGGTGCCGTCTGCCGGCTGGCCGACCCGGAACCAGTAGTAGCCGCCGGATCCATCCCGGTCCCTGTTACAGCCCGAAGGGACACCGGTGCCGGTGGTGCTCATGTAGTCCGATGCCCAGGCGCCCGCCGCCTTCTTGGGGCCGGTCTTGTCGACGTCGTTCAGGCTGTCGAAGTAGCCGTGCGCGTTGTTGTACGTCGTGGCCGGCGCGCAGCTGTCGTCGGTTACGGAGTTCGACCCGGCGTCGCCAGCTAGGTAGTCGTGGTTGCCCGATGTGGCCCGCAGGATCGGCAGCAGGCTCGGGCGGCCCAGCATCTTGTCGGAAAGGAACCCGCCCTTCGGACAGTTGGGTGGTGTTGCGCGGATGCCTAGGGTGGCGGATTCGCAGTACTTCACGTACTCGCCGTTGGAGGGCTGCAGGTCGCCGACGGCGGCCAGCAGGTCCACCTTGACCGTGCTGGGATCGGCCGGGTTGCCGAACAGCGCGTCGCCGACGTACTTGCCCTTGCACTGCCGCGGGTTGGTCGTCGTACCGAAGCCGTCGGCGTACCTGGCCTGCGTCGGATCGCAGGTGCCGCTGCCGAAGAAGGCGATCACCGGGTCCGGCTGGATGACCACGACCAGCGTCGGAACGCCGCTCAACGCCTCCCGAGAGGCGAACTGCAGGTCCGGCGCCGTGTTGCTGATCGCAAACGACTGCGTCGACCCGGTCCCGCTACGGCGCAGCCAGCTGTGGTTGGCAGCGCCGTCGAGCGGCACGGTGATCTGTTGACCTGCAGCGGCGACGTCGTTGAACGTGCCCGCCGTCGTACCGCCGGCCGGGTCTGGCGCGTTCGCGTAGGCGATGTCGTCCTCGGTCCAGGGGGGGCTGCCATCGTTGATCGCGTTCACCGTCAGGCTGGCCGCAGCTGGCGTCGCCATGGCGGAGGTGACCTTCAGCGACGCGCTGACGACGCGACCCGTCGTGGGCAGAGGTGAGGTGTCGAAGCGCAGGTAGGCGGCGTGCGTGCCGGCGCCCACACCCACCTGGAGGGTCGCGTCCTGGCCATGATTGGCGGCTCTTCGCGGCGGAGGGTGAGCGCGTCGTTGTGAGCTGAGGGGCCCGTGGCCTCCCAGGATGACTGGTGTCTAGATCAGCATCCACGAGAGGCCACGAGCATGGAGGACGGTACGACGCTGCT